>JAABUN010000106.1_pt1 | contig 193097 bp, 194 predicted proteins | sample 5559311 | NCBI WGS metagenome assembly JAABUN01 (sample SAMN10711877, study PRJNA513370) | rock metagenome | isolation source: Antarctica rocks | place: Antarctica: Victoria Land, Siegfried Peak sud | reverse complement strand
ATATTACCCTATTATAAAGGGGGGATAAATACTTAAATAATACTATTAATATTACTAACTATCTAGATCTAATCCTCTTCCTATATAATAAGGAGAATATAAGTATATAGGAGACCTTACTTCTAAAACTTAATAATATAATAGTAGGCTATATAAATATTAAGAATATATTACTTAAAGAGGTCTTTTATTAGCTCCTAGAGCTTTTAATTAAAGATACGGGTAATTAGATTATAATAGTACTCTAAGATTTAACTAGATACTAGTAAGCTCTAAATATTAAGCTACTTAGAATTATATATAAAGGTAATAAAAAAATTAGGTTTACCCCTTTTTTAGACTATTATTATAACGTCTTGTATTCTCGCTTTTATAGTATATAGACTTCCTAGTATTATTAATAAGAGGATAGTTACCTTACTACTAATATCTTTAAGCGAGATATCTAGATTAGTACTAAGCCTATCTATTAGGCTAGAGTAGTAGTCCGCTTAAATAGTCTATTAATTCTAATAATACTAATTTAGGTTATTAAGCTCTATTAATATCTCGATATTAGTAGCCTAGTAGCTAAATAGATATCTACTATTAATAGTATAATTAAAGAAATTAGGCTAGATCTAGATATTAATTAGCCTATTATTTAAATTATATTAACTATCCCCTAGCTATTATTTAAATAATTTATAACTATTTATAACTAAGTAGATTTAAGTCTAGAAAATAACTAGGAAAATATATTAAATAGTCTTACTTATATCTATTTTATATAAAATTAATGTCTTATTACTTATTAAGACCTACTATAACCCTAAGGTATATACTCGCTGGTAATATACTAGTCTAGTTCCTACTTAGGGTTACTACCCTCTTCCTACTCTAGCTTATTATCGCTATTAATTAAGGTATACTAGGTAAGTATACTAGTGATATAGTTCTATCACGATATATATAGTAGATAGTTACCTAGAAGCTAATAGCCGGCTAGTAGGAGGTAGTTATACTATAACTATTTATTAAATAGAAATAGGAGCGGATATTAGAGGGCTATATAAGAAGGATATTAATCTAGGATTAATATAAGACCCCCCTTAATAGTTTTAATATAAATATCCCGCTTAATCTAGCCTCTTATAATATTATTAGGAGTTATTATAATATAGGCGACTTTTATAGAGGTAGGGTAATTATAAGTACCCTTATCCTATTATTTAGAATTTAGCTATTAGATATAAACGCTTATAATATTAATAGGATATTATAGTTTATTCTCCTTAAGGTAGTTATAGTAGGATTTAAACCCCTAGACGTATAAGTTAATATACTAGAGGGTATACTAAGTAGAAGTAAGGGTATCTTAATTTAAATTATTAAAATATTAATAGTAAATATCTAGTTACTCCTATATACTATCTAGTATATAGATCTAGGTAAATTTTAACTTAAGGCTATTATTAATAATAGGAGGACCTATTAAATAATAAATAGACCCCTAGATCTAGAAGGTAGTTTAATTAATATAGGTATTAATATTAATTATACCCTTACTAGTAAAGGAGAGATAATTATTATAACTAATAATATTATCTAAAAATTCTTTACTATATATAGTCTTCCTTCTTATAAATTATCTATTAATAATAATATTATCTACGTTACTAAGTAAGTTATTAATAAATTATACCCTAAGCTTAGCCTCCTTTTTAGGCCCTTTAAGTAATAAGTTAATATCGCCTAGCTTATATAACTAGTTAGAGGATAGCTAATTATTCTTCCTACTATTATAATATAGCTATTAGCCGTCTCTTATAGTACTATATTTATTTTTCTATAATAGTACGTTATAATAGGGGTATATATTACTAGTAGTATTAAATAATTTATTAACCTAGTAAAGCTCTATATATCTTATTATATAGGAATCCTTATATACTTAATATCCCTAGCCTAGCGTCCGCCCCTAATATATATTATTTTACCGCCGGTATAAGCCTTATTAACTAGGGGGCTAGTACTTAGTATTATTATCTTAATTAGCCTACTAGTAGATATACTAGCGACGCGTATCTAGATAATATTTAGGAGCTAGTAGAGGAGTAATTTCTTAGGGGGTCTCTTTAAAGATTAGGGGAGTAGGTTATTAAGGATTCCTAGGCGGAATAACTACTTAAATAGTTATATTAGTAACTACTATATACTACTAGGGAGTAATACCCTTATTAAGGTAGCTATTAGGCTAAGTACCTAATAGAATTTCTCTAGGGCGAGATTCTATTAATATAATATCTCTAGGATTTACTAGTAGGTTTATAGATAAGGCCTAGGTATATAATATAGTATTCTTTAGGCGTCTAGTACGCCCTATATTATTAGTCTTATAAGATCTAACCCTCTTATTAATAGTATTAGGGTATAGCTTAGAAAGAGCTAGGCGCTTAGAAGGTATTAATAGGGAGGTAGAGGAGCTAAATTTAGTATAAGAAGGGTAATACTATATTATCTAAAGACGGCTAGTACGATTTATATATTATAGATTATAAGGAGGGGTATTAATATCTATACTATACTATAAAGGGTAAAGAAGAGGTAGGAAGAAAGAACTATTAACGCGGTAGGGATACGCTAAGATATAAGATAGTTAGACTAAATTTAGTAGGTAAATCTATTTATTCTAATATATCTTTTAAATTACTAGACTAATTTTAATTATTTTTAGAGGCTTAAATACGCTAATATAAGCTATATAATTTAATTTAAGTAGAAAATATTATAAGACGTTAGTATAGACGTAGGTAGAATATAAAGAAATATTAGAGTTCTAATATTCGCGCTAGTCCTAGAGGGGTAATTAGGGTACTTACAATTAATAGATAAGGTATAATAAGCTTAGGGTCCTAAATTATATATATTCTATTATAGTAAAGAAGATAAGTTATTAAGTTACTAATACCCTATCTACCTTACTATCTTAATACATTTTATACCTACCTAAAAATATTACCGACGCGCTATCTACTTTATAATCTTATTATATTTTATACCCGCCTAAAAATAACTTACCTTGGATTCTAAGAGATAGTTAGTTAAGGTAGGAAAGGATTAGTTTTATTAAAGACCTTATAAATTTTAATTTTAGCTTCCTTACCCCTAATATATAATAAGACTTCTAGAATAGTATTAGATAGCTAGGTATATAGAAATAGTATATATATATAACTAAGATAGAGTAGAATACTTTCTATACTAGGAAGTATAATATATAAGGATATATTTCTCCTTTTCCTATTAGTAGTAACTATTATAAAATGCTATTATAGCGTAGTAGGCGCTATACCTTATATAGCTTAGCTTAGTTAGATATAAGGGGTTACCTCCTTAGATAGTAAGGCAAGCCTTTACACCTATTTACCTAAGAGTACCTCTGCCTTATATTTGCTTTTCACGACGTAATTCTACTATAGAAAGTTAACTTTATTAATCTAATAGTTAGCTTTAAAGTAAGTAGTTTATTAAATAAGAGACTTATATACTATTACTAATAGAGTAAAGACTCTAATATCTAGTAGCTATAATAAATATATAATATAGGGTAGTAAATATATAAGGATAATTTTTTATTTAATATAGTACTAGATTATTATAATAGTAATATAAGAAGTATAGCTATCTATTAGAAGTATTTAGTATTCCCCTTTTTAATAGTATTAAGTCTCTTTATTAAAGTATTTTTCTATCTAAGTAAGTCTAATAGTATTATTAGTCTAACTATTTTTACTTATTATAATTTCTTCTTTTTAAAGAACTTCTTTCTAAGCTTTTTAAAGTCTTACTAGACTAACCGTCGAGTCGGGTTTCAGTACCATGAATTAGTACCGACCCGAATACTCGGTACTAGTTTAGGTACCGACCCGAATACTTGGTACCTACTTCCGGTACTGACCCGAAAAGCCCTCGGTACCTTGGCGAGTCGGGTTGGACCGACCCGACTCGCCAAGGTATCGCCAAGACGCCAAGCCCCTAATAAAATAGTAAGGGACACTAATTTTTTTCTAGAACTACCCCTATTCTAAAATTAGATTTTTTTTTAATTAGAATTTAAATACCCCCCTTAATTCCCTAGGTATATGCATTACCTTTTTATATTACCTTATTTACTTTTCAGAATTACCTAGGTAATAATAATAATAATAATTAGTAGTATAGTAGTAAATCCTATATATAGTAAGAAATACTACTATAAATAGAAAATATTACTAATATTATAGTCTTTATTTTTATAGGGATATGCATTACTTTTTTACATTACCTTATTTACTTTTAAAGAATAACGTAGGTAATAATAATAATAATAATAGAAAAGAAAAATAGAAAATATAGTAAGAAATACTACTAAAAATAGAAAATATTACTAGAGAAAAAAGTCTTAGCGAGTCGGGTTAATACTTCGGTACTAATACTTAGTTACGGGCCGGAAAGATATGGGATTTCAGTATGGGATCGAGGCGATTTTCGGACTGGGATGGGATATCCCACGGGATATCCCAGTGGCAAATCGCGAACTAGGCCTATTTAGGTAATATTTTTTTATAAGCTAAAAATATAGCTTAAACCCTATTTAACGCCAAAAAAACCTTATAAAAAACTTTAAAACTCGCTAAGATATAAAGCTCCAAAGTTAACGTAATAAATGCGGTAGCGTGTACGGTAATAAAATCCCATATCTTTCTAGCTAGTATACTTAGTACTACCTTATAGTATTAACTTAAATACTTAGTACTAACTATTAGTACTAACTCGAATACTCAGGCTAGGAATTTAGTATTAACTCGCTAAGATGTTACGACCCGTGTCTCTGGGAGGTCGACAGGGTCTGTGGTTTATCTCGTAGAGAGGAGTGTCAAGGACAGGGCAAGCAGGCTTCGTACTAAACTGGTCTGATACAGGTGTAGTATTGTATTCAGTGTCTAGGAGATATCTAGGTTGATAACATGAGTTGAGCACGAAGCTCCTATGAAAGGAAAGCACGCTCTCTATATAGACATATGAGATCCCGCCAAGGGGTGTGTTCTCTCTGATCAGTAGCTGATCAGACTGATCACGATCAGTCCGTTCAACGACTGATCAACCTGATCATCATGTTCAGTTACCTTGGCAACTGATCATTCCAGTGTCTTCCCTTTGTGCGTGTATAATCAGGTCCGTAAACCTTGATCATAACATAAGAGTCGAGTCGGGAACCTGACTTAAGTTTAAAGTACCGACCCGACGCGGTTAGTCTATGTCTTACCCCTTTAAAGATAATTTATAAGGGTAGATATCTTTTATCTATTAAGATATATTTAATAAGGGAAACCTATTTATAATTTTTATATTATATTATATATACTTTCTTCTTTTCCTACTTAGAAATTATTACTTAGAGTTTAATAATAACTCTTTATAAAAATCCTTTTTTATTTATATTATAAATATCCCTCTTATTAACTTTATACTCTAATTTAAGCTTTAAATAAAGGTTAAACTAACTTAATAGGATCTTAAGGTCTTAAGTTATAAAACGCTCCTTATTTAATAGTAGGATATAGATTATCCTAATTTTAAGATAATACTTTAAGAATTTTTATAATTAGTTAATCCTAATTTTATCTTTAATTCCTTTAGTAAGAATAAGTTCCTTAGTTATAAAGTATACTTATTTAACCCTTACTAGTTAACCCTAGGCTTAAAGATAGAGAGCCTAGGCTAATAGTACTACTTCTTCCCTAGATATAAGCTATATATTACTATTATAAGCTATTAAGTATAATTATATTTTATTAATTCTATTAATAAGTATCTATTTTAATATACTATATTTATATACTACCTAGGTAATTAATAGGTTTTTATTCTTTAAACCCCTAGCTTCTAGCTATTTATTCTAGGTCAGTATAGTCTATTCCTCTTTAGATAACTTAGCTTTATAATTATCTTTAGAGGGTAGAAGAGAGGATTAAGGTAATATATTTAATATATTATTAGATAATAGGTATAAGATATATTAAGATAATAGTAACTTCTAGTAGCTAAAAAGAAAAGTTCTAAATTCAGCCCTATAGGGCTGGACCAGAAGTAGGTTTAGACTAGAAGGTGGTGAACCCTTCTACGGGGGCTGATAAGATTTCGGGAAACGAGCAGATTTAGGTAAATAGGGGTAAACAGCATTGCTACATACTTAGTAAAGTGGTGAAATAGAGTACTTTACTGTCAATTAGCCACTTTGAGCAAAGTCAGTCAGTACTCAAAAATAAAGTGCTGAAACCTTCTTCGTACAGCGCTAAAGGTGAGTGGGATGCGACTCACATTCGCCATGCGTTAACTACTACCTTTTTTCTGAAGGAGCTCGCTTTCTTTCGCAGTATGCTACGGTAGTATCAAACGCTTCTCTGATATACCATACTCAATATGGTTGGCCACACGACCGAAATTGTGACTCATCTTTTCGAGTATGATATTTGCTAGCGATAAGCCTCGTTGGTAATACTGCCGTGTGAGATACAATATTAATGCCATGTCTACTGGTTTTTCATGATGTAACCGAATTGTGTCGGCTACATGGATCAGAAGGGCGTGCAGTCTATGTTCATCAGTACACTGATTGTTCATAGGAGCGCTAGCTTCGAATGACACAATGGTATAAGGCTTTTGCGACGTGGCCTATAAATACAAGCCATTTCGTATACGCATTCAACATACTATGAGAGTTCGGATGTTCTAGATTGCACAAGTCGGCCGATTCAAGCTACCCAAGTCTAAGAGATAATAGGAAGTATACGAGCCTGAGGTACTATGCCAAGGTGTGAGATCGGACCAAGAAGCTCATAGTACATGCTATGATCTTCATAGCTATTGGTTATTTTAAGATCCAAAGAAAAGTCAGAGCCATCACCAAAAAGGCCCACGAAGTACTAGGATGTCCTCATCCGAAAGATATAATCTTTGCTGTTGACCCAGGCTCAGACTCAGACGTTTTGCGCTTTCCTCTGGTGGTATAGATAACGCTGAAGAAGAAGTTGAGTAAACGACTGGCAACATGGGTATTTTCTAGTGTAATCCTAGTACCAGCAGCAATACGAGTTGGGTGATCAGTACCATATAGCTGAAGCCAAGTGGTGAGCCTAAGACATATCAAGACTTCAGACAACAGACGGGCTCTCAAGCCCATATTATTAACAATCAAGAAGCTTCTATGGCTTATACAACGCAAAACTATTTCTCTTACGCAAAGGCTCAAAGAATTGTGATCAATTGAATTTGGTATCGAAACTAGGAATCTAAAGGATCTTCCGATAGTAATTCGTAAGTGACGCCAGTATCCAACATCTCTCATGATGCTTCTAGGACCTGGGGCAAAGACTCCGCCACTCAAATTAAGCGTGGCAGGATATTTGAATCAAGTTGATGCGTATTTGACTCAACAGAGATTGCCAGTATCCGAAATAAGTTGCGCTTGGGTGTTCTCGATGGCTATGTGTGTGAAGCCGGTGTCTCTTATAAGGTCAGTCATGGCCGAATATTGAAGCGCTCGAATTCAGAATGCATCTAGCAGATCTGTGGCAGCTCAGGGCAGCCACGCCACTCTTCAAAGTGGCACCGGATCCTAGCAAGGATAATGTCAAGTTTGTTAGGCTTGTTTACCATGCGAGCCATCTTTGTTGCATGCGCTTCCAACCCATAGGAAGCGTTCGAGAGAATCTGCGCTGACGTGATGAACCCTGCTACTTATCCGAGGCTTTGCATTCTCGATCGCTACCAAAAATCTTGGTCCACCTCTTCAATACCATCATATGATTAGACATGATGCCCAGAGACACCATATCTTTCTATAAGCGGTCAAATGAGCTCGCAGAGCAAACGGTGGAGCCAAGCTCCTGTTCATCGTTAGTGACAATGTTTTTTTTCTCTGAGTAAGTCTCCCATTCTGATTTGAGATCTAGGCGCGGAATATATGTCGGAATTATTATGCAATAAGCGAAAAGCGCGGACCGGTGCAACGTCGAGCTTACATCATGCTCATTGGTAGAGTCATCATATGAGGCTCGATTATCCTGAAACTGATTATGTGAGGATCCAATAATCATCCAAGGTCAACTCTTTTGTGTACGTAAGACTACCCCTGGCAGACGATGAGAAAGCAGATTTCAAGATCCAAGAGTTTGTCTGACGCCGAGTTCAGGAAAGTATTTGCGATGTGAAGTCCATGTCGATACATTATCAAGAAAAATCCCAAAGTCCGTCACCCATGGAAATGACATTGGCTATAGTGAAGACAGCTGCCATGATCAATCAACACTTTATGCATATTGAGCTTCCGAACGCTTCCTTCTCAAAGGCCAACACGCCTTGGTCGCACAAAACCACACGTCCGCCAAGTTCACCTCGAATACATATTTGCTCCTTCCGCCATCAAGCCATCTCCCTCAATACAACATATAACACTCTTCGGCCCTTGAATTCAACACGGAGTGCTCTGTCCATATTTCAACCAACTATTTCTGATGTCAGCACAGTAATTTGAAAGCATTATTGATTGTACGATCATACCTTCAGCTACCCCCAAAATTACGTCAGGTACTAGACCTTGTCTCTGACGGACGAAGAAATTTCTATCCAACAGCAATTCTCTAGAGATGCAGACACGTTCTACCACCAAGCGTATCGAAGCCTCGCTGCCATGGCGGGGCACTGTGTGCACCCGATGTCATCACACTGGGCATACCTCTCGCAAATGTCCCAAGGCGGAGCGCCAGATCGTATCAGTACAAGCACCGCGAAACGATCTTCCAGCTCTTGCCCGCACCCAGCCTGGCCTCTCAACACTACCACGCGAAATCCGAGACCTCATCTACAAAAATCTGGTCACTAGCTGCTGCCCGATCAAAGTATGTTACGACTTCAAGACATCAACAATCTACCTTCGCCTCCTAGAGAGTGAAAAAGGCGGCATTGCTGCGACATTTCTGTGTCACGTAATAGCTAGATCTTCACTGGCTGTGGAGGTCTACGAGGTATTTTTCAGGAGCAATATCTTCGAATTTGGCGATTGCGGTATCTTGGAGGAATTCATCCGCTTCGGTTACACGCTTGTGGAGATACGTAGGAGCCGATTGTCGCAAGCCATGATCGGGGCTAGAACCTTGGTCAAGGCCTGGATTGGAGAGCGATACCAGCCATTACCGTTTGGACGGCAGGAGTTAACGTTCGACAGGCGACCATGGGTCCGCAACATCACCATCAACCTGCATTGTGACCATCATGAGTCTGCAGTTGTAAAGCAACTCAGTCTTACCTCCAAGCTACTACGGCTTCAGCGTATCGATATCTGGATACATGGACTGTGCAATAAGCACGGCCAGATCAACACCATCGATCAGAAGATCGGGCAGATCGCGGATGTTTGCAAGAGAATCCGAGAGAGGATAGGCGCGAGATTGACAGTCTGGGTTCTCAAGAGCTGGCTTGGTATCTGTGCGTCGCATAGTCATCACTATCTGCATGAGAACTCAGCGGTCAAGTGGGAGAACGTCGGGTGGATGTGGGAACCCCTGAGTAACGAGGCGATAGCGAAGGTCATGAGCTGTAGGATAGGAACACACAGGGAGCATATGCAGATGCTTATGGCCACCAATAACCTTACGCAGGATGGTCCGCTTCGTCGCTTCGCAGGGCATTGGCTCCAGGACCACAAAGAGCAGGAGGCGCTGGCAAAGAGCGAAGCTGTTGCGAAGAATGCGGTTCATTGAGGTCGTGATGGAATTCGAGGCTGGCTCGGTTGGGATTTGCATGCTCAGAACATCCCCAACATGAATTCTCAGTATGGGGTTTGAACACAGGTTATAGGGAAACAGTGAATGGAAAGAAGATCGTGGGCTGCATTAGGTTCTGTATAGCGACAGCGAGCGATAACATTGGTTTACGATCTCATGAAGGGACCTAGTTGTGGATTTGATCTTGCTAGCATTTTGTTGAATCAAAGACAGCCATAGATAGTGACACTTGTAACCTAATTGCAAGCAAACGAAGTCTTGCTACAATCACAATGATCACAATGTATGATATCACTTGGGATTAGGCCGCCTCAACCCTGTATTTGTACCACAACTTCGAACTTCGAATCTTTCCACCTTGTCTTGGCATACTTAGGCTATTCGATGTTGGCTAAGGCTACGCTTTGACTACTGCAGCTACGTATCATGGAACATGACAGGACGCCTTTGGATATGCAGGATTGATTAGAGACCTGCTCCAAAAGAACATTCTATTGTCATGGATCCTGATACTCAAGGTCCGAACTTCCTTGTACGACGCGGTTGGAAAAATCATGGTAATAACAATGGAAGGGTCCATCTAGCATGCTGTACAGGAAATGGCTGTAGAACGATTAGGCATTCATGCGTTGCAACAAAGGAGCGGCCGTTTGTTCAAGCGAATGTCTTGCACACGTAGAGATCCCAGCATATTCTTTATGTCTCGAGTCTCCTGATCAACGAAAGAGCATGAGGAAAGGCAAATCCGGGTCATAGGGTCTGCACCTCTAGATAGCTTGATGGGAGCCAAGTTCACGATAATGAGGCTTGTCAGCACTTTCACACCGTTGTATTGGGAGTGATCTTACGTCATTATGATCTGCCTAATAGTGGACTTTGCGCGAAGCTGAAGTAACGACTGACCCTGTCCACTTCTTAGACCTGGATTGCACCATTTAGGATCACATTCCCGTTATACCTCGATGCACATTCTAGAGATCGACTAGCAAGTCTCGTCAGGAAGCCACATCTTGACCGCATCACAAGGTAAGTCGTCCTTTCGCTCTTCCTCAAGATTTCGTTCAAGCTGTAGAGATCTATGGTGGTTTGATGTTGGTGCAGGAACAGCCCACCGTCTAAATTTTAAACCATGAAAGTAGAATGTAACAATCGCGCATGACGAAGATCTAGATCTATCTTTGCAAAGACGAAAGGTCAAAGGTTGGAGTATGTCTGCAGTCCGGTCAACAGCCAGTTCCAGACATCACTGGTAAGTGGAAGCATCTCTCAAATTTATGATGTTGCCTATGTAGGACACCAATAGAGTATTGATTCGGCATCTCTGGTATTCTAAGGTTAATAGCGGTTTCAGAGCAAGCGCCTGGCTGTATAGTTTATCGAAATCTGTTTTACTTCGCGACAAGGTATTCATACTTGATGATGCCGCTTTACCTAATGCATAGATCTAATAATGGAGGCCGGTTCCATATTCTTTACTGCGGTGGGGATCCCTTCGTCGACCATAATCTATTCCTATCAACCAGTATTTCGCCGAAGTACCAACGACTTCCAGAATATCAAAATGTCTTTCGCTAGACTGTCTTTGAATGCGAATGTGTTCACTGATCGAGTCGAGCACTCAGCAATATGCATGAGGTTGGTCGGAACCGTCGGATCACCTTCCCCAAGCGCGGCGCCAAGTGCAGGCGCTATTGGACTTCAAGGGAGGTCAGCTCGAGAAAAAGATATCAGAAGAGCTCACAGCCTGGATGGATACCCAATCTACACTTGTCATCGATGGTAGCACTGTTGGGGGTCTTCTCGCAGCCCTTGCTCTTCTTCTCACGGCGTACTTCGCATCCATACATCTCCTTCACGCCTCCACGACCACCAAGCTCCGCATAATCTTCATCTGGCATCTCTTCGACGCCCTTATCCACTTCCTGTTCGAAGGTTCTTTTCTGTATCACTGCTTCTTCACCTACATCTCCGTCCCCCACGCGGGTGATTATCCACATCCTGCTAGCTTGACTTCGCCAGGCACTCATTTTCTGGGATACGCGGACAGGTTGTATGGGAGCCGGTATGGTAGTAGTCCGACGGCAAAGCTATGGCAGGAATATGCGAAGGCGGATAAAAGATGGGCAGGAGCGGATTTGACCGTCATCAGCTTGGAATTGTTGACGGTCTTCGGAGCTGGGCCCTTGGCTGCATACATCTGTGACCTAGTACGACAGAGGGAGAGCGGGGGAAGGCTGTGGTTTTGGGCGAGCATCTTGGCGACTGGGGAGCTGTATGGTGGTAAGAATTGCATTTGGAAGGTGATAGCGGCAGAAGTAGCTAATGAGATCAGGCTTCATGACTTTCGCACCGGAGTGGCTTTCTGGGTCTTCAAACCTTGATACCAGCAATTTCATGTATCTTTGGGTGTATCTCTTCTTCTTCAACACGCTTTGGGTGTGGTTCCCATTGTGGATACTGTATGAGTCATATGGGAACATTTGCTTGGCTTTTGCGCGGGCACGTGGAGCCATCGGCGTGGAGGAAAAGAAGTCCGCATAAAATCTAGTAGCTCAAGCCATAAGATCACGGCATGAGATGCAAGGGACAAAACAAAGGGACTCGCAGTTCGGACTGAGTGTGGTCAATCTCGAGCGTTGGGGAAAACGTCGAGTGTTGAAATGAGTGACGGAAAGCAAAATAACGGGAAGCAAAAAGAAAAGGAACTTCAACGACTCGAACCCTTGAAAGCAAAAAGGAGAGGAACTTCAACGTCTCGAAATTTACGGTATTCTAAATGTCAAAAAGAATCACGAACCGCCTCAACCTGCCTGTCGAATCGGCGGGGTCAGAATTGAGGGAGTACTCGCTACAGAAAAGCCCTGGATGCTTCTATCTTTCGACGGTCGAGATGGGGTCTCTGAAGTGACCATCACAGCCCGATGCTGCTGCTGTACAGAGATACTCATGTTAGGGTTACCACTAACCTGAAGTTTTCTCGGCTAACTTTCAACCGCTTCAGTACGTCTACTGGAATTGGTTTTCTTGTCGATGAAGATTTTCCTCTTATTCTAATACTTAACCAACACTACATATGAGAGGTCCCTCCCACCCACTTTACTTCATCGTCAATCGGCCACTCTTCCTTATGGACAATTTCAATTTTGCTCAATCTCGTGTTCATCAACACACTACTCGATTGCATGTCACAGGCCAACCCAGAATGACTTCTTGGGTGAATGCATTACATGTGATTATCCTTTATCGCCATCACATTGGTATCTACGAGCCTTTTATATGGCAGTGGTCGTTCCGATCGAAACAAAGCAATGCGTCACCTTAACCCATGCCGTGTTATCTATTTTACCAAAGATGCCAAGGTCAGAGATTTACTCTTCTACGTATCTTTGCACGTTGATACCCAAGGGACGAATGCCATCACCTTTAGAGGGCTAAGACCTGACAGCAATCACTCTTCCATAGACCGCAGATGAGGCCCGATATGCTCTTTCCTCCGACTGCAATGAAGATTCGGCAGAGTTCGTCATTCGCGACCGCGATCATGATTTGCATCCTGGTCTTAAAAGCCTGCCATTGAACGAAAAGGAAGGAGCAACGATGATCGCGATGCATCCTGTAAAGCCCGCGATTGGCTGATATGAGTACAAGGCTACGAGGACTATCCAACACTTCGTACATGATCCCCACCAAACCCTCAGGTTGGTTCGACTTGGGTGATTTTAGACACTTCGCATTCTACATGGATTACCTGCCTGCCCAACACGCATCTCAGCATCGTCGGCAACTTGATGACTGCTCGAGCACGGTCAGATCTGGTTACAGGGCTCGAAATCATGGTACACTCTACTGTTAATCCAAACAATGGCTGTCGGGAAGAAAGACAGCTCGGAGGCAGCCTAAGGCAACGAGAGGCCCAAATTTGTTAAGTGAGCTGCTCGTGCGAAGCTGGAAGGATATGCGCCAAACGGCACCTTCAGGGTCATGGCGCAGGAAGGGATACCTCGACCTTTTCTTTATGACTGGGACTTGCCCGAACCAATCATTTCGAGTTCAGGCACATTGTACATCTGAACGAACCTTTATTCGTTGTGCTGTGAACCTGAAGATACGCATCCAACGAGCATGGCATCGGTCAATATCGATAAGATGAGCATTGTCGCACGGTTGTGAAATATCAATAAAGCCACCTACATCGAGCATCGTCTCTGGAAATGTTCCACTTTCAAACCAGTATGACACCTTTCATATCTAAATGATACATGTCAAGCCGATAAGTACTAAGACCTCCTACCATAAGCAAATCCCATATCCCCAATCCGCAGAAGAACATGACCCGATGGTATGTGCCAGACCCTACCAACGAAACCACACGCACACGACACCTCGCCACCCCTCCCCTCCCCTCTCCTCCCCATATCCCCAAACTCAAACCGCTCTACCCACCAACAACAACACCCCCCCAATCAATCCCCTTAACCCTTCCATCCCCCGCCGGCGCCACCTTCTTGAAAAGCCCTGGAGAGACATCGATATCATGCATCGCACAGCCAACACACGTATCAACTAATCACACACACACATACGTTAGCCTCATGCCCAAACCTCCCCTTCCCCTCCCCCCTCCCCAGAACAAAAAAACAAGATAGGAAAGGAAGAAAAACTCACCAACAGTAGCCGAATTCAACGTCCTAGACGCCGGGTTCCAGATCGAGATTTTGGTCCCGCACTGCACATACACACCAACAATTAGCACACACCCTTCCCCTCAAAATCTCCACGACAAAAAAAGAAAAAAGAAAAAAACATACCTTCCCATTCGCATTCGGATTCGCCCCATTGCCCATGACGGCCTTGCTCAACGCCACGACATCTTCGCCCTCCGTGAGCGTGAGCCCGCACGAGTTGCTGCTCGGGTCGTAGTAGGTCATGTCGCCGACGTAGGCTGTGGTTAGGTGGGTGAGGGTGGATAGCGCTAGGGCGAGGGTGAGGGTGGGGGTGGGGAGTTTCATGGTAGGTGGTGAGTGGGTGGTGAGTGGTGAGTGGGTGGTGAGTGGAGATGTGGTAGTATAGCTGTGGATTCTTGGTAAAGGCTCGTAGGCTGACTGCACCAGGCAGTGTCTTCTTTCTTCTTTCTTATTTCTTATTTCTTCTTCGACGGTGACGACGAGTACGATAAAACGAAGTGTGAAATCAAAAACCCATCGATAGGATAGTCCTGCAGATATAAGTAAGTATTCATACAAGAGCTGCGAGAGTCTGTCTGTGCTACCATTGTTTGTCCTCAAGCACAGGCCATTGTTACCTACCTTACGCACGTTTAACAATGACAATAACAATGACAATGACAAATGACGGAGGTTGCTTCGCGCATTGTTTCAGCAAAGCAAAGAACAGGAGAGCGGCAGCCACAACATATCACCATTGTTTCTGAGCTAGCTCGAGGGCAACAAATGCCATGTTAAGTAGGATGGACGGTGTAACAATAGAGGTTGAGTTTCGGGGAAACAAGGCAGTTGTGCCAGATCCGTGTCACCTCTGTTACTGTTACGAAAACAAAACAAAACAAAACAACGCAGTTATGAAGTCCTAATTCAGAAATTGAGTGCTATCATTGGCTAAACTATGTTTGTTGTACAGAACAAGATGCAGTTGTGTTTCATGATGGTGCCATGGCGTCTCGGAATTTCCCACCACCCGAAAAGCACCCACAAAAGGACGCCATCGGAGCTATGTATGATACACATGCCAGTTTTAGCAAAATGCTTCCATGTAGCAAACTCCAAAGCTAAATCGAAAAATGCATGTAGAATCCGAAAAGGAAAAGCAGAGCCGACATCTACCTGCTCCTTCCTACCACCGAAACCTCACTTTTGGTAAGAATCGTGCACATAGTCGTTCAATACATCTCTGACATCTTCGAGCTCGTCATTTTCGCGGCCTCTCTCTTCCAACGCTTCTGCTAGCTCGTTCTGATGGTTCATGTCGTCTTCGGGCTGCGTGACAAATTGATCGAACATGTTGTCCACAGTTTCGCGGGTGTGGACGTTGCTATTCGTATAGCCATGGTGAGGAGAACCCATAACGCGATCGTGTGGATGGCTGGTATCATACGGACTGTCAAAGAGATTGGGATCAAGTGAAGAGCCTGGGTGCCCTAATGGCGAGCGTGGTCCGTATCTGGGGGATTCGACAAAGGGTGACTGGGGATGGTGGCCGTTCGAGTAGTAAGGACTTTGCGCAAATGCTGGGGAGTCGGGTTGTTGATGTGGATTGTGGGATGCAGGCAGAGGGTAGTGAGCCGAGTACGAGGGATCTATGTGGATATGGGGAGGTGGCGGAGGCCGATGGGAATCGGAGTAAGGATTCGAGGAGTTGTTGGTCGAAGTCGAGTGAGAAGAGCGAGGTCGTTGCGCAGGCGCTAAGCTAGACTGATTTTTCGATTGCACATCGCTACCTTTACGAGCTTTGTTGATATTGTATGGCTTGGTGCGGAATTGTAGTGGAAGCTCTTCAGGAGAATTGACGTTGTGTTGCTGCATCAGCTTCTGCTGCTTAGTTGGGCGTGGCTTTCGAGTCGACAAGGACTGCTCGAGGACTGGCGGAGGATTGGGAGCAACTGGAGCCCATTTGTGAAGCTCTTGACGGAAGAAGTTTGTCTCAAAGCCAAGTAGTATTTCCGCTCCCTCGATTTTGCGAAGATAGAAGCGCTGAGACGTGACTTCTTCGGGGTTGGTCATCACTGGATTGATGTAAGGTCGCATGTAGTCCCGGAACGCTTTAGCAGTGGATATGATATCGTCGAGAATTGCTTCCTCCTCGGGCTGAAATGGAAGGGCTGGAATTTCGGCCTGCCAATCGACCAGGTCCTCCAGCTTTGGGCGAGCTGCATCACGTGGAATTTTGACACGGTAGTCGCAGATTGGGCAGGTGTAGTTGTCGTCTTCCTTTACCTTGCCCCGAGCAATCTTGAGACATTTGCCATGATACCTGCTAAGTCATCAGCATCCTGTCAGCGCCGCGATGGCAGAACACTCACCACTCATGGCACAGCTCGCATTCGAGCATCATTCCAGCCTCAGGCTGACGGCACATACAGAATACGTTCTTTTCCGACTTGACGCCCTCCACATCCTGCTCAACTTCGGTAGGAGAGTTTTCCCGTGTGGCAGGTTCCACAGGCATTCTCGGCATGTCCTCAAGGTCGAAGCAGAAACTGTTGTGTTCAGCGACATAGTCCATGTGGGCTTGCAGGATGTGGAGCGGTGCATTCGCCTTGCCGAAAAGCTTCTTCCCCTTCCTCATCCAGTTCTCATGACGCTTGATCATATTCTCGAGATCAATGGTGCCAGTCGGTTTGCTATTGAGCTCAGCAAGAGCATCGAGAACACTGCGTACTTCTTTGTACTTCGGCCTCTTCCGCAGATTCGCATCTTTTGATCTGTCATATAGAGATATGATCAATCTCTGCGCCTCCCTCTGCTTCGCCAATATAGCTTCCACAGCTGCTCGGGTCTTATTGGTAATAGGCAATGAATCCGCTTGGCTGGCTAGTGCCTCAAGCTGCGGGTGATGGACCGGCTCGACAGCCATGAGTTCTTGGGCTTTGTTCTCCCAGAGCTCACCACGAACTTTCAGATCTTGATAACGTACAAGAAGCTCATCATCCTCCGGCATGCCAACTTCTTTGCCTTTATTGATGATGGCACCGACATCCGCCAGGGTCTGGAACTTTTTCCTTCCTTCTTGAGCTTCATCTGTCCACTTCATCTTTCTGATCACGATCTCCAGTTCTTCTACCTCTGGAATATCCACGTTGAAGCTTCTTCCGACATCGGCTAGGTCGACGAAGTCTTGCATTGACCGCTGGCCGGGATCCTCCAAAGCCGATTCCGCATCCCTCTGGAACTCGGTAATATCTCGAGATCGCTGAGCAAGCGTGTCAATCTCAGAGCAATCGAAAGAGAGGTTCTCTGCTTGCCTGAGCAACTTATGGATATTGTCGATCTTCCTCAGCTCCTTTTCGCGGTCTTCGATTTCAGCTGCTTTAGTCGGATAACCCTTTCCCGATTTGCGATTGTCCTTGCGTCTATTTTGCTGCTTCCGAGTGATGTAATTCGTAGCTTCGTCTACCCATTCATTACACCTGATCACGTAGGCTTTAAGGTCTGGGAGTCCTGGAAGCTCCCAAGGTATTCTTTCACCTTCCGTGACTAACGATTTGAGAACCTTGAGCGATGGCTTCGCCTCGTCATCGAGAGCCTTATCCAACTTTTCCTGCCAGGCCTCAGGCGTGTACGCTCGGTCGACAACCTTCTGTACGACATTATTCAAGGCGTTGTCTGAGAGACGGTATCTGAGGGTATGTCCTGAGCCTGCAAGGCGTTGGTCTTCAATAACATCGCAACAATCATGGCTTCCTGCGTGTAACAAACACATCACTTTTGAAGTCTTTTCGCAGCGGAATGAGGAAAGGTAGCTATAGGCCTTGCAATAGGCGCATTGAGAATCGACTTCGGGAACATCCGTATCATCCACCACGAACCCTAGAGAACACTTCTCATCAGAGTGCGAGGTGATTTCAACCTTGCATTGATGAGACTCGGTGGATTCCTTGTGCCTCTTGAGGAAGTCCTGTCTCTGCTGACTTTCGCGATCTCGCAATCGAATCATGGCGGGACCGAGCCATTTGGCTGTCTTTATTGTAGAGTCCCGACCAGCTGCTGTTAACAGCAGCTCGTCATGCGAAAAGCAAGGCGGCTTCCTGAAAGCCTGTAGCCGTTCGACACCTGCTTCACCGTAAGGCTCCCAATCCTCTGGGGCAAAATTGACTGCTTCATTGAAGTTGAACCCATGATTGAAGCCAGCATGATATGCTTGTGGGAAAGTGATGACGAATTGACCGGCGCGTTGATCCAGGGCGTATACGTTGACACCTGCCTTTTTGAGCCTGTCCGGTGGTAGCAAAGTCACAAGCTGAAACAGCAGATCTGGTTGCGACTCAAAGAGCTCCGGTACAGCTTGCTTCATCGCCTCCTCAAACCTCTCAGCATCTGCCCCTGGTATGCCATACCATGTTTTAGTAGCACCAAAGTGCTGGTAGTTGGCAGAATAGCCGTAGTGATCTTCGTTGTGCCAACAGAAAGTCGAGAAGCACATACCGACATATAACCAGGGTACTGTCATACCCGATATATCGGATTTGATATTGCGGAAGAGCGACTCGGGATGCAATGGTAGAACGTTGAGATTCCATAGGTCGGTGGAATAGGCGTCCAACGGGTCCTTCTCAATAGTGGGGAATCCGCTGCCGTGCGTCGTCGAATGTATATCGGCACCATACTCGACCTCAACTTCCTCTGAAGGACTCTCAACTAATCTCCAAAACTCTCTCTCGACATCATCTTCGGTGACCGCTTTCTTGCCATTGGTAATGGGGTCGTACTGCATCTTTGGCTCGAAATAACTCTCTTTGAAATGACGCGCCTTTTCTTGGAATTGACGTAACGAGTAGATCCCACCTTCTTCGAAACCGAAGTCGTTTGTACCAACGAGGCATCGCGGACAGTGCCAGTCTTGAAGTGGGTTTATTTTTGCAGGAGGATCCAAGCAATTTTTGTGGTAGCTGTATTCGCATCCATCACAAACCAGCAATGGAGAGCGATCGTCTTTGGTCCCACAAACTTCGCATACCTGGCTGCTTATTAATGGACGTGAGTGTTCGGGCTATTCTAGTTACTCACTTCACCCGGTTTTCCTATCCTACGGTCTCCTGCTAGTCTTGGCGTCGTAGGACGGAGTAGACTCATGTGAGATCCCACCACAGTTGGCGCTGCAACATATCAGCATTATGCAACCTCAAGCGCAGCAACCAAGCCCATGTGGGACTCGAGACCCTTGCTACATACCTTTCTTTACGCGTTTACTGCGTCGCTCGCTTGAATCATCACCCTCGCCACCCGCAGCAGATTCGGTTCCTGGCGTCCCATTCATACTATCATGGCTAATTGATCGCTTCAGCGGGTTTGAGTGGTGAGGCGAGTGACCATTGGTCAGAGGAGCTGCATTGAGGTAATCCGGAAGATCTTTCGCTGGTATGGGAGGGCCTGTGGCTTGTATCTGACTCGGCCAGGTGAAAACTCCAGTCTCTGTCTCTCGCTTTGGTATTGCAGCAGGACCACTCGCGGCCTGATATGATGCCGGCGTTAGATTGACTGGATTCCATCCGCCTGCATTGACTGGTGTGAAGCCTGAAGAGGCCACAGGCCGTGCTGGTTCTGAAACCGGTAGTGGGCCAACCTCGATCGCTTCTTCGCCTTCTTTCAGAGATGCGTTCAATGCAGCAGAAGCTCTCATTGCGGGAGATTCATCGCGCAGGCCTGGCGATATCCCAATAGGTGTTCCATGTTGGGATTCTCTCGTTGTTTGGTTTGCCGAGGTGGGGGTGAATGGTCCACCATGTTCGAACTCCAGCTGTTGCTGTACGCCAGGCTTGGCAACCTTGAGATACTCTTCATACGGATGAAGCCACCTCTGGTATGAGTTTTTCAGAGAAGTTGACAGCGACGACATAATCTTCCCGCTATATCCCAGGTCACGACCAATTTCAGCCCATTTCTTCAGTTTGCAAACTTTTTCGAAGCCTCCTCGCTGCGCTACAGCCTTTTTCAACTTGTATAGATCGAGCGGTCGCTTGTCAACACTGGGAAACCGATTTAAGTTCATGCCATGCTGTTTGTGGAATTTTGCAAGTTGGTCGAGGTAGTTAAGATTGGTTCGCGTTCCTGCAGAGAGTTAGCTATGACTTGATGCGACTGAAGCGTTGGGAGAGCCGCATAGTATTGGACATGTGACTCACCACCTTCTACCGAGTTGAGCTCTTGGCGACGAGTTTTGAAGAAGAACCTCTAGCCTCTGTAAGCACGTGCTACTCCTATGATGGGCGAACGAAAGTAGGTATATGGCCTGTCCCCATCTGAAGGCTTGTATCTGCATACCTCTGTGTTGATGGCAAATGCCGGGTCCCACGAATCTGGTGGTATAATCTTGCAAACACCATACTTCTCCCCCTCAGGACGGATCTTTCTAATGTATTCGAAAGGGTCCTTGAACTCCTCTTCTGTGGGTCTAAATGTTGGCGCTTCTTGCAAACCATGAGGCCTTGATCTCTTGTGCGCATCCCTTGCAGCCGAAGGCTGTCCGCGCCTCTCGACCGTGGCCAAGTCCAAGGGCGGAGCTCTCCGCTGACTGAACGGTATGTGGGGAGGGTAATTCTGGAAGATGCCATTGCTGACCGGGGGATTGAGGTTGACTTGGAAGCTCCCAGTCGAAGGTAGTGGTGGTGGGTGGTTGGTAGGCGTGGGGTTACCTCCACTCGAAGGAGGGACCACCATGCTGGCAAGGTTCCCCAGTATTGGATCTGGACCTTGCAAGATTGTTGCTGATTAGTATATTGTTGTTCATACGGTCGACTATAATGAGCACGTCTGTCTCATTCGCCAATCGTTTGGTAAATGTTGACACTGTGAAAGGTGAAATAGTCGAATATAAGTCCGAAACAGAGACGCATTCACTAGTCAAATTCGGCCGCGCAGTTGGGGCTATATAGTGAAAGAACAAACGAATGTCGGAAGCAGTGATAGCTCATAGACTTCACAGCATGATACTCGACCGCAGAGGCAAGTCAAGACGTGGAGGGTGTCATGAAGATGCGTAGTTGGAAAGAATGAAGGCAGAGAGTGGAGAAAGGCAAGGATGCGGGAGAAGTTACAGGGCGAGATTCTGATCCATATCTGGAAGTCGCAAGCCACACCTCGCCGGGCGGGGATAGCGAGCTTTTAGGGCTTATTAGCGCCGACTCTTGCAACCACTTCACCTCTTCCTCTCTGAAATGATCAGGTCTACCTTGGTTGTGTATTCTGTGGATGGAGTGAGCTTGACCTTTGCTGTTACACTACGACCTTTGTATTCTTAGACCTGCTCAATCAACACTAATTTCACTCTACGCCACAGTCGGAAGGTCTAAAGCTCGTGTTTCACATCTACTGCGCTCCATGGCATTACCGATGGTTGAAACGTATCTCTCTATTTCTCAAGAATGGCCAGTACGACGAAACGCGATGCGCCTTAGGTGGAACCTTTGAGTGCGGTTACAAAATGGAGGCCAAACCAATACCAGCGTTCTATTGCTGTTACCTCCTACGTTCTACCAAAAGGCATAAATCCTTATACATCGGATCGACACCAAACCCCGTCCGTCGTCTAGCCCAGCACAACGGAGATTCCAAGGGAGGCGCTGCGCGTACTTCGAGGAGTGGACTACGCCCATGGGAGATGGCCGTCATAGTCACAGGCTTCCCATCCAAGATTGCCGCTTTACAGTTTGAATGGGCTTGGCATAATACTCATCTCACAAAGAAAATCCCGGACAAGCAGCGCATTACGTTTCCCCAAACATTGTTACCAAAGGGAAGCCGTAGTCGCAAAAAGGTAGTAAAGCCATATGAATCCCCCACCGCGAAGATCTCAAACCTCCACCTACTTCTTCGAGTACCAGGTTTCGCGAGATGGCCTCTGCAGGTACGCTTCTTCTGCGAAGAAATCCATCGAATATGGCAGGCGTGGAACGACAGAGTTGAAGTTAGTATCAGTGGTCGCCATAGAGTTTTGCTGGATATGAAAGAGCCTGAAGAGGCAGTTGACAGTAAGGACATGAGCATCCAAGCGAAAGGCAAGCGGAAGAGGGAAGCCCTCGGCAAGGGGGGCGTCGACGGTCTTGACGTTGGCTATAGTGAGCTAAAAGGCCATGTAGAAAAAAGCATCTCTCGCCTTGCTGAAAGTGAAGTTCCCAATTGCGCAGTCTGCTCAAAGGCTCTCGGGCCCCAACCCAAGATGGCGCTTGTATGTCCTCGCGACGGTTGCAGAGCAGCATCTCACATGAGTTGTCTCGCATCGACGTTCCGAGTTGGTGACAGCCAGGATACTTCGGTGGTGCCAACTCGGGGACCGTGTCCGGTTTGCAAGCAGGAATTGCAATGGATCGAACTGGTCAAGGAAATGAGCTTAAGAGCCAGGGGTGAGAAGGAGTTGGCACAGCTCCTGAAGAAGCCCCGGGAGCGAAAAGCGAAGACACCGAAAGCAGTCAAGCTTCCAGAACCTCATGACTACCCAGAGGAAACCAAGGATGACGCGGATGCTGACCAGGATATCGCATCGGATAGAGACGCATTGCAAGCAGGTGCCGCAGAAGACGACGATCTCCCTGATGACTGGCATGTCCAAGAAGACGACGACATAATGTCCGTCGCAAGCGCAGCCTCCGGATTCTCAGACATCCACGCCGCGAGTCCCACCAAGCCTGCGCTGCCGGCGCGAGGGCTTGGCACCGTAATAGAAGATAGCGACTGGGACTCCGCCGAGCTCTTGGACTAGCGAAGCCTGAACCCATTCTTTTCCAACCTCACCTCTCCACACCCTCCTTTCCCCAAGCTGCAACACTCCGCAACTCCCCCCTCTCATGCAACCCCCCCATCACCCCCTCCACAATCCCCCAAACCTCCCCCTCAACAACCTCCATCCCCCTCCCCGCATCCACAACCCTCATCCCTCCCCCATCCACCCCCCCCATCAACGCCAAAAAACCCCCCCGCACCCTCTCCTGCATGCCCCCAGTCTCATACCTCTCCCCCCCAAACCCCCCCCTCCCCACCACAACCCCCGGCGCCACATCAAGGAACAAACAAAGGTCCGGCGCCGGCAGTCCCACCTCCGGCCCCCGCGCCCATTCCAACCCCAGCGTCGGATCCCCCTTGGCGGCCGAATATACGATGCCGGAATAATAATACCGATCGATCACCACCGTCGTGCCCTCGGCAACGGCATTCCGTATCGACGCGGCGGCTTCCCAGCGGTTGGCGGAGAAGAGGAGATGGATGACGTGATCTTCGAGCTGGGCTTCGCCTTGGAGATAAGCGTCTATTAATTTGCCGATGGGTGTCGTTCTATCTGTTGGCATTCATTTATTCATCAGCGTGAGATGGTGGGGACGAGGGCTGAGGTTGGATAAAGTAGCGTTACCGGGAAATCTCATGCGCTTTACGCGATGGCCTTTGTTTTCGAGATTCTGGCAGAGGCGGGCATGTTGGGTTGATTTTCCGGCGCGGTCGAGGCCTTCGATTACGAGGAGGGCGCCTCGTTGTGGGGTGGACATTTGCCTCTACTTTGTGCGAGGATGAAGTTGGGGTGCACGGGGTGTTCTGATAGTACCGTTTGGTATTAGCGTGGATATAGTAGGTTACTAAGGAGATACAACGTCTTGGCAGGCCTCGATGAACTACCTTACCACCTTACTTACTTTACCTATCCTACCTTACGTATCCGAACACAACCAAATTTCATCTCCAACCTGCAGCTGAAGCAACCTCAGCATCGCCTCCCCCATCTCCCTTAACCCCCTGCATCACTGAAACCAACCCACGGCACACACCCAAAGATGACAGCATGATCGGCAAAAATAGCAACAAGCACAAAGCACAGACCAGGACCCTGCAGCAAATGGCGCTCACGCAACCCACTCCTGATTCGTCCACCGCTCTCAGGGAAAAGCTGAGTCATTATCTCTTGGCAGCACTTGACCTCAAAGGGAGGAGGCTCGGCTGATCATGACGCGCTAATGACGCTTGGGATGACGAAGGGGTCCAGTTGACGGCGGAAAGTGGAGCCTAGATACTTTACTTTAGCACTTTAGCCGGGGAGGGTGTTGGACCCTGTTGCTGGGCCATAGATATACATTTCGTACCTGCTTTCTTCCTTCCTTCGTGGCAATCTTAACATCAATAAGATAAGTATCTTGAAGACATACACAATCCAAATATCCATAACATCCATCAACTCATCAACTCATCAAACCATCCCAACTCCATCACACAAACCAACCTCATCGAGAATGTCCTCCCCCATCCCAACAACCTACGACCAATCCTCCCACCCGCAGCAAACCTTTGCCTCAGCCTACGACCTCGATAACCCCGAACAAGCCGTGTCCTCCTACTCCAAGTATTCCTCCCCTTCTATTCCCCTCCCCCAACCACACCTCCCCACTCCACAATGACTAACATACCACTCAGACTAATCCACCAACACACCCTCCGCCAAATGGAGCTCGCCTCCCTCTCCACCACCACCACCCATCGCACCACCAACACCAACGGCTCGATCTCCTCTTTGAAGTCGGAAGAGAGTGTGGGGAGTGTGGGGAGTGTACAGTCTTAGGCTGTATTCTGCCTTTGTGTGGCGTGAGAGGGAAATAAAGGTAGTTCTAGGTGGGACACGCATGGTAATGCGATAGGGAAGATGGAGACTTTGCGGAGGGTAGACTATGGACGCGGGAATATGGGACTCGTTTCGGACTTGGGTCATGTATGGATGGCATCATGCGGGTAGATATAGATGGGTTTCTCCAGGATCCAAAGGCAGGTAGGAAGGCGCATTGATGGTGTTTTTGTTTGTGAATGGGGCTATACGGTAGGGATAATATGGATAGGGTATTCAATTCGGTATCTGTGGCGGGAATTTAATGTAGATCTATGATTCACTTCCTCATCGTGCTTGACCGTGTCTATTCAACTCTGATATCTATAAAATCGGTATTCCCTAAGACGAATCGGATTGGCGTGCTTGATCTTCGAATCTTAGGATGATGGAATGTGTATATCGCTCTGCTCGAATCCCTAGCCTACCTTACCTAGGTGCCTACCTTAAGATATACTTTGTACCTGGCTCACAAAGCCACTAGACCATAAACGGTTAGCCCTCACCCTGTCAATCCCTCCCGAGGTCCTTCGAAGTATATTCACAGAGATCTTAAGCTTGCTAGACCATCTGAATGAATGATGCCAACTATTGACATCAACGACATCGAACCTCACCACGATACTACCAATGCCAACAGTACAACAATGCCCTGATAAAAGGAGCAGCTCGAATAGGCTCGAAGATCAACGGTAGGCTGCAGGCTATCTGGTATCGCTCCATAACATACATATATACCTATATACTCGACATCGATTAACTCATGAGCTACGATCTCGTCCTCAACCACACCACCACCTCCCCCCCCTCTTTCCCATCTTCCCACCATGCCACCTCTGCCAAAAAAACCACACCCCCACCGTCACCGCCGTCAACGGAATGGTAATCGACCAATAAATCCACATCTGCCCCGACACCGTCCACGATTCCCGTCGAGCGTCGGTGCCGGGCGTGAAGTTGAAGAAACTCATGCTGAATAAGGCCTGTTCCGTCTTGGTTAGCCGGGTTGGGTTCTATTTGAGATGAGTGGAGATGAGATGGGGGTACGCACCGAGACGAATGTTGCGGGGAGAAAGGTTAGGGTGACGATGGCGACGGTTTTCATGGCTGCGCTGTCGCTTTGGGTGGATTGGGAGATGGAGAGGGTGGCTTGGTTTTGGGACTGGGCTACGAGGTTGATGGCCTGTTGGGCGATCGAGAGATCAGTTTGTAGTTTTGATGGTTGATGGAAACATTCATTAAGGATGATATCTAAGATGAGCATTCTGCAATGATAATAATACTACATACCAGATTGACTTCGTTCCGTACCCGAGACGCGTTCGCTTCGGACCTAGCCTTCAAGCTGGCAAACATCTGCGTCTGGAACTGGATGTACTGTTGGGTCTGCGGCTGGGCGTTGAACCCCTCGTTCGGAGTCTGGCGTTGCTTTTTTTCCAGTAGCATTTTGTGCTGGCGGAGGATGCTGGTGGCTGTGTTTGAAGCCACGCCGAGCGTTTCGGAGGAATGGATGGCGTGTCTTGCGACGTCGTGTAAGATCGGATAGTCCGTTTCCGATCGCGGAACGATATGGCGGCTCTGTGATATAGATATATATATATCAGTATCAGTATTTAGGGGATTTTGGTCTAGCTACTTAGGCATATCTAAGTAAATCGGAATAGGAAATAGGACGCTGGTTTTTCACCGTTTCGATCTGTCGGAGGGCGTTTCGGAGAGACCAGACCGAGTTGTCGAAGAGCTCGATGAAGAGGTCGAGGATTATGACGTGGAAGGCGTATATGTCTGTTGTTGGAGCGGAGTGTGATGAGGGATGCGTCATCCCGGCTTCTATCCGTGTCTGGATGTTGTCTGGGACGTCGAAGCAGAGCGCCATGCTGGCATTGGCGGTCCATTTTGTGAAGAAACTGAGTTCGTGCCAGGTGTAGGATAGGTCTGGGAGCGAGGTTTGCTTGACGATGATACGGAACCAGGTAACTGGGAATGACACAGTCAGGTATTGTCGATGGCTAATGTACAGGATTCGACATTACCGTGGGCCTTGAACGTGCCGTCGTCATCATGAAAGATATCCTGAGATCCAAAGAAGCCATTCGAATTCTGGCACGCCACGGTCCAGAAAATGGGGGGAATGTCGTAAAAGGCAGATGTACGCTGACGAAGGTCATCACACTCGAGGAATGCCTTTGAGGTTGCGAAACTATTACGCTCTTCTTTAGAGAACCGTCAATGGACAGGAGGTTTGGGGCTTATGTTTCGTTACCTACATAAAATTCGTGCGTGGGCTCTCTGTCTGCAACGTCAACATAGCATCTTTGTCCAGCCTCCTCGCTTGCCATGACCCATTGTTGACTAGATGAAGACTCAGATGTGAGATAATTGGTGACGGTAAGAGAGGTTAGGTTACCCTTTTCGAGGATGCGTAGGAGTGGAAAGGTGGACATTCTCTTTCGCTAGATTTTGCATAGCACATTTCAGAGTTGCTAGCTTTTCAATAGCATGATACTGTGAAACGGTGACGGAGGTTACGAAGCTTAATCGATAGTAGGAATCTTGAGGTCTATGGTATTGGGACTAGAAGAAGGCGAATTCTGGCGGCATGTTGGACACATGCAGGGTGAACGAGCCAATCAGATGCTTTTGCTGTAGCCTTTGTTTGATATATAATTTAATTCTACCTGGTTTTATGATGCTTACGAGACAAGTACGATGGGCCCACGTTGCGCTGGAAAAACGAATTCTACACTGTGAAGTTGCTACTCAAGATCGAATATGAAGAAATTGCCACGCCATGTCAAGCTCTCCAGACCATATTATCCAGGGATTCGCTATCAACGCCAATGATCCGGCGATCTCAGCGCTCAAGCTTAGGCTTCTGACGAGGCGATGCAGCATAGTCGACGCCCCCATCATTCTTCCGTTTCACTCCATTCTCCTTATCCTCACTCGCGCTCCGAAAAAAGCTCGAACTCTCACGCAAAAACCCTTCCATCTCGCCATGATCCCTTCTTAAAGCAACCTGTAACGCCATTTCCCCCTCTTCATTCCTACCTACCACATCTACACCCTTATCGATCAAGACTCGAACGGCACCAACACTATTAAGTTCGACCGCCTCGAAAAACAAGGTCTGTAAATGTCGACCCACAAACTTCGCATCCAAGTCCGCATGCGCCTCCACCAGGAGAACGGCGACGTGGTAATGCATGCGGTAAGTCGCAATGGACAGAGGAGTATCTCCCCAGCGGTCCTTACGATCAGGCTCAGCGCCTCGTTGGTTCAACAGTGCTCTTGTGGCATTCACGTTGTTGCTGATGGCAGCCATGTGCAGCGGCGTGTGCTTATGATGATTCAAGTCGTTGACAGGTATTGCCTCGCTTTGGAGGAGGTAATTCAAAATATCGGTATGGCCGTAGAGTGCAGCAAAATGTAAAGCATTCATGTTCGTCCGCGTCTCCCGCTGGCTGAGATCTATAATGCCCGCCGTCTTTGCTCGTACCATCAAATCCAGACGGCCTGCTTTCGCGAGGGCCCATACCGGTCGCTTGCTCTCGTCCGCGAGTCCTGTGGCTCTGCCTTCATTGATGGGATCCTTGCCTGTCAATAGACTTGTCGCCTCCGTCTCCCCGTACTGCAAAGCAACGTCGATCGCTGAGTTTCCATCGTTGTCTTTGATAGATGTGTCAATCCCCAATCCGAGTAGGGTATCGATGGCTTCGATCTTGCCATGTCGGCTTGCCTCATGCAACGGGGTAGAACCGTATTTATCCTGACAATTCATCTGAAGACCCTCGTTGTGTAGCATGAAGATGATGTCAGCATGGCCTGCCGCGCTTGCCCAGTGCACCAGATCTCGTCCGTCGTCATCCACTCTTCCATACTTGGTGTGATGTTCCAGCATCATCTCAGTTATCGAGATGGAGCCGCACTCGACTGCGCGATATATAACGCTACCGCCTGCATAGTTGTCACAGTGACCCATGTCTGCACCGTGATCGAGTAACAGTCTGACCGTTGCACAGTCGTTCTTCGAGACGGCAATTCCCAACGCCGAAAGCGCTTGGGAGTAGCTGAAGAGATTCACATCGACAACTTCCTAGTCTAACAAAAGCCGGATGATCGAAGGGTCGTCTTGGGTGACGGCGATTGATAGTGCTGTAGAGCTATTCACGTCTTGTTTGTTGATATCCAGAACTGGAGTCTGTGACAAATCTTGAACCGTGCTAAAAAGCTGTGAACTAACGGCAGTCATGAGAGCAGTTCGCTTGTATTGTCCAAGGTCCTCAGTATTGATCTGGAGCTCGCGTTCGCTTGAAGGAGGCTTGATAATGTCTGTATGGTTCCCCGCGATAGCCTCAAATATGGATGTCGTCCCTCCAAAACTAGATGCATTGACCGATGCGCCAAGAGTCAGAAGTTGATGCGTAATATCCAAGTGATCTCTCTTACAAGCGTATATTAGTGGTGTTTTGTGGTCAATCGGCTCTCGAATGTCGACATCTATAGTTCCGTGACCAAGTGCGGAGATGATGGAAGTGAGACTAAGCCAGGTGCAAATGTGTAGAATGCTCACGCTCTGATCCGAGCTCCAAGCAATATCTTTCGGAGTACTGGTATGCCATGCTGTTTGTAGGTATGCCGCAACGCTATTGTGACGTTGGAGAAAGTCTACAGCCATGATATCGGTGTCGCCATCAGAGGCTAGGCGTACATGATCGCCCAAAGTTGAGAGGCATACGCTATCAAGGGGAATTCTCTTTTCCTTACCTCAAAACTGCGGAGTGTTTCGCAAGGGTGAGATACGGCTTTAAAGCTCAGGTACGTCAAGCATGCTAGGGCCATCTTGGCCTCTACCACCACATCTGTGAGGCTTTGGTCTTGGTCATCGTAGAGACATGCTTGCAAAGTTCGGTGTCAAAGGGTGGGATGCGAAAACGTGACGCCCGCGATTTTGTCGTAGCCGATGGCTACAAGTTGCCGCGTTATATCTAATATATCTCTCCTCCCGAAGACTTTCGAGCTATTAAATGCAGAAGATCTCGGTTCTAATATTAAGACTACTGTATGTTGTAATTCTGCGAAGCTGAGGGTTCGACGAGCTCGAGCCACGACGTATAAAACCTTAAGAGCTAGGCGGCCATGAAACTTATAATTTTGCATCATGACTTGCTCGATGTCCCGCTTGTAATGGGCATACAGCCCGTCGGGTAGATTCTGCACCGTTTCTTTGAGACCATAAGATGTCAGCTCCTTTGCGAGAGAGTTCATATAAACCTTTGCAAGCCCGAAATTGCCATCTGCTTTGTTGGCAATGGCGACAGGAATAAGATTCTCAAGCTCGGGTTCGTTACAAAATCAGATTCCCGAGTCTAGCAAAATTGCGAGGAGTCGTATGCTTACGAGTGTCCCAGTGTAATGGCGTTGAGTTTTCTTTTCTTTTTGCGAGTTCATGCTTCACGTACCCCTCGATCTCATTCTCCGATGCTGAAATCCTAATGTAGACCTCACTGGGCGGCTCCAATTCATGGTTCTCGTCGCATGTCTTACCTTGCTCCTTACACGCTGGACAAATGTCAATTTTTTTGCAAACCTTGCACCGAAAGTACATATTGATATTGGAGTCCCCGCAACTGTCACATTGACTATTGATCGCTGTATCAATGTCAGGATCCCTGGAGGAAGCCATGATGCTCAACTTTTCGGGACACAGGCTCATGAGGTCGTTAGTCAGCCACAGCAGTAATCCCTCTGAGTATGCGTCCAAAGCATCAATGATGAGGTAGACCCGATCGTATGTGGCAATTTCTACTTTCAATATTCTGCACAGGGCGCTTTCATCCAGCACTTCTCCGCTTCGTCTTGCTTCGTCAACCTCTCTGATACTTTTCGAGATAGGTCTGGTAGTGTTGTATTGAATGAACTGCTTGAGTAGACTACCGGCAAGGTGCTGGGGAGCTAAGGTAACCTGCTCAAGGTGTTCTGGGTTCTGTACATACTAACAAAGGGCGGTCTTGTTCCGACCATTCAACTTTTCTTTGGAGGTTATCTACTACGACTGCGGAAAGTAGAGTCTGTCAACTTATCATCAGTATCGATATCCACGTATGCGTTCGGCTTTCCGCAGTGCCTTCATACCTTGCCTGATCCTGCTGGTGTCTGTAATCGTAGGTGCCAGGGGTCGCCGCTTGGCCAACGTTTGGAACTCTTCTGACTCAAGTAGTCGCTGCCTGATTGAAGGGAAATACTCTTGCCTATGAAATTCGACAAGTTGCTTCTCGGTATTGTCGTTAGTCATCTGGACCATCTGGGCTTTTACTTGTCAGCTCAAGTCCAATACTCCGCAGTCTCGCAAACTCTGGAAAGGGTAAGTATACATGCAAACGAGCCTTCTAGCACGAGGTGCTATCTCTCGCTTGCTGGGAGATTCCTGGAAACAGAGTTCGTCTTAGCATTCAGGGAGTATACCCACTTAGCTCTTCCATCTTCTGCATCTCATCTGACGCCTTGTTCCTTCTCTCTATATCGGCCGGTGGGATGCTCTGCAACAGCTGTTTGGCGTACACGGCTGCAGCAGCAGCCGCGTAGCCTATCCATATGTCGTTCTTGTGGGTGTCTGAATAATTACTGATCCCTCGGATCACGAGGCAAGGAAAGTTGTTCATCAGGCCGGCGGCTTCCATCTCAAAACATAACACGTCATATTGTGCACCCAAGGTGTCACGAATCTTCGCATCTTTCATCAATTTATCAGCCGAAGCTATCGTTCCGAAGTGGACTGTTGATACATCCTCCTCCAGCGGATTCCGTGGGGTTCGTGAAAGCAGCGCAGATCCACTGCAGCCGGCACTACAAGGCCGATCTGATGCGTGGATATAGGTCGCTTCATATAGTCGATCTTCCCCCGGGCGCTCACACCTTTTCCTTAACCATCGATTTCCTGCGATGACTTTCGGGATCACTTCTGCGATCCCATTGCCCGTTCTGCCTTGCTGCCTACTGAGTCTAATCAACGCTGTGAGAAGGAAGGATGGGGCTGCATTCATGTGCCCCATGAATTCGACTGTCTTTTCTTGTATTACTTTGCCGTAGTCATACGGCATGACTCCACCAAGCCTCTGCGGAGCAGAGGGCGTTGCTACCACGACGTCACCTAATCTCACGTCGTGCTTCGCACTCGGCGCTCCACCTCCAACCCCAACCATAAGGCCTATACGAATGGCTTCAAATGTCTTCAACATATTCACAGCTACCGTTGCGGCGGACACGGCCCCGTAACGGCCCTTTGGCAAGCATGCAATGGCGATGTTGTGACTTCCAATGTTCCCAAGTGTGTAAGCGTTGACATCACGGCCCTTGTTTGGAAGTAAGCTGTGCTCGTTGTCCAACATTTCACAGGCCACGACATATTCCACTTCCGCCCCACAAATCCAACCAACGGTATAATCTTGGTAGTCATAAGTTCGCTCCATCCTTTACCTGAACGTGAATAACATTGAAAGGCAAAGGAAGTGATGTCCGTGGTGGAAGGATTGTAGAGCAATAATAGGTCATGGAGCACTACCTCCACAGTCCGTACAGTCGACATCGGAAATAGAAGACAGCATAGATTATCCCCTGCCGGACTGGTTGAAGTGAGTGAGGCAGTGGGGCAGGATTCGTCAACGTCACATTGTGCTTTAGACTGCGCCGTGTCCCGTCAATGCATTGGTGGAAGTCTACTACATTGGGGTTGTAGAATGCTGCATTGTCATACGCGCTACTCTAGTCAGTATATATTTCACGGGAGAGCGGGGTCGGATATCTACCGATTCACGCGATTCTATAGAGTTTTTGTGCCGTGTACGGAGTAGGTAAAAAATCTTCCAAAAATACTGACCGTATTTCACTAGTGTCGACCAAGACGGGATGAAACATAAAGTATTTGAATAAAGTACTTATGTAGGTGCCGTGGTAGCTTACCTGCTGGGAAAGCTAGCGCCTCGTATCATAGGCTGAGAAGTAGGAAGGTGTGACTGGGAAATAGCGCCTAATATCATAGGCTGAGAAGGTGTGACTTCCGGGTGTGACTGGGAAATTGTGAGGTTGGTGAGGGAACTTCGTGGCGTTCTTTGGAAGGCAGTGCAACGCCTTTATGCACCGCTAATCCACATGTTTACTTAGCACAGAAAAAGTGCACTTCGCGGGAACTCCACCAGAATTCTTGGCTTGAATTTTCCAGCGTTTTTGCGACCTATAATATCTAGTGCTTTAATCGTTAGTATCCCATGCTTCGGTGTGACTTCCCACCGAAGCAGTAGGATACCAAGACATTAATTAAAACCCCTTCTTTAAGGATTGATTTAATACGACTAATAGGTAGACTGAAAATATTAAGAATTCTAATAGAATAGCTATCTCTTTACTATAATAGAAAACATATAATCTTAAATCCTAATAATCTCCTACCTTATGTCATGGTTCCAGCACCACGTCAGCCTGTGGCTCAATTGGGACTAGCGCGACCTTGGCGCGCACCATATCACAACACCATAGCTGTTATTCTCATCATACTGTGAATACCATCCAACGTCATGCCGACCCCATTCCAGTCCCTGACACTTAATTCTAAATACTTAGTTCTAACCTTTAGAATCGTATCTCTAATGAAGACTCGAGTTAGGTATCCGAATCGAGTCTAAAGTATAGACACGACGGGTTTTATTAGTCTACATACAATATCTATTACCTCCGTCTCATACATATCATTCTATATAAACTGTAAGCGCGAACGTATGTAGATTCTTTGTTTCGGTAGCGGTGATAGTAGATTAGCTAGATGTGGGTGGTGAATTGAGGGAGGGGCATGTAGAGGGTGGGGATTAGGGGGGAGGGGATTGGATAGGATGGATGGGGTTGGGGCGGTGTATGGAGGGTGGGGATTGGGGTTCATGGGGAAAAGGGATGGGAAGGATTGGACGGAGTTCGCTTGGGGATGGGTTTAGGGTGGACAAGGATTGGATGGGCTTTGTGTGATGGATGATGCACGAGGTTGATGTATAGGACTTGTGACTGGGGATTTATAGGAGGACGAGAGCGAGACTTGGTCATGTAAACCAAAAGATTTCGGGATCGAGGATAGATGTTTTAAGATGGTGTGCGCTATTCCATATGTTTCTACGTGTTCTGCCCGAGTATCGTTTAGGAGGAAGTCCGATTCTCGGCATGGTATGATAGGTTGATTGGATGGTATATTTTCGTTCCTAGGTGATGGGGTGAGCGCGTGGTAGCATTGCGTTGGGAATGTTGTGGTTATGGTTGTTGCTAGGGGTGGGGGGGATGTTTTATATTGTGAATGCACGGATGTAGAATTTCTCGTGGGATGGACGGACTGGATGTGGAGAGTAGGATCTTCGTAACCTGGCTGGAAAAGCACCATGAGATGATGCTGAATGAAAGAGTGTAGGGGGCGGCACTATGTTGTGGTGTATATAGAGAAGCAAGACCCCGAATTCAAGCATTCGAAGATAATTTACTGCAGTGAAGACCTGGATACTAGACTTGGGATCTCAAGGACTTGGAAAGATGATCCAAGAACGCAGACAAGTAAATCAAGTAGCATCTGTTAACATCACCCACGGCCCCCTTCACAATCCTAACCCTACCAGCATCATACTCTCCGCAACAGAAAAACACCTATTCGATATCGACTCGACCACTGAGACCACTGGGTCCCCTACCTGCGCCGCCAGCCCCACCCAGCAAACTGGCCGCAGGGCTAGCCCCACGAGAACCCCCCGCGCGAGGTGAACGAGGCTGGGCACTGCTACCACGTGTCTGGACTCCAGCGCCACGTCCACGCTCCAAGACTGTGATCTGATCTTCCTTCTTCTTGATAAGTCGGTCCTTACCCTCGATCTCAGCTCTCAACGTTTGGTTCTCCTGCAACATTAGCTCTAATTGCTGCGCTCTCGGATCGGTCTCTCTCTCGTCCTTGCGGCGGCGGATCTCGTGCTGTGCATAGGTCAGAGTTAGTTTATACTGCGGAAGGGATTTATGCAGCTGGTGGGGATAATGATGGAGACTGTAACAGCGCTCATTCTTGGCTTCTGTGCTCTAGTCTCGTGACTTGGAATAGAGAAGGGAACCGCAAAGATACGTACATCAAGTTGAGACTTAGTTGGCTCGAAGATCTTCTGTAAACCTTCGAGCTCTAATGCCAATTCGACAGCACGGCTGGAAGAGTCTTGGTACATTCCACGTGCGTATTCAAGCTGGCCATTGGCCAAGTCAACTTTCTTCTTCAGATTAACATTTTCTTCTTGCAGATCACGGATTCGGGCGTCCTTCTGGGCTGCTTCGGCAATGTTGGGGTCAGAGTGGCCGATGAGCTGCTGGCGACACTCTTCTAGGTCCTTCTTAAGGACGCCACGCTCGCCCTGCAGAGATATGCGGTCCAGCCGAGTCTTTTCCAACTTTTTCGTGAGGCTGGCGACTTCCTCCTTGAGGTCTAGCTTGTCGTGATGTAGGTTGCTCCATTTGTCTCGTAGACATTCGTAGTCACATTGGCGCATTTCAGCCCATTTTGCGTGGCTATCGGCTGCGTTCTTCCAGAGCTCTATGTCCCTCATCAAACGGTGCTCGCGGGCGTTACCTTCAGCAAGCCACCTCTCAAGGTTCTCCACGGTGTGAGGCTAGAGAAGTGTCAGTAATTGATTGAAATGGTGGCGCTGATATTTTACCTCTTCAAGTGGCAGCCCTGCATGAGCTCGTCGGGCCATTCTCTGTTTCTTCGTTTGTATCTCTAAAGAATCACCATGCTCAAGATCCTGCTCACCGTCAGTAAGTGTCGTGAGCGCAAAGCTTGGCTACTTACGAATGCACGCTTGCCATTTGGCAAATGGTCATTATCTGGCTGCACAACACCTATAAATGAATTGCCGGCCGCCACTGGAGGATTGCAGGGCCAGTATTTGCGAGTGATTTCAGACGGTCGCCCCACTTCGTTTGATTCATCGGACATCGCGTCGGACAAGCTTGAATCAGAGTCCATGACTGGTAGGTTCCGAAGAGGCTGGATGTTCGGAAGTTTCCAAGTGCTTGCTTGAGTGTTGCCACGCAGAAAGGTGGCGACGATGTTGGCACAAGTCTGAGAGTTCGGTTCCTGATCTCTCAGCTCACCAACGATACTCTGGGTATGCCAAACACAAGATATAAGTTTGCGAAGTCGGTCGATAGGCTCCAGGGTGCGTGGCAAACAAAGGTCAAAGTGTTCAACGGAAGCGTAAACAATGAGTCGGACGACTGGGGCCAGACCGCCAATGTTATCTTTTCGTAAGTCAACAACCTGACTATCTTTTGCATTGAAAGTCTCGTCCAACGCGATCACAAGATCTGCCTTTCTTGCAACTTCGATCGGGTTCCCTGTACCTTGCCCTGATGCTAACACACTCACTTGCAGCCGGCCATGCGCAGTCCTTGGATCCGATCGTGAAAAGGTGGCTGGTCTATTATAGTTCACCTTCCTCCCTTTCAGAAATAATTCGACAATGTCATGAAGAGGACCTGACTTGGCAATGAGGGCGATGTGTAGATTATCGTCCTTGGCGACTTCGAACAAACTACCAAGGAATTTGAATTTTTCGCTAGATAATTCGGCATAGATAGCTTCTTGCTCTGGCTTGACTGAATCTTGGCTACCTGGCCCACCACCTTCTAGTCCAATGTGAGTAGACACGTTGGCAAGACGACCCAATAGGACATTCAGCTGGCTGATGCTCTTTTCGCTAAGCCTCACCTTCGTCATGTTCTCTGTGATGGAACTAGTGTAGAACGACATCGTATCAACGTACTGTTGCATGATCCGCTTCTGCATACATAATGGGATAACAAACTCCCTCAATCCTAGATTCTTTGGCTCTAGTGTCATTATTTGCGAAGGTGAGGCTTCTGCATGCGTTGCGAGCCTACTAGGAGTCACTGGCGTGTGAGGGACAGACTGAGAACTACGCATCGGTAACGGCAGCTCCGTCGACATCCAGATTGGTTGTACTTCTAGACGCTCCGGCTCTTCTTGTGTCTGGTATTCCATTTTGTTAGGGATCTCCGGAGTGTCCGTCCTAATACGAGACTGTGTTAAACCTGGCGACTGGACCGAGACACTGAGCTGGTCGCCGCTTTGAGCGGGTGAAGTAATTTTAGCGGCAGCAAGAGATTGCTGGCTATCATTCCATACCGCTGGAGACTGAGTGGTGGGAGATAGGGGCTGCTGACTGGATCTCCGAGCTGTGGCCGGATGCAATGGCTGCTGGCTAGGTCCATAGCTTAACGTTGGCGTAGAACGACCGACTGAAGATAGCGGCTTGTAATTCTCTCTCTGAGAGAACGCTTGTGTTGGTTCACGGGTGATCGGAGATATTGCTTGCATTAGCTCACGTGAGAGTATAACTTGCGACGCTCGTTGAGGAGATAAATGGGACAGCTCCCGCTCTGTATTGCTTGACGGCGATGCTCGAGTGCTCGAGGGCCTTGAATGCTGCTCCTTACGTGCTGCTTCTGTGGAGTTTTTTCCGTTAGTATTGTCCTTCATTGAGATTGACTAGTGACTGAGGGCGTATTTGGGGGGAGCATTGCGCGAATTTCTGCTCGTAAGAGATGCCTTGCAACCTGGACGGAAATTGAATGAACCCACCTTTCTTTGATGCGCTGGCTGCGCGCATGCTCTCGAGCTTCTCTTTGGTCCTCAAAGACTGCAAGTCTCCTGCGAACTTTCCATCGGTTGGGCGAAAGTCCGACATCTCGTCGTCCCAAGTCAATGGTGGTAGTGGAGGCTCCTGGGAGTCGAGCGTAGCTGGTGAAATCAGTCTGGAGGGATTTGAGGAGAACTCTCTTCTTGTATGGTCTTCGCGATCCTGCGAAAGAATAGGCTGTGTAATTTGCGAGTTTGGATCGTTTAAGCTCCGAACAGAATGGTCTGTGGTTGTGGCTTGTGAAGGATGACTGTCACTAGGGGGTCCTTTTGAGGTATTTAAGAGCTCCGAAACCGTAACGTGACGCTGAACAGTTTCTTCGGACAATTTGAAGTAGTTTGGAGAATTATTAATGGATTTTTTTCCGCTGTCGTTGTCGTAATCTCTACTGTTTGCAGATACTGCGGATGTCGAAGGGAAAGAAGAGTCAGCTATAGAGGGTTGTGTTGCTGCTATGGCTATCTCTGGAGATCGTCCAACAGACAATTGACTAGCTGCTACCTCGATATTGGGATAGGATTCAATATGGCTAACGGATGATTCGAAGTTGGAAGACGTGATAACTTGTAATGTATGTGGGTGTCTCGCAGTCGAGACACCTGAGGGACTTCTGTCGGCTGCGATTATATCTCGAACACTAGTACAAATGCTGGAGGTAGGTACGTAGCTAGAGGACCCTGGAAGGGATTGAGAGTCCGGTATGATAGTGTTCCGTTGAGTGGCGATTGGTGATGATGTTTCGGGCTTTAGTAAAGATCCACTCAGACTAGCATCTGGATGGTTTCGAAAAGATGACGAACCCTCTTTTGTAGTTGAAGAAGAGTGGTACACAGTGTATAGATGTTTCTCAAGGCTGCTGTGCTGCGAGATCTGGACAGCGACGCGCGGAAGGTTAGAGGTGTCGAAAGAAGGATCGATACTGGTCAAAGCCTTCCTCAGAGCTTGTGAGGAGTCACTGTACGATTTGCGAGATGAATTCTCACTTGTCAGTTGGAATGGCGAATTTATCTTCGGGACACCAACGTCCGTTGCAGTCCGGTCTCTGACTGAGGCTGGTCGCCTTTTTCTACGTCTTTGCCGTCTAGGCCTACTGTTGGACGACCGTGGAACAGAGGCTCGCCTCTTCTTCCAAGCGTCGATGGCGGCAGTACTTACATTTGCCTTTGGTTGCTGGTGCCACGTATATTAGTCTAGGTCGAAGAAGCGATGAAAGTCGAGAAAGTAATTCACGAGGGAAATCTTCTATCTCGCGTGAAGCTTTATTGGTTTGATTCACTCACCCAGTCAGGAACGAAGTTTTCTCCAGTGACTTGGTCGTCAGCCCAATCAATGAGATATTCCGCCGGTCTCTCTCCAATGATGGCTTTGATCTTATATACTGGGCTTAGCTGAGTGATCGAAGATTTTTCAGAACTTCCAGTCCGTTTACTCTGAGAGTTCCAGAGAGTTGATAGAAGCCTTGTCCTCTTGGATGACTTTCCTTCAAATTCGGGAATTGTGCTGTCCTTGCGCTTCCGAGAACTCATAATGCAAAGGGCATACTAGGCCGTGAGAATGCCGCGATAGCCATCGCGAGAGGGTGAATATGCCATTCGTACAAGGGTAATCAGGAAAGACAGACTGACAATTGTGCATTAGATATCGGAGAAATATGAGTGATCTTGGATGATTTGACGAATGGGGTTAGCCCGGGACTAGCCACGCTACTGTTGACGGGCCGACTGCTTTCCACCCAACCGTACCCCACTGTCTCTTAAGGTGTGAATTGGCATTCATCGTTCACTGTTCGCAAATTGGCCGTGAGATCCTTGGCTATGAAGTGGCAAGCTTGACCTCAGGTTGATACAGTTCAATTTCTATACGAGCCTGCATACCGGGTTTTGGCGATCTGAATAGAACCATGCGAGGTTGATCAATATCTGAAGCTGAGTGTCTTCAAATCCACATGTGTGGTAGGGCTGTACTTGGTGTACTCTACTGGTAAGCAATAATATATTACGCGCCTTAAGCTGTAGGCTCGGACATAAGGAAGCGATGAATCAGGGAAGACTGAAGCGTGAATCGGGCTGAAGGAAGTTAATCATTTCGGACTAAGTCAAGGTCTATGTAATAATGACTGTAGACTACTTATTCCTGTACATATCGTTATTCATTAGATAAGTCCATTAATGTGCTCTTTACTTTGACCCTTTTCCCTAAGCCAAGCATCATAATCAAAGCCTAATTCCTCTACCGTCTTGATCGTATGCCTTTCTTGTCCTTTGTCGGCGAAAGCTTTCTTTATCGCTGGGAGTCTCTCTCGTAGCCATGTTTCCTTCGCGGTCCACTTCGGCGGCACCCTACCAAGTCTTCCTTGAGCACTAGTAGCCCATGCAACCATATCGTTGTGATATTCAATATCTCGAGGAAATGGCAGAACATGGAATGGCTTCCCAGTCCCACGTTCTGCAATGACGTCTTCTTCCCATTGGCACATTTCCAATTTCGACGGGAGTTTCAGCCGTCCTGACCATACACGGGCAATGGCTGCTGCTTGACCTTCAAAGGTGCGGAAGGGAGTGATTTTGGCGGGTAGACCAAGGAATGCTAAAGTAGGATTGGGGATATATAACAAATGTTTGTAGAGATTCTGGACACGCTCCCCCGTCGAAATGAGCTTTGGTGAGATCGAAGAGAGGAAGGGAAACGAATAAAAGTATCCAGTACAAAAGAGTATGGCATCGATATTATCCTCCATACGACCGTCAGCAAAGAGTACGGCTCTCGTGCCTTGAGTAGGTGGGAGAAATTCTATTATCTCCGGAACCGGTTTCTTGTAATTTGCTTTGTATGTCAAGGGCGAGTCCGATCTCGAGGAGTTTAGAACAGGATGTTTGCACACTGTAGCGATTTGAGAGGCAATGTCAACTCCAGAGGCAGAATTACCAACGATGATGACCTTCTTCTTGGTGAAAGGCTCTGGCCTCCGATAGAACTTTGAGTGTGATATAATGCCTTTGTTGGCCTGATCCCACTTACTGATGCCTTTGATCTCTGGTAGAGTGGGAACTGTATAGTGTCCGTTGGCTACCACAACAGCATCATATAGCCGCTCGGACGCCTCATTAGATTTCAGGGATTTGAACTGCACCGCCCAACGACTTTTGGTGTCTGGAGAACATGGCCGAATGTCGGTGATCTGGGTCTGAAACATGACCAGCCGCCGGATATCTTCAGCATAATCCTCTAGATATTGAGTTACGACTTGACGGCTTGGAAAAAGTTGATGAGATTCAAGGGATGGTGCGTCCGAGTATTTCATCAAACAGTGTGGTATGTTAGTTTCCAATTGTTCATACATGGGCGAATCGAAGCTGGTATAGGGTTCCCTATTGGTAAGATCATCCTTGATGCCGTCAGAGTGCCAAATTGGTTTCTCCAAGGGCTGATCTGCATTCATTTGAGGTATATCGATCGTTCCTACGGGATGGTCCGAATAATTCCATACGCCCCCAAAGGATGCTTGCTGCTCAAATATATCTATCAAACTGCCATTTAATTCGGCCAAAAACCCTCTGAAAGTTTCCAATCAGAGGTTGATCATAGAATCCATGAGAACGATTTATGTGGAGACCGAGACTTGTGTAAGCTACTGAAAGATATCCTACATACTTTGCAGCGGCGACACCCCCAGGACCTGCACCGACGATAGCAATGCGTTGTATGTGTTTGACTGATGAATGGCCCATTGCTTGATGGGCATCAGGTGGCGAAATCTAGGAAAAGGTTCAAAGGAAACGTGAGCAATTGGCGATGCGACGAGGGAGAAAGCAATGTCTAGTTCTAGCCGTTCTATTACAACGAGTCAAAGAACAAGTATGTATACTACACAATGTGAGTGATAGGTAGCCGCGTATGCGCAAACCAAAAGCGTGTATGGTATCCCATACTTAAGCTGGTGAGAAATAACACACTCGGGAGCTAACCTTTTAAGGTTTAATTGCTGGGCAGACTATCACTAACCTTCGCGGGCTTGAAATATGTCAGCATTAAACCTCAGATACTTTAGTTAGCTCCCGAGCGTGTGACTTCTTAGCAGCTAACAACAAATATATTTTTATTCGAATATTTATTTAATTCTAAATACCCTAGTAGGATATTTAAATAAAACTCAAATATATCTAAAATAGCTCTATACTAAATATAGTATATATTTTAGTAGACTATATAGTAAAATACTATGTATAGACTTTAGTAATCTAGACTAGCCTACTAAGTATATAATATATTACTTATATTACTAATTTTTAAGAACTTATAAGGAGTACTATTAGTAGAAATTATTTGAAGATATATTTGAATATGAATAAGCTAGTACGATATTCATATTCGAATATGAATATCAGGCTAGCTTATTCGAATATCAATGAATTCGTTACACTGCTTCTCAGGGATATGGTTGACTATTGTCTTGGCATATATGATATTCGTCAGAGACGATGGACCAACTCCACGCGTGCTTATAATTGGCACGCCCAAAGGGTCCACGATCTCATGGAAGTATAATTACATTTCCACGACGCACAATGCTAACAACGAATTGCATTGGCAATGGCAGCAACCCCTGTTCCCAGCATACCCATCGCCCAACTTCAACCAGGACTCGACCCGAAAGGAACCTCTGTGACGGGCATAGTGACCCTCATATGGCCATATGCTTCGTCGACCAAATCAACCAGCTTACTACTTGTTGAGCCAGATTTTCGGCTGCGACGGACTCGAGGCCAGGTGCGATTGCTCTTCAATGGCTCCAGTGCAAAAGCTGTGACAAGATTGGGCGTCAGTATTGGAGACCGGCTTTCTTTGAGCCTAGAGGGTTCGGAATGGGCAAGGAATAGTTCTGCGGTCACTACACCAGGCAAGGGTATTGAGTGGGAGCTCAAATATAGCGAGCGGCTGGTTCTACAGGTATGGAATAGCAGCAAGGACGCGGTTAATGCTCATAGTATATAAGGTCCAGCGCCAAGCTCAAGAGCCCGTATACCTTGACATCGAGCATCCACGGCCATCACCGCAGTCTACAGTTGACGCCGTAACCCCACATCGCTCGCCTCCTCATGAAAACCATTTTGCGACATTGGCACGGAGACCTTTGCTTGACGCGCAAGCCTGGGAGTCTCCTGCTTTCCTCAAACGAAATCACTTCGCCTTGGGCTATGAAGAGTATGCTACCGAAGAAGAAGCGGAATTCCCTGATAATGACAGGCGGAAACGATCGAAATTTGGTAGGGGCAGTGGACAGTGGAGATTCGCAGAGACAACGCCTAGTCCGGAGAATGAAACCAATGCAGATAATTTTGAGGTCTTCAGTCCGTCGAGACTACAAAACGAAGACCGGGCAATCTACAATGCAGCTGGCCCAGAGCTCCAGAGATCACAGAAGATTGGTGACCGTGCGGAACTCAATGGTGAGGAAGAAGGAGTATGTGAGGCATCCGAGAGTATGGAAGAGATGCCTATAATGGACGAGCACCTCGACGAAAAGGGACAGGAGATGCACGGTGCCAGTGACAATATCAATGACCAAGCTACTCCCAATGCTCCACTAAATCCTCCATCCACGACTGCGGAGCTATTAGAAAGCGAAGTGGTGGACATAAATCCAGCGGCAAAGGAAGCCACTTCCTCATCTCCTCTGTCCATCTACACCGATTCGCGATCCTCCGAATCAGACCAAGAGTCGGGCTTTGAGGCGGAAGTAGAGTCTGAGCGGGACACTAGTGATGGTAACGTGTCCAGCGGACCGGCTTCTGATCTAGGACTCGACGGATTCGTATTCTCACGCGCTGAGCAACCTCCAAAAGAGCATTCCCTTAGAGAATCGACTATCGGGGAATCGGTGCGTGGAGAAGGCGATGATGCGGTTAACCGCTCACCGGACCAAGAGACCCTTCCACCTTCTGTGAGTGACACGGGGCAAGTACGTCAAAAGCCTGATGAAGGACCGAGTACAATTATGGAATCAGGTCACGATGTCCAAATCTCTTCTGTTGATAGTTACATTCAAAACTTCGAACATGAGGCCAATGGGCGAGAGACCCGGGACTCATTGAGCTTTCCCCCCTTGTCTTCTGACCAGTCTCGAGAGCAGCAGGATTTGGAGGGACCGTCCTTAAATGCCGCAAAGACGTCGGTCAACGCGGAGCTACAGGGCCTTCAACCAGAAGAATTGGCGGTAGAGACGATTGAAGCGGCGGCCTCCGTCACAGAGCCACTACCGAGCAAATCAGAGCTTGCCGAGCCTCAGGAGACGAATAAAGATCAAGTCAAAATAGCCACCCAGCCATCAAAAGCCAAGGTCGAAATTATTGATCTTGAAAGTGACAGTAACGAGGAAGACGTAGCGCGAATACATTCGCAACAGCATACTCGATCACCTTCCATTGCTTTGGACGTTCCGGGTCCGAAACCTTCGGTACATCATTCTGACTTCTCGACCCGTGTAGGGATAGGAACAGCTGAGGAGCCACCACCGGTACAACTCCTTATATCTAGCCCTTCACTTGCTGAGCACCGAAACGATGCAATTTCTCAATCAAACTTGGCGACTGGAAAGCCTCTGGTCCAAAAGGGACCGCCTACGCCGCCCTCTCCAAGTCCTGGTGCTTCGATGACGGAAGACGTGATCGAGGATAGTCTTCCATTAAACCTGGGCGTCGAAACGCCTCCCGTTGGAGAGGAGCCAGCGAGCTTTACACCCTTGGGACAGCTACCCGATATCGAAGAACAAGATTCCAATCCTCAAAGTACCCCGAATCCTAGGATTGATCAATTTGGATTAAAGATTGGCGCCAGGAAGACTTCTTTGTTTAACGTTCCGGCGGCACCGAGGCCCAACAAAGAGACCTCCCCATTGGCTGAACAGTTTTCGAGCCCACAACCGACTATTGCGCAAGTCTCGCCCAAGGCGACCCCAAGTGCTGACATGAGAGTAGATTCTCAGACCTCTCTCGTCGATTTGCCGGCAACTGTGCAGGACTCTGCTAGAGTACAATCTTCTAAAAGTCAATTAATGACACCTGATGAGACACAGCGGTCTATTCTTGCCTCACAGCCGTCGTTCAATGCCCTACAGTCCCCACCGGACGATGACACTTTACCAACACCGCGGCTCACACAGAGTAAGTCCGCTGATTCTGTGGTTCCGATAGCTTCACGAGCGCCCTCACCAAACGCAAATCTTCCACCACCGGAGAAGCATGAAATACCAGCAAAGACAGAGCGCTCGGATGAGAAAGCCTTGGTCCCGCAAAGGCCGCCTACCTTGATAGAAAGGTTGAAAGCAATGAAGCGACTCTCGAGCCAAACACCACAAAAAATGGCTAACGCCAGTGCCATCAGCCCTTGGTTCGCGCCGAAAAGATCAAGTATCATTGTCCCTGACAGTGAGGCCGAGAGTGAGATAGAGAGCTTGTCTGAAAATGACCGGAAATCTATCAAGCAGAATGTCACGGCAAAGCTACAAACTCCCGAGAAGCAAGGACTTCTCGCCAAATCGTTCATTCGTTCACTTTCTCAGCATGGAGGCATCCACTCAATAGCTTCTTCGCCTGGGTATCTTCCCCCTTCACAGCCACCACCACCGGGTTTCCGCACTAGTCTGTCCTACTTTGTCCCTCTGGCTACTCTCCAGTCGCATTTCGCCCTTGCTGTGGACAGCCTTGCTATCGTCCTGAACGCAACACCTGTCACCCGCGCTCCATCAGGTGCCAAGGACTTCAACCACACCATATACATCACAGATCCATCGTCTTCCGTTCTCAGATTGCCCGTCGTGACAGCCCAAATATTTAGGTCGCATGATGAGTGCTTTCCTGTAGTGGAGGAAGGTGACGCGCTTCTCCTTCGTGATTTCAAAGTCCAAAGCTTTCAGAGAAGGTTGTCCTTGCTCAGTACTCGGAGCAGTGCATGGGCGGTATTTCGCAGAAATGCGGATGTACAGGTACGTGGTCCGCCAGTAGAATTTGGCGCGGAAGAACGGGGGTTTGCCCGGGGTCTATGGCGATGGTGGTCTGGTTTGGACCATGGAGTCAAGGATGGCTTACTTGATCATGTGCCCAAAGACAAAAAGGGAAGGGCAATATCATTGGATAAGAAGCCCAATGGAAGGGTTCTCTCAAACGAGACGAAGCCAGTAGATAGGAAAGAAATTTCCGACGTAAAGATCAAAAAGGAGGGCATTGCAGGCTTAGGGGTTGATCTGCCGGGTTCACCAGGCGGGACGCGCGAATCTTTCAGAAAGGGAAAATTTGCGGAGGTGGAACTCGACTTACCAAGCTCGCAAGGAAAGATGCGTAAAGCCTCGCCCAAGGAACGCCCTTCGGTGTTGGATGGAATTGTGGAAAGCACGGAGCCACCGAAACGTGTTCTGAGACCGAGGGGAGTAAGGGGCATGACCGAGAGGTCTGAAAGTCCACTGAAAGCCTTGAGTAGGAGGTCTAGATCTGTGTTCACTGGCGGGTTGGGAGAGCCTGAATCAGAGTAATTGTATGAGAGGCATTGACCATTTTGGATGGTGAGGGAGCAATCAAAGCTTTGTGAATAGTTATGCTATCAGCACTAGTGCAGTGCTGGATGTATGAGCCATGCTTCGTAGCGAGCAAAATGACATCAGTAGAACAGTGAAGGGGGAGCTTCTTTGGCTTCCACCAATTGTCTACACATACTGCGGCGAATATCAGCTGTGACTCTAGATAACTTGATAGTGAATACATAACGAAGGGGATTGGTCTCAGTCTTTGCCTTTCAACGTCATGCCCAACCAGCGTCATGCAGATTGCACGAGTGTAATACGCGGCTGGGCTTTTCGGACTACCAGAAGCTATGTGTTTTCTTCATGCGACCTGGAAAAGGAGATTTTAAGGGGATGGCTGACCTTGGAAGTCTAGTACTGGTTGCTAAAGTCGATTATGAATTTCCTGACGGACCTGGTATCAGGCGTAGGATAGAGGGTTTGATGTAATTCCTAATGTTGAGGACAATGTCGGTATAACGATAGTGTCTCTATACCAGTAGTAGATATTCGATGTCAACAGAAAAGTCTACGTTGCGAATGTCCCGACTTAATAGGTCGTCACCGCATCATGGGTACCCAGCAATCTGCGAGCCTCGTGATGACGGTTTTACATAAGCGGAATGAGCGTACTCTCGACCTACACATCGGAGTCGCCAGCCGAGTGGTATAATTGTTCGAGCTGGCGATGATTTGAGTTGGTGGTCTTGCTGTAAGGAAGAACGCGACATTGGTCGTGGAGATAGATACTTTATGCAGCAAGCGAGTGGGCGCTAAGCGCGTTAGAAGCGCTTGTTTCGAGACAGCCGCCGTACCTGACCGCCAAATGTTTTAGCAATTGAGAAATGAGAGTTGAAGGAACATTGCTACATGCTCGCTCAACCATACCACGTTCAACCTCTAGATAAATTGCCATACCTCATCGCGAATCCTAATACTCGACATATCGAGAGGCATACACAGACAAGATTTCCACATAACGACTCTATCAATTCGTTGCCCTATTCAATATTCCCCATCCCTTCGCCCCTCGCAGCGCCCCAACCAAGCACATGCAATACGACCCTGTGTCGTTCGCTTCCTACAACTATTTGATACAGCTCTGCATCTATTCATGGACAATCTGTGGCAACGCCGCTCAAAGTAAGGCGCACGTCCTCCCAATGACTGTCGAATACTAACATGTCAAAAAGCTCGAGTAAATTAGCCCTTTCTACATCTAAAGATAGCAGCGCCAAAGAAAACGTGAAAGCCGACGCATCTCGTACTTACCAACCAGCGAAGCGCTTTGGTGGGGAAGGGTCCTTTAGCAGCAAATCTAACCCTTTCAATGGCATTCCCCCATTGACTACCACGAGCGTTGGATCTCCTACAAGCAGCGCATCATCAGCATTCGGACTAGGCTCTGGCGCTTTTGCATCCTTTGGATCTTCTGGGAAGACACCTAGGACACTAGGCACACCCCTCGACTTCAGCAATTCCACCCCATCCACGAGCAATGAGAAGAGCGTGAAGGAAAATTCAAAGTCGAGCGGAGAAGCAGCCATTCACCCGAAGCCTTCACAATCGTCACTAACGAGCCGATCGTCGAGTACACCATCAGAGCACCCCCTGAAGTCTACCTGGATTGTATGGTACCGACCTCCAACCTCCAAGTACTCAGATTATGAGAAGTCTACGATACCTCTCGTGCATTTCTCTTCCGTGGCGTCTTTCTGGACAATTTACACCCATCTCAAGCGGCCGTCAACACTGCCTTCCGTTTCGGATTATCATGTTTTCAGAAAGGGAATTAGGCCAGTGTGGGAGGACGAGGAGAACAAAAGAGGTGGGAAATGGATCATAAGGCTGAAGAAAGGCGTCTCGGATAGATACTGGGAAGATCTACTCTTTGCCATTGTTGGGGACCAATTTGCAGAGGCTGGCGAGGAGGTCTGTGGTGCTGTCTTGAGCGTCCGGAGCGGCGAAGATGTCCTCAGTGTCTGGACGAGGATTGACGGTGGGAGGAATATCAAGATTCGGTACAGCCCAACAGCCTTTCCCAGTTTCCAGAACAATGACTCTTGCTGATGATCCGTAGTGAAACGATCAAGCGCCTCCTCGCGTTCCCTCCAGACACCAACATTGTATGGAAAAGTCACGATGACAGTATAGCGCAACGTTCAGCTATTGACCAGGCCCGCCACGAGAAGGGCGGACCTAGCCATGGCCAGAGCAAGCGAAGGGAAACCATCACTGAGGACTCGACTCCGGAGAAATTGAGAACCTTAGCGTGATACTCGTGGAATATTTACGTTTGTATGATTAGTGATGATTCCTCGAAAGTGTTTGCATTCACGATTTTAGCGAAACCCTCGTTTTCTGCATTGGCGATGGTTCTTGTATAGATATTGGATTCCATGTACAAAAGTCCACTTTGGATATCGTGACACCAAGTGTCACTATATCATTGGCGAGTTTCACTACCGAGTCTCATGTCTCTGTCAATCGGTACGCATACTAGACCGCAACGAACGAATGAAGCATGTCTCAAGTATCATCAATATTGCTTCTTGTCTCCCGTCCTAAACCCAACATCATGGAAGCTCAATGAGTGACTCCATCCGTCACTTATCTACGTGACGCCTGCTCCGAATATTTGCAGCCAATGCAGCCAAGTCTTCCCATAAATTTGTAACTTCTACAAGAGCAGATTAACAGTTTAGGCCTGCCTCGCGCCTGCCCAAACAGCTCTGTCCTTCTGCATCTATCTGGTCTGCTAAATCTTGCATTGTTGTCTTAGTATACAGCTTTACGAGATTTCCCTAAAACTTTCTGCTCTTCTGCAGTTCTAAGCATGTGGCGATCTCTGATAGAGGCAGGCTACAGGGAGCACATGGCAATCGCCAGCCGTTCTCTATTTCCCTACCTTACTTTGGTACAAGTTTTACCAGATGAAGCTGAATTCAAGAGCGCGACAAGCGCACAACCAACACTTCGTGATGGGGATTATGTTCCAATAATACAGCGTTATAACGACGAATATACTCACGCGATACAGCAGGTCGCATGGCCTAACGGAGATCCTGATCTATGGGATGAACAACAGAACGGACTTCATACATGTAGGAAGCAATGTTTGGTCGGTCGACGAGATTGTGATCGTGGTAGAGGTTGGCATGCTGGGAGAGCTTCGTAAGTATAAGCCCTGGACCCTTTCCACGCTTGATAGCAAGCGCGCGGACAATGCCGCCACTAATGCCTGGATCACTCCATTTCATTATTCCACCACTCAGGCCCTGCCCTGCTGATTGCAGACTGCTTGCAGATTACATGTGCCAGCAGGGACCCTATATGTACCGCTTCTTCATGCTGAACAGGAAAGCTCCTGGTCGCAACAGTCTGATGTGGACCGAATGCCGTCCACGATTAAAGGCTCAAAGCATCCGGGTACCACAGAAATTTGGGTCTCTAAAAAGAGTTTCGCATCGGATGAGGAGGCAGAGGCGAGGTTGTTAGGCCGCTTGATGTGTGTCGAATTCGCCGAGAGCGTATCATTAATTTAGGACGAGTGCTAATATAACGGGGAAGCAACCACGATGCAGGAGCAGTTCTGATAGGAAAGCCTACGTCTCGCGAGATGCCCTTCATTATGCCTTCTCGGATGCCAAGTGGAGGTCCGCGTCCAATGAACACTTTGAACAAGAGCCTTAATTCTGGGTTCCACTCAGCTAAACCCGTGAGAAGGATGCTGGGAGGTGGAGAAAGGAATCAGCTACAATTCGAAACAAGTCGAGGGAACAATGTACCATGTGTTCAACATGCACGTCCGTGCGAAGAGGAGGACTTTGCTCAGTCGTCTCCTAAAAGGCGTAAAATAAGTCATCAAATCAGCTCTCCTGGCTCAGCACGTTCAGCCGATGATATACTGGATCAGCTCGACCCATCTACTGTGACATTCGGTCCCAATCACGTCAGCCAGGGATCCAGCCAAGCTATCTCTAATCATAGCGTCAGCAGCCAAGGCTCTGTTCTGTTGAAGCTGCGAACGCCGTCATTAGGCGGTTTGCCGGAACACCGGCATTTGGAAAAAATGATGAGAAGTAGGCCTGCGTCGAAGAAGCAGCAGAAACTCTCCGACGGCAGCCAAAATAAGCAATGGGATCGTGGACCATCGTCTTCACCCCCACAGCTTTCGCTCTCGAAGTTCAAAAACACATCTGGATTCGATATAAATGAAAAGGGTCTGACTGATAATCATGCTAGGGCTTCTCGTCCTTCGGTGCGTGGTACGGCTAGGACGCCACATTCAGTAGCGGAGGCCGCCACCTTATCTCCACCCAAGTTGATACAAGATCGAGTCATAGGCAAACAATCTCCTTTTTTTGCCCAGTCTAGCTTGCCTCAAACAGTCAGCAATGGCACTCAAGGCCAACGGCCAGTGCAAACAAACGTCAGAGATGGACACGACGAGCTTTCTGACAGACTCAATGATCAATTCGTACCCGTTAATGGCGACCGCCGGACTTCGGGCGTCAGCCTCAGTTCCGATATAGACGAGCTTCAGTTGACTGGGACAACCGTCGGAAATAATCCAGACGTTAACACTCCAATTTTTAGCAAGCGCCCTCGCAATACAGATCCCATCAAAGACTCTACTTCAGTACTGGCTACAGCCTCTCCGGATGAAGATAAATCAGGAATTGCATTAAGCAACATCAAACCTGAAAAGTTCGTAGCTCCAAAGCCTAAAGTACAGAGTAACACAGGCCGAGTGCGAGAGAAGAAGGCCCCATGGTCCGTTGCGTTGGCTGCCATTAGCACGTCAGGTAGCCTGACTATCTCTGATAGTATGGCCCTCGTTCACGATGAGAAGAGCGGTGAATACGTCGTTGTCAAGGATGGCAACTTTACGTCAGTAAAGCTCCAACCACAGAAGCTACTAAGAATTTCGTACGAAGAATGTGGCGGCAAGGTACGCTTTATGTCCGCTAAGTCAGGGACGGAGGAGAACCTAGTGGACATTGAGTTTCGGCACGAAAAAGACGTTTCGGTACTGCTCAATAAGATAGGCTTTCGAACTATGGAGAAGGTCAAAAAATGCCCTAGGTATGTACGAGCTCATAGCAGAGCTTACTCTTGCCAGACTGATCAAAGCGGAAAGCAGTTACATGGAACGGATTTTCGAAAAGCGACGATTAGACTACAAGACAAGTGAGGACTCTAAACCGGTCGCTGATCGGCTCAAGGTACATCATGCTGGAGGAAGCGAAGTTCGACACGAACTCGACGATCGAACCCGATCGCGTAATTTAGGGCTTGCCGCTGTCCAGCGCCCCAAGAATAAGGTGGTAGAAGAACTGTGGAATCGATCTCGTCTGTCTGGTGATGCTTCAGGCGAGAAACAAAGCCTCAAATCAATGCGAAATACCACCCTACGCGAAGAAAGCAACCGCCAGATTCTTGAGGATCTTAGGCCGAATCATGACGGACAAAGGCGTTCAACCAGAGCATCTGCTTATTTCGCAAAGCCTTCGAAAGATCCTTTTGACGATCTTGAGGATCTTCCTAAGGTAGCAAGATACTCCAAAACTCATGGCTTAGGCCAGCCTTGGAAGAAACCCTTGACGTATCCTCGGCTTGGCAAAAAGAAGACCACGGTCGAATTCTCGGATTTGGAGCGATTGGACGAAGGAGAGTACCTGAATGACAGTCTCATCAGCTTCTATCTCCGCTTTCTGGAACACACCATTGAACAACATAGACCCGATCTGGCGAAGCGAGTTTACTTCTTCAATACATTCTTCTTTGCGACTTTGATGAACACCCACAAAGGGAGGAAGGGTTTCAACTACGAAGGGGTACAGAAGTGGACCAGGAACGTTGATTTATTCACCTATGACTATATCGTAATACCAATCAACGATACGCTCCACTGGTATCTCGCAATCATTTGTAACCTACCTGCACTCGACCGTGGCCTAGTTCAATCGGATGAGAAGGCTGATCCGCCTATGGACTTAGCGTCAGATCTGACTGGGAATACTGAAGAAGATGGTCCACCTTCATCGAGCCCCACCGTCAATCTGCGGGAAGGTGACTCGGTGACTTTGGTAGAAGGAACGAAGGAGCCAGATGAGAGAGGGGCTCGGGACTCATTCGCAGATTTGAGTTTGGATGTTCATGCGGTGCAGCCTACAGCGCAGGTCGCAAGTGAGATTCAACAAGCGGAAGCCAGTAAAATGGTAGAGGAGGATCAGGAAATGCTTGATGGCCAACTACAAAGAGCCATGCTCGGGTCTACGATGCTCAACATGGGCGAAGATAATATTAAAGGAAAAGGAGACGGTCCTGTTGAAGATCTAGATCGGCCGCCTAAAGCTGCTGGAGGGTCCAAAAGAGGGAAGCGGAAATCAATGCCGTCGGTGACAAAGTCTGATCCCGACAAGCCAGCAATCATCACCTTTGACTCTCTTGGATTAGCTCGCAGCTCCACAGTCCGCATACTTAAGGACTATCTTCGAGAAGAAGCCAAAGCTAAGCGCGGTGGCATGGAGTTTGAAGCTGGGCAAATTAAGGGAATTACTGCGAACATGATCCCTCTGCAGGAGAATTGGTACGACTGTGGGCTGTTCCTCCTGGGCTACGTAGGTAAGCTCCTCGAAGACGATCCGAAAGACTTCATTACCAAGGTCATCAAGCGGCAATACAACGTTCAAGAGGACTGGCCCAATCTGAAACCAAGTCTGGCACGGAAAAACATACGCGAACAGCTATTGAAGCTTCACAAAGAACAGGAAGCAGAACGCCTGAAAGAAAAGGACGCGCCGAAAGATGGCTTACCGAATCTGAAGCCAGGCTCAGAGATCGACACTGACCTGTCACGTGCTGTCAGTCCGGCCAGAGCAAATCAGCCTGAAGCTCGAGAGGACCAGGTAGAGGCCCAAGTGCCAGCAGAGGATCCGAAGGCGCCGCGATCCCCAGTCAGGCCTACAACAAGAGATCATGCGCTGAAGACCGCACTGAGTCTTCCACCCTACGATTTCGAGCGTGACATCGAAAGTCTTATAGAAATCCACGGTAATGACAAGATCGATGAAGCTTCGATTCACGAACCTGGACAAGAGCCCGAAGTACAGCAACCCAGAAAGCGTTCGCTAAGTCACGGTACCTTTGAGGACGTCAAGAGACCGGCTAAGATGCCAGGATCTTTCGAAGACGAACCCTCTCTGATCATCGTCGAAAGCGAAAGCCAGCAGGAAGAAGCCCCAAGGTCGTTCCAACAATCTCACCCCAGTCAAGCAACGCACGCGTCTGCAGACCACCACCCACAACCAGAGCTCCCAGCCGAGATCCAAGACTCCCAGCCCTCAGAGCCATCTAGACACGTAGCCGAGATCAGTCGCAGAACCTCCGATCCGGCCGAGCCGCCAGCAGCCAAACGTTGGGACGTACAGGAAGTCCAGGCAGTTCTCGTAGAGAACACAAGAGAGCACAAGCGGAGAAAAATCGATCATGAAGCCGTGGCGACAGCCCCGACATCACCGCGAGCGGCAAGGAAAGCTCATGTATCCGGAACGGCGAAAGAGATCGATGCACTACTGCCTGAATGGGCGATTCAAGGCTCTTCGCGGCGGAAAGGGCAGGCTGGGAAGGTTGTTGGGAGGGGAAAGGAGGTTATTAATATCGATTGATTGAGGAGAGGAGTGATGTGATGTGATGGACTTGTTTGCTGCGTGGTAGATGAGATAGGCGTTGGCTATGAGCTGAGCTAGGCAATATGCTATTTATGATTCCTTCCCCTCGTTGAAGATGGGCGGGGTTTTGCGTGTGCTGATTGCATAGCATAGCGCCAGGGGTTTTTTGTTGCTGCATCTTCATGGGAAGCTTACCGTGATGGGATGAGGAGGGTGGCAGCATAGCTAGGTAGGTAGCTATATGCTCGGCTCATTTCAGATGAATCATAGAAATTTGGAATGCACGAAGTATGCCGATTTCTATCAATGCCTGTTTCCGTATGCCCAAAGCCCAAAAATGCCTCTTCCTACTGTGTGATGTACATATGGTACAAAACTCCACAGACCTCACTTTCTCAAAATTCCACACTCCACCCCCTCCCGATCCCCACCCCCGGATCCCTCACAACCGCCCAACTAGACTTCACCCCATTACCCTTATGGAACCTGATCTCCACCTCCCTCTCCCCCACCCCCTCCTCCAAAACCCTCACCACCCTCTTCCCGATCCAACTCCCCGGCGCACCCACGATAACAATCTTCTCCACTCGCACCGCAGCCATCGTCCTCAGGAACTCCCTCCTCTTTCTCTCCTTCGCAGCTTTCCCCGCCACATCTACTGAACGCAAGGTATCAGATGCGAAGGTGAATGAGCGATGGATGAACGCGCCGTCCTGATAGTCGTAGCTTTCGCCGTCGTCGATGTAGAGTTCGCCGGTCGCGGTGCCGTCGGCGCCGAGCGCGACGAGGAGGGTGTAAGGATCGTGGCGCATGAGGGCGCTGGAGCGACGGGGGCGGTCTTTGCGCGGGATGATGTGGCCGGAGCGGACGAGGAGGGGGATCTTGTCGAGCGGGGCGGGGAGGGTGATGGTGCTGCCGGTGCCGTGGTGGGTGGCGTAGGTGAAGTAGTCGTAGTAGATCTCGTTGGGGGGCAGGTAGATGGATACGGTGTCGGCGCCCTCGGTCACGACGGGTTTCACGAGAAGGCCGGTGGCGCCGAGGTAGAATTGGTCTTCGGTTGCGAAGGCGGCTTCGTCGGAGGGGTGGACGTAGTAGTGTGGGCGGAGGATGGGGGCGCCGGTGACGGAGGCGGAGTGGAATGCGGTGTACCATGCTGGGAGCAGCTGGTAGCGGAGTCGGAGCGCTTGTGTTATGATGGCTGTGTATGGTTCGCCGGCGACGTAGGGTTCTCGGCGACGGGTGTCGATGTGGGCGTGGCCGCGGAAGAAGGGGTAGAAGGCGCCGGCTTGGTACCAACGGGTCAAGAGCTCTTTGGATGGGTTTCCGAAGAAACCACCAACGTCGGCGCCGGCGAAGGGGAAGCCGGCGATGTTGTGGGTGAGGATCATGGGGATCGAGGCGGCGAGGTGGGACCATTCGGCTTGGTTGTCACCGGTCCACATGGCGCCTAGACGTTGGGAGCCCGAGAAGTAGGAACGGGTGAGGACGAAGGGGCGACGTGGAGATGAGGGATCCCGGTGAAGGAGTGCGTTATAGGTAGCGTTAACGAAAGTCATGCCATTGATGTTGTGGACGTCTCGGTGTTCCCAATTGCCATAGTGCATGTTGTCCTTTGGCATGGTGGTTTCCGGGCCGTTGAAGACGGAAGGCTCATTCATATCATTCCATATGAAGGTGTTTGAGGCGGTTCCGGTGAAAGATTTGTAGGTGAAGAGAGCGCGCCACCATTCTACAGCTGCTGGGTTGAAACAGTCCACCCAGTGGGATGAGCCAGGCCAGCACCAGCCTTCGTAGATGTTGTTGTCCTTGTCCTTGACGGCCAGAGACTTGGATTTCAGCTCCTCTACCACCGGGTAGTTGCCTTCGTTCTTGATATGCGGGTCGATGATGGCAACGAGCTTCCTGCCATGGGCATCCAACTGCTTCTGCATCCCTAAAGGATTGGGAAAGGTATGGGCGTCCCAAGTGAAGTATTTCTTGCCGTCAGTGTATTCGATATCGAGCCAGATAACGTCATATGGGATCCTCCCCCTATCCATTTTCTTGTCGACATCTTTCACGTCCTCGTCTGTAACGTAATTCCACCTACATTGGTGGTATCCGATTGCGAATTGCTGTGGAAGCTGGGTATACCCTGTCAACTCGCTGTACTGCGAAATCACTTCTTTCGGTGTAGGGCCGAGGAAAACGAAAACATCCAGAAGGCCACTTTCTGAGAACCAATGGGTCTCTGTATCCGTCTTCGCCCCGATGCCAAGGCTGAGTGGATTGCTCGACTGCTTGCGTTTGACGATATCAACCCAGGTCTCGGCTGCATTGAGCCAAAAGACGCCCACCGTGGAGTCCTTCCGGTGGGCTTGCATGAAAGGAATGGCACCATAGAGTGTCATTGGGCTGTCCATCTCGTATTCGAATACATCACTATTGTGAAGTCGATAGGGATCCTCATAATTGCCAGATCCACCCCTAATAACGGTCAGATATGCTAGATGGAAGTTGTGGCTCGTCATACCGCGTCTGCTTCAGTGATAGAGAGCTTGCATGTCCCGGTATACCATAGACGTGCTCATAGCCAGGAAAGACTATATCAAGACCAACGCTTTCGGGACCTCTGGGTTTAGAATCCGTGTTACCACCAAATGTTTCTTCCCACCAAGTACTCTCATCTTCACCCTCTTCGCTAGGCTCCTCGACTGCTTGGGACTCTTCTCCTTCCTTGGACTCCTCCAATTCTTTCTTCGCTTTCTCAATCTTGGGGCGCCAATGCTCCATATTCAGAAAACCGTTGCCATTGAACTTGACCTGTATAGCATTATCTCGAAAGAAGTCTATCGAGAAAGGGGTATGGTATATAACAGCCCTGTATCGGTTGTTGGGCCCGTACTCTACGATGGTTTCCTTGTCCGTAATTTTGCCTTTGGCTGTTGTATCAAGCTTCTCGCTAGCAACGAGTGCCCACGAAGAAGCCTCATTGTACCTCTCTTTCCTGACTTGACTCCCATGACGAAGCTCAATGTCTTTCTGTTGTCGCTTCAGCTCATCCACGGTCACTCTGGCAGCTCCGGATTCGAGGAATGTAATCTTGATCGGCAGCTGCACAGATTTAATACCTTCCCCCAACGACTTCAATATTGTACCCGAGAACTGTCCGCCATTTGTCTGTACGCTTCTTGAATCGATTGCGTAGGGAGAGTTCCACGTGTTGCTAAGAGTAGTCGCGTTGTCTGCGTACGCTCGATTTCGTCTGCAGAACCCGGACTGATCGCAAGTTTTAAAGCCTTCGTGCTTCACAGTCACTATGACCACTCTGGTCAGCTTCCTCTTGACTCATGGTTTGAAGCTCCACGTACCCGCTGGCGTAATCAAATAGAGGAATATTGCCAGTAGAGGCAGTAATTGCGCCCACTTTGGAGTGCTCATTATGGAACGAAGGCTAAGTACTCACGAAAGCTTGCGCCATACTATCTCTGGCAGGTAAAGACCGACGAGAAAAGCCTGACCGTGTACGGAGTACGGTTTGTGTTTCGAGACTAGCAGTGATATAGCACTAAAGGTATACCGTAGGCCCTGACGATCATGAACGGTACTGTCCGGACGTATTGCCGTAGAATAGCTGACACTTGTTTCCGTTGCACTAATTCTGGACACTAGAGTACCTTTAGAATAGTACCATCCTAGCTTCAACGGCCCCACCAAATTAACCCCGCCAAGAAAAGACCATCGAGACAGCCACAACATGGAAGACGAAACTACTTCACCGCCCACAGACCCTCCCATATACAAGCATCTCAACGCCAAAACACAAGGTCTACTTCGTCAAGCACACAGAGTTCAACAACAGTCAGAGCAATCTGCGCCAATGGAGCAGACGTGAGTGCTGCGAAGACTGGAAGGAGAATAAATGTGAAGCTCATAAGCAATCTGCAGATTCATTGCCATCAAGCCAGATGGCGTCCAGGTTGGCACTCCCGATTTCTCCCACTTAATCTAAGGCAAGAGGTTGACATGAGGGCTAATCTGATAATCACAGCGTGGACTCATTGGCGAGATCATTTCACGATTCGAGAAGCGTGGGCATGCGTTCCCGCAAATGGCCTTATGAAACATCACACTGATACGGTGAAAAGTTACAAGCTCGCGGCTATGAAGCTTGTAACCCCTTCGAAAGAGCACCTTGAGAAGCACTACGAGGATCTCGCAGATAAGCCCTTCTACAAAGGCCTCGTTACTTGTATGCCTTGGACACTTCGCCCGACGAAACCCGCTGATACCTTCCATAGACATGCTGAGTGGGCCCATCTGCGCTATGGTCTGGGAGGGACGTGAGGCTGTCAAGACTGGTCGAAGTACGTCAAGGACGTCAGTATACATACCGCAGATCTAGGGCTGAATTTCACAGTCCTTCTCGGTGCTACCAACCCGCTGGCATCAGCCCCTGGAACTATTCGTGGCGACTTCGCCATCGTACGTGGCTTCCTACTCCATGTTCCGTTCTGTATGGAGTGGCTGATACAGATGATAGGATGTTGGCCGGAATGTCTGCCACGGCTCGGATGCTGTCGAGAGCGCGAAGAAAGAGATTGCGTTGTGGTTCGAGAAGGGAGAAGTCCTCTCATACAAGCAGGCTGAGCATGATTGGATATATGAGAAGTAGATCAGATGCGGCCGTAGGTCTTCAGCGGCCGAGATGATCGAGGCTTAATGCAATAATGCCAGCTGATGATATAGAAAGCACGAGTAAAAGTTGTCATTCAAATACTGCTCTTCCGCCAGATCTACTTGTCTTGTTCTCTTTTCTCTTGGCAGGCACGGCACGCTTGGCGGAAAGACTACTTGGGTATCTAGCCCCATCCATACTAGCGTCTTGGCGTGGATCATGTTGGAGGAGTTTTCTACTCATTGTTCTTACCTCCTTAAAGTACTATGCGGAGAGCCGTAATCATGTTGTTTAAGAGAGACCTACCCTCGTACCTTATCCCGCCCCCAGTTTTAGACTACCACTCAATCTTGACATCCAGACATGCGTCTCAATATTGTTCGCCGGAAGGAAGAGGACTTACATTTCTCCATCCGCATTGGCGACGACACAAGCGATTGACGCTCCATGAAACAGCAATATGTGGCCACACACCTTCTGCGGGATAGATAAAGCTATGCTGGTTAATCATACCTACCTTCATCTTCGTAGACTCAACGGAAACCGAATCTTCTCTGTCCCCTAATAGACGAAAGTTTTCCCGCGATGCATCAAAATCTCGTCCTCTCAATATCTCTAGCATTGGTTTTCTCGGTCAGCAGTGCAACTCCCATTGAAGTTGGCCATGACCTTGTACTTCGTCACAATAACTATCATCTGAATTGCAGTAATGCGCCTGGCGTGGTTGCCGGCAAGTGAGTAATCTCTGGACCTATCAAGGCATTAATGAGCTGATTAAATTACCATAGCAATGTATCCCCAGGCGATATAGTACTTGGCACGGATCTTCCGAAATCAGGCTCGAGTCAGAAGTGGATGAAGTTCGTTGTACCGCCTTATGTCATGCTCTTCGTCCCAGACCTTTTGTAAAGGCTTGATGCACGGCCATCCTGCTCGCCGGTCTCCATACCTTCCACATGGCTAACAATACTGACTCAACGAAACATCTAGGTACGTATGGTGCACCGCCAACACAAAGACCTATACATTCTTCGATTTCGGCGAGATGAATCCCTATCCGCAAGGCTATTTCAACGTCTACGAAACTCTCAATCAAGAGAAAGTCCAAGCTCACAATGCGATCTTAGCTAATGGCGATACCGGATTCAATAAGGATGGTTTGGACGTAGGCTGGGGTCCTGATGTTCCAAACACCAACGCACGATTTTTCGTGCGCGACAACGTCGGCAAAATGACTTACGGAATCCTTGAGGCTGCTCTAACCGGTCTGATACAGGCTGTACAGAATTACAACAAGGGGAACTACCCGATGGTATTTCAAGTCAATGATGGTGAGTGGGGTGAAGTTGGTATTGGTTACATTGGACTCGTACCAGATGAGCGTGTAGTAAATTGGAGGACTGACAAATGCGTCTACGAAATTACGCCTGATGGCCTAAAGGCATGCTCGGATGTAGAGGCCAGGAGAGTAAATATATGAAGTGCGGTTCGTTCGCTACGTATACAAAATCCGTCAAGTCTTGCGAGAAGAGATACGAGGAGCCTGATCGCCAGGCATGATTACAATATAAGTACGTGGATTACTCTGTGCATAAATTTCTGACATGTTCTTGTGATGTCATTGATGCTATGTATGTTGACTATAGGCTAACGTTGTGGCGACTTGTGCGAGAGCCGGAGTTATCGAAGAGGATGTACTGCGACAGTACCGTTGAAACATCGTCAAGCATTCTAGGTTGGCTTCCGTGGACGATCAATGCCGTCAAGCAGTAAGGTATTTTACCCCGATTGGAGTGAGCGTAGGTTGGTACATACACTGTTATATTAGTCGAAGTATACCTCGCCGCATGAGGTATTTGTATGGTCTAGGACTCTACCCCTAACCTAATCTGCTTCAGATATGGTGAATCTGCGAATGCGTCGATTACAACATATGTACCCGGAAAATTTGCCGGATTTCCACCCCCATCTAATTCTCTCTCGGTCCTTTGAGACATCTATCAATAAGACCAGAGCCGAAGTATAGGATACCCTCTTACAACTTCTGGCCTATGAGAGGACTCGGCTTCGTTGGGTTTCAATGCGTTGGTGGTTCATGCACTCGTGGCCAATCGACATCTCATTAATGCAGTGGGTTCATGCACCTACTAATTCTTGCACTAGGCTGAAGGAAGGCCAGGATGGTATGGAGAGTCATTAATGTAACCCCGCTCAAAGAGCGCAGTAAAGGTTGGAATCCACGCCTTCTGACATATTGCTCCCTTAGATAATCTATACCCGACCACTCTACAAGAACGAATTTCCTTCACCGTACGATTGGTCACTGTCGTCTGTTTTTGATTCACCCATCGGATCAGCCACCCTTTTCGAAGGTCAGAGGATCTGGCAAGGACCAGCATCGAGTTATCATGATGGTCTGATGGCTTATCCAGGTTACAACAACGAATATTACTTTGCAAGATCCCTCCTCGCTCAACGACCAGCAGCTCACTAACATATAAATCTAGTACCCGTCATACTCCTCTTCCTACCCATCACAATATACCCAACATCCGTATCCAACATCAAGATATCCCCACCAGCAGCTCCTACCAACCCCATATCATCTCCAACAGCCGCTTCCATACTCTCAACAGCCAACATGCTACACGCTACCAACGGGCTCCTATATAACAAGCAGGAACGCCCCTTACGTGCCATCCGGCGTGCCCATAAGACACGTTGTCGCCATCTCCAGCAATGGTCCTCCTCAACACAAACTTCCTGAAAACAAGGAAGGTTACGAAAGCTATCCTGAGGCTGGCGTTCAACATGTCGCCACATCGCCATCGACACCGGAAACAGACAAAAGACACAAGTAAGCTAGAAGCACTCAGCCAACGAAAATCGATCCTACTAACCCACTCAAGGACATCCACATCATCACACGATCCTTCATCGAATGATAAAAACCCGTTCTTCTGCCTCGCACCAGGTTGTACCTACCGCACAAAGCGAGAAAGCGATATCCAAAGCCATGTGAAAGCACATCCACTACTTGCACCTATGAAACTGTTCTCTTGTCCAAGCAATAATTGTCCGCGGGTGGGCCAGCATGGTTTCAGGAGGAAAGATCATATGATGGAGCATGTGGCGTTTTACCACCGAGAGTTGATCAGAGGCAAGAAAGCTATTGGGACGAGGAAGATAGGTGGAAGATGAATAGCTGAAGGATAGAGGAGTGAGCGATGGGGTTGAGAGTGAAGGTAAGCAGAGGGAGGTAAGCAGAGGAGTGTTTCGGGATCCATGAGAATGCGTCGACCATATATCCATCGAGAAACGAGTTATGCAGAAGAAATTATCTAGGATCATCGCACGGCGTTCACCATATGTATATTGACAGAAAAAAAATCAGGCGTTGGAAGCGTCAATACAGTATAATCTCATGCAGCCTTTATCCACGTTCCCATGTCCTATCAACAATATGTTCTAGCACATATACAGTACACCCCATCCCATCCCTCCTTTGATCCCCTCCCCCAATCACAATCACCACCCCTCCTTCCGCCACAAACACAGAACCACCCCGTCCTCATTCACCCTCTTCTACGATCACATCTCAAAAGACTAAGTCCACGAATACCATTCGCCCATCGCGCACTTACCCTTCGGAAAGAAACATATACACTAGTACTACCATCCCTTATATCCCTTATATTCCCACATTCCCAATATCACACACAGTCCCCTCCCACCAATATATCAAGAGATCCAAATTCCTCACGGAATCACAGCCTACTTGAACCTATCACGTAATACAGGATAGAAGATCAACGTAGGAGCCTAAATCAAACCTGAGTAATAGAGCAGAGCAGTAGCGATCTATACCTTCCTCCCCGTGGGATTGAGTTAGGGCGTAGGGTTTTTGTAGATGAAGATGAAGATGAAGATGGGGAGTGCTAGTCCGCTTTCGATATATCTCGATTGAGGCGATGGAAAGGGGATGTGGTGGGGATGGTGGGGATGGATGGGGGTGGAAGGGGACGGAAGGGGGCTGTAGTATAAGTGTTGGGGTATTGGGAAGGGAGAGGTAGCTAGCGCTAGGGTCTAGTAGCTGATGCGTAAGGATATTTAGCTGTTTTCTCTAAGAAGGGGAAGACGAGAAGTAATTAATAACGCTCTTAGGTAATACTTCCTTGAGATCGCGAAGGGATGAGGAGTAGGAAGTCAAGTGGACTTGATTGTCCTTTTAACATCGCCAAGGAGACTTGTAGGCTTACTTATATTCAGACAGCTTACTACTTACTTACAAGTCGCGCGTGTTTTAGGATTTAGCTGATATGTTGTATACTGATACTGAAAGGCTAAGGGAGTAGACACGATGTTGGTGATAGGTCAAAGTGCGATTATGATGAGATTTTTTGAATACTAGCGATGGAAAAAGGACTTACATTTCCTCACTCACGCCACCTCAAAAGCTCCCAACTTCCCACTTCCCCCTCACCCCCCTCCCCACCCCACCAATCACACTCTCCCCCCTCTCCAAAAACCTCCCCCCCTTCCCCCCCACACGCCCTCCCCCATCTCGATCCCAAACAACCACCCCCCTCAAAACAGTCCACCGCGGCCAATTTCCAACCTTCCACCCCTCAAAGGGCGTATAATCAACGTTATGATGCAACATCTCATTGCGAATTTCCACCTCCCCCAACTTCCCGCGCGGATACCAGATGACCAGATCCGCATCGCTGATGCCGGGCAACAGCGCACCCTTTCGCGGATATAATCCGTACAGCTTTGCGGGATTCGTGGAGGTGAGTTCTACAAAGTTTGAGGGGGAGAGACGCTCTGCGTTCAGGACTAGTGGGAGACGCGTTTCGATGCCTGGACAGCCGTTGGGGATATATTTGAACCTACCATCCGGGAACTCAGGGGTGATGCTGGTTTTCTTCCCGCTCTCGGCGTCGTCGTAGATGAACGGGCAGTGGTCGGAGGAGAGGATCGTAAAAGTGCCGTTCTGGAGACCGCGCCAGATGGCGTCGTGGTCTTCGGGGCCGTCGCGGGGTGGAGGTGAGCAGACGCATTTGGCGCCTTCGAAGCCCGGCTTGTCGAGGTCGTGGCGGGTGAGGAAGAGGTATTGCGGGCAGGTTTCGGCGTAGATGGGGAGGCCCTTTGTTTGCGCGGTGCGGATGTGTTCTGCGGCTGTGGGGGAGGAGACATGGACGATGAGGATGGGGGTGGCGATGAGGGTGGAGAGGGTGATGGCGCGGTTTGTGGCTTCGGTTTCCAAGAGCTGGGGGCGGGATGTGGCGTGGTGTTTTGGTGCGTATAGGCCCTTTTTTTCGAGCTGGTCGGTCATCCAGGTTAGGACGTCGCCGTTTTCGGCGTGGATCATTGTTGTGATGCCGTTTTCGCGGGCGGAGAGGAGCACGTCGAGGATCTCGTTGTCGTGGAGTTGGAGGGCTTCGTAGGTCATGTAGATTTTTAGTGAGGAAATACCTGCGGCGCGGAGAGCTGGGAGTTCGCTTAGTGCGGATGGTGTGGGGTTTGCTACGAGGAGGTGGAAGGAGTAATCTGCATAGCAGTTGTTTTTGGCTTTGATGTGGGTGTCTTCCAATACCTTGAGGAGTGAAGGGTCAGCTTTGCTTTGGGGGGCGAAGGTTATTACGGTCGTTGTGCCGCCGCAGATGGCGGAGCGGGTTCCTAGGTGTTGCATCAACTTGGCTGAGCTTTGGCTCTGACTTCGGTAAATTACCTGTTTCGTAATTATCTGCAGTGCGACCTTTACCGAAGAGAGGCGGCTCGTCAAGATGGACGTGGGCATCGACTCCGCCAGGCTGGGGAGTAGTAAGTAAACCGTATGATCCAGAGAGGAGCATTATAGTCGCTCCGTACCATGACATAGCCACCTTCAGCGTCGATTGTTCTCTTAGCATTAGCCTTTGCTAGTGATCCAGTCGGTGCCAATAGCGCAATCTTCTCGTCTCTAACAGCGATATCATAATGGCCAGTATCAGCTGCTGTCACGACGAGGCCATTGATGATTAGGAGATCGTAATCATCCATTGTTGAAATAAGGGAATCAGCTCAAGTCAAGTGTCTTCGATACATAACAGAGAGATAAGAAGTAATAAGGAACTGTACGTAGATTAATGCAGCTATATTGCTTGGTATCTTATGGGGAACGCAGGCAGGGAATTGAACGTGGGGTAATGCTTATATAAAACCGCTTATCTGTCTTATCAGTATGAGCTACCCTCGTTCTGGTTTAGCGGTGTATGTTGTAGCAGTATGGATGGAGAAAAGGAGTCAAGCAGACGAGAATTGATCACTTCCGTCAAAACGCGGGAATAGCTTTTCCCAAAGACGTCAACGATGGCCATACCATTAGCCAGAATGTCTCCTATGTTTGTCTCGTATCTTGCAAGTACCTCAGTGGAAATCTAGAGCCGAAAATGCAATCTCTGGCCTTCAGGAACCAGCACAGAAAAGGTATATGCACTCAAGGGAAAAGGAACTATCTCAACCAGTTTCTGACAGCCAATAGTGTCGAGTAATGTTCGTTTCCATGATTCTGTAATGACCTTTCGATAACCTCCCATCAAACGGCGTCGTCAGGCTCACTGAATCGAGCGGAAGTCGAGATCTGCAAGCGTCTTCGAATCTAGCCCGGAGGCTATAGGGGAGATTCAAGAGGTAACATTGACCTGGCCAAAGTAGACTTGGTGAACCTCCAGGCAAAGGGGGCTCATTGGTATGATAAGTCTTTATTAAACAATATGGTAAGTTAACCTTCCTATTGGTGAGCCGGACACGATTCAATGGTGTCCCTGAAACAAAGATTGATGACGGGGATATATTGGGGCCTTAATTCTTGGAGAGCGACCGAATGACTTTTCGTTGACGCTTGTTGCTCGCTGTGCGCAGCAAGATCCCGGTGTGGAGTCGTTCTGATATCTTAAGAGCATTTGGTTGGACCAAAGCTGCTCATTTTGCTCGATTGCTAAACCTGATTAGCAATACCCCTAATCCATAAGCGAACGAGATTCCTCGTGGGGTGTTGTTAGATAGAGAGAGGAGAGATTTCGACTGGCGTAGGCCTTTTGGTCTGGTGTATGCAAAACCGTTGAGAAAGCTTGGCAGCTGTGGCGCGAATCCGTTCGAGTGGTATGAATCCATGACATAGTGACTTCATTGGTTGAAGTGACATCATAATTATGTTCTCTCTAGTACGGGATATGCTCTCCGTATATCAACGATCTGTTGGAGATAGATCAATTGACAACACATTGCGGTGCATACTTTGATACAGGACTGGCGAGTCCGCTGCCAAGCTTTCTCAACAGTCTTGCACACGCTAATATCTGCATGACTCGCGGTTTGATGACACAGAACACTCTACACGCTGGACATATGGCTCTTGGAAAGTCTACGGGCCGAATTGCTATCGAAATTTCTCTCGTACTGGAGTGTTCATCCGAGACCGCCTAGACAGTCCCAATGGCTTTCCCACATAATTCTCTTCGCGCCTTCTTGCAGCATGTTAAAAGAGGTCTAGCCCAAGCAGTAAATGGCAATCAGAAGGTGAATATTGTCGTTGGCAACGAATCCGCAGGTCTATAACGCATTCTTTCAGCACTTCCGTTCGCTCAGCCTGTCGCTGACATCTTTCAGACCTTGATTCGTTCACCTCCTCCGTACTCTACGCCTATATCAGATCTATCACCCCACCCGAGGATGCTTTCGCTCCTCTCTATATACCCTTACTAAATATACCGTCCTCTGGCCTCCGGTTACGTCCCGAATTTACGGCCGTGTGTCACCATGCAAACATTCCTCTCGCTAGTCTTATCACACTTGACGATCTCCCAGATGAACGTACTCCATTGAAGGACACATGCTGGATATTGGTAGACCACAACAAGGTACAGGGGGACCTTGGGAAAAAATATGGCGCGTGTGTACATGGAGTTCTGGACCACCACGAGGAAGAAAATGCGGTCCCCCAAAGGACGGAGCCTGAGCCCCGGATAATCGAGAAATGCGGGTCTTGTACTAGTCTTGTTGTTCGCTACTGTAGGGAATTATGGGATGGCATATCGGACTCCTCGCTCGCTTCCGGCGCAGCACATGGCCAGGGTGGAGCTATCGTCAATGACGGCGCAGTAGTTCGAGAGTGGGACGCCCAGATTGCAAAGATGGCTTTGGCGAGCATATTGATCGACACCACTAATCTAATGGCAACTGTGAAGGTAGAAAAGGTTGATGTAGAGGCCATGGATTACCTGGAGGCAAAGATCAAAATGTCTCATAGAGAGGCACAATCATGGAACCGAGATAGATACTATCAAGAAATTAGCGACGCCAAGAGCAATATTGGTGACTTGAACTTCAATGAGATATTGAAGAAAGACTACAAGCAGTGGACCGAGAATGGAATCAACCTTGGAATCAGCTCTGTCGTGAAGCCACTCGAGTTCCTTGCTAATAAGGCCCATGAGGGTCAGAGGAGATCCAACATTGAAGACGAGCTGGAGAACTTCATGAGTCATCGGAAGCTGGAAGTCTTCGCTATCATGACAGCATCATCGTCCGAAGACGGCACGTTCAAAAGAGAATTACTTGTACAAACAAACGCGCCTAAGATTCTGTCAGCGCTGAGCTGGTTTGTAGACCGAGCAACACCGGATCTCGGACTGGAAGAGATGTTGACTACATATATCCCAATCCCACAAACATCGGACCCTTGCATGATATGGCGCAGGACATGGCTGCAAAAGGACGCAAGTAAAAGCCGGAAGCAGGTGGCGCCCTTACTTCGAGAGGCTCTTGCTCAAACGCAATCTTGAACGGGCCTTTGCTCGTAGCAGAACTCTGATGCATTACTCTACTCTCATCGGGGTATAAACAGTCGCCGACTGGCGAGCCTTCATCTCAGGAATAAAGGTCCAGGATCTATCTTGTAGTGTGGCGTTCTTTATTCATCTATATGTCTCAGATATACAGCTGACGTCTTGTCTCCAACTAACTTACGTTCCCCATTACCTCTCTTCCTCGATGAGCTGCCGGGAACATTATACAAGATGGAATTAGGCCAAGTGTGGGCACCAATAGGAGGAACTCGAGACTGTGCCCAAAGTCCTTTGGTCCTGCCTTTGAAAGGCTCGCGGTCCACCTGATAGCCTAGCGAAACGAAGAGTCACCTTGTGGACTTGATGAGGCATTTCATGTCTAAGTCAGGAGCGTTGCCAGGAATAGGATGCTTGGACTATATGATACCGGCACATTTGTCATTACAGGTGCAGGGTCAAGCGGAAGAAAAACATCAACAATAGCATATACTGCTTACAAGGAGCCTTGGTGGTACTCTACTCCTCAGAAGACAAGTTCGCCCTTTCGGGCGAGACAACATATATTAGAAGTGTCGTTCCTGTCATTTATCGACAAGATTTCTGAGCATGTATGTACAACGTACTTCTCAACTAACGCAGCAACTGTTAGTAATCGCCGTTCCTGTCCTACTCTCGACGCACCCTCTGTCGACCGAAGCCAAAGAAAGCTGAAGTTGGAGCTGGCACAAAATTCGCCCAATATTACTAAATTTACTATTCACCAATGCGACAAAGACAGAAATGATGCTTTCCAGACGAACTGTTATCTTTAGTCATAGAAGCCTGTGATATGTCTTCAGTCGGATAAATGGTTTCAATTGGAACGAGGTATGGTGAAACATACTTTGTGAGATGGCTCTAATTTTGCTAGTCTTATGCGGAGGCTTCTACATATAACACCTGCAAGATGAACATACTTGCGCTGGCACGTCGTATCGACGTTTGGTATTATTGACATGACTGATAGTACATGAAGTGAATTAGATGTCAGGCTTGCATGAGTTGAAACTTTTCCGTCATAACGGTATTTTACGCCTGCCTGAATTACGAGATGCCTTTCATAGGTGTGTTTTGTATTGTGTAAGAGCTTGTTTGAGTTGAGCATGCTTTGTGTTGTGCGCCTGCCTGAGTCGTGAGCTATCTTTAGAAACGGTGTTGTGCTCTGCAAGGGCCTGGTCGAATCGCAAGCTGTTACCAAGCTAGGGTCTCAGGCTCCTTATAAAAAAGTCCAGCTCTCACTTCCCTCGAGCAACTTGAGCCCAACTAAACGGAACCTTCGCAGGTGCCGGATTGCTAGTCACCGGGGCTCTGTCGCCACTCGCTGTGGCCTTGGCCCTATCGCCTACAGCTGGTCTGTCAATGTTCGTATTCTGGTCGCTCTTCTCCGGCAAGGGAATTTGACTAGGCGATTTCATCTGTGCGGTGGAGACGGCATAGGGTGAAGACGTTGAAGCCGGCGACCCCAGTGTCAGATTTCCTACTGCCGCGGCAACCCCTGCAACGCCTCGATCGCCCGCAAGCTCTTTGAAGAGGGCCTGGAAGGGAGCAGGTCCTTCCGCATCTGTGTAATACAGCGACTTGCCGTATTCCTTCCAGAATCCGTGAGGATTACCAACGCAAAAGTCTTGGTTCTTGTAATCCTTGAAAGCCTTGTTGATCCAGTGCCTGGCTCGAACATATGGATGCCAATTGACACCGTTCGGCCCAGGAGCAATGCCGACGACATCCGCAAGGCGTATCCAGGCAAAGCCGTGTTCTGTCGTACGATTAAGTATGTTCCTCGCATAGTTATGATTGGTGGCAGAGTCGCTGTCGTAGGCGAGTAAGATCATGCCCGCATCCATGCCTTTCAGGGGTTTATCCAACCACTCGGGGTCTTTAAGATCGAGCGCCTTGCCTCCCCTGGAATACACATTTTGATCAAGCGCCTGGGCGAGAGCCAGCTTCATTGTCATCACGGCATCATTGCCAGCGTTGTGTGACCCAATGAACACCAGCTTCTCCTCTTTCCTCAGGGGCTTCTCATAGTGACACTTGGCAAGGGCGTAATGAGCGACCAAGGCACTAAGACTCAAAGGCGCTTCTCTATTCGTATCCTCGATCCAGATATAGGTGTCACCGCAGCCTGCATATTGAAGGTGCTTGATTATGTCGATGCCGGCTTTTTTCATGCTGGGGAAGTCTCCTCGCATATCATGGCCCAGTAGGATGACCTTTGGAGGCCCCTTGTCGGCTTTGGTAGGTGGACCGGCTCCGTCAGTGTTGACTCCCATTCCTAGACATCGACGTAGGTCCTCGAGGAGCAAAACTTTCCCGTCAGGGCTCTGCTGCTGGACTTTGTCCCGTACCGTCATGCTGTCGTGGTGATTTATTTATATACCCAATTGGTATGCGCAGCTGGTTTCGACTTACACGTCCACTCCAGCAAGATTAACGGTAAGTTTGATCTTGTGACGAGAGGTGTATTTACTGGAAGTAAGCCATGGTGTCCGACGTACCTTGGATCAGGAGATCATGAAGACTGAAAAGATTATATACATGAAAGGAAAGTGTCGACCGAGATGGGTTGGGAGGAAAGTCTGATCACACAAAGACTCAGCGCCTTTGACGGCGCTATCGTATTGCCCTGGATACCTTGTGGCCAGCCCCCTCGTCTATGACAACGAAGCCTCCAATTGGCTTTGTTGTGGTTGTGGGCCATGATCTACCACGAAATCTGTGACGGCAAGGCGCGAATTTGGATCCATGTGTATATATATAGAATGCAACTCCGTGAGCGAAAACTTTCAAGGGCAAATGACACCAACATAATTCATACTCTTTGATGCAGCAGATTTACTACGCTACACACAGCCAATGCGGCAGAAAGCCGTATGCCAAATTTCCCCTCCGGAAGATCTTGAGTGTATTCTGGAAGCCAGTAAGTCTGAGTCTGATCATGGTGGGACGCTCTAGTAAGTCTGTTGTCGAAAAACCGTTGACGGCTTTGACTTTTTTCATTGTCAATAGCCGGATCCGGACCATCGTTCGTGTATGGTCCTGCTTGTTCTCGCGCATTACCATCGATTCGGATCCGTTCCTTTGCCGAAGGAAGTGGAGGACCTGCTTTTAGGGCAAAAGCCCCCTTGAGTGTTTAGTGGTCGCCTCAGGTTGCTGTGCTACCACGAGCCCAACAAGCTTCCTCTGGTGGGTATGCCACCTTCAACATCATAAGTTGGCACAGTCTGGACGACTAGCGCCATTTGCTCCATCATCCTCGAAAAGAGCAAAGGTCATCGACGCAAGAGTCGGTTGGGGCTGTCCCGTCATACCATTTTTCAGTCTTCTGGATGATAAAGTCATGATCGTCAGTTCAGGAGATATTTCTGGGACGGTCGTTGGATACTCACCATCGCTATGACAACTTATATAGTGAAGGAGAATGGTTCAGACACCAACATGCTCATGGCGATTTGCGAACAGAATGATGATTAATACAGTTGCAGTCGTCAAGTAAGGATTACGGGATACTGAAATGTGTTCACCAAGCCAATCAATATCATCGCGCAAAAGGATCTAGAATACTGTCTTAAGAGCTGGCATGTAGTCCTCCTCCGCGCTACTGAGGATCCATTGGATCGGTTGTGGGAGTCTAGCACCGCGGTCTCAACAGTCTTCGTAAACCTTACCATGCGGTCTTCCGAGTGAATAAAGAATGCTTCGATGTGCGGCAATGTACTGTACTAGAGAGTCTCTATTCCGTATCCATCGCCCAATTAGTCAATCTAAAGTAATCAGAATTCTTGCACAGTTTATTATAGGAAGGACAGCAGTGATGAGATGCTGAAAACATGTACATTCAAGGCAACAGAAATGGTCTGCAACAAGAGTGGCAAGTTGCTAGATACAGAATGGACAGATGAAGCAAACAGAGGTAAAGAGGAATTGATTGAGCAAGCAAACAAATATAATACTAAGCAAGCATGTATCCACGTGACTGTATCGAACATATGCTAGCACCGTCCATCGAGATGCCGGGGTACCGATTAGAACGTACAGCAAATGCGGCTATCAGATCGATATGTTCGAGGGCGCACACTCAGACCTGCTCTAATGCCCTCAGGTAAAATCTGATAATACTCGCCAATCAGAACGCCTAATACCTCTCCACGATATTTCTCGAATTATCTGAGTGGGGATAATTGACGTTAGTCTTACTACCCCTGATCCCGTTTGCTCGCCCAATAACGTTATTGACGGGCATACGAGAATGTTGATAAAACTGCGGTGGGGCAGCAGTTATTGAGGCCTTTCTGTCGACCTTTAGTAAGCAGTTTACTTAGCATTCTCGAAAGCCCGTCAATTACGTTACTGCCGGCAAACCTGCCATACTCGATCCTATTCATTCATTAGAGGTTAGCGAAGTTAACAGCAGGAACAAGAGGAAGGTATATATAATCTAGCCATCATGAGACTTCTATTATATAGACGTCTATATAGCTAGATATATCAAAGACTAAATGTTTAGAAATAGATATAATAGAGATGGACAAGCGGTTGTCATACTTCATCTTAAGCGATCGCACTTTATCATGTCACCAAAGCAAACATGCAAGTGACCGCACGTGACCGGGTGGAAATCCGGTGACATGATGGTATAAGAGTAAGAATTATCTGCTTTCGAGGACGAAGTGGGAGCAGGGAGATACAGTGTGGGATCTAAGCCACGTTTATTATGTTGTGGTGGAGAAGGAGTATTGTGCGATTTGGCGGAGTGAGTTTAATGTAGATAGATAGGTTATACCAGTGTAAATAATCTATATCTTGCAGCCGCGCTGTATGACTATACGAGACGATACGGGTGTAACTTTCTTCATCCTCGTTCATTTTATAGTTGCAATTTTCGCTTGCGGTTCCCTCCATTTCTTTCTTGCGATGCAAATTTGGACGAGTGGAGGGACTGCCGCTGCAGACCTAGTTGGAGACTGTATTCAATTAGTAGGGCATTCTGTGCGTCAAATCTGCCCATGATCGAATATTGTATTCGGCCCCACAGGTTCCCCTGTACGTGCGATCTGTTCTTCAAACGGCATGCGTCGTGGCGTAATATCCACCCGCCATGTTCTATTCCATTTTCTCTAAAGCAGCAATGTTTCTAAACTTTCTTCCTCTCCGAATTTAGGCATTTAGTATCTTGTGACTGTATACTACCACATAAAAACCAATTTCGAATACCGCAGGCCCATTCAGCCGCCACGGCCTCAGCAGACTTGGCAGACTTTTGTATAAAGCGATATACATTTACTCATAGAGACTTACGCATAACGCTTGTCATTTGCTTTTTGAGATTCCATGACGTGCGTACATACTTCTCTTAACTTTAGCCGTACTGATCTAGCACCACAACAAGTAATAGCCTAGGTTGAGTCGTTACACTGAAAGCAGTGGTTTCCGGTATTCGGGCAATATGTAGCAGTGTGGCTTAGGCAGAATTCGGTTGGCATGGGCCTACGGTATAGACCTATTCGTACTAGAGTCCTGACTGTCGTTCTGTCAGCACGGCTTGAATCTCTAGTGTGATCTGACGGCTACGATATTAGAAGTAGAGCCACTCAACAGGATGGTCTAGGCACGGGGCTATGTGTAGGGTAAGCTTTGATGGCTCTGCCGATCACCTCCTGGTCTCTGCATAGCATGAGGTTGGCTTACCTCTAGTACACTATCCTTCATACAGTTAACATGAAACATGCACACAACCTCCAAGAGTACACACCTTCTGATGTCCTGTACCTAAGCGTGCACAATACACCCCTTAATGCTGTTCTAGAAGGCCATCGATATCAGTATCGTAGGAGTAGACGTATTTGTATATACGTTGAGTGTCCGGTATCAAGCAGCCAAATCCACGGTTGCACGGGCACTTGGCTAAATCCCGTAAAATTGAGATGGGTAGATAGTGTTGAAAGTCAAGCAGTTGATATTGCTCGGTATGAGCAGCCTAGCATAGAGCTAACAAGCCATACTCCAAATCTGCAAGCTTGATGAGCTTGATGAAAAACAAAGCTTAACATGCAGTCGGAGCAGTTTTTAGTTCTCATGCATACGTTAGCGACATCCGATGGTCTCCTTCTCGTGTTCCCCCAGCAAGCGGGGTAGGCAATAGAGGCTAGCCATGTACACATCGCAAAGCATGAAAGCAATGGCGGAGTCGTAAGTCAAAGTATCAGCAGCCAAAGCCCTCGTTGGCAAGGAGAATTGGCGAAGTATATGCCTTGCATTGCAGTACTGTGACAGATCATCCCGGCCCAGCTGTATGCACCTCGGTCGAACCCCTTCGTCCCCTTCGCTGCCGCCAATGGCATCGCTATCCTCGTATGTTGGTATAGGTTCACTCATTTACTGCAGACCTCCGAAGCTGCGGGGAGAGCGGGGACTGAACCTCTAGCTTGACATCGATCGTCGCTTGGCTATGTTTTGACTTCAAGGTTGAGGTTCTGGAGATACTCAAACGGCCAAGGAGTTACAATTGGCCGATAGCGGACCAATACATCTTCACCTTTACCAGGCTCTTAACATCCATGAGACGAGTGATATACGTAGAGCTTTGGTGGAGGGACTGTTCCCGCATAAGCCACAGACTCCGTGTTAAAACACTATTCTGAAAATTCTGTCCTGTCGGTAGGAACACCCTGAATGAAAACTACGTAGTAGTCGGCTGCCCGAGTATCTCCAGATCTGCATCAACAGTCATAGGCCGACATGATCAGAATATTTCTTAGATATTGGGATGGGCGTGACGCAGAGAGTATAGGGTATATATTCAGCGACCTCGTTCTTGTTTTGCTCGACACAGCCTTGCACATCCAAGAACCTTTACCAGCAGCAAATTAGCAATCCATCCATCCCTCATACTCAACTTTGATCTTCCCCAATCATCGCCGAAGATGAAGGTCAACAGCTTCGCCATCTTCAGTCTCCTTTCTCTAGTATCCGGCAGTGTTGCCCGTCGGAGCACCAGAATTGGAGCCTACGGTTTGTTCTCCATTGAGCGGCGGAATCCCTAATCCTAACCCACGAGTATGCTCGCATCAAGACACCATTGCTAACCAGCGCCGTATAGAAGACAATGATCCCCTTGAACAAAAGTCCCGAGTCACAGCCTTCGTAAATACGGATGAGGGACTGAAGGTCGAATGCTGGCAAATTGGGGATCTCCTTCCCAAGAACCAGGTCACCCGGGCAGACGGATCAAAGGGAACCGTCAGCCAGAGGACGTTGGCAGGAAATATCGCTATTACACTCTTCAGCTTCGCTCCTTCCGTCACCATCTTTTCTTTCGGTGCAACTGGAATACACAGCAACGCCATCGATTTTAGAGCCAAGCCGAAGTGAGTCAACCATCACAAGATATCAATTCCCGAAACCTAATGTTCCTCGCTAGCTTGTTCACTGTCAAGGACGGCCTAATCTTCATCGAATCATTCCCCCCGTATGGAGACGTCGCAGCTCAAGATGATAAAGCGGACCAGTTTGTCTTTGCTGATGTCAATGGCGATGACTGGTTTTACTTCGAGGATGAAACGTCGATGGAGACGTCGTCACAGGGGCAATGTGCAAAGCCAATGACCGCGAGCCGTTTTAACGTCCGAACCATCAGCGGCTCTGACACCACTCTGATTAACTTCGAGTACGAGAGCCAGCCGTCGCACACCGTTCTTCACGAGGGTCGATGCAATTTTGCTGGACTGAAGCCGGCCTCGTCATCTAGCCAGATTGACTCTGACTCTGGCTTCCAGTCCCAGGAGATGAAATAAGTCATAGATTCGATCGGCTACCTGAAGGATGGCACGATGGAAAGGTACTGTTACACAGAGAGGACGGGGAGTAACCTGCTTACTGACCTCCCCTTCCTGTTTTTCTCTTGCCTGCTACTTACGTCCTCTGTGCTTCAACAGCACACCGCTTGATTCATCCCATCTCAATCTTGGGATTATTCCTAGATATCATTAGCTATTCAACATAGCTAGTCTGTAGTCAGTGACGAAAAATTCAGTGTCCTCCGTCAATTTCACCTCATATTCGTGTGACAAGGTAGAGATCAGGACCTGGATAGATTGGAATTATCCAATGAATCTGTTACTAATAGAATTAGTCAGTGATGAAGAATCCCAGAGCCAACCATTGTTGGATTACAGGCGAGTTATGATATCATTATAAGTGCACACCGGTAAGCTTTTATTGCCCGGACGACTTCGGCGACACTCCAAAGCGGAGTCGATTGACGGGGTTCTCGACGATTTTCTACAATTCTTGCCCCTAGGCTGCTATTAGATTGGCTTCTTAGCATTCATCTTACCGTCATAACTACTAGTGTGGTAAATGTCAGATTTGCCTGTGTGCAGTAACGAGACTTTACGTAGAGATCACAGATCGACATAGTGGGAAGAATGGTAGGGCGGAGAGGCCTGAACTTAACAGACTGTAGCGTGACAGGCTGGAGGAGGTGTAGCCGACGCGGCTTGATCGACTAGTGATGGCGAAAGTGCTCGCATCTTTGCTTTGATAGGCTGATACGTAGAAGGTAGGGTAGGCGCTTCCTCGTAGTCGGTAGCTTTCGCCTCTTCTTGAGGTGCTTCTTGGAGCGCTTGAACTACAATATACTGTTTGGTGATATGGATCGATGTACACTGGTTGCGGTATGGGAGGCGAAGGTGATATCGATTGGTCTGCTGAGTATGATAGTACTGGATTCTTCGCCTTTGTAGATTATTTCGTTGTAGGTGAGTTTTTGGCTAGCTCGAAGGGTGTAGCTAACTACTTATAGGCACATTCGAATTCTGCTTATAGTAGTTCGTATAGGGAGTATAGCCAGGTTGAATAGTCGGACTGTTATTCTATGATATTGAGATGTTTAGGGATAAAGTCCTGAAGGGGACCTTTGGTGTTCTCCTAGTCGGGGCGGTAAGAAATTTGAACAATGTGGACTGAAGTAGTGCGTGCGTGAGTGGACCTTTCGGGGTTGCTCTTTTGGAGCAGCGTGTTGGTGCTGAATACCTCTTCGTGGGGTTTCTTGGTTTTGTTTCGGATGCCAAGCCTTTCCCGGATTACTGCCAAGCATGGCGGAACAATCCCGCTCCCAGCCACACTTTTGGTCCCAGCCACCCCAATAGTAATAGGAGAGGTTGGAAGCAAGTATCGTAATAACAGCATTGTGCCTGTCTGAATCGTACAAATTCCATCACATTGTTCAATTCCTGTAGAGATCGCAATACACTTCTATCTATCTCCAACTCAGCCATCTTACAAAATGGCCTGGGTGCATCAGAAAAACACCAAGCCGAAGCGCAAAGACCCAACAGAAACCATCGAATCCACCCGATCCCTCCTCCTCTTCCTCAGCGGTCGACCACCGCCCAAATCAATCACTCAAATCATGCACAAACCGCCGCCGTCGCCACCCCTCCCAAACATCCACATCGAACCAAAGCCGCCTTCGAGACATCACCATGAGCACAGCTACGAGGACGATAGATCCTCAAGGCACCATTATGAGATAGTCGAGCATCATGAACCAGAACCCGATGCAAATGCTCACGCATTCTCCTTCTCACGCGACAGATTAGTGCCCATCGTGCCTAAACACCCACCAGCCCGCAGAGTAGTATCTGAGCGGGTAGAATTTCATCAAAGGAGGATAACGCCGCGGACCACGACGCAGTGTTCGAGGGATCCATCACCGCCGCCACCTCCGAGGCCAAGGGCCAAGACTAGGAGCGCAGTGAGCGATGGACCGAGGCTTCCTCGGCATTATATTGCGCCGGACACTTCGTCGAGGATTGTGTCGCCCATGTGGGCGAGTGCGACTACGCCACTTCGGATGTGAGGACGCGATGGGGTTGGATGGGATTCACTGTTTGAGTGGCGTTGGAGTCTGGACGCGAGATGTTTCGGTGGCGCTGTATTGGGTGGGGGTTGTTGGGTACGGCTGACACGATCGTTTGTTTATAAACTCATTGCGTGCATAAGGTTGAGGGTGCTAGTATGGTCTGTGTCTTCACATCAGGAATATCCAGCGACATGGTAATGATTTAGAAGAAGAAGGCTTTATCCAGTTTGTGGCGATTGGAAGATTGATATTGTTATGGATGAGTGATAGGCTGTTCACTGGCAACTGTTTGTTGGGTGAAGATTGTGCGTGAATATTGTGGAGAAAACGACACATATATGTGCGGTTGCTGTCTCAGAATAAACGACAACCGGTAATTAAAACATAGGTGCACTGTGCATCTGGGAGTCTTTAGGTTCGCCCAATGCAATCATCACCCCACCTGCACCTGCACTGTCACCTGCAGGTTCTCAATTGACCGATATCGAAACGTGGGACATGACCGACTTACCATGACCATATGAAATGCCTGATTCGCCTACCTCCACGCATAATTTATTGACCGCCACTGCTCCTGCCCAGAGATCGTACCATGAGCACTTCACATTATCCGTTTCGACAAGCTGGACCTCCGCAATGCAGGATTTTGAATCTATATTGCCATTAACGGTAAAGACTAACACTGAATGGAATATACGTGGAAGTTTTGGGACATAAAGAGAGACGGCGGTGGAAAATGAGATACGAACCTTCCGTGAAAATTTTCCCTTTATCGGGAATGTAATTTGGTAAGCCTGCATCGCGACCGAAGGTCTGCCGCGCTCGGACGGTTGGTAATATGTCTAATATCTTGGAACAATGGCCATGGTCGTTAATGGTTCCTTTGCCGAAGCAATGTACTTCCGGGTCATAGGACCGAAGAATCACATTGAGTTTCCCGTTTTCGCCTAATTGCAGTCAAAGGCGCGTATCAGTATTTCATCTTGATACTCATTACTACTGTAATTTATTCGAGCGGAATGGGAGACCGGCCGTCTGTATGGCTCAGTTTACCTGCAAGTATAATCTCTCACCCACCTATTTGATTTACCACTCCACCAACGGCACTTTTGCTGTATGACCGTTCTGTCACGCATTGTTTCACGAGAAGCTTCGCAGCATTATAGATGTCGGTACCAGACGCTCGATCCTCAAACCCGGTCTTGCTGCGGTCAACATCGATAGCGCAAAGGCCGTCGTCGCTAAGCCAACGGTGAGGTAGTGGGACCCCATAAATCCCCCGAGTACGGGGTGCGTACGTCCGTACAATGTCGTCTGAGGGTATGCCTGCCAACGCATTGAGGCAGCTGGCCACATTCAGATTCCTTCCGTAGTCCCGACCTTGGCAAAGGGGCGTCGATAGAATTCTGGTACTATTCATCATGCCATTATGACTATCGATCCTGGCATTTGCTGATGGTAACTCGGATGATACTAGTATAGTCGATGACGGATTGCTTGTCTGGGACAGCAGGGGTGGCAAGTTGAGGACCAGATTTGGAGCTATGGCCAGACCAGGAACGGCGTATAGAAAGAATAGCAGCAAATTCGTGATACCAAGACGAAGGAAAAGCATGGTCAAGTTGAGGTATTGCTGAGCAATGCAGCACAGCAGCAGCAGCCATGAATGGCGAAAAAATCCGAATGGTCGCAGGCGCCAAAAGCGATGTAAATAGAGAGCTACGGGCGCGAGTATGATGATGGCGCTTTGTGAGCATTACGCGATGACTGTGCCAAGTTGTGGAAGCGCATATACAGGCTATAAAGAAGTGGTTCGGAGGCCGTCTTTTAATCGGGCCTCTGTTCGAATGGTATCAATAGTATGAGGTATTGCGATATGTAGTATGCGCCTTCACTCATCACGCCCACCTTTCCTACGGTAGGAAAGGCCAGGAGCGACTTCCTGCCGCATGCCAATTTACTCGCTGATGAGATTGTAGTGCGGACACTCAAGTTGCAGACATACGCGATGGAAACCGCTAAGCCCTTCTCGAGTTAGCGGCTTATCCTAGCGACCAATTTGAGCACCGAGACGCGTCGTATACACTACATTATGCATGACCATGTATTCAACAGAGATCAGCTTCCTTTCGTGATGACGTCTTTCAATACTACCAACGTCGGTATGTGCAATTCGTGAGTCGAGACATAGTACTACTTCCCAAGTCACAAACGATGGGGTCAGGATGGCATCAACCAGACGTTCCGCCTTCACCGCAACGTCTGCGACCCAGCTACCCCAGCTCTAGCCATTACCAACTATGACATCCCTCTCCTTCATCATGAAGCCCCAGCGGACTACAGTGGAGTGGTACGGCACTCTTCATAGGGTGATAACGAGAGGCTGAGGAGAGAACTACCATTGAGGCTTATGACCTACCTTCCAATTCGAATCTGGTACGCGCATATGCTCTTGGGTTGTCGGACATCGTGGAACATCCCCAACACAAAGGGAGAATGCTCGAGACAGAGCTTCTGCACAGCTTCAGGGGGCTTAGGGGATCTCAATATGAGTAGTCGCTACCTCTGGCTGTGAAGCTATGGCTGTTCCCTTGCTGAGATACTCTTGGACGATCTCGGCCTGGCCCCATGAATTGACCACGTAGAGCGAGATACTCGTCCCAAATCGGGGGTTTCTTCGGCCCGATCACAAGAGGAATGGTTCCATATTGGATGGTCACACCATATTAGGACAGTATTGATAAGGGCAAGCTGGTGGAATAAGATGCGGGTGCACGATTGGTAGGCGCATAGTCGCGTCAAGGCGCTCCTTGGACTCAACATAAGAACGCTTCATTTTCGTTAAAAGGGGATTTCTTGGCTGATGACTGCCTCCGACAGTATCTACTGAGTACCGATATAGCTTTGAGACTTCATCAACAGCCGCTGATGCGGATGATTGACAGTTTGGATGAAGTAATGCAGGGTGATTTTGCTGTAGCTCTCGTGGATTATATGCAAGTTACCGAGCTGTGGTCAATGGCTCGGAAATGCATCTGTTGAGCATATGTGCAAGACATCCAGGGAAAGCTAGATTCGACAGATGCTTGCTCCTTTGCTAGGACTCGGGATATTCCCGCGGAAAGAGTAAGCGCAGGTCGTGAGACTTCTCCGACAAAAGTTGGTTTTGAATATTCCAGACAGAGAGCCGATATGCTACACGCGCAAAAGACAACGAACCAAATATCACCATGCGCCAACTAGAACATCGCATCACAGAAATCTCACACGATAACAATATCCGACGAATAACAGCCATATCCATTTCCAAAACAAGAACAAAAATTCTTATCTTGTCCAACATCAACAACAATGAAACCCACCCTCTCCTACCTCTCCCTCCTCACCCTCCACCTCTCCACCCTAACCCACACAGCAACAATCCCGGCCTCGCTCCCCCTCTCCCTCCTACCCACCATCAACACCCCAGAATCAAAACTCAACACCACACTCCCAAGCCTATCAACGTACCACCTCCCCCACCTCCCCCCCATTCCCCAAACAAGACTACCCCCTTTTCCTCCATCGCTCAACATACCGTCCCCCCTTCCCCCAACCCCCAACCCTCACTCACCCAAACAAAACCCAAACTAACCACCACCCCTCCCGCAGCGACCCCCCACCAACCGACATCCCAAACCCCTACATCTTCACCCCCAAGCTCCCCCCCGCCCACGGCCCCGCCACCCTCCGGATCAAAATCCAAGGCTACGGCGCCGCGGACATGGACCCGCAAGCGCTCCTCGTCGCCTTCGACAAGGCGCGCGTGGAGACGGAATACGATCGGGATCTAAGGACGCAGATTGCGGAGCGGAGGTTGGTTTATAAGTCGAAAGGTGAGTGGGTTTGCCGACTTTTATTCTATTTTGTTGTGCTGTATTGAAGCGTGAAGTTTGGTTGTTGTAGATGGGGGTTGTTTTGTGCGCTGAGGCTGTAGAATATGTTTGTCGCTCTTTGAAAGATTATAGACTTCTTTTGTCTTACCATCAAATTATCTGTGGACAGGGAGTATGTATCAGAAACTGACGACCCACACAGGCGCCGTCCTAGCATTCACACCCCGACAAGGCATCACGACATGGGGCGACTGGGACGAAGCCGCGAACGGCTTCCATGAATTCTTTCTGGAAAGGGCGATTGAGCAAAAAGATGGGTTTCCGTTCATTTTCGAGTTGCTTGCTGATGGTGTGGAGGGCACGATTGGGTTTGGGACTTTGATTGGGAGGGGTGGGGGGAGGGCTGTTGGGTAGGGTTGTTTGTGGTTGGTTTTGTACTGAAATAGATGGATGGGAAGGGTATGAGGTTTTTGGAAATTTTTGGAAAGCTATAGACGATTATGCGAATGCTTACGAGTGAGGGAAGAAGCGAAGATGAATACTGAAGGCTGGGGTCTTGTGGCACTTAGTGCATTCGTCAGGTATTGGCAACCCTCACCCATAATGCCTGAACGACTTTCAAACGCGTGAAACATGATAACCTTACCGCACATTTTTCAGCAATAATCACGAGACTGAAACTGGAAATTTACGATACCCTTCTTCCCTGCCTAGGCTCTTGATCCCACGGCTGTCGTTTCTTCACCAGCGTCCGACTTTCCCTCGTCTTCGATGGCGAAGTGTCCACGTCGAGCTCGAAGTCGAACCCGATATCCGATATTGACTGTTTCCTTACGCTCTCGTATGATCTCTTTGCCACTCTCATGGTATTACCCCTGCTCATGTTAGGTCGCAAGATGGCCCTCTCAGGCGGAGGTACTAGAGAGTAGCAAGGCCTCTTCGTTTCCGTAGGTGAGATGCTGGAGCCTGCTCTAGGTCTGACCGGTCTTGCATCAGGCCAGATGGACATACGCCGCCCGTCTAGAACGTCGGTTTGCTTTTGCTTTTCATTGCTGGCATACACCCAGAAACCGGCTGGGGGCAGAGCTGGCCTTGACCCAGGGCGTAAAGGTTGACCGCCGTTGCGAAGGCTGTGGCTAGGGTGACGATATCTTGCCGGTATGGCCGGGACAGTCGGTTTCGGCGACTGACTTTGAGGGTTAAGGGAGTCAGAGCGAGCGGGACCGTCATACGATCCATTACTAAAATAGCTTAGGGTGCTTGGATTGTGGCAGACCTCTGAAATGGAGGTTGACCGGCTGTATACCGAAGATGAGGCTGTAGCAAGTGCATTGCCTTGGTCAAGTGAAGAATTGCTGAAGGTCTTTGACCTCTGGCGGTAGGGTAGTGTGTTCTGGTCTACTGATGTTGGTAAAAGAGGTGTTTGTGTGCGTGAGAGGATTGATTGGTCCGCGCTAGGTTGTAAGGCTGGATGCTCGCTCTCCAGGGGTGGTTGGAATTTCAAGGGTGGAAGCCACGATCTATGGGCTCGAGGTAACGGAGTGGGACTGGACCGCGAAGAGTAGAAGCTGGGATCACATGAAGGTGTAGAGGGTGGCTTTTCCGTACGGACGTGCTCGAACGTTGCGAAGGTGAAATCATTTGACGATTGTAGATCCTCCTGAGCCTGGCGATTCGTGTGTATCCCAATGAGAGAAGCCGCGAAAGGTCTATCAGATGTTTTGATGCCATAGAAAAGCAAACAGGAGTTGATACTGTCGTAAACATCAGCCAACACCGTCCACCTTGATCGAAATACCTACACCGCTATGATAGACCCGGCAACACTCGCTCGCTGAATCCTGCAGCCAGTAATACTTGTCCACCCCAGCGTGGCGGTTGCACCCACTTCGCAGAAGGGAGCTCTAGCTGCCGCCATTGAGCCAAGAATTGTAGTCGCTAGCCAGGCGACAATGACGAGTACGCAAGTTCTCAAACAGATGGATCGTAATCTATTTATGCGGTATGGCACCATATATGTGCCACCTTGACAGTATCTCCGCGATGTGATTTGATGGATTATGAGGTAAGCCGTGGACAACACCAGCTATCATACACTCAGTCAGTCGATACCAAATGTAGCTGCACAGCTTCAGGGCAATCACCGTCGCTATATTGACTGCGTTGCCTACAAGATTGACTGTATCTTCAGGGCCTGCTATGGTGAAGTAAGTGACTCCAGCTGTGCCCGTCCCAATTGATAAAAGTAGAGAATATTGAGCAACAAGGATCGACTTCGGTGATCTTGGACCAGAGTCTCGTGTGGGACCCGGTCTTCCTTGTGGTGGAGGCATCCTCGCTGTTGCAGTTGAGGGTATGGCGTGGTTGGCAATGCATATCCGACAACAGGGTTCAAGGAAATTGTAAATTAAGGATATATACCATACAAGAATCCCAGTGGCTGGCTGTTGGAAACCCCAGGACTCCGAAGTCATGTGGGATGCATCATGGAATGCGACTTGAGATTGAGCCAATTGAGAGATTCAATGTTAAAAGTAGCAACTCGAAGAGAGGCCCAATGGAAACTGTGCTCACCTGAGCAGCATTCCCAAGTCTTTGTTGGAATGTTGGGGCTTTTGACCACACCAAACATCATGATCAAACATTTTTCAAATCCTGCGACGCTTTCTTGGCTTCGGTGTTTGAGTGATCTCGGGTTCTTGTACTGCTTCAATGTTCTTACTGCTGTTCCGCTTTGATCGCTTTGCGGCGGATTCGACAGGCTTGACAGAAGGTCCCTCAGGCTCTGTAGAAGCAGCAGTAGTCGCGGGTATAATCTGAGGCTCACCCCAACCACTCCATTGCGCTGCCGCCTTATCCGTATCCCATGAAACGGTACCCTCGGTCAAGCGTTCATTCAGGTCATGTAGCCAGGTAGCTACGATGGCACCTGTCATTCTCCCAACATCCTGGGTCCCACATTTGGGCCTGACATTCATCCCATGATCTGCACCACGAACCACAGCTTTCCAGGTTTGACACTTCATCTTCCGCCGCACTGTCTCGAGTTTCTTAAGATCGCACATGTCGTCAAGATCTCCACTGATGAAAATGACTTTGATCGAGGCGGGTAGATCGAGCAGTATTTGATCGCGGGTCTCTTTGGCAGTATGGAGCGGATAGCTGACCAGCACTAGGTGCGTCGTCTCCGCAGTGGCAGCCATGATTGCGGCTCTGGCCCCCATACTCCTCCCTCCAAGACACGCCGGACTAGGAATAATTGTGTGGTCTAGCAGGGATACTCGAGCTCCAATGATAGCTTTGAACATCTTAACTCTAGATGCCAGATTCATATTGCCTCGAAAACATAGCACCGTTGTTCTGGTAATTGAGGTAACGAAGCCGTAGGTAAAATTTACAATAGCGTCTGCTTTCAATGTACCGCCAGCGCCATGGGTGAATATCAATGAAGTCATAGTCCCCATAAGTTCGCCTTCATGATTTTCGCTGTAGAGACACTTGATCGGAGTTTTTGGAGGGAATGCGACCTCCAATTCGCATTGGGCAATTTCAAGGTCCTCTTTCATATCGATAGTAAAGTTTCCAAGGTTGTTCGGATGTTGTAGTCCTTTGAGCACCTCCTCGCAGACGACGTTGCCTACGGTTGAAGAGCGATAGCATGAAGGTGCTCTGGAACGCGGCGGCGCCAAGCCTAACGCGTCACGCGTCTCTCGGGTAAAGCTCGGCAGTAATTCGGCAGTAGGACAATCTTAGAGCTATGTTGTATGACCACAGCCATCCAACGTCTTTCTGCTACTCTTTCTGCTACATGTATAACTCAGCCAGACTTGACGCGTTCGTGCACGGTTTTGGGTACGCCTCGGTTTAAAAAATTCCCTCCGTGAAAGTCCGCGATGAAAGACCAATGACGATCTAGAATGTCCTTCCTGGCGATGAATATCACAAGGGATGAGTCCTCGAGACTTGCTGATCGAAGAGACATGTCTGTCGTGTCTTGTTTCAGGTCCAGTCAGCCTTCTTGTACTGGGTTTAAAGCGTGTGCGAAATGCTCAACCGTGATTGCCATCTTTGAGAGCGTCCAGATTCTTCATGGCAGACTCCGGAATGATACTGTTGAGCAACAGTATGCATGTAAGATCACCGCAGTGATGAACGCATACCTTCCATAAGCGAACCCTCGAGTCGATGGCCCAAAAGTGAGAATTTGTCTTGGATTAAGCCTTTTTCTTGCTGAGCGACTTGCAGTTAGCAAGCCTTGTAAGCCAGCCATCATATTCCAGAGACCATTGCACAGCTTCGCGTACGCCCGTTTCAAAATCTGAAGTGGGACTGTAGCCTAGCATGTCCCTAGCTTTCTCTATACGATAGGTGTGCTCGAAGCAAGAGTACTCAATTTGCTGCTTGCTTAAAGTGGTCGGACGCTTCTGTCCACCTGTGAAAAGGTGATAAATCAACTCCAGACAAAAAGCTATCACTAGTAGAAAACTTGGGGCCAGTCTGATTGGCTTGTACTTTGCAGGTTGTCTCCAGCCTGCAGCTTTCCACGTCAGCCGCGGGAAATCCCAAAACAATTGTCTTTGACCATCAGTGATGTTGAAAGCTTCGCCATCAACTTTCAGCGCTGACGGGTTAGCCGTACGTTTCATCATGGCCGCTGCTAATAGGTGATGAGCACGAGCGGCATTCTCTGTACTGACAAAGTCCCAAAGATTCGAGCCGTCGCCTAAAATGACGTTTGTCTGGTTCTTCTCCAGCGCACCAAGACAGCCAGGGATAGAGACCAAATCTCTCTCTCCGTAGACGATGGGTAGCCGAATGCAGGCTGTCAAGAGCCCGCCTTCGCCGTCTTCTGGATTTGGCGCATTCGCGCTCAAGACCATCTTGTCGGCAATGGCCTTACATCTGGCGTACGGGTGACTCTGAGGATCTGTGTCAGCTAACGAAGTCGTCTCATCGAGATCAATATGTGCAGGGCCTGCTGCCATTGTAGCTGATGACGTGTAGATGAACACCTTGACTGAAGGTAGCTTCAATGCGAGCTTGAGCAGTGCTCTCGTACCCTCCACGATGATCTCGTGGTAAGTCATTGCGCTTGCTGACGTCGCCGGCGGACACGCAGCGTGTATTATGACGGTTGGGCTGATCTTCTCTATCGTCTTCTGCAACTCTGATGGGCTCGAAACATCTCCGGCATGATAAGAAACTCCCGGGAGAATGTTGCGCCGAGGACTTCGGCTCAGAACAGATATCGAGGTACAGCCTGGCTGTCGGAGAAAATATTGGGATGTGGAAACCGACAAATCCAGAACCGCCTACAACCAGGACGGCGCCAAGCGTGGTCTCAGGTTTTGAGACCATGCTGGGGAAGCCGTGTGGATTATACTGATTAGCTAAGATGTCATCGTATATTCAATGGTCCAGTTAATGTTGTAAGATACGATGTTAGTGCCAAGCTTTCACTTTCACGAAATAACTGTGTATTCTACGCTAAACCCAGATGAGACTAGGGATAGCGGAGCCTTGGCGGTCTCCTCTGGCACCACAGCCTCGTGCCTCAGGGTAGGATGGTGCGAAGTAAAATTGCCGCAATTGTCACGCAATTGTCAGTCTTCCCACATAAGCAAAGTGCGGTGATCAGGATCACAGAATGTGGACAATCTGTATGCATGAACACGGCGCAACAGGAAGGGATCTGCACGCCCTTCCGAGTGTGGATCACATAGCCTTGTTTCCAACTACAGTGCTAAACACCACCATGATGGGTAGGTACGTCTCAAGACAGTACAATCAGGATTTTAAACGCTCCAGATTCCAGGGCGTTCCACTTGATTTCTATGGTTCAGGGGAGGAAAGTATATGACGACTTGCAGATGATGAAGTTCGAGGATTTGGTGGATATGTACGTCTACGGTACTTGCATGGCAGTGGAGAAGTGTCTCAGCATGCCACGTGTTGTTGTTGTATCTCAGTCACTACCAAAGTAGTCTGTGCCGCAAGTACGCCTATGCATGGTGATCAGGTGGATGCCTCAACAGGTGAGGTCAGTCCGTGGATTGGGCCGGCAATGTTACAGCTGTACCGTGCCTCGCTTAGAACTATCGTATGTTACTGGGACTCGCAGTCAGGTTTGGGCGTATGGCGGGCACACAAACCTCAGCTGGCCGCTGGAGGATCTCCACCTTGCATATAAGGAGGCGTTTCAGCAGCACGCTGCAGTGGGGGTGACGATGTTAAACTCTCCCTCTTGCTGTTATATCGATATTTCATCTCCTTTCCCTCGTTCGGAGACATAAGCGGACCTACAAGGCCCCTCTGGCCCTGCATCGTTTATTTGATTGCCGTTGATCCATTAACGATTCCTATATAATTTACGGATTCCATTGACAGAATTTTTCATCATCTTTGCATTTGACCAGCTTCAGCAACGCATCTAGAAATCTCAGAGCCTTCTCGAGAAGAGATGGAGCGTTTAGGAAAAACTCCAACAATCCCACCACCCCCTGGCGTAAAATCCAACTTCGGCCATTCAGCTAGTAATGCCAAGCCACTGGTTGTGGTGGGCTCGATGTTACTCGCGCTGACGTTGCTATTCATCGTGAATCGAGCATGGATGAAGACGAGGATTATTCGGAAGTGCAGTTGGGATGATTGTGAGCATATGAATGCTGTACCGGTCATAGTGCGCCATTCTGACAAACAGCAGTAACGCTGCTCATAGGCTTTGTCAGTTCTGCAGAATGAATAAAAACATTTTTTCCCTTCCTGACTGCTCACCTATCTTAATAGCTCGGCTCGGTCACCTACTATATTGCCTGCATTTGGGGTAACCTTCCAAAACAGTACAATCTTGTTCCAAGCTAACTTGTTCAGGCACACAGAGAGGTCGATTTGGGAGCCATATGTGGGACGTCAGTGTTGTTGACGCTTACAGCCTGAACCTTTTGATCGTAAGTCTCATGCGCTGTGTGGATCACACTTCTCACCAGATTATGTTGTACAGCCATCTTATCTAATCGCGGTCCTTACGCCGACGACTATGCTTTTTACGAAGGTCACCTTCTTCATCATGTACTTGGATATATTCGGACAATGGCGATGGATGAGGATCTGCGCTCTTGTGGGTGGTTACCTGACAGCGGCCTTTTACGGAGCATTGAGCGTATACTTGTTCACTGTGATCACCCCATCTCGACACGAGACGTGGGCCTCACATCAATACAGCACTGGCTTAAGGCCCAAATTCGCAATCTCACTTTCTCTGTCATGCGTCGGACTCGCAATCGACCTTTACATTTTGGTTCTACCGATCGTCGGTGTTTCCAAATTACAGATGCCCACACGTCGCAAAATAGGTGTCATCGTCATCTTCATGAGTGCTATACTGTTCGACTCTCCTACCCCATTCACTTATTTCATCAGACTTACTTCTGAAAGGGCATGCCTAAGCTCGCTGCTCAGCATAGTATATCGGAAGAAACTCCATCAGACTAAGGACGTTTTGTGGGATATTACACCAGTCATGATCACCACGTGAGCATGACCTTTAATTTCTGTTACGACTTTGCGTCTAACCCGTTTCCTAAAAGACTGCTGGAATTCCAAGTCGGTATCTTGGTCGCTTGCATGCCAGCAATGAACCACACGTGCCATTACCTCATTCCATCATACAAGGCCCTCAAATCAGCCATGTCGCGTCCACACTACTTTAGCACCCTCTTGTCGACGAGGTTGAAGCAATCAAAATCAAATGCAGACTGTTCCACATTGGGTACAGATCAGCATAGCAGACTCCCACAGCGTTCCGGCAACCCTACGCGCAATAACTATTACGAGAATCTGGATGGACAGGAGCAAGGAAATCTGGCGACAACGGGCGAGAGCCTGCACTCGTATGCTTGTCATGGGAGCGAGACGGATATCCAGAATGGCGGTATCCACTTAACTTATGAGATGCGGCAATCTGTATACAACATAACCGCGCTTCCATAGGATCCATCCATTCAGGCATCGTCCAAGATCACGATTGGTATGAGCACAACGGCCAAGCTAAATATGAATACGGGATTCCACAACTCAACGCCTGTGGTTTGTTTTACTTTGTACTACTCACTCACTTCAGCAGTACGTCTACCAGCGGAAAATCATCTTAGATATCGTGTCGTCTTCTAAAGATGTAGTAGTATAGAAGCGTCTTCTGTTTTCGGCAGGGCTTGGAAAGTCGGGTTGTGGCCATCTGGACTCGTACCAACTCTTAAACAGGGTCTGTGTGCGAATATGGTTTTCAGATCTATCACATTGTTGGAGACATGAGACAGGGTGATTCATTCCAAAAGACCAAAGCCTGGTACAAGGGTAAAGCCTTTGCTAACTACTTATTCTTGTGGGATAGATTATGAAATAAGACATCAAGATCGAATTTGTGCAACAACGTTATGAATTCGCAATGTGGGGTTTTCTGCATAGGCTAGCTAATGGACATACATCCCCACTTACAAGAAGCCATTTCTCGGCAAAGGAAACCTCAGCATTTTACTAAAACTATCTAGTCACGAGTAGTCCACCGCCAGCAAACAATTTCATCGGCGGTATTCTTGGAGCAATAACCGCCGTCTTAGTCGTCTCTGCAATTATCACTCCTGCATCTTCGTCGTCGACAAAACAATAGGAATAAATAAAGAAGTATCATTTCCCCGGTCCCGCGGACAAGATTTCACAAGAATGTGTCACTAACTGGCAATATGACAAAATTAATTATTTGCTGCACCCACACCCCATGGCCTCACGGGATGTTTCGGCTGAGACCGCATCCAGCGAGCGAGGCTACCGAGAATCTCCAGTAGAAGTAGGGCAAGTAATTTCAAAGATGTTTAAATAGTGATGAAACCAGCAACAACATGGGATGCGGTAGCTACAGTGGTTGCTCTACCACTAGCCTTCAACCTACAGCATTCATGGAGACTACTAGGTCTTCTGTCCTGCTGCCAGAGATGTGGCCTATCCAAAGAGCTTCTAGTATTTGGCGTTCGATCTTCGCCCCTTTCCTCCTCATCCATCAATGGAGTCACCATTTCATCATATGTTTGAGATCCCAAGGGTAGTCCATATGAACGGCGGATGTATTGTATATAGATTTCTTGACGGAGGGTAGGGAGGAATAAGTATTTTAACGTATACTCCTTGATCGAGATGTAGTTCTCCACGAAGGTTATAATCTTTAGCAGCGGTGAATACTGATTTCACTTTATGACTTTATAGATTGATGGAGCCCAAATTCTCGTAGCGTGGCATGATTGTGTCGTAGGAAAAGAGAAAGGTTGAGGACGTACAGTCTTTAGCCTGTGCATGACGATTGGGACTCCTTGGCAGTGGTGACAAAAAGTTCCTCCCCGTTTATATCATATTGTATCTAGTCTTTCCTGCACAATCAGTCGATAAAAAGATTTGTTTCACTTACTTATAAGGGATAGGATGATCACAAAGATTCACAGACAAAACGGGGCGGCAGGAGGGCGTCCATCGGTAGTGCCAAGTTGTTGCTAGAGTATTGCACACGCTAGCCCTAGAACTAGTTCTACAGATGCCTGCGTAGTGAAAATACTTGAGCTCCAACATTGAGATCATGGTCTCCCACACTGGTCAACGAACAGAGGGTTCCTCATCCTTCGGTGCAGATGCTTTCTTCGAGGCTTGGGACAGCGGCCATTGTACACCTCCCCACAACAACGACTTCCGCTCCTCCATCATCGCAACATTCAATTTACCCGACGACGACAGCTACGTCTACCATGCCACTGCCAGTGTCACCCTCGCCCAGGTTCAAGCAGCCATCGATCATGGCGCCGAGTCTGGTCTCCACGCGTGGTACCTCGACAGCGAGGGCAAACCGGTAACAGGCCCCCACATTTCATGTATTCTAATACTTCGCGGATCTCAAGAGCTTGACGTCTGATTACTAGGACCCATCTCACGCACCCTAGCTACCACCTCCTTCTCAGTCTGATGTGAAAGCATACACGTCGATATTTGCCCCGCATACCTCCCCGTCAAAAGTCCTCACCGGCTTCGCTGCCAATGCAAAGAAGGGTTCGATCCGCTCGAAGACCGCAGCATACCTCCAATCTCAGCGCTTGATCCCTTCGACACTCAATATTCCCAGGAGCAAAAAGCATACCAACCCTTACTACGATTACTGGGCATGGGCATGTCTAAACTTGGAGTGGGTGGGACCAGAGGAGGGTACCGAGACCGTGAAGACAAGTCATCATATCCTGCCTGTCTTCATGCATCATTTCGGATGCGTGGTACCGAGCTACGAGTCCTTGGCCATCATGAAACAATTCGCTGGTGGGGATAAAGGAAAAGGAAAGGAGAACAGAGTGGTTCTGGAGATTGGTAGTGGCAATGGGTACTGGACGTACATACTGCGAAGGATGGGTATGGACGTGACCGCGGTGGACAATCAACAGAGTGAATACCGGACGATGTGGATTGACGACACCATCGTCGCCGACGGGGAAAAATACCTGAAAGAGAACACAGGCTGTAGAAATACTGTGCTGTTGATGGTGTATCCCATTGTCGGCGCGGGCTTCACGGCCAAGATACTCAACGCTTACAAAGGCGATACCGTAGTGATTGCTGGAACGCAAAACAGGAACGGATACACTGCGTTCAAGGATAGGACTGTTGCTGAGTACATGTTGGCTGAGAAGCCAGAATTCTCATTGCTGGTGCAGATACCGCTACCTTCATTCCCTGGTAAGGATGAGGCGCTCTTCGTGTTCGAGCGGAATGCTGGGAAAGACTAGCCGCTGGCACACTGAGATGCATCTATGTATTGCATAGCATGGTATATGGAACAATCTAAAAGGCTCACGTTATAAAGACCGTCACGCTCTACTATCATTCCTCTACCGTCAACCACGTGTACTCTATATTTCTCCATCAGGTCTCTCACAAAATCTCCAAGTGCCCTATCCCAACACACCCTTCCATCAAGTCCCCAACAAGCTACCGACCGCAGTATCCCCATCCACTTCCTTAGACACGAGTCAGGGTCATAACCCTTCGTAGCGAAAACCTCAACATCACCCCGCTAGAATAGCCCCTCACCTCCACCTTCACAAAAGCGAAAGCAATCCTCTACCCTCCACCCTACACCCTACCAATAATGTACAATACAATACAATACAATACAGGCAGTCATCATCCACTCATAGCGAATATTCTCACCACCCTCAATAAACAATATTATTCATAGAAAGTTGAACTGTGAACCCTCCACTCCATACCCCACCCCACCCCAAAATCCTGAAGATACCTTACATACCTATCATCTTCGTGTGCTGTTATAAATTTTTCCACATGGCTTCTGCGTAGATTGTCGTTCGAGGGTGGTGTTGGGTTGGTAAGCGGGTTCTCGATGGAGGCTGGATAGGTGGTGGGTATTGCTGAGGCCTGCATAGTCAGCGCTTTATACGAAGTGGGTGAAAACGTGTCGCTCGGGTTGGTGGAGGTGGAAGCTTGTGGATGCTAATAAGGGCTATGATGGTATGGTTTTTGTGGTTTGGATTTGGTTTGGTATCTTTAGGTCACTGAAGCTAAGCGGATAACTTCCGATCTGGTAACGGCGGTCATTGACTTCTTCTGGTTATGTTCCTTTGAATCGAACAATCGATATCAAGTCGGCTTCGATAAAGCTTGTAGGGCGCAGCGATCAGGACCTTGTTGATCTGGAGCGGGCATACAAAATGTAAATGGTCGTAAGCGAGCGACGCTTGAAGAGAAATCGGTACGGAGCTTTTTTATGGGGACCTGATGGTAGGGCACAGAATAGGATTGTGCATAAGATGTACCCCGTACGGTGAAAGTGTGGGTTAGGATTTCGGGTAGGGATACGGATGGTCATATGGATCCACATTTCGGAGTCTGTCGTAGCTGGCGATCGCGGTAAGTCCTTTTGCATTTGGTGCAAGATGTAGAGCACGCCGTGAGTTGGCACTGCAACAACAATGAGGGCAGGAAGAGGAAGAAACCATGCCATCGGAGATGTATACAATACATACGTCGCTTACACCGTACCATACCATTCTTCTAACAAAACTCAAAGCTCCTCCTCCGATTCACCAGGTTCTACACGCTCCTCCTGCACTTCAACACCCGGTGTCACGATATAAGACGAAGGCTCGAACAACAATTGTCCCTCCCGCTTCATAGTCATGGGATCCACATAGAGTCGCATGCCTATGTTGTCTTGACCGAGGTTGAACACTCGTAGGATGATGTAGATTTCTGTGGCTGCCGTTTCGGAGGTCAGGGCCATATGTTTCATCTAGTCATATTTATTGTTAGTGATTGATTGACTCATATAAGCCATCCGTGCCCGGTCAGGGATCAGCTTTGAGAGTTTGCTTACCCTGTGGTATTGTGCTTTGCTAACGAAGAAACGGGTTCCACATTCCTTAGTCGTTGTTTTCACTTCCAGATAGTATTTCAGGTTCGGTCCGGGAGCTAGGTGGTGGCCGGGCAGATGGCCATTGTTAATGAGTAAATTGGTAAACTTGTAGTCAGGTGACTGGTCTTCGTAAACGATGTCGGCTGTTTCGGCTCCTTTCCACGGCGGCATATCGCTGTATTTATTATGCACGCGGACTTTCCTCCGCACTGTACTCATCCAATTTGCCCGTCCAAAGTCAGGCAGGAGTTCTTTCAGTAGCATCTCGAAAGCCTGAAGGTATCAGTGATCTTCAAGGGAGAGGGCATCATGTGAAGCTCACATATAGCTCGCCCGCTGCTCCGATCTTTACGTCGTGGCTCATCTGTTTCTCTGAGCGTCTACCGAATAGGTTTTCTTGGAGAGATCTCGGATTTGCATGAGCTGCAGTCGCCGCACCCATTGGTATAGAGGCAGGAAAGTTGGTGGAGGCCGCAGCATTGATCACATCGTTGAGAAGTATGCAGTATTCATCGTCTCTGGTATCTCGCCCGAGGATAGGAGCGTCTCTTCCCCGTGAAGGGCTAGGCGACACGCTCGATCTTGATGTTACATTACTTCTACTGTTTGAGTAACCGGATGGACTTAAGAAACCTTCGCTGACTGACGACTCCGTACGGTCCGGAGTTCTCGGACTGGCGCTTCGACGAAATCGTGGTGTATTTGTATCATACGTAGGAGTCGTTGCCGCCGAACCGCTTGGCTGATTGAGTATTGGTCGATTCAAATGCTGTGCCGCACTCGTCGCTGATGAGTCACGTGGCTGATTCCACGTAGCTTGAGGCACAGTGATGTTGTCATTTTCTATGCTGGCCGCGATCGACTGTTCCTCTGGGGCTGCATATGGAAGTGGCTCAATTCCGGGCACACGTATTATACCGTGTTCGTCAAGCACGCGATTAAGTACGGACGAGCGACTGGCTTGTATAATGTCCCCGAAAACTTTGATTGCCGCTGGATTCCTTATTGCCAGGTGCGAGACTAATGTCCCAGGTATGCCGGAAAGATAACAAAGCTCATGATCTTCCTCACCTGTGGGAACATATAATCGTACTTGCGATTCATCACTTTCAATGTGTAGGTTTCCGGTTGCACCTTCGACAATTGTATCTATCCCACTTATTGCCATAGTAAGCGTTTTAGTGATCCCGCTACTCCTGTAGATGTTGGTGGCTAGAAATTGACGATGAAGTGACTGATCTTGCGCTTGGGTAATACCATAATGAACGGCACACCTGGAATGATAGCAATTAGTGAAATGAACAGGACCAGGAACAATATGGGGACACCAACCGGTAGAAGGCATAGGCTTTTGCTCTCATGCGTCTGCTAAGTATAGAATCCAACGTGGAAGAGTTCGCCATTGATTTTTCCTTGATATTTAGGGACATATATCTATCTTCCAAGCCGAGGGCCGAAAGGAAGGGCTGAAGTTTATAAATGTCTTCTAGGCCAAAATCCAACATGGGGATTTTACCTCTGAAAAGGTCTTCATACTGGAGACGATCGACTATTGCAAAGCGACTGGCGGCATGTTGTAGGCTTACTTGACCATCTATGCCCTTGATAGGTAAAATATTGCAATCTCTCAACCCGTTAAGTGCCTCTGGGGTTGGTGCTCGCGAGCTGATTTCCTGGATAAGATCGCTTACTTGCTGAATGGGCGGAGCGATGTCACCATTGGCGAGACGCTGTAGTTCTTCAACGAACATGCCGACATGCGGTGGCTGAATGCCAAGCCGATCGACGAAGAATTCCTGGAGTCCTGGGTAGATACTGGCTATAGCGACCTTGCCCGATATACAGGTACTTTTAGCCCAAAGACAAGAGGACGGCGAGTACCATTGTTGCTGAAGAGGCAAATATATCAAGCTATCTTCTTCGAGGATTTCACTAGTAAGGAACACCCGGCGATTAGCTCTAGTAGCCAGACTTTGAGGTTAACACGGCTTACTACACATGGGTCTTGTCACTTTCGGAAGATGTCTCCTGGTGGATCTGGCGATATATATCTAAGGTGTCGGTTAGCGATTTTCCAGCCTTTTTACAATCTCTGATCTGATCGATGTAGTCAATGTACGTGGCGTCTCTAATACCCAGGATGGAGCTGAAAAGATGTCCGAGATGCCTGTATCTAGTGGTGCTTGACAACGGATGCAGGAAGTTGAAGAAGTTGGGCGCTTTCCAAACACAGTCGTGGGGCCCGGCCCACAGTCCTGTGTGAGATCGACCAGGTGGGATATATACTGCGATTTCTCGGCTAAAGAATTCACTGCGTGTACGTTATTAGACCGAGCTGCGAAAGCTGCGACTTACGTACCAGATCGGGCTGTGATCGGCAGCTTTGCAAAGCTTCTCGATTGCTCCATATACAGTGAACAGATCACTTTCCCCCTTAGCCGTAAGTCCTGTATTTGAGGCCTTGCTAGAACGGACGATTTGCCCCAGGATCTCAAGGTAGAATGTGACATTTGCTTCGATTCCAATATGGAAAGTCTCCAAGAACTGCCAGTCTTTCAACGATTCGTCATTCAGCTCTACAGGTAACTGCACAAAAGGCAATTTTTGGCCAACACCCAAATCATCACAAAGCAATTTCAATCGTGGTAGCGGCATGTATGTCTTCTCCATAGGCGTGTCTGGGCCATTTTCGCAGGTGACAGTGACCTCCGACAGGATTTTTACTATCTGAGGGTTCATCATGTCGCTATAAGACCTCCAGTGATGCTTCAGAGTCCCTATGATCATGTTCTTTCGGTGCTGGATGATGTGAAGGAAAGCTTTTGATAATTGAGTGCCGGAAGGGATTGTAAGTCGTGGAATTTGATGCACGTTCCCGAATTTTGAAAGCCAATCTTTCCAAGACATGTCATTCGCCCTCGCTAAAGGAGACACCGCCGTCAAGTAAGCAGAGTTGATGAAGTGGGCAGCAAATGAGGGCCCCACGTTCTGGCCAGTAAGCTGCCCTGAAAATAGTTGCTTAGGCCCATACTCATCATCGGACTCAAAATACATGTCATCGATAACCTTACTCCTGCCATCAGTAACAAACACGCGATAAATCGCGGTACAATCTTGGTCTAGAAGGTATATAAAACCACTGAGGCCAGTCTCGTCCTGGGGAAGTTCCCAGTATAAGTAGCGAAGATGCATAAGTGAGGACTGCAGATGGACATCGATCCCCATGGCGTATTGGTTAATGATCTTTGCGATTACGTCTTTCGACGCGCACTCTTTGATGCCTAGCTTGAAAAACAACGCCTTGCGATCCGAGTTCTTGAGAGCTTCTACGCTCACGAGTCGTAGACCAAGATCTGTGGGAACAGGCAGAGTCCCACGGTTGTACGGGTAAAAGATGGATCCTGAGCTCGCTGATGCCCAATCACCGTTGTGTAGTGGAACCAGCGCCAGATTCCGCACCTCATTCGCCGCTGCTCGGTTACCGTCGTCGAAAGATGCCAGTAACAGTTTCGCGCTCCTTGAATGCCAATCGTTACTAGTCCTCGTCGACTTCATACGCGAGGATTCGCTGATCAAGTCTGCCCGGATTCGAGCCAAGATCTCGAAAATACTCACAGTGTCAACGCCTAGTTGTTTCAGTGCGGGCAGATTGTCCAAATCGTAGTGTTGCGACAAATAGAGCTCTTCGGGTAAATCATAAAACAGCGGGTTTCCATCTTCATCTTCAGAATTAGTGTTCAGCCATTTGAGTTGATGAGGTTGTTTCAGACTGCCTCCGCTTTGTGGTCGAAGTATCGATGTCGTCTTCAATAAAGCCAGTATCTTTGGTTGCAGCTGGGCCCAGAATTCTCCTGGAATGTCTGTGCTTGGCATGTAGCGCATCCATTGAAATTGGAGCGTTGGATGTTGACAGAATTGAAGGACAGCATCTATGAACGTCTGGGCAACACCATTGAGTAGAGCCTGGTTCCATTCATTCTCAATAATATCTTGTCTGTTTGCAAGGACAATAAAATCAGACTGTATCATGAACTATAGACTGTGAGCTCTTGAGTGGGTAATGGCTCGGCATAAGACCTACCTTGAAACCATGCTCTTTCAATGGTAAGAACGCAAACACTTCTTGATTCCTAATCAACGGGACAGAATTGGCATCGAGAGGAAACGCAAGAACCACCTCCGCTCGGGTGATGTTGATAGTCTGCTTTCCTAGTTGATACGTTCGGTGGTCGTCATCTGGTAAATTATATATCGTTTTCTTCGCGATGTGAAAACAACGCACTGTCGATTCAGGGTTCACACCATCGTGATTGTCCAGAGTCTTGGTCAGTATTCCTTGCTGGGAGGCCTGCATATACTGGTACCGAAAGGTTTCGGTGGTCAAGCGGCGCGTTGCATCATATTCTACGACAGTAATTTGTTTTAGCTTGGTCAAAAATAGTAACAAGTTACCAAAGGGTTTCGAAAAGTCCTTTGCAAGGTGTTTAGACTCATGACTGTTCAACAGGGTGAGGGTCATTCGTGTCCGAACATCCGCAGGTATTTCACTGTACTCTTCGTTGATGGGAGAGATCAATCCCATACCATCATCGCCGCGATGATGTTCGAAAGAGAAGGAGAACGGGCCGGACTGAATATGCACTTTCGAGGCTACCCTAAACAGGGATTTAAAACCGATACCCTTCTCTCCTATGTACCCTTCAGAAGCAGTCTTCGTACTATCGCGAGCACTACACATAGCCTCAACATTCTCTGGCTTGAATCCATCTTCGTTGGAGTCAATGATGATTTTACCAGGGTGCAGCTCGAAACTCATGAAGGGTCCCGCGCTGTCATTGGCCGCTATGTTGTATTGGTTGTCCTCGGCATTTTGAATGAGCTCGAGTGCGAAGCACGTGTCTTTGGAGTAAAGATCATCCACAAGGCTAACATATCGTCAATAGAGTCTTCATGAACACACTTAGTATGGAAGCAGACTCACCCTAACAGCTGCTTTTCCAGCTGCCGTCCCCTGTTATCCAAAGCCTCTAGTACAGCCCAGAAGACCGACGCCGAACTCTTGCAATAGATCCCCCCGTTTCTCACTCTGATCTTCGTCACTAATTCTTGAGCTTGCTCTCGTGTCAAATCAGCCATGTTGTGAATCAACAGGCCCCAATCGTCAGTCAGCCAAGGGGATCTATGGCGCTGCAAGCTAATGTCTTTCTAGATTCAAGATCTGGAGAACAAGGAGCCTACGAATGTATTGGCGTTCTCGCAGTGTCCGGAGCTCGCTGTAGAGTCACTTGGATCCTCGATAAATATATACCACAATTGCAGGCGCCAAAGTGATGGTTGCAGCCTGTCAGACCTTAAGACTGGGTTCAGCCATTTGTATCAGTTAATCTGTACAGCTAGGTGAAAGACCAATCCATGTCAAGTCGCGTCTTGCTTCATCCACACCATATTCACGGCCAACATAGCCTGCTATTAGTACCCTACCGTATCTTGACGATCACATCGTCTAGCGCGAGCAACGGTCAGGGACACGGAGATGTGACATCGTGCATACTAAGCCTGGTTTCGAATCTCAGGGAAGGCAGTGTAATCGTGCCATTACCATTGGCAGGGCATCGAAATGGATTCAGCTCTGAATGCGATGGAGGGTACAGCCCTCTTCTAAGCGCCAGCATGGCCCGTCTCGAACGGCATCATTGGTTGCAGATGCCGTTTCCTGATGCTCGTGCCGCGCACTAGGTCGTTTCGCATTTCTCTCAACCCCATATCTGTTATGATGTGGTCGCATCATCCTGACTACTAGTAGATAAGTCCCTTGTTTCGATTCAATACGGATGTTGAACTTCAGACTAGGTGTGGAGTAAGACGTGGTAAAACTGATAGAATAAGCGCCCACCAAGAGGCCCGAGCGCTGAGGTTGTTTCGGGACATCGGGCCCAGATCCCGCCCGCCGGGTGTGTGGGCCGTGGCGCCCCTGAAGCCAACGTCTCCACTGTCGAAGTTGTACAGGCACCAATATTGGCAACAGTCCCGCACCAGACCTGCTTGCTATGTCTGATGATCGCAGCAGCAAGTACGACTCGCAAAGTGAACAATGAAATATATCTTTGAGCACATTTTGTATACATGTTGTATGACTATGCTCACGCGGTGACATGATTGCCAGATCTAGTAGACGCTGCTGGGTATCGAAGGGTCAACGCCGTGATATTTGTTTGTTCAGTGACAGATACCCACCAGGTACTCCAAATGTTCTAGATACACCCAGCAGGTTCTTTCAGCAAACGCCCAACCACACAATTACCAACTCTCAACCCTCCCTACCCATCACCAAAGCACTACATACCGTGCCATTCCATGGTCTCGTCACTGGTCTCCGCGAATGGGATGACCTGAGACTCAGGCGAGCTTGGCGGCTCAGGGAGAGGATAGCCTCTAGACTGTAGGTAGTAGTGCATCTGGACGACCTAAAGGCTAAGTTAGCAATGTCCTGCTGGCATGGGCTCGAAACATGAGGCCTTACGGAGAAGATGTTTGGCCGCCTTGATATGTTGATAAAGAGATTGTGGTCACGCCTGATCCTAGTCCAAGCCATACCGAGGCCAGCTGATGAACGATTGGGTCTGTAGGCAGGCAAGCAAAAGTTGAAGAAGTCCGCTCTTTCGCTCCACGTCCAGTACGGGAAGAGGATCCGCACTTGGTATACTAAGACCTTTTCGGCGAAAGTATAGCAATCAGAGCGTAGGGAGATGTCATTCGAAGCGGACAGCGGTGACACCATGGCTTAGAGCTGTCAATTGCTAAAGGGAGACACAACGTTTGAATGAGTGAACAAGTAGGAGGAAGACGCATTGCCCGAGTGTCGAGGTAATCCTCTGCTCTTTTGACTGGATATCCTGCTTCATTTTTGTTACCAGCAGAGTGGTAGGTTCTTTGCTGGTGGAGCAACACTTTTGCGTGTTTCAAGGACGACAAAGGAATACCAGCTCAAGTTCTCGGTACCGAATAAGAGGCCGCTCTATGAATTTATTGACCCCTGTCACTGGATTCGGCTTCGGATAGTATTCCAAATTTCCCGCAGCCTTACACCTGGAATGCTTAATCAACAGCCTGACCGACTTCAGTCGAGCTCATCCATGATACGCGGCATTGATGAAAGACTGCTTGCAGAGACTTGAAGATGTGTAACAGACAGCATCCATTCACCGCAACTGAACTTGAAGCTTATTCCTGGTGGAATGAACCGCAGCCAATCAGGACTATCTCCAAGAAAGAAGTCTTGCCGACGCAGCCGCCGGCACGACCGAATTTCTACACAAGCTTGTCGTCGAAGTGTAAAGTAACGAAAAGACCCCCCGTGTTCTGACATACCAACCAGTGGATTTACTGACTACACGACGTAGGCTCCTTGAGCAGCAAGACTAGACGACCCTAACCAAGGCTACAGGGATCAAGGACTTCCGTCAAAGAAACCTTGAGGCGCAGGCGATGACAATGGAAGTGGCTCAACATAGCCACAAACCATCTGCAACGATTGGAATCTCACCTGGACCAGGTGAGAAACATAATCAAGGAGGCCATGCTCAACATCCATCCTTAGTGGAACCCGAACTTCCCACCATCCAAACCGACGCCCCACAAAGCAGGGGCAGAGCCGAAGCCTTGCCATTCACGACTTGACACGGCTTCAGGTCTCAGCAAGAACACGCGACGATAAGACTCTCTGCGAAGCTCAATCCCTCGCAGTGGCGCACACAGACGTATTCCAAATCACACGTGCTTAAATGCTCACTGAGGAGTGTCCTAACGCAGACCATACATTGCATATCGATTTGGCAAGTATAGCATCATCGCCGAAGAGACTCCCTCAAAGCTTTCTATTTACACCACCCGACACGGACACTAGCGGCCCGTGCCAAAACCCTCGAGCCTTCAAAACTAGTCTATGATTGGCCAAAATCTAATCCGTCGGCTACAACATACATGCATTCCATCCCCACTACCTGACCCTACCTATACAAAGCATCACCTCGGTCTCCAAACCCCGCACAAGAGCCACAGCCCACCCACACCCAGGATGTGGATCAATTTGGAATAAGAGCCACCCCCTCCAAAAATCCTCCGACTCAACCATGGTACTATTCTCGGACAGAGCGGCGCTAGTAAACCACAATTTCGAGGGTCCGAGCTCGCTTCCCCACCTATTGTTGCAGGACTTTATCCATCCACCGCGCATACTACAAGGTACCTCATCGAGAGGCCCTATCGATTATCTCCCGCAAATGCTATGCGGAGAGCTGTACGCACGGCACTTCCAGTAAGAGAACGCTGAATGCGCCAGTTTGAAGAGCGCTTCGACGTCAAGAATCCAAAATGTGACATGCGTGGATTTATTCCGTGGAGCTCCCAGCCTTAAAACTAGGAGTATTGACCAATCTGAGACTCTAGTCCGAACAGGTAACCGGTGACAACCTACATCATCCTCGTCGATCTCCGAGAACCTCTGCATAGGTACAGCCGGAACGAGTACTAAATTCGCCGGGACACGGGATGAGATGGACTTGCTACATCTCCACTCGATCACACCATCAAAGTCACGTATTCAATTCGCCTCTGTTATTCCTATCCAAAGGTAGGGTCAGATGAAGCATCCCCAGTATCGACGACCTACCCGTACTTGATTTTCCCTATGGTCGAGAAACCTGCCGTATCCATACCCCTCCTCCTTACGCATTGACGACTTGCAAACTCATTCGCAGACCATACTTCAGGGACCCTTCCAGATACAGGCACTTACATTGCGTGCTAAGCTGAACCCCCTGGCAGAGACTTGATCGCAAACAAGTACCTCCCATTTGAGCTTTGCGCGACCGGCCCAGCCGAACAGCCCCCTCAAACCCGGACAGCGCTTGCAACACTTGCCAATGATATGAAAAAGTTGGGAGTCGAATATTGTCACTTTGGGGTCGGAAAATCAATTCAATACGTCAATGCTAACAGACTGTGAAATAGTAAAGGCGTCATCCATTCGCAAACCCAACTACACCGGTCATACCAAATGTCTCTGCCAGTTCTCTAAGATCGGCAAGGTCGGGACGATTTAACCTGATACAACAGTACATTCAGCTCTGTATCAAGCGAGCCCCTACCGTACCACAAGAAATGCTACATCTCCACCCTTCCCAACACGCAAAGCATGCAAACCTCTCATACCCACACCCACATCTACTACTATCACCCAGACATCGCCTTAGCGTTCCCAACACCCTCCTACCTATCGCTTCCTCGTACCTGTCGACCGTTCATATCATAAAATAAAGAAGTAATTGCCCATGTCTAAGCTCCAGACCCTGTATGAATGCCACCACGGCTCAGTTGGTACTGCGGCTGATGATCTACTTACCAGTCCTCTTCAAGGAAGGAAAAAGGAAACATTTGTGGCGATTTATTGAAGAGACCGACTGATACGGTCGGATTTGGGATATAAATTGTCTTGTTAATATCATCGTAGCCGTGAGTCCCGGACTATCCATCCACAAGTCAATTTGGATACGAAAGGGGGACAAAAGGTCCCGAGTGTGCTTGGGTAATAGTCTCCATCGTTTCGGAAGACTTTCATATTGACGTAGATTTGGTAGTGATGTTGGAGGCATTTGATGAATCGTCTTGCCTGCGCAGGTTATTGAAATTGCACGTCCTATGCGTTCTCGATGTACTCCGAATGATGAGTCTATCTGTCAATGAATTAAGTGGCGTGATTGTGGAGGTGCCGTTAGTGGCCGGTCAAGCTGTACACGATTGGCTTTTGTCGTTGTTACACGTCCGATTGGACAAGCTCAATATGATACCAAGATATGGTACGGCCCGCAGCGCGAAGCCGCTGTCAACTGCTAGATAGCGACGGATCGACCTTAGAGCACCGCTGCAGATGCGGTAGCAGAGCCAATTGCGATGTGGCTCTCTTCCATTCTATTCGACGACACCCCTCGTGCGATATAACTTCCGAGCACCGGCTTCCCCTATGCGCCAGCATAAGTATATATACTGCGGAAAGCTCTCGGGCGCTAATCCGTCGGTGTTTGTTCAATGGATTGCTGTTGCTCTTGGTCCTTGGTCTGCATGGTTGTCACGTGAGGTTTATCACATTGTCGAAGTGTTACGGATGGATAATGTTTACTTGGAGTTGCAACCTCGAAAAACGGTTATGCCTTCCAGGACATTTGTGCGAAAAGCCATCACTAGTGTTGTTCGATCGATGAAGATTCATCTTGAGTAACAGTTGTTGCGATGACGCTTCGTGCCGTGCAGGGTCAAAATTGCTTGTTCTCACGTGCGGATGGATCTGAGCTTCGGAAGAATAACGCAGGAAGTCGTCATAGCCAATTCGATCCATATCGCGCATCGAGTCCGTCATTGCGCAGCCATGACTGACACTTTTGGCACTGACATTCGATCAGGACCGTGCGTTGGTAGGTTCGTTTGGCTGCATGGGGCGCAAAGCGTTCTGCTTTGGCATTCGATGCAGCATCTGTAAGCGCGGTCACGAGATTCGTGCCGGGTTAGTGCCCTAGCAGATCTCTCGTTGTCTCCTTCGGAACATTATAATCTGGAATTTTCCCCTTATGACTTCCACATCACAATGGCGGATTTCGAACAATAACGATCGACCATTAATTGGAGAATACTATTTTCCGAAGAGTTCTTCGCACGATCATGACGGGCAGACATGATCGAGAAAGTAAAGTTGAGATGACGGCTGACCTCCGCGACGATTTCACGCCAATGTCGAGCCTTGATACCTTCAAAGATGTGGAAGCCACTGTTACCCATGACAAGGAGAAGCAATTGAAGGTCTGTCCGCCGTGCGTCGACGGCGCATGCTCCGTAGGAAGCTTACATTGGCTGCAGAGGAATTTCGGCTTCATCTCCATGCTTGGTTTCACCACCACCATGTTGGCAACCTGGGAATCCGTTCTCTAGTAAGTCATAATATATTCTGAGAAATATCTCAGACTGAAATTTGAAGTGTAAACGCCTCTGCCCTCCTGAACGGAGGTCCGGTCTGTCTTGTATATGGTTTCATATTCTGCTTCCTTGGGTCCTTGGCTACCGCTGCCTCTCTTGCTGAGATGGTCTCGATGTAGGAAGTCCACGCAGCAAAGAGAAGCGAATGCTGACTCCGAAAGGATGCCCACTTCCGGCGGGCAATATCATTGGGTGGCGTTGCTGGCACCCCCAAACCACCAAGTGTTCCTGAGCTGGATCACTGGTCTCGCACCCTCTCCCTCGTCCATCGCAGCATGCAGCTGATAATATCAGGGTGGCTCTCGGTCCTAGGTTGGCAGTCGTTCGTCGCTAGCGCCATATATTTGGATGGAACTGTTCTTCAGGCTCTGGTGGTCTTGAATTATCCGTCTTATGCTCCGACGCGATGGCAAGCCATGTTGTTTGTGTACCTCAGTCTGAGTCTCGGTATGATCATCAACACCGTGTTTGCCCGTGTCCTCCCTAAGATAGAGGCCGTTCTTTTGATGATCCACATTTGTAGCTTCTTCGCTATCTTAATTCCTCTGGTGTGTCTGGGGCCCATCAGCGACGCTTCATTTGTGTTTGAAGCACTCAACAGTGGCGAAGGATGGTCGTCAGGGGGCGTGACATGGCTTATTGGCCTACTCAGTGGGGTCTTCCCTTTCCTCGGTAAGTAGTTATTCGACCTTCGATCCGAAAAGTAAGCTCACTCGGCGTGCTAGGCTATGATGGCCCATGCCATATGGGTAAGCTGAGATTCCGGCTCAACGCTCCGGGTTCAGGCTGACGGTCTCCCCAGTCGAGGAGGTACGAAACGCTACCGTCGTGGTCCCGTGGTGCATGGTCTTGACCATCCTTTTGAATGGCGCTCTAGGCTTTGCAATGATCATTGCATTTCTCTTCACGATCGGGAACATGGAATCGGCACTCAAGAACCCGACGGGCTACGACTTCTTGTATGTCTTCGAGAGAGCGACTAGATCGAAAGCGGGCGCGACTGCAATGTCAGGTCTTCTCATCACAATGGGTATGGGTGCAACGATCGGCATCATGGCTTCGGCATCCCGGCAGACCTGGGCTTTTGCGCGCGATGGAGGGCTCCCCTTCTCTAAATATCTTTCCAGGGTATGTCTCTGATCAATCTTGAATCGCCACCCTGATGATACTGAATAATTAATTCTTACGCAGTTGAGCCCACGCTCCGACTTACCTCTTCATGCAATCGCAATGACCGGTCTGTTCAACCTCTTTCTTGCACTCATAATACTCGTCTCCGCAACCGCATTCAATGCAGCCGTGTCTCTCACGCTTGCAGGACTCTCAATCTCATATATCATTCCCATATTACTCCTCATGGTTAGACGATTTAGGAATGGACCTCTGAAGTACGGCCCTTGGCGGCTCGGAAGAGCTGGTACATGGATCAATGCCTTTTCCGTGTGTTATTTAATCATTACAACCGTTTTCTCTTTCTTTCCGCCTGAATTACCGGTCACAGTCTCGAACATGAATTACTCAACTTTGGTGTTCGCAATTGTGGTCATCCTTGGTTTGGGGCATTACACTGTCTTTGCACGAAACACATATACAGGACCAGTGGCGAATTACTCGACTCGCCCATAGTCAGTCCAGGACGTGCTCCACTCTGGATGGACGAAGTGGACTGTTGTATTATTATACAATATATGAGATGCGGCGTGTTAGGATACAGGCAGGAATATTGATAAAGCATTTCGAAGAGTGTATGTTTTCGTGGATCGGTGGAAAGTAGCGTGATCGGTCGTCAAATGATCCAAAGCTATGTCAGCGATACCTTTGCCACAATGACCAAACGTTTGCTAGAGTGTTAGGTCGCGGATGAAGCACTATACTTGTGTCGACAAGATACATGCTCGAGGATGGGCATTAGTTGCTGATAGGCTTTCCAAGTCCGACCTCGGCTATCATTCGTGAGAGAGTTGTAGAGGGTATACGTCCAGCATTTTTCGCCCAAGTCGAATTCGACCAGTGTGCAGTGTATAGCAGTGGGGTTGAAAAGTAGACAATCTTCTCCGTACAGTGCGGGTAGCGGTAGAGATCGATCTCAAACTTACCGCTCGTTCTTTGCTATCTGGTCGATCTGATATTCGAGGTAGTTCTGCCCATACCATTCCCTCTAGCTGTTATCAATGTCGTTGGTAGAACCTCGTTGACGAAAATCCTAAATGTCTATGTCCTGCTATTGTGCTTGTGTCTCGAAGTGGTTGTGCCTTGTTTGAGGGGCTCATGGGGTAAGGAGGATCCGTTTGCAATTCAAGGAGGGGTAGTATAGCATACTTTGCACATGTTGGGATAATTATGTATATTGGAGTACCGGAAGCAAAAGTGTTTCAATCCAGAAGCGCAACGTATGACTTGCTGAATTTCGAACCGACAACGTTACGTAGACAAGGTATCAGATCTGAGGTTATATAGGCCGTACAAAGATCAGGATCAAATTTCCCGGGAAGAGTATTTCAAGCCCGTCGGCAGATGATGATAGAGGAAGACATGATAGGTACGGAGTAGAGAGATCTTGTAGTACAGCGCCAAGCCTTTTAGATTACTCTGTATCAAGAATAGCGTGGACATAATGATATCAATCTCCGTGGCGACTCGTGAAAGAAAGAGAATGTAAAGTAATCGTCGCAGCTCAATGGCTGCACCTCCACCTCTGGCTGGTCTCCGAGTCGTCGAGCTTGCTGGACTGGCTCCAGGTACGCCAAAGGGTTCCATTACTAAACCTCTGCCCTAACAGCACCTTCCACAAAGCACCGTTCACTTCGCTTCTCCTCGCAGACTATGGCGCCTCAGTCCTGCGAATCGATCGGTCTCACCCCCAAGCCCATACTGGGGACCCTCCACCTCCGACAGCTGACTCCCTCTCCCGACACAAATCATCCATTGCCCTGAACCTGAAGTCTCCTGCTGCTTTAGCTCTACTCCGAAGCCTGCTCACGCACGCCGATGTTTTCATTGATCCATTTCGCCCTGGAGTCCTAGAGTCGATGGGTCTCATCCCCAGCGAACTGCTTGCGAGCAATCTACGCCTGATCATCGCTCGTTTGACGGGGTTTCGCCGAGACGGGCCCTACGCTGATATGGCCGGTCATGACATAAACTACCTTGCTGTGTCTGGCATTCTCTCTCAGCTGGGCCGCAAAGATGCTCCCCCGTATCCTCCTGCCAACATCTTAGCCGACTTCGCTGGTGGTGGGTTGATGTGCGCTTTCGGCATTATGGCTGCACTACTGAGCAGAGGCCAGACTGGTAAAGGGCAGGTGGTGGAAGCGAACATGGTGGATGGAAGCGCCTACCTGGGGACCTTCATGCGCTTTAGCATGAAGACGTCGATGTGGGATGCACCGAGAGGGGAAAACGTGTTAGATGGAGGATGCCCATGGTACCAGGTGTACAAATGTAAAGACGGTGGCTACATGGCTGTTGGCGCACTCGAACCGCACTTCTTTGCGAAACTTATCGATGGGCTTGGACTCGAAATGTCGCAGGATCTTGATCGAGCCAATTGGCCTGCCATTACGGAAGATTTCCAGCAGCGCTTTCTGTCGAAGTCAAGGCAGGATTGGGAAAAGATCTTCGCGGGCAAGGATGCGTGTTGTACGCCTGTTTTCACTCAAGCAGAATTGGAACGAGATGGCTATGAGCAGAGACCTGCAGTCGACCTGATAGGGTCACCTGCCCTTAGTATTCCAGAAAAGTGCCAGTGGAGCAGTGAAGGACTCTCACCTGGAGCTGGCGGCGAGGACGTCCTGCATGCTTGGGTTGGCTGGAGGAGAGGAGTACATTACGACGTGGAGAATGGTAGCTTGGTTAAGGTCGCTACTGCAAAGCTATAAGGGAGACCCAAACACCGAGGTGTTTCCCAAGCAAAGTCCGCGATTGATGCCCCGCTACTCATGGTTCCAGTTGCTCGGCTGGCCCTTAGCTCGCCATTACTGCCATGGAAATGAGTCTGAGTCCCAAGGCATGACCGATACGTCAGCCGGCTACACTGTTGTGTCCAACATAGGCTTCCGACGACGGGGAGCTCTGCGACAGCGCTCTAGTATGACTCAAGAAGTCCTTGAACATTTGCAGCGGATACAAACTTAGGGCTTCCTCTTTCATTCACGATTGCCGTTGGATCCAAGACTTCTCAGTGGTTGCCGTTGACTGCAATGCACTTGAACAATTCGAATTAGTCAAAGAGACTAGTGAAAGACGAAACGAGAATTGCCCCGGTCGACCAAGGAACTAAACAAGTTTCGTAGAGCAATTTAATTATCTTAGGTCTACGGAAAGATCGTCGCAGTGAATGACGATCACTGCCAGCCACCGCCGGCTTGAATATGTAACGTTTTTCTCTGTAAAAGCCATACTAAATTTGAACTCCGCTCTGCACCTGTGGTCCGAGAACTGAGCGATACACATCACCACGTTTGTGTAGGGGAGAGCACTATCGCAGAACCTGCGTCTTAAGAATAAATGGAACAGATCTCTATACTATCCTCCTCCACAAGATGCAAAACCCTATCTGCTAGGGTCTTTGACAAAAACTACCATATGGTATAAATCTCGAAAATGTTTGTCTTCCATATAATCAAGAAACAGGGGAACAACTGCGTGATATCGTCTTTACATTCAAGTATCAGTACCAAATTAGCGAAGTTGACTCTCGGGTCCGTTTAGCTATCACAGATTTCTCACAAATAGCGTTGACATTATAAATCAATTTGGAGAATTATGACGCCTGCAGACAGAGGACCTTGAGAGTGCTTTTAATACCTTGCGAAGCTACCTCTGAACACAGAGAATGCTTCATGCTGCGTAGGCATGGTGACGTGCGGAGTGAGTAGGCGTGTCTATATGCGTGAATGGGTAATTGCATCGGTCCTCAGCAGTGCGAACTTGATGGAGAGTGGTATAAACGAGTAAGCTGAATCTCCTCCATCTTTCTTTTTGCACTATCAGCCCAAGATCTAGTATCCTCATCAACATCCTCTCTATCAATGATCACCCCAAACCTCTCCTTCCAAAAATCCCATCGCTCTACACAAAACCCTGTCTTCCCCTGCCATAGCCTTCCACCGTAAGCCACACTCCGGCCTTCCAGGTTCCCTTCCTCGGGTACAAACACCCACTCCCGCTGACTTCGAAAAAGGAAGTTACCTGCGTAGAACACCCACACCGCGGCGGCAGGCACATTTATCCAAAGCTCATCTGCATGCAGTTCATCTTCCAATGCAGCCCGCATGGTATGAATAGCATACACCTCATAGTCGAGCGCTTTGCATTGTTTGGTTACCAGCCGAGCAACAAAAGCATTGGCTCGCGTCCACTGTTCCCTTCTCAAGTCATAGTCCGGAAAAAAATCTGGATCGAGTCGGCCATTATGGCCCAGCTCTGAGTACACGACACGGGCAGCATCTGACCAGCCACCCACGAATTCCGGAGAGTAATAGGGAAGATCGGCCCATAAGATGCTGCCCGGTGGTTCTGTCACCATCCTCACCTCGTCGGAGGGTGATGGACGTTCGGACAGTCCTATGAGTATCTCTGCTAGTCTGGTGTGCCATGCAGCATTATCATGGGGGATTTGGGCCATGATGGCATTAAAGGTATGCCATGTGAAGTATAGGGACCGGTCTACGAGGTCGTCGAATTCGCGGTCATAGTATGAGTCGATTGGACTGGCGAGCCGATCTACAGTCTCTGCGAGGGTGGATCGGTCTTTCAGATAGGAACGGATGGCGTTGAAGGGACGATCGGCTGGTGCGCGAGGCTCGGGGAGTCCGGGGCGGATCCTTGGTAATTCGAGTTGGGGATTCATGATGTGGAGATCAGGGTTACTTGAGGAGTTGATGCCTCGAATTTTGAATCTTTAAAGAAAGACCACAGGGTTGTGAGAAGAGATCGAATTGGTTCATGATATATCGTTGTCCCTTGGGGGCTGATACATGCAGCTAAGCGCCGTAATTTAATAGTCTCTTTTGGAGCCATTGGCTGCGGCGCCAGCTACCCTAGATCCTTCGGGTCCTTCGATCTCGAAACAATTCTATAATACTGGCGCCGCTCTTTGATCCTTCGAGTTTACATGTTAGACGGAGGACTCGGCTGTACGAAAGGATTGCCGTACTGTATAACGCTCCATATAATCTACCGTAGTTATAGAATTAGCGTGGGGTTCAGAAACTCAGTCACTCGCGGCTTGGCAAAGGTAGAGCATCGTACCGCGTCCGCCGACATCATCTCTTCTCCATTGTTTGAAGTCAGTGAAGTATACTGACCTGAACCCACCAATCCGTGTGCTGTATTGCATCACGTATCCTCAAGTATGTCACTCTATACCGTCTGTACCGCCTATGTACCGTTGTGGCGTATAGGGCAAAGCACGTGCAGGAGGTCATTGGAGGTTGTCCACTCAGATCCCCTCTGGAGCTCGACCATGAGCCCTGCCCGATAGGGAAGCTCGCAAGATGCAGACCAGAACCCGTCATCAGCACTCGTACCTGCTTGCTGGTCAGGACAATCGCTATATAATGTTGACTTCGGCATCCACAGACATGGGCCGTGGTCATAGTTCTCCCACGCAAGCATGCTACAACCAACCCTCCTCGCTGCATTGGCAGCCACCACGGCCTTTGCTTGTGATTCCTGCTATGGCCCAGCAACTCCCGACCTGCACACCAGGCTCGTCAGACGTATGCAACCAGAGGCCTTGAACGCTACCGTCGCTCCCAAAAGCCCTCTTGCCTGGGGGCAATTGAACTTCCTTCACACCACTGATACCCATGGTTGGCTTGAAGGACATCTCAAAGAACGCAACTATGGTGCAGACTGGGGAGACTTTGTCAGCTTCGTCAAGGATATGAGGAAGAAGGCCTCTGGCTATGGGGTGGACCTCTTGTTGGTTGATACAGGTAAGGGAGAGACCATAGTCGCGCGCTGTGACTAATGATCGCAGGCGATCTTCACGATGGCGCGGGTCTTTCTGATGCCACTAAGCCCAATGGCAATGTGTCCAACGCCGTGTTCGAGAGGATCGATTACGACGTTCTGACCATCGGCAATCATGAGCTATACTTGACTGACATTGCCTACGAGACTTTCACACAATTCAGCAAGTACTATGGCGAAAGATATGTGACCTCGAACGTCCGGATTCTGAACAACGCCACGCGCCAATTCGAATATATTGGCCAGAAATACCGTTATTTCACGACCGCTAACGGGCTGAAGATCATGGCATTCGGTGTGCTATACGACTTCAAGGGCAACACAAACTACACGCAAGCGATCCCGGCTGCGAATATGACAAAAGAGCAGTGGTTCATTGATGCTGTCAACACCCCCCAACCTGTGGATCTCTTCCTGCTCATAGGACATAACCCCGTCAGGCCGTCCGATTCGGCAAACACCCTGAAAATTGTACAGAAAGCAATCCGTAATGTGCATCCGAACACACCTATTCAGCTATTTGGTGGACATTCGCATGTCCGTGACTTGGCGGTATACGACTCCAGTTCTGTGGGGATAGAGTCTGGTCGCTATTGCGAAACTCTAGGATATTTGTCCATGTCAGGAATCCAGTCATCTAGCTACAAAGGGAAGATGAACCCGGCCGGTGTACCAAATCCAATTCAGAAGGCGATTAACGTAACCGCCAATGCAAGCGCGATCCGGGTATCTCAAATCTCTGATGGCCAGGCCCAAAATCCAAAGGGTCCGCTGTATTTCCGCCGATACCTCGACTGGAACCGCTTGACGTTCGAGTTCCACGCAGTCGGCTCGCAAGCTAGCACCTTCGACGTCGCTCCCGGCCCAAGTGTGTCTGCCGAGATTACACAGGATCGAAAGGCTTTGAACCTCACAGCGTTGTACGGTTGTGCTCCACAGACATATTGCATCTCCTGTGTACCGTTCCTTTCCAATGGTAGCATCTTTAGTCTGATCGAAGTCGCTCTTGCTGCTGAGGTCGTCAACAAGTCACGGGCGACAACCCCTCGACTTATCCTCATCAATACTGGCAGTATTCGCTTCGATCTGGTCCAAGGTCCCTTCACTTTCGACGACAGCTTTATCGTCAGTCCTTTCACAGACGCCTTTCAGTATATCGCACAAGTCCCATACGCAGCGGCCTCACAGGTTCTCGATACGCTCAATGCCCAGCCAGACTCCAAGAAAAGAAGCTTGGGGCGTTCGGAGTACAGGCCTGACTTCAACGGGGCCGACGGCTGTTACGACACACCATACTTGCTAGCGGACGCAGAGTCTCGCCTCTACTCACGAGACTCGAAGTCCATGACCCGACGGGCGATTCCCGCCCTGACGCCTGGCTACGTGACCTCTGACGACTTCGGCACGGACGGTGACGACACGCCACACTCCAAGATCCCCAACTTCGACCTGCCAGCGTACGTCCAGACAAACGCGTCGTTGCCCACGACCGGTCAACCTGCCACGGTCGATCTCATCTTCCTGGACTATATCGCGAGCGATGTGCTGGCGGCGCTGTCGTCGCTTGGGGCGAAATACACGGAGGCGAATGTGGCGCCGTATCTGCCAACGAGCTTTACGACGAACAGCTATCTGCCGGCGTATGCGCAGCAGTTCTGGAGCAAGGGGCCGGTCTGTCCTGTGGGTCAGGGCGTGCAGTGAGATCGTAGATGACTGTTTATGGAAGTATGAACTGGGTCTGGATAGGGAGAAGTGATGTTTTGATGACCGATACAGAAATCTAGAATATCATCTGTACATACATAGCAACGAAGAAACTACCATACATACGAGAACCATCACACATAGCGTTTACAATAACAAATTCCGTAATCCTTACAACATCTAAACCTCCCCTCTTCCCCCCACCAAACCACAAAACCCATCTCCTCAACCTCAACCTTACGTACCATACTATCCCACCTCTCCAATCCAATCCACACCTCCCACCTCCCACCTCTCCCATCCACACCTCTCACCCACCTCCCACCTCCCACCATCCCACCTCTCCCAGCGCCTCTCCCAGCAACCACCACAACATCCCGCATCCCGCATCCCATCCACCCTACCGTCATGTCTACCCCCTTCCTTTGCCGTCCACGCAGCTTGCTGGCACTCTCTCTCATCCGCCGCAATGCTCCCCCGTCCCTTCCAGCTTTAGAAGTAGGAGTATAAGATTCGTCCGCCTGCTGCAAAGGGAACTACAACAACGTAACTCCGCATCGTGCCCTTTGGAGGCGAGCAGGAAGGATCTAGTGGTAAATCGATCGTTCGTTACGTATTGCTATTGATATTGATATAAACCCGAAGTATGGATTGTATGGGCTTATAGCTTCCATGAGGGGCTGTTGCTAGGTATGAAAGACGATGAGATCGGGAATGGATTTTTCCGATATGATGAAGTAGCGCATGGTGTAGTACCATAGCTCGATATAAGTCTTCAATGTAAATAAGGTATTGTCTATCGCGCTCGGAGATGTGCGCCGATGAAGCGGTTCGGGGATACTTTCTACTGTTGATATGTGGTGGTCTGTGTTATCATAGATGCCTAGGTTTGGTGCCTAGTTCTTTTACAAAAATGTTTCTCTTATAGGGTTGGACATCACAGCTACACCAGCCATATAGCATCTGCGACTCTGCGATTGAATCTTTGAATGGAGTTAGAAAATCGATGTTGATATGTTGGACTCCCTTAAGCGATCCGAGTGCAATGGGATGGGAAGTGGGGATATGGACGTTCGAACTTTGTACGTGTGACATTACTCTTTCGTGGAGGGTCGATTAGATCTGGTAATATCGCTGAGTCAAGATAGCAGGAGCGAAGCGCATGAACCGAGTCCCTCCGGAGCCGCCGATATATACAAATCACCCTTTCTTATAGAACTTATACCGATATCCCTGTCCCCCATCCCCACTCGTCTTGGGTCCGAGCTCCTCCCTCCCCCATCCCCACATCAACACTTTCCCCATCTTCTCTCGCTCTCTCAACAGAAGTTCAATCCTCCGTCTCCATTCCTGTTCCCTCTCCTCGATCGTGGCTACGAAGCGGGATTCCATTTCTGCATTCACGATCGCGTTCGCTTGCTGTACGTCTTGGATCTGCGCTCGAGCGGTTTCTGCCCTGGTGTTTGCGCGAGAGAGTTGGGTGCTTAGGGTACGGATTGCGGAGCGGAGGTCTTGTTCTAGGGCTGCGGAGGTTTTTTGTGTGGTGGTTTGTTGGTGGGTTAAGGCTGTGAGTTGGTGAGCGAGGGACGTGAGTCTTTCTTGATGGGCTTTTGCGAGCTGAGCTGAGTGTTTTCGCATGTTCTCTTCTGACTGCATGAGAGCTTGACGGAGCGTCTGGATCTCGTCACTGTGATTGGCTTTTAGGTAGGTCAAGGCGATTTGGTGTTGATGAGATAGTTCTTCAAGGAGGGCTTTGTGGTTCGCTTCGTTACTTATGATATGGTCGTCCGTGACTGGTGCCGTTCCCACGTCTGCGGAATTTCCCTTATTGACAATGGCATCTAGCTCTACGACTCGCTCAGCTTGACGGTGGTTTTCTTGCACCAGACGGTCATTTTCATCCTCGACTGTGTCCACAATACGTCGCGTCTCTCCTAGTTGCTCTTGGGCCTGACGGAAATCCCTTTCGATAGCTTCGACTTTGCCGTTCAGTTCGGAGATCTCTTTATCTTTCCGTGCGATGATTACGGCCAGCGAGGCGGCTTCGTTGGCCCGATCGACGCTCTCCTTACGCTCAAGCGCAACTTCCTTTCTCCTAGCTTCTAGTTCCGTCTCCAGATACTTGACCGCAACGCAGTTTGTTTCTTGCATCGTTTCGATTAGAGCCTTACGGCCACTGGATTCATCATTACTTGCTTTCAGATCCCGAGATAACACCTCAATCTGAGACTTGGCAGCGTTGTTATCGAGTTCTGCTTGGACCTTGATGGCCTCCAGCTCCTGGAACGCTGGCTCATATTTCGCTCTCAGCATCTCAACCTTCGTACCCCGTTCCGAAGTGGCTCGATTCTCTAACGCCCGAAGCTGCCCCATGACGTTTTTGTACTCCAGTGTCAGGTCCTTATTCTCACTTCGCAAAGCGTCTTTGGAATCTTCATGTGTTTGCTGTAAATGGTCATGCTTTGATTGTAAAGCATTATACCTAGCACGGTCATCATCTCTGGCGCTGTCATACTCATTTCTCATCTCCTCATGCTCCTTCAGAAGAGCTTCGTGTGCGGCGCGGCGAGCCTCGTCCTCTACCCGCATGTTCTCGACCTCTGCCTGTAGTGCCGAAATACGATCAAAGACCTCTTCCGCTGCCTTCTCTTGCAACATCTCGGTGCTCAATCGAGGCAATGGGGGAGCTTGTAATTTAGCTTCCTTCTCTATACCTTCCTCAACAGTTGCATGGTCTCCTAGTGGGACGGGTGTAGAAACCCCCAGCGGTTCGATTGCACTCTCCTCCGGGAATCCATGCCCACTAATTGATTCGGACAAGTCCTGTTCGGAATCTAGATCCGTGCCATGCTCTTCAGCAATATCCTCGGTCTGTTCTTTTTTCGATTTCTTGCTACCTCTCATCCACGCTTCCAGATTCTGCGTGAAGTCTTCAGGTCCCTCATCTTCACTGGCTACTTCTTCCCTCGGGTGTATTGCATCCCCCACTAGCACACTGCTTGGCTTGTCTCCTAATCCACCCATGTCAACCTCATAGCCATCCATGAAATCATCCGGTTCGTCCTCATTTTCGTCTTCGTCTGCGTCTACATCCTCCCTTCCATCATCATCTTCATCTTGATATCCATCTTCGTCTTCGTCTCCTCCTTCGGCTTCGGCATCGGCATCAGGAATGTCCTGCTGCTTCGGGGAAGTTTGATGATTGATTCGCCCGTCTTGAAAGGCCTGTTCGAAACCCATTGGACGTGCACTTCCTTCTTTCTTTCCTAGCTGCGCAAGATCCACGGTATAATTCTCCACACTGAAATCTCCTAGGCTTCCATCGCTGGAATGCGCGACCGATCGCGTACGGCGAGATCGTTGTGAAGAGGCTAAGCCGCTTTTCCTTGGCAAGGATGTCCTGCGATACGCGCCTGCAGCCGACATGGGGCGTGGCAGGGGAAGTGTGGAGCTGAAGGACGGTGTTGAGAAGGCTGATGAATTGGGCAGCTGTAGCTTTGTTTGCAAGGGCCGGTCAGGCCTGGGTGGAGTGGATAAGGAGTCTGGTCGCGACATTGTGCGACTTGATGTGAGTTCTCGAGAATGCTTGCTGAGCGATCCTCCAGTACAGTTCAATATGATTTACCTATGCTTCGCGTTCGATAGGCGCGAAAAGCGTAAAGTAAGTGAGGTGTTGTTTACATGCCAAGACTTGTTATCGCAATACTACGCCCCGATAGGCTAGCGCTGTATTACTGATGTAGCCGTGCCTATTATCATTCATCTAGCCTTATTCGTGCCTATCACCATTCATCAACGATTATCCTAGTCCGCAATCAGCTTGTGGAAGTGGGAGAACTTTCGCCTGGCTATAATGGGTGTCCCAATTGCAGCCAATGTACTTGGTACCCTCGGCGCCGTATGCTGGTCTGTTCAGGTATCAAATCGCGAGACGAAGCTTCAGCGCCATAGGTCTGAAGCTCGATAGTTGATACCCCAAATCATTGTCAATTATCGTCGCCACAACGCCGTAGGCTTGCAGCCTTCGATGATGCTCCTCTGGGCTTCGGCAGGCGTACCATTGGGAGTTTACAACATCACCGAAAAGTTCAACATCGCTTTGCGTATCCAGGCGCAGATTTTGACATTCTTGAGTCTAGTCACTTGGAGCCAGTGCCACTACTATGGTAAGAAATGGAGCATTGGCAAGTGTGCCACTGTTTTGGTAGGAATGTGTATTTTGATGGGTGGTGTGGAAGCGGGCTTGATCTTTGCTTTAAGAGTAAGTCTTTGGTCACAAATCGATGATCTTTATCGCCACGATAGAAGTATGTCAGCGAACGAGTAACATCATAAAGGCAGGTATTGACAGGCACATCACTTGGCCGACCACTCTCATGGCTGTCCTCGCTGCTCTCTTTCTAGCTCTTGGCGTGCTTCGGCATTACTGGGACATCTACGTTCATCGGACCGTCCGAGGTATTAGCTTCATTTTCGTAGCCATCGATGCTGCTGGTGACCTTTTCTCCTTGATATCAGTGTGTAAGATAAGCCCTGGCCATTACATTCATGTCTAATCTCACGATCTCAGTCTTTCAGGCGGAATTGAATGTACTCGGGATGGCCATCTATGGTACTGAGCTAGCTTTGTGGACCGGCGTGTTCATCTGCGGCGGGTACTTCAATCTGATACCATGGGCCAGGGCCAACATTAGGCGCAGGAGGCAGCAAGCCGAAACAAAAAGGGAGGTGCAGACTCAACCAAATGAAAGCGGTACAGTTTCGCTGCATCGAATGCCTTCATCCACCTCCGTTTTCAGAACCCCCTCTGCTACGCTGGTAGAGCGCAGCAATAGATAACCTCAAGCAAACTCGACATTGGATGCCTATAAAGTTCAGAAGCAGTAGGCTTGACATATGGGTTCCTATATCCAGTGTACTGGTCTCATCGACTGGCGGTGGAGCGGCCTCGCAGTGTCTAAGTCGACTTCCATCGGTGTGTTGAGCAATCGCCTATACCGGGTCAAAAATTCCGGTACTGAGTCTTACGCCAGTACAATCAAAAGCCACCGCAGCGCCAACTGCGATACCCTCTTGCTCTGCTAGTCATACTCGGCGCTGAAATGCCTGTACCAGAAAAGCATTGACGGGCCGTGGGTTTATGAATGGCAAGATACATCCCAGCGTGTGGATCGATGCATAATCGCCCTGCCTTGTAACGAGTCGCTCCTAAAGTTGTCGGCAGGCTTGATTGGGGTATCGATTCCCTAATGATGATACTGATGACGAGGTTCTGATTATCCGGGCTCTGTGCTGCCATTCGTTTCCACCACTCCCTCCACCATTGAACCTTCAGGTAGAGCCACCTTTACTTTCTTTCTCACTATGTTCGTAGACAACATGTTGATTCCAGACTCCATCGTTCCAACCCCAATCGTTGTAGCATGACCACTCAGTTCTTCAACTGGCCGCTTCTTTTTCCTCACCAACCCAGGATTCAGTACTGTGGAGCTCTCTTGATTTGCTTTCGTATTGCACTTCATCATGATTGGGATGGTACCAATCACAAGGCGACCCCAGCTCTGGACCCCAGCCCTTTCAGCAACGTCGATGATCCACTTCTGGGAACTCTCGAGAGCAGTTCCTTCATTCGCGTAATCAAGGCGCAGTAGCAAATTGCTGGCGCGCTGGTAGTCTTTTTGCCGCAGAACGACCTCGCCGCGACTTGATTTAGGCCAGTAATAGTACTTTGTCTCTTCAGGCTGACTTTGAAGTAGGGCCTCCTTCAGCTTATGGGGCGTAGGCGTTGGCGTGTGCTGTGAAGTTACAGGTGTTTGCTTCGATGGTGTGGAAGGGGATTCCAGAGGCGGGCTCGACCGGATTGGAGATTGTGTTGGCACAGGAATTAGGTCCTGTTGCTGGGAAACGTCTGGCGTTGGCAATGCCGTCTGTGAAATATTACAGCAGCGTTCTTCCTGATCACTTGTTGTGATTGGATTGAGCAGACTAATTGGTTGGAATGTCGCCCATAGAAAGCCTACAAGGCGGCCAGAAGAGCATTCTTGTCGAAACGACATCATATCCCAGAATTGTTCCAGGCTTCTCACGCTTCTCCACCGGCCAGGATTCTGTGACTGCGGCTGTGACAGTGAGGATTGCGAGCCTGCGTCGGGAAGCTCATCGTCTAGCTGCTCCACGAAGCGAGCTTTGGGATCATCCGGGAATCTAGGTATCAAGCATCTCTCAGGAAGACTCGATGACCTACCAAGCTCCGTGAGGGGATCAGACGTAGACCATCGATCCTTTCCCGTCGACTGTCCTGACTCGTCTTTCGGCAAAAAGCTTCGTGTCTCGTATGTATCGCATCCTGGCACTCTGAGATAGCCATGAGACTTACCATCTGTCTTCCTCAATGTAGCACCTTCATGCTTCTCGATTGTGGCCTTAGTTGCATCTCCATAAGATACCAGAATCGGGTCAACTACCTTGCACCACCATCTGATCAACCCTCTGTCGTCCAAGACATGTTTGTGGCTGTTCTCAATGCTTGCAGGGAAGAGGTATTGGTTCTGCGCTCTAGCGAAGAGAGAGAGGACGAGGCTTCTATCAGGTCGCCGTCGCGCGTCAACAAGATACTGTAGGAATGTAGTGGATATTGCTTTGAGCGGGGAGGGTGTGCCAGGTCGTAATTTGAGCAAGTAAAGGTAGCCAGTTGAATCGGCCTTGGAGACGAACAGGGTGGTAAGGTACTCGGTGCTGTAGATGAGCACCTCGATGCCGAATACTTGCAATTGTTCTAGGCTCGCGTCCGTCGATACGCTCAAGAAATGGCTCTCACAGTATGTTTCCTCTGCCAGCCCACCTGGAGGTGGAGCATAAAGAGGGCGGGACTGGGTTGGCGGGGTGGAGACATGGTGAATCGTGAAGCGACAACCCTCCGGCAAGACCTCAGCAAGCCGTCCTTCCAGCAATGACCCAGTTCCTGTAGTCATGTAGGAAAATTTATATCCGATAGAGAGCGACAAGCAAAAACGAGCAATACTGTGAGCCCTCAAAGATCTTGGTGGCAGAGGTCATGAAATGTGGGCTGAGGCGGACTCCAGCCCCTAGTGCAGTTTTCGCCGCAAAAGAGCCACTCTCCAGCATTGAACCTCTTCTATCCTACAGAATTGGCTTCGAGTCTTTGGAGACGTCTCGACACGGATCATGTCCAAATCGTCTTTATCTTTAGCAAATCTCGCGAAACCCTTCCGACAACAATCAACCTGCAAATGTGCCTCTCTTCATCCACTTCATATCCAATCTACCAAATCGCTCAGCACATCCAGCAAACATCACGAAGAGGCCGAGCTCTATGGTAACCGTGGGCGAGAGCTTCGGACAGAGCGAAGATGGGAAACCACTCCTCCACGAATGATGGCGCCCGTCCGCTCCAAACCTCCAGTCGAAGACAATGATTATATTGTCAACAAGGATCCTGAAAAATTGGACCGAGTATACATCAAGATGCTGGGACGAGGTGGTGACGAAATGTTGACAGATGAGGTGAAGTGGTTGGCTGTAACACATAAGAGCTTCGACCATGGGAGGAGAGGATATAACGATCGGCTGGCATTTTTGGGTATGTACAGAGGCTTTAGGATAATTTTGACGGGGAAGATCTCTTTTGACAACACTCCCTGCAGGTAGGAGGATAGTCGAGTTACAGAGTTCGTTGGCTCTTGTGCATGGAGCCGCTGCCAACAACTCCGCGCCTATGCCAGACCAGTACGGGCGAGAATCCTTTTCCCACCCAGCGCTGCAAGGTCTGGACGGGCTCACGGAGACTGCCAAGCTTAAGACATTAGAGAAAAGGAGATTGTCGCAGCTGGCAGAGAGGTATGGACTTGATGGAGTGCTACGGTGGAAACCTCAAAGGGTATGAGCTCGAACTATGCACGAGAACATTGGAAGCTGAAGCTGATGTGCTAAAACAGATGGGCAACCTCCGGACATCTGGATTTCCCATAGTCCTGACACAAGCACTCTATGCGATCGTTGGGGCGGTAGCACTACAAAGGGGAGGAGAGGTTGCGAATGAGGTAGTAAGGGGAAAAATCATGCTTCCACTGGGTCTTCAATAAGTATTAAATTCTTGCGTCTCTAAGAGGAGTATTCACATAGCAGTGGGACATATGGGAGCTCTGTACATATTGTTTTATAAACACACAATCTCCAATACCTCCATTCCATCCTGAAAGTCCCTAGCACATAAACATAATCCCTAGTCTGCGAAACGTCAAACATACCAATCTTCATCAAAATTGTTGCATCTGTACGATCCCTCTGACACCGCCTATGCAACAGGACAAAATGCACAGCCAGTTCTTAATGGAATCCCATGGTCCTAAAACCAATTCCCTCTCCGCGCCGCAAAAATCGCAATATGCAGCAACCGAAGTTTCCAGCAGTCGAATCTGGCATTACGCCAGGTCGGTCGCGGAGCTGTTGATATGCACTGTCTATAGGACGCGTTGTTGTAAAAGAGGAAGGATATCCATGATTGAGAATTTGATATTGCAGGGAAATTGTATTAGAACTAACCTGTTCTGGACAGCTCTTGGCAGATATCTTGGCATAGATATTGGAATCGGAGGTGCCTAAGATGCAGCCGGCCAAATCTTGGTGGTACTCCTCGACAACTCATGAGCAATGACCTCCTTTACTACATCTATCTGATCTGAAAATCCCTCATCCTTCGCCTGACGAGGCCACTCCCACCACCCGCGCCCCACAATGGCGTCCGCAGTCTTCTTCCTCGACCTAAAGGGCAAGGTACAGCTCCCCGAATACTGGCATTCGTAGCTTACAGCTGACATCACCACCAGACCCTCCTCGCTCGCAACTACAGAGGCGACATCCCCATGTCCGCAGTCGAAAAGTTCCCCGTTCTCCTCTCCGAAGCCGAAGAAGAATCCTCGGCAGTCCCACCATGTTTCTCGGACGAGGGCATCAATGTATGTCCGCTATGCACGCGAACATATGTACCGTGGAAGGATAGAATGGCTTATATACATTCTCCATCCACCCACAGTACCTCTACATCCGACACAACAACCTCTACCTCCTCGCCCTCACAAAACGAAATACCAACGCCGCCGAGATTCTACTCTTCCTGCACAAAATCGTCGAAGTCTTCACCGAGTATTTTAAAGAGCTTGAGGAGGAGTCGATACGGGATAATTTCGTTATCATCTACGAGCTACTGGACGAGATGATGGATTTTGGATATCCACAAACGACGGAGAGTAAGATATTACAAGAGTGGGTCTTCTTGCATGTACATTACGATTGTCCACAATGCCCCGAGGAACTCGGGTCGCTGACTGGACGATGATTCTGCAGATATATAACGCAAGAATCCCATAAACTCGAGATCCAAGCCCGCCCTCCGATCGCCGTCACAAACGCCGTCTCCTGGCGAAGCGAAGGTATCCGCTACCGCAAAAACGAAGTCTTCCTCGATGTCATCGAATCCCTCAATCTACTCGTCTCCTCTACCGGCAATGTCCTGCGCTCGGAAATCCTTGGCGCTGTGAAACTGAAATGCTATCTCAGTGGTATGCCGGAACTCCGACTGGGATTGAACGACAAAGTTATGTTCGAGACCACAGGACGAGCGACGAGGGGAAAGGCCGTGGAGATGGAGGACGTCAAATTCCATCAGTGTGTGCGATTATCGAGATTCGAGAATGATAGGACGATCAGCTTCATACCGCCTGATGGCGAATTCGAACTCATGAGTTATCGACTGAACACGCAGGTGAAACCGCTGATCTGGGTGGAGAGCGACGTTAGGGTGCATTCGGCGTCCAGGATCGAGTTTACACTAAAGGTCTGTGGGTTCCAAGCGCTGGCTAGCTCGGTACAGACATTTCAGGTGCTGACTTCCAGCTTTTGTAGGCACGAGCGCAATTCAAGCGTCGCTCCACCGCCAACAATGTCGAAATCTTGGTCCCTGTCCCCGAAGACGCCGACACTCCCCGTTTCCGCACGAATATTGGCAGCGTTCATTACGCGCCCGAAAAGAGCGCTATAATATGGAAGATCAAGCAGTTTGGCGGAGGCAAAGAGTTCCTCATGCGGGCAGAGCTAGGCTTGCCGTCCGTGAAAGGCGACGACGAACACGGAGGTGGCATGACAGGGGGCTTCGGAGGAAGCATGGGAGGTGCGGGACAGGGCGGCAAGGGCAAGAGGCCGATCAGTGTGAAGTTCGAGATCCCCTATTTCACGACAAGTGGAATCCAGGTGCGGTACTTGAAAATAATAGAGCCAAAGGTTAGTGCTGTCGATTCTCTTTGCTTGCATGGTGGTTCATCTCGGCCCCTTCCCGTGTGGCTAGTGATCCCAGGTTGCCATTGGTTGTGCCAACTTCGACCGCGGCGCTTCTGTCTTGCATGTCGTGCCATGCTGTCGATCTCAGTACTCATCTCAGTCTTTTGCACTTCCCGGCTTTCCCCTTGCGCGTGGCAATACGGCAGCGGTCGGATCGGTGCGATGAGCCGCAGATCCTCCCGGAATGTCATTGCTCTGTTCCTTGTGGCGCCTCTCGCTAACTAAATACGCAAACAGTTGCAATATCCTTCTCTACCTTGGGTTAGATATATAACACAATCTGGAGACATTGCTGTACGGTTGCCGGACGTCCAATGATCGGAGATTTGCGTACATGAATAGCGTTTGGGGTTATGGAGTGGCTGGCTGAATGCAGTGTGATAGCGAAGCTCGCTTAAGCAGAGGCGCATGTGTAAATAGATATCATAGCAAAAGGAAATCTTGATTCTTTTCATGGTGTTGACTCCTTTCTCGTAGCATCTTGGAGAGTGTCGTATGTTTCGTAGTAGGTATTGACGCCGTCGGTAAACGCCTCGAGTGAACAGAACAATGCACGTAGGGAGAAATGGTCATCATCATGCGACCATGAGTGGCGAACGGCCTAGTAAACATATAAGCGCCAATATGAATTGAAACAATCCCTATGGGGTATCATGAACGGGCTCTCACCCAGCGAATGGGATTGGAAAGGCAGCGAAGATGACGCTAGGGCATTCGTAGATAGCGTGGCGTGGTATATCAGCTACTTCGTTGTGGCTTGTTTCCTGGAACGTAATATCCTTTGGAAGGACCCGTTGCAGGCCCAGTGGAGGATCCGGTCGATACCGTGGAATGGGGTGCCCGGGAAGGTGGTCGTTGAGGGCCATAAAATGGGCCGTATTCTCCCCTTTGCAGCTTATCAAGGGATTGTCCGGTCGAATGGTCGGGATTTGTGGGGTCTAAGTAAACAGTGACGACCATGCCTCGCCTGGGTATATCTAAGAATATGATTAGTGATATGAAGACTAGGGGCTAGAGAATCAAGACCCACGGCCACTTGGGTACAGATTGGTGTGGGGATTCCAAACCCCTGGCTGTAGGGATTGAAGAAGGACACTCAACCCTGGTCCAGTCGGTTGTGTCGAGAATGCTGCCAGTGCAAATAGCAGCGGGAGGTTCCCAATGAGCCCTGCCTGGACACGAGTCGGCGACGTTTCTGGGTGACATTCGTACCAGTCAGGCAAGAGTTGAGGCATCCAGTGTTCAGAGCCAGGGGCGGCGATACCTGCCTCAGCTCCAACGCTAGAAATGGAGGAATAGTACCTGTTAGTGCCCGGGATACGGTCGTGATCAAAGGTAAGGGGCCGCCAGCCGTTGACCTCATTACGTACACTATGCTGTCTAGCATCAAAGGGTACGGCGAGTAAATGCGGAGTATCCTCACGTTGTGAGAACACAGTAGCTGTGCTGTAGGGAGTGAGAGTCGCCGTTCGTATAGGATCATCTCGCGCGCATGGTGAGAGACTACCGCCCATCCATCGAAGCAGTATAGCAGGGCCATCCCCTCTCTTGTATCCGTTTGTCTGGTTGGGTGGTAGAAAATAACCCTCCCCAGTGCGTCTCAGTGATTGCCCGCCTTCCCCATAGTCCGGACTCAAAGGCTCAATCTTGACTATGAGACTGAGAAGAGGTGGAATACTACTTGTATTTGTCGTTGATGTCGTGGGATTCTGATGACTATTAGTATAAAGGATACACCGAGTCCTATCATGCTGACCGTAGGAGTACCCCCTTGGGATGCAGCCAAACCATCTCGATCCTTAGCTGCGCCCCTACGGGACGACCTACTGCCGTTGTTCGAGGGTCCGCCTTGTGAGCTGCCTTTTCCGGAAAGGGACATCAGGAAGATTTCCTGCAGAATAGGGGTGGGCCTATGATTCTAAGTTGAGCCAATTGAAAGCGACGTGTGCCAGAATCTGGATTGCAGTGTTCCCGCCTCGAAGTCGTATCGAATAGCTAATTTATAGACGCAAGAGGTCATCGGGAGGTTGCAGAGCCGCATCAAACTCAGCCCAATATTGTCACTAGAAACATGGTGGGGGATTCCAGATTTACTGGATGCTCTTGCGAGACCCTGCAGACAATCGCCATTCATAAATGCTATTCGCTGGCGGAGAGGACATCCTTCGGGTTCGAGATATCATTGCCGAAATGATAGGCATGAAAGACAACCTTTGGCGATGAGTTAGCGTTTCGAGTACCTGCTGGCGATAGACCTACAAGTACGGTATGAGGATTGCTTGGCCCCGACTGGTTGACATGAAGATCGTCGTCGTTGATTCCTCCCGTTTGGTGTGGTCCCCCACGACCTTTCGACACCAGGCTTGTTCGAGACCATGCCTAGCTCACTGAATGATTGGATATATTCCCTCGAACAGCAAGCTACAACGCTAAGAAACTGATCCGATAGCGCTGGAGATGCTCAGATGACTCTACTCGTTGCATTAGCGTAAAAATGAAGTGCCTTGTGGACGTAGATTGGCCGTAAGTAGGGATCCACACAGAGCAAGGTATGAGAGGCGTGGAACGGTATTTGCAACCTTGCAGTAAACGACAAGGAAAGGAATCCATGCTCTCTATTGCGATAGGGTCGATCAAGATGTGATTAGCGTCGACCGAGGATGAGATAGGTACTTGCGAACACGGCCGGCGCGTAACGAGGTAACAAGAGCCAACATGTATGGCTGAGAGAAGGTAGATGCAAAGCATAGCCAACGAGTCAGGTCTATGGTGTGAAGAAAGAGACCAGGGAAGATAAAAGGTCGAATGAATGAATGGAAACGTCGGATGCAGCTTGATATTAATGAGTATGGTTAAAGAGGCTCAACAACCAGAGTGCCTAACGCCTTATTATGCCTTGAAATTCCGCAGGAGTCTCGATCTCATCCTTTGAATCATGGCTTATCCTATTGCGAACTCGAAAAGTCGCGCATGAGTCCGCTTCAACCGGTTTCGGGCGTCGTCATGTGCATGAATGTGCACCTACTGCTCGCCGTTAGCGGCAGCTAGGATGGCATACGACCTTTGGGATGTGTGTGCTGGTTGCTCGACGCTACTGACGCTACTGGAACCAGTAGCAGATGCCAATGGTAATACTCCGAGGAGGCTACCGGGATAGCTGATTCACAAGCTGCCATTACTGGGCGTTCGTGCCTGTTGGTAGAAGCCCACAGGCGCCCATGGCGATTGACTTCGGTACATCGACCGTACCTTTCCTCCTTCATCCCTACATTTCCACTCCTGAATGAAGAGCTGCTGACTGGCCCCCACAGAACCATTGATATGGGCCGCGATAGAACGTCCGAGCCACGAGCCACGAAGGCGAAAAGACGTACGGCCATGCAACATGCCGCTAGCCCGGGTTTCGAGAGCTATCCATACACCACAACAAGGAAAACCATGATGACTCGATCGGATCAACATCAAATATTGGATAAAGCCAATGAGACCGCACATAGAAGAACTGGGAAGCAGTATCCCTGGGAAGTACATTACAAACACATCGGTCCTGTCGCATAAGCCCCTGTACTGTTCCGGTGCAGATGAAGAACCATACAGGGATGGACTAGGTCTTTGAGATTCTGGAGTCCTGCAGGAATGGCCTGCATTTTATCGCGATACCTACCATGGAGTCCATTCGAGGGGTAGCATGCTCGGCCGCATACACGGTCGGTCTTTGCATGAGCTTCAAGCAATCGTGCATATGATATGCAGCGAAACGATTGCGAGTTGTTCTCGCACGGGAGAATGATCTGGTCGAGCACATCAGCCTCGATAAATGGATGACGACGGAGGGAGCCCGTAATTATGGAGTGGGACTCGACCTATTCGCTATCATTGGCGAGGAAACCGACATCTTCGAACCGGTAGAAGTCTGCTATCAGACTGGAAGCAGTGATAGCAGATCCAGGCTGTCCCAGGCTGTGGTCATCCGATGGAGGATGTTGCAGCCAGGGTACACGGTTGACGGCATCTTCAAAGGACAAGGCTGAGGCCAGCTTGCAACGACTTTTAGGAACCTGTCTTCATCGGGCCATATGTGAGGCCCAATTTTGGCACAAAGCACCATGGGAGGATCCTCTAGAGGCTTCGGAGGTTGTCAGAGACGCCACAATGGGCCTGGTAATACCTTATGACCAGTACAGAAGCCCAGCAAAAGTGGTTCAAGTGCAGTGTGAGGGCTCAGGATCGATTAAGAAGCCTGCCAGCTAGGACCGTGAGGCTTAGAAGGAGCATTCTGATGTCGGAAAGCCAGGAATTGAATTCACGAGTGAAAAAAAGCCAAAATGATAGCGTGACTGGGGTTGGGGCTAGTCAAAGATACTGTGAAATATATTCCACTATGTAATTTAATTTCAACACTCGGGATTTTGCGATCATTGTAGACGATCTTCGACCATTTCTTTTGCAATCTCGGCAACCCGCTAATTGAACCAGGTATATCTATGGCTTCAAGAAATAATGCAGAGTCACCTGAATCATCCGGGAAGTCTGTGCGTTCGATGATATTAGATACAAGTCCTATACTGAATTCCACCCCTTCCATCTCTACCCTGTTGGCGAAGTGCGAAAAGCTATACACCGTGCCCGCCATCGTTGATGAAGTCAAAGATATTGATGCCCGGTCGCGATTTGAAACTATAATGTTGCCGTTCCTTATCATCAGAAGTCCAAAACCCGATAGTATCAAATTCGTCTCGGACTTCTCCAGAAGGACAGGCGACTATTCGGTCCTATCAAAGCCTGATATTCAAGTACTCGCCCTAGCATACGAATTGGATTGTGAACAGAACGGTAGTAGTTGGTCTCTACGGAAGGCAATGGGTCAGAAAGGATTACAAGGGTCATCGCCTAAAGCCGATGACACCACCGTCAAGGAGTTCGACAGAGCCGGAAATGCGCCATCAAGTCCTCCAGCATCTCTCATTACCAGCGAAATAGATGTACTTCAAGACCCATCAAAGGCTACTGAGAATGACCTGCAAGTCTCCATGACAAATTCGGCAGGAGATGTCGACGCCAATGAAACCACACAGGCCTTGGAAAATCTTCAAGTCGCAAAGTCAAGTCTCGAAGAGGTTAGTGTAGTGTCAACTCATCGCGAGCCTCTAGACTTGCCCGAATCCACTCTTGTAAAGTCAGAGTCAGAGTCAGAAGACTCGGACGGTTGGATAACCCCATCCAACTTGAAAAAACAACAAGCCAAGGACGAGAATGCTTCCATGGCCCCTATACCAAAAGATCAATATATGCAAGTTGCCACAATCACAGGCGATTTTGCCATGCAGGTGAACACCCAATTGATCGACTATGCACTAAATCTAATCGTGCGGCCACAGAATGTACTTCTCCAGATAGGCCTGAATCTCTTGTCTACCTCGCTACAAAGAGTGAAACACATCCGGACCTACATCCTCCGATGTCATGCATGCTTTGAGAAGGTGAGGGGTAAGTAAATCCCCAGCTGTTGTTGCTGTGCATAACCCGGCTAATACGTGGTTATTCAGACATGAGCAAGCAGTTCTGCCCGAGATGTGGTTCGTTCCTATGAATGCTACCGAAATGGTAAGACACTAATTAGCACATAGGCAAGCCAACCCTAACCCGCGTCTCCTGCTCCACGAACCAGAAAGGCGAATTCAAGATCCACCTTAAGAGAAACATGCAGTGGAACCATCGCGGTGACCGTTTCAGCATTCCGAAACCGGTCTCCGGGACAGCGAATGGCAAAAGTGGTCAGGGGAAAGGAGGCGGCAAGGGTGGATGGGGCCAAGACCTTATCCTTGCAGAGGACCAGAAGGAGTATTTGCGGGCTACGAGTGGGAGAAACAGTAAACAGAAGAACGACTTGATGGATGAGGATTACCTGCCTGGGCTACTGACAGGTGAGAGGGCTAGGAACGGGGGCAGACCAAAGATTGGAGCGGGGAGAAACGTGAATTCCAAGAGAAGAACAGGATAATCCTCAATAGACCAAAGAGATAACCTACAGAGTAATATTTGAGCGTCACGGTTCGCGTCGACCATAGGAACCCATTATCCAAAATAGGGCTATCTTGTATTGGTAGGAAATTTCGACTTTTCGAAGACACTATCGTGCCCCGTAGATCCCTCTACAAAATTCCTCTGCAGCATGATACATGCGTCCAGACTCGACGTTCACAGATCCGGACCCCACCATCCCTCTGAGGACTCCCATAACACCATTGCGCCATTGATATCACGCTTCATTGCCCAAGCACCTTCTCATTCTCTGCACCCAGTCAGCCCCCCCCCATCTCATACCAAACGCCCACTCACTTTGCTGGGTTATGAGCAACCCATATCGTTTCTTGAGCGTGACTCGATGTCTGGAATACCTACAGAAGACCATTAGCCCCCAAGCAAAAGTTAGACAACATTTCTCTATATTCCTCACTTGTCGTCTGGTGAGAAGCGTGCAGGGTGAGCACTCTTCGTGACTTCGCCCGCTTGGACCTTGTTGAGGGTATAGACACGCTTGCCGGCCGCATCCATGGTGTACATTAGATGCATGGTGAGCGTGTGCGAACCGCCTGTAGCCTTTATTAGAACGCAAGAGGTGAGGTTCAATGAGGTTCAGAGATCGCCGCGCTTGGCGTCTGTGTTTGAATAATTTTAGCCGAGCTTCTATGACTCTAAAGTAAAACTTCTCAGTACTCCGTTTTACAATATATTGCTGGATCTCTGATCCTTGGTCCACAATGTCGAAGCTGAAGAAGTGGTCTATAGGGAGAGAACTGTAAGTATCACTGTCTCTTTGTATGTCATCTTCAAGTGCCTTCTGCGGTGATGACACCATACAGCGGCCTAGAAGCTCGACTCTGACTTTATGTCTTGCTTCTCTGCTGGCTCACTTTCTCGAAAGAGAAGACTACAACGGTATCTGAGCAACCCATGCTATTTACTTTCCACCGTCTTTCATAAGTCACCGTATTCCCGCTAACAGCATATGAAGTGCGCAGGTCCATCAAGCACCTGCTCAAGACTCACTTCTTCCGTTATGACCACAGTCAGTGCTGCGGCACCAAGACCGCAGCCTGCTCAACAACCAAAGCCTCGGGCATTTGTTAGGCCAAATTATGGCAAATTGCATGCCAGGGCCCTTCCACTTGCGACCTATCCCCTTCCACCTCTAATCCCACAGAACCCTCTCTCGGTCCTTCAAATCACCTTCACATACATCTATCATATCCTTTTCCCACCAAGCTCTCACCCCGAGTGTCTCTACAAAGCCCATTGGTCGCCCGAAAGCCATTCAGTCCATGTCACGGATCACACAGCCATACGAGCACTATGGGAATGCGGCTTCTTTGGAAAAGGGAGCCTGAGCAGAAGCGAACCCAGCTGGTTAGATCGAGAGAAGAGACGACGAGGGCTGCTGGCCAGTGAAACGAGCGAAGAGTTCACTATTCAGAGGCGAGAAGAACGGAAGAAATTTAAGAATGAGAGGGCGAGGCTGCAGCGGGAGGCCATCGAGGAAAAGCTCAAGGAGGAGAACCGCCAGAGAGCAAGTGATGGTCCGCCTGAATCCACCGCACGTGCCAGGTACGACGGCTTGAACGGAGGATCAGTCGATAACTTAACCGAGTCGATCGAGTCTTTAATCGTTCAAGAGCCGCTGGATCCTCGAGGACCGGCCCTCATTCCACTTGCGGAGTCCACGGCAGATCAGACGGCAGTACCTCCGGTACTATTGGAGCAGCTGACAGAGCGACCCCAGTGTCGTACCCAAGAAGAACCCGACGTTGAAGCTAGTACGATCGTGAACGAGGAGCATCTCCAACTCACACCCTCCGAAGCCTTCTTTCTAGTCTATGGCCTAGGCATCCTCTCAATTCATGAGCAAAACGCCGCTGCTAGTCTTACGATCTCCGAAATCTTCACCTCATTCCGACAGTACTCTTACTTTCCACCACTACCCAGTTCTTCTCTGTCACCAGACGACCCGTTCCTTCTCTTATACACAGCCTACCACCACTTCCGTTCCCTCGGATGGGTCGTGCGCCCTGGAATCAAATTTGCAGTCGACTGGCTCCTCTATCTCCGTGGGCCCGTTTTCAGTCACGCAGAGTTTGCCGTCATCGTCCTTCCTGCCTATACACATCCGTACTGGAGATCTACACCTGAGTTGGACAAATCAACGCGGAGGAAAGAGAGCAAAAGCTGGTGGTGGCTTCACTGTGTCAATCGGGTGCAGAGCCAAGTCAAGAAAAGTTTAGTGCTAGTTTACGTTGAGATCCCCCCACCGAGCGCCCTTCCGTCAGTGGATATTAAGGGTATTTTGGATATTGGGATGTTCCTGAAGTCATATAAAGTACGAGAGCTAACCCTGAAAAGATGGATAGCAAATCGTGAAAGAGACTGAGGTGGCTATCCCATGCAGCTTTTATCCATCCGCGGTCAGAGAAGCCACGTGACATATGGAAGGTGGATTGCCAAGATAGATGGCAGCGCTGCGACCTAGTCTACCCCCTTACCTTATACAGGATCCTACCACGAACGACGCATTGGATGTGCAATTCTCAGACTTACGAATGACAAAATTTATGGCATCAATGTGAGACGAGTGAAGTGAATCAAGTGTCCTGGGAGATAAATTCATCCACACTTGAAAATCAGGGGAGGCAACCACCTAAGCATCAACCACTTGCCTTTTCCCTTCAATCGCTGAATTGAAGCTCAAGACCTCGACGGGAATGAGCTGTAGGGGTCAGTCATGTCTAGCCAATGGTTGAAGGTTATCGTACAGCGTGATGAAGAACCGCGATTCAGGTAGGGGGGCTTCTCTATCTTTAACAAGGGTCGCAGTAGCTGGTCTGCAGCGGGCCAGGAAACCTGTGTCAGCGTGGACTTCTAATAGGCCGCCTGATCTTTTCTTTGAAAACAGACGGTTATGTCGTAGGCGGGGATGGGCTTGTTGGATCGATAAACCTCTATCAAACAAAAAGTGTATATCGAAACTAAACGCTGCCCCATCTCGCGATACCCAGACACTATATACATGCTACCACACATATACTCTACAACCTCTCCAAACCCCGAATCCCCAATCTTCACCCCACCTTCTCCCTCCCATTCTCCCTTTCCCCCTCTCCCTCAACCTCATGAACCATCATATCAACCCCCACCCAAAACCTCCTCCCCCTCCACACAACAGTCACCCCCCCCACAACCGCCCACGCCCAGATCGGAAACGCTAGAACCTCTCTTCCCACCCACACAGCCACCCACTGCCCCACACCCCTCCTCTCACCCTTAACCCTTCCAAAACGCGGCCGTTCATCCCCAGCCTCCGCCTCCGGCTTCGCCCCACCATGTTGCAACAGCGTCCAGAGATATCGATCTGCAGCCGCCCATACGGAAACGCTAAAGATGAAGAAAGACCAAAACGCAAGCCATGTCTGCGGTATTCCAAGTACTTTATTACAGGATGGCAAAGTTATTATACCCCAAGCGCCAAGAAGGGAGCATAGCAAAATCTCCGTCCCAGGCTCGACAAGCGTAGCGAGCGTGACGGTGAATTTTCGGACTCGTAGCCAGCGTGTGCGGCGATCGATATATGACACGAGCGGCACGCGGGACATGGGCTGCGTGGCCAGATTGCTCGGATGTGGAGGTAAGAGGCCGTGATTTCCCCAGCTGGGACTAGAATTACGGGAGCCGGGCGCATCGTCGAGTGTTTGTCCTTCGTTCTCCGCCTGCGTTTTTGCGGCTTTTGGTATGGGCGAGCGCCAGAGGAGATCTCCGATTAAATGATCCTCGCAAATATTGTCGCTGAAGAAATCGATGCCTGGGTCTCGGATCTTGGTCCCCGTGTTGGCCGAGGGAGAGGCGGAAGGAGTGGTGGTGAGGGCGTTGAGATGGGAGCGGCGGAACATGTTTGATTTGCCGACTATGCAGGGTGCGATGGCGACGGTGGAGATGGCGGTGTAGAATTTTGCATGCGAGGTGGAAAGGAAGAGCTCTTCTAGGAGGCCACCGCTGTGGGCGACTGGGAGGCTGTTGAGGAGGATGCTTAGTGGGTCTGCGGGTGGACCGGACGAAAGCGCGGGAGTGGTTTGGGGGATGGAAGTGGTGGAGACATCGACGACGAGCGGGAGTTGGTGCACGAATTTGTATTTGCGACCTGGTGTTGTTGTGCTTCGCTTTGGTGGTGTACTGCTGGTAGGAGCTGTGAGACCGCACAGGAGGTCTACCATTCGTGCTGCGACGGGGGGCGATGTCCAGACATTGCAGTCAATTATCCATACTATGTCGCCTTTCGCTTCCCGGTATGCACGACTCATGTTCCGTATTTTGGGATTGGGACCGAGGTTCGTGGTGCGGCCATCGCGACCTGAGAGATTCGGATCCTCCTCTTCTACCAGTATTTTCGCATCAAAGGCTGGGAAGTCGAAGAGCAGGAGCTCAAGGATCGAAATGGCAGGGTCGCTGCGGGACGAGATGCAGAAATATATCGTCAGTCGTTCGAGAGGGTAGGTTTGATGAAAGGTTGCAGCAAGGCATTCGTAGAGGTAGGGCTCAATCCCCTTTACGGGACGAATGATCGTGACATGAGGCACGCTCTTCAGCGGTAGTGTATTTGAGACAGAGGGTGCAGGTACTTTTAGAGTATTGCGTCGTCTGCACCGCCGTCAGCTACCTCCATCCTGGGATGCTGTGAATTTATCAGTACATTTGGAGTATGCCGACGGCACAGACAAGAACGACGGCGGAGTACCATACCAGGCATGCGACCGCTACACCATCCACCAAACTCATGGTGCGAAGTTCAGTCCTAGGTTTACATGCTTAGCAAAGTGAAAGTACTGGTTCTCGGGATGAGGAGTGTCTTGTACGGGATATATCCCTGAACAAGATTGTTTAGCATGCCTAAAACTCCTGGCAAAAGGTCAATACAGATTTGGGCGGAAGAATCGCTTGGTCCAATGCCAAGCTTTCCGAAGAGTCTTGCATACGCCAAGCTCTGATCAAGCCTTCTTGCTACAATATATATCCCACCAACATAGTCAGCCAAATCATATACTATGCTGTATTGACAATGACTCAAATTTACCAGTGAACGCTACAAATCCACTAAAACCACGGCGTGTTATGGATTTTGATGTGCAAGGATAGAAGGACGGTGGAAGTGAAGGACAATAAGGGATAGGCATCAGGGAAATCGCAATGACCATGCTTTCGAGAAATTTCTCAAGAAGATCTCGATGGAGTAGAGTTTCTGCGATTTGATTCCTCGCGGATTGAATTTACATTATGATAGAGAATCTAACAGGAACAGCGACGGACTGGACAGCTCTACTTGCGCTTGCGCAAGAGCGCTCCTTAATACACAGCTGATGTCCTCGATGGCCACTACCTCGTCTCCATTACCCCATGTCGCTCCATGGACAATACCTGGTATACGATTCCAACATATCATTTAACGGAAATACCCTAGGATGCTCGATCTTTACCATCAGGATTCCTAGCGACCCGCTTTGACCTTTATCATAAGTGGATCCTCGCAAAACCTGCCTCTATAGCGCTGGCCAGTTGAGAGGAGGTACAGCTTGCAGTGCCCTCTGGATGTCGATATGGCCAACGTAATCGAGCATGTCCGCGTCGATGATCTCGTTAAGCCAACCATAGACGGTAGCATAGTCGTCGCCCAATTCGACCTCACTTGCGCCAACAGCGTCGCAGATGATTTCCACCGAAGTCCCGAAGTCTATCGAGCTATGAAACCCCGTGAGATGAGACACCATCAATACACAGACAGCAGCGATTCGTCGAGGGTAATCACGACCTTGTCCGCATTTTCCAATGACTTTGCCCGCCATGCTTTGGCAGATTACAATAACATCTCTATTGTATTCAAGCTCAATGCAGAACATCTCGCATAATTCCTTTATCGAAAAGTGATTTTCTTGACATATCTCGTCATCTTCTTCACAATCCACCTCCTCTAAAAGGTTAATCTTATCTTCCTCATAGAAACCGTTCTCCGGGGTAGGAGCTGGCAGCAATGCCAAGACCGTGCTCATGTCCCCGCTGCGGTCGGCGAGCTCCGCCGGTAGATCTAAGGGGATCAGATACTCGCGGCATAGATATATGAGATGGTAGGCTTCTCGAAGATGAGGCGTTGAGATGTTTGATACCCTTGAAATCTCGTCGAGAGACCGAATCTCGTTCAGAATGTGTGACACCATGTAAATGGTGACCGCTACTGCGCAGCGGGGAGTGTGCCCCTCGAGATCATTCATTGATTGTACGTTGACGGCCATCCGCTCTACAAGATAGCCCATGCAAGGGGACAAATGCATCTCCCTCCCGAAATCAATGCAGATGTCAACAACCCTCTGCGCAACTTCTTCCTCGTCTGGTTCTTCCGGAAAGTCAAACTCATCTGGTTCCCATGGCCGTGGTTGAGCAGGGAAGAAGCTGTGGCGACAAATCGGGCATGTGTTGTTGGTACGCAGCCATTTGACGATACAAACTGAGCCAATGATATGAGAACACGGGAGACGGATCGGACATTCAACTATGCCACTCTTCTCTGAGATAGTGTCACAGTCTTGGAGGCAAACATAGCAACTTTGGCCTGGATCCGATAACACACGGTTATCTGACCTCAGAAGCTGTGTGAGAAACTCTTGGGACATAGTGTGGTAATCCCTCCCCAGTAGCGGCAAACAGTCAACGACGAAATAAAGGAGCTTTCTTCGAGCTGTGAGGTGCCACGTGGACGCGTGTATGGTGAGATCGGGTAGCGTGTCAGTGAACGATGAGGAATTCAACAGGAGGTGTTGAGGTCTTGAAGATGGAGAAGCTCGGTTTAGGTATCAAACGATATGAAGCATCAAGGATACATTCTACTATATCCGGACTGAATGAATGGCAGTATCAAAAGAAACAGCGGCGGCGATTGTTTAAAAGTACCAAAGAAGGGCTCCAAACTCACCTCAGTAGCCCAGAGGTGCGTGCTAAGCCGTGTTCGTTCTAGCGCCGTCCAGTTACACTTGATATCATCTCACCATGACCGCTAACATTGTGTTGAGTGTTCTATTTCCTCACTTCGTGTCGACTGTGAGCGACAAATGCTAGGAAAGTTGTGTCCGCATCTTCTTATACTTGAGTGTATCTTTTGTCTCACAAATCACACTGCAAGTGGCCGAACAAAACTCATATTCCTTCGGTATCTTTGACAAAAGACTCGCGCACAGAGTGAGCTCTCCTACATTGAGAGGCTGCAAATTGGCTGGTGAACATCGGTCTTTGATTCTCATAATTCAATTCAAGATCTTACACCTTTAGACTACAAGCTCTTACACCGTTACGCTCCTCCCTTATAGTCGGGGCTGTTCAGCTCAATCGGACCTCCCTACTCTTCTACAGAACTTTCATCAGATTTAGCTGCACTCAGCGAGTGCTGAGCCCGACTCTGGCCTGCTGTGCGTGCTGAGACAAAGCCGGAGCCTTTAGAATCCACCTTGATCCACTCTTTCATCGATCGCATCAATACACTACACTATGGCGCAACCTCCCCAGGCTACCAAGTCTACGGGTGACGAACCCTATGCCCAAGATCAAGACACATCCAGGACTACCCCGAATCCAGCACTGTCGTCGCTTCCCCTCGAAATTCGCTCCATGATATTGGCAGCCTGCGTTATACCCTCCTGGATCAAGGAGAATAGTGATCAGGCCCGTGAACCACACTGGTATCTCTCCCACACAGTTCCAAAATCCATTCTCCATCTCAGCAAGCAACTACGGACAGAAGCTTTCACCGCCCTATCCCGTTACCCAGGTCTCACTGTAATCTGCAATGTTCGAGCCGACTATGAGATCGAATTTACGATACCCGACGTATATCCGCCTTCGCTTGAGAACCTGAGCGTCACTCCTGAAGACTATTGGCACAGTCTTAGGAGAGTATACCTGCAGTGTAAACGCCTCCATGCACCCGGAGGTCGAAAGCTCACGCTGCGGCTGTACAATTATTATGACTGTCAGTTCTTGCTGAAATCTGCGGCGGCATGTTTGGCAGAGAATGTTTACGTAGCGACTGACCTTTGGCCGAAATGGGAGAGTGTCGTTATAGACGTTGATGCAATGGATGGATGGATGGATGATGAACGAAAGGAAAACTTGGAGTCCTTTTAGCGTCGCCGATTTAGAACCGGTTTGGGAGCAGTCTGATACATACTTACAAGAGCTTCATGACTGGACCAGAACAATGAAAGTCCAGTCGAAGGGTTGGCCGGAAGATCCTATCTTCAAGTCTATCATGAAGCTGGAGAAGGGTGAAGGCAGCGAAAACCCCTAAAGGTTTCCATGCCCTACTAGCGAGATTTTGAAAGATTGGCAGAGCGAAAGACGGTTGAACATTGTAAAAATTCTACAATACGATTCTTGCTCGAAAGAATGCACGTCCGGTCAATTCTCGAAGCATATAGACTTTGCTCTCACACTATCAGCTCGAGCAGAAATGAGTGTCATGCCAGCATTCTCCACCAGGTGTCCAAAAACAAGTATCCTCCTCCCTGACAGGCAGAGCAATCAAATTCCAAAGCATCTTCAAAAAGGCTAGCAGCAACGGCCACCTTCTTCCATCCGTTTCATATCTCCATTCCCAAGATATCTATCTTACCCCTTCCCAATCCCTAGAATCGAGTCTCCCATCTCCCCTTTCCGCATGGCACACATAATCACCAATATCAACAAGCTACGCCATTGATTCCCTTAAGTAATGGATATCGACAAACAAGATTCCAGAGGCGGTAAGATGAAATATGATACTGTAGCAACCCCTTTTCCCCGAGAAGCAGCGCAAGTCAGTCCTTGAAATCTCCAAATGGGTAATCAGACACACCTCGCTACGTTAATAGGTAAGCGTATGGAGACTACATTGCTCAATATCTAAGCCTAGTAAGATATACTGCCTTTTCCTCAGAATCTACAACTTAAACCATAAGTACTCTATAGATTGTCGGCCAACGATGATACAGATTACATTCCTTGACTAGTCGACATCCTAATCCCATTCCCTTATGCAGTCTCACCATATGCCCATCATCAAACCCATATCCTCCCATCACCAACCTAATCCCAACCCTGTCATCAAACCCCCATCCTCCCATCACCAAAACCCAACCGCCTCCCCATCAACCCCCAAAACCCTATCTCATCCCAATCCACAACCACCAACCAACCCCAACCATAACCACCAATCCCAACCCCATCCCCAACCCCATCCCCAATCCCCAATCCCATCCCAACCCCCATCCACCACCAAAAAAGCCCACCAACCCATCCCAAAAAGCCCACCCATCCCAAGAAAACCCACCCACACCCTCAAAACACCAGCCCACACATACGCCACCAACCACAACATACCCAAAAAAAACTCCCGACCCAAGATCTACAAACTAACAACCACGATCGACTCATCATAGCGTGAGCCTTCCTATGATATGTCCCATACCAAGTTCCTAAATCACCATATCCCTATCCCATCCCTATCCCTAAACACCCCCAAAAACCTCCCCATCTCCTCCCATCCCATCTCCCCCTCCCATTCTCTCCCATCTCTCTCCCACCTTATAATAAAGCTAACATCCCTCACCACTAATCAGATACTGCCTGGTACACCAAACCAACCATCATAGCCGCGCATCACCATCCTCCATCCTCCATCCCCCATCCATCATCGAAACGCATCCACCTCTACCCAAAGAATCCGTCACGCCGTGAACCCCATACATAGTCCAAGAACCCCCAACGAAAAGTCTTAGAACATTGACTCTATCGCCCAAAAATCCGCATCTTAGATTGAATGACGTACACTCTTCATCCCTCAAGTGAATCCGGGCGGAATATTGGAGAGCAAAAGGCTGATGTCACTCGATCAACGCTAAAATGACTAAATATTGTAGAAGTTTGATCTTTATGGAAATGCTATATGCTATACGAGCATAACGTTCCTCCAACAGTCTCGGATTCGGACAAGAATCTGATGAATAGAGAAGAATCTTACGAATGAGAAATAACATACTATGCCGCTGTAAAGCCTCTAAGTCTCGTCCTAGCAAGCTCCGAGCAATGCCACGCCCCTTACACACGCAAATGTCGAAAAGGCCACAGAGCCACTCAGCCACTCAGCCATTACCAAAGATGCTACAGGCAACGATCAACATCCGCTCCTCAACACCCATCTCTTCTCCACATTCCTGCTCCCCACCCGTTCAGCCACCATATCCAGCGTAGCTCTAATCGCATCTTTCGGCTGCTGCGCAAATCTGCCGTTCATGTCAATTGATTTGGTTGCCGATACTTCTACAGAGGATGGGGGCCAACATACTGCTTTTTGAGAATCTCGACAATAGCTATTTTGGTGAGGTCACTTCCTTGAATGGCTGCTTTGAATTCGTCCATGAGCTCTGGTGCAATCAGGCGTTGCGGTTTAGATGGTCTCGTTGGGAGTGCCGAATCTGAGTCGGCTGTTTTGGGCACTTCAGGGAGCGTGGAGGAGGGTAGGACGGTGTTTTGTCGATTTGTTGGGTGGAGGGGTAGGCGTGGTGGCTCCATGAGAGTGCCTTGGGTGTGCGGCGTCGTCTGATGATTGGAGACAGTTGCGGGTTGCCAATAGGTTGAGCAGTATGGATCAATAGGTAGTCGGGGATTTTCTGTATAATCAGCAAAAGTCAGATTATGGGAAGAGGAGCTCTTTTTACCCAATAAGATGTCGAGTTTGAAAAGACGCCAGTCAAGGCCTGCAATCGTATAGTTGGAGTCCGGCCCTTCAGAACCTTCCCAGCACAGCCCTGAGCACTTCGGCTCTTGATCGCCCAGCATTGGGCGACGTTTGATCGAACGAGTCGCCTCGGTTGCCTCCTCATCGTCCAAAAATTCGTCCATCTCGTCACCGCCATCGTCATCGTCCGGCTCCTCTTCCCCTTCGGAATCAAGATCTTCCCCTTCGGCAGGTTCCTCCCACTCTGCTTCTGAGTCGTAGTCATAGTCTATATGAGGGAGCCCGCGATCGAACGGGTTTCGAGCCAGCTTGGAGATGGACTTAGTGTCTTTGAAACGGGTGCAGGTGCCAATGTAGGGTGGCCGGACATCCTCTTCAAACTTCAAATACTTCATGGGTACCAACTTAAGTAGATCTAAAGGCTTCTGAGCAGCTCGCTGTGATTGCGCATCCGTCAGGTCTATGGGATTGGAGTTAGTACCATCAATAGCTACCATGATGTCCTTCACCGCAAATAGTTGGCGTCGCCGTCGGTCTCTACCGCGGGTAGGCATGTGTAATAGATTGGCAAAGTAGCACCCTAAACGTTGCTCTGTTGAACTCTCACATGCCTCCTTTTTGTTCTGTAGGTTCTTGTCAATACTCTCCTGAGCAAACGCTATGCCCCTGTCGTCCCGCGAAAACCGATTGTGGGAAGCAATGACCGTGTTTGGTTTTGTTGGGAATTCCTGAAAGTTCTGTTCATAGTCCGATTTCCGTGGTTTTGACGGTGTGATTGAGACTGATCGACTTCGGTGATGTCCTTCCATGGCCTGCACCTCGCTGATTGAACTCCGCCTGCTACTAAGAGGACTATGAGTATCTCGGGCAGGCGATCCGGAGGATATGCCGTTAGGCATGGAGTTGGGGGCGAAGAATTTGTCCATACGTAATTGGTTCTGCTAGTGTGTAAGCGTGATCGATATTATCATTGCAAGGCTCAAGGCGTATATACTCTGGCCTTCTTGTTCCTCTCCTCTTCCTTCTGCTTCTTTTCCTCCATCTTAATCCTAGCTTGCTCCTCCCTCGCTTTTCGCTTTTCCTCTTTCTCAAGGTCCTTGAGCCTCTTCTCCTCCTCCTTCCTCGCCTTTTCCTGTGTTTTCTGACGCTCGATAGACTCCTTCTCGGCTTCCTTTTTGGCTTTCTCTTCTTCCTTCCTTGCTTTCTCGTCCGCTTTCTGGCGCTCCTTGAATTCCTTTTCTATCCGCTGAACTTCTTGCTCTTCGAAAGTAAGCTTTGCCTTTTTGGCTCTAGGTTTTGGCGTGGAGTTCGAGGTTGCCGAGTGAGGTATGGGAGTGTTCACAGGAGCGGAGCTGGTGGGATGTGGGGCTTCACCAGTAGGTTGACTTAATGCCATCTCCGGAGCAGCCCCATTGAATACGGATGAGGCTTGCTTCAGTCGTGCAGCCGTTGTAGAGTACTCTTGCGAAGGGTCCTCCAACCCAGCGGCGTCGCAGGTACGCTTCAGGGACCTGGGGGACGCCATGGGCAGTGTGAGAGTGCTCATAGGTACTTCGGATGTCGAGTGTTGCGTGGTATCCTGCGTCGAACAATCTGGATCAAGCAGAGTTGAAGCTGCCCAGAGCTGCGTGTCGTTCTTTTCTCTCCTCTCGCTTGTAGACCGAGGCAGGAGTGGTGTGTTGGGAGCTCACAGGTCTGGGGGTCCAGGAAGTCGCGTCCTGATTGCCTCGCTTAGCTAGCGCGTAGATACGCGCCGCCAATACTTGGGAATTGAACTCAAGAAGTCCGAGGATTATGACTTGAATTTCTTATTACAAATTCGATGAGATCTGGTCAAATTCGAATCTAGTTGGTGAGAACAGTAGCAAGCTTATGATTGCAGAATATCTAGAAGATCCTAGCATATAATAGCCTGCGGTCTGGTTTTCCGCAACCAAAGCTACTTTCAATATTTTGATACGAATATCATCCTAGCCACTATGCTTGAGAGACCCTGCTTGCTTTCAGTTAAAATATTAGACATTGCTAGGATATTCCAAATACTATAGGGGAATTTCTTGTAGCGTGTCGTTCAGTTTCACCTAAGATGCTCGCAAAAAATAGATGAGTCTGCATGTCTAGGCAGGCAGTGAATACGGTCATAGATTAGGCTGCCTGCAAGCCTAAATGTGCGGTTGGATGTTGTTGAACATTGAACCGTTTCACAGCCTCATCGAGTGCTCAAGTACTACCATCCTATCGTCTCCGTCACCATTTCCCTTACCGTGTCGACTCGACTTCGCTTGCTACTGTAGCTGACCGTCCCTAGACGTCCTTGGAAATCGAATTTCACGTTCACATCGGTTATGCGTGCCCAGTCTGGTATGTCGGCCGCACATGTCACGATCCCAAGTCCTTCTTCCTCGATGCCCATGAGTCGTTCGGCAACACGTGCTGTCAGGATACTGTCCCAGATACCTTCTTGGCGGGGTGAATTGTACAGTAAAGAGATGGCCTTTCTCCGTACCGCCGGGTCTCGACAACGGTGTGCAACGGCGTAGAGGGGCGCGACAATGTTCATATCAAGACAGAATTCCGGTCCTGGCTTCTGAGAAATGTGATCACATGCCGTGGATTCCACAATCAGTGAACAAAATTCAAGGATCTGCTTGAAGCAGGAAAGGAATCTGTCCCAGACCGTCTCGTCAATGAGCACATCGAAGATGCTCATTCGATTATAAATCATCATAAAGATCTGATTGATCTGAAGCGTCCGTGCAGCTTGTAGGCTTTTGTGATCGAAAGATTTGCCATCCTTCTGTAAAAGCGCTTGAAATGCAACTAGCCACTTTCTGACCACGATAGAGAAGGCCTGCTGGTTCGCATCAAGGTGTGGCTTCACAGGGACTATCTTCGCATATGTGTTGTATTGCTCGATGTCACCCAAGAGATGAACGCATTTGTTCCACTGGTAGTCCATGGAATTGCGGGCCTCTTCAAGACTCGAAAATATGGCAGGAACTTCCGCACAGAATCCTGGCACTTTGTCGGATGGCTTAGTTTGGAGAAGCATGGGTCGGGTTCCTAACATCTGTGTTCTTGTCAACATACGTCTTGATCTAGGCAAATCCAGAAGTTTCTGTTGACATGTTGATAGTACGAGGAAATTTACCTGAGCTATCTGAGAATCGAGCCTGCTGAAGAAAAGTTCGAGTGTTGGCAGCCCGACGTAAGGATATGTGGAGAGGCTCAAGACGCTTGAACTGCAGGGGCAGTGCTCATTCGTATGGACTTCTGATAAGATCTTGACCCCGCTGCGGACGTGGGACAGCGCACTTCCGTGATGACCTCTGAGTGTCTGGACGAACACCGGGTTAACTTTTCTTCCGAGGTTTTGTTCCTTGGGATCGACTTACCTCGAAAGACGAGAATAGCATGCACGCGATCAAGCAAACATCAATAGCTTGTTGACCTTTATCTACATGCTTAATCAAATGTTTGATAGCTTGATTGTATTGCACCAATGCAAAACCCCCCTCACTCTTGTTCCATCTGGTATAGAGTATCGTTTCATCGCCATTAGAGAACCGTTCATGGAGCGAGCTCAGTGCGAGAACTGCGTGCTTGATCACGGGCTCGTGAAAAGCTGCCCGCAAAACGAGATTTGACCAGAACTCGGAGGGGAAGAAGCCTGCGAGCTGAAGACTTGTTTTGCAGCGGAAGAATTCGAAACATCTCGTCTCGTCATCGCTACCAAGATAATGGAAGTTGATGTTTATTGTTGCTAAAGCACTAGAGCTGCAGTTGACTGATGACGGAAATGTGACATTACTGCCATTATTCGGATTGGGAGTTGGACCGAGAAGACGGTAACCATCGCACTAACCGTGGTCAAGACATCAGCGATGTCCACTTGGTTGCGTTATAGACATAGGTTTTAAGATATGATGAAAGTACCTTTCTCCCCGTGCTCGTACATCGGAAACAATCGGGTTTCTTTTCGTCGCACTTGACTCGACGTACTGAGAGCAGACTTTGTCAGCGTATCGTGATCCAGAGTCGGATACCGGGACTGACTTCTATGATCACGGTTAGTGCTGCTTGATCAGAGGACCAGGTACCCGGGATCCACCAATCATTGAACCAAACGTCAAAGAGCACGCTGGATATAGCAAAGGGAAGGTGGAGGATGCATTCAGCAGAACACGAATCCGGATGATGCTTGTGCATTCGTCACAATATACTTGGTCAATTCACGATGGTATGGAAATCCGGCTAGTCTACTTACTTGCATGTTATGCAGCCCGTCTTGACCTTTGGCCTGCTCCGTCTAATGCGTTTGGCATTGAGTTCTTCGGTGAAGTTGCCACTAGAGGGTGTGTGCGTCGCTCGATCATCCTGAGATTGGTGATCCATTCTAACAAGGGAACAGATGTAATACGACACTCCGACGATGTGGCCAGTGAGGAAGGAAAATGCATATGGAGAAGGCCGTTATAAGTGGTGAAGAGGCAGGCTTCTGTGGCTTGTAGCTCATAGTTCTGCGGCCAAGTTGTAGCTGAATGCCCATTGAGGTATAGAGATGGGTCATAGTAGCTAAAGCCATAGTAAGTTGCCTCGCCAAATATACTTCTCCCACTGAGTGACCGACATTCATAAGAAGGCTGAGTGTCTGACGACCGCGCTTTACCAAAGCCGGAGTAGTATACTAATCCTCACTGCGTTAGCGAGTTTCAATATACGATCAAGCCAATCAGAAGCACTGATCGACCTTAGCTTCCGGCAGCATAAAGTGACTGCAGGCCTTGGCATATCAACAACTACACCACCAACTCATTGTAGACAAATCATTGGCGTCTGCGGTGTATCTGTCAGGCGCCACTCTTGTGAGATCACACCGCTTTGAAGCAGATCTTGGCTACGGCGAAGCTGAAGCCTGTGGCGCCATGGCCGAGCCTTGATCGTCAAAAGCAGAATGACACCCAGGTCCAGTTCTCTACGACAGGCCATAATCATATATAACCCGATCCCTTACCTGTCAAGCGTATAGCTACATTCTACTAGCTTGTACAAGCTAAATGCCTGTCGCCTAATGAGACTGTGCCCTATTCAACATTCGGTTGTGCCTGACCTTAAATCGTCGATCGCTTGCTCTAGCTGACGGATGCTGCCTCGAGGTTGATCCACATGCTTCAGTTTCATTCGTCCACTCTTACTCCTGCAGGTTATAACAGCTTTCGCCCTTGTTATCATAGACTCCAATATGGGCTATCCTTCTAATCATGTTCGTTCATATAACGTTCATACTCTCGTATTTCGGCTCCTCGTCATCAGAAAAGCCTAGCATAGCCACTGGACGCGTCCAAATGACGCCAACGTAATGAGTATCGCGTGTACATATACCACACGATTTCTTCTCTGGGATCAGTTTCTATATATCTAACCCTCCTGCTGACCCACAAGATTGTGTTTCCCTTTAATAAAGCTCTCTTTTCTTCTGCCCATATTTAGACCCTTCATCTCTTGGATCGTTGTCCCCTTCCCATACGATGAGTTGCAATTGCAAATCTAGCCTTTTCCTCCGGTTCACTATTCGTCCCTTTCAATTTTTGGTCTCTCGTCTAGCCAGCTATGGCAAATGGCAATTGCCTAGCCTTACGCACCACCAATACCAATTAGGACTTCTGCCCCAGTAAGATTCCGGCATACCTCTACGCCACCCTCTTCGGGCTCACCTTGATCGCGCATATCACCCAGGCCATCATACACCGCAAAGGTTACAGCTGGGTGATAGCCATGGGTGCTGCATGGGAGACAGGCAGTTACATTTTGCGAATTCTCGCTATCGATCAATCAACCAATGTGGCTTTCTATAGTGCTTGGTCAATCTTGATCCTACTTGCGCCACTGTGGATCAATGCCTACGTTTACATGGTTCTCGGTCGAATGGTCTATAATTTCACCTCGTCGGCTCGGGTTCCGCACGTCAAGGCGTGGCGATTCGATTTAATCTTCATACTTCTCGATATCTGGTTTATCACCCTCTCCACTCTTCCAATTTCACTTCCAACGACTGACAGCTACATAGCGCATTCATGGTCCAAGCGACTGGCGCTACCATGGCCTCCGGCAACAACATCACCCGAGAGGCGATCGAGCGCGGCCTCCACATCTACATGGGCGGAGTCGGTCTGCAGCAATCTTTCATCCTCATCTTCCTATACCTCACATACCGCTTCCAGAAAGAAATGCAGCGCGACCTACCATAATTCGAACAAATACGCGTGCTCCCTTTACTCTACGCCATCTACGCTGTCTCAACCCTTATCAGCATCCGTATCATTTTCCGCCTCGCCGAATACAGTCAAAGCTACACCTCAGGTCCCTCTCGACAAGAAGTGTACCAGTACGTATTCGACTTCACCATGATGCTGTTCGCGCTCGTCGTTTTCAACGTTGTGCATCCTGGTCGTGTCATGCCTGGGAAAGAGAGTGACTTTCCAAGCCGAAAAGAAAGGAAGGCTATTGGGAAGAAGAACGTTCGTGGACGAGCGGAGGCTGGGAGAACGCTACCGCTCTATGAGACAGCGCGCGCGGAAGGCTCGCAAGGAGATCGTGAGCAGTCGCGTAACCCTACTTACCCGAAAATCGATGCGTCGACCGTGGACTACGGATGTGTGACAGACTTCGAGGCTAGTGCCAGGTAAAGTATTGATAGAAGGTCCCGATAGAAGATATCATTCGGGGAAAACGGCATCGCTCCAATCAAAGGCTAGGAGGTCTGATGGTAGGTATCGCATGCGTAGTATGAGTCTCGTCTCTACCATATATCTGGGTAATGGTATTGTATCGTGCCGACTGGGGATGTTGTGATTATCCACGGGTCCTGTTATTTCAGCAGCAACGTAACAGTGCTCAGACCGAACGCTATTAGGTGAAGCAGCAGTCGGATTACAAATCAAGCGTCGCTAATCCACACTGATCACGAAATTAAGTTGCAATTTGAGAGATCAAGAATGCCAAGCTTTTATGGAAAAGGGACATTACACACTTATGCTCATTACCTATCTACAATCTAGCCAAGAAATATAGGTACCATAGCCCCCTATCTATTCCAAGCTATCCCCTCCTCACAACAGACCTCTCAAATCTTGCATGAAGGATATGAATGATCATACAACAGTGTACCATCATCAAGTATCCGTTCCAGGAGAAGCCAAATATCAGCACCTTCACCACATTACTAAAGGAAAAGAGAGGACGAAATGATATCAAGCGCTCTCATCTCTCCACCAAAACCTCTACACGAACGAATTGGCTCTCTTAGCCAATCTAATAGAACCAGAAACCAGCTCCATCCATACTCCTGACATAAGAAAACCAAACTGTAGATTTCGTCACCTACACCCTTCCACCACACTCTCCCACCCGGCTCCCACTCGGGCCCCTACCTACCCTTCCCCCCACCAACCGCCCCACCCACAAAGCCGAACAACGACATCGAGCACAATCCTAGAAATAATCATGGAGCGGATGATAACTCATATCATAAACCCCCTTCCCAGTCAACCTCTTACCCATCGAGCGTGTCGCGCGACGTTGTATCGATGTACTCATCGTGTCAGTGGCACTATCCTTTATAGAAGCTGGAGTGGAAGATTTCTCACTGCTTGGTGTACCGCTGGCTTGGTATTTGAGCAGGGTGATTGCTGCATCCCATTCTGTGAAGGGGTCGTTAGTGTTCTGATGAGTGGCAGTGCTCGGAGGGGTTGTGGGGGGTGTGAGGGTGTTGGGTGTGGTTCGGAGGCTGAGGAGGGTTTGGGCTGTCTCGTACTCAGTACGTGTGTAGGTGGTGCTGGTTTGATGGGGCTTTGGATTTGGAGTGTAGGCTGGGTTTTCGGCTGCTGGGGTTTTGGTTGTTGGTGTGTTGGGGAAGGTGGTCATGCTGAGATTTGGGATTGCTGGGGTTTGGGGGTTAGGGGGGTGCTGTGATGGGTTTGTGGATTTTGGGTGGTGTGGGGAAGGGGATGGAGATGGGTGTAGAGCAGGTTTGGGTTTATTTTGGAGGAGATGAAAGTGTGGAGATTTCATGTTGGTGCATCGATCACAATCACTTATACTTCCTTTATGCTTTGGACAATGTCATTGTGTACATTATGCATCTCCATCGAAGGACTGGTGATATTACTGATTTTCTTTCATTGACATTTCCTCTGGGGAGCGAAACACTGAGGGTGATTGTTGGGTTATCGGAATCTGGAGCCGAACCACCAGGTGGCCTGCGTACATGTCTATACGAAAGTTTTCGACCCGAAATCCGTCGCCTGAAATTCGATGAGAAAATTGGCGGCAGCGGTAGAGAATGGATCTAGATCTTTCTATGAGCCAGATAGTAATGTAGTTGCACCAGCAGCCTGTAGACATGGTAGTTGCTGGGTCCTTGGTGGTTTCGTCGATTTCGAAAGTGATGTCGTATTTATTGGTGCAGAGAGAGAAGCCGACGAAGTGCTTCGAACAGACATCATACCAATGCTCATCCTACTTTCCGATAAGCTCGTTGCGGTAATGAGCGTGTTTATCTCCAATCATCTCCTCGTGATTGTATAACGACAGGCAACGGAAGTCCACGATAGATATAGCCGCAAGATACAACATAGCTTGACAGGATCCTGGTAACTTTGGCATCCGAGACTCTGGCACAGCTGTCTGCGCAGATGTTGCGTGGCCGGACTTTCTCTGTAAGCAAGCAGATGGTAGTTGTTGGAAACATTTGTGAAGAACCGACGGCCGAAGGGGCGTCATAAAAGTCTGTAACAACGCTATATCCTTAGCTTCGGGATTTCGCTGAGTAAGCGAAGTCTAGGCCGTAATTGAACTGGTCCCGAATACTTTCTTATGCTCCAGGACACTCTGATCAGCTTGCACCACCCTCTCCCAGGCTTTTTCAGCTCCCTACTTGCAAATCAATTTTCCTTCTCAAGCCTCGAATGTCTTGATAAAGATACTACATTCATATTATCCGAGCTTCCTCTTAGCCCAAGGATCCAACGGCTATTCATCTCTCTGCACCTGGGCCTCAACGGCTCCGGCGGGCGAAGCCTACAAAGTCCAATGGGTTTGGTCCGATGACGAGGATGTACATGTTGCCAACCATCTTGACTGGTTCATTACATATCTCTTAAGCTTAAGCTCGATCCGGGTTTCAGTCCTCAAGTGGATACCACGGGAGTTGAAGATGCCAGTCCCTTTTGGATAATGCAGGCCACGAAGAACGGCCGCAACGCTCATGGAACCTTGAAAATCAGGCACGCTCGGTACCTGCCAACGGCGACTTGCAATATTTCAGGTGCCCTATCTGATGACGTAATAGTTGTCCAATCTAGCGATGGACCTCCAGGGACTTATCGGTGGCAATACTTGTGTATGCGGAGCAAACTCTCAGCTGAAACACCCTTGACAGAAATATCACCTACCTCATCCGTGCGCCATATTGCACAATGAGCGGCAACTCTGGAAAACTCACAGCTATCCGATGTGGTAGCACGTCTGAGTAGCCTCAGCACACCGCCGCAACATACGTCCTACCATACATTACCGAAGAAAAGTGGTAGCTCAAGGTCAACCACGGGGAAAAACTTCATTCTCTTCGTATTTATGGCTACTCTATCTACGATCAGAGTAGCGTTACAGAAGGGCGACTGCTTGTACGAGCCTTTATAGAGATCTAAAATGAGGATTGTTCCTATGGGGTTGGTATATTCAACATACTTCAGTGAATTAGAAGATGTCTCAGAACCCACTTCGCCTGTTAACACCTCTGGCCGAGGAGCCGATAATCATCAAAGTCAAGCTATTCTAATGCAGCTTATGCACTACGATTGAGGTCTCAAAAGGATCTGATAAGATCAAGAGATCAAGAGATATCGGCTTGCATTCATTGTTTGGAAGGCATGATCTTGATTCGACACTTTATGAGAGAAGCATTCGATGCGATATCGGAGCATCGTCCATTTTCTAGGTATAGCTGAAAGTGTGATGATGGTTGATGGTGCTTGCAGAAACACTGAAGTGAGCGAACGAATGGCCGCGAATCCCGTAAGAGAAATCGACCTCTAAGATCACTCAGCAGTCGTCCAAGGGCATCACGTCCTCAAGGCTTTAAACTTACCAACGGCATGAGCGCCTATAAACTTGGTGTCAACTAACAGACTACACTTCAACAAAGTAAATTCGGTCAGTCATTCACATCCAACTTATCAGTATCGAAGAGGTAAGGCACATCTTGGACAAAATCTCGTTATTCCCAGGGTGTGAAGACATCGTCGGAATGGGACCAATGCAACCTCAAAAGAAGAAGACAGCGCTCAGAATGATCTCCCGCTCTGTCAAACATTGACGATAGTAGGCCTCGTAATCTAACCCTTTGTGCTATGGCTGTCATGTTGGAGGCTTCTTCTACCTTAGGTCACTACTTGAGTGTGAGAATGCTAAGATGCTGCAAGCGCCGCATCTTTGGCAGTTGAGCTGGCATCGCGATCTACATTCCTGGTAACTCCCCTCATCAACATCTAGTACGTCAGCCTTGCCTCTACATGTACCCGCGACACAGCCGGTCAAAATATGCTGTCATTACGGCTATACTTTTACTTCTTGCCTCGGGTCCGTGGCTGTAGAAACCATCTCTGAATCCGCCGCTACAAGATTAGACGCCGTCACCGCAAGCTATTCGCACTTCGTGGCAGCTACTACGCTTTTGGTGCATGCCGCGATGAGTAATGGGGCTGGTATTGAGGAGCGAAAGAAAGAAAAGGAGAACGCCGAGACCTTTTCGGAATGGCTTTTAGCCGCTACAAAGATCAAATATACTATACTAGAGCATCGACGACTCGGGCTAATCTTTGATCGCTACCTGCTGCTTCTATGATCCCACTGGGCAGATCCGTATGTCTGCTGCTAAGTATCGTTGACAAAGAAAAAAGTTGGAGCATGCCACCTGTGTTTGAAGCATTGGAATCCAGTGCACTCAACTTGGAAGGGACACGCATGCGTAACAAGATTCATTGTCCTCTGATTCTGGATCTTTGTGCTGATGACCCAAATAAGTGGCATTGCCGTTTGCAGCCACTCCCACAAAGAACAAAGGAAGTTCGCGCTCAGTAAGAGAGGCTTCAACCATACATAGAGTGTGGATATGCCCTCTTTGTTGATTTGCATGAGCGTCCTACAGGGTGTCTTGAACAGTGCGCAAAATGTCAAGATAGCCGGGATACTGATATTGGTAGTACACCTTGGCGACGATGGCCTCCATGGAGAAGACCGAGCCAGCAGAGAACAATGAGACTGGTGCGACGGCGTATATACCAAATTCAAGTGTCAGACGTAGCAAGAGGCTGCAAGACCAGAGCTTGAAGTCCAAGGAAAATGGGTCCAAAGCAAAGCAAGGTAGTATGATTGCAAAGAAGTTACCTCCTGGTATGCCTAAGAAAGACCACAGACCGAGGAAAACTAAAAATTCTGCCAAAAAGCAAGTGTCCCAGCCAAATAAGAGGACTACCAAAAGCAAGGTCCTCATTGATGATCCTGAAACCCACTCGGATGGTAAGAAGCCGAACAAGGGAGACGGAAAGAACAACGCAACCTCCATTAAGGCCAAAGCGTCTCCCATGCCGACCCTCAATCAGCAAGCATTCGAACCACGAGCAGACAAAGTTGAGAGAAAGCCGGCGAGCCGTACGGGTAGATCACGGCATAGTCCAAATGAAGCCATGGCAGGTCAGGGAGGAGACCACCCGCCGAGTCCGAAACGGAAGCTGGACCACAGCAAAGCTCAGGATGGCAGTAATACTGAGCCACTAGTAAAGTCACCAAGGCTATCTATCAGTGGGTCATCTCTGTTTGTTTGATGTCTATTTCTCAGGTCATGTTGTGCGAGCTGACAAGATACCAGACTCGCTTGATCGAAGTGGAAACCTAAGAGCATTCGGAAGGCTGCAACACTTTGGTGCGGCGGGTCCCCAGATCACCCAGTGCAAATCGAAGGGCATGTACTGCACCGACACTGTCGATATTTCGCGGCTACCTTCTCCTCTGGCAAATCTAGGATACGAGCGGGAACGAATCCTACACTTCATCGATAGCCATGTCCCAGATCAAGTTCGCTTACTGTTTCATGAGATCCGTAATGACTCGCCAAATCATAGCAATAGGATAACCAGAGCATTGGCAAGCAAAGCACAAGGCGTCTTTGTTGAGTTCCTCTCTGGTATCCGGCCAGCTCCTGAAGGGAATTCTGATCAGACGAAGGTGAATGAGGACGATGTGAAAATCAGTACAGCAATACATTGCTGGCCCGCGAACGCTCCAAAAGTCGAATTTGCGCTAGGTACACATCGTGAAGCTGGCGCCTTATTGCGAGGAAGAAAGCTTGAAGCTTATGTCTCCATTGACCCTGAAACTGGCCAAAGCGGCCAATATGTGGTGAACGACTACGATCAACTCATCATCAATGAGTCAGTATGTGGACACGATCTCATGGTTGGACCTCTTCCCGAGTTTGCCATTCTCCAATTTGCCGGGCATACACTATTCTGGTGGAGCAGCCTTAGATCCTTGAGTCACGCACCGCATAGGGACGCGCTGGTACGAAGTTTCCCTGCCTGTTGGGGGCTTTTAACTGACGGATGTTACAGGGGTTGATCCAGGATATGGGCACCAACATGCGTTTTTCACTGCTAGAGGATGATTGGGGCAGAATACTGGACGAAGGCCTCGCCCGTCACAGGATGCATGCACAACGCAGCGCCCAGCTCAAAGGCCGTAAGAAACCATACCAGATCGACAGGTACTGGAACCTGGATATTGACTGTGTGCTTCTGGGCATCGCTTCCATATGGGATGCCCTGAGAAAGAAACAAATCATTTATGCATTTGCAGGTGTGGACGTTTTCGACCCAGACGTTGTCAGATCGGGTCAATTAAAAGGCAGTGGTGTAGTTGGCGGTGCGAGGAAATTCATCATGCCATTGTCACTTCCGCCTAATGAAGCTGCCCAAGCGGCCGCTTTGGACCACTGGAATAGACATAAAGCCAATACCAAGCACTCCAAAACTAGAGCCGCCGAGCCCGCTGTGGGACATATTGTGCTTGCTGTGGCCGAGAGAAACTCTGAAGAAGAAAACAACACTTCTGTCAGCATAACTATATTCGATAGTAGCACGGATACAGTGCCCCAAGGAAAGATTGCTTTCAAGGCGGCAACACTAGCCGTTCGGTCTGATTGGCTAGGAGATCGCCGCTCCGAGTTCTCTACTAAGTCACTCCCTCAATGGCCCAAGGATAAACTACCTGGAGTCCATAGACAGCCGGGTTTTCAGCAACCGATGGGCTCCAATTCCTGTGGACTCTTCACGATCTTGAATGCCTGGGCAGTCATGCTGGAGATCCCACTTTCCAACAACGTACGTCGCCGTGGCCGCCGTACGGATAGGGAACTCTTGATCATTGGGCAAGAGCTTGTGAATTTGGCTTTGGCAGGATGCATGGACTCGAGGACGATCCAGGCCTATCTGAACGTATTTGGCCTTTCCGAACGACAAGATGCAGCAAACCGCGAGGATGATATCAAGGTGCAAGTCGATGCCGTCCGCATGGATAACGCGAAATTCCTAAATGAATTGAATGTTCAGGAATATCGAGACGCTGGGATCCCGGGGCCTTCGCTCAGTCCTGAAGTCGAAGAGGCCAGAGAGGACGGAAATCCATTGCCAGAAGCCCATGTTCGCTCTGTAATGATAGCAGGAGGAGCGGGAACGACACGGGAGCAAGCACTCCGAGCGCTGCGTGGTGCCAATGGCGATGTGGAGGACGCTGCTGCCATCATACAAGCGGAGAAACAAGATCGGAAACCGCCAAGTACAGTTCCGGAGAACGAGTCCCCCAAATAATGGTAAGGTTTTTCTTAGCGTGAGAAATACAATCGTTGGAGTTCAATCATGATTCTTGGGCCTGTGAAGCGTATATGGAATCCAGCCTCCCATAATGCAATTTACACTATCTCTGAAGTCGACCATTTGTAACTCTTCTCCAGTGTATTCCCTACGTGACAACTTCGCCAAGCCAAAATCATCTATATCCATCATCTCAACCTGATTGAACGTCTCACGTTCTTGCATATCCTCTCAAACCTAGAACAGACCAAGGTATCTTTTACTTACTAACCAACCCCCTTCGAAACCATCATCACTCTCTCTTTATTTGACAGCAAGCAAATTCGCCGTAGATCTTTGCCGGTTCCTATATCGACACCTAAAATCACAGATATAAGCGTATGCTTTTATCGTGTAATACTACTCCACAGACTGACACGCTGTAGGAACGCTCCGTGGAGTACCGGTGAATATAACGCATCTAGCCCTGGTATAAAATAGTATAGGCTCGTAATTCACCCCCCCTCCTTCCCACCTATATCAAGGGCCATGTTTAATAATCATATCTCGATCCTTCTAACCCATCCTCCTCCTCCTCCTCCTCCTCCTCCTCCTCCCCTTCCCCCATCCCATCCCATCCCCTCTCTACCATATCTATTCTACAATAATACTCTAACCTATCCCACCCTCCCAACCCTGATCGAAGCGTCTTGCGTTTTTGGGATTGCGAACTGTAGTCTAAATAGCCAGCTTGATAGATTGATACGTAGGCGATGAAGAGTGGAGATATGATAGCGATAGCGATAGGGATATTCTATAGAAATCGGATCGGACCGATAGCAAATTGGACGGAGTCTGGTTTTGGTGGGAAGATTTAAGTGGGGGAATATTGGTGGTGGTACTGGAAGGTATAGAGTGTGATGAGGGTGGGCTTTTGGGAGGAGGGGAGGGAGGGTATGTTTGTTTGTTGGTGGTTTGTGCGGGGAGGAGGAAGGGGGTGGGGGTGGATGGGTGGATGTGGGTGGATGGGAGGATAGGTGAGAGAGTATGAGAGTGTGAGGGAATGGATGGGGTTTGGGGGGATGAGAGGATGTGGTTGGGAGGATAGGACAGGTGGGAGACATGACAAGTAGCATATGTATGTTATAAATAGGCGGATGAGGGTTAGATATTAAAAGAATTTGTTTGTTAAAGACGACATGTTACATGCAGTATAAAATAAATAAAGTACACCATCATAGAAAGCTTCCGAACTCTACTTCCACGTATAAAGAGCGTGGCTGATGTATTATTGCCACGTCACCATGGGAATGCCGATTTCCAGAAGCTTTGTCACCCGAAGAAGAAGAAGAGAAATATGGCGTGGCCGCGCAGTCAAGTATCAACGCGTCTCCGTGGGGCGTCTCAAACCAAGGGGAGTGTTACAGCAGATATCTGGGGAGAGTGTCACCAAGGGTGAGTTCTGGAGTATGGAAGCGGACTCTGCATGTTATAACTAATGACACCTGACTAAAACATACTCTTCGAGACTTGATACAGAGCAAGAATGTACCATGCTTTCCAACCAACATCCACTTCTTATGCTCGACAACCACTCGACTGTATCCGTATGCGACAAGACTTTTGAGTCAACTCCCGGGTATCGGTCTCATGCCCTGATGATCCTGTTACTCGGTCATGTGTCCAGAACCCAGAGGTTTCACTTGAGGAAAACATTCACCTCGACATAGCGGTCATGCCCCCGAATGTTGTCCCCCCAATCTTCCCCCCGAGGTTTTGCTGACTGGGGTATTTGGGTCCACCATTCGTCGAACTCTTCGGGCGCTCGTCTGAGATTCCAGTGAAACGTATCAGGAAAGTCGATCACGACCCGCCGGAACCCACACATATCGAGTAGAAAAACGATGTATAGATGTTCTTCGCCGACCTTCATGTCGAGATGAATCGTTTTTAGATGTGGGCATTTCCTAAGGTATACAGCTGCTTCTGCAGCTTTTGGATGCTTGCGGGTTATGGTCATGGCGGCGAGGTCTTCGCGTAAACGATTCCCAACAACGTTTGCGGGATAGCGCTCGTCGAGAAAATGCTGCGAAACCATGGGCCCCTTTATCGTAAGCCCGCCCAGGCGCAATGTAGTGATCGCCGAACGCTGTTCAATCCCAATTTTCGCCAGAAAGCCAGTCAGAGATGATGCATCTGTGAACCTAAACATTGTTTTGGCATAGTATATGTCTCGGGCTTCCTGGTAGACCATCCGACAGACTCGCAGGAGCGCTGGACAAGAGACTTGGTCGCAAATTGAGGGCGGCGAAGCTTCACTCAGGGTGACATCCGACATGGCATTAGCCAACCCTAGAGATTGATGCAGTCCCACGTCAATCGCAGGTGCTTCATGTGGCGACAACACTAATACCCATATCATCTCGCGAATCTCTGGAGGTAGCTCTCCTAGGCCAGTGTCGAGGAAAGGACGGGGTCCTGGCATTTCATTCACTGATGGTGGAAGAAGTGATCTTGCGTCAGATTTGAGACCGCGACGATTTCGTTGGCTCCAGGCTGGATATCTGGATAGTATGGTCTCAAGACGCGATGCGTCGTCAACAGTCCATCGCTTCCGGAAAGGACTAGGACCCAGCTCTATAGAACGACGAGACATGACTGCTGATCCGAATTGAGGTGAGTTGGTAGCGTTGTAGTGAGATGCAAGAAGTTGTGGCAGAAAAGAGTTTGATTTGGAGTTTTCAAATACCGCATGCTGACTCAAGGTGTTGACTCTCTGCACCTCAACACTGTTTGTCATAGAGCAGTATTTTCTTTCCCGATCATGTTGAGCACCTGACGATTGCAAGTGCAGCACCTTTTAATCTTAATCGCTGGTGTCAAGGCTTTACCACCAATGAACAACAAGTGTTACCAGTGTTGTGCTGCGAGGAAAGTACTAGACACCAGAGTTGTCGACAATGATGGAAGCGAGATTCGGTCCACCCAGTCGCACGCTGCTCGAGTGTTGCAAGCTGAGATCCATTAGAGACGCTCTTTGAAAGTGGGTGTTGCAGTGATACGCAATCGTAATTGCATGGGGCTTGTGTGGCATCGAAGTGACACATGAAACTAATCAAGGAAGAGGCACTTCACTGACAGCCTCTGACTGACCCTCACGTCACTTCCCACTTTTTCGACGCCACACCTGATGTTCGGCTCGGATTTCCTATTGAAAATCCGTAGTGTTTGAATCGAAGCAGCCCTGGTTAAAACACTTCTGGCTTTGGACCGATCCTGTAAACATATTGAGATGGATTGTCGAATACTTATCCCCCAGGCTTGTCAACGACCAAAGGGTCAATCCCAGGAAGCTATCGCACGATCAAACGCTGACAAGTTTCTTGGACGTAGCCCCATCATTGCTGCAAGTCTTCTCGAGCCTTCCTCAACGGCCACTGCATCCCCCAACGCGCCAGCTTCACTTCTTAAGCCGCGTTCTCCCACCAAAAGATGAAACGGCACAACCATCATATCCAAGACTTGAGGCTGGAGAAGCCTCATTCGCAACAGCCATTACAAAGATACGATACATAATCACACCTGGAGTCATCATCGCGTGCTGCACGATATTCCCCGAGTACTGATTCCTAGCGAATTCTCGCTATCACAATAGGCTTCCCGGTACCATTGCTAGGCTTAGAACCATAGCCATTGCAATCTTTGTTCCACAAATGCTTCAGAGAACGAATGCCACGTCGATGGTACGAAGGTACGGCAAGACGTGGTTGAAGCAGCTCATCAGGTCGGCTTGTCCAGAGGGATATTCTGCGCCCTTGCAGAAAGCTAGAATCCTCTGCCTAGATGGTGATCTGATGAAGGGAAGACTTGATAGTGATATTAACCAAGGATATGGAACGTTATTTTTATAGTAAAAGGTGCGGAACGCCTGACGACAGGCTCAAAACCAGGCCTATGCCTTGAGAAGCTCGGAGATATACCTCCGTCAATCCTGACAACCTGGAAAAGAATGGTGCATCTACTGTAATTTGAATCAGTACCAATCCATCCCACTGGACAGACATATTTGCCGCCAGTGGACTCCCAGGGGCCAAGTTGGTGCACTCACGATGACTATTAGGCCTACGCACATGCCACTGCTAGAAACAGTCTGACCCAAGTGACACGCCCTCAAGCTTCTCCAGCGTCTAGCTCAGGATAATGTCGATAGATTCCCTTTGAGTACTCCTTTCTCCTATCACTCGCCAAGTAGCTCTTAATACTATCCCTCCCCTTGATTCTCTCATACAGCTCGAACACCTTATCAAACTTTCCACCGTCCCTAGCCTGCTTGACGGCTTTGGGAAACGCGAATGTGACCCCGTCCAAGCACTGCCAAAGAACCAGATCCGCAAATGTCAACTGGCCAGCATACAGCCATTCTCCGCCCTTGCTTGCCTCGCCGTGTAGCACACGTTCGAAGTAGCGTAAGAACTTAGGGAGACGATTGTCGATATAATCCTTGCTTTTCTTCTTGGCCTCCTCCTTCTGCTCCTCGTAATAGGCACCCACAGCGATGGGATGATGTGTATCATGCGCCTCGTTCGACAAGCCATCAAGAGCTGTAAGGGCCAGTTGATTGATATGGAAGATGGCATTCTCATCGCCTTCGGGACCAGCGAGGCCAAGCTTCGGCGCAAGATAGAGGATGATGTTGGAAGTCTGGGAGATGATCAAGTCGCCGTGTTTGAGCACTGGTGGTGCGAATGGCGGTGGGTTGGAATTGTCTCCCCTGCTCTCGTCCGAAATGAGAGAGATGAGCTCTTTCATGTTTGCTCTGTCTACGTTGCAGACATCTTGGTATGGTGTTCCCGTTTCTTCGAAACATAGCCGAATATGCTCGGCTCGACCTGGGATGCCAGGCCAGTAGAGGAGCTCGTAGGGTGAGATCTTCTGACGTTTGGAGGCTGGGGAAGACATGGTAGCTAGACGCGTGATTCAATGAACCGTTCAGAGAGAAATGTAGTGAGATGATGTTACGCAAAGCTCGTATTATCGGATGTGAGAGAGCCTTAGTCGAGCTACTCTTTTTGGGAGAGTCTGAAAGGTGAGTATGCGGGGATTCGTCTTGGCACGGATCATCCTAGCGCGTTCAAAACTTCCATAGAAGAATTCACCTACTTCTGGTCCACGCCCTCCACTGCCATAACGAGCCATTTTGATAACTGATTTTTACTATAAGAGTTATAGAGTATCTGAATCTAAATAGTTCTTAACGCGAAATATTTCTTATAACTGGCCTAGTTATTGATCTATGAAGGCGACAGTATTCTGGCCTAAGAGACCCTGGAACGAACCCCCGGACGAGGGTCGGGTACGAAAATGAACAGCTGCGGGACGCTAGCCCCTTAGGGCTGGACCAGAAGTAAGTTTGGACCAGAAGTAGGTGAATTCTTCTAAGCTTGGCATCGCAATCGGTTTAGCTGCATGCTTTGTGGTAGATATCAATACAACATAGTCCTACGGAGTATCTCGTTCATGAATTCGGCATTACACCTAGGATCGAGTCAATTATAGTCGCAAATGTCTTCCAAGATTCAGTTCCAGTCAACGGTGTACACTATAGTAAAGGTCTCCACCAGATCCACCCAGATAATCCCCGTCATGCTAACAACCTAATATCAAATATACACCCCTGACACTAATAGCTGACATGTCAGACTTGGTGCCCGCAATCTAGAATACTGATGAGCTTACCAACCTAAAGTACCTTTTTGGACTTAGCCTTCATGCTTTGAAACAGATACCTCCGACCATCTGCGCGTCCAATAGCCGAACCCCTTCAATCAAATCAATCAAGGTGATGTGTACTCGGAGGTACGATGGCCTCGAAGCCCGAGCTCCCGAAGCTTACTCATTGCGATCGGATTCGTGACAAATCCATAATGTACATATAGAGGTCGTGAAGGGGCGTCGGGAAAGGAGTATCATCGATTGTCTGAAGCATCAATTCCTGTCTTCAATTTCCGCTCGGTTAGACCACACTATCTCGCTATTCGATCCCCCTTCGTAGCATCATGTCTTCACCCTCAGTTATCGTCTTGGTTACTGGTAAATATCCACCCTTCCCCCTTCTCCCACCCCAAGATCCTCCAACATCACTTACCCTCCAAAACCAGGTGCAAACTCCGGCGTCGGCTACGCAACAGTAAAAGTCCTCGCCACAGCCTCCGAAAAATACCACGTCATCCTCGCCAGCCGATCCCCCGATAAAGGCAACGCCGCGAGCAAAGAGATCCAAGCCGCCGGCATCAAAGGCGCAATCTCGACCATAATCCTAGACGTCACCGACGAAAAATCCATAGCGGCCGCGGCCCAAAAAATCGAAAGCGACCACGGTCGTCTGGACGTACTGATAAACAACGCCGGCGTCTTCGTCCAGGACAAACCCCTCAAAGAAGCACTGGAGCAAACCTTCGCCGCCAACGTCATCGGCCCCGCCCTCATGACAGAAGCCTTCACGCCGCTCCTGCTCAAATCCGCGAAGCCGTACCTCCTACACATCAGTAGCGGCATGGGCTCCATCACGCTCACCGGCGACCCCAGTCGTTTCGAGTCCCGCTTCGACGCCCAGCCGTACCGGATGAGTAAAGCTGCGCTGAACATGATGACGATGCGGGGTTCCAAGGTGCTGGGGCCGCAGGGCGTCAAGGTTTTCGCCGTCTGTCCTGGCTTGGTGGTGTCGAATTTGAGGGGGGAGAGCGAGGAGGCAAGGACGGTGGGTGGGGCGGCGGAGGATCCGATGGTGTCGGGCCAGACGGTTTTGAAGATCTTGGAGGGAGAGAGGGATGCGGATGTGGGAAAATTCGTGAGTAAGGATGAGGTTTATCCTTGGTGAAGTATGGTATCATAACGCTCTTCTTCATTTGATGGCATGGGCCGGATTTGTAATCGCTGTCCGGTCCTGAGATAGGCGGATAAGCCCACGGTCCTTGAGGATACTAGCTCCCCTATCAATATAGAACACAGTCCAATCCGAAGATAGAGAGTGAAAGTTGTGTTCCAGTCAATGCGCAATGCTCAGTATGTGAGGTTAGAAAGTCGGTGCTGAATAAGTTACTTTCATGCAATATTCTGTTGTTTTAAAGCCATACTGTGCTTCGACCAGAACCATGATCATCCTCTGAGGAAATCGATTCGAGCATTAGAGCGCCTTATCCGATCTGTGCAGCTTGTTGGTTCGTCATATCTTGAGTGTATCTGTCTACCACCATTGATCCTATTGTGCTAGCTACCAGCTACCTTCCACTTCGCGTGCACCGAAAGGGGTCTCGTCGAAATATGATGCCGAGAGCCATTCAAAATGCACACCAACGTCTTTAAACAGCGCGACCATATTCGTCAGAACTTCGGAATCACCGTAGCGTGTTGGTCGCCCGGGTGATTCTGACCAGCATTCTGACTGTTGATACCACCAGATGATGCGCTTCAATTTTGGTAGCGAACGATGCTTATCCAACCCTAGATTGTGTATCCTAGCTTGTCGGATCTTTCGCTGGTTGTCCAGGCCCTGGGTGAAGCCCATGGGATACTGCAACTGTAGGTCTTCAAGTTGAGACGGTAGACACTGGTGCAGTGTGGAGACATAGTTTGGAACCAAAAAAGGCTCCGGAATCGCGAGCCGTTTGAGATGTCGACAACGGGCTAGTGTGCCAAAAAGCGATGTGTTAAGGAACCACGCCGCGTCGTTGCCGGCGATGATGAGCTCGAATAATGTTTCCATGTGCACCTCTAATGATTGACCAATCGCTTGAGGCGATATACCAGGCGTCCGCATATGTTCACCCTCCCACTGGCAACTTATTGTGAATGTGAAGCGTTCTAGAACTTTCACTGCTTGTAGCATATCTGGTAATACGCCAAGGTCTATATCTCCACAATGTGTCAGACACAATGTGGTAATTGGCGAGGCCCTGTTGAGATCGCTTGACAGATTGATGAATGGATTAGATCCATCGTCAATGGTGAAATTTGGCATCTCAACCTCCAGCCGTCGCAACTTTGGCATCCAAAAATGTCGTGCCATGATCTCTACTTTACTTGTGGGCTGCTCTCTGGGTTGACTCTGCCGCCGATAATGGTACCACAACATGTCATAATTCAGTTTCAGACATTCGAGGTCCCTCATATTCCGGACCATCAGATCATAACCTGGGGGGGAGAGCTCCAGATATCGAATATTTGGGAGACGTTGGAGCAGCTCGTCGTGCCGGTCGAAGTCCCCGTCGTGGCCTTGTAATGTTAAAGCTCTAACGTAAGCGCCGAGTTCAGGTCTTTCTGTGAGGTCGTCGACAAGCTTGTCGAATAGCAATTTCTTTCTTGCCCCGTCTGGTTTATTCCATACTAGTAGCTTAATGTCACTATACAGGAACGGTTCTGCTACAGCTTTGAACCGGTGAGACACCTGAATGACTTGATAGCAAGACTTGGGCGTGAGGTGAGAGCAGACAGCGGTAAGAATCTCAATTGGAAGGTCGTTCAGCGTATGTGAACCTGTAAGTCTGGTCTTGATGGTCATAATTACCTCCGACTGAGCGAGAGATTGTGGGCTGTTGGAACTCCAGACAGCGGTGAGGCAACACTTAATAGTAGTCGATGCGGAATTTAGCGTTTGCAAGACCCTGGAAAATGCTTGGCACTGACTCATTGGCCTAAGTTTCGAGCCTTTGGTGCCAAGCTTTCTCCAGGATATCGCACATGCTATATGTGCCCACCCACGCCACCTTCATGTCACTGAGATGAGTCACCTCCCATTACTCCGTGGAAGATTGATGCCTCAGTACTTGAGTCATCAAGTAGGCTAAGGTGCGGACGAATTGCCATCTAGAGTTTGACTATGGCTGCTTCGGAAACGCGCACATCTGTCTCGGAATGTTGCACCAGATCCATCGATCAACGGATTTGGGGATTCCTGGTGACGTCTCACGTGTTCGGACACCACCAATTTGACACTGCATAAAACACACCACACTCCTATACACGCGGCGAGATCGATGAGGTGTTGTTGTGCGTTCCTCCGCCGGGAAAAAGCGTTAAGTCGAGGTACCATGGCGTCTATGAATCAGGTTGAGGATGATGGTGAACGCATAACGGATGGCTTGGATATGGATGTAAGCAGTCATCAAACTCTAGAGTGATCAAGACAAGGGGAGCGAGGAACGACATGAACGCTGTCTTTGACGGAATGGAGCTCCTTATCAATACCGTCCCATCGTCCACGTTTGCCTGTTGAAGAGTTCCGACGATCTCTGACTAGCATCTCCCGTGGTCAACGTTCCAGGTAGAAGTAAGTAAGCGCTTCCATATAACAGAGCCACTTGGAACGTTGATGTAGAACATGCCCTTGATATGCATCAATAAAGAACTTCTACCCAGATAGAAGATCTTGGCACACATGAGGCGAATGTGTTGTCTCACGCGAAACACATATCCTCTTGTCTGCTACGGCTTGCGACAGGTGTCGCAAGGCAAATGCACTTCCATCCACGACATATTCCCTTGAGCCTTGCCGGAGAAAGTAAAGCCTTCTTGCACATAATGTATTGCTCGTTTGCCAATGCATGAGTGTTACAGAACCTAAAGGGCGTAATACGAAGAGGTCACCGGAGGATTTCAAGAGTTCATGGAGTGAAGTACCTCGTACGACGACGCAAGATGATGGGTATCAGAAAGGGAATCAAGAGCGTTAATTTCAATGATATTGAGTCTTATGTAGTGGTCTAAGGTGATGATCCTCGGCAAGTAATTGACTGTACGCAGTGTTGTTTCAGTCCGGCCGTAGTCTCAACGTTGGGGACGCGTGATCCCGAATTGGTGTTACTGTACTACCCATGCTCGTTTCATTGATATTGTGACTCAATAATTGCATCTCTCAATAGACAAGTCGGCCCATGCGCAAGTTTATAGTTCATAAGCCAGCACATAGAATTACAAGAGCGACACAAGGTAACCAACATGTTTTCAGGGTTACCGGTTAGGCTTCATCACAGGCCTCCATCGCGCAACGCCAGCACGCGCTGGCCCGGAGCCACACCAAGCGACTTGTCGTTGTTCAGGTCCTTGATACTCAGTCAGACAGATGCGGCTGTCATAAGGGGCATGGAGCGCACAATGGACGTGATCGGCGAAATGGTCCATCGAGCAGGACTCCGCCCTGTAGCACCATTATCGCCTCAAAGACCGACCAATGGAGAGGAAGAAGAAGTAGGCCATAGAGTACCAGTCTCTACGGAGAAAGATCTCGGCGGTAGACCACCGTTTGGTCTAATGGGGTGGATACCAGAAGATGTGATTGTTGGCACCAGTGAACCGACAACCTCCGAGGACGTGGAACGCATACACCATCTTTCAACGTTCCCACGCATGCGCAGTACTAGGCCGTCTTCTGTTGGGGGAAAGTCTGGGTCAACGGTTAGCCAGGCCCTCCGCCAAAGTTCCATCACTGATGTTTGGCAAATTCAGGTCTCCGTTCACGCCTCACCGTCCGGACACCTAGAAACAAGGTCAGGATTGATCCCAACGGATAGCGGTAGCGAACTATTTGTACCGCTTGATCAGATCGACATGCTGCTGGATGCGGAAACCATTGCGAGGATGATGGTTGCTGCTGGACAAAGTATATTGCGTCCGTATGGGCAGAAGACGGTGTTCCCACAGCACCAGAAAAGCGGTACCTTCCACGAAACTACAACCGAGCGAAAAAGTTTGAAAGATTGGCTAAGTTCTGATGTGGTACCTCAGCCTGAGCCTATGTATCATCCAGCCTTTGCGGATGAGATAATTCGGCAGGGAGGAACGCCACCGCAGTGGCGTATCCCATCGGTACCATACATAGAGGCGAATCCCACAGAGGCGAGCAAGGGTCGAAGCGGGGCTCCTCCTTTCGAAAGGTTCATGAACCTGAAGGGCAATTTTGCTGCAAATGGGAAGCCTGTTGATGGGAAGATGGGGTCAACGCATTCGAAGGTAGGCCACAGAGCCATCGAATCGGCGTCTTCAATACCTCGGGACAGTGATATAGAGGAAGAACCTGCTTCGAGAGTTGAGATGCTGCGACGACGAAGGCAAGATGTAGACACACTTGATCCCCGAGACTCGATGTCCGGGTATCCCGACGAAGAGGAGCTCAAGGCGATTCAATGCGATATACGAGCGAGAATAGTGCAGGCATGGGCCAGGCAGGAAGGATTAGTGACGAGGTTCAACAAATGGAGTCTGTAGTGTTAGCAGATACCAGCCAGATACATGAGGATTGAATGATTTGCTGGGTCCAATGAGCAAGGAGAGTCACATCTGCGAATTGTTGACGGACTGGTGTATTCAATGATCATGCTCTGAAAGTGAAAGATCTCTGTACTAGTACTAAGATTGAATGGTACGCCAAGCTTGCCAAGTCTGCTAAGCGTTGCCAAGGAAGGTTAGAGTCTCAGATTCTCCAGTCTTTTGACATCCATTGACAACAAACCCTATATCGTTGAGCACAACGTACAAAAATGCTATGGCAGCGGCATCGACTGCTTTAGAAAGTCTGATCAGGCATGACAACTGCATGAGCGCTGTGTTCGACTTCATGTACGGACTCACAATGTGAGAAGGCGGGGGTGACCAGAGCGACAGCGTGAAAGACCTTTATGCTTCCATAAGCTATTAATTCTAATCACCGAGACCATCATCACTTCCACTTACTTCGGCGGCTGATTTCACGGTCATCAGAACCGCTCGTGAGGTCCATCGATGACTTGATGTCATTCTCGCATGAGCTGATCCGGGTGTTAGTGGAACAGCTGCCACCTGAAAAGCGTTGTCAATACCTTCAATGGCATGCTCCGAATCAACGCATCTTACAACATAGACTCATATCGTAAGAAACGCCAGGATCTCTTCCCAGGCAGGGCATGCTCATCCCGATTTCAGCACCCGTATCAACGTTCGTGCCGTAGGATAGGCTCCCTCCATCTGTGATTGATCTTGTGGAAGTCTTACAGGTCTAAGCTTCCGCTGGAGCAACGGACCAACCATAGCGCGGGTCCTCAACGGTTTGGTGATACGCGATACGAACCTCACAGTTTCAGGTTTCGATTGATCTTGATCGATTGAAATGGACGAGACGCTCGTACTCCTATAGTCGGTGGTGACTGGCGTGGACCTAATGCGAGATTTCACCAGCGAAGGCTAAGCGCGGAAAACGTTTGATAGTAATCGAAGGAACCGGCTACCTATGCATCTTCAGATGGCACGAGACCCTAACGCTCAGATTGAGGGTCCATGAGCCGGCCAGCGTTCTTCATGGTCATTCGTTCCTGACGTGAGCAGAAACAAGGTCAACGTTCTGATTAGGGTGTGACATGTGGTCTAGTGTTAGGCATGAGCAACTACGCCTTCGAGCTGGCTTGTGCAGTAAAGATGTAGCAGGCGAGTCTTACCTCCTATCGCGTTCCTTCAGAGTCGCCGAATGTCCAAGAATGGGCATGAACTGATAGACCAATGTCGCATGTCGGACACAATGCCGTATCTATATTGGACTTTAGATAACACAAGCGCACTGCGATCGTCGAAACAGCTTGCGTCACAAGCCTTCAGCAGAGTTGAGAGGATTACAGACCATTGATGTGAGACATTGCACTACGAGGAAGATTATTCTCGGTGGCCAAGAGGGCCCACTCCGCCTGCTTATGTTTTTAAAAAATGAGGAGACTCTTTGACTGATTGGCATCTATCTGATCTCCATGAGACTGCACTTCATGTAAGGGCGAGCGGAGAGGCATTTTCTGCGTACGTACGGCGAGCTTCTGCAAGACCCCGAACATGGGAGTGTTGGGTATTCAGCATCATCTGGCTGCTTCTTAATATGTGTCCATGATGCTAAGGATATCCTCATGTAGATCAACGTCGACCCACAGATTCAAGATAGGAAGGAATGGTGAAACAAACGCTGACTCATCAATAGGATTTGATCGTTACTAGTGGTTACCAACGACCGCCATATCGGGCCAGACTGTCTGAATCAGTGCAACGCACGAGTGGCAACGAAAACGTCTTGTGTCGGGACGAACGGTAATGAGTAATTCGTTCGTTCGTACAGACAGACGGCAACATTGGGTGTAACGCGGATCGCATAATGGTGGGCCATTCGGTCCGAGGGTCGAGTGGCTACTGCATGAGTCCTGCAAGAGTGGCATCAGTTATTGAAGCTCATAGGCTCAAGCACAGCCAGTACCATGGCTATAACGAGAATAAGGACTAATAATCGGAACATGAGTATCCTCCTGCTTACCGGGCATTCAAATATGTGCAATGTCCGTAACGCATTCAGTATATAAGACCTCGACTCCAGAGCCGGTACTGTTCTCCATTCGTCTTTATTACTCCAACATTCTCAAATATTCCAAATACTCCACTACAGCATACATCCTAAGCTTGGCGAAGGAAGAAGCTAAAAGCCTAAGCCCAAAGATAGAAACCTGAAAGCCTTCGAGTCTGTCACGAGGTTGACACGGAAGTATGAGTCACATGGTCCGTCTTATTCTCCAGATTTCACTAACATCGCATCTAGATCATGATGGGGCAGCCCTCAACTTACACACATGCTGACATTGTGGTCATGCTGTACTTTGGATCTATGGGCTTTACCAATACTGGCTTGGCCTCTCTCCTCGAACACAAAGGTCTGCAGACACGCAACCACTCAACTATCCGCAAGAAACGTAACGCCTTGAAATCTGAACACGAGTTGTGGGACCTTGTGACCCTAGAATGGAAGTTGTATGAGGTTGGTAGATATCTCAGTGGTATCATGAGCGACCCAAACGAGTTTAGAGATACGATCGCAGTGGGAGCGGAGGAGGAATCAATTTACTTAGCAAGTTTCGACTGCTACCTGCATTGAACCAGTGCGCTGATTTTAAGGACAGGCAAATCAATCGAGTAATCACGCAGCTTTATTTGACATTTTTCGATCCAGTGGGGGGCTCATAGTGAATGAGGTGACGCGTGGATACTGTGAGGCTTTGAAAATACCTCAGTTACGTGAGCCAACCCAAACGAATACAGCGGTCAATCCGGCGGATGCAACCCAGTCGGCTGGGACGACCCAAACGAATACAACAGTCAATCCGTCAGGCGCAAGCCAGTCAGCTGGGGCGACTCAGGGAAGTGTAAACCTTGACTACTTCGACTTCGGAAAGGGTTACTGATCAGGATAGTCCACATTGAAGTTCAAGGGGGGATGTTATTTAGCATAATCTTCATGGTGGGATTGGATGGTGATTGGGCGAGTCGAAGGGCTAGACTTTCATGACGATAATCTAACATCCCAGTACCATGATTCCTCGCAGTCTTCCGTGAACCATGGCGTTTGAAGAGAACTGTGAATGGACTGTTCCGTTCCCACGCGCTGTCTATTTGATATGTCCATTTGATATGTGCCACAGCCTTCCCTATGACCTGCCGCCAAGAGTTTTGGCTGGGAGGCTTACCTAGCTCTCTTGTGACACCTCAATTGCCGCAGCAGACTATTCTCTTGTTACACTACGCGAAATACACCACCGATTCTCCACGATATCCCACTTACTGCGTCCCAGAAGAGCGTGTAAATATCGATGGCTCGATGTGAAAAAGGGAATGGATGGGCTCACTCCGACATAGACAAGCCATTTAAGGCTCTTTGATGGTGAAGATCGACCATGACATCGAAACAGAGGTGCAGACTGAGTGATGGGGCATTTTCCGTACAGATTGTGCAAGTCGAGCTGGTTTCGATTGTGCAAGAATAGAGCCTACAGACCTATTTCTCAGTGTTAAATACATCAATGCAAGGAAGGCAGGTCGAATATATCAATTGGCTATGTGCAAGGCTTCTCGGAGTCATGTGTACGCATGCAAGAGCTATCGTATTGACTCCAGCAGACTCCAGACGTCGGTTAATTGAAGTAGACACGAGAATGTAGAGATAAGTCGCTTTGCAGCGAGCTAAGTCATCCATCTATGAGTTCCTTCAAGCCTAGATCCACGTATACGTATGGCCACTTTGTGCACTCAGAAGGTCATAGACACTGTCAACTTCCGATACTAATGCTACTCCCAAACATCCCGACATACTTAGCCAAGCTCTCTGAATCCCTCAACCTTTACCCACTTATCTAGCCTCTAATCAAAGTAATCAAAATGGCGTCACCACAACGCCCTGCGAACCAACAAGTGATCGCAAAGGTCGAAAAGGTCTTCGAGGACATCGCCAACAGTCTTCTTCGAAAAGAAGAGATATCAATTCCGTTGAGATACAAGAAGTTAGTATCTACTCAACACGATGCTGGGTTGTCAACTGCGATTACCAAGATATCGTTCCCAGCACGCACGCCTCAAGAGGCCCGGAGGTTCAGTATGACTCTATCGACACCATTTGCCTTGACAGGCAAAAGCTGATGCCGATACCAGCGGTCCTCCTAAGGATCTTGGATCTCATTCACGAGGCTTTATGTAATAACGAGGTCATTTCGAAGAGGTGACTAAAGTTCCACTTGCGCGAGACTGGCACTGACATTCTCCTCTTAGAAACATCTACTACAAAGATCCAGCGCTCTTCAAATCGCAGCAAGTGGTCGACAAATACGTCGATATCTTTGCATACACCTTTGGTATCCAAAGAGCGGCTCTTAACGTCGTCAGTTCCACTCGTTTCAAGCATAATCAATTAAGGAACGATACCGACAGATGCTCTCTGCATAGACTGCTGCTGCCAAGGGACTCGTAGTCGGTGACTACGCTCTTCACCACACGAACGGCACCATCACTCATCACAACCCCACAACGGTAGTGATATCGCAGGATCCATGTCCTACGCAAGCAAATACTAACAGTGTCAGACGCATCTCGTCGCCGATACCAACGACGTCAAAGAAATTGATACATCACGGATATCCTGGGTTCTAGTGATAGAAAAAGAAGTCAATTCCACAACCACGCCTCATCATACTCACCACTAACAATCACCAGTCAACCTTCCGAACATTAGCATCCAGCAACGTGCACCAAACCTCGCACGCGGGCAAGGGAATAATACTCACAGTCCGTCCCCATCACCGACCATCCTCCCTCCTCGCTAACCCCCTACCCAGGCAAAAGGCTACCCCGACATCTCCACCCGCGCATTCCTCCACCACCTCGCAACAACGCAAAACCCCCACAAACCCGCACCGGCCATCTACTGCCTCGTAGACTACGACCCCGACGGCGTAGCCATAATGTCAACCTACAAGCACGGCTCCTGGAACCTCTCGCACGAAAGCAGTCAACTGCTCGTTCCCAGCATACAATGGCTCGGTGTCCGGAGCTGCGACATCGTTAGTAGTGCGGATGGCGAAGAGTATAAGGGTGTGCTGAGGCTGAGTGGGAGGGATCGACATAAGGCGAGGAAGATGTTGGAGAATAATGTTGTGCTGGGGGAGGAGGGGAGGGAGTCTGAGTGGAGGAGGGAGGTGCAGGTTATGTTGATGTTGAATGTTAAGGCTGAGATGGAGGTTTTGGCGGAGAGGGAGGGTGGGGTGGTGGGGTGGGTTGAGGGGAGGTTGTTGGTGCATGAGAGGCACGAGTCGAGAATGGTCGTTGATGACGAGGACGACGTGATGACGACGGGTAGTGATGACGACGACGATCTCGGCAGGTGATGATGCCGTCTAACGATTAAGGACTGACAGCGAGTAGATTTCTGAGCTTAGCATCGCTGCCCTGTTAGCTCGTCAATAGACACATTTCCCCAGTCCAATTGAGCAACAAGTCATGGAACCATTCACCATTACTCGCAGCTCAACGAGATTCACAGAAACCAATATACAAGAAAACCATACTAAACCCTCCCTCCCCATTTCCCCCCAACCATCTATCCCCTCAACTCCCCCCAACAAACGCCAACCCCAAACTACTCACAACCGTCAACCCAATGACAAAATACCCCGAAACCTGCACCTGCCGATTGGTAAACTGCCTCCCACTATCCCACACCAAATGCCTCACCCCATTCCAGCAATGATACGTAAACGGCACACTCACCACCCCCTTCATCAACCCCTTACTCACCGCCCCAAACCCGCCAAACCACTCCGCCATCGTCGCGCTCTCCAGATGCCATCCCAGCACCGGAGACGCGAGATAGGCGGTGGCGAAGACGTAGAGGGCGCCGGAGAGGGTGCAGGCGGTGATGCGGTTGAGGCCGGATAGGTACCATGTTAGCTGGGGTTGGTAGATGGAGAGGTGTGGGGCGACGGGGCGGAGGCGGCGTTGGGCGGTGAGGATGTCGTAGGCGGTTGTGGGGGTGGTGGGGGCGGTGGGGGGCTGGGAGGGGGTTGCGGAGGGTTGGAGGGCTACGCCTCTGGTGGGTGGGGTTTTGTTAGTGGATAGATGGGAGGTGGAAGGGGAGAGAGAGGATGAGGACAGGAGAGAGCTTTGGGAGAGGTGGGACGGGAGAGGTGGTTACCGTGCTTGGAAACGTGATCGGTTTGTTCCAATGGCTGCTGGAGTTGCGAATCGAGAGAGGGCCGGTTGGTGGGCGAGGACTGCGGTGGAGGGTTAGCGGACATGGGAACCGATAGGAGGATCCCGATTGAACTCACGTCGTCGCACGGACTGCTGCGTGATCCTTCGAGCCAGCATTGTGCTTGTAGTCTCTTACGTCTGAAGATACTTAGGAAGATGGTGCTATCCCGAACCCGCATCAATGGGGACGGGACCGCCAAGGCCTCGGCAACGCCGGCTAATCCTCGGGCCGCAATATATTTCTGATACCACATTATATAGCCAAGTAGCCTCCTTGCTTTCCTTTCCCTTCACATCAGGACTCTAGGAGGTAATTGCCCACATATACTGGTCTCTACGATGACGTATAGGTGACCCGGGGCATTGGCACATTGTGTCGATGTCTTACAAGGAGTCCGAGAGGGATGTTGCCTGTCGTTAATCACGCGTGCTGATCGATTCTCCACGATATCAGGCGTTTCATATCAGGGCTATATACGAAGAATGAGCTTGCAGGGAAGACTTTTTTGCTTCGGATTTGGGCTTTGAAAGTGAGGGCATGAGGGAGATGGATGGTGATGCCGCGCATACAGGTCTCTATCATTTTCTACAGAGCTGCATGCAAGGGGAATTTTGCCGAGTTGGACACAACCGAGGAATGAGCGCTACTGGACTTTACAACGTGCTTGCTGTTGCGTAGATAATGCAATAAATTCCTCTGCTACCTCTAATGTGACATGGTTATTCTGTTAGTGCCAAGAACGCTGTCGTGCCTTTGAAGGAAGATTTCTTGACGCTTTTACTTTCATTACACCTGATGCTGCTGTCCAATATACAGCCACGGGCTCTACGCCCAACAGGATCCTTGCTTCGTGCCGGCTTCGCGACATCAAAGCCCAGGTGTAGAGCATTACCACAAGTCCCTCGAAGCACTCCCCGCCGGCCGCCCCCTCCACTCACCAAACGGCCGTCAAGACAACCACAGAGCTCCCCCAAATCTTCGAAGAAGCCACCAGAGCCGCCGCAGATTGCACCGTCCTCGCTCGATGCGGTCTCCAGCGCCCTTCGCAATTCTGACTCCAACGACCTTCTCTCCGCCGTTCATATCCCGGACGACCCTCATGGCGTTCTCACCGCAGGTCACCCTGCTACAAACATACTGTCGAACTCAGCCATAGTGATGACCAGACAGCTGGAGCTCATGAATATAATGTTGGGTTTCGAGCAGGCGGATAAATATGTCATCATGGATCCGCAGGGGAATCACATCGGATACATGGCTGTGTTCAGTGCGCATAGAAGTCTCACCACACATGTCTTCGATAAGCACGGCAAGGAGGTCCTAAGGGTATGTCGTTGGGGGTAAACTAGGATTTAAGAGCTGATCTGATGCCAGTTTCACCGACCTTTTGCTTGGATATCGAGTCGGATCGGTATCTACGACCCCGTGGAGATTGGAAAGCACTCCTACTCCTCTTCTACTTCCCTAACAGATCCCAAATCCGGTGGCCTATCGACCGAATTAAGCGCAGAATCGGCCCAACTCTCGCCCCTGGCTTTGTCCGATATGCGGATCATAGGAGAAGCTCAGCAGCAGTGGGCCCCATTGCGGAGAAAGTATAATCTTTTTCTACATCGCAAGACCCCGCTCCCTGACCACAGCTCCAACAGCCACCAAGACTCGCCGCCAAGTCAGCCGCTTTCTAATTCACAGGCTATGGATTTGACTCCCTACAACAGCGAAGGCGGCTTTGCCCAATTCGCTTACGTCGACGAGCCGTTCTCCTCCTGGGACTTCTCCCTCCTCTCCGATGATTCCAAGCTCGTTGGCTCCGTGAACCGTAACATTGCAGGCCTTGATCGCGAGATCTTGACCGACACCGGAGTCTACGCTCTACGCATGGATGCTGCAGGACTCGCTCAAGAGCCAGGCCATCTGATCTCCAAGACTGGACAGCAGGCCGAAAAAGCAAACGAAGCACCAAGTACAGCAATGACACTCGATCAGCGCGCCGTCATGCTAGCCACAGCCGTAAGCGTGGATTTCGACTATCTCAGTCGCAAAAGCGGCTCAGGCGGCGGGATGGGGTTCATGCCGATATGGTTTCCATGGGGAGGTGGAGGGGCCGCAGCAGGAGAAGCAGGTGCTGAGGCAGGCGCCGTGGAGGGTGCAGGTGGTGCTGGTGGAGGCGTTGGGAGAGCAGGAGCTGGAGCTGGAGAAGTTGGAGAGGGTGCTGCTGTGGGTGCTGGTACGATGGCTGGATATGAAGCTATGCAACAGAGAGAGCAACAGGGTGGGAATCCTTCTGGCACTGATGGAACCAACAACCTTGATCTGGATCCGTTTCTTTCAGGTCCAAGGAACCAGCCAACGCAGCAGCAGCAGCCAGGTCAGGTTGGTCAGGATGAAGACGTTTGGGGCAATGACGATGATCCTTGGGGTGGCAATTCGGGAGGCGGAGGCGACGGCGGTGGTGACGGAGGTGGTGGTTTCGATCTGGGTGATTTCTTCGACTCTTGAGAAAGTGGTTTCGGTTTACGATTGCAGGATGGAGGGCAAATTTTGGGGGGTTTGTTGGATTCGGAATGATACCCACCGCTCACAGAGAAGCGCTTTTGCAGACCTGTATGACATAATGGATGATCTATGAAATGTGGCATCCTGGTGGGATCTGATCTCGTGACTGCCGTTGTGTTCAATGTTAGTTCCTCCAGGCCATCAACTACCGAATCTACAACATACAACACAACGTACGAATTCCTAGCCCAAATGCCTACCATTCACTCCCACTCCTAACCTAACTACAACCAATCCACACCACCACCAATAAAAACCCTCCCCCCACTACCCCCTCCCCCTCACCCACCACCCCCAGATTCAAAAAAAAACAAATGGCATCCCAAATCTCCACCAAGCGCCTCTTCCACGAATACAAGACCCTAACCTCCTCCCCCCCCGACGGCATAACCGCCGGTCCCATCTCGGAAGAAAACCTCTACGTATGGGAAGCCCTGATCCAAGGCCCCGACGGCACGCCCTTCGAAGGGGGGATCTACCCGGCCGAGTTAAAGTTCCCGAAGGACTATCCGTTGAACCCGCCGACGATGAGGTTTTTGGGGGAGGTGTGGCATCCGAATGGTATGTGGATAGTTTACTTACGCTTGCCCCGTCCCCATATATGCACTATATACATGCGTGCAGGGCTGATACATTCGCACGCCAAACAGTCTACCCCACAGGCCTCGTCTGCATCTCCATCCTGCACCCCCCCGGCGACGACCCTCTGCACTACGAATCGGCCTCGGAGCGCTGGTCGCCGATCCAGAGCGTGGAGAAGATTTTGATCAGTGTGATGAGCATGTTGGCTGAACCTAACGATGAGAGTCCGGCGAATGTGGAGGCGGCGGTGATGTGGCGGGAGCGGAGGGGGGAGTTTGAGCGGAGGGTTAGGGAGGGGGTGAGGAGGGGGTTGGGTGTTCGGTAGGGGGTGTGGGAGGGGTGGGGTGTATACGGTTGGGAATGAGTATGTCACGGTGGATACTACTTTGTTGAAAGTTGTGGGGAGTCGAGGAGATTACACCTCTGACTCTCGACGCATAGTATCTGCGTGTGGAAAGATTCCTCCCCTATGCGAAGGTTTCCCAGCTTTTACAACCCCGCGACTACGATATCAGAGCAGCAATGTCTGCACTTTTTCTTTCGAATTCAGGGTAGAGTGAAGCGTATGAGAACACGACTCAGATATGATTATTGATGAAGAGTAAAGACGATCACTCTCTTCCAATACATGCTGCTAGTCCTTCCATCCTTCGCGTCTCTATCCGTTACCTCTTACCCTCAAAACATTACCAATTCCCAATCAGTCCGCTATCCGATCTCCTCGATCTATTCCCCAACTTCACGCACACATGATGAAAACGATGATGTACCACGCCCTCATTCCGATGCCCTTGTCCAGACGACAGCATTTCCATATTCATGATTATTAGGAAAGGTGTGTTGCCGACGAAGGATGAGAAACATGGCCACCGAAGATTGGATTTCATCGAAGCGAAAGGGCTTGTGCGTGGCGTAGTTCGACAGCCTTTGGAGAGGGGCTGTTTGGAGGGGGTGGTGGAGGCTGAGGGGTGCTTGGACGCGTCTTCGTCCAGCTGTTGGAGTGAAGTCTGGGGTCTGGTGTTGGTTGATGCATAGTAGCTTGGAGGAATGATGGAGGAATGATATTGTGGGCGATTGGGTGTAGAGGCTCTGGGGTTTTTGGAGTTTTTGTGTTCGGGTTTGTGCTGCTAGAAGGATGGCTGGCTTTGAGATGATGAGATGAGGAAAACACCGAGGAGCGTATATATATACTTCAATGAACCTATACGAGAAGGAGAACGAAGAAGACAGACGGCCGGTAAAGCCTCATTGCGGACGACAGAACGAGAATTGTCATCAAGTTGGCCATCAGGTCATCCAACTCTGGCTATACGCACCGCCATCGCTGAGTTCCGGACCACCGTCGCTGTGATTGATCCCTTCATGTCGGACTGCTTGCCCTTACAGGCAAGAGGGATGAAGATGGTGAAGTGTCTTTGCCGCGGCCGTTGGTAAGTGACAGCAAGCCCATGCAAGTGGACTTGGCTTCTACGGATCTGTGCGTGTAGACCATGACCTAACGTGATTTTTAGTCAGCATAAACGTTCTTGATTGACTGAGATCTGGCAATGGAGGCAGTAGACGTTTCACTTGTTGCGAATCTCAAAATAGAAAGAGTTTCCTCGGTTTTTCGATCTGTGTGTACCTTGCATTGTGCGCCGGAGGCCCACTATAACCTGATGAACCTCTAGGATTTCTTGCCGATCGCAAGCATACAAGAACCCGCGCGCTTAAGCACGTCGTCGAATCTGATCACCACCATACATCTGCTCGAGTCCAAAACTGGTCTGCAGCCCTAGGAGGTTTGCATGTACATAACACGTGGGGATCTCAATCATCATCTGACAGCTGATATATTACTGGTTCAGTCAGTGTCCCTGAATAGAATCAGTTGCTGGTTGTTTGCCAATGATGGAGCCGACGGTTCATACCATGCACAGCTGACGATAGCTTCTTCGACTTCACAAGACGCTTTGAAAATGTAAAGGGAGCCTTCCTGGGTACGAAACGAGCGGTTGGCGGTGGAGTGGCTGGCGGTGACAAGGGTGACCTTGGCCTTCCGTGCGTAGGTCGTGGCGAAGCAGATCGGGAGTTGGGTTCACTGAGCATTGCCGGACTCGATGGAGGGTTAGCCGGCATCCGACGGGGTGCTGCATTGTCGACAGTGAAGTTCTTCGTTGAATCACACGGAGGATCTGACCGAAGCGGATGTGGGCGGTCTTTGTCTATCCTAGGCTGTCCTCGAGGAGTTGGCGGTCGATCAAAGGTAAATGCCTTCGAAGCTGAATTGTTCGTGTTTGCCATCGTGTTTGGAACGGGTGTAGAGACTCAGTGTGCAATTTTTCGACGGGCTGTATGAATATATCGAAAGGGGGAAATTATTGCCTTCATGGTATGGTGTCCGGCGATAGGGTGATGGCCATCTGCCGATATGTGCAATGCCACGTAACTTGAGCTTCATCGTCCGCGGCCTGATTCCGTGACATTGGATCTTACGCTGTCTGTCCAAGCTACGGGTGGTCCTGCATCCGCTGCCTCAACCCAAACACTGTTCCTGACGGGGGTGCTCGGGCTTACCTGTGAAGAATGTATGCCAGTAAAGACAGCCCAACGCAGCTTATACGAGTCACAATCTGGCGATTTCCTCTCAGCTTTGTTCGATGGCTAATAAGAAGGGAGTGGGAACAGGGTCGACTGATTTGGTGCAGGCATGCCCAACCACGGGATCCTGCAGAATTGGCTTGCATATGGCCTCATTTTCTTCGCAGTTGAGATCCTTGAGAGAGCACAAGTTGTCAATGCTGAACAATGCGCTCGATGTATTTTTGGAAAGTTGATATGGAACTGAACTGGAGTCCGTTCCCGAATTCTCCCCAACTCGACTAGCGCCAATGTCCGCGTTAGCCTTGCGACGACGGTTCTCACCTATATGGCTCACCACACTGTTTTATAAATTGTAGTAAGGCAATGTTGAAGAGGAGGTCATAGCTCTTTTTAGTGCGACGTATGAGCATTGACATCGTGAATGTATGCGCTGCGTGGGTCTTTCCACGAGAGCGCGTACTCCCGTAAGATTCCTTTAGATTCTTTAGAGGGCACGGTATGTCGTTAGCCGAGAGTAACCACGTTGTAAGTCCGAAACAGGTGTGGAATCTCAGATTGAGTGTGCATGTCCATTTGCGGCGGCTGCATCTCCCTGTCTAGTTGCAACCCGAGCCCAAATTTTTGGCGTTAATCAAAAGTTGATGAGCCCAGAAGCAGGTCGTTCACGTCTCCACTAACGAAGGGCTAACAAGGCATGAAACGTTTATTCTCTCATCAAGATCCCCATATGTGGAGCCCTCACATCCCATTGTAGCAAGTCTATACCATTGAAGAGTGTAACGTCCAGCAAATCGAGTATGATGAGGACCCTGTGGGGTCACACCAGGTCAAAACATGGGACCTTCGAATGGACGCGAGCCATAGGACCAAACGGCTGCTTTTTCGAATCCATTCAACCGTGATCATGGCTATCGGCACTTCTGAGGTTGGTTGTGGTTGGCGCTAGCATGCGGCAAAAGGTATTCGCTTCCATGGCAGGCCTTCACTGCGTCGGCACCACAGCGTTTACCACATAAGTCATTAACTTGACGACCTCTTGCAACGTTTTCGAACATAGCGGAGCGCTCGGCGCAGCATTCGGCGCCACTGGTGAATTATTTCGTAGGGTCATCGTGTCCATTATAGGAGGGCCTTCTTGACGATTTATCGACCAAGTCAGGACCATTTGTTTTGAAAGCTAATGTTGTATTGTCAACACAGCATGTGCTATAATTGCTTTCTATCTTGGATCAATCATTGGCTAACGGAATTAACAACATATCTTCCATCAGCAGGGTAGTCGAAAGCATATTTTGTTGGTAAGGTCTAGTGAAGCAGATCATGGTAGGAGAATTGTATAATCTGATTCGATTAGATTGGAGAACTTAACAACAAGATCACGGGAACGCGTAAGATTTGGGCCTGCGAGAGAGCTGATAGCCCGGCTCGGAGTGTGATTCAATTTGAGAAAGCTGCCACCAAATTCCGCGGATGATAAGCCCCTTGGCCGAAGTCCTGTGCCCGGACAGTGGCAGAGCGTAAGCCAAGATAAGAGTAATGGCTTAAGTCGAGCGATGGCAAATGATTGCCATGCACTAAAGCTTTACACCATGTTGATAGCCATAGTGATCGACCAAACCCTGATCGAGAGACTTTTGATGTGCAGCGATACGGCAGGAACAGTGGCATCAGGAGGGATAGAGAACGGCTTGCACCAGTACCTCACAGTGAGTTACGAAAGATCTTGCCTCACACGGGGCGGGAAAAGGATGAACATTGATAGTTCGTGGTAGAAATATGAGTGGCTGGACTCGGGAGCTCGCGCTAGGCGCAAGGCGCTTGAGCAGGCTAACGCGGCTAACCTCCATCCACTCTTAAATCTCAAAGTACTTTATTGAACTTCAGCATCAGACATGATGAGTTGAAGCTGAGATCCAGGGGTTTCCGAAAGTCAACACTGTGATCTGCCAATGCTGTCTGCGCTCATCTCATGGCGTCCATTTAGCACCAACTTCTGAAAACAGAACCGCGGAGTTGCTTCGAGAGGCCTTCCCGAGATGCTTACAGGATGTTGCGTGTAGATCATCGAGATTATTTGCGTACTTATTAATAATTTTGATACGAACGCTGGTGTTCTGGATCTGTGAGCCCGATCCCAACGAAAATTGTCTGTAGCACCAGTCAGCAGCTATACTGTCAGCATGTCAGTATGGAATCCTGATAACATCAAAGACGTTGCAGAATCGCTCGGCATCACCTCCCTCAGTGACGATGTTCTCCAAGGCCTGTCTTCGGACATCGAGTACAGACTATCACAAGTCTTGGAAGAAGCCTTAAAGTTCATGCGGCACAGCAAGCGATCAACACTATCAACGCAGGACATCACGCAAGCGCTACGAGTCTTAGATATCGAGCCATTATATGGCTATGAGTCTACGCGGCCGCTACGATTTGGTGAGGCCTCTATAGGGCCCGGTCAACCGTTATACTACGTTGAGGATGAGGAGGTTGATTTTGAGAAGCTCATAAATGCGCCGCTACCAAAGGTTCCAAGAGAGATCTCGTTTACAGGTGGGTAGCCATGCAAGAACCGCGGAGAAAAATCTGATCTTGATTTAGCACATTGGTTGGCCGTTGAGGGTGTTCAGCCGTCGATACCACAGAATCCTACTACAGCAGACTCGCGAAGTCAAGAATTAGTACCTAAAGGACCTGGTGCAAACCCCAATCTAGCTGCTATGAGCGGAAACGACAATGTCACTGTCAAGCCATTGGTCAAACACGTTTTGTCGAAGGAGCTACAATTGTATTTCGAGAAAATCTGCAGCGCCCTTCTCGATGAATCGAATAACGAGTACCAAGTCGCAGCCTTGGCTAGCATCCGCAGTGATCCAGGTCTTCATCAGCTAGTGCCGTACTTCGTACAATTCATAGCCGAAAAGGTTACGCACAACCTCAAAAGCCTTTTCATACTTGCGCAGATGATGCAGCTAACGACTGCTATGCTCGAAAACAAAAATCTCTACGTTGATCCATATGTATGCTCGGTCCTTGAGGCATCTGGTTTCGACAGCGACTGACAATCGTCACAGATTGCCTCTATCGTTCCGCCAGTGTTGACCTGCCTGGTAGGTCGGCGCCTAGGCAACCCCGCAGATCCCCTCCCACCTTATGAGCTTCGCCGAATGGCAGCTTCAGTCTTGTCATCAGTTACCAAGAAGTACAGCAAATCATCCCACATGCTGAAGCCTCGCCTCGCTCGCACCTGTCTAAAACACTTTCTCGATCCCAGCAAACCTATCGGAACTCATTACGGAGGCATTATCGGACTACAGGCGATCGGAGGATCAGAGCTTGTGCGAGCATTGATCATACCAAACTTGAAAGAATATGACGGTTTCTTAGCCGACGTAAGTATGGATGCGGAGAACGAGGCCAATAAAAAAGGGAGTGAAATGGTGATCGAAGCGCTTGTAGAGGCCTTGATGTCATTGGAGGCGGAAAGTGTAGGTGCAATGAATGGGTTAGCTAACGGCCATGCTGTGAAGACAAGGAAGCAGGTTGCGGAGAAAATTGGGGAGCTGCTTGCTGGAAGGGTAATGGAGTTAGGAAAGCCGAAAGTGGTGAAGGCCTTACTAGAGTGCTGAAGGCACTGCCTGGTGCTACTACGAGCGGCGCAGCTGGATTATGCGGAAGAGCGGCACCTGTATCAACATGTACAGGAAATTAAGCAGATACTTCCTATACTTTCCAAATTTGAACTTCATGAAAGGCTATCATGAGGATGTCGAATCGTTGGGGTAGACTTGCCCATTCAGAGGACTAACATGTTTTGATTTTATAAGGTGGCATCAAAGCATGTTGACCACTCTAGCAAGTATGAATTTGCAATCCGATATCGGACTAGGATAGCTGTCTAGCCCGTTCCTGCCAAGCATGCCAAGCGGTGGAATATATCTTATCAGATGATCTGATTAGAGCTCCTACTTTTCGTTCCATATTCTCCATCAAATATCCACGCTGCCACAGCACACACAGTTGTAGCTGGTGTCCCTTCTGATTGGGTGATCACATCTCCAATTATGCATCCCTACCAAGTAGCACCGTCCCACCCGACGCCGTTATCCAACCGCACCTCGCCCTTACTCGCCGATTCCCCACCCGTCCTGATCCCAGCGATACCTTCCGATATCAATAAACCACTTGCTCCTACGCCTGGCTCCGTCAACGCTCCCGCAATCTCCATAAACAAAACATGGGTACTTCCCCCAAAACCCAAGCCTGGCCGCAAACCTGCGGTGGACACGCCACCCACAAAGCGAAAAGCACAGAACAGGGAAGCCCAGCGTGCCTTCCGCGAGCGGCGAGCCGCCAAAGTTGGAGATTTGGAGGAGGAGATGAAGAGGATGGAGGATGAGGATACACGGGAACAGGAGACTTTACGGGAGAGGATCAGGCACTTAGAGAGTAATGTAGAGGATTATAGGAAAATGCTAGAGGCGTGGCGGGAGAGATTTAATGAGATGCAAATGGCTTGTGGAAAGGAGAGGCAGTTGAGAGAGCAAGCGGAGAAAGAGGCTGAGAAGCTGAAGGATGTATTGAGAAGTGGAAGGGACGCTGTCGTATTGCCATTGAGGAAGGATCGGAATAGTCAGTACGTGAGCCAGCTGGCGGAAGAGGTACCGGAGGTTGATAGGATCGGAGGAGAAGACGAAGTTGAAGAGCAGATCTCTACTACATGTGGAAAATGCAGTATCGACACCCGATGTCAGTGCATAGAGGAGGCTTTCGACATGGGTAATATGATAGACGATGCGGCTGCACCAGCGTTCAAACGCCCGCATTCGCCTCAATCAACCAAAGACAACAAACGCGTCCGCCAGGATCCTGATGACATTGACAATACTGAGATCGATTTCACGTTCCAATTTGCCACCCGAAAGCCTTCAGCTACCACGACGGCATCGTCTACAATACCAGCAATAGCACCACCTGACCCCTGCGGATTCTGTTCCGACGACACACCCTGCATCTGCGCCGAGATGGCGAAAGAGTGCGCGCGCCCTCACCAAGATGCCATATCAATGCCATCAGCAAGCCCTCCTTTAATCCGAGAACTTGCCAACGCCAGCTCAACCTCCAACCCATGTGCCAATGGACCCGGGACCTGCGCTCAATGCATTCTAAATCCAACAAGCGCCCTCTTCTGCAGATCCGTTGCTGCCACCGGTGCCTTCTCAACAAACGGAGCCTCCGCACCACCACCACCGGCTGGTCCAGCCCTCACCTGCGCCGACGCGTTCACTACCCTCAGTCAACACCCCGCCTTTCCTGCCGCCACCAACGACCTCAACGCTTGGATCTCACAGCTGAACGCCGTACCAAAAGTCTCTGCCGTTCCAGATAGGACGGCCTTCGACATCGAAGCTGCGTCTGTGATGGCTGTGCTAAAGCTATTCGACAGGCGATTTGGCAGTCAGGGTGAGAACGTGAGAGACGATGGGTCATGAAGGGAGATATGGAAGGAGTCATGGGATCCAGCATTTGGCCGTGAGAGGAATACCAAAAGTGGTTATTGATTGCTGAAGAATCCGTCATTGCGTACAAGCGAGGCTTTCCCGAGAGTATGCAATACTGACGGCGAGACTGAAATTTACCAGATAAGGACTTGCGAAGGGAAAAGCGGCAAGACTACTCAAGCCGGAATCACTCCAAGGTACCTGACATATTCGACGCCTAAAACGAACAAAGTGGCCCACACCAGCAGCTGTTCATAGCTCACCTTCCTACCACAATAGTTCTCAATCAAGATAGATAGCTGCAGGCATGGCACGCTCGTTGCGTCCCGTTCGCTCTTGAAAGAAGCGTAAAGCGTGCCTGCAATGACTGAGGCCGTAGAACCCTTTGGAGTATTCATTCTTTCAATTAAATCAGGGGTGTTGAGAGCGTGAGAGAAAGGAATGTTTGAGATGACGATGAGATGTGGGAATCTGCTACTGTACATATACTCGCTTTCCTTGCTATGCACCCTCGAACCCAATGGAGAGTAATTAAGGACTATACATCCTCGCCTGCCCCTACCCAGACCAGATTCAACCCCTCCCATTCCGCCTTTCCTCTCTCAACTGTTCCCTCTCAAATTTCTCCTGCGCGATCTCCCTCTTCCGTCTAGCATCGTAAGCTTGCGCATGCTTCAGCTCTCCGGGCGTTCGCCTGCCCGTCTTCGTCGGCTGCTGGTAATCCTCCGTCCTCTTTTTCGCCGCCGCAAAAGCGGTCTTGATGTCGTCCATGAACCCTCCGGAGCCTCCTTTATTTGCTCCTCCTTGCGGTGAGGCTGCGCTTGCAGCCCTGTTGATTGTTCCCGAATAATTGCTTTTGGGCTTGTTGTTGTCGGGGAGGGGTTGGATGCCGACCATATCTCGGAACCAGTTTTGTCGGAGAGCGGCAGCTTGTGTCATTGAGATCATGGCTTGGATGAAGAAAGTGATCTGCAATGCGCCTGGCCAAGCACACATGATCAAGCCGCTGAATGGAGGCAGGACGTAGAGAAAGAACTTCCTGATTACGGGGGTCATCATGGTGTTGGTGGAACCAGACTCTCCCCCAACCTTCAGAGAACCAATTAGCAGATGGATGTATACAACCTCGAGATGAAGTGTCTACCTTAAACGTGTACCAATATGACGCCGCCGTCGCTATTGGCAAGATGAATAAAGGATCGGAAACAGTCAGGTCCTGCATCCAGAGCGGTCCTCCAGTGTCAAGTCCAGGGACAGGTAGATACGACATGCCGCGCATGAGTCGAAAAGCACCGAATCCAATTGGGATCTGAAGGAATGGTAAAAACAATTTCCAATACTTGACACCGGCACTAGCTCGCAGATCTGACATCTCTTTATAAGCTTTCTGCATGCCAGCCTGATCCCGATTACTTTGCGCGACCCTCATGCGCGCCATTATTGGCGCGTTGTACTCAGCGATCAGTTGATTACGGGCGGATGTGTCCGCTGCCGCGAGATAGCTTTTGAGGAGTAGAAGCCGGACGATGAGCAGAGAGAGGCCTATAGATGCCCACCATGGTGTTCCGGCGTTGATGTGGACGGTCTCTAGGAGGGTTTCCATCATTGCTGTAGTACCCCAGCCGTAATCAAGCCCCAGCTCTTTCAAGAATCCCATGTGTTCGTATACTGGGGCGGGCACGGAAGATGTGATGTCGTCGAGAGAAGTTGAGAGAAAGTCTTTCCCGGAAAAGGGTGGTGTCGTGGAAGGTGCAGCAGACTCGGGTTGCATATTGGCAATGGGCGAAGAGTTTGCTATGCTGGAGGCGAAACGTGCAGCCGTGCGGGCGTCTGACCCTACCGACGGCCATTGCTGAAATCGTAAGGGCGGCCCCGACTGTATCTGTTGTTTTGTAGGAAAGCTTGGCCGGGAGGATATGCCTACTGAAGAGCAGAACTACTGGGTCCATTAGCAGGGTATGTACAAGGTCAGGGGTGATTACGCAGACGTTGCGACCTGTTAACGAGGCAGCAATCGCCTGCCTATGCCCATGTTTGAAAGGATGGGACGACCTCTGAAGCCAACGAGCCTGAATCATGCTTGGGTTGCATTTACGAAGTCATGATTGAATTCCCTTGTTCTACAGGATTCGCCCAAGTGGGGAAGGTATGGCGTAACCCTAATCTTGATCCACTAACCTCACCAACGCGTATGTTTGATGGCAGTACAGTGCCGTAATGCACAAGAAAGCACTGAAAGGCATCAATGGCGCTATTTGGTCAGATACTTCTCGTCATAGATTGCTCTCTATTTCGAGACTAATCAAATCGGTGATATGCAAGTCATGTTTCGCTGCAATATATACAAATCGTAGGCATTCTACCCATTTTGGCACCAAGCAGTGTGATTATGCGCGCCAACGGTACGGCCAGTCACTGAATATGCACCATTTAGCCCTGTGCTCGCGAGGTAGACGTATAATCTACCCAGCATTGACCCCAAAAACGCTCACTCCAGAGATGTCATATCGTCCAAATCTTGCTCTCGCCGTATCCGCTCCGCTGGATCAGCTCGTATTTCTATTCCCGGTCCGATCGATCTTGAGGATCTTCCACTAGGGAATATCTGCGAAAAGTTTACCGTCAGCAGGGATCCGAATCTTCAAGAGATACGGCTGACACAACAGGGATTGCGATGTAACATCCAGAAAGGAAAGGTGTCGAATGTGCACCGTGTAATGTCTTGCAATATCGGAGTGGGAAGACAGCCTACGTACTTTTGTCCCTGACCATCCAAGTCTGAAGGCGGCCTCATGCGCCAACAGCTCTCCGAATCCCAGCATCAGCCCATTGACGAAAGGTAACAGTATATTGATCGCAGCGCCACGTAATAAACCCCATATCGTAGGTGGAGTATACAAGATCATCGGCGAGCTTGAGGATGAAGGTGGAGAGGGAGAGAGTTCGTTGTGTGAGGAGGAGTAGTTTTCACTGTCTGTAGGGAACGTTGCGGAGGATCCAGCCAAATCGCGTTGCGGAGGCTCTTCGTCCATCGTGGATGCGGAGAAATACGACGAGGTAAGCAGGCTGGGGTTACAGCTATTCGGTCAATGCCGCCGTTTCATTGCTGGAGAGCGAGGATTCAAGTCCTGGACCTTGATGATAGCTGCAGAGTGACGGCGGGCTTGGCGAAGAGCCCATCACGAACCCGCCTAGTCTTCAATTGCAACCCCTAACAGCTTAAGTGTAAATAGACTCAACATTGTACTACGAATCTCTCGTGTCCCTCATATCTGATTCCCCATACTTCGCTTCCGTAGGGATAGCCATACTATGGAAGAGCCGGAAGCATTCATGTCATGACTCGACATCCTAGGGCTAGGGTTTCAGCTAGATCAATGGTTCTCCACCAAGGAAATCCAGGCACTACAATAACATCACACGCTATGAATATCGTCGATATCACTACTTACTCATGCTGCTAGGTTTCCTTTCTGCAACACTAGCTAGATAAGAAAGGAAGCATTGGAGACTACTTATATATCGATATAGCCATAGTAATGGGAAGGTGGAAAGCTGCATCCGGCATGCCAAAATCAAGCTACTAGACAAGCTTGATTCTTTCCTAGGCATAAAGCAACATCAAGCATCAATACTGACTTGACAGTATCGTGTTTTGGGATGGATTCGAAATAAGATATCGCACTCAAGAATAGCTGCCAACCGCGAACTTACGATATCATACCGAGTACCCTCGATATGAGTCTCGTCGTTCGGTGTTCTACACCAATCCGAGTTTCCCTTCTGTGAGCGGATGCCTTTCACACCAAATCAATCATCGAGATCAATTTATAATGCTACGACCTACTAAGCATGCCCACATGTGTAACACCAATATCCAAGGGCACCAAACCTAAAGTGCGACTCACATAAGTACCCTCACAATTCCGATTTCCCTTCCATGCATATCTGGGCTTTGCGATCGAATTCTGCCAAGCCCATGTTGGCAAATTTTTCACTTCTCGATCTCATTGGAGCTATTATGACTAACGGGCATTTCGGGAGTATTGCGTGCTGTACAGTGTCATTGACACAATATGTGGTCGGAACTCGAGGACGTATCCGTGTACAATCACAGGACTCTTCATGTTGCCGCCCAATAGTCGAATGATCATCCACACTCGGGAATTTGTGAGAGCCCTTGTCTTATCGAGTTGAGACCTGCAACATCCTATCAAACAATACCACGGGGCCACGAGAACGACGAGTGATGGCTAGGACTGTCTGAGCAGCTCTCGGCCGAGGCCGCGCAACAGAAAAGAGTGTAGCATTTCGATATCCTCTACAACGCAGAAAGGCATACGGATGAGCCCCTTTCATCTCGCATACGATCCTTTCCCCAAAGATTGGAAAGGATAATGGCGGATGGCAGTTCGATAATTTGACAGCATGGCAGAATATAGCCCGTTCCTGTATTATATTAGCAATGGAGATCTTCTCTCACATTGCGTTCATCGTTCACGATGAAGGCTTTACGAAGAATACAAAATATCTCTATTGTCTCTCGGAGATAACGCTTCTGCGGCGCTGGTCATCTATTGGTGCCACAGAGCTTGATTCGCGGAGACGGGGTAAAGATATCAGAAGAACTCCTTTGCTAAACAGAACAGAGATAGTTTTGTGATCACGACTGCCTTCCGTGACAGATAGATGTGCGTATCGTGCCGAACAAAACGAAGAGGCGGAGCACTTGTTGCTGTTACGAACACCGTCTTTTAGCTGAGACAAACAGTGATTACATTGAAGAGCAGAGACGCTCTAGTACAGCAACTTCGCACAAAGGATCTCGACCATGAGAGGTGCAGGAATTTTCACCGGAGGTACCGCACCATATCTTCAACCACAGGCAGAAGCTATGCAAGGTCTCCATCGTTTGATTTATAGGCTTATTGTCGCCCTTATCAACGAATATCCATTTTCCGGCTTTGGAAAATATCGCAGAGGTCAGTACTGATTGAAGCATTACTAAACCTTTTGATGGATTACGAATATAAGTACAGAATTTGCACGCTCCCAATGCACAAGTCTCTCTCACCATTAAAAATGCACATGAGTACCCGAGGACTCGCCCCTTCTTTTGGGGGATTTCGGGCTGATACCGTTGGCCACCGGCTTATATTCCTTTGTACATTGATCGTCTACCTCGCTCACAATGTCGGTCTCGCGCTGTCGCGTATCAGCGGCATACGGCTTCTCACTCTCAACGTCGTCATGATATCTCAATACCTCAGTAAGTTAATACCATACCGCCAGAACTCACCAACACTTCGCTCGCGTGCATGTAAGTCGCACACATCGCTACTGTAGTGTAAGATTCCAAGTCTACTCTTATGGTCTACCTTTACCCTGGCCGCTCCGCGTCTGCCACCATGCTGAACAACCTCGTGCCATGCTCCGTTGGCGCCACAGGAGTGGCTGATCTCGGCTGTAGCCTAGCGCCCGAGGCCGAGCCGAGATTTTCGCGCAAGCCACTTCATGCTTTCTAGCTTTACGAAGATTAGCTCTCCGAAGTCTATGGTCGACTATTCAATGAATGAGCATGAGATCTCATCTTGTACTTATTTTAATTCTAACAGAGGTCTCCAGCATATCGTTCCGCGATCATAGGCAGTCGATGTGGAATCGATTCCATCCATAATGACACCTTCTACCATCAAGTATTGCATGTTAATCGTAGCACCAACACCGATACCTACATTCAGTGATGGACCAGTCAGTGTCAACCAACTAAATAAACAGCTCGTACCACTCGGAACGGAGTGTTTCTCACAGAGCATGAAGCTGTAGTTTCCTTCTACCAGCACGATATGCGGATTTACGTTCCACAAGCGCGCCGGCGGATTTTTCTTCCGCTTCGACGACGTAGTTGATTACTCCTGTTACTATCAATTTGGCTGGGGATTCTCAGTAGGATACCTAATGTTAGACGGAGACAATTGTCAGTGACAGCCCAGAGTATGTTGTAATAAGGCCAAGTGATTGGGGCGTCAATGACACCTTATGTGAAGACACGAAAGTGATAAATGAAGAAGCGCAAGACTTGTTGATGACAGCAAAAACCATTGTTTCCTTTGAGATTAACAACGGGAAGGTTATGCGAGCATCGGTTCAAGTTCGGCTCGAGAGACGAGCTAGCTCCAGTGCCAAGATATCAGATTGGCGTGATCTTCTTACTTTCAAAAGGCTGTCATTCTCCTTGACACGTATTGCGGCACCAGACACCAGACAAATCCCGTTTCAAACATCGACCATCGGTCACTATCTACCCACACCCTTGGATCCTCGAAAGTCGATTCCCACCTCCGGCATATGGCAGATGTCCCACCAAACCGAGACGAGCTCATCTCACAATTTGTAGCTGTTGCCGGAGTCTCGCCCCAAGTGGTGAGCTTTCCTATTCTACTCCGTCTGGCTCCTCAACAGCCACGCTAATTCTGCATACTTCAGGCCGAGGAATTCCTTGCCAGTAGTAGCTGGGATCTCTCTTCTGCAGTCACAGAATACTATAACCCACCCGAAGAAGAAGCGGACCACCAAGCTTCAGCAGACTCACCAGCTCCACCATCGGCTCCTCAACCGATTCCCACAACAACCAGCATGCCTCCACCGCCAGCGGCTGCACCCAAGAAAAAGTTCGCTACCTTAGGGGATCTACGTGGTGCAGGCCCAAGCCATGCAGGTCATGGCCATGATGATGACGATGACGATGATGATTACACCCCTTCCGATGATGAGAATCAGAACCTGTATGCCGGAGGGGAGAAATCCGGTTTAGCTGTCGAAAACCCGGATGATCTGAAAAAGAAAATCATCGAGCGCGCAAAAAAGTGAAGGCAACCCAAAAGTAGCAGTCTTTCGAATACTGACATCTTCCCCTCAGAAACGCCGGTAGACCAGGCGGCGATGATCCTCGAGCACCTCCTTCTCGCTTTACCGGCACAGCTCGGACCCTGGGTGGCGATGATGCGCCCAGCGAAGTAATACCCGACCCAAATAGCTCTCGCCCACAGCGACCTCAACCAGTCGAGCGCCGCCTTCACTTTTGGGCCGACGGGTTTTCAGTCGACGATGGGCCTCTCTTTCGGGCCGACGATCCAGCTAATGCAGCCATACTTGCTCAAATCAAGTCTGGCCGTGCTCCAATGTCAATACTGAATGTGGAGGCTGGTCAAGAGGTGGATGTGAAATTAGAGCAACATTCGGAAAAATGCGTTCCGCCGAAGAAGAAGTATACTCCATTCTCTGGTGGAGGACAGAGACTGGGCAGTCCAACCCCAGGCGCAGGGACTGGGACAGAGATGCCACCAGCTCCACCTCCCACGCCAGTTTCGACACCCGCAGCTTCTGCACCAGCAGGACCTGACGTAGATGCATCTCAACCTACTTTGTCATTGCAGATACGGCTCGGAGACGGCACACGCCTGCCAGCTCGCTTCAATACCACCCACACCATTGGCGACGTCTACGAATTTGTAACCGCAGCCAATGCAGAGAGCCGTACCCGCTCTTGGGCGCTAATGACGACTTTCCCAAGCAAAGAATTGAACGACAAGAGTCAAATACTAGGAGACCTGGCGGAATTCAAGAGGGGTGGAGTCTTGGTTCAGAAATGGCAGTAGATGAACGTTATCGCATTGCAGGCGTCGAGAGCAGCTCAAATTGGAGCTGTAGAATGCTAGACAAACCTCTTCTGCAAGGACTATAATGTTTACGATCAGATGCAAGTGCAACAGTAGAGATAGCCCCTCAGCTTTAGAACATTGTTATCCAACCTGACGTATTGTTTAGTCTCTATCGTGATGTCTTCGCTTATCTATGAGAACTCGCTTCTTCTTCCTGGCTTTTACCGACTTCCGCTTGCTATGTCATCGAAATATTCCAAAGTCGATCTTCACGCATGCCACACTACAATATGTTGAACTCACATTCTACGACTTCTACTCTAAGATGTCGCTCGACGACGTCAAGCACATCGTCCTCGTGAGTACTTCCTCAGCTCCTCTATATCCATCCCGAGTCGCAAAGCTCACGGCTCTCAAAGGTCCTCTCAGGCAAAGGCGGCGTTGGCAAATCCTCCATAACCACCCAGCTCGCCCTCTCCCTCTCTCTAGCCGGGAAATCAGTCGGCATTCTAGACATCGACCTCACTGGCCCCTCCATCCCACGCTTCCTCGGCCTCGAAAGCGCAAAGATAACCCAAGCGCCCGGTGGCTGGCTGCCATGCGAAGTACACAGCTCGCAGCATCTGGCCCCCTTACCTACCCCTACCCCACCAAACGGCGACGATGAAAAAGAGGCAGGCGGAGACATCGCACCTACATTAAAAACAAACGGCCACCCGCCCACCCGATCCACCGTTCCCCCCACAACCCCCAAAATCGGCTCCCTCCACGCCATCTCCCTCGCCCTCCTCCTCCCGTCCCGCACCTCCGCAATCGTCTGGCGCGGCCCCAAAAAGACAGCCATGGTCCGCCAATTCCTAACCGACGTCCTCTGGCCCCCCCTCGACTACCTCCTCATCGACACCCCACCCGGCACCTCCGACGAACACATCTCCCTCGCCGAAACCCTGCTTCAAAATTGCTTCACCGCCCCCCACGCGCAACTGGCAGGCGCAGTCATCGTCACAACCCCGCAAGCGGTCGCGATCGCCGACGTGCGCAAAGAGGTGAATTTCTGCGCGAAGGTGGGGATTGGGGTCTTGGGGGTTGTGGAGAATATGTCGGGGTTCGTGTGCGAGTGTTGTGGGGAGAGGGCGAATTTGTTTGGGAAGGGGGGCGGGGAGGTTATGGCGAGGGAGTTTGGGGTGAGGTTTTTGGGCGGGGTGCCGGTTGATGGGCGGTGGGGGGTTTTGGTGGAGGAGGGGGTGAGGCCGGTTTATGGGGGTGTGGTCAATGATCAGGGTGGTGCGGGTGGGGAGGAAGACGTCCAGGAGGGGGCGATGAGGAGGGAGAGGGAGGAGGGGCTGTTGGTTGATAAGTATAGGAGTTGTTCGCTTTGTGGGATCTTTGAGGACATTACGAGGCAGTTGATTACGATCGTGGAGGGCGAGGATAATGGGGATACCAGGCAATGAGCGTCGATTTCCTTTAGAGGAGAGGCAGATATGGATCTGGACGTAATTCAGGAAGGCACGAGCATAATGATTACGATCTCAAGAGCCCACTTCTAATATTCCATTCGGTATCTACCTACCTACCTACCTACCTACCTACCTACCCACCGTCCCTACAAACACCCATAAAATCCACAATCCACTGACGCCCATCGCACCCCTCCCCCCTTTCCCCTTCCCATACAACATAACCCCGCCAAACCTCCCCCCTTCCCATACATCCACAAACATAAACCCCCCCACCCCATCCCAACCCCACCCCAACACCCCAGCACCCTCCCCATACAACAGAATCCACCCATCCATATCCCACCTACTCCTCTCTCCTCTTCTCTCCCACCCCAACCCCCCAACCCCAGGGATCGTTCACAAGCGCGTAAACCCCAGAAGCTCCAGTATTACTCCTCTCTAAGAACAAGAAAGAGTAGGGATATATACGTTTCCGCTATCGTACTTTTAATGGGGATTAGATGATGATGGTAGAGAGAGAGCGAGGTGATATGGGATAGGTATTGATTGGTGTTTGAAGGTTGATGAAGGGAGAACGAGGTGGGAGAGAGGGGGGATGGAGAGGCATGGAGACATGGATGGAAAGAGGGGGAGAGAGTGGAGGA
>JAABUN010000105.1_pt1 | contig 193844 bp, 188 predicted proteins | sample 5559311 | NCBI WGS metagenome assembly JAABUN01 (sample SAMN10711877, study PRJNA513370) | rock metagenome | isolation source: Antarctica rocks | place: Antarctica: Victoria Land, Siegfried Peak sud | reverse complement strand
ACGTTTGCCACCACGCAGGCCCCGACGAGCCGTAGGCACACGGGCCTTCCGCCGCGCGATGCCTGTCCCTGCACGTCAACGCCCAGAACCGTCATGATCGTCTGCCCACCAACTGCGGAACCCGGGGAACAGGTGGACGCCGGTGCGGTCCAGCAGCGTCACCTGCACCGGGCCGCGGGCGAGCCGGCGGCCGGCGAACAGCCCGGCGAAGCCATCACCCACGACCACGACCCGCGGCTGGTCTTGCTCGGCGGTCCTGTCCCGCTCGGTCATCCTGCGACCTCCCACAGATCGTCCTGGACGTGGCTGCCGGGGACCTGGTCGCTGCGTGCCGGCCGACCGCGTCCTAGGGCCGGCGCGCTGGTCGGGAGCGGGAAGTGGCTGAACGCCTGTGGCGTGTTGCCCAGGTGCCGCCGCTTGGCGACCGGGTCATACTCCTCGCTGAGCAGCCCGACGTCGTTGCGCAGAGCGAGCAGCCGTTCGTTCTAACAGCTCACGGGCCTGCCGGCGCCCCGGCATGCTCGCGCTTGAGGTGTCCCAGGGGTCTCCCATCGCATCGCTGTCGCTGGAGAAGGAGTGGTGGCAGCGGCCCGGGTCGAAGGAGCAGACAGTCCGCGACCTGTTCGATTGGACGCCCACCGATTACTGCCGTCGGCTCAGCACCCTCATCGAATGGCCTGGCGCGCTGGCCGCGACTCCCACGGTCGTGGGCAGGCTCCGAGCACTGCGAGCCCGCAGGGCGGCGGCGCGACGTGCCACCGATCTGCCGGACGCCGGCAGCCCGCTCAGATTGGTAGGGAGAGCGTGGCGATGCTGTCGCAGCGGAGCAGGGCCTCGCGCTCAAAGATCCAGTAGGAGCAGGTGACGACCTCGCCGCGGACCTCCGAGTGCGGGACCGCGCCGAACCACAGGTTGTCGAAGCCCTGCGCGCGGCGAACGCCCGTGTACGGGCTGCTGAAGCGCGTGAGGACCCAGGCAGTGACCTCCAGTCGCAGGTCGTCGTCGGGCTCCTCCAGCGCGATCCAGGCGTCGAGGCGTTCCTCAAACGCCTCGAGGCGCCAGTTCCGTCTCACCATTGGGTCAGCTGGCGGGCAGGCGCGCGCGTAGCGACTGGAGGCTGTCCTCCTGCACGTGCTCCTGCCGACGGTCCCATGCATCGCGTAGCCACGCGTCGACGACCGCTGACTCCGGTGCCAGGGACGGCTCGGTGTCGTCGAGGTCCTCGTCGCCGAAGTACGCGGCGATCGTCTCGAGCTTGATCCGGGCGCTGGTGCCGGGTCGGCGGCCGGCGTCCGCCTCAAGGTAGGGACGCTCGCTGTGGGTGAGGTGCTCGAGGTCGGTGCCGGTCAGCGCGCCGTACCTGCTGAGCACGTAGCCGACCGTGTTGAGGTGCGCCTCGTCCAGCTCGACCGGAGCGGGAAGCGGGAGGTCGTGCTTCTCGGCTCCCCACAGCCCGGACACGACGGGGCCCATGTCGTAAGCGGCGATCTCGTCCTTGAACAGCCGCTCGCCGGTCATCACAAGGTGGTGGCCCTGGCAGTAATAGAGGAGCTTGTGTAACTTCTTTTGCCCGATATCGGGGTTTCGGCGACGCAGCTCCCGCGCGACGTCGGCGGCCGAGACGGGGGTCATGTCGGCGAGCCTAGGCGTCGGACCTCTGCGGTGGTGGGACCCGTACCTGCTGTCATGCATCGAACGTACGTTCGAGCTCCGACAGTTCGAACCAGGCCCAGGTGATCGACAGCTGGTCGGCTGGAGGCGTCGCCCGGGCGGCCGGGTGCGACGGTGCCCCGCTCGATGAGCGCCGCGACGACTGCGGTGCGCTGCGCGAGGTCGTAGCGCCAGCGAGTCACTGCTCGCGGACCGTCATTGGGTCGGCGACCCGCTGGACGACCGCCTGGCGGACGACCTCGTGCGCGTGATGGCGATTCGTCAGCGAATCGGAGCCCTGAGTGTGCACCTCGAGGGATGGCCGTCAAGGTCGTCGGCGGCCTCCGGCCACGGCGGTCAGGCGGGCCGCGCGCGACGCGGCGCGGGCACCGATGATCCTGCCGCTCGTCCCGCTGCTCGGGGGCCGGTCAAGCAGTCCACTGCTCATATGGCCGGTCACACGGCCGGGCCAGCTTGGCACGCCGCTGCTAAGCCGTCACCGCGGTCCGCCACGCCTCCCCTGCAGGCAGCGACGCCGCCGCTCAGGAGCGGGAGTGGCAGAGGCAGAGGCAGAGGCAGAGGCAGAGGCAGAGGCTGCCATGGGCGGCGCCCGTCCACGACGTCAGCGGTACGCGTCGTCGCTGCGGGGCGTCGCCGCGCACCTGATCGGTCTCGATGATGGCCGTAAGCGCTCGCCGCTCCAGGAAGCGTCCGCGTACCGGGTAGCGGCCGGGGTGCGGCTGGGACCGGTGGAGCTGGGGGACGTCGCGATGTACGTCCTGCTGCGCTGCGATATGTCGATGATGGCGGAGTTGGGTGGGCCTCAACAGCTCGAGGACATGCCGGCCAAGGTGGCTCGTGATGTTGCGGCGAACGCTGACGGGCGACGCCTAGACATTGATGATGGTGGCCGGCGCACACCGTCTACCCCTGCTCGATCCAGCCAACCGGCCCGCCTGACCCTGGCCGGCCCCGGTCGACCTGCTAGCGGAGCCTCAACGAGCCTGCCTCCACGGTCACGTGCAGCCGGCCGAGCGGCTGCTGAGCCGGGCCGTGCACCACCGAGCCGTCGTTGACGTCGAACCTGCTGCCGTGGCAGGGACAGTTGATCGTGCTGCCGGCCACCTCCTTGACGGTGCACCCCTGGTGCGTGCAGACCGCGGAGAACGCGTGGAAGCTGCCCTGCACCGGCTGGGTCACCACGACCCGCTGCTCCGGGTAGACCCGACCTGCCCCGACGGGTATGTCGTCGGTCGAGCCCAAGGTCGTCCCCGCGGCAGGTGTGCTCGGCTCCTCGCCGCCGCAGCCGGTCACAGCGGCGGTGAGGGTCAGCGCGCCCAGGCCGGTCAGCAGGGCACGGCGGTCCAGGGCGTGCGAGCTGTCGTGGTCCTGCATGGTGTTTTCTCCTCGGACAGCGCGATCGGTGCCTGGACGGCCTGCGCGGACGCCGACGGTCAGGCGGGTACGAGCAGCCCGGTGGCGTACATCAGCAGGACGCCGCCGGCGACACCGCCGATCGCCAGCGGGTCGAGTGCGGCGCCGGCCCGCTCGCGGACGGCCGGCAGGACCTGCACGATGACCTGGAGGATCGCACCGACGCCGACGCCGAGCAGGAGCGCGGACAGCTCGGCGTTGTTGACGGCCGCGCCGACCAGCGCCCCCACGATGGCCGGTGCGCCGGCGAGCAGCCCGAGTCCCAGCAGGCGCAGCAGCGCCGGCCGGTCGTCGGTCAGCGGAGCGACGACGGCGATGCCCTCGGTGGTGTTGTGCAGCGCGAAGCCGAGAACCAGGGCAGCGCCCAGGGCGAGCTCGCCGACGGCGTACGCCGAGCCGATCGCGAGCCCTTCGCCGAGGTTGTGCAGGCCGATCCCCAACGCCATCATGAAGGCGAGGCGGTTGCCCGAGAGACGTTGATCGGCGCTCTGCCGCTTGGCCCGCAGCCACCGGTCGACGCCGCTGAGCAGCAGGAACGCCAGGGCCGCCCCCAGCACGACTAGCGTCGCCCCGCCGAACGCGCCACCGGTGCCCCCGGCCAGCTCGACGCCCTCGGCGGTCCCGTCGACGGCCAGGAAACCCAGCAGCCCGACGGTCACCGCCAGCAGCACCCGGACCGTGCCGCGCCCAGCCCGGCGCAGCAGCGGCAGCAGCAGCATCCCGAGCAGCACCGGGAGGATCCCGACGTAGGTGCCCAGCAGCGCCATCACCCCGAAGAACCCGGGCCCGGTACGGGTGGTAGTCACCGCAGCGCCGATCTCATGCTCGATCACCGCCCCACTGGAGGTGACCAGTGAGATGAGGTACGGCTGTCCGTCCTGCCATGGGTAGTTCAGCCGCAGCGTGTCGGTGCCCAACCGTCCGACTGGGGTGTCCCCACCCTCGAGGTCGACGTAGGCGTCGTTGACGAAGACCTGCGCAACCTGCACCGGGTCGGGCCCGGTGTTGCGCACCGTCAGCTCGATGGTGCCGGGCGAGAGCACGGTGCGCTCGACGGCGAGCTGCTCGACCGGGGGGCCATTGCGCTCGGGCAGGCTCGGGCCGGCCAGCAGCGCGAGCCCGGTCAGCGCGGCGCCGAGCAGCAGGACGGCGGCCAGGCCGAGTAGCCAGCCCGGCAGCCGGGCCTGCGAGCGGGGGGTGGTGATGGCAGTACTCACTGTGCGACCTCGAACATGCCCATCCAGCCGAGGTCGGCGAACTCGGTCTTGTGGGCGTGGAACATGAACCTGCCGGGGTGCGGGAACCGCACCTCGCAGATGCCCCGCTGTCCCTGTCCCTGCACGACGGTGTCGGTGAATTCGCTGGGCTCCAGCCGGGTCCCGGTGGGGTAGTAGTCGAAGAAGTTGCCGTGCAGGTGGAAGCTGTTGATCGGGTCGTACTCCAAAATGTTGACCAGGTAGATCCGCACGAGTTCGTTGCGCTTCACCTGCACCGGCTCGTTCATGTAGTGGAACGGGATGCCGTTGACGGCGTAGAGCTGGTTGCCCTCGCCGTCGAAGGTGGTGTTGTAGCCGTGCATCACCATGATCATCTCGTCGGCCGGGGGACGGCCCTGCTTCGGGTCGACGATGAAAGTGCCGTACATGCCCCGGGCGATGTGCTCGGCCAGGGGGCTCACGTGGCAGTGGTAGAGGTGCAGCCCGAACGGTTCGGCGTCAAACTCGTACGTCACCGTCTGGCCGGGTGCGATCACCCCTGGGCCTGCGCCGGGGACGCCGTCCATCTCCGCCGGGTGGATGCCGTGGAAGTGCATGGTGTGCGGGTGCGCGGAGCCGTTGGTGAAGTGCACGCTCAGCCGGTCGCCTTCTGTGCACCGCAGCGTCGGGCCCGGCACCCGCGAGTTGAAGGTCCACGCCGGGAAGTGCACGCCGGGGGCCACCTCGACGTCCTCGTCGCTGGCGAAGACCTCCCACTCCCGTAGCACCCGCCCGCCCGGCAGCCGGGAGGTGGTGCCGTAGTCGAAGTCGCGCAGCACCGCGCTCGGGTGGAAGCCGTTCGCGGCGTGGTCGACCGTGCCGCCACGCCGAAAGGTTGCACCGTCCGTCCCACCTCCATGCTGAAGATGGGCAGCGCCCTGGCGGCCGTGCTGGTGCCCGGCAGCGTGTGCCGCCGGCGCATCCAACAGCCCCCGCGCTCCCAGGGCGAGCCCCGCGGACCCGGCCGCACCGCCCAGGAGGAAGCCGCGCCGCGAGGGGCGGGAGTCGGCGGACATCAGAGCGTCCGGCCGTGCACGACCTGGACCAGCCCGGTGCCCAACGCGTGCCTGCGCCCGTTCAGCTCGACCCACAACGGGCCGCCGAAGGGCGCCCACTCCACGACCTCCAGCACGGACCCGGGCCGGATGCCCAGCGCAGCCAGGTGACGCAGCGCCCCGCTGTCGCGGTCGCTGACCCGCTCCACACGAAAGGAGCTGCCGGCGACCGCGGACTGCAGCGGGCTCGCCCAGTCCTCCACGTGCTCCCCGGACCGCGGCGGGATCGGGTCGCCGTGCGGATCGTGCGTGGGGTGGTCCAGCAGGGCATCGATGCGCTCCTCGAGCCGCGCGCTCAGCGCGTGCTCCAAGACCTCGGCCTCGTCGTGCACCTCGTCCCACGGCACGCCCAGGACCTGGGTCAGGAACATCTCGAGCAGCCGGTGCCGGCGCACCACCCCCAGGGCGTGCCGCCGCCCGTGCTCGGTCAGCTCCACCTGGTGATCCGAGGAGCGCCGGACCAACTCCGACGCCTCCAGCCGCTTGAGCATCGCCGACACCGTCGGCGCCGCCAACCCCAGGCGCCCGGCCAGCGAGGAGGTCGTCGCCACCTCGGTGCCAGAGGTCAGGTGGAACACGGTCTTGAGGTAGTCCTCCACTACCTCGCTGTGCGCGATCGCACAGCAGGTCTGCTGCCGGCGGGGGACAAGCGTGGTTCCCATACTCAGGACCTTAGAGTGCTCTAAGCGCAGTCACAAGACAGGTCTACCGCAGGTCGGACCCCCTTGGCCCAGCGCTGCTCCCTCCAGGGGTTGCGCGAGGGGAACGTCTACCGGGAGGGTCGCAGTTCAGCAGGGGCGGGGGCGGAGCCGTCCCAGCAGACAGTCCGATTTGGAGTCCAGACCAGCGTCAGGCGGCACTTGATCGACCTGGGTCTGCTCTGGATCCGCCAACGGCAAGCTGGCCTTCCGGTCTCGTCGGGCAGCTGGAAGCCTCGGAGAAGGCAGCCCTTTTGCCGTCGGACCAAACAGACGAGCGCACGTTTGATGCGGCCACTTCCGCCGCTTACCTGCCGGGTGCCCGCACTCCCCGGCCCACGCCCCATGCCTAAGAAGACGACAAGTTGTTGAGACACCACGCGTACGGCGAGTGCAAGAACGTGCAGGTCGGCCGGTGCCAGCCACGACAGAGCGAGGTGAGTTCCTACATCGCGTTAGCGTGTCGGTACGATGGCGGATAGCCATGCAGTCGGTGCACCTCGGGCCGTCGCCGCGCGGGGTCGCCTCCCCAGTCAGATCGGCACGTCCGCCTCGGGACGAAGACACGCTAACGCGACATCCAAGATGCAGTCCCGGCGCGATCACCGGTGGCCTTGAGCCGTCTGCCCCTCCCTGGAGCCGGAAGGCAGTTGGCGGCTGGGGACCCTGACCTGGCGGCGGCGTCCCAGAAGGGATCCCCGTGACCGAGACGCCAATTCGACCGCTGTCGTCGCGGGGTCCGTAGCCGGTCTTCTGGTCGGATGCAAGGTCTGGCGCGCCCCTCGCTGACTAGCTATAGTTCTGGCCATGACTAGCTCTGCTGAGCACCTGCCACTGGCCGACGTGAAGAACCGACTCTCCGAAGTCGTCGAGCGGTTGGAGCGCGAGCACGGGCGTGTCGTCATCACCAAGCACGGTCGTCCCGCTGCGGTCGTCCTGAACGTGGAGGATCTCGAGGGCCTCGAGCAGACCCTGGAGCTGCTTTCCGACCCACGAGCGATGCGGCGCATCCGGAAAGCCGAAGCCGAGATCGCAGGGGGCGAAGCAGTAGAGCTGACCAAGGAGCAAGCGCTTGCGCTCGTGCGACGGCGGTGAAAGACGCCCCCTCTCCATCCGATGGACACAGACGGCTCAGCGCGACCTCCGGCGGCTGCCCGAGAAGATCGCGACGGCTGTCGTCGAGTTCGTCTACGGATCCCTTGCTGCCAATCCCGAGCGGGTAGGCCGCGAGCTACAGCTGGAGCTCGCCGGTCGCCACGCAGCACGTCGCGGCGACTACCGCGTCATCTATCAGATCGACCATCCTGCCGGCCTGGTCCTGATCGTGCACGTCGACCACCGGGCCGACGTCTACCGAAAGGCATGAGGCGTCGCCCGGTCGGCCATCAGCGCCGCTACGGATGAGCAAGCGGCGTGACTACTCAGCTGGTTCTCTGGCTGTGATCGCCGTGGCGGCTTAATCTTGCTGGGTTGATCGTCAAAGTGGGCAGCGGTGGCATCGGGTCTGGTGTCGATGGCCGCGACTTCCCCCTTGGCGGTCTTGGATGGCGGTAACTGCTCAGCAGGTTCTTGCCCGATGACCAGCGTGTCGGCTTGATCGTCGGGCTGTGGTGCGGACAGTGGGGAGCGGTCGGCGCTGCCTGAGCGTCGATGGCCGCGTCTTCCCCGTATGGCGGTGTGACTACTGGAAGTCGCCGTTCTACCTGCTGGAGGCGCACGGCTTGGACGTGTGGCTGGTGAACGCCAAAGACGTCAAGCACCTGCCGGGTCGGCCCAAGACCGACCGGCTGGCCGCGGTGTGGCCGTGCAAAGTCGCCGAACGCCAGATGATCCGGCCCAGCTTCGTGCCGCCCAAGCCGATCCGTCGGCTGCGGGACCTGACCCGGTACCGGGTCGGGCACGAGGACCTGCTGCGCAGCAACGAGCTGCTCGGGACCCAGGTCGTCCCGCTGGTGCGGCAGGGTAGGCGTCCCGCCTGACCGGCGCGGGCGTCAGCGGACGGGCTGCTCCCGCACGGCCAGGCCGGCCGCGGGCGCGAGAGACGTCCCCCTGCCAGCCGGCCGAGGTGTCGCCAGCACCGGCTGGGGCGCGGGACGGTCGAGCAGGAACCCCTGCACCGCCGGGCAGCGCATGAGCCGGAGAGTCCGCAGCTGCTCGGCGGTCTCGACCCCTTCGGCGATGACCTCCAGATCGAGCTGTGCGCTGAGCGCGATGAGGGAGGAGACGACGGCGGCGCTGCGCCGGTTTCTCGGGAGGCCCGCGACGAAGGACTTGTCGATCTTGACGGCCTGGATCGGCAGCTGCGTGAGATGAGTGAGCGAGGAGTAGCCGGTGCCGAAGTCGTCGAGGAACAGCTGGGCGCCGGTCTCGCGCAGCTGCGCGAGGGCGCTGCGGTGGTCGTCGTCGCCCGCCAGTAGCGCGGACTCCGTGAGCTCGAGGGCGAGGCTGCCGTCGGCCAGGCCGCTGACGCTCAGGGCCTCGGCGACGGTCTCGGGCAGCCGCGGGTCGTCGAGCTGGCGGGGGGAGACGTTGACCGCCAGCCAGAGCGGGTCACCGTGACGCTCCCAGTCCTGCTGCCAGAGCGCTGCCTGGTCGCAGGCGGTGCGGAGCACCCACTCCCCCAGCGGCACGAGCAGACCGGTGCGCTCCGCTGTCGGGACGAACTCGTCGGGCAGCAGGAGGCCGCGGGACGGGTGCTGCCAGCGCAGCAACGCCTCGACACCCAGCACGCGCAGGTCACCGCAACGGCGGACGGGCTGGTAGGTCAGCCGGAACTCCTCGCGTTCCAGCGCCGCCTGCAGCTCGGCCTCGAGCCGGCGGCGGTGGTGAGTGGCGCGCTGGAGCCGCTCGTCGAAGACCTCGATCCGGCCGCGACCCTGGTCCTTGGCCCGGTACAGCGCGGCGTCCGCTTCCCCCAGCAGGACGGCGGCGCCCCGCGGGGAGGACGCCGGCCGACCGCTCCAGGTGAGGCCGATGCTCGCGCTCACGGTGAGCGACGACTCGGCAACGACGATGGGTGGCGCGCAGGCCTCCTGCAGGCGGTGCGCGAGCCCGACCGCGGTGGACTCGTCGGGGACCTGGTCGCACAAAACCGCGAACTCGTCGCCCCCGAGCCGCGCGATCGTGTCCTCCGGCCGGACCAAGGCGTCGAAGCGCCGGGCCGCGACGGTCAGCAGGTGGTCACCCGCAGCGTGCCCGTAGCTGTCGTTGACCCCCTTGAAGTCGTCCAGGTCGATGAGCATCACGGCGACGTTCGCCGCACCGGGCGGGTGGGCCGCCGGCTGCCGGCGCGCCAGGGCGTGGTCGAGGCGGTCGAGGAACCGGGCGCGGTTGGCCAGGCCGGTCAGCGGGTCGTGCAGGGCCTGGTGACCCAGCCGCTCGCGCTGCGAGACCTGCTCCCACGCCGTCGCGACCACGCTCGCCAGTGCGCTGGCCGCAGCGACGTCGTCGCGGCCGAACCTGCGCCGGTGCCGCGAGTGCAGGGCCAGCACACCGAGCACCCGGTGGGCGCCGCGCACCGGGACCGCCAGCCCGCTGACGACGCCTCGGGCGAGGAGCGGTCCCGGTGGGGCCACGCGCGGGTCACAGCGCAGGTCCGCGGAGACGAACGGCTCGCCGGTCTCGACCACCCGCATCACGTACGAGCGGTCGGGCGCCAGCGGCAGGAGCGTGCCCGGCGGCAACGGCGCCGGTCCCAACTCCTGCGCCACCCGCATCTGCCCGTCCGGCAGCCTCCGCACGGCGGTGCCGTAGTCGGACCCGACCACCTCGACTGCCACCCGCAGCGACTCCCGGAGGAGGTCGTCGGGCTGCGCGGCGCTCAACGCCCGGTGGCTGAGCTCCGCCACCGCCTCCGCCACGGCCACCCGACAACGCCAGGTGCCGGTGAGTCGGCGGCTCGTCGACGCGGCAGCAGCTCCGGTCACGCCCGCCACCTGCCCCGGCAGCCGGGGGAGCCCCCCGGCGCCCGGTCGAGGCAGCGCTCCCCTCCTGCCGGAGGGCACGGCAGGAGCGAGCGGGCGGGCTCCCCCCGCCCGGAGCCGGTCCGGCGGTCGTCGGGGGACACCTACGCTCCGGTGCCTGCCTGGGCAGCGGCGCAGTGGCTGTCGCGACCGACTGTGGAGGTCAGCGGCGGGGTGTACGCCGTCTCCGCGACGATCGCGTGCGCATTAGCCAAGGCGTTGCCCTCGATAGCGGTGGCTATGCGCTCCCGGGCGGCGTCGTCCGGCGCCGCCACCAGCTGCTCGGCCTGCCGCCACGCGGACTCCCGCCAGGCCAGCAGCACCTGCATCAGCCCGGTGTACCCCACGCCGTACGGGGTTTCGACGCTCTCCATCCCGGGGTCGAAGCGGGCGGCCTCCTCCGCGACCAGCGGCTCGACCACCCGGTTGAGCATGACGTTGATTCTGTCGTGGTCGGCCTTGCGGCTGCTGCCGTCAGGGGCCACCAGACCGACCGCGGCGAGGACGAACGGCAGGTCGCGGTTCACGTGCGCGTTCATGCCCAGCAGCAGGTCACCATTGCCGCTGACCCGGCGGGTCGCACCCGCCTCCAGCGCCACCCGCCACGCGGGCGGCACGCGCTCCAGCCGCCCGGCGGCCCAGTCGTCGTACGCGGAAAAGTACAGGGCCGCGAACGTGATGTCCTCGTGGTTCACGAAGGAGGGGTCGCCGTAGAAGCCCGGGGTCTGCGCCGTCCCGAGGTAGGTCTGCGTGGTGCGCAGGTAGGCCAACGAGAAGACCGCCGAGTGCGCGCAGTCCGCGGCGAGGGAGTCGAAGCGCCGCTCCATCTCCCTGATCGCCTTCTGAACGCAGGTCTCCCGACCCGCGATGCAGTCGTCGGAGCTGCTCGGCTCGTACTGCATCGTGATGGGCGGCAGGGCGGCGGTCCACCCCACGAACGGTGGGTCCTCGGCTCCAGCGGGAGCCGCGGGCCAGCACAGCGCCAGGACCAGGGGAAGCCCGGCAAGCACACGAAGGCCACGACGTCGGGACCTGGGCATGAGCCGGCTTCATCCTCCCGCACCACGCCGGTCTGGCCGCGGCGCTCTGCCAATGCGCTTCAGTTCGTGACCGGATTAGCACTGAATGTAACAGCGGCTCGTCCGTCCCGCCAGCCCCCGCGGCCATGCCCCAGAGTGAGCCGGGGAGCCGGGGAGCCGGCTGGGCGGCAGCGGGGCCGCGATCTTGTCAGGTGCACAGGCAGACCCTGTGGTCGTTGGCGTCGGCCACAACCCGGAATGCCTGGGTGTCCGCATGTCGAGCACGGCCTGCCCGAACGGCAGCACCACCCTGAGGTCTGGAGTGTCCAGCGCCGCCTCGACCAGCTTGACCGCGCGCGGCGCCGCGACCGCACCTTCCGCGGCGATCTGGCTGATGGCCCCAGCCAACGCAATGGTCTCGATCGGTTACCTCCCTGGCGTCGTGACTGGTCAGGCGGATGTCAAGGCGCCCGTAGCGCAGGTCCAGGTCGGGATGGTGGCTGGCGGGCCTCGACCAGTCTGACCCGGCCGACCAGGCGCCAGCCGGTCGCGAAGTCCTTCGTCACCAGGCTGGGTCTGCAATTCGGCATGCAGGAAGGACCAGTGGACGAGCCCTGCGTCGGCGATCTCGCGTCCGGTGAGCGTGCTCCTGACGCCCGTCACGGCGGCTGAGCCCGGGATCCAAAAAGATCAGCAACAAGATCGAGCCGGGAGCATCTTCGCGGACCGCGAACAACCCGTCATCCGGCCGCTGACAAACGCAAGCGGGCACGCCCGAGCGCCAGTGCCGTTCCGCCTGACGCTGGGCCTGGTCCCCCGGGTCGCGACGGCGACGTGCGGCGAGACGGTGCAAAGGAGTCGGCTGGGCAAGCGCTACGGCCGTGTTCGGCCCCGTTGACGAGCCGGGCTTCCCGCGCCTACCGTCCGGCCACGAGTCCCATGGAGGCAATCGTGACGGCATCAGCGGCCGAGACGACGGTGCCGCCGGCACTGCCGGGACGCCTGGGCAATCCCGACCTGGACCTGCGGAGCGATCCACGCACGAACCCGAGGCTATTGGCCGCGCTCGCTGCGTTCGGACTCGACGCCCCCGCCAGTCCGCCTCCCCTGACGCGCAACGATGCAGTCGAGAGCGTGGCCGAGTTCGTAGGCCAAGCGGAGGCAGGGTTCGAGGGGCTCTACGAGGCGCTTCCCAACGAGCTTCCCGGGGACGTGCGCGGCGCCACTGAGGACACCGTGACGATTCCCGGTGTCGACGGGACGCAGATCATCCTGCACGTCCACCGGCCTGATGGCATCGACGGTCCGCTGCCGTGCACCGTCTACGTGCACGGCGGTGGTATGACGATCCTCAAGGCGGACAACAAGGTCCACCGTCAGTGGCGGCACGACCTGGCGACGACGGGGATGGTCGTCATCGGGGTCGACTTCCGCAACGCCTACACCGCCAGCGGGCCGAACCCGTTCCCCGCCGGCCTGGACGACTGCAGCATCGCCTTGGCCTGGATCCACGAGCGCCGGGAGGAACTAGGAATCACGAAGATCGTCTTGCAGGGTGAGTCCGGTGGGGCGAACCTGGTCCTGGCCACGGCGCTCAAGGCCAAGCGGGACGGCCGCCTGGCCAGCATCGACGGCGTGTACGCGACCGTCCCGTACGTCAGCGGCGGCTACGGCTGGGACGACGGGCGCAAACTGCGAGAGCTGCCCTCCCTCGTCGAGAACGACGGCTACTTCCTGAACTGCCAGACGATGGACCTGCTCGTCGCGGTCTACGACCCGTCGGGGGAGAACGCCGAGGACCCCTTGTGCTGGCCGTACTTCGCCAGCGCCGACGACGTCACCGGGCTGCCGCCGCACGTCATCGCCGTGAACGAGCTCGACCCGCTGCGCGACGAGGGTATGGCGTACTTCCGCAAGCTCATGCACGCCGGCGTACCGGTCGTGGGACGGGTCAACCTGGGCATCACCCACGGGGCCGATCTGATCTTCCGCCAGGCGATTGCCGAGGTCTACCAGGTCACCATCCTCGACATCAAGCGCTTCGCGGACAGTCTCTGATCCGAGCGGCCCGTTAGGTGAACGAGCTCCTGGCCCGCAGTGCTCGACGTGGCCGGCGCGCCGCCGCGGCCACCGGCTCGAACAGGAAGCCACTAGCGACCGGACGGACGAGTCCTCACCAACCACTCCATCTGGAGGTGGACCCGGACCGCGACCCGCGACGAGGATCCGGGACGGCGGGTGGCTGGGCCGACGGTGATGGTCACCCGATGACGTCGACGGCGACGGGCGTGCCCGGCGTCGGGAAGCCGAACAGCTCGGCAGCGTTGCCGCCGCGTGCCAGCAGTTCGAACCACCGCCGCCGACCGCCGGCGCGTGTGGCCCACCCGGAGCTTCCGGGCGCGAACGACAACCCACCGGCCGGCACGGCGAACGTGCCACCCCCGACCACCGCCTCGGCCTCCACATCGCCGACACGGACCCGCAGCCGGGCACCCGGCTCGGCGGCCAGATCCTGCCAGGTGGTCTTGAGGTTGCCGTAACCATCGACATAGGCGACGGCGCGCGAGGGAACGCCCGGCAGCTCCGTCGGGTCCAGCGGGGCGGCGAGCAGGGAGCGGTCCCCGGCCAGCAGGCGGGGCAGCAGGGCGGGGAAGGCGTCGCGAGAGCGGAACTGCGACCCACTCGGCGGTACGGCGATCTCGTGGACCTCCTCGGCTTCGTCGCGCACGAACGCGAAGGTCCACCCGGCGGCCACACCGACGACGAGCACCCCGTTGCTCAGCCGAGCTGCCACGAGCGGTTCGCCCTCGTTGCCCGGCCGCGGGTCGTCGCGGTCCTCGCGCGGGGCCACGTTGTGGTAGACGAGGCGCTCGCTCGGACCTTCGCCGAGGGCTAGCTGCCCCACGCAGAAACCCGCCGCGACCGTGTCGAACGGACCCACCGGCGTGTACGTGACGTCGGAACCCGGCAGGTGCACCGCCAAATGGGAGCGCACCTCCGCGGCCGCCAGGTCACCGGGCCCATAGTCAGCGACCAGATGGACGAGCATAGGGAGGCCGTACCCGGTCCGGGCGCTGCTTCACCTCGGGTGCGTGCGGGGCGGTGCGCGTGCGGGGCATGTGCGTGCGGTGCGTCAGGCGACAGGCCGGATCTCCTGCAGTGTCCAGCCGTTGCCGTCCGGGTCGGCGATCCACCCGCTTCGGCCGAGCGCTACACCCGGGGTGCCCAACCGGGTCGATGGCGCTCGGTGCGGGACCACGTCAAGCCCTCGAAGCGTTGGTGTGGTGCTCCGGACCCCGTCGCGCGACGATGTTGAGTCGCACGTAGTCGATGACGGGTTCGGGCATGGCGGCGGCGACGGCTTCCACGAACCGTCGGCGGCGATCGGCAGGCAAGGTGGCCAGGTGTTCGCGCAGGCACACGGCCTCGAGAAAGTCCACCAGCTGTTCCCCTGGCGCGAACGTAGTCGGCTCGACGTGGGTCCAGACCTTCGCGTCGACGAACCCCGCGGCAGCGAGCCGGCGGGTTGTGGCTTCCGGCGAGGCGTAGTGCCAGCTACCAGCGCGTTCCACGCCGAGAGAGCGGACTGCGGCCAGCAACCGGGCAATGTTTCCTTCCCCGCCGCACTGGGCTACCAGCTGCCCGCCGGGGCGCAGCACCGCGGCGAGGTTGGCGAACAGCCGATCATGATCGGTGACCCAGTGGAACGTGGCGGTGGAGAACACGGCATCGACCGGCGCGTGGGCGCCGAGCATGTCCGGGCTCAGATCGAGCAGGTCGGCTTCCACGAAGGTGACCTGGCACGGGCCGCTCAGCCGGCCGCGGGCCTGCTCGAGCATCGACTGGGAGGCGTCGAGGGCCACGACGCGTCCTTCCGGCAGCCGGGTGCACAGCAGTTGGGCCACCCGGCCGGTGCCGCAGCCGGCGTCCAGGACGGTCTCGTTCCCGGCGAGGGCCAGCCGGTCGAGCAGCACCCGGCCCCATCGGGCCTGGGGATCGGCGACCCGGTCGTACGTCGCGGCATCCCACTCGCGAACCGGTCCACCGCCTCCACCACCCGCGTCGACGTCCACGTCTGCAAAGCTAGGACGCCCGCCTGGGCCGGGTAACTGCAGGGCGGCGGCGGAGGAGCTCTCGACCCGAGCGGCCAGAAGGTCGCGCTCGTCGCCGCGCTCGCCGCGGATCTGGAGCTGTTCTTCCTCGCGGGCCGGAGCCGCGCTGACGCCCCTGCCCGCCGGCCCGGGATGCGCCCAGCCGGCGCCGGTCATGTCGTCAGCAGCGGAACGCGCAGCTCGTCCTCGGTCAGGGCGCCGTGATGGCCGATCAGGCGGGTGAGCAGCGGCTCCGTCTGAGACCGTACGAGAGCGACGTCGGCGGTCGCGATGGCGAGGACGTCGCCGACCCGCGACCGGGCGACGTCCGTCACGCGCGACCCGAGCAGGCCGGCGGCCAAGGCGTCGGCACCGCGGCCCACCCACATCCGGCCGCCCACCTCGCTCCGCCAGGCGGCAAGCACATCGTCCGTCGCGCCAGGCAGGCAGTGCACGTGCCGGGCGCGGGGCTCGCCGGCCAGCGCCCGTACGCCCGCCTGCAGCGCCGGGGAGCTGTCGAAGTCGATGCGCGCGTCCTCGGCGACGTCGACCATGCCGTGGTCAGCGGTGACGTGCAGGGTGGTGCCCCGGGGAAGTCGGGTGGCGAGCTCCTCGGCAAACCGGTCGACCAGGCGCAACTGGCTCAGCCAGGCGTCACTGGCGACGCCGCGGACGTGACCGGTGTAGTCGAGGTCGGGGGTGTAGCAGTAGACCAGGCTGCGACTGCCGAGGCCGCTGCCGGTGACGGCCTGCGCCACGGCGTCGCCTGCACTGATGGATCCGCGGTAGCCGCCGCCACGCAGGACGGCGCGGGTCAGCCCGCTGCCTTTGAAGGTCGCCGGCGCGGCCACGGTGACCGCAACTCCGTCGAGAGCGGCCCGTTCGAAAGCCGTCGGCTGCTGCTGCACCTGCTCCGGAACCAGCCGCTCGCGCAGGTCCTCCCGTCCTGCCGCAGGTGTCCACGTGAGCCACGCGACGGTCTCGGCGATCTCCTCCACCCAGGACGTGTAGCCGGTGAGGCCGTGCTCGCCCGGCGGCAGGCCCGTGCCCAGTGACGCCAGGCTCGTGGCCGTCGTGGTGGGGAAGCCCGCGGTCAGCTGGCGGGCGGTGAGGGAGGTGAGGAAGGGGGCGGCCTCGCGGTGGCGCGCCAGCAGCTCCTGGCCCAGGCCGTCGACCAGGAGCACGACGCAACGGGAGGTGGTCGCCAGCTCGAGGGTGGCCGGCTCGCCGGGCACCCCGAGCGCGGCCAACACCGACGGCAGGAGGTCGCTCAGCGCCGCCCTGCCGTAGGCAGGCACGGGGAGACCAGCGGGTCCGGGCACGGCGCGACCGTACAGGCGGGCCGCCAGGGAACACGATGCGCCCGTCTCCGGGCCGGCGAGGCCGGGTCAGCCCTTGTGGCGCGGGTCGCCGTGGCAGCGCTTGTACTTCTTCCCCGAGCCGCAGGCGCACAAGGCGTTGCGGGACTGCTCGCCGTCGGTGCGGACCACGCCGTCGAGCGCCGAGCCGGTCCGCGTGGTCTGCACCCCGCCCTCGGCGGTGGGAGCGGTGTACTGCAGCTGGGCGGGACGCTCCGGCCAGCCGAAGCCCTCCGGCAGCACCGACCCCAACTCGCCACCTGTGTCGGCGGTCGCAGGCTCGGGGGCGCCCTCCTGCTCGACCTCGAGCGACTGCTCCTGCACGAACGCCGCCGGAGCCTGCGAGGGGACGGGCGCCCCGGCGAGGCCCGAGGCGGGCACGGGCGCCGGCTCGGGGGCCTCCAGGGCGGGCTCGAAGCCCTCCGGCTCGGGGACCTCGACCGCGACGCCCACCGGCTCCGGTGCCGGGGCGGCCGACGTCAGCACCGGCTCCGCGACGACCTCGCCCGGCGCCTCGCCGGGGCCCGTCGCGACCAGCGCCTCGAGGTCGAGGACCGGTGGCGGTGGGGCGGCCTGCTCGACCTGGACGTCGACGTTGAACAGGAAGCCGACCGACTCCTCCTTGATGGCGTCCATCATCTGGTTGAACATGTCGAAGCCCTCGCGCTGGTACTCCACCAGCGGGTCGCGCTGCCCCATCGCGCGCAGTCCGATGCCCTCCTGCAGGTAGTCCATCTCGTAGAGGTGCTCGCGCCACTTGCGGTCCATCACCGACAGCAGCACGCGCCGTTCCAGCTCCCGCATCACCGGCTCGCCGTTCGGAGCGACGCCGAGCGAGGCTTCCCGCCGGTCGTAGGCCGCCTGCGCGTCGGCCTGCAGCTCGGTGACGAGGTACTCGGTCGACAGGATCCCGCGGTCGGCCTCAACGTCCTCCAGAGCGATGCCCACCGGGTAGAGCGTCTGCAGCGCCCCCCACAGCTGCTCGAGGTCCCACTCCTCCGGGTAGCCCTCGGCCGTCGCAGCCACCACGTAGCCGTCGACGGCGTCGTCGACCATGTTGCGTACCTGCTCGTGCAGGTCGGCCCCCTGGAGCACCTTGCGCCGCTCGTCGTAGATGACGGTGCGCTGGCGGTTGAGCACCTCGTCGTACTTGAGGACGTTCTTGCGGATCTCGAAGTTCTGCTGCTCGACCTGCGTCTGCGCGGAGCGGATCGCCCGGGAGACCATCTTGCTCTCGATCGGCACGTCCTCCGGGATATTGAGCCGATCCATGATCGACTCGACGGCGGTGGAGTTGAACAGCCGCATGAGGTCGTCGCCGAGCGAGAGGTAGAACCTCGACAGCCCCGGGTCGCCTTGGCGGCCGGAGCGACCGCGCAGCTGGTTGTCGATGCGCCGCGACTCGTGGCGCTCGGTGCCGAGGACGTAGAGGCCACCGGCCTCCACGACCTCCTCGTGCTCGGTCTTGACCGAGTCCTCCGCGCGGTGCAACGCGTCCGGCCAGGCCGCTTCGTAGTCGTCCGGGGTGTCGACCGGCGACAGGCCCTTCCCGGCGAGCTCCCCGGCGGCGATGAACTCCGGATTGCCGCCCAGCATGATGTCGGTGCCGCGCCCGGCCATGTTGGTCGCCACGGTGACCGATCCCTTGCGCCCGGCCTGAGCGACGATGGTCGCCTCGCGGTCGTGCTGCTTGGCGTTGAGGACCTCGTGCGGAATCCCGCGCTTGTGCAGGAGCTGCGAGAGGTACTCGCTCTTCTCCACCGACACGGTGCCGACCAGGACCGGCTGACCGTTGTCGTGCTTGTCGGCGATGTCCTCCACGACGGCGTCGTACTTGGCCTCCTCCGTCTTGTAGACGACGTCGGCCTCGTCCAGGCGCCGGGGGTCCTTGTTGGTCGGGATGGGGACGACGCCGATCTTGTACGTCTGGCTGAACTCGGCCGCCTCCGTCGACGCCGTGCCGGTCATCCCGCTGAGCTTGCCGTAGAGCCGGAAGTAGTTCTGCAGGGTGATCGTGGCGAGCGTCTGGTTCTCGTCCTTGATGTCAACGTGCTCCTTGGCCTCGATGGCCTGGTGCATGCCCTCGTTGTAGCGCCGCCCGGCGAGGATGCGGCCGGTGAACTCGTCGACGATGAGCACCTCGCCACCGGTGACGACGTACTCCTTGTCCTTGCGGTAGAGCTCCTTGGCCTTGAGCGCGTTCTGCAGGTAACCCACGAGCGGGGTGTTGACCGACTCGTAGAGGTTGTCGATGCCGAGCTGGTCCTCGACCTTCTCGACTCCGGGTTCGAGCACGCCGACGGTGCGCTTCTTCTCGTCGACCTCGTAGTCGACGTCGCGGGCCAGGCGCGGCGCGATCCGGGCGAACTCCTGGTACCACTTCGTCGCCTGGTCCGACGGGCCGCTGATGATCAGCGGGGTGCGGGCCTCGTCGATGAGGATCGAGTCGACCTCGTCGACGACCGCGAAGTGGTGGCCGCGCTGGACGAACTCCGCCGCGCTCCACGCCATGTTGTCGCGCAGGTAGTCGAAGCCGAACTCGTTGTTGGTGCCGTAGGTGATGTCGCAGGCGTACATCGGGCGGCGCTGCTCGGGCCGCTCGTTGGCCAGGATGACGCCGACCTCGAGGCCGAGGAAGCGGTGCACCCGCCCCATCCACTCGGCGTCGCGCCGGGCCAGATAGTCGTTGACCGTGACGACGTGCACGCCCTTGCCCTCGAGCGCGTTAAGGTAGGCCGGCAGTGTGCAGGTGAGGGTCTTGCCCTCGCCGGTGCGCATCTCCGCGATGTTTCCCAGGTGCAGCGCCGCCCCGCCCATCACCTGCACGTCGAAGTGCCGCTGGCCCAGCGTGCGGCGGGCGGCCTCGCGGTTGACGGCGAACGCCTCGACGAGCAGGTCGTCGATGGTCTCGCCGTCGGCCAGGCGCGCCCGGAACTGGTCGGTCTCCGAGCGCAGCTCGGCGTCGGTGAGCTTGGCGATCTCGTCCTCGAGGCCGTTGACGGCGTCAGCGATCGACTTGAGGCGCCGGAGGATCTTGCCTTCACCGGCCCGCAGGAGCTTGGACAGGACCACGCGTGCGACTCCTCGTTGAACGACGCTCGGCGGGGACGGACGACTCGCCGTACGGCCATCGTAGGCCGACCCTCCGTCACGCCCCTGCACGCCGAAACGCGTAGCCGCAGCCGGGCGTGCCCTGGCAGGGTCACCCCGTGGACCCCCCGAGATCACCGCCGGCCGGCTGCACCTGCGTCCCTGGCGGTCCCCCGACGCCGGCGTGCTGGTCACCGCGTTCGCTGACCCCGTCACGCAGCGTTGGTCGTCGCTGCCGCAGCCGTACCTGCCCGAGCACGCGCGGGACTGGGTGAACACGGCCGCGGCGCAGGGCTGGCAGCGCGGCGACGACCTGTCCTTCGCCGTCTGCGACAGCGTCACCGGCGACGTCCTCGGCTCCGTCGCGCTGCGCTGCCGCTCCCGCCCGGGCGACCGCCACGCCCGGGCCGGCGGGTGGGACATCGCCTTCTGGACCGCGCCGGCCGCCAGGGGCTCGGGGGTGGCGGGCGAAGCGGTGGCCGTGGCCACCCGGTGGGCGTTCGGCGCCCTGGCCGCGCCGCGGGTCGAGTGCCTCGTCGGAGTGGGCAACGAGGCGTCCCGCCGTACGGTCGAGAAGGCCGGCTTCGCCGTGGAGGGCATGCTGCGGGCCGCGCTGCCCGGCCCGACGGACTGCTGGTTGATGGCCCGGCTTCCAGGTGACCCCGACCGGGACGCCGCGGCCTTCCCGTCGTACCGCGGGATGGACGACGGGGTCGTACGGCTGCGGCGCTGGTGCCTCCGCGATGCGCCGGACGTGGCGCGGGCGTGCGACGACGCCGAGACGGCGCGCTGGCTGCCGGTGCCGTCGCCGTACCGGCTCCAGGACGCCGTCACCTACGTCGAGCAGGCCGTCGCGCTGGAGTGGGCCGGCGGCAAGGTGGCGAACGTGGCGGTCGTCGACGCCGCAGACGGGCAGTTGCTGGGGGCGGTGGGGCTGCGCATGCACGAGGGCGGGACGGCGGAGGTCGGCTACTGGACGGCGCCCTGGGCGCGCGGGCGGGGGGTCGCGGGGCGCGGGGCGCGGCTGCACGCCGACTGGGGGTTCACGGCGCTCGGCCTGGCGCGGGTGGAGCTGCTGACGGCGGTCGGCAACGCGGCGTCAGCGCGCGCGGCGGGGAAGGCGGGGTTCGTCCGGGAGTGCGTGCTGCGCGCGGCCCGGCCGGCGCCTCGCGGCGGGGGCAGGCAGGACATGGTGCTGCACGCCCTGCTGGCTCCGCGCTGAGCCGACCGCCGCCGCAGGTCCTCAGGTGATCTCGAGGAGCTTCTCGCGGACGGCGTAGACGACCGCCTCCATCCGCGAGTGCAGCTGCAGCTTCTCGAGGATGTTGCGAATATGGTTCTTGACGGTGTTCTCGCTGATGAACAGCTGCTTGGCGAGGTCGCGGTTGTTCAGGCCCTTCGCGACGAGCTTGAGGACCTCCATCTCGCGGTCGGTGAGCCGCGGCGCCGCGACCTGCTGCCGGTCGCCGCTGCGACGGGTCATGGCGGCGAACTCCGTGATCAGCTTGCTCGCCATCGACGGGCTGATGAGCGACTGCCCGCCGTGCACTGAGCGGATCGCCGTCGCCACCTCCTCGATCGAGATCTCCTTGAGCAGGTAGCCCGTCGCCCCCGCCTTGATGGCCTCGTAGAGGTCGGCCTCCTCGTCCGAGATCGTCAGCATGATGATCTTGGTGGAGGGGACCGCCTCGTGGATCGCGGTGCACGCCTCGATGCCGCTTCCCCGGGGCATCCGCACGTCCATGAGGACGATGTCGGGGAGCGTCTCGGCGGCGGAGCGCACCGCCTCGCCGCCGTCGCTCGCCTCACCGACCACCTCGATGTCGGGCTCCTGCTCGAGAACCATCTGCAGGCCGCGGCGGAACAGCGCGTGGTCGTCCACGACGAGGACGCGGATGGGCTCGGCCGGGAGCGCGCCGGAAGCTTCTGCGGCGGTCAAGAGGACCTCCCGGTAAGGGTGCACGGGCGGGGTTCCGGGAGCCCGGATGATGCCACGATCCGGGCTGCGGAGCGCCCGGCGCGGCCGGCGGCGGCACCCCGGCCCGCCGGGCCGGTCAGGACTCCGCCAGCCTGATCACGCCGTAGTCGTAGCCGTGGCGACGGTAGACCACGCTGGGCAGACCGTGCGCGGCATCGATGAACAGGAAGAAGTCGTGGCCCACGAGCTCCATCTCGTGCAGCGCGTCCTCGGTCGTCATCGCGACCGCGGTGTGCGTCTTGTCGCGGACGACGAGGGTGCCGGTGTCGTCCGGAGCCTGGCCGTCCCGCTCGAGCAGCGCCAGGCCGTTGTCGGGCAGGTCGAGCGGCAACGCGGCCGTCGCCTCTGCCACCGATGCCGGGGTCTTGCCGCCATGGTGCACCCGCCGGCGGTCGTGCGCCTTGCGCAGCCGGGCCTCGAGCTTGAGGACAGCGGCGTCGAGGGCGACGTAGAAGCTCTCGGCGCTGGCTTCGGCCCGGATGACCGGACCCTTGCTGCGGACGGTGATTTCCAGGCGCTGGCAGTTTGCGGACTGTCGTGGGTTCTTCTCGTGGCTCAGCTCGACGTCGAGGCGGATGACGCGGGGATCGAGGCGCGCGGACGGCGCGAGCTTGTCCGACACGTGCTGCCGGAAGTGGTCCGGCACCTCGACGTTGCGGCCCTTGACGACGATGTCCACGAAATCTCCTGACGGACGAGGGGGTACCGGCGCGGCCCGGGACTCCTCCGGGCCCTGCTCCGCTCTCCCCCCGCCGTCACCCACGCCGGTCGGCGCCTGACGGCGCGTGGTCGGACGGTAGACCCCCCGGGCCGTGAGCGACAGGGCTCGGTCAGACACCGCGCCGGACCACCGCCGCGACGACCGCCGCCCCTCGGACCCGGGCGCCCCCGTCGCGCAGCGCCCTGGCGGCCTCCACCAGCGTGGCCCCGGTGGTCACCACGTCGTCGACGACGACCACCGCCAGCCCGTCGAGCCGGTCGCGCACGGCAAGCGCGCCACCGACGTTGGCGGCGCGGGCGGCCGCGTCGAGCCCTGCCTGGTCGGCGACGGCCCGCAGCGGGACGAGCAGCGGGGCGGCCCGGAGCCCGCTCGCCCCGGCCGCCGCCCGCGCCAGCCGAAGGGCGTGGTCGTGCCCGCGGGCGCGCACCGCGGCCCGCGACGACGGCACCGGCACGAGCACGACCTGCCCGGCCCGGAGCTCGCCGACCGCCCCGGCGAGCAGCGCGCCGAGCGGACCGCCGAGACCGAGCCGACCACGCTCCTTGTGACCGACGAGCAACCCGCGGACCACCTCGTCGTAGGGCGCCGCGGCGCAGGTGCGCGGCAGCCCGGCCGGACACGGGTCGGGCGCCGTGCGGTGCGGTCGGACGGCAGCCAGCCGCCCCCGGCAGGTCGGGCAGACCTGCTCCCCGGCGGCACCGCACCCGGCACACGAGCGCGGCAGGACCAGGTCGGCGACGGCGGCCAGCAGGTCGGCGAGCGGGGGCACCGGGTCACCGTCGACCCGGCCGGCCCGGCGCGCCAGCGCCGGTCCCCGACCTGTGGACGGCACCGCTGAGGACGAGGCTGCTGTGGACGTGGCTGCTACGGACGGGGCCGCCATGAACGAGGCCGCTGTGAACGAGGCTTCAGCGCGGGTAGGCCGGGCGGGTGGCGTCCCGCAGCCTGACCTGGAAGCCAGCGACGGCATCGCCGCTGTAGACCGTGGTCCGGCGGCCCGATGCGCGGGTCTCGACGAGCAGCGGCTGCTCGCCGTAGGCCGCGATCGCCATGGGCTCGCCCTCCGCCACGCCGACGAGCCCCGTCGACTGCGTCGAGGTGCCGTCCACCGACAGAGCCAGCAGCGGCAGCAGCGGCGGCTCGGTGTCCTCGACGAGCACCTCGAGGCTGGTGCCGGTCCGCCAGGCGACGTCGATCACGCCGGTGGCGAGCCGGCGCAGCGCCACGAGGTGGGGTGTCCGGCCGCGGGTCTCCAGCCGGCCCACCTGGAGCACCCCGCCGCTGACGAGGGCGACCCGGATGCCGTCGCGGGAGACCCGGAGCAGGGCCGAGCCGTCGAGCGCCGGCAGTGCGTCGACCTGCACCTCGACGGGCTGCGCCCCGGCCCCAGCCGGCACGAGCAGCACCGCCGGCCGGGCCCCGGTGCGCAGGACGAACAGGCCGAGGTCGCCGCTCCCCCAGGTCGGGGAGCGCAGCCCCTCGTCCTGGAGCCCGGCGACCAGCGGCCCGGCGAACGGGCCGGTGCGCAGCGTGCGCACGGCGCCGTCGTCGGTTAGGGCGGCGAGCCGGCCGAGGCGGGCGTCGACGGCGACGTCGACGGCCCCGCTGACCTCGGCGGGCGAGGGCGGGTCGCGGTCCTTGGAGGCCGGGTCGCGGTCCTTAGCCACCGGCTCCAGCGAGCGCAGCTGCCCGGCGACGAGCGCGATGCCGACCGGCCGGTCCAACGGGCCGTCCGGGGAGTAGCCGGCCCAGGCCGCCCGGGGCTGCGGCTGGCCGACCCCGGGCACTGCGAGCACCTCGCCCCCGACGAGCAGGCGCAGCCGGGTGAAGTCCGGTAGCGCCTCCCGCAGTGTCCAGACGAGCTGGGCCGACAGGTCCGCCCGCGCCTGCTCCGGCAACCCCGACGGCGCCCCGGTGAGGTCCACGGTCACCTCGCCGACGGCGCTGATCGTCACCGGCGAGCGCAGCCGGGTGCCGGGTGGCACCGCCGTCTCGACGCTGCCGGCCAGCCCGGTGGACGGGCCCGCGAGCAGCCGGTCGACGACCTCCTGGGCGCGGTCGCCGTCGGCCGGCAGCTGCACGAGGTCGGCGACCAGATGCCGGGTGGCCGGCGGCGGCCCGAGGGGGGCGAGGAAGTGCACCGACAGCGCGTCGTACGACCGGTCGCGGCCCGCCGGCGAGAGCGTGAGGCCGTCGGGGACCGCGACGAGCCGCCACTGCCCCGCGGGGTCCTGTCGCAGCCGGTAGCGCAGCTGCCGGGGCTGCGCCGGCTGCACCCGAGCGGCCCCGTCCGCGCCGACCTCGCCGAGCACGTCGAGGGACAGGACGACGACGACGCCGCCGGCGCCGGCGGCCTGGGCGCCTCCGGTCGTCGCGGTGCGCGGGTCGTAGACGGTGACCCCCGCGTCGTCCTGCCAGGCCGCCCGGGCTTCGGGCGCGAGGAAGCCCCGGGCGATGCCGTGGTCGTCGCGCGAGCTGCCCTGGGCGGCGAGGAAACCGAGCACGACCGCCTCCGGTGCGGCGCCGGGCTGCGGCCCGGGCGGCAGGACACTGATCGGTTCGGGGAGCCGCTGCGCGGCGGGCACCTCACCGGGCCGCTGTACCCCGCCGGACATCGGCAACCCGCAGCCGGTCGCCAGCAGTACGGCCAGCAGCGCCAGCAGGGCGCGCCTCATGGGCTCGCCACGGGCGGGCCGGTGACCGCCATGGGCGCGACGCTCGATCCGGGCGGCGGCGGGCCGAGCGGCAGCGGGCTGCCCTCGCCGAGCGGCTCCCCGGCGCGGCGCGGCAACGTCAGCCGGAACGCCGCGCCACGGCCGGGCCGGCCCCACGCCTCCAGGCGCCCACCGTGCAGCCGGGCGTCCTCCAGGGCGATCGCCAGACCGAGGCCCGTGCCCCCGGTGGTGCGCGCCCGCGACGGGTCGCCACGCCAGAACCGGGTGAACACCCGGCCGACGTCCTCGGCGCGCAGCCCGATGCCGTGGTCGCGTACGAGCACCGCCACCGCCCGGTCGTCCGCGGCGATCGACACGTCCACGGGGCGCCCCTCGCCGTGCTCGAGGGCGTTGACGACGAGGTTGCGCAGGACCCGCTCGATGCGGATGTGGTCGAGCTCGGCGACAACCGGCCCGGCGGCCCGGCGGTGCACCCGTACGACACTGCCCTTGCGCTCCGCCAGGACCGCGGTCTGCTCGATGACCCGGGCCAACACGGCGCTGATGTCGGTCGGGTCGGCCTCGAGGTCGGTCGCGCCCGCGTCGTAGCGGCTGATCTCCAGCAGGTCGGCGAGCAGCTCCTCGAACCGGTCGAGCTCGGCCTGCAGCAGCTCGGCGCTGCGCCGGGTGTCCGGCGGGAAGCCGTCGCGGGCCTCGTGCAGGAGGTCGGCCGCCATTCGTACCGTGGTCAGGGGCGTACGCAGCTCGTGGCTGACGTCGCTGACGAAACGCTGCTGGACCAGCGACAGCTCCTCCAGCTGCCGGATCTGCCGCTGCAGCGCCCCTGCCATCGTGTTGAACGTCGTCGCCAGCCGGGCCAGCTCGTCCTCGCCGTGCACGGCCAGGCGCACGCCGAGCCGTCCCGCGGCGAGCTGCTCGGCGGTGCCGGCGGCGGCCCGCACAGGCACCACGACCTGCCTGGTCACCAGCCAGGCGATGAGCGCCAGGAGGGCGACGAGCAGCAGGCCGGCGGCGGCGGCGGTGCGCTGCACCAGCGAGAGCGTCTCCTCCTCCGACGACAGCGGGAACAGGTGGAACAGCCGGTAGTCCAGCCCGACCGGTGCACGCAGCACCGACCCGACGACCAGACCGCTGACGGTCCTGCCGGATCCGTCGGGCACGGGTGCGTAGGCGTACAGCGGACCGCTGCCGCCCGCCAACCGGTCGAGAAGCCTCCTAGGGATGGTCGAGGGGTCGACGCCGCCGGAGGAGAAGGAGTTGCTGTCGGGGCGGGCCCCGATCGCCACCACCGAGTACAGGTCGCCGGCGGCGCCCCGGTCGCTGAGCTCCTGGACAACGTCGGCGAGCTCGGTGTCGACGGCCTGCGGGTTGACGACCTCGAGGTTGTCCAGCCGGGTCTGGGCCTGGGCGACGCCGGACTGCGCCTCCGACAGCGACGTGCGGGTCTTGGTGTCGAGCAGGCCGCGCCCGACCTGGTCGAGCAGCAGCGAGGCGAGCAGGGCGACGACGGCCGCCGAGGCCAGCAGGGTGGTAACGACCACGCGGGTCTGCAGCGAGCGACGCCACCGGTTGCGGGCGAGCCGTGCCGCCCTGCCGGCGAGGGCGCCGGCAGGACGGGTCCCCGCCGGCGCCTCCGCCGTGCGCAGGGCGGCAGCCCGCACCTCGGCGGCGGGCCGTGCGTCGGCCGTCGTCCGGCTGTCCGCCACCGGCGCACCGGTCCGCGTCGTCAGGGCGGACCGGCCTTGTAGCCGACCCCCCGGACGGTGACGACCACCTGGGGCCGCTCGGGGTCACGCTCGACCTTCGCGCGCAGGCGCTGCACATGGACGTTCACGAGCCGGGTGTCCGCGGCGTGCCGGTAGTTCCACACCTGCTCGAGCAGGAGCTCACGGCTGAACACCGTGCGCGGCCGACGGGCCAGCGCCACGAGCAGGTCGAACTCCAGCGGCGTGAGCTGCAACTGCTCCCCGGCGCGCATGACGACGTGGCCCGGGACGTCGATGCTGACCGGGTCGGCCTCCGGCCCGATCGCGAGCGTCTCCGGCTCGAGGTCCTCGTGGGAGCGCAGCCGCGCCCGTAGCCGGGCGACGACCTCCTTGGGCTTGAACGGCTTCACGACGTAGTCGTCGGCCCCGCTCTCCAGCCCGAGGACAACGTCGACGGTGTCGCTCTTCGCGGTGAGCATGATGATCGGCACGCCGCTCTCGGCCCGAATCTGGCGGCACACCTCCAGGCCGTCGGTTCCCGGCAGCATCAGGTCGAGCAGCACGATGTCGGGGCGTTCCCGGCGGAACGCGCCCAGGGCAGCGTCGCCGTCGGCGACGAAGGCGGTCTCGAATCCCTCGCCGCGCAGCACGATGCCCAACATCTCCGCCAGGGCGGGGTCGTCGTCGACGACGAGGACCCGGCCCTTCACGGCGTGCTCCAGCACGCGCTGTCCGACACGTCCCCATCGTCGCACCCGGACCGTCCACAGGGCGCGCAGTCGGCACGAGCGGCTGCCCCCGGCGTGCCACGATGAGGGCCAGACAGGCGACCGGCGAGGACGACGGAGGCATGCGGTGACCGAGCGGGGTCCGCAGCAGCCGGGCGGCTGGACGTCGCCCGGCTGGACCAAGCCGGGTGCCGGGCCGGAGCCCGAGCCGGCGCAGGCCCCGCCGCCGCAGGCCCCGCCGCCGCAGGCCCCGCCGCCGCAGGCCCCGCCGCCGCAGGCCCCGCCGCCGCAGGCCCCGCCCGGCTGGGGCGGCCCACCGCCGTACGGAGCACCTCCCGACGGCGCGCCCCCCTATGGCGGCCCGCCTCCCAGTGGGCAGCAGTACGGAAGGCAGGAGTACGGGGCCCCGCCGGGCTGGGGCGGCCCGGTCGCCGGCGCCCCGCGCCCCGGTGTGGTGCCGCTGCGACCGCTGGGCCTCGGCGAGCTGCTCGACGGATCGGTGGGCGTCGTCCGGCGCTACCCCCGCCCGACGCTCGGCCTGTCGGTGCTCGTGGCGCTCGTCAGCACCGCCCTGGGGGTGCTCCTGCTGCTCCTGCTCCCCGACGGGCTGTTCTCCGCCGCCGGCACCTCGCAGGACCTCGCCGACGCCCAGCTCGGGGGGGCGCTGGTCGGGGCCGTCGGCACCGTCCTGGTCACCGGGCTCGCGGGCATCGTGCTGGCAGGCGTCATCACCGTGGTCGTCGGCCGGGCCGTCCTGGGCCAGCCGATGTCGACCGGCGAGGCGTGGCGCGCCGTGCGGCCGCTGCTCGGCCGCCTGGTGGGGCTCGCCCTGGTGACCGGCCTGGTCGTCGTGGGCGCCCTCGCCGCGGGGGTCCTGCTCGCCCTCCTGTCCTACACCCTGGCCGGTCCCCCCGGCCTCGTCCTCGGCGTGCCCCTGGGGATCGCGGGGGGCATCGCCGGCGGCTACCTCTACGTCCGGCTGTCACTGGCCGCCCCTGCGCTGGTGCTGGAGAAGGTGGGCATCCGCGAGGCCCTGCGCCGCAGCGGGGTGCTGGTGGACGGCTCATTCTGGCGGGTCCTCGGCATCCTGCTGCTCGCCGCGCTCATCGCCGGGGTCATCGGGCAGGTGCTGCAGGCCCCGTTCGTCTTCCTCGGGGGCGGCGCCGGGCTGTTCACCGGCTCGACCGACGTCAGCCTCACGTCCCTGGTGCTCGCGCAGATCGGCGCCGGGGTCGCGCAAACCCTCACCGCGCCGTTCACCAGCGGGGTCCGGGCACTGCTCTACGTCGACCGCCGGATGCGCGCGGAGGGGCTCGACGTCGCGCTCGCCGCAGCGGCCGCCGCGCCCCGCCCCTGATGCCGCCCGCGCTCTTGTCGCCCGCGCTGCTGCTGCCCGCCCTGCTGCTGCCCGCCCGGCTGGCGGAGCCGCTCACCCGCGACTCCGCTCGCCACGCTGCCCGCCGCGAGCTCAGCCGGCGGGAGTACGCCGACGCGCAGCCCCCGCTGCTGCTGCGCGCCCTGGGCCGGGCGCTGCGGTTCCTCGGCGACCTGTTCGACGGGGTGGCCGTCCGACTGGGCAGCGGCGGCGTCGCCCGGGTGCTGCTCCTGGCGGTGCTCGCGGCCGCCGTGGCCGCCGTCCTCATCCGGCTGGGCCCGCTGGGCGGCCGGGCCGCGCGCCGGCCTGCGGTGTTCGACGGCGGCCGAGCCCGTACGGCCGCCGAGCACCGCGCCGCCGCGCAGGAGCTCGCCGCCCAGGGCCGCTTCGCCGAGGCGGTGCGCGAGCGGCTGCGCGCCGTGGTGCGCGAGCTGGAGGCGCGGGGGGTGCTCGACGCACGGCCCGGCCGCACAGCGGGTGAGGTCGCCCGCGACGCCGGCGCCGCCGTGCCCCCGCTGGCCGCCGACCTGGGACGGGCGGCCGGGCTGTTCGACGAGGTCTGGTACGGCGGCCGTGGGGCCCGCGAGGACACCTACGCCGTGCTCGTGGAGGTCGACGACCGAGTCCGGTCGATGCGGCTGGTCGGTGCGTGACGGCGCCCGCCCGGGCCACGACGGACGTGCTGGCAGCGACGACCGGCCCGGCCGTTCCCGGACCGGACGCGGCGGGGCGGGGAGGGCCGGATCGGGCCGGAGCAGGGCAGGGCAGCCCGGGTCCAGCCGGCACCAGCACGGCCCCGACCGGGAAGGCGCTGTGGCGCCGCGGCCGCGGGCCGGTGCTCGCCGCGCTGCTCGTCGTCGTGGTGTCGACGGGCCTCGCGGCGCTGCGCTCCACGGGCGACGCCGGGCAGCTTGACCCCCGGGCCTACGACCCCGGCGGATCACGTGCCGTCGCCGCCCTGCTGGCCGACCGCGGGGTGCTGGTGCGCGTCGTCGGTGACCTGCCGGGCCTGCGCGCCGAGCTCGGCCCACGCAGCACGGTGCTCGTGCCGCTCCCCGCGGCACTGACGGACGACGAGCTCGGCGAGCTGGGCCGGCTCGGCGCCAGGCTCGTGGTCACGGGTGCCGGCCCCGCCGAGGTCGAGGGGCTCGGGCTGCCGGTCGACGTCCAGCCGGCCGAGCTCGCCGCCCGGCGGCCCGCCTGCGACCTGCCGGCCGCCGCCGTCGCGGGCACCGCACTGACCGGCCGCGCGTCCTACCGGGCCAGCGCCGGCGTCGAGGCGATCGGCTGCTACGCCACGGGTGGCCGGGCGACCGTCCTGACCCTGCCCGCCACCGGCGTCACGCTCGTCGGCGCTCCCGACCTGCTCACCAATGACGAGCTGGACACCGAGGGCAGCGCGGCCCTCGCGCTGGGCCTGCTGTCCGGTGGCGACGAGGTGCTGTGGCTGCTGCCGGACGCCGGGCGCGCCGTGACGGGCGGGCGGGTGCCGCTGCGCGACCTGCTGCCCGACGCCGTCCTGCTCGGCGCGCTGCAGCTCGCCGTCGCCGTCGTGCTGCTCGCGCTGTGGCGGGCCCGCCGGCTCGGCCGGGTGGTGACCGAACCGCTGCCGGTGGTCGTGCGGGCGGCGGAGGCGGTCGAGGGCCGCAGCCGGCTCTACCGGGCGGCGGGTGCCCGCGACACCGCCGCAGAGGCGCTGCGCGCCGGCGCCCGCGACCGGCTCGCCCGACGGCTGGGCCTGCCCCCGGGCGGCGACCCGGGGGCGCTCGTCGGCACCCTCGCCGACCGGACCGGTCGTGACCCTGCCGAGGTCACCGGGCTCCTGTACGGTGCGCCTCCGGCGGACGACGCCGCCCTCGTCCGCCTCGCCGACGCCCTCGACGCGCTGTCGCCGTGAGGCGACCGCACCCCGCCCCGGAGCTGGCCGCACCATGATCGCACCCGACGCCCACCCCGACGAGCTCGCACCGGAGGTCCGCGTCTCGACCCGACTGCGCAAGACCGCCGACCCCCGGGAGGCCCTGGAGGCCCTGCGCGCGGAGGTCGGCAAGGCCGTCGTCGGCCAGGACGCGGCCGTCACCGGGCTGGTCATCGCGCTGCTGTGCCGTGGCCACGTGCTGCTCGAAGGTGTGCCGGGAGTGGCGAAGACGCTGCTCGTACGCGCCGTCGCGGCCTCGCTGGACCTCGCCACCAAGCGGGTGCAGTTCACCCCCGACCTCATGCCGGGAGACATCACCGGCTCGCTGGTCTACGACAACCGCTCCGCGGCCTTCTCGTTCCGCGAGGGCCCGGTGTTCACCAACCTGCTGCTCGCCGACGAGATCAACCGCACCCCGCCCAAGACCCAGGCGTCGCTGCTCGAGGCGATGGAGGAGCGCCAGGTGTCGGTCGACGGCACCCCGCGGCCGCTGCCCGACCCGTTCGTCGTCTGCGCGACCCAGAACCCGGTCGAGTACGAAGGCACCTACCCGCTGCCCGAGGCGCAGCTCGACCGCTTCCTGCTCAAGCTCACCGTGCCGCTGCCCGGGCGCGGGGACGAGGTGCAGGTCCTGCGCGCGCACGACGCCGGCTTCGACCCGCGCGACCTGTCCGCCCTGTCCCCGGTCGCCGGGCCCGCCGAGCTGGCGGCCGGACGGGCGGGCGTACGCGCCGTCGCGGTGTCGGAGGAGGTGCTGGGCTACGTCGTCGACGTCTGCCGGGCGACCCGCACCTCGCCGTCGCTGTCGCTCGGCGTCTCCCCGCGCGGCGCCACCGCGCTGCTCGCGACGGGCAAGGCCTGGGCGTGGCTGTCCGGCCGCGACTACCTCACCCCCGATGACGTCAAGGCGCTCGCCCGGCCCACCCTGCGGCACCGGGTCGCGCTGCGGCCCGAGGCCGAGCTCGAGGGCGTCACCGCCGACGGCGTGCTCGACGGCGTGCTCGCGTCGGTGCCCGTACCCCGGTAGTGGCGGTCACCGGACGGCTGGCGCTGCTGGCACTGCTCGGGATCATCCCGGTGCTGCTCGCCCCCGACCTGCCCACGGTCCTCGGCGTCGCCGTCCTGCTCGCGGTCGCCGTCGCGGTCGACCTGTCCCTCGCGGCGCCGGTCGGGCAGCTGCGGCTGTCCCGGAGCGGGACCACCGCGGTACGGCTCGGGGAGACGGCGTCGGTGCGCCTGACCGTCGCCAACCCCTCGGGCCGCCCGCTGCGCGCCGTGCTGCGCGACGCGTGGGTTCCGTCGGCCGGGGCGTCTCCCGCCACGCAGGTGCTCGACGTCCCCGCGGGCGAGCAGCGGGTGCTCACCACCGTCCTGCTGCCGACCCGGCGCGGCGACCGCACCCCGGACCGGGTCACCGTCCGGGCGCTCGGGCCGCTGGGCGTCGCCGGCCGGCAGGGCCGGCACGAAGTGCCGTGGCGGGTGCGCGTGCAGCCATCGTTCGCCTCCCGCCGCTTCCTGCCCGAGCGGCTGTCCCGGCTGCGCCAGCTCGACGGGCTCACCGCGGCCCGCACCCGCGGCCAGGGCACCGAGTTCGACACGCTGCGCGACTACGTCGACGGCGACGACGTGCGCTCCATCGACTGGCGGGCCACCGCCCGGCGGCAGGAGGTCGTCGTGCGCACCTGGCGGCCCGAGCGCGACCGCCGGGTCGTGCTCGTCCTCGACACCGGCCGGACCTCCGCCGGCCGGGTCGGCGACATCCCGCGCCTGGACGCCGCGCTCGACGCGGCGCTGCTGCTCGCCGCGCTCGCCAGCCGGGCCGGCGACCGGGTCGACCTGCTCGCCCTCGACCGGGAGGTGCGGGCCGCCGTCGAGGGCGCCGGCCGCACCGAGCTGCTCGCCCGGGTCGTTTACGCGACGGCCCTGCTCGAGCCGGCCCTGGTCGAGAGCGACGGCCGGCTGCTCGTCGCCGAGCTGCTGCGCCGCACCCGCCGCCGGTCGCTGGTCGTGCTGTTCACCAGCCTCGACACCGCACCGCTGCAGGAGGGGCTGCTGCCGGTGCTGAGCTCGCTGACCAGCCGGCACACCGTCGTGCTGGCCGCCGTCGGCGACCCGCGTCTGGAGCAGATGCGGCTCGGCCGCGGTGACGTCGCCGCCGTCTACGACGCCGCCTCCGCCGAGCGCGCCAGGGCGGAACGGCGCCGGATGACCGCGCTGCTGCGGGCGCGCGGCGTCGAGGTGGTGGACGCCCCGCCGGAGACGTTCGCGCCGGCGGTGGCCGACAGCTACCTCGCCCTCAAGGCCGCCGGCCGGCTCTGAGCGCGCCCCGCGGGTCCTACCGCGCGGCGACGAGGGTCTTCGTCACCTGGGCGGAGGCGACCAGCAGGCCGTCCACCGTCGCCTCGGCGCGCAGGAAGGCGACCGCGCGCCCCTTGCGGACGACGTGTCCCCGCACCCGCACCTGCGAGCCGGCCGCCACCGGGCGCATCAGGGACGCCGCGAGGTCGTGGGTGACGGCGTGCTCGGCGGCGGCGAGTGACGGCAGCAGCGCGAGGTAGGAGGCGACGTCCAGCAGGGCCGTGACCACGCCGCCGTGCAGCAGGCCGACGTTGTTCAGCGCGCCGTCCGTGGCCGGGAAGACGATGCCGGCCGGCGGGTCGTCGGGGTCCGCCAGGCGTACGCCGAGGAACCGGTGCAGCGCGATGTCCAGGACCGCCTGCACCCGCGGCGTGAGCCCGTCGCGACCGTCCGCGGGAGTCGGGTCGAGGCCGGCGGCGTCACTCATGGCGCCATCCTCTCCGCACCCGCCGACGGGCGTCCGGCCAGGGTCGTCCGTCTGATGCACGGGTGCATGCGCCCGCCCGGCCGACCGGCCCGGGCCTCCTGGGGTCGTCCAGCCGGCTTCCGGCGTACCGTCCAGGCGCCGCTCGCCGTCAGGGCGACCGGGCGCTGGAGACGGGACCGTCAGATGGACGCAGCCAGGACCACGCCGCAGACCGCGGTCGCCGCCGGCGAGGGCTACGCGAGCAGCACCGCGGGACCCGGTGCGGTGTCCGACACCGGACCCCCGTCGACGGCGGCCGGGGCCCGCCGGGCGCCCGCGATCCCCTCGCAGGCGGCAGGGGAGCGCCTGGCGGCCAGCGGCGCCGATGCCGCCGCCGCCGGCACCCCCGACGGCCTGCGCCGGGACCTGCAGCAGATCGTCGCGCCGGAGCGGCTGCTCACCCGCCCGATCGACCTGGTGATGTACGCCTCCGACGCCAGCGTCTACCGGATGCTGCCGAAGGCGGTCGTGCTCGCCGACGGGATCGAGGAGGTGAAGGCGCTGCTCGCGTACGCCCGCAGCAGCGGCGTCCCGATGACCTTCCGGGCCGCCGGCACGAGCCTGTCGGGGCAGGCGCAGAGCGACGGGATCCTCGTCGAGGTCGCCCGGCACTGGCGCGGGGTGACCGTCGAGGACGAGGGCCACCGGGTGCGGGTGCGGCCGGGCACGATCGCCGGGCGGGTCAACCTCGCCCTCCAGCCGTACGGCCGCAAGCTCGGCCCCGACCCGGCGAGCATCTCGGCCTGCACCGTCGGCGGGGTGATCGCCAACAACTCCAGCGGCATGTGCTGCGGGGTGGAGCAGAACGCCTACCGGACGCTGGCGTCGCTGACCTTCGTACTGCCGTCCGGCACGGTGATCGACACCGCCGACCCGGGGGCGGCCCGCGCCTTCGCCGAGGCCGAGCCGGAGCTCGTCGCGGGCCTCGTGGCGCTGCGGGAGGAGCTGCACGCCGACACCGAGCTGCTGGAGCGGGTCCGCCGCAAGTACACCCGCAAGAACACCACCGGCTACTCGCTCAACGCTCTCGTCGACTTCACCGAGCCGCTGGACGTCTTCACGCACCTGCTCGTCGGGTCGGAGGGCACGCTCGCGTTCGTCGCGGAGGCGGTGCTCGACACCGTTCCGGTGCTGCCGCACAAGACCACCGGCCTGCTGGTCTTCCCGAGCCTGCACGCGGCCGGCGCGGCGATCGTGCCGCTGCGGCAGGCGGGGGCCACCGCCGTCGAGCTGCTGGACCGGCCCTCGCTGCGCGCCGTCGAGCGCCTCGCCGGGGTCCCGGCCTACCTCCCGGACCTGCCGGACGGGGCGGCCGCGCTGCTCGTCGACCTCGCCACGGCCGATCCGGCGGCCCTGCCCGGCCTCGAGGCGGGGGCGCAGGCGCTGGTGGAGACCTTCGAGCTGGTCGCTCCCGGCGAGTTCACCCGCGACAACGCCCGCCAGACGCAGTACTGGACGGTGCGCAGCGGGCTTTTCACCTCGGTCGGCGCGGCCCGGCCGACCGGCACGTCGGTGCTGCTGGAGGACGTGACCTTCCCGGTGGAGCGGCTCGCGGACGCCGTCGTCGACCTCGCCGGGCTGTTCGCCGAGCACGACTACCCCGAGGCGGTGGTGTTCGGCCACGCCAAGGACGGCAACCTGCACTTCCTGCTCACGCCCTCGCTCAACGAGCCGGCCGAGCTCGAGCGCTACGCGCGCTTCATGGACGACCTGGCCGAGCTCGTCGTCGGCCGCTACGACGGGGCGCTCAAGGGCGAGCACGGCACCGGCCGCAACATCGCGCCGTTCGTGGAGCGGGAGTGGGGCGCGCACGCCACCGACGTCATGCGACGACTCAAGGCGCTGTGCGACCCGGCGGGCATCCTCAACCCCGGCACCCTGCTCAACGACGACCCGCAGGCGCACCTCAAGCACCTCAAGACCGTGCCGACGATCGAGGCGGAGGCCGACCGCTGCATCGAGTGCGGCTACTGCGAGCCGGTCTGCCCGAGCCGGGAGCTGACGACCACGCCCCGGCAGCGGATCGTGCTGCGCCGCGAGATGGTCCGGCAGTACGTGCCGGGCGAGCCCGCCTCGCCGCTGCTCGCCGCGCTGCAGCGCGACTACGGCTACATGGGGATGCAGACCTGCGCCGGCGACGGGATGTGCGAGCGGGCCTGTCCGGTCGACATCAACACCGGTTCGATGATCAAGGAGTTCCGGGCGATGGGGCACTCCACGCGCGAGCAGCGGGTCGCCCGGGAGGTCGCCGCCCGCTACGCGGCGGTGGAGCGGGCCGCCCGGACGGCGGTGCGGGCCGGCCGGCTGACCGCCCGCACCGTCGGCGACCGGCTGCTGTTCGGCGTCACCGACCTGCTGCGCTGGGCGCTCGACGCCGACCTGGTGCCGAGGTGGGACGCGCAGATGCCACCGGCCGCGCCGCCGCTGCCGCGCACCAGCGCGGAGGGCACGACGGCGGTCTACCTGCCGTCCTGCACCAACCGGATCTTCGGCCCCGACGACGACGGCCTGTCGCTGCCGGCGGCGCTGGTCGCCCTGGCCGGCCGCGCCGGGCAGGTCCTGCACCTGCCCGAGGACGTGCCGGGCTACTGCTGCGCGACGCCGTGGCAGTCCAAGGGCTACACCGAGGGCGCCGCGCTGATGGCGTCCCGGACCGTCGAGGCGATGTGGCGGTGGTCGGACGGCGGGCGCCTGCCGGTCGTCATGGACGCCAGCTCCTGCACCCTCGGCCTGAAGGGCCTTGGCGCGCTACTGTCGCCCGCCGACCGGGAGCGCCACGAGGCGCTGACGGTGCTCGACAGCCTGGACTACCTGTCCGAGGTCCTGCTGCCGCGGCTCGTCGTGGACCGGCGGCTGGACTCGGTGGCCGTCCACGCCGTCTGCTCGGTGCACCACCTCGGGACGGTGCCCGCGCTCGTGGCGCTCGCCGGTGCGGTGTCCGGCCGCGTCGTCAACCCGGTCGAGGCCGGCTGCTGCGGCTTTGCCGGCGACCGTGGCTGGCTGCACCCGGAGCTGCCCGCCGCGGCCGTGCGGCACGAGGCCGAGGAGCTGTCCGGCGAGCAGCACGACGCGTACGTCTCCAGCAACCGCACCTGCGAGATCGGGCTCAGCCGCGAGACCGGGCAGACGTACCGCTCGGTGGTGCACCTGCTGGAGGAGGCCACCCGCGGGATGGCCGGGTAACGGTCCGGCGGCCTCGGGAAGAGCCGGGCGCCCGCGGCTGTTGGTCCCCGGACGTGGGCACCTCGACGGACGCCGGCCGCATCGCCGCCCTTGTCGGACTGCTGTTCGGCCTCGCCGGGATGGGCAGCGCCGCCGTCGCGGTGACGCTGCCGGCCATCGCCGCCGACCTCGGCCTGTCGACCGGCGGCGCCTCCTGGATCATCAGTTTGTATGCCCTCATGCTCGCCGTCGCGACCGCCGTCTACGGGCGGGTGGCGGACCTGGCCGGCATCCGGCTGCCGCTCATCTTCGGGGTCAGCCTCATGACGATCGGCGCGGTGCTCGGCGCGCTCGCCCCGTCGTACGAGCTGCTGCTGGCCGCCCGGCTGCTGCAGGGGTCGGGCGCCGCCGCCGTCCCGGTGCTCGGGATGGCCATCGTCAGCGCCCGCTACAAAGGCGGCGTCCGGGCGACGGCGCTCGGCAAGGTGGCCGGCACCGCCGCCGCCGTCGCCGCGCTCGGCCCGCTCGCCGGCGGTCTGGTCGCGGACGCGTTCAGCTGGCGGGTGGTGGTGGCGCTGCCGGCGCTGGGGCTGCTCGTCGTCCCGGCGCTGTGGCGGGCGGTCCCGACCGAGGGCACCGGTGCGCGGCTGGACATTCTCGGCGCGGTGCTCGTCGCCGGCACCGCCTCCGGGCTGGTGCTCCTGGTGCAGTCGCCGGCCTCCGGCGTGCTGGTCGCCGTGGTCGGCGCCGTGCTGCTCGGCCTCGGCGTGCCGCTGGCCGCGGCGCGGGTCCGCAGCCGCCCGGAGGGGTTCCTGCCGCTCGCCGTGGTGCGCCAGCCCGTCGTCGTGCGCAGCGCGCTGGCCGCCTCGGCGGTGCCGGCGGCCTGGTTCGCCCTGCTCATCGCCGTGCCGGCGGTCCTGGCCCTCCGCGGCTGGACGCCGCTGCACATCGGGCTGGCGCTGGTGCCGTCGGCGGCAACCGGGTTCCTCGCGCCGCGCCTGGCCGGCCCACTGCTCGTCCGCCTCGGGCCGGCCCGGTCGCTGGCGACCGCGGGCGGGACGGCAGCAGTGGCCCTGGCCGTCGCCGCCGGCGGCGCCACCATCAGCTCCGCGCTGCTGCTCGTGGCAGCGGTCATGCTCGTGACGTTCGCCTTCGGGCTCGGACAGCCGGCGCTGATGGCCGCGGTCGGCGGTGCGGTCCCGGCCGACGTCCGCGGGGTGGCCCTCGGTGTCGCCACGCTGGTGTTCCTCGTCGGCGGCGGCGTCGGCTCGGCCGTCGTCGGCGGGTTCGGTGAGCTGTTCGGCCTCAACCACAGCCTGCTGCTGCTCGCCCTGCTGCCCGTCGCGGGCAGCCTCGCGCTCATCTCGACGATCCGCCGGGAACGCCTTCCTGCCTAGCCCGCCGGGTGCGCCGGTGACCGCCTTCAGCGTGGGACACGGCACCGCCTCGCCGGACGAGCTGCTGGCGCGGCTGGCCCTGGGTGAGGTGCGCCGGGTCGTCGACATCCGCACCGCACCGGGCAGCCGGCGTTCGCCGCACCTGGGCAAGGACCAGCTGGAGGTCTGGCTGCCGGATTCGGGGGTGTCGTACGGCTGGGAGCCGCGGCTGGGCGGCTTTCGCCGGCCCGTCCCGGACAGCCCCGACGCCGTGTGGCGCAACGAGTCGTTCCGCGGCTACGCCGGGCATCTGCGCACGGGCGACGCGCGCGCCGCCCTCGACGACCTCCTCGCGGCCGCCGGGGCGGAGCCCACCGCCTTCCTGTGCAGCGAGACGGTGTGGTGGCGCTGCCACCGCCGGCTGGTCGCCGACGCGCTGGTCCTGCTGCACGGCGTGCAGGTCGGCCACCTGCTGCCCGGCCGGGTGGCGCCGCACCAGCCGACCGACGGCGCCCGGGTGGCCGGGGACGTGCTGGTCTACGACGGCCGCTGAGCGGCCCGCCTCAGCCGGTGCGCCACTGCAGCTTGATGAGCAGGTTCTTGGCGTCCTCGGCGACGTCGCCGTCGACCTGCACCTCATAGCGGGCGGCAACGATCGCGCTGCGGGAGGTGAAGTCGCGCTGCCCGCCGGACATCGCGTGCGCCACGAATCCGAACACCGACCCGAACAGCACGCCCAGCAGCAGGCCCTCGAGGACGACCGCGAAGGTGCTGCTGCCCTCGGGCGCGAACAGCGACAGCAGGACGCCGACGAGCAGGCCGAACCACGCGCCGCTCGCCGCGCCGGCCAGCGCCGCCCGGCCGCGGGTGAGCCGGCCGAGCACGTTCTCCACCATCCGCAGGTCCGAGCCGATGATCGAGGTCTTCTCCACCGGGAACTCGTTGTCGCTCAGGAAGTCGACGGCGCGCTGCGCCTCGAGATAGGTCCGGTAGTCGGCGACGGGAACCCGGTCGATCGGGGTGACAGGCAGCTGGCTCATCGGGGCTCCTCGGTCGAGGGGACGGCGCGTGTCCACGTCGAGAGGGTTGTGCCCGCGCCCGCCCGACCGGTACCGGGCTGGCCGGGAAGATCTCGCGCGGTTGCCGTTGCCGGCCGCCGGAAGCGGCGTCCCGCCCGGTGGCGCTGGTGCGGTCTCGGACCGCTCGCGGGTCTTGTGCCGGTCGCTCCCGCGCGGCAGGCTGCCCGTACCGCGGCGAGCCCGCCGACGGCTCGCTCGCCGGAGGGCGCGATGGCCAGCACAGCCTCGACCGCGAAGACCGCAGGGCCGCAGCCGCGCCCCCCGGACCGGGTGCGCAACGTCGCCCTCGTCGGGCGATCCGGTGCGGGCAAGACCACCCTCGTCGACGCCCTGCTCGTGGCCGCCGGCACGATCGGCCGGGGCGGCCGGGTCGAGGACGGCACCACCGTCTGCGACAGCACCGAGCTGGAGCACCGCCAGCACCGTTCGATCTGGCTGGCCCTCGCGCCGCTCGAGCACGAGGACGTGAAGATCAACCTGCTCGACACCCCCGGGCACGCCGACTTCGTCGCGGACCTGCGCGCTGGCCTGCGGGCCGCCGACGCGGCGCTGTTCGTGGTGTCGGCGGTCGATGGGGTCGACGCCCGCACCGAGCAGCTCTGGCAGGAGTGCGCCGCGGCCGGTCTCCCCCGGGCCGTCGCCGTCACCCAGCTCGACCGCTCGCGGGCCGACGTGCCCGAGGCCGTACGGGCCTGCCAGCGGGCGTTCGGCGACGGCGTGCACCCCGTCGAGCTGCCGATCGGCGACGGGCTGCTCGACCTGCTCACGATGCGCGTGCACGGTGCCGGCGACGCCACCGACCGCGACGCGACCGAGCACGAGCGCGCCGCCGTCGCGGCGGCCCGCGCCGGGATGCTCGAGGCTGTCATCGCGGAGAGCGAGGACGAGACCCTGCTCGAGCGCTACCTCGCCGGGGAGGAGCTCGACGAGGACCTTCTCCTCGCCGACCTCGAGAAGGCGGTGGCGGGCGGGCAGTTCCATCCGGTGCTGCCGGTCTGCGCGCTGACCGGCAGCGGCACGGCCGAGCTGCTCGATCTGCTCGTACGGGGTTTCCCGACGCCGCTGGAGCACCCGCTCCCGCCGGTCACCCGCCCCGACGGCACGGCCGGCCCGGTGCTCACCTGCGACCCGGCCGGCCCGCTCGTGGCCGAGGTCGTCCGCACCGGCACCGACCCGTACCTCGGGCGGGTGTGCCTGGTCCGGGTGTTCTCCGGCACCCTGCGGCCGGACCTGCCCGTGCACGTGTCCGGCCACGCCGCCGCCCGGCCCGGTCACGACGCCGACGAGCGGGTCGGCCCGCTGTCGAGTCCGCTGGGCGCCACCTCCCGCACCGTCAGCTCCTGCCCCGCGGGCGACATCTGCTCGGTCGCCCGGCTGGGCACCGCCCAGACCGGCGACACCCTCTCCGGCGTGGACCTGCCGTTGCTCGTCCCGGCGTGGGAGCTGCCCGATCCGCAGCTGCCGGTGGCGCTCGCGGCCAGCTCGCCCACCGACGAGGACCGGCTCGACGACGCGCTCGCCCGGATCGTCGTGGAGGACCCGTCGGTGCGCGCGCAGCGCGACGCCGAGACCGGGCAGCTGCTGCTGTGGTGCGTCGGTGAGGCGCACGCCGAGGCGCTGCTCGACCGCCTCGGCGTCCCCGTGGAACGCCCCGAGGTGCGGGTCGCGCTGCGCGAGACCCTCGCCGGGCCGGTCACCGTGACCGGCCGGCTCGTCAAGCAGTCCGGCGGCCACGGGCAGTACGCCGTCGTCGTCGTGGAGGTGGCCCCGCTGCCGACCGGCGAGGGGATCCGCTTCCAGAGCCAGGTCGTCGGCGGTGCCGTGCCGACGGCGTACATCGGCAGCGTCGAGAAGGGCGTACGGGCCCAGGCCGAGCGCGGGGTGCACGACGGGCGCCCGCTCGTCGACCTGTCGGTGACGCTCCTCGACGGCAAGGCGCACGCCGTCGACTCCTCCGACGCGGCGTTCGTCGCGGCCGGTGCTCTCGCGCTGCGGGAAGCGGTCGCCGCCGCCGGCACGAGCGTGCTCGAGCCGGTCAGCGAGCTGGAGGTGCGGGTGCCGGCGTGGGCGGTCGGGGCCGTGATGTCCGACCTCGCCGGGCGGCGCGCCCGCGTCACCGGCAGCGAGGCCGGCGCCGACGGCGACACCGACACCGTCGTACGGGCGGAGGTACCCGACGTCGAGCTGCTGCGCTACGCGGTGCAGCTGCGGTCGTTGACGCACGGCACCGGCTCGTGCACCCGGCGGCATCTGCGCCACGAGCCCGCGCCGCCGGGGCAGCGGGCTCTGGCCGGCTCGCACTAGCGTCGGGCTGTGCCCCCCGCGCCCCCGCTGCCGAAACCCGAGGAGCCCGGCGGGGGGCTGCTGCCGGCGACCGCCCGACACCTGCTGGCCCGCACCGCCCGCGCGCAGCGCGAGAGCCGCGCCCCCGGTCTCGTGGCCGGGGTCGTCCGGGATGGCGCGCTGGTCTGGTGGGCGGCCCGCGGCGAGGTCGCCGCACCCCCGACCGACGTACAGCACCGGCTCGGCTCGATCACCAAGTCGCTGACCGCCGTCGCCGTCCTGCGGCTGCGCGACGAGGGGTTGCTCGCCCTCGACGACCCGCTCGAGGCGCACCTGCCGGGCACACCCGCCGGCAGCCGCACCGTGTTCCAGTTGCTCAGCCACACCGCGGGCCTGACCGCGGAGAGCCCCGGCCCGTGGTGGGAGCGCACACCCGGCGGCGGCCTGTCCGAGCTCGGGCTCGGCCCCGAGCACCTCCCGCTCGGGGCCGGCCGCCACCACTACTCCAACCTGGGCTACGGGCTGCTCGGCGAGCTGCTCGCGGCGCTGCGCGGCCGGCCGTGGGCCGACGTCGTCCGCGACGAGGTGCTGCTGCCGCTCGGGATGACCCGGACGACGCCCCGCCCCGACGGCCTCGTCGCGACCGGCTGGGCCGTGCACCCGTGGGCCGACGTGCTGCACCCCGAGCCCGAGCACTTCCACGGCGCGATGGCCCCCGCCGGCCAGCTCTGGTCCACGCTGGCCGACCTCGGCCGGTTCGCGGCCTTCCTGCTCGGCGACACCGGCGACGTGCTCGACCCGGCGACCCTGGAGGAGATGACGCTGGCGGCCGGGGTCGACAGCTCCGCGGAGGGTTGGTCGGCGTACGGGCTGGGGCTGCAGGTGCTGCGCGCCGGCCGCCGCACGCTCATCGGGCACGGCGGGTCGATGCCCGGCTTCCTCGCCGGCGTGTTCGTCGACCGGGCGGCGGGCGACGGCGCCCTGATGCTGCGCAACGCCACCACCGGCGCCGACGGCGGGCTGCTGCCCGACCTGCTCGACCTGCTCGAAGGGCACGACCCGGCGCTCGGCGGCACCTGGCGGCCGGAGCCCGCGACCGTGGACCTCGCCCTGCTCGGCGCGTGGTACTGGGGCCCCGCGCCGTACGTCCTGCGCCTGCAGGACGACGGCCTGCTGCACCTCGGCGGCCTCGGCCGGCCCGGTCGCAGCAGCCGCTTCGCCCGGCGCGCCGACGGCACCTGGGTGGGGCTCGACGGCTACTTCACCGGCGAGGTCCTGCAGGTCACCGCCGACCTGCTGGTGCTCGCGACGTTCGTGTTCACCCGCACGCCGTACGACCCGGCGCAGCCGGTGCCGGGCGGCGTCGACGAGCGCGGCTGGCGGTAGCGCACGAGGACCGGGAGCGCACGAGGACCGGGCGTGCCGCTGTTGCCGATGTTGCCGCTGTCGACGTCGGACGCGCAGATCAGTCGGCAAGGCGATCAGGTGGTGATCGCGGACAGTGCCGTCTCCCTCGACCCGGACGCCGCCAGCGCCCTGACCGAGCCGGCCTGCCCGCGCTGCCCGAGCTGGCGGCGGGTTCGCTCCAGGTGACTCTCGCCGGCTCCTGACCGAGCCAGTCGGCGGCCGACCCGGCGGCATCACGCCGGGGAATGCGAGGGCGCCTCAGGGCGCTGACTACAGGACTCCCGCCACCCCAGCACCGGAGAGCACCCATGGCACACGCCCTGCAGGACCGTCCGGTCAGCACCACCTTCGTCCCGCAGAAGCCGCCTCGCCGCAGGGCCGCACTTCGCGCCGCTGGAGCGGCGCTGGTCGCCCTTCTCGCGGTCGCCGGGGCCGACCGGGCGCTGGAGCTCCTGCCCAGCTGGGACCAGCCGCTGCAGGAGCAGGTCGTCGACCACCAGCGCCCGGCGCTGATGCTCGCCCTGTCTGACCTCAGCGAGTACCACGCTGCCCAAGGCCGGTACCAGGTGGTCGTCGACCTGGAGAGGGACACCCGGTACGTCCCCGGCTTCGTCAAGGGCGACCGCACGACCTACCTGGCCGTAGGCGCCGTCGACGGGCTGGTCGACTTCCGCGCTCTGGGAGCGGGCGCCGTGCAGGCAGAAGGACAGTCAGCGACGATCACCCTGCCACGGCCCCGGCTCGGGCAGGCCACCGTCGACCTCGAGCAGAGCAGGGTCGTGGCTCGGGACCGAGGCCTGCTCGACCGGGTCAGCGGCGCCTTCAGCGACAGCCCGACCTCGGAGCGCGACGTGGCCATCCTGGCCGAGGACAAGCTCGCGGACGCTGCCGCCTCGAGTGATCTGTTGCTCCGGGCGCAGGACAACACCCGCAGCATGCTGACCGGCCTCGCCCGCTCGTTCGGCTACTCCGACGTGACGGTGCGCTTCGACGGCGACGCCGGAACCTGACCGCGGCCCGACACGGCTCGACCCGCCCCTGCTCGGCGCGCAGCCCCGTCAGGCCGTGGGCAGGACGTCGCCGGCCCGCTGCGCGGACACGTCGCCGCTCACGCCCGCCCGGTGCGCCCGGCGGCCCGGCCCGAAGACGTAGGCGAGGAACGCCGTCTCCGCGACGACGCCGATGCCGATCCGGACGGCCGTCGGTAGCCCGCTCGGCGTGACGAAACCCTCGATCAGCCCGCTCACCAGCAGCACGAGCGCGAGGCCGAGCGCGCCGGTGACCAGCGCGCGGCCCTCCTGCGCGAGCGCGGCGCTGCGGGTGCGCCGGCCCGGGTCGACGACGGTCCAGCCCAGCTTGAGGCCGAGCCCGCAGGCAACGAAGACCGCGGTGAGCTCCAGCAGGCCGTGCGGGAAAATCAGCCCGAAGAACAGCCCGGCGCGGCCGTTGGCCGCGAGCAGCCCGCCGCTGACGCCGACGTTGAGGGCGTTCTGGAACAGGATGTAGGGGATGGGCAGGCCGAGCAGCGCCCCGAACAGGATGGCCTGCGCGGCGACGTAGGCGTTGTTGGTGAAGACCCGGGCGGCGAAGTCCTGCGCGGGCGCGGAGCTGTAGTAGCCCTCGAAGTCCTGCTCGACGAGCTGCCGGACCTGCTCGGGGTCGGCGACCGCCCGCTGCACCTCGGGGTTGCCGGCCACCCACACCCCGAACGCCGACGCCACGAGCAGGAAGCCCAGCGCCGCGCCGCCCCACCACCAGCGGGTGCGGTAGCAGACCGCTGGGAAGTCGCGATGGAGGAAGCGCGCGGCGTCGCGCCACGACGCCTGCCGACTCCCCGCCACGGTGCCGCGGGCACGGGCGACCAGCGTCGAGAGCCGGCCGACGAGCTGCGGGTCCGGACCGGCGCTCTGCACGACCGACAGGTGGGTGGCGACCCGCTGGTAGAGGTCGACCACCTCGTCGACCTCGCGCCCGGTCAGTCGCTGCGGCCGGGACGCGCGCGACAGCAGGTCCTCCAGGCGCTGCCAGTCGCCCCGGTGCGCGGCGACGTACGCGTCGAGGTCCACGCGGGCACACTAGGGCGGACGTCGGACATCTACGAGCCGGCTGGGGGACGCGGGAGCGGCGTGAGCGAGCTGGTGACCGGCGAGGCCGTCGCGCTCGACCTGCGCCTGGCTGCGCTGCCGTCCCGGGCCGCGGCGTACGCGATCGACGCGGCGGCGCAGCTCGCCGCGCTGCTGGTCCTCGGCCTGCTGGTCGCCGTGTCGTCGGTCGACGTCAGCGACGCGCTGGGCTCGGCGCTCGGGATCGTGCTCGTCGTCCTGGTGCTGGTGGTCTACCCGGTCACCTTCGAGACGCTGCTGCGGGGTCGGACCCCCGGCAAGGCGGCGATGGGCCTGCGGGTCGTCCGCGACGACGGGGGCCCGATCGGCTTTCGGCAGGCGCTCGTCCGCGGCCTGTCGGGCGCGTTCCTTGAGCGGTTCGGCATCACCTTGTTCGTCCTCGCCGTCGTCCTCATGCTCGGTCACCCCCGCGGCAAGCGCATGGGCGACCTGCTGGCCGGCACGGTGGTCGTGCAGGAGCGCGTGCCGGTGCGCGGCGGCGAGGTCGCCACGATGCCGCCGCCGCTCGCCGCCTGGGCGGCCACCCTCGAGCTGTCCCGGCTGCCGGACGCCCTGGCGCTGTCGGTGCGGCAGTTCGTGTCTCGCGCCGGCGAGCTCACCCCCGCCGCCCGGGAGGACCTCGGCGGCCGGCTGGTCGCCGCGGTCCGTGAGGTCACCGTTCCCCCGCCGCCGCCCGGCACGCCCGGCTGGGCCTTCCTCGCCGCGGTCCTCGCCGAGCGCCGCCGCCGCGAGGCCGAGCGCCTGCGTCCAGCCACGCCGCCGTCGGGGTCTGGACCCCCGCCGCCCGGCCCCGGCCCCCCGTCGGACGCGCCGCCTGCCGAGCGCCCCGGCGCGCCGGCGCCGCCTGGGCACCGCGGCGGCTTCGTCCTGCCCTCCTGAGCACAGCCGTCGGGCTGCTGGACCCGGATCTGCGCGGGGATGTCGGGCCCGGCACCTCCTCGGGGAGGGCGGGGGGCCCGTCGAAGCTGCCCGGTCTAGTAGCGGTACATCTCGCTCTTGTAGGGGCCCTCGACGTCGACGCCGATGTACTCCGCCTGGTCCTTGCGCAGCTCGGTGAGCCGGACTCCGAGGGCGGCCAGGTGCAGCCGGGCGACCTTCTCGTCGAGGTGCTTGGGCAGCACGTACACCTGGCGCTCGTACTCGTCGTTCTTGGTCCACAGCTCGATCTGGGCGATCGTCTGGTTGGTGAAGCTGTTGCTCATGACGAAGCTCGGGTGGCCGGTGGCGTTGCCGAGGTTCAGCAGGCGACCCTCGCTCAACATGATGATCGAGTGGCCGTCGGCGAAGACCCACTCGTCGACCTGCGGCTTGATGTTGATCCGGGTGATGCCGGGCGTACGGGTCAGGCCGGCGACGTCGATCTCGTTGTCGAAGTGGCCGATGTTGCCCACGATCGCCTGGTGCTTCATCTTGGCCATGTCGGCGGCCATGATGATGTCCTTGTTGCCGGTGGCGGTGATGAACACGTCGGCGGTGGCGATCACGTCGTCGAGCCGGGCCACCTGGTAGCCCTGCATCGCGGCCTGCAGCGCGCAGATCGGGTCGATCTCGGTGACGATGACCCGGGCGCCTTGGGCGCGCAGCGACTCCGCCGAGCCCTTGCCGACGTCGCCGAAGCCGCAGACGACAGCCGTCTTGCCGGACAGCATGACGTCGGTCGCCCGGAAGATGCCGTCGACGAGGGAGTGCCGGACGCCGTACAGGTTGTCGAACTTGCTCTTGGTCACCGAGTCGTTGACGTTGATCGCCGGGAACAGCAGCGTGCCGGCCTTGGCGAACTCGTAGAGCCGCATGACGCCGGTGGTCGTCTCCTCGGTGACGCCCTTGATCCCAGCGGCGATCGTGGTGAAGCGCTGCGGGTCGCGCTCCAGGGAGCGGCGCAGGGTGTCGAGGATGACCCTGTACTCCTCGGAGTGCAGGTCGTCGACCGGCGGCACGACGCCTGCCTTCTCGAACGCGACGCCCTGGTGCACCAGCAGCGTCACGTCGCCGCCGTCGTCGAGGATCATGTTGGGACCGGCGCCGTCGGGCCAGGACACCACCTGCTCGGTGCACCACCAGTACTCCTCGAGCGTCTCGCCCTTCCAGGCGAAGACCGGCGAGCCCTGCGGGTCCTCGGGGGTGCCGTGCGGCCCGACCGCGACGGCGGCCGCGGCGTGGTCCTGGGTGGAGAAGATGTTGCAGCTCACCCAGCGGACCTGCGCGCCGAGCTGGACGAGGGTCTCGATGAGCACGGCGGTCTGCACGGTCATGTGCAGCGAGCCGGTGATGCGGGCGCCGGTGAGCGGCTTGCTGGCGCCGTACTCCTCGCGCATGGCCATCAGGCCGGGCATCTCGTGCTGGGCGAGGCGGATCTCCTTGCGCCCGAACTCGGCGAGGGAGAGGTCCGCGACCTTGAAGTCCTGCGGGGCGGTGGTCATCGACGTCCTTCGGTCTGAGGTACGGGGTGCTGAGGTACGGGGTGCTGAGGTACGGGGTGCTGAGGTACGGGGTGCTGAGGTACGGCGTGCCCGCGGCTGCGGTCAGGGCTGGAGGAGCTGCTGGTGCTTGTCCTGCTCGAACCGCAGCCAGTCGGCGTCGTCGAGCGGGACGGGCGAGCCTTGGTGCAGGTCGGCGCGGGGGCGGCGCGGCTCGGCCGCGAACCATGCGTCGAGGGCGTCAGCCACCTCGGGCTCGCGACGCAGCCGCAGGGCGAAACCGACGTCACCGAGCTCGAGCCCGTGCCGCTCCAGCAGCTCGCGCAGCGTACGCAGCCGCTGCAGCTGGCCCGGTCCGTAGAGCCGGTAGCCGGCCGGCGAGCGCGGGGCGTCGACCAGGCCGAGCTGCTCGACGTAGCGCAGCATCCGCGGCGACCACCCGGTGGTCTCGGCAGCTTCGTGGATCGTCAGGGTCGGCATCGCCCGCCTACCTTACCAGGGCCGTGTCAGAGCAGCAACCGGCTATCACAGCGTCGTGTCAGGGGAGCGGGATTCACGAGATGACATGGATGCGGGCGTGGAGCAGGTGCCGGCCGGTGAGGGCGGTGCGCACCGCCCGGTGCAGCCCATCCTCGAGGTACAGGCCGGACTGCCAGGCCACCACGTGCGCGAACAGGTCGGTGCGCAGGGTGGCGTCGTCGTCGAGCAAGGTGGCGAGGTCCAGTACGCGCCGGGTGGTCGTGAGCTCGCTGAGCCGGACCAGCCCTGGCGGCACCGCCTGCCAGTCGCGAAGCGTCAAGCCATGTTCGGGGTAAGGGCGGCCGTCCCCCACTGCCGCGAAGATCACGCCGGCCCCCTCGGGACCGGCACCCGCTGCGCACCGGCATCCGGGACGTCCGCGCCGTCCTCAGCAACTCGTGGGCCCTCTGTCGCAGCAGGCCCGCGCCTGGCTCGAAACCAGTGTCTTCCCGTGTCCAACGTCTTCCCGTCCCTCAGAAGGACTGCCCACCAGGCGTGCCCTCCTCCGCAAGGCCTACACGAGCAGCGCCGCGCCCTCCGAGCCGCCGCGTGACGACCTTCACACCGAGGCCGACGTCAGAGCGGACCGTCCAGGTCCAGCAGGACGGTGTCCGGCGCGTCGAGCACGACGTCCCCGGACAGGTGCACGACCCGGCGCTCCCCGGTGCCGAGGTCAGCGGTCTCGTAGCGGACGACCACCAGCCCCTCGCGGGTCGCGGTACCGGTGTGCGCCCAACTCTCCTCGACGAGGCGGGTCGACAGCGCCTCGTCACCGAGCCGGACCAGGCGCAGCCGTACGGGGGCCGGTGCCGGTGCCGGTGCCGGTGCCGCAGCGAGCAGCCGCGCCGCCGCGACCGCCCAGGCCGGGCTCGTACCGGTGAAGCCCACCGCCCGCTCGCCACGCTCGTCCGGCCCGCGGCGCCACAGCGCCTGCGCCCCGACGACGCCGCCGCGCAGCACCCAGCCGCCGGTCTCGACCTGCACGCGCACCGGCGCGCCACGTGCGTCCAGGACGAGGTCGAGCCGGCCGAGGAGGGCCCCGGTTCCCGGCTGCTCACGGGTCGCGACGTAGCGCCAGCCGGCCGGGCCGGGTGCGCAGGAGAACCGCTCGAGGGCGTACGGCCCGTCGTGGCCCGACAGCAGATACGTGCCGCGGGGCACCTCAGCCCCGGCGGCCGGCCGGGCCCGGCCGGGCGGTCCCGCCGCTGAGGTCGGTCAGGGCGGTCACGCCCAGGAGGACAGGTAGGTGGACTGCGCGGGCGTGAGTTCGTCCAGCGCCACGCCGAGCGCGGCGAGCTTGGTGCGGGCGACCTCGGCGTCGAGGCGCTCCGGCACGGCGTGCACCCCAGGCGCGAGATCGGTCACGACGAGGTGGTGGAGGACGAGCGCCTGCACCGCGAAGCTCACGTCCATGACGGCCGGCGGGTGCCCGTCCGCGGCCGACAGGTTGACCAGGCGACCCTCCGCGAGCAGCAGCAGCCGGCGGCCGCTCGGCAAGACGTACTCGTCGACGTGCGGGCGTACCCGGTGGGCCTCGACGGCCATCGCCTGCAGCCCGGTCACGTCCACCTCGACGTCGAAGTGCCCGGCGTTGCCCAGCACCGCACCGTCCCGCAGCAGGACGAAGTGCTCTGCGGTGAGCACGTCGCGGCTGCCCGTCGCGGTGAGCACGACGTCGGCCAGCGGCGCGGCCGCGGCCATCGGCAGCACCCGGTGGCCGTCGAGGACCGCCTCGAGCGCCCGGCCGGGGTCGACCTCCGTGACGACGACGGACGCCCCGAGCCCGCGGGCCCGGTCGGCGATCCCGCGGCCGCACCAGCCGTAGCCGGCGACGACGACGGTCGAGCCGGCGAGCAGCGTGCCGGTCGTCCGGACAACCGCGTCGAGCGTCGACTGGCCGGTGCCGTGCCGGTTGGCCACGAGCAGCTGGGTGGCGGTGTCGTTGACGGCGACCATCGGCAGCCACAACGCATCGGCGGCCGCCATCTGCCGCAGCCGCAGAACCCCGGTGGTCGTCTCCTCGCAGCCCGCGCGCACCCCCTCCCGCAGCTCCGGACGGCGCTGCAGGACCCGTATGAGGTCGCAGCCGTCGTCGAGCAGCAGGTGGGGCCGCGCCTCCAGCACCGCCTCGAGGTGGGCGGCGTAGCCGGCGCGGTCGACGCCACGCCGGGCGTGCACGCCGACGCCCTGCTCGACCAGGGCGGCCGCGACGTCGTCCTGCGTCGACAGCGGGTTGGAGGCGGCGAGATGCAGCTCTGCGCCGCCGGCGACCAACGTGCGGGCGAGCGCGGCGGTCTCGGGGGTGACGTGCATGCAGGCGGCGACCCGCACGCCGGCCAGCGGCCGGTCGCGGGCGAACCGCGCGCGCAGCAACCCCAGCACCGGCATCGACCGCTCGGCGAACTCGGTGCGGCGGCGGCCCTGCTCGGCCAGGCCCGGCTCCGCGACGTCGTGGGCGAGGCCGGGCACGTACCGACTGTGCCACCTGTCGGGACACCAGGGTCCGGACTGCAGGCGGGCGCTTCGGCGCGCCCCCGTCCCCCGAAGATCGGCTACAGCGGGATCGCGGCCGGCCCGCTGGCGTGCATCAACCTCGTCCGACCTGCACGCTCCCGGTGGCGGGCGTGCGGTCCAGGTCGGGCTCGAGGTACATGACCCGGGCCTTGGGCTCGGCGGTGCGCACCCGCTCCTCGGCGGAGTTGATCGCCCTGGCCACCCCGGGCAGGTCCAAAGTGGGCGCCATCGCCACCTTCGCGGCGACGAGGAGCTCGTCGGGGCCCAGGTGCATCGTCTTGAGGTGGATCACGCGGGTGATGCCGGACCCGTCGACGAGGGCGGTGCGGATGCGGGCGATCGCGTCCTTGGCTGCCGCCTCGCCCATCAGCAAACTCTTCATCTCCACCGCGAGAATGACGGCGACGACCAGCAGCAGGACACCGATCCCGAGGGTGCCGACGGCGTCCCAGCGCGGCTCGTCGGTGAGCACGGTGAGCCCGACACCCGCGAGCGCGAGCACGAGGCCGACCAGCGCGGCGAGGTCCTCGAGCAGCACGACCGGCAGCTCCGGCACCTTCGCGTGCCGCACGAAGCCCCACCACGAGTCGTCGCCCTTGAGCGGGCGCGACTCCCGGATGGCGGTGCGGAAGCTGAAGCTCTCGGCGAGGATCGCGAACACGAGGATCCCGATCGCGACCCCGGCGCTCTCCAGCGGCTCGGGCTCGTGCAGCTTGTGGTTGCCCTCGTACAGGGAGAACAGGCCGCCCACGCTGAACAGCACCAGCGCGACGACGAAGGCGTAGAAGTAGCGGTCGCGGCCGTAGCCGAACGGGTGCTCGTCGTCGGCGGCCCGCTTGGCGCGCCGGCCCCCGACCAGCAGCAGTGCCTGGTTGCCGGAGTCGGCGACCGAGTGCACCGACTCGGCGAGCATCGAGCTCGACCCGGTGATGAGGAACCCGACGAACTTCGCCACGGCGATGGCGAGGTTGGCACCCAGCGCCGCCAGGATCGCTCCGGTGCCGTGTCCCTCGCCTGCGCTCATCGGGCGGTCCTTGCCTTCAGGGCCGCGATCGCCGCGACGGGGGTGGGATCGGTGCCCTCGGACAGGGCGAGGTAGGTGCTGGCGAAGTCGGTGAGGCCGACGAGCGAGGCGAGCCGGGCCGGAGCGGACACCCCTTCGGCCAGCAGAGCGCTCACGCCGACCCCCCGCTCGGCCGCGAGGTCGGCGCAGACGTCGGCTCGCAGCGCGACGGGGGGAAGCTCCCCGGCCTCGCGCAGCAGCACCAGCCGCAGGACCGGGTGCTCGGGCTCGTCGGCACGGACGCGGAACAGGTCGTCGTCGCGCCTGCCCGCCCACGGCCCGTCCCACCCCACGACCTGGTTGTGGCCGGCCTCCGGCAGCACGCCCCAGGTCGCCGGGGTGGCGGCGTTCTCGTTGAGCTGGCAGGCGAACCGGTAGGCGACGGCGCCCGTCAGGGCCGAGGCGCCCCACACCACCGGGAGCGCGCCGGAGAGCTCGAGCGCGAGCGTCTTGCCCGGGTTGACGACGGTGTCCGCATCGGGACGGCAGCGGTGCGCCACCTCCTCCAGCAGGGTCGCCGTCTCCGCCAGGTCGTCCGGGCCGGCGGAGAGCAGGCCGAGCGCGTCGCCGGCGACGAGCAACGGCACCGACAGCGACCACATCGACGCCCTCGGCTGCCGGCCCTGCGTCACCGGCACGAACACCCCGCGGCCACGGTGGGCCAGCTCCTCGACGGGGGAGCCCGCCGCGCCGACGACGAGCAGCCGGCAGCCGCGGCGGACCGCCTCCTCCAGCGCGGAGAGCGTCTCGTGCGTGCTGCCCGAGCAGGACACGCCGAGCACGAGGTCCGCCGCCCCGACCCACGCGGGCAGGCCGAAGCCGCGGTGGACGAGGACGGGCACGGGGCAGCCGGGACCGGCCACGGCGGCGAGGACGTCGCCGGCGATGCCCGAACCGCCCATGCCACAGACGACGACGGCGCGGGGACGGCCCTCGTCAGCGAGCCGTCCGAGGCCGGCCTCGGCGGACAGGACGACCGCCTCCCGGACCTGGGCGGCGCTGGACGCAACCGCCCGCAGCATCCCGTCCGGGTCGGCGGCGGCCACCGCAGTTGCGTCGTCGAGGTCCAGCGGGCCGCTCACTGCGGCGCGCGCGCCTCGTCGACGAGCAGCACCGGGATGTCGTCGCGCACCGGGTAGGCCAGCCCGCAGCCCGTGCAGACCAGCGCGCCCACGCCGTCGAAGGCGGCCTCGTCGGCGCGCAGCGGCGCCTTGCAGGCCGGGCAGGCCAGGATCTCCAGCAGAGCGGCGTCGACCTTCATGGCCGCAGCCTAGCCAGGTCCCGACCGGCGGCAGGGCCTGACGGCTCAGGCCCGGATCAACCCGAGCACCTGGTCACGCACCCGCTGCATCGTGGCCAGGTCGCGCGCCTCGACGTTGAGCCGCAGCAGGGGCTCGGTGTTGCTCGCCCGGACGTTGAACCACACCCCGTCGCCAAGGTCGACCGTGAGCCCGTCCATCTCGTCCAGACCCGCGCCGGCGTAGCGCTCCGCGACCTCCGCGACCTTCCCGGGCGCGTCGACGACGGTGGAGTTGACCTCACCGCTCGGGACGTAGCGGGAGTACGGCGCGAGCAGGTCCGACAGCGTGCCCGGCTGCGCGCCCAGCGCGGCGAGGGTGTGCAGGGCGGCGAGCATCCCGGAGTCGGCGCCCCAGAAGTCGCGGAAGTAGAAGTGCCCGGAGTGCTCGCCGCCGAAGACCGCGCCGGTACGCGCCATCTCCGCCTTGATGAAGGAGTGCCCGACGCGGGTGCGCACCGGGGTGCCACCCAGCCCGGTGACCAGCTCCGGCACGACCCGACTGGTGATGACGTTGTGGATGATGACCGCGCCCGGCTCCTTGGCCAGCTCGCGCGCGGCGATCAGCGCGGTGAGCACCGAGGGGGAGACGATCTCGCCACGCTCGTCGATGACGAAGCAGCGGTCGGCGTCGCCGTCGAAGGCGAGGCCGAGGTCGGCGCCCTCCGCCCGTACCCGGGCCTGCAGGTCGGCGGTGTTGGCCGGCTCGATCGGGTTGGCCTCATGGTGCGGGAAGCTCCCGTCGAGCTCGAAGTACATCTCGACGACCTCGAGCGGCAGGCCGGCGAACGTCACCGGAACGGTCAGCCCGCCCATGCCGTTGCCGCAGTCGACGACGACCCGGAGCGGCCGGATGCCCTCGATGCCCGGAACCAGCTGCTTCATGTACGTCGCGTAGTCGGCGAGCAGATCCAGGCTCGTCACGGTCCCGTGCCGCGCGGCGGGGACCCCCCCGTCGGCGCCTCCCCCGTCCAGGATGGCCTCGGCGGCGGTGCGGATCTCGGCCAGCCCGGTGTCCTGCCCGATCGGCTTCGCGCCGGCGAGGCACAGCTTGATGCCGTTGTAGCGCGCCGGGTTGTGGCTCGCGGTGAACATCGCGCCCGGCACGTCGAGCGTGCCGGCCGCGTAGTACAGCAGGTCGGTGGAGCCCTGCCCGGCGTCGACGACGTCGGTGCCCTGCGCCGTCGCGCCCTTCGCGAAGGCTGCGGCGAGCTCGACTCCCGATTCGCGCATGTCGCGTGCGAGGACGATCCTCGGCGCCCCGGTGAACCGGGCGAACGCGGCGCCGAGAGCGCGCGCGATGCGGGTGTCGAGCTGGTCCGGGACGGTGCCGCGGACGTCGTAGGCCTTGACGATGGTCGACAGGTCGGTCACCCGGCCACCCTAGCCAGCGAGCGGCATGGTCTTGTACTTCTTCGCCTTGACCAGCACGGTCGCGACGTCGAGCAGGCGGCCGGACTGCGTCCAGGTCTTGTGCTCGCAGCGGTGGCAGGACAGGAAGCCGACGATCGAACCGTCGGTCAGCGTCATGCTGATGTCGGTGACACGGCGGCTGGTGCACGCCGGGCAGGAGGCGACCTGGCGGGTGGGCGTCGTCACGAGGGACACGGCAGGCTCCTGGTTGCGGGGTAGGCGGTCACCCCCTGCGTCGTCACTGCGGCGCCGGAGCTGAACATGGCCCCTTCGGGCTACTCCCGTGGTCACCGGCCGGACGTTCCCGCGTGGACCGCGGCGAGCGGTCGAGCCGGCGCCCGGCCGGCCCGGAACTCAGGAAGGGCTGGGGACTGCCCGCAAGTGCCCGCGCCGGCCGGTCCCGTCCCGCCCGCTCTGCGGCAGGCGGCTCGGGCGGGCGGCCTCCCGCACCGCGTCGGCGAGCGCGGTCAGGTCGTCCGCGGAACGGGCGCGCAGGAGCGCGGGGTCCGCCACGTGCCGAACCACCTCCCACCCGCGTGGCGCGGTGAGCCGGTGCGCGTGTCCCTCGCACAAGTCGTAGCAGTGCGGTTCGGCGTGACTGGCCAGCGGGCCGACGACCGCGGTCGAGTCGGCATAGACGTAGGTGAGCGTCGCGACGGCGGGCTGGGCGCAGGCAGTGCGCGAGCAGCGCCGGACAGGGCTCACGGCGAGCGACGGTAGCCCCTCCCCAGGCCCGCGACCACCGGCCCTCCCCTTCCGGGTCCCGTGTCGTGAAGGCCGTCCCACTAACCTGAGCGGCGTGACACCGACGCCCGTGCGCCGCCGACACCGCGACCGTCACGGCCGGGGCATGCGTGGTCCGCTGCTGCCGCACGTGGTCGCGGTCGGCCGCCTGCGCCTGCGGGTGCCGGCGTCGCAGACCCGGGGGGAGCGGTTCGACGACCTCGTGCTCGACGCCGTCGAGCAGCTCGAGCAGCGCTGGGGCCGCCAGCTCGAGGACGTCGAGTTCGCCGTCGAGGACGTCCCACCGGTGTCGGCGCTCCAGCCGTACGACGCCGATGTCGTCTTCGACGAGACCGCCGGTGGCGGGGTGCCTCTCGGGCGGCTGCTGCCGGCCGGCGCCGGGCAGCCGCCGCGGGTCGTCGTCTACCGCCGGCCCCTGGAGGCGCGCGCCGTCGACCGGCTCGACCTCGCCGACCTCGTGCACGACGTCGTCGTCGACCAGGTCGCCCGGCTGCTCGACCTCGACCCCGACGAGGTCGACCCGCCCCGGCGCTGAGCCGGCCCCCGGGCCGCCCGGTGGGGACCTGCCGCCGGTCAGCCAAGGGCGACGCCGAGTACGGCGAGGATGAGCAGCACGGGCGGCCGCAGGAGCAGCCGCCGCAGCACGCCGTCCGTGCCGTCGCCCAGCCACACCGCGAGCGCCTCCGCCCGGACGCGGACGTGCGCTCCCGGGGCGGCGAACAGCGCCCGCGGCGCACCCGCCGGCAGCGTCCGCGTCCGGGCCCGCAGCCGCCGGGCAGCGCGCAGCCGGCCGGGTCGGAGCACCCACGCGGCGGCGGCGAGCTCGTCGCCGGCTCGCCCCGCCCGGCGGGCGAGCAGGAAGCCGAGCACCCGGACGAACGTCGCGAGCAGCAGCCGGCAAGCGACCAGGGGCAGCCGGCGGCCGGGGGCGTGGCCGAGCAGCACGAGCAGCATGTGCCGCCGGTCGACGGCCCCGTTCCGGCCGCGCGCGGCGGGCAGCCGGCGGGCGCCGGTCGCCGTCGCCCGCGCGTGCCGCACCGTGGCGGCGGGCACGACGACGACCCGGTGGCCCGCCGCGGTGATCCGCCAGCCCAGGTCGAGGTCGTCGTGGAACACCGGCAGGGCGGGGTCGAGGCCGCCGAGAGCGTCCCAGACGTCGCGCCGGACGAGCGCGCCGGCCGTACCGACCGCGAGGACGTCGCGGACAGCGTCGTGCTGTCCCTGGTCGTACTCCCCGGGCTCCAGCCCGGTCTCCCGGTGGCCCCCGCGGTCTGTCGTGAACCCGACCTCGACGAGCAGGCGCGGATCGGCCCAGTCGAGGGCCTTGGACCCGAGCAGCGCCACCGAGGGACTGGCGGCAGCCGCGGCGAGGAGCCGGGCGAGGGCGTCCGGGCCAGGTGCGGCGTCGTCGTGCAGCAGCCAGACCCAGGACGAGGCGCCGCCCGACGCGTCGGCCTCGACCTCCATGCCGGCGGCCACCGCGGCGCCGTAACCGGTCCGGCTGTCCCGCGCCACGACCCGGTCGACGCACGAGCCGGTGGCTGCCGCCAGCAGCGCGCCGGTGCTGTCCGTGCTGCCGGTGTCGACGGCGATCGTGCGGCGGGGCAGAGCGGAGGAGCACGCCAGCGCGGTGAGGACCTCGGGCAGCCAGCGCTCGCCGTCGTGGGCCACGAGCACCGCGGTCACGTCGACCGTCGGGTCACCCGCGACCGGGCCTGTCGTGGCTGGGCGTGCGTCGCCGGCGACGAGCGACGGCTCGGAGCTGCGGGCGGGCATCGGTGTCCGGGACCGGGGTCGGTGGGACGCGGGACCGGCCGGTCGGCGGTCGGCGCGCCGCCGGGGTAGCGCCCGGCAGCCGCCGAACCTAGCCGCTTCACGCTCCCCGGCGATCCCGCCTTCCACAGGCGGGGCCGGGCCGGCCGAGGACCGCTCTGACGGGCCAGCCCGGTCGGGTCGTCAGACAGCGAGGCGCTTGAGCCTGCGGCGCTCCCGCTCCGACAGGCCGCCCCAGATCCCGAAGCGCTCGTCGTGGCCCAGGGCGTACTCCAGGCACTCGCTCTTGACGTCGCAGCCGACACAGATCCGCTTGGCCTCGCGGGTCGAGCCGCCCTTCTCCGGGAAGAACGCCTCGGGGTCGGTCTGGGCGCAGAGCGCCTCCTCCTGCCACCCCAGGATGGTGTCGTCGTCCTTTCCGCTGGTCAGGGGGCGTGCGGTACCCCACGCATCCAGGGCAGCCAGGCGCACCGGCTCGCTCATCTCGACTCCTCGTCGACCTCGGACCCGGGCGCGAGGTGCGCCCGGCTGCGGTGTCTCCGGGTGGCCCGAGGGGACCGTTCCGGGGGGAACGACACTGGTGTTATTACAGGCGTGTCCTCCCGCCGAGTCAAGGCCGGAGGTGCTAGTACCCGAAACAATCATTACTAGGAGGCCACGGGTCATTGCAGTAGGTGACCGCCAGGAGCCTGCCGCGGGCTCAGACCAGCGGGAGCGTGACCCGGGATCGGCGCGCTGCCGCCCACCGCTCCGCCGGGACCGCGCCGTACGTCGTCGTGCGCTGCCGGGGGGTGCGCCCGACCGCCCGGACCATCACCTCCAGGTCCTCCACCGACTTGCGCGAGCCGTGCGCGGAGCCGGCCATCCGGCTGATGGTCTCCTCCATCAAGGTGCCGCCCAGGTCGTCCACGCCCCCCGCGAGCACCTGCCCGCACTGCGCGGGCCCCAGCTTGACCCAGCTGCACTGCACGTGGTCGATCCGCCCGTGCAGCAGCAGCCGGGCGACGGCGTGCACGGCCCGGTTGTCGCGAACCGTCGGGCCCGGCCGGGCCACGCCGGCGAGGTAGAGCGGAGCGTTGGTGTGCACGAACGGCAGCGGCACGAACTCGGTGAAGCCGCCGCTGTCGTCCTGCAGCCGGGCCAGCAGCCGCAGGTGACCGAGCCAGTGGTGCGGCGCGTCGACGTGGCCGTACATCATCGTGCTCGTCGTCGCCAGCCCCACCCGGTGCGCGGTCGTCACCACCTCGACCCACTGCGCGGTCGGCAGCTTGCCCTTGGTGAGCACCCAGCGGACCTCGTCGTCGAGGATCTCGGCCGCGGTGCCCGGCAGGCTGTCGACCCCGGCGGCCCTGGCCGCAAGGAGGAACTCCTCGATCGACACGGCCATCCGGGCGGCGCCGTTGACGACCTCCATCGGGCTGAAGGCGTGCAGGTGCAGCCCCGGCGCGCCCGCCTTCACCGCGCGGGCCAGCTCCAGGTAGGCGGTGCCGGGCAGCGTCGGGTCGATCCCGCCCTGCATGCACACCTCGGTGGCGCCGACCTCCCAGGCCTCGGCGGCCCGCTCGGCGACCTGCTCGAGGGACAGGGTGTAGGCGTCGGCGTCGGTGCGCCGCTGCGCGAAGGCGCAGAACCGGCAGCCGGTGTAGCAGATGTTGGTGAAGTTGATATTGCGATTGACGACGTAGGTGACGTCGTCGCCGACCGTGTCGCGGCGGACGTCGTCGGCCAGCGCGCACACCGCCTCGAGGTCGGCGCCGTCGGCGGTGAGCAGGGCGAGGTACTGCCCGTCGGTCAGGCCGGCCGGGTCGTCCCGGGCCGCCCGCAGGGCCGCCGCGACGTCGCGGTCCAGTGGCGCGGGGGCCGCCGGGACCACCAGCGCGCTCCAGTCGCCGTAGACGTCGTCGAAGTCGCTGCGCCGGTCGCCGCTGCGGCCGGTCGTGTCGACCGTGGCGTGCAGGTCGGTGCGGCCGGTCCCGGACCCCGCGGACGCCAGCCCGCCGTCCGGTTCCTGCCAGGGGCGGGGCCGCGGGAGCACGCCGGCGGCGGCGAGCCCGTCCGGCCCGGCGAGGGCGTCGACGTGGCCCTGCAGCCGGGGATCCAGCCAGGGCTCGGCCAGGTAGGGCGGGTGCGCGGTGAGCCGCTCGCGCAGCACGAACCCGGCCCCCGCCGTCGCGGCCGCCAGCGCCTCGACCTGCGGCCAGGGCCGCTCGGGGTTGACGTGGTCGGGGGTGAGCGGGCTGACGCCGCCCCAGTCGTCGACGCCGGCGGCGAGCAGCCGTCGGGTCTCGGCGAGGTCGACAAGGTTGGGCGGCGCCTGCACACGCATGCGCGGACCCATCACCAGCCGGGTCACGGCGACGGCGGCAACGAACTCCTCGAGGCCGACGTCGGGGGTGCCGCGCATCGCGGTGTCATCCTTCGCGCGGAAGTTCTGGACGATCACCTCCTGCACGTGGCCGTGCCGGCGGTGCGCCGCCCGGATCGCGAACACCGTCTCGGCCCGCTCGACGAAGGACTCCCCGATCCCGATCAGCAGCCCGGTGGTGAACGGCACCGCGTGGCGCCCGGCGTCCTCGAGCACCCGCAGCCGCACCGCCGGGTCCTTGTCGGGGCTGCCCCGGTGGGCGGGCACGTCGGCCGTCGTCTCGAGCATCATTCCCATCGACGGGGCGACCGGCTTGAGCCGCTGCAGCTCCGCCCAGCTCAGCACGCCGGGGTTGAGGTGCGGCAGCAGCCCGGTCTGCTCGAGCACCGCGACCGCGCAGGCCCGCAGGTAGGCCAGCGTGGAGTCGTAGCCGGCCTCGGCCAGCCACTGCCGGGCCTGCGGCCAGCGCTCCTCCGGCCGGTCGCCGAGGGTGAACAGCGCCTCCTTGCAGCCCAGCGCGGCGCCCCGCCGGGCGAGGTCGAGCACCTCGTCCATCGACAGGTAGGGCGCCGGGACCCGGCCGGGCACGGTGGCGAACGTGCAGTAGTGGCAGCGGTCGCGGCACAGCCGGGTGAGCGGGACGAAGACCTTCCGGCTGTACGTGACGACGCCCGGCCGGTCCGCGTCGGCGAGCCCCTGGTCGCGGACCCGCGCCGCGGCCGCGCACAGCGCCGTCAGGTCGGTGCCGCGCGCCTGCAGCAGCACCGCCGCCTCGGCCACGTCGAGCGCCTTGCCGTCGCGGGCGCGGGCGAGCGCCCGCGCGGTCCCGTGCTGCACAGCCGCCACCTGCTCCACGCCGTCACGGTACGTCGGAAGGCGCCGGCGTACGCGGGGCGTCCCCGGCACCGCAGCCGGCGACGGGACGGTGGAGCCCGGCGCGGCGGGGCAGGGGGGGTGCATGGCCACGATCTGCCTCACCGGCTCCACCGACGGGATCGGCCTCGCCGCCGCCCGGGTCCTGCTCGCCGCCGGCCACCAGGTCCTCGTGCACGCCCGCAGCCAGGAGCGCGGCCGTGCCGTCGTCGCCGACCTCGACGGCGACGTCGCCCTTGTCCACGGCGACCTCGCGCAGCTCGCCCAGGTCCGCGACCTCGCCGCTCAGATCCGCGAGCACGGGCCCCTCGACGTGCTCGCGCACAACGCGGGCGTGTGGGTGCGCGACGACGCCCCCCGGATCACGCCGGACGGCTTCGAGACGACGTTCGCCGTCAACGTCCTCGCGCCGCACCTGCTCACCGCCCTGCTCGCCGACGACCTGCGGGGGCGGCTGCTGTGGCTGGGCTCGGGGATGGCCGGTTCCGGGCGTCCCAAGCCGTCCGCGCTCGGCGGCGAGCGCGACCCCCGGCAGGCCTACGCCGACAGCAAGGCGTGCGACGTGGCCCTCGCGCAGGCCTGGGGCCGCCGGCTGCCGCAGGTCGCGTCGGCCGCGGTCGACCCGGGCTGGGTGCGCACCAAGCTGGCCAGCAGCGGGGCGCCCGGCCAGGTCGAGCAGGGCGCCGACACGCTGGTGTTCTGCTGCACCGAGGCCGACCTGCGCACGGCGCCGTACTGGAAGGACCGGCAGCCCGTCCCGGTGCCCGGGCGGCTGCGCGACGCCGGGTTGCAGGACGCCGTCGCCGCTGCCTGCGACCGGCTGGCCGGGCTGGCGGCACGGGCCGACGACGAGGGCGCGGCCAGCGCCGTGACGGGGAGCGCGGCCCCACGGCGGACCGGCTGACAGACTGCTGGGATGCGCATCGTGGCCCTCGCCGGCGGCATCGGCGGGTCCCGCTTCCTGCGTGGCGTGCAGGCCGCCGTCCCCGACGCCGAGCTCACCGTGGTCGTCAACACCGGCGACGACATCACGCTGTACGGCCTGCGGATCTGCCCCGACCTCGACACCGTCATGTACACCCTCGGCGGCGGCATCGACGAGCAGCGCGGCTGGGGCCGGCGCGAGGAGACCTTCCACATGCGGGAGGAGCTGGAGGCCTACGACGCGCCCGCGGCCTGGTTCGGGCTCGGCGACCGTGACATGGCCACGCACCTGGTCCGGGCGCAGATGACGGCCGCCGGCTACGGCCTGATGCAGGTCACCGAGGCGCTGTGCGCGCGCTGGCGGCCCGGCGCCCGCCTGCTGCCGATGACCGAGGACCGGTTCGAGACGCACGTGCTCGTCGAGCTCGAGGGGCGCCGGCGGGCCATCCACTTCCAGGAGTGGTGGGTGCGCCACCACGCGGCGCTGCCTGCCGAGGCGTTCGTCTACGTCGGGGCCGACGCCGCCCGCCCCGGCCCGGGCGTGCTCGAGGCCGTCGCCGAGGCCGACGTCGTGCTGCTCCCGCCGAGCAACCCGGTGGTGTCGATCGGCACCGTCCTGCGGCTGCCCGGGGTGCGCGAGGCGCTGGCCGACAAGACCGTCGTCGGCCTGTCACCGGTCGTCGGGGGCGCGCCGGTCAGAGGGATGGCCGACGTGTGCCTCGCCGCGATCGGCGTGCCGACCACCGCGGAGGCCGTCGGGCGGCACTACGGCGCCCGCTCCGAAGGGGGGCTGCTGGACGGCTGGCTGGTCGACGTCGTCGACCACGGCGCCTCGGTGCCGGGGGTGCAGGTGCGAGCCGTGCCGCTGCTCATGACCGACCTGGCCGCGACGGCGGCCATGGCGCGGGCGGCCCTGGACCTCGCGGGTGCCTGAGCGGGTGCCCGGGCCGGCCGGGACCGGGGCTCCCACGTACACCGTCCGCGCGGTCCTCGGCCTGCCCGAGGTCCGGCCGGGCGACGACGTCGCGGCCCTGGTGGCCGCGGCCGTCCCCGACCTGCGCGACGGCGACGTCCTGGTCGTCACCAGCAAGCTGGTGAGCAAGGCGGAGGGCCGGCTCGTCCCCGTGCCGCCGGGCGCCGACCGCGAGCAGGTCCGCCTGCAGGCGGTCGCGGAGGAGACGGTCCGGGTGGTGGCGCAGCGCGGCCCGACGACGATCGCGCAGACCAGGCACGGCCTGGTGCTGGCGGCCGCGGGCGTCGATGCCAGCAACGTACGACCGGACGAGGTCGCCCTGCTCCCGCTGGACCCGGACGCCTCCGCGGCCGGGCTCCGGGACCGGCTGCGCACGCTGACCGGCGCCACCGTCGCCGTCGTCGTCAGCGACACGCTGGGCCGGCCGTGGCGGGTCGGCCAGGTCGACCAGGCGATCGGCGTCGCCGGCCTCGCCCCGGTGCGCGACAGCCGCGGCACGGCCGACAGCCACGGGCACGTCCTGGAGGTCACCGAGATCGCGGTCGCCGACGAGCTGGCCTCGGCGGCCGAGCTGGTCAAGGGCAAGGCCGACGGCGTGCCGGTCGCCCTGATCCGGGGTCTGGTGCTGCCCGACGACGGGCGTGGGGCGAGCGCGCTGGTGCGCCCCGCCGAGCAGGACTGGTTCGGGCTCGGCACCCGCGAGGCGCAGGCCGCGACGCTGGCGCAGCGGCGCACCGTACGGTCGTTCACCGGCGCCCCCGTCGACCGGGCGGCCGTGCTGCGCGCGGTCGCGGCCGCCCTGACGGCGCCGGCACCGCACCACACCATGCCGTGGCGGTTCGTGCTCGTGGAGCGGCACCGAGCCGGGCTGCTCGACGCGATGGCCGAGCAGTGGGCCGCCGACCTGCGCGCCGACGGCTTCTCCGAGGAAGCGACGACCCGGCGGCTGCGCCGCGGTGACGTGCTGCGCGTAGCGCCCTGCCTCGTCGTGCCCTGCCTCGTGCGGGACGGCGTGCACCCCTACCCCGACCCGCGCCGGGCCGCCGCCGAGGATCGGCTGTTCGTCGCCGCCGGGGGTGCGGGGGTGCAGAACCTACTCGTGCAGCTCGCCGTGGAGGGGCTGGGCAGCGCCTGGGTGAGCAGCACCATGTTCTGCCCCGACGTGGTCCGCGCCGTCCTCGAGCTGCCCGCCGGCTGGGAACCGCTCGGGGCGGTCGCGGTGGGCCACCCGGCGGCGCCGGCGGCCCCCCGCCCGCCGCGCGACGTCGCCGAGGTCGTCCTGGAGCGCTGAACCGGCGCGTCGCGCTGCCGACGGGGCCCTGCGCCGCGCGTACCGGCTCCCTGCTGTTGGCAGTCGGTGTCACTTTCCCTCTGCACGCAGCAATGTCCGACGGCGCCGCTACGGTGCCCGCGTGGACGCGCCGCTCTGGGTCACGGCGCTCGTGGCGGTGCTCACCGCCGGCGGCTCCTACTTCGGTGGGGTCCGGCCGGCCCGGATCGCGGCGAGACAGGCCGAAGCGGACCGGGACCTCGCGCGGCAGGAGCGCGACGACAGCCGCGAGCAGTGGTTCATCGAGCGCATCGACAAGGCGTGGGAGCTCTGCCGGAGCGAGGACGACAGGGACAAGCGGGCCGGCGTCCGCCTGTTGCGCGCGATGATCAAGGAGCCGGGGCTCACCCGGCTCGTCTCCAACATCCTGGACGAGGTGGCTCAGGAGGAGCTCGGGGACGAGCTGCGGGACCTGCGCAACGCGTGGCAGCAGACCGGGTCCCTGCCGGACGTGGACATCGTCGTGATGGAGAGCGACGATGGCGGTCAGGAGGTGGACGATGGCGAAGCCGAGGGCGAAGATTCGCGTCACTCGCAGGCAGGTTGAGCTCGCCCAGGCGAAGGTCGAGGCTGACCGGGCGCTTCAGCGCAGCCCCGACCCCCTCCTCGTGAAGATCGCCAATGCCGGCGGGAAGGCCCCGGGCCGGCTCGCCGGTTAGCGGTCCGGAACGCGACGCGCCGGCACGACCCCCGGGGGGCCTGCCCGCCCGGCACGCAGGGGTGGCTGTCCGACTCCCGGGTCAGATGCCTGTCGCCGTGGTGAACTTCGTCAGCCGCGGGGCGCTGGCGAGAAGTGTCCTCAGGTCGGAGGCACCGTCCGGGGTGGCCCGCCAGGCCCGGTAGGCGGCGTCGCTCTCGAGGGAGTCCCACTGCTCGAGCAGCACCACGTGGGTCTCGTCCTCGGCGTCCATCAGCACCTCGACGCCCAGGCAGCCGTCGAACGCCCGGGTCGCCTTGAGGGTCTCCCGGATGACGGCCGGCGCGTCGGCGACGGACTCGGGCTTGAGGGTCAGGTCGAGCAGGGCGGTGATGGACATCGGCACTCCTGATATCGAGTCGTCCGACGAAGGCTAGGCCGTTCAGGCGCAGGCCGGGGCACCGGCCGGCCCGGCTGTTCCGGACGCAGGACAGGGAGCGCGCCCGCCCCGCCCGGGGCTGACCGGACGACAGCGGCGGGGTGAGGTGGTGGGACCGGTCGGCAGTGCTCGGCGGGACAGGAGGCTTCCACCTTCGCCTGTCGCGCCCTGCCGACGCGTGAGAAGCCGCCGGGGCCGCCGAGGTGGAGGCGCCTTGTCCCGACGGGGCGGCGGACCGGCCCACTGGCCCTCGAGGAGGATCTCGGGAAGGCAGCGGTCGCGTGGCCGTGGGACCGCTCCGGGAGCGGCTGCGACGGCTGGTGGCGTGGTTGCCCGACCCGGCCGAATCGCATGGGGCGCGTCCGCCCTTCCCCGGGTCATCGCGTGGATGCTGGGCCGATGACCGACGAGATCCGGACGGCTCGTGTGTTGATGCGCCGCTGGCAGGACCGGGACCGGGTGCCGTTCGCCGTCATGAACGCAGATCCTGAGGTGATGGAGCACTTTCCGGCGGCCTTGACCGTCGAGCAGAGCGATGCCCTGGTCGACCGGATCGAGGAGCACTTCCTCGAGCACGGCTTCGGGCTGTGGGCACTGGAGGCGGAGGGCTCGTTCGTGGGCTTCACGGGACTGTCCTGGTGCACCTGGGACGCCGGCTTCACGCCCGCTGTCGAGGTCGGCTGGCGGCTGGCGCGGCCGGCCTGGGGTCGCGGGTACGCCAGCGAGGCCGCGACCGCGGCTCTGCTGCGAGGGTTCCAGGACCTGGACAGCATCGTCAGCTTCACCGCGACGGCGAATGCGCCGTCGCAGCGGGTCATGGAGCGCATCGGCATGCATCACGTGCTCGACTTCGACCACCCGGGCGTCGCCGACCGGCACCCGCTGCGACGCCACGTGCTGTACCGGGCAGAGCGGCTGAGCTGGCGGCTGCGCTCCCCTTGACGGGCGCGCCGGTCGCCCGTCCGGAGGTGACGTCGGAAGACCAGGACGTGGGCGGTGCGTGCGCTTGCCCTCGCGCGTCATGGGAACGGTCCACTGCTGAGACGCGGGGCTGAGGGTGTGCGTCCTGACCCAGGAGGACAGATGCGGTTCGGCCTGCACATCCCGGACTTCACCTGGGACGGCGGTCCCACTCAACTGCCGCGGCGCCTGACGGAGATCGCTCAGCTCGCCGAGCGCGGCGGGTTCGACCGGGTGAGCGTCATGGACCACCTCTGGCAGATCGGGATGATCGGGCCGCCGGAGCACGAGATGCTCGAGGCGTACACGACGCTGGGCTACCTGGCCGGGCAGACCGAGCGGGTCAAGCTCCTGGCCGTGGTGACCGCCGTGGTCTACCGCGAGCCAGGGCTGCTGGCCAAGGCGGTGACCACGCTGGACGTGCTCTCGGGCGGCCGCGCGATGCTCGGGATCGGTGCCGCGTGGTTCGAGGACGAGGCCCGCGGCCTCGGGTTGCCGTTCCCGACCACGGCCGAGCGGTTCGAGCGCCTCAAGGAGGCGCTGCAAATCGTCCGTCAGATGTGGAGCGACGGGGACGGCCCGTACGACGGGAAGCACTACCACCTCGCCCGTACGCTGAACTCCCCGCAGCCTGTGACCCGCCCGCACCCGCCGATCCTCATCGGCGGAGTCGGGGAGAGGAAGACGTTGCGGCTGGTCGCGAAGTACGCCGACGCGTGCAACATCTTCGACAACCCGGACCTGCCCCACAAGCTCGACGTGCTGCGCGAGCACTGTGAGCGCGAGGGACGCGACTACGACACCATCGAGAAGACCGTGCAGACGCGGTTCGACGTCGGGGTCGACGGCGAGCACGCCGGGCGCCTCATCGAGCACCTGCACGGCCTGGCCGACCTCGGGATCGACCTCGCCCACGGCACGGTGATCGATGTCGGCGCCATGCGTCCCCTCGAGGTGATGGTCGAGGACGTGCTGCCCGCGCTCGCCGACGCGTAGCGGGCGACCGGCTCGCGTGGCGACGGCACGTGGCCCGTCCGCCGGCGGCCGTACGGCTGGGCGGACCTCGGACCGGACGCGGCCGGCCTCCTCGCTGCGCTCGCCGTGCCGGCAGCCCGCGTGGTCGGCAGGTCCCGCCGCACCTCAGCGCGGCGGACGAAGGGCGTTCCGGTCCCCCGAGCAGGTCGGTGACCCCGGCGAGAACGCGGCGTCGCCCGCCGTCGCCCGCGACTGTCCCTGCGGGCATCCGTTGGGGCTCAACCCGAGGACTGCCATGGCCAGGAGCGCGCCGGCGACGACCGCCGCCGCTCCGCCGGCCGCCCGGTGCCTGTGTAGGCGCCGGTGCAGCACCATCAGGGCGAGCGGCAGCCAGCACAGACCGGCCACGAACAGCCCGACCTGCGCCTGCACGGGCTGGTAGGAGGGTCCGAAGCCGCCTCCCCCACATCCTGAGATCCCGCATGCGACGAAGCCGGTGACGACCAGGGCGATGTCGTACGCGACGACGGTCAGCGGTACCGCGAGCAGCAGCAGGAGGAGGGAACGGCGCGTTGTCATGCCGCCAGCGTCGGCGCTCCTCCCCGGCAGTGACAGAGCAGAACTACGCACCTCGCCGTCGTCGGGCGGTTCGCGCGGACCCCACGGAACACGGCAACCTGTCGCCAGGCTCCGTGCGTACGTCACCGCGGAGTTGTACGGGGATGGCCGAGATGACAGTGAGCGAGGCACGTGACCGTCTGGCTGACGCGATCGGCCAGGCCCGCACGTCCCACGAGCCGGTCGTGCTCACCCGACGAGGCCGGCGCGTCGCCGTCCTCGTCGACGCCGAGGACTTCGCACGTATGTCGGATCTTGTGGAGGACGCGCTGGATCGGGTCGAGCTCGAGGCAGCCCGGACGGAGAACGACTACGTGCCTTGGGAGCAGGTCAAGGCCGATCTGGGAATCGTGTGACCGAACCTGCGGGCCGTCATCGGGTGCAGGTCGCCCGTCGAGCGATGAAGGCCATCGAGGCACTGCCGCGCAAGGAGCAACAACGCGTGCGGGCGGCCATCGACCTGCTCGGCGAGACGCCTCGTCCCCCCGGGTGTGTGGCGCTCACGGGCGAGGCAAGCGCCTACCGCGTACGAGTGGGGGACTACCGCATCGTCTACGAGGTGCACGACGCGGTGCTGCTCGTACAGGAGGTTCACCGAGGGTCGGGTTCTGAGCCGCGCACACCGGGCTGAGCGGGTCAGGACCCGACCCTCGTGGACCCGCCCGGGCACGAGGCCGCCGCGCGGACAGCCCGGGCGCTCAGTGCCGGCGGTGGTCCTGGATGCTCAGGCGCGGGCCGAACCGTGGCTTGGCGAAGCCGCTGCACTCCAGCAGCCGCACGACGCGGTAGCGGTGCGGGCGCCACGGCTCCAGCAGCGCGACCATGCCCTCGTCGTCCAGCGGCCGGCCGGCGAGGGCCCACCCGACGTACTGCGACAGGTGGTAGTCGCCGACGCTGACCGCGTCGGTGTCACCGAGCGCCCGCTGGGCGATCTCGGCGACGGTCCACCCGCCGATGCCGGGCACCGCCCGCAGCCACCGCGACGCCCCCTCGGGCGGCATGCCGACCGCCTCCTCCAGGCGCGGTGCGAGCCGGGCCGCCTCGCAGACGGTGCGGGCGCGCTGGGGGTCGACGCCCGCCCGGTGCCAGTCCCACGACGGGATGCGCCGCCACACCGGCGCGGGCGGCGGCACCCGCATGCCCGGGGGCGCCGGCCCGGGCGCGGGGGCGCCGTACCGCAGCACCAGCCGGCGGAAGGAGGCCCGCGCCTGTGTGCCCGTCACCTTCTGTTCGAGCACCGCCGGGACGAGCGCCTCGAACACCCGGCCGGTACGCGGCACCCGTAGGCCGGGGTGCCGTTCGGCGGTCTCGGCGAGCAGCGGGTGCCGCGGAACGAAGCCCTGGGCCGCGTCGCGACCCCCGAGCAGGTCGGCGACCCCCGCGACCACCCCCTCCGCACCCGGGCCCCAGGCCTCGCAGCGCACCTCGTGGGCTCCGCGCTGCACGAGGCGGTAGGTCGCGGCGCCGTCGGGCCCGCAGGTGGTCCGCCACAGCGCGCCGTCGGGTTCGAGCCGGTGCGTCGGATCGCCCCACCCCCGGGACAGCGGCGCCAGGGTGCGCCGCACGTCGACCGGCAGCTGCGGGCGCCAGGTGGTCACGGCGGCCGGGGCGCTCGACCGGGCAGCGGGCGAGAGCGTCGTCACCGGCGGCGGCCGGCCCAGGCGTAGGCCGCCGCGAGCCCGGCGCCGTAGGCCCCGTTGACGACGACCGACGGCACGTTGCGACGGGCGAGCCAGGCGACGACGATGAGCAGCACGCCGAGCTCCTGCACCGCGAGCAGCCGGGTGTCCCGGGTGTTCCACATCCGCTTGAACAGCGGCGGGTAGAGCGTGAACGGGGCGGCGAGCGCGTAGCCCACGAGCCCTGCGGCGTCCGTGGCCCTCATGCCAGCTCCGGCGCCTGCTCGGCGACGAGGGCGTGCAGCGCCTTGACCTGCTGGGCCTGCTCGGCGGGCATGACGAGGGTGGCGGTGGGGGTGTGCACGACGACGAGGCCCTCGCAGCCGACGAGGGCGACCAGGTGCTGGGGGTCGGCGGAGGCCACGACGCAGTCGCGGCTGCCGGACAGCAGCGCGCGGGCGCCGACCGCGTTGCCGTCGGCGTCGCGGCCCACCGCCTCGCCGTACGCCGGCCAGGAGCCGACGTCGAGCCAGCGGGCAGCCAGCGGCAGCGCCGCGACGGTGAACCGCGAGGATGTCGAGGCCGGCTCCATGACGCCGTAGTCGATGGACAGCTTCGGCAGGTCGTCCCAGGCGGCGAGCTCGCCCGCCGCGACCCGCTCGACGAGCGCGGCGGTCTCCGGCGCGAACTCCCGGACCGCCGCGAGCAGCGTCGCGGCGCGCCACACGAACATCCCGGAATTCCACAGCGAGCCGTCGGCGACGAAGCGCTCGGCGGTGGCGAGGTCGGGCTTCTCCCGGAAGCGCGCCACGACCCGGGCGTCGCCGGCGAGCGGCCCACCGAGCTCGAGGTAGCCGAAGCCGGTCGCCGGCGCATCGGGCACGACGCCGAACGTGACGAGCAGGTCGCGGCGGGCCTCGGCCAGGTCGAACGCCTGCGACAGGGTGGCAGCAAAGGCCGGCAGCGGCTCGATGAGGTGGTCGGCGGTGAGCACCGCGACGACCGCGTCGGGGTCGGCCGCGGCGATCACGGTGCAGCCGAGGGCCACCGCGGGCAGGGTGTCGCGCCCCGACGGCTCCACGACGAGCCGGTCGGGCCGCAGCCCCGCCACGGAGGAGACCGCCGCGCGCAGCTGCTCCCCCGCGCCGAGCCACACCCGCTCGGCGGGAACGACCGACGTCGCCCGCTGCACGGCCACGTCGAGCAGCGAGCGGCCCTGCAGCAAGGGCACCAGCTGCTTGGGCAGGGCGGCGGTGGAGAACGGCCACAGCCGGGTGCCGGAGCCGCCGGCCAGGATCAGGCAGTGCCTCAACTCGCGTCCCTCACGTCAGGTGCCTCCAGCAGGTCGGCCGAGCGGGTGGGGGCGGCGCCCTCGCCGACGGCCGGTACGCGCAGCGCGAGCAGCGCCCGCAGCGTGAGGCCCAGGCGCAGCGCCAGGCGGACGGGGGCGAGCGCCGGGCCGACGTACTGCCGGGACAGGTAGCGGTAGAGCGAGCGGTGGTGCTCCAGCACCATCTCCCGGGGCGCGCGGCGGGTGGCGTGCCCTCCGGTGTGGGTGACGACGCTGCCCGGGACGTAGACGTTCTGCCAGCCGACCTCGGCGAGCCGGCGGCACAGGTCCATGTCCTCGCAGTACATGAAGTACGTCGGGTCGAAGCCGGCGACCTGCGCGAACGCCTCCCGGCGCAGCAGCATGAGCGAGCCGGACAGCCAGCCGGTGGTGCCCTCCGCGGGCCGGCCGGACTCCTCCCGGTAGGAGCGGGTCCACGGGTTGCCGGGCCAGCACCAGCCGAGCAGCGCGTGCCCGGTGCCGCGGCCGAGCGAGGGGAAGGCGCGCGCCGACGGGTAGAGCTCGCCCTCCGGCGTGCGGATCGCCGGTCCGAGGCAGCCGGCCCGCGGCCAGCGTTCCCCGGCCGCCAGCAGCGCGTCGAGCGCGCCCGGTTCCCAGATGACGTCCGGGTTGGCCACGACGAGCCAGGGGGCGGTCGCGCCGGAGGCGCCGAGGTTGGCGCCCCGCCCGTACCCGAGGTTGCCGCCGGTCTCCAGCAGCCGCACCGGGCCGCGGTCGCGCCGGTCCGCGGCCGCCTGGGGGGCGCCGTCGGTGCTGCCGTTGTCGGCGAGCACGACCTCGTACTGCGCGGTGGTGGCGTCCTGCAGCGAGGCGAGGAACGCGTCGAGCGCCGCGCCGGGGGAGTACGTGACGACGACGACCCGCACCCGCGGGCCGGAGCTCACCGGCCTGCGCTCACGAGCCGGCAGCCTTCGCGTAGCTCGCGAGGTGCGCCTCGGCGCTGGCGTCCCAGGTGAACTGCCGGGAGCGCTCGTGCCCGGCCGCGGCGAGCTTCGCCCGGCGGTCGGCGTCGTCGAGCAGCCCCGCGAGGCATCCGCCGATCGCTTCCGGGTCGGGCTCGGTGTAGGCAACCGCGGCGCCACCGACCTCCGGCAGCGACAGCCGGCGGGTCGTCAGGACCGGTGCGGCGCAGGCCATCGCCTCGAGCACCGGCAGCCCGAAGCCCTCGCCGTAGGAGGGGTAGGCGACGACGACCGCCCCGCCGAGGAAGCCCGGGAGGTCCTGGACGCGCAGGTAGCCGGGGCGCAGGACCCGCAGGTGCGGGGGCACCTCGCTGATCGCCCCGTCAATCTGGTCGTCCCAGCCCGACCCGCCGGCGAGCACGAGCGCGGGCGGCTCCGCGCGGCCCTCGCAGGCCCGCACCCAGCCGCGGACGAGGCCGGGGACGTTCTTGCGCGGCTCCAGGGTCGACAGGAAGGCCACGTAGGGCTGGCCGGCGAGCCCCAGGCGGGCCTGCACCCGCTGCTTCTCGGTGTCGGTCGGCGCGTGGAAGGTGGTCTGGTCCACGCCGTGGTAGGCCACGTCGAGCAAGGCCGGGTCGGCCTCCAGCACCCGGACGAGCTCGTCACGGGTGGCCTGGCTGGGGACGACGCAGCGCGCCGCGCGGCGCAGCGAGGTGCGGGTGGCGGAGCGGAAGAACGTGCCCTTCACCGCGGTGTGCATCGCGGGCTCGGTGAAGAAGGTCACGTCGTGCAGGGTGACCACGACGGGGCGGCCGGCCCGCAGCGGCATCGTGTAGTGCGGCGAGTGCACGACCTGCGCCTCGACCTGCTGGGCGACCAGCGGCAGACCGGTCTGCTCCCAGGCCAACCGGGCCGGCCGGTGCGCGACGGCGGCGGGCGCGGCCACGACCCGGCCGTCGGGGACCAGCGCGCCGTAGCGCTCGGCGTCGGCGCGCTGGCAGACCAGGGCGAGGTCGGCACCGCGGGCGGCCAGCGCGGCGACCAGGCCGTCAACGTAACGGCCCACCCCACCTCGGTCGGCCGGGACGGCAGTCGCGTCGACGAGCACGCGAAGGGGCGGGGACAGCGCGGACTCCTGTCGGGACGCGGGCCAGGTCGGGACGGGGGGCTGGTGCGGACGTGACGGGCGGGTCGGGACCGGTGCGCCGCGGAGCCGACCAGCGGCGGCGACAGGCCGAGCGTACGCCCGCTCAGGCCGCCCCCGCCGGAGAAAGGGCACGGTAGGCGCGCCACAGCTGCCCGGCCGCACTGTCCCAGGTGTAGGCCGCGGCGCGCGCCGGGCCCGCGGCCCGCAGCCGGTCACGCAGTGCCACGTCGTCGGCGACGAGAGCGAGCGCCGCGGCGAGCGCCGGCGGGTCGAGCCCGGTCACCTGCGCCGCTCCCCCGCCGACCTCGACGAGCGCCGGGTCGAGGCTGGTCACCACCGGGGTGCCGGCCGCCATCGCCTCCAGCAGCGGCAGGCCGAAGCCCTCCGCGCGGCTCGGCACGACGAGGGCGGTCGCCCGCGTCAGCAGCACGGCCAGGTCGGCGTCGGGCACCCGGCCGAGCACCCGCACCCGGCCGGCCGGCAGCCCTGCCGTGGCCGCGAGCGCCTGGGGGTCCTGGCCGCCCCAGCCGGGCTGGCCGGCGCACAGCAGCGGCAGGTCGGGCGCCCCCGGCTCGGCGAGGGCCGCGAGCAGCTCGGCCAGGCCCTTGCGCGGCTCGAGGGTCGCGACCGTGAGCAGGTAGCGGGCCGGCAGCGCGAGCCGCGCGGCCCGGGCGTCCGCGTCGGCGGGCACGGCCAGGTCGCCGCTCACGCCTTCCCCGACGACGAGCAACCGGTCCCCGCTCACCCGCACGTGCCGGCGCAGCTCGGCGGCGACCGCGTGGGTCGGCACGACGAGCAGGTCGGCGGTGCGGGCGACCCGCTCCACCGCGGCGCGGTGCCAGCGCACCCCGCGCGCGGTGAGTGTCTCCGGGTGCGTCCACGGCACGGCGTCGTGCACCGTGACGACCAGCGGACGACGGCGGCGGGGCGGCGCCAGCGGGGTCGGGGCGTGCACGATCTGTCCGCGTACGCCCGGGCCGGCGCCGCGCTCCCAGGCAGCGACCAGCGCGCGACGCGGCAGCGGCAGCCGCCGCGGGCCCGCCACGCCCGGCACGACCGCGGCAGCCACGTCCCGGTGCAGCGCGGTCACCCCGTGCACGCGGCTCCCGTCGGGTGCGGTGCGGGCCAGCGCGGCCGCGAGCTCGCGGCTGTAGCGGCCGGTGCCGCCGGGCACCGGTGCCAGGCACTGCTCGAGCAGGACCGCGACCTGCACGGGCTCAGGCCGCGGCGGACCCGGCCTTCGGCCGCGCCACCCTGCTCGACCAGGACCGCCCGAGCTCGTGGAAGGGCTTCTCGACGAACCGGTAGCTGATGCTGGCGATGGCGATGATGACCGCCATCCACACGCCGAGCGCGACCACCGGGCCACCGACTTGCGGCACGATGTGGATGACGACCGCGTGGGCAAGGTAGACGCTGTAGCTGATGGCGCCCAGGTAGGTGAGGACGCGGGGGAAGCGCCGGCGGCGCAGCGCCAGCGCGAGGCCGAAGGTGACAAGGGCCAGGACGTAGGTCAGGAACTCCGGCCGCCAGGTGTGGTGCGCACCGGCCAGCGTTGGGTCGATCTTGTCTTCGATGTTGACCCAGGTGCCGATCAGCGCGGCGACGACGGCGGTGGACACGGTGCCGACAGCCCGCGCTGCCGAGCCCTGACCGGCGTACCAGCGGTAGACCGTCGTGCCGGTGAACATCGTGCCGAGCAGCAGCAGCGCGAACCACCACGACTCCGGCCGGTTGAGCAGCAGCCCGACGGCGAGCCCGGCAGTGAGCACGATACCGGCCGCCGTCGACAACGTCTTCGCACCGCCGCTGAGCACCAGCACCCAGACGACGGCGGCGATGGAGCCGACCGCGAGGGCGAGGGACTGCCGTGACGGGTGCAGCAGGGCGTACGACGGGACGAGGACTCCCCCCGCGGCCGACAGGCACAGCAGCCCGGTGGCCACCTCGGCCGAGCGCCGGTGCAGCCCGGCCAGCAGCAGCGCCGAGCACAGCAGGTAGAAGACCATCTCGAAGGCGAGGGTCCAGGAGGCACCGATGACGTTGGCGCCGGTGGTGAAATTCTGGACCATCGTCAGGTTGACGAGAAAGTCCCAGCGGTCGTGGCCGTCGGCGACGCTGCGGTCGACGGTCACGGCCAGCACGGCGACGGCCACCATCGCCACCCAGTAGACCGGGTAGAGGCGCAGCACCCGCCCCACCCAGAAGGCTCGCACCGACCCGCGCTTCTCCAGCGACGCCGGGATGATGAAGCCGCTCACCAGAAAGAAGACGAAGACGCCGTACTCGCCGGCCCGGAAGACCTCGACCGACCAGCGCAGGTAGGCGGGCCAGAGGATCTCAGCGCCGTGCTGCAGGGCAACGGCCAGGGCGGCGATGCCGCGCAGGGCGTCGAGGAACTCCATCCGCCGCTCGCCGCCGGGCGGCCGGGCGGGCGCCGGCGCGCTGCGGCTGGTCGTCGCGAGCGGAGCGGGGTCGACAGCCGGAGCCCGTACGGCGCCCTCGGCAGCCAAGGCCCCGGAGGCGGCGTCGGTGTCCGTTGGAGCGGTGCTCACCCGCGGCAGCCTACGGCGCCGGGCCGCCGCGAGGGATGCGACGCGCGCGTCAGGCCTTCGGGACGGTGGGCGCGGCGGGCGCGGCGGGCGCGGGGGCCGGACCCGGGGCCCACGCCCAGGCCAGCCAGCCGACCTCGAACGCCTGGTGCATGGCCCCAGGCTGGCCGAGGAGCCGACCCTCCAGCGCGGTGTTCTTGGTCACGACGAGGTAGTCACCGCCGTAGTCCCGCAGCGCCCGCAGCGCCTGCTCCGGGTTGGTGACCGGGGTGCCGGCCTTGACGACGGTGCGGCGCAGGTCGTCGGCCCACAGCGCGTGCGGGAGCACCCACGGCTGGTCCCGGTCGCCGAACTCGGGCGGCACGACGATGGTCGCGCCCGGCGCGGCCTGCTCGACCCCGGCGAACGCCCGCCGCAGCCCGACCTTCGCGCGCTCGGCCTCCGGAGCACTCATCAGGGCGAGCACGCGCTGCGGGGTGGGGCCCGTGTCGTAGGTGCCGGACACGTCCAGCGCGTGCCAGGAGGCGGCGGCCGCAGAGAACACCGCAGTGCCCGCGACCGCCACGAGCAGGCCCTGCCGGGGCCACCGCGGCAGGGCGTCGAGCACGAACGCCACGCCGACCCCGCCGAGCGCCAGCAGGAACAGCGTGTAGCGCACGTGGTAGGCCCCGGGGAAGACCAGCAGCAGGAAAACGCCGGGCGCGAGGAAGCCCCAGGCGTAGAGCCGGTGCCGGGAGCGGGCAGCCAGCACGATGCCCACCAGGACGGCGGGCGCCATGACGAGCAGCCACTGGGCGCCGAGGCCGCCGGTCGGCGACCCGTAGAAGTAGACCCGCCAGTCGAGGTCGCTGGCCCAGGAGACCAGCACCGCCCACCAGCGGTTGTCGGTGCCGACCTGCCGGGGGTCGACCCCGGCGAGGGCGACGACCGACGGGTCGCCCGGCAGCCCGGCCAGCGGCAGCGGGTAGAACGGGTTGCCCCAGGTGAGCAGGTTGCGGACGTACCAGAAGCCGCCGAGGGCGAGAGCGGGTAGGGCGAAGCAGGCGCCGTCGGCGACCAGCCTGCGCAGCGTCCGGGCAGGTGCCCGTTCCACGACCAGGTGCCGCCACACCAGCGTGCCGCACAGCACCAGGCCGACCACCCCGACCGCCAGCAGGTTGGTGGTCTTGACCCCGACCGCGAGGCCGGCGGCGACGCCGCCGAGGGCCAGCGCGGGCACCGGCCGGCCGGTCGGCGACGGCGGCGCCCGCAGGGCCACGAGCAGCAGGTGCCAGGTCGCCAGCAGCGCAGCGGCCGCGACGATGTCAACCTCGGCGGTCGACAGCTGCACGATCACCATCGGGGCCAGCAGGAACAGAAGGCCGCCGACGAGGGAGGAGCGCAGCGACCGCCCGGCACCCCGGCAGAGCGCGACCACGGTCACAGCCGCGAGCAGCGCTCCGGCGATCTGCACCGCCGCGGCCGCACGGACGGTGCCGGTGAGCGCGCCCATCCAGGCGATGGCGGACTCCGCGGCTCCAGGGTAGATCTGTGTCCAGTAGCTGAACGTGCCGGTGACGATCCGCTGCTCCTGCAGCCAGAAGTCGGCCATCGGCAGGTGGTAGGCGAGGGCATCCCAATCCAGGGCGGGGAAGCGCACCGCGATGGCGACGCGGTAGCCGAACGTGGCTGCTGCGGCGAGCAGCAGGACGAGGACCTGCGGGCTGCGGGCCGCCGGCCACAGCCGGCGCAGCGCCGGACCGGCCGACCGCCGGGTGGCGGCGATGCGCTCGCGGCGAGCTTTCGTCGAGGTGGTCGCCGCGGCCAGGCCCGCCGTGCCGACCGCCGCCGCGGCGACGGGCAGCGCGGTCAGCGCCTGGAACAGCCCTCCGACCAGGAGCACGGTGCTCACCAGGATCGACAGCACGAGCACGCCGCAGGCCACGAGCACGTCGGCGAAGCGGGGCAGCCTGGCGCTGGCCGCCCAGCGCCAGGAGCTCCAGGACACCAGCGCCAGGCAGGCGGCGAGCAGGGCCGCCCCGGCCGGCATCACTGCGGCTCCGGCGCCCGTGGGTCTGCCGCCGGTCGGGTCGCCACGGCACGGGCCGCCGCCTCCGCGAGCTGCTCGGGTGCCAGCCGGGCCCCGAACGCGAACCGGTACCACCGCAGGTAGTGCGGGATCCACTGCACGACCTTGAAGTGCGAGTCCCCCGCCTGGCGGTCCAGCCAGATCGTCGGGAGCTCGGCGACCGGCAGCCGCAAGCGCCTGGCCTTGGCGGTGAGCTCCAGGCCGATCTCGAAACCGTCACGGCTGTCGATGCCCACCTGCCGCAGGAACGCCGTGGAGTAGGCCTTGTAGGAGTTTGTCGGATCGCGGGTGCCCACCCGCGCCAGCAGGTGCAACGACATCCCGGCGCCGCGCGACAGCAGGCCCTTGACCAGCGGGCCACCGACCTGCTGACCACCGGACATGTAGCGCGAGGCGGCGGCGACGACGACGCCGCGTTCGACGAGCCGGGTCAGGTCGTCGATCTGCCGGGCATCGTCGCAGCCGTCGGCCATCGTCACCACGGTGACCGGTGCCCGCACGTGGTCGATGCCGTAGCGGATGGCGTTGGCCGGGCCCCGCCCGTAGTCGTTGACGAGCAGCCGGACCTGGGCTGGGCCGTCGTCCGACGGCATGCCCGTGCCGGTGTCCCCCGCCTCCAGGTCGCGGAGCACCTGAACGGTGCTGTCAGCCGGCGAGTCGACGACCACCAGCACCTCGCAGGGCATCGTCACCGACTCCCGGATCCGCGCGAGCACCGGCAGGATGTGCTCGCCCTCCTCGTAGGCCGGGATGACGACCGACACCCGCGGGGCAACCGTCACCGGCGCTCCGCCAGCAGGAACGACTGCTTGCCCAGCAGCCGCCAGGCCGGCGGGAACGCCAGGTAGGCGCGCACCAGCCTCGCCGACTGCGGAATGCGCCGGTTCTTCGTGGTGAACGGGAGGAATCGCGGCACCACCTCGGTGACCTGGAAGCCCGTCAGCGAGAACGCCTCGACGAGGGCGCGGTCGTCGATCGGCGTGACGTGGTCGAAGAACATCCAGTAGTCGCGGGCGCAGAACCGGATGTTGGGCTGCAGGACCATGAACCGCCCGCCCGGCCGGAGCACCCGGTGTGCCTCGGCCATCACAGCGAGGATCGTCGGCCTGTCGATGTGCTCGAAGAAGTTGCTGGCGAACACGACGTCGACGCTGCCGGCCACGACGTCGGCGAGGTCGTCGGCGGGCGAGACCACCGCGGTGACCCCCGGGCCGGCCATGGTGCGGACCGCCGGGTTGATGTCGACCGCGATCCGGGTCCGCGCGCGCACCGCGTTGATGAACTCGCAGGAACCGGCGGCCAAGTCGAGCACGGTGTCGTCGGCCGCGACGTAGCGATCGAAGAACCCAGCGCACAGCTCGCGCCACATCTCCCGCCGGAAGGTGACGTCGCCGGCGAAGCGCTCGGCGTAGAGAGCCTTCAGCTGCTCGCCCTCGGTCGGCGGCCACGCCGGCACCGGCGCGGGGTGCACGATCCGCACGTCGGCCCGGGTCGGGTCGGCAGCCATCAGATGATGCCCTCGACGAGCGCCTTCTCGATCCACGGGATGACCTCGTCGAGCATCTCGTCCAGCGTCGTCGTGGCGGTAAAGCCGAGAACCTGCTCCGCCTTCCCGGTCGACGGGACCCGGCGCTGGACGTCGTACTGGAAAGCCGGGTCGCTGACGAGGGACAGCGGGGCGTCCGGTCCCTTGATCTTGCGCCAGATGACCTCCGCGAGCTCCTTCACCGTCGTCCCCTCCGCGGTGGACAGGTTGAAGTCGTCGTTGGTGGCGGCGGGGTGCTCCATCGCGGTGACGACACCGCGGGCGAGGTCGCCGCCGTAGGTGTAGTGCCGCACCTGGTCGCCCTCGCCGAGCACGTGCAGCGGGTCCTGGCCCTTGAGCACCTTCTGCACCAGGTCGGGGACGACGTGGCTCATCGCCAGCTTGACGTTGCCGCTGAGCACCTCGGCGTCGCCGAGCGCCCGGCCCTCACCGACCCCGACGCAGTTGAACGGCCGGACGATCGTGTACGGCAGCCGGTACTGGTCCCACGCGGCGCGCGCGAAGTATTCCACCGCGAGCTTCTGAAAGCCGTACGACGACAGCGGCGGCGGGATCTGCCGCTCCGAGCCCTCTTCGGACGGCCACTGCGTCGCCGACTCGAAAACCATCGACGAGCTGATGTAAGTCATCTTCTTCAGGTGGCCGTCGCGGTGGGCCGCGAGCGCGGCGTCGCACGACGAGGCCATGATCCGCTCGTTGGTCGCCAGCAGGTCGTAGGCGTAGGCGTGGAAGTAGGAGATGCCGCCGATCAGCGCTGCGCCGGCGATGAAGTGATCGCAGTCCGTGAGCAGCCCGGTGAGCAACTCGGTGTCGCGGACGTCGCCGACGACGAGCTGGTAGTCCGGATGGTCGTCGTAGGACTTGGTGACCGGGCCGTACTTGGAGTAGTTGTCGATGCCGACCACCGCGTAGCCGCGGCGGAGCAGCTCCTCGACGACGTAGCCACCGATGAAGCCGGCCGAGCCGGACACGAGCACCTTCTGCATGGTCAACCGTTCTGGTGAGGGCGGGCGCAGGCCCGCTCGGGAGCGCGTCGTGGGTCAGAGGAAGGGTCGGGCCGGGTCACACCAGGACGCCGTCGCCGAGCAGGTTCCACACGTCGATCACCGGCTTGTCGGTCACCAGCGTGCGGTACTCCTCGTGCGGCGCACCGATGATGAGCAGGTCGGACCGGGCGACGACCTCCTCCAGCGGCAGCAGGCGGTCGTCGACGGTCACCTTCGGGTCGGCGCAGAGCACCTCGCGGGCCTTGAACTCCAGGATGCGGCGCAGCTTGTAGGACAGGCTCGACCGGATGTCGTCGCTGCCGGCCTTGAAGGCCATCCCGAGGATGCCGACGGTCATCTCGCGCAGGTCGTACTGCCGCTCCGCGCGGTCGACGAGGTAGAGCGGCAGGCCCTCGTTGACGAGCATCGCCGAGTGCCCGAGCGTGAAGTTGTTGTTGTTGAAGGCCGCCAGCTGCATGGTGTCCTTGAACAGGCACGGCCCCGCCGCGAAGCCGGCCCCGGGCATGTCGGCGGCCCGCGGGTACTCGTGCGTGATGGCGGCCCGGATGCGCTCGAAGTCCAGGCCCCGGTCGTTGGCCATCATGTAGAACTGGTTGGCCGTCGCAAACTTGATGTAACGCCAGGTGTTGGTGAACAGCTTGGCGAGCTCGGCCTCCTCTGGCGTCATGAAGACGAGGTCGTCGGTGAGCCGGGAGAACAGCGCCGCCGCCCGCTCCTGCCCGCGCGCGGTGCGGCTGGCGACGATCTGCGGAAGCGCGTGCAGCTCCACCATCGCCCGGCCCTCGGCGATCCGCTCGGGGCAGAAGGCCACCTCCATGTCCCGGCCGAGGTCGGCCACGAGCCGCTCCACCAGCTGCGTCACCCCCGGGTAGACGGTGCTGCGCAGCACGAGCAGCTGGCCGTCGCGGAAGTGCTCGGCCGCACTGCGCAGCGCCCGCGGGATGGCGTGCGGGTCAGGGTTGAGGTGCTCGTCGACCGGGGTGCCGATGACGACCACGATGCTCTCGGCCTGCCCGACGGCGGCGGGGTCGGTGGTCGCCCGCAGCCGGCCGGCGGCCACCACCCGCTCCAGCACCGGCCCGGCGCCCGGCTCGTCGAACGGCAGCACCGCCCGGTTGACGAGCTTGACCGCCTCCTCGCTGACGTCGTAGATGACCACCGAGGCGCCCTGCTCGGCGAGGACGATCGCGAGCGGCAGCCCGACGTGCCCGCAGCCGCCGACGACCACCACGTCGTCCGGGAACGGCTGGGCGCCGGCGGCCTGCTGGGATGAGGCCTGCTGGGATGACGACTGCCGGCTGAGCACCTGGTCGACGGACGCCGGGTCACCTGGCCCCGTCCGGGCCGGGGGGACCGGCAGGTCGGCGATCGGGGGCACCACTTCACTCCTCGGCAGACGCGTCCACCGCCCGGCCGGCGGTCCCCTGCGCATCTCCAAGATAGCGGCTGTGCCGTCGGCGGCCGCCGCTCGCGCGGGCGTGTCGGCGTAGCCGACTACTGCGGGGGCTCGCTCGGCCGGGCGTCCAGGGCCGCGTCGCCGGCCGCGCGCGCCGCCAGTTCGGCCTCCACGGCCTCCAGCGAGCGCACCGTGGCGGTACGCAGGGCATCGAGGTCCTGCGCGAGCGGACGCACCTGCCAGTCGGTCAGCCGCCGCACCACCCGCTTGACGCTTGACACCCCGAACCGGCTCGAGGTCGGAGCCGGGAGGTGGGCGGGCGGAAGTCGGCGCACCGCGGTGCTCAGGCGCAGGGACGTCCCGGTTGCCAGGCCGGTCGCCTCCGCCGGGACCGGGTCGCCGCCGACCGGTCCGGCGCGCCGGGCGTGCGGCACCGCGGACATGCCGCGGCGCTGCGCCGCGCGCCGGCGCACCTCCGCCTGCACGGCCGGCCACAGGGCGCCGCCGGGGGTGTCCGGGGCCGGCCAGCGGTCGGGGACCTCCTCGAACTCCTCCAGCCCCGCGGCGGCGCGCATGGCGCTGCGCAGGGCGTCGTCGTCGTCGACGAAGGTGACCTGACGCGTGCCCGCCTGGTCGACCAGCCCGCCTACCCGGGTGGCGAGGACCGGGCGGTCGTAGAGCGCGGCGCGCTCCAGCACGCCGGACGACCAGATCTCGCGGTAGGGCAGCACGACGAGGTCGCAGGCCACCAGCCAGCGGTCGAAGCGCTCGTCGGAGACGTAGCCGACGTGCAGGTGGGTGCCGGGAGTCGCGGCGGACAGCTCCTCGAGCTCCTGGAGGTACTGCAGGAATTCCGGCTCGTCCAGCCGGGTGGAGCCGACGACGTGCAGCTCGGCGCCGGTCTCGCCGAGGCCCCGGAACGCCGCCACCGCCCGGTCGAATCCCTTGTGCCGCTGGATGAAGCCGAGTGAGAGCAGTACCAGGGCGTCGGGGGGCAACCCGAGGCTGGCCCGGGCCGTCGCCCGGTCGGCGCGGGTGCGGCGCACGAAGGTCTCGCCGTGGGCCACCACCCGGCAGCGCGTCCGGTCCACCGGGAACAGCGCCAGGAAGCGGTCGCGCTCGACCTCGCTGTGGAAGTGCAGCTCGTCCAGGCTGCGCCACAGCACGGTGGCCGCCTTGCGGCGGGAGGGGTCACCCTCGAACTCGGCGTACTCGACCTCGTGCAGCACGGCCACCGCCCGCTTCGCCCGGCGGAAGGCGAGCGCCAGGGCGAGGTCGGTGGCGCTGCGGCGGCCGGAGGCGCCGCTGTCGTAGAAGAAGACCGGGTGGTACTGCACGACCACCTCGTCGTAGGCGGGCACCCGCCGGGCGAGGGCCGCGGCGCCGCGCACCCCGGCCAGGTCGAGGTGCAGGTGCGCCGCCGACGGCCCGGGGGACAGCACCGTCACGTCGTCGCCCTGCGCCCTGCGGGCGAGCACCGACTGCACGGCGTAGTTGGCGATCCCGTCCCGCAGCGGGGGGTAGGGCGACACCATGAGGACGCGCATCAGGCGTCCCCGGCCCCGGCCCCGGACTCCGCGCTGTAGGGCACCCAGGCGTCGAGGCGGTCCTCGATGCGGTCGAGCACATCGGCCCACTGGTAGTGCTCGAGGACGTAGGCCCGGCCCCGCGCGCCGATCCGGGCGGCGAGCTCGGGGCGGTCGGCCACGAAGGCCAGCGCCTCCTCCAGCTCGTACTCGTCGTCGTAGACGATCCCGGCCTGGGAGCGCTGAATGTGCCAGCGGACGACGCCGCCCTCACCGACCCCGATCACCGGGGTGCCGGCCAGCCAGGACTCCATGATCGTGCGGGAGAAGGCCTCGTAGCGCGACGGCTGGACGTACGCGGCGGCGGCGGCGTAGGCGTTGTCGCGCTCGGCGTCGGGCAGGAAGCCGAGGTCGACGACGCGGTCCTCCAGGCCGGGCGGCGCCACGACCGGTCCGGCGCCCATGGTGACGAGTGAGAACGGCAGCCGGCGCCGGGTCACCGCCCGCGCGAAGGCGGCGAGCAGCTCGTCCCAGCCCTTGGCGCCCTCCCGGCGGCCGGCGTAGAGCAGGAACGGCCGGTCGATGCCGTGCCGCGCCCGGAAGCCGTCCGGGTCGTAGGACGTCGGGACCTCCACGCCGCAGCCGACGACCTCGTGCGGGGCGAGCGCGCCGTTGATGCGGTGGGCGAGGTCGTGCTCGGGCTCGGTCTGCAGGTAGAGCCCCGCCAGCCCGGACAGCAACGGCTCGAACACCGGCTGGTAGGCGTACGGCTCGTCGTGCAGGCAGGTCCAGAGCAGGCTGCGCTCCGGCGCGACCTGGGAGCAGGCGAACGCCGGCCAGAACAGGTAGGGGCCGAACAGCAGCGCGCGGTAGTCGTCGCTGCGCTCCAGCAGGTGGTGGAACAGCTCGGGCACCCGCACGTCGTCGTTGAGCCAGCGCATCTGCTCGTTGGGGGTGAGCCGGTCACCGGCGAGCATCCGGTGGCCGAGGGCGTCGCGCTCACGCCCCGCGGTCGAGGCGACCACCGGGAACCGGCGCACCGCCAGCCCGTCCTCCTGCGACAGGCCGGCCGGCACCTCGTTGTCCCAGCTGAAGTAGTCGACGGCGCAGGTGGTCAGCACCTCGACGTCCCACCCGCGGTCCTGCAGGCCGGCGGCGATCCGGCGCAGGACGATCTCCGCGCCACCGATGATCGCCGGCCCGAAACGGGCGGGTACGACGCCGATCCGGCCGCGCCGGTCGGGCCCCTGGGGCTCAGCCGGCACGCGTGACCGTCGCCACGGGTTGGTCCCCGGGAACCGGGTGCTCGGGGACCGCCGGCTCGGCGGGGACAGGGCGTACGGCTGGGGCGGGCTGGACCGTCACGGTCGGGACCAGGTGCACCGGCCCCTCCTGGACGAGGTCGCTGAAGACCTTGAAGCCGCCGACCCGGTTGAGCCGGTGGTACTCCGGCCCCTGGGCGCCGTGGACGGCCACCGTCACGTGGTAGTGCCCCTCCGCCAGGTGCAGGCTGGGGACGGTGAACGACACCTCGCTGCGGCCGTCGACGGCGCCGAGGTCCAGGCCCAGCATGTGCGTGTTGGAGCCGTAGCAGAGTTGGTCGAACTGGTTCTCGATGGCGATGCCGGCGACCCAGTCGCCGACCCGGTGCGGCGCCTGCACCGTGAAGCGGATGCCGAACGGCTGCCCGGGCCGGAAACGGTTGGCCGGCTGGCCGGCGGCGTCGACGACCCGCACCTGCTCGATGACCATGGTGCGGTCACCGACCTCGGCGTCGGGGATCTCCCGCCGCTCCGAGTCCGCCAGCTCCTCGAAGTCCTGCCGGATCCGGCGGACCGCCGCGACCGGGTCACCGTCGAATTCCACCCGGCCGTGGTCGAGCAGGACGACGCGGTCGCACAGCTCCCGGGCCAGGTCGAGGCCGTGTGTGACGAACACGATGGTCTTGCCGTCGCGCTGGAAGGACCGGATCTTGTCCAGGCACTTGCGCTGGAAGGCCTCGTCGCCGACGGCGAGGACCTCGTCGACGAGCAGGATGTCGGGATCGATGTTGACCGCGACGGCGAACGCCAACCGGACATACATGCCCGAGGAGTAGAACTTCACCGGCGTGTCGATGAACTGCTCGATGCCGGAGAAGTCGACGATCTCGTCGAAGGCGGCGGCCGTGGAGCGGCGCGTCATGCCCAGGATGGCGGCGTTGAGGAAGACGTTCTCGCGGCCGGTGAGGTCGCCGTGGAAGCCGGCCCCGAGCTCGAGCAGCGCCGCGAGCCGCTCCCGGCGCTCCACGTAGCCCTCGGTCGGGGTGAGGATCCCGCCGATGACCTTGAGCAGGGTGGACTTGCCCGAGCCGTTGTGCCCGATCAGGCCGAGCGTGGTGCCGTCCTCGACCTCGAGATCGATGTCGCGCAGCGCCCAGAAGTCGTGCAGGTTGTCGCGGGTCTGCCGGAAGTTGACCAGCACTTCCTTGAGCGACTTGTTGGCGTTGATGCGAAAACGGGTGCTGACGTCGTGGACGCGGATCGCGGTGGCCATCTCACAGCTCCTGGGCGAACTTGCCCCGCAGCCGGGCGAACAGCCGCTGGCTCGCCCAGAGCGCGACGAGCCCGGTCAGCAGCAGGACGAGCAGCCGCGGCAGCAGCGCCCCCTGGAACGTGAACTGCTCGCCCATCGTGTAGAACGCCCGCTGGAAGGTGGCGATGACGTTGGTCATCGGGTTGGCCAGATAGATCTCGAGCAGCGTGCCGTGGCCGCGCTTGGCGAGGTTGTCGACCGCGTAGGTGATGGGGTAGACGACCGGTGACAGCCAGAAGCCGGCCAGCAGCATCACATCGACGAGGTACTGGATGTCCCGGAGGTAGACGGTGGCCCCGGCCAGGACCAGGCCGACGGCGGTGGCCCAGACCACCGCGACGGCGAGGGCGAGCGGCACGAGCAGCAGGTCGAGGTTGGGCACGACCCGGAAACCGGCGAGCGCAGCCACCGCGAGCGCGAGCGCCAGCACCACGAGCTGGAACGCGAAGTTCACGAGCGCCGCGCCGACCACCGACAGCGGCAGGATCTCGCGCGGGAACGACGTCTTCTTGATGAGCGCGCCGTTGCCGACGACCGAGCCGGTGCAGCCGCCGACGACGTCGGTGAAGAAGCCCCAGGCCAGCAGGCCGGTGAACACGAAGATGGCGAAGGCCGGCTGCTGGCTGCCGAGGAAGATGGTGAAGGCGACGTAGTAGATGATGATCTGCAGCATGGGCCGGGCCATCGACCAGAAGAAGCCGAGCACCGACTCCTTGTACTTGACCTTGAGCTCCTTGCGCACCAGCTGGTCGAGGAGCTCGCGGTAGGTCCAGATCGCCGCCATGTCGTCGCGGAAGCCGTGGAGCAGCGAGGACGGGGTGCTCGCCCGCACGAGGCGGTCGGACTCGGACAGGACCGAGCCGGCCCGCGGCCGGTCGGGACGCCCGGAGTCCGGTCTGGGGCCCTCGGCCCGCGCAGCCGCGCGTGCCTCGGTGACGTCAGGCACGTGGGTCCCTCCTGCGGCGGTTGACGGACCTGCCCGAGCATACCGGCGGCCGTGTCGCGGCCTGGCTGCCGCGCTGACCTAGGGTGACGCAGCGGCGAGGAGGAGATCGGTGGCCCAGGACGACCGTCTGCAGGTGACCGCCGACCCGGCGCCGGGTCGGGCTGCGGCCGGCGGTCGGGGCCGGCTGGCCCGGGGCAGGCAGGCAGGTCGTCGGCTCGCCGCGCGGGTGCTGCGCGCCGAGCTCGACGCGCTCGAGCAGCGGCTCGTCCTGGAGATCCAGGCCTCCGGCCGGGCCTGCGCCGCGCGCGACGAGCAGCTGCGGGCCGACCAGGAAGCCGCCGCTGCACAGCTCGCTGTCGCCGCACAGCTCACCGCCGACCTCGGCGCGCGCCTGGCGGCCGTGGAGATGACCCTGACCGGGCTCGGTGCGGCGATGTCTCGCGAGCACGGGCTGGCCGGCGCGCCCGACGCCTACCGGGAGGCCCTCTACCTGCTGCACGAGGTACGCCGCGACCTGCGCGCCCACACCCTCGGCCACCTCACGGCCTGGCAGCAGGCCGCCGGGCAGCAGGCCGCGTCGACCGGCACCGGGTCAGCGGCCGACCCGTACGCCGGCAGGCACCCTCGGCGGTTCGACTACGCCGGCTTCGAGCGGCGCTTCCGCGGCGAGCCGGAGGCGGTCCGGGCTGTACTCACCGAGCGCTACCTGCCCGTGCTCGACGGGGTGCAGGCAGGGGTGGGCGGCCCGGTCGTCGACATCGGCTGCGGCCGCGGCGAGCTGCTGGAGGCGCTGCAGGAGCGGGGCGTCGAGGTGGTCGGGGTCGAGCCGGAGCCGGCCCTCGCCGCCCAGACCCGCGCCCGGGGCGTGCCGGTGGTCGAGGCGCTCGGCGCCGACTACCTGCGTGGCGTCGAGGACGGCTCGCTCGGTGCGGTCGTCTGCTTGCACGTCGTGGAGCACCTGGTCGTCGACGACCTCATCGAGCTGCTCGAGCTCGCCGCCCGCAAGGTGCGCCCCGGCGGGGTGTTCGTCGCCGAGACGCCCAACCCGATGACGTTCCTCACGCTGCACGAGAGCTACCTGCTGGACCCGACGCACGTGCAGCCGCTGCACCCGGCGCTGCTGTCGTGGCTGGCCGAGACCGCCGGCTTCCGGTCCGTCGACATCGCCTACCACTCCCCCGCGACGTCGCTGTGGCTGCCGCCGCTGCGGGGCGACGGGCCGCTCGTCGAACAGCTCGACGCGGCGTTCGGCCGGCTCAACCACCAGCTGTACGGCCCGCAGGACTACAGCATGGTCGCGCGGGCCTGACGATAGGCCTCGAGCGTGCGCTCCGCGCAGGCCCGCCACGTGAAGCCGGCTGCCTGTGCCCGCCGGGCCACCGGCTCGCCGGGCTCGCGGCACAGCGCGACGAGCGCGGCGGCGAAGGCGTCGACGTCGCCGACCGGGGCGTACGCACAGACCGTCCCGCCCACCTCCCGCAGCGCGGGCAGGTCCGAGGCGAGCACCGGCACGCCGCAGGCGAGCGCCTCCAGCACCGGCAGCCCGAAGCCCTCGTACAGCGACGGCAGCACCACGCACGCGGCGCCGGCGACGACCGCGCGCAGGTCGTCCTCTGCGAGGAAGCCAGTGACGGCGACGTCCGGGCCGGGTCGGGTGGCAGCATCGGTGCGGTCGGTGCCCCAGCCCGCCGGCCCGGCGACGACCAGCGGCGGCACGGCGTCCGGGTCCGCGTCGCGGGCGGCACGGTGCGCGGCCAGCAGCGTTCCGAGGTCCTTGCGCGGCTCGCGGGTGCCGACGAACAGCACGTAGCGCGCCGGCAGCCCCAGCCGCGCCCGGCCGGCGGCCGACGGCGGCCGGGCGGCCGACCAGCCAGCGTCGACCCCCAGCGGGGTGGCGAGCACCTGTCCGGCAGGCAGGCCGTACTCGTGGGCCACCTCGTCGGCGATCGCCTGCGAGGGGCACAGCACGCGGGCCGCCCGCCGCACCCCGGCGGGGACGAGCGTCGCGTACGCCTGGGAGGCGCGGCTCACGGTGACCGGGAAGCGCAGGAAGGCCAGGTCGTGCACGGTGACGACCCCCGCCGCGCGCCGGGCCGGTGGCAGCACGAAGTTGGTGGCGTGGAAGACGTCGCAGCGACCGGCGAGCCACTCGACCGGGGGCAGCGGGCTGCGCGTCCACGCGGCCCGCAGCGCCCGCGCGGGCGCGGGGCGGTGCCGCCAGCGGGCCCCCGGGACAACCGGCCGGCGGCCGGTGCGCCAGGTGAACGCGGTCAGCGCGAGGTCCAGCTCAGCCGGGTCGTGGGCGGCGAGTGCGGCGACGAGCGACGCGACGTAGCGCCCGACGCCGGTGCGCACCCCGAGCAGCGGCGTCGCATCGAGCGTGACGCGCAGCGGCGTGGCCATTGGGGTCGCGAGGCTAGCCGCCGGGGCGTGTCCGGGCGGCGTCAGGCCCTACTTGAGGCGGACGGCGACCGCGCCGGTGACCCGGTCGTAGTCGAGGAACGCCCGCTGGAGCTCCTGCGTGCTGCCGGTCGCCGTGCCGTACTCGTCGCGCACCGGGAAGCCGTAACCGGCGACGGCGCCGCCCTGCAGGTAGCGGCCGAGGATCGCGCCGATCACCTGGTCCGCCCCGGTCGCCGGGGACCAGTAGATCCGGCCGCCGGTGAAGGTGTTGCTCGCGCCGCCGGGCTCGCCGCCCTCGCTGGTGGTCGGCAGACCCAGCAGGGCGCTGGGCCCGCCGACGGCCAGCCACTTGTCGTGGATGGCGCCCTGCACCGCGTGGACGCCGGTCGAGGGCGACCAGTAGAGCCCGCCGCTCTGGAACTCGCTGCCGCGGCCGGGGCCGGCGTTGGCCTCGTTGGCGGTGGGCAGGCGCAGCGCGCTGTTCTCGGCACCGAGCCCGAGGTAGGCCTCCAGGATGCCGCCGTGCACCTCGTGCGCGCCGGTCGCGGCTGACCAGTAGACGCGGCCCCCCTGGAAGGTCACGAGGCGACCGCCGTTGACGCTGACCTCCTCGGCGGTCGGCAGGCGCAGCAGACCGTCGGGACCGCCGAGCGCCAGGTACTGCCCGTACACCGCGCCGTACAGCCCGTGCGCCCCGGTCGTCGGCGACCACAGCACCCGGCCGCGCTGGAAGGTGCTCCCGGAACCACCCGCCACCGGCACCTCGTCGGTGATGGGCAGGCCGACGACCGAGCGCGAGCCGCCGAGGGCGAGGTAGCGGGCCTGCACGTCGCCGTGCACCTCGTGCGCACCGGTCACGGCCGAGTAGTAGATGGCGCCGACCCGGTACGGCCGGTAGCGGCCGTTGAGCACGTCGACCTCGGGGCCGGTCGCCGGGCCCATCCAGCCGGCGTCGCCGCCGAGCTGGTCGTGCTTGACGTCGATGGGAGTGCGGGTGACCGGCCGCGGCGGCGGAGGGACCGGGGCCGGCGGGTGGCTGGTGTTGTACGGACCGTAGTCGAGCGGCGCCACCCGGCCGGACCACCACGAGGTGGCATCCTTCGCGCCGTTCCAGCCGAAGGAGAAGTGCACATGGTCGGTGTGCGGGTTGGCGCCGCTGTAGGGCTGCCAGCCCAGGGTGGGCTGGTAGGCCTTCCAGATCCGGTGGTTCCAGATCATGTACATGATTCCGAACCGGCGGGCAGTCGACGCGAAGTCCGGGCCGTAGGCAGTCAGCCAGGTGGTCAGGGCCGCGACCTCGGCGACGTGCTGCGGGTTGTTGACCGACACGGCCCAGTCGAAGGCGCGTCCCTCCTTGTGCTCGCTGGTGCCGCCGATCCCGCAGTCCCGGACGATGCCGAGGCTGCCGGTGTCGCGGTAGGTGGTCATGAGCAGCGACTGGAAGGCGAGCACGCCGGGCTTGGCGACCGGGTCGCAGCCCTCTTGGCCGACGTAGGGCTGCAGGTCCTCGACCGCCGTCGGCAGAGCCGGCGTCGGCGGCGTCACGACCGCCGCCCCCGTCCCCGGCTGGGCACCGAGCAGGCCGGCACCGAGCAGGCCGGCGCCGAGCGCGACGGTGAGCAGCGCGCCGCCGAGGGTGCGGCGGGAGCCTGGGGGCAGGGCCGGCCGGAAGGAAGCGGGCCGGGACCCAGCTGGAGGGGACGGGGCGGTCAGGGTGGGGGCTGGGCGAGGAGGTGTGGTCACGAGGGTCTCCGTGCGTCGCCGACGCCCCGGCGGGGTGCCGTCATGGGTGCGGAAAGTCCTAGCGGTGCTGCCGTCCGGTGGCGCTCACTGGTCGTCCTCACTCATTCGTCGTCGCCGAGGCACTCATTCGTCGTCGCCGAGGCGCTGGACCGGGCCGACGCCCAGTGCCCGGTCGCACACCTGCATCCCGGTGCCCGCCCGCAGCGGGGAGGCCGTGCCCGGCAGCGTCACGACGAGGGTGGTGGCGGGCAGGCAGGAGCCGTCCCGCTTGCTCGCGACGAAGAACGACAGGCTCGTCGTGCGGCTGAGCGTCACGGGAACGCCCCCCGGGGCCGGCAGGCCGTAGCCGCCCTGCCCGACGCTGCCGAGCGCGGCACCGGCCGCGTCGAGGACCGACACGGCGGGATAGGTCCCGGCGAGCTGGCAGTCCGGGCCGGTGGTGCGCACGGTGAACAGCTGCTGCACGTACACGCTGCCGTAGACCGCATCGGCGTCGGTCACCGTGAGGGCCGCCGCCGCGCAGGTGGGCACACCGACCGGGGGCGCCGACTCCAGGGGCGGGCCGGGGGCGAGCGGGTCGTCGGGTCCCTGCGCCGACCGGCTCGGCAGCGGGGTCGCCGGAGCGCTCTCGGACGGGACGGAAGCACCGGGGTCGGCCGGGATCCCCGCCGGGTCCGCGGTGCCGGCGGTCGCGGTGGGTGACGGCGCCGGCCCGGGGCTGGTCGCGACCGGGCTGCTCGGGTCGGAGCCGCCGGTGTCGGAGTTGCCGGGACCGGGGCTGAGGAGGTCGGCGGCGGGGGTGACCGGGTCAGGAGAGGCTGCGCCCCGGGGAGCGGCGTCGGACGAGCAGGCCGTCAGGACCGTCAGTGCGAGCGCAGGCACGGCCAGGAGCGCGGTGCGGATGTCGGACTCCCGGGGGAAGTCGGAGCCGCGCGAAGGTTTCGCGACGGATGGTGAGCAGACGGTGTGACTGCTCTCACTCAACGTGACGAAGGGACCGGGTGAGTGTGCACCCTCACTCCGCTCCGAGCAAGCCCCGATCTTTCCCGGCCTGCGTCAGGGCCTCCCGCCAGGGCGACAGCGGCGGCAGGCCGGCGGCGTCCCAGGCCCGGGAGGACAGCACGCTCCAGGCTGGCCGCGGGGCCGGGCGCGCGAGCAGATCGGTCGGGACCGGGAGCACCCGGGCGGGGTCGGCGCCGAGCTCCTCGAACACCGCGCGGGCCAGCCCGTGCCAGGTCGTCGCCCCGTGCCCGGCGGCGTGCAGGGTGCCCGCAGCCACGTCCGAGCCGGCGAGCGCCACGAGCCGGTCCGCCAGCTCGCGGCTCCACGTCGGCGACCCCGTCTGGTCGTCGACGACCTGCACCGTCTGCTGCGCCCGCTCAAGCCGCGCCATGGTGCGTACGAAGTGGCGGCCGGCGCCGCCGTAGAGCCAGGCGGTACGCACCACCCAGGAGGCGTCGGGCAGCACCTCGCGCACCGCCAGCTCGCCGGCGAGCTTGGTCCGGCCGTACGCGGTGCGGGGGCCGGTCGGGTCGTCGACGTCGTAGGGGGTGGCCTGCTCTCCCGGGACGGCCCGGTCCCCCGGGAAGACGTAGTCGGTGCTCACGTGCAGCAGCCGGGCGCCGACCCGCGCGCAGGCGGTGGCCAGCAGGGCGGGGGCGGAGGCGTTGACGGCGTACGCCGCCTCCTCGTGCGCCTCGGCGGCGTCGACGTCTGTCCAGGCGGCCGTGTTGACGACGACGAGCCGATGGGCGGGGTCGTCCGCCCGCAGCACCCGCGCCCAGCGCCCGACGAGGTCGAGGACCGCGAACGCGTCGGTGACGTCGAGGTCGGCGCGGGTGAGCCCGCGGGCGAAGGCGTCTCGGCGATGCGCGACCGCGCGCAGCACATCGGTGCCGAGCTGGCCCCCGGCGCCGGGCACGAGCAGCGCCAGGCTCACGGGGCCGGGGGGGTCGGGTAGGTCACCGACCGAGGCTAGCGAGCGCGTGCCGCGGACCACCGATCTCCACGCGTAGCGTTACCGCGCCGTCGGAACCCACCGCCGGCTACAGGCGTCCTCGTACAGGGAGCCGGTGGCCAGGGGCAGTCGGCGTCGTGGGAGTCGGACAGGGACGTCCGACAGACTGGGTAGGCAGACAGGGCCGGACTGGGCAGTCCCGGGCGGGGACAGGGTGCCTACCCGGCACGGACGCGAGGAGGCGAGGCGGCGGTGACCGAGCCGAACGCGCGGCCCGCGGCACCCGCCGACCGGCCACCGGCCAGCCTCCCGCCGCACCTCGACCCGCGCGGCCCCGCGCTGCCGCGGCACCTCGACCCGCGCGGCCGACGGCTGAATCGGAGTGTGCCGCGCCTTCCCGGGGGCTCGAGCCGGGTCCTGCCGGCCCTGCCGGTGCCTTCCGGACGCCCACTCCAGACGCAGCCTCCCCGGACGACGCAGCCCCCCCGGACGCAGCCCCTGCAGCCGCCGCCAGACCGGGCTCGGCCCGGTCGGCGCCGCCGCGTCGTCCGCTGGCTGTCCGTCGTCGCCGTCTGCCTCTCGGTCGCCGTGTTCTCCGTGTCGGCGCTGGGCTACGCCCTGCTCCGTAAGTACGACGGCAACATCGACCGCATTGCCGGCCTGAACTCGGCGCTGCCCGGGCTCAAGAAGCCGTCGGCCGCGCCCGGCGGGGCGAGGAACGTGCTGCTGGTCGGCTCAGACACCCGCGACACCACCGGCACGCAGTTCCAGGGAAAGGGCAAAGAGTTCACCGTCGGCCAGCGGTCCGACACGATCATCCTCGCCCACCTGTACGGCGACAGCGACCAGGCCCAGCTGGTGAGCTTCCCGCGGGACAGCTGGGTGACGATCCCGGCCTACAGCGACCCCGCGACCGGCCGGGTCAACCCGGAGCACTCCGCGAAGATCAACTCGGCGATCGAGGAGGGCGGGCCGGCGCTGCTCCTGGCGACCGTCGAGAAGCTCACCGACATCCGGGTCGACAACTACCTCCAGATCGACTTCGCAGGCTTCCAGACGATGGTGGACAAGCTCGGCGGCGTCGAGGTCTGCCTCAAGCACGCCGCCAAGGAGAGCAACTCCGGCATCGACCTCAAGGCCGGCCGGCAGGTGGTCAAGGGCGACCAGGCGCTGGCCTTCGTCCGGCAGCGCTACGGGCTGCCCAACGGCGACATCGACCGCATCAAGCGCCAGCAGGCGTTCCTGGCGTCCATCACCCGCAAGGTGCTCAGCTCCGGGACCCTGCTGGACCCGTTGCGGCTCAACGGCTTCCTGGATGCCGCCACCGCCTCGGTGAAGGTCGACGACTCGCTCAGCGGCAGCGGCCTGACCCAGCTGGCGCTGCGGCTGCGCAACTTCACCGCCGGCGGCGTGGTCTTCACGACCGTGCCGTTCACCGACCTCGGCGCGCAACGCGGTGGCCAGCAGGTCGTGCTGCTCGACCCGGCCGGCTCGGCTGCGCTGTTCGACATGCTGCGCGACGACCGGGCCCCGGGGGAACCGGAGCCGTCGCCGACCGCCACCCCGGCAGTCCCGCTGACCGTCGCTCCCGATGCCGTGCGGGTCTCGGTGCTCAACGGCGCGGGCACCGGCGGGCTCGGCCGCACCGCCGCCCGCGACCTCGGCCGGGACGGTTTCGTCGTCGTCGGGTCGCCCGGCAACCGGGGCACCGGCGCGATCGGCAGCGTCGTGCGCTACGGGCCGTCCCGGGCAGAGGCCGCCCGCACGCTCGCGGCGGCCGTGCCCGGCGCCGCCCTCGAGCCGGACCCGACGCTCGGCGGCACCGTGGAGCTCGTCGTCGGCTCCGCGTACGCCGGCACGGTGCCCGTGAGCGTCACCTCCGCGGCGCCTCCGCCGCCCGTCGTTCCCGGGACCCCGGCTCCGCCGGTCACCGCCGCGCAGGACGGCTGCGTCGACTGAGCGGGCCCTTGCTCGGTGCCCGCGACCCCGCGCAGCCGCTGCTGACGCAGCTCGACGGGACCGGCCGGGTCGAGCTGTCCGGCGCTACCGCGACCAACTGGGCCACGAAGACCGCGAACCTGCTGGTCGCACAGGGCTCGCCAGCCCGGGTCGGCCTGCTGCTGCCGCTGCACTGGCAGGTCGTGACGCTGTTGTTGGGCGGGCTCGCCGCCGGGGCGACCGTGGTCGTCGCGCGGGCGGTGCCCGAGCTCGCCGGGTGCGACGTGACCTTCGTCACCGCCGACGACGCGCAGGCCGCGCTGGACGTCTGCGAGGGCGAGGTGCTGGCCGTGTCGACGGCGCCGCTCGGAGGGCGGCTGCGGGACCTGCCGCCGCTCGTCCTGGACGCCGGCGCCGAACTCCCGTCGTACGGCGACGTGCTCGTGATGCCCGCGGCCGCCGGCTGGGCGGTCGAGCACGCCGGCGCGCTGCTCGGGCCCCTCCCCGACCTCGGCCTCGGCCCGGCCGATCGCGTCCTGACGGCGCTGCCGCCCTGGACCGCCGACGGCCTGGTCACCGGCCTGCTCACGCCGCTGGCAGCCGGCAGCGCCCTCGTGCTCGCCTCCGGCCTCGTCGGGGCGGCTGACGTGGCCGCCGAACGCGTCACCGCGTCGGTCGGCGTCGACCTCGCCGGCGTCCGCCGGCTGGCCTGAGCACCGGTCAGGACCTGCGCAGCCAGTCCACCGCGCCGGGCTCGTCGACGAGCAGGCTGCGGCTGTCCGGCCCGAGGGGGTCGGCGAGGTCGAGCAGCAGCGTCAGGGGGACGTGCGAGGCCAGCAGCGCCCGGGTGCGGCGGGCGAGCCACTCGGCGTCGGGCCGCCGGCCCTGCCGGGGCGCGGGCACGAGCTGGGCGACCGACGTCGTGAACGGGCTGGTCCTGACGGGCACGTCGGCCTCCGGTGGTTGCGCGGGTTCTCACCTTTGTCCTCGGCTCACCGGCCGCGGCGCGGCAGGGCCGTTCAGGTGGTTCTGCGGCCGGTCGGGCGCTGCTGCAGGCTGGAGGGTGTGACGGAGCTGGTGGCGACAGGGCCGGCGCTCGCCGATCTCACGGCGCTCGTGTCCGACGGCGACGTCGTGGTGCTGTCCGGCGCCGGCCTGTCGACCGAGTCGGGGATCCCGGACTACCGCGGGCCGACCGGCGCCGCCCGGCCGTCGACACCGATGACCTACCAGGTTTTCACCAGCGACCCGGCTGCCCGGCGCCGCTACTGGGCGCGCAGTCACCTCGGCTGGCGCCTCATGGCCGGAGCGCAGCCCAACGAGGGGCACCGGGCGGTGACCGGGCTGCAGGAGCAGGGTCTGCTCGCCGGCGTCGTCACACAGAACGTCGACGGCCTGCACACCGCCGCGGGAGCCCGGGACGTGGTCGAGCTGCACGGCGGGTTGGCCACGGTGGTCTGTCTGGGCTGCGGCGACCGCACGGCGCGCAGCCAGCTCGACCGGCGGCTGCGGGAAGCCAACCAGGGGTGGCAGGCGCGCGTGCTCGCGGTGCACCCGGACGGCGACGTCGACCTGCCGGAGGGCGAGCTCGAGCGCTTCCGCCCGGTCGACTGCCTGGTCTGCGGCGGCGTGCTCAAGCCCGATGTGGTCTTCTTCGGCGAGAAGGTTCCGGCGGACCGGGTCGCCCGGTGTTTCGCGCTGGTGGAGTCGGCGGGCGCGCTGCTCGTGCTCGGGTCCTCGCTGACGGTGATGTCGGGGTACCGCTTCGTGCTGCGCGCGAGCAAGTTGGGTGTGCCGGTGGCGATCGTCAACGCCGGCCCGACCCGCGGCGACGACCTCGCCGACGTCCGGGTCGACGCGCCGCTCGGCGAGGTTCTCCCCGAGCTGGCCCGCCGCGCCGGATGAGCGGCGTCCTCGTCGCCCGCGACGTCACGGTCCGGCGTGACGGCGCCACCCTGCTCGAAGGGGTCGACGTGCACGTCTGCGCCGGCGAGCGCTGGGCGCTGCTGGGCGGCAACGGCGCCGGCAAGACCACGCTGCTCGCCCTGCTCGGCGCCCGTCGCTTCCCGACGTCCGGCACCGTCGACGTCCTCGGGCACCGGCTGGGCCGCGTCCCCATCCACGACCTGTGGCCCCGGATCGGGCAGGTGCACAGCGGCCACGTGCCGTCCGGGCGGCTGAGCGCCCGGCAGGTCGTGCTCACCGGGGAGGCGGGCACCGCCGCGCTGCCGCTTCGCTGGCAGCCGCCCCCGGCCCTGCGGGACCGGGTGGCGGCGCTGTGCGCGACCCTCGGGCTCGACGGCGTCGCCGACCATCCCTGGGCGACGCTGTCCGCCGGCGAGCGCTGCCGCACCCTGCTGGCCCGCGCGCTGGTCAACGATCCGCCGCTGCTGCTGCTCGACGAGCCGGCGACCGGCCTCGACCTGCCGGCCCGTGAGCGTCTCGTCGACGCGCTCGACGCCCTCGCCGGCGACGCGACGGGCCGGGCGAGCGTTGTCGTCACGCACCACGTCGAGGAGCTCCCGGCGAGCACCACGCACGCCCTGCTGCTGCGGGGCGGCCGGGTGCTCGCGGCCGGCCCCGCCGACGAGGTGCTCGCCTCGGGCCCGCTCAGCGCCTGCTTCGACCTCCCGCTCACCGTCCGCCGCGACGACGGCCGCTGGTCGGCCCGCAGCGCCCGTTGACACCGGAGGACACTGGGCCGGTGCGCATCGCCCTGTTCGCCACCTGCCTCGCCGACACGCTCTATCCCGACGTGGTGAAGGCGACCGCGACGCTGCTCGAACGGCTCGGCCACCAGGTGGCCTTCCCGCCCGCGCAAACCTGCTGCGGCCAGATGCACGTCAACACCGGCTACCAGCGGGAGGCCGCGCCGCTCGTGGAGCACTTCGCCAGGACCTTCGCGCCGTACGACGCGGTGGTCGCCCCCTCCGGCTCCTGCACCGGCTGCGTACGCCATCAGCACGCGGGCGTCGCCGAGCGGTACGGCCCGCCCGGCCTCGCGGAGCAGGCGAGCGAGGTGGCCGCGAAGACCTACGAGCTGTCCGAACTGCTCGTCGACGTGCTCGGCGTCGAGGACGTCGGGGCGTCGTACCCGCACCGGGTGACCTACCATCCGACCTGCCACTCGCTGCGGCTGCTGCGCGTGGGCGACCGTCCGCTCCGGCTGCTCAGGCACGTCCGCGGTCTCGAGCTCGTCGAGCTGCCCGACGCCGAGCAGTGCTGCGGGTTCGGCGGGACGTTCGCGCTGAAGAATGCCGGCACCTCCACCGCCATGCTCGCCGACAAGATGCGCGCGGTGCTCACCACCCGCGCGGAGGTCTGCACGGCCGGCGACAGCTCCTGCCTCATGCACATTGGCGGCGGCCTGTCGCGCCTGCAGGCCGGGGTGCGCACCGTGCACCTCGCCGAGATCCTGGCGTCGACATGAGTGCCGACGCCGGGGTCGCGCCCACGGCCGTCGACCTGGGCATGCCCGCCTACGCCCCCCGCGGGGTCGGGCACCTGCGGGCCCCTGAGCCCTTCCCGGTGGCGGCGCGGCGGGCGCTCGCCGACCCCCAGCTGCGCCGCAACATCGGCAAGGCCACCGGCACCATCCGCGACAAGCGGCTGCGGGTCGTCGCCGAGGTCCCCGACTGGGAGCAGCTGCGCGACGCCGGGAAGGCCGTCAAGGCCGATGTCCTCGCCCGGCTGCCCGAGCTGCTCGAGCAGTTGGAGGAGCGGTTCACCGCCGCGGGCGGGACGGTGCACTGGGCCCGCGACGCCAACGACGCCAACCGCACCGTCCTGGACCTGGTGCGGGCGACCGGCGCCGACGAGGTCGTCAAGGTCAAGTCGATGGTGACCGACGAGATCGGACTCAACGAGGCGCTCAAGGCGGGCGGTGTCGCCGCCTGGGAGACCGACCTCGCCGAGCTCATCGTGCAGCTGGGTCACGACCGGCCCTCGCACATCCTCGTGCCCGCGATCCACCGCAACCGGGCGGAGATCCGCGAGATCTTCCTGCGCGAGATGGCGGGCGTCGACCCGGCGCTCACCGACGAGCCCGCGCTGCTGGCGGCGGCGGCCCGCAAGCATCTGCGCGCCAAGTTCCTGTCGGCGCGGGTCGCGGTCTCCGGTGCGAACTTCGCCGTCGCCGAGACCGGCACGCTCTCGGTGGTCGAGTCCGAGGGCAACGGCCGGATGTGCCTGACGCTCCCACGCACCCTCATCACCGTGATGGGCATCGAGAAGCTGGTGCCGACCTGGCGCGACCTCGAGGTGTTCCTGCAGCTGCTCCCCCGCTCCTCGACCGGCGAGCGGATGAACCCATACACCTCGATGTGGACCGGCGTCACGCCCGGCGACGGGCCGCAGGACGTCCACCTCGTGCTGCTCGACAACGGCCGCACGGCCGCCCTGGCCGACGAGATCGGCCGTGAGGCGCTGCAGTGCATCAAGTGCTCGGCGTGCATGAACGTGTGCCCGGTCTACGAGCGCACCGGCGGCCACGCGTACGGCTCGGTCTACCCCGGCCCGATCGGCGCGGTGCTCTCGCCCTACCTCACCGGGGTCGAGGACAACGCGTCGCTGCCGTACGCCTCGTCGCTGTGCGGCGCCTGCCTCGACGCCTGCCCCGTCAAGATCGACATCCCGTCGATGCTCGTCGAGTTGCGGCACCGGCACGTCGAGGCGCAGCGCGACGCGCGCGCTCTGCCGACGCCGGAGCGCGCGGCGATGGCCGCGGCCTCGTGGGTGATGGCCGACCCCGGACGCTTCGCCGCCGCCCAGCGCGCCTCGCGGGTCGGCAGGCTGCTGGGACGGCGTGGCCGCATCTCCTCGCTGCCGTGGCCGCTTTCCGGCTGGACCTCGGCCCGCGACGCTCCGGTGCCACCGGCCGAGACGGCCCGCGCGTGGTGGCGCCGCACGAGGACGCGCACGACGGCAGCGGACGGCAAGGCAGCGGGCACCCCGACGCCAGGCCCGACGGCTCCTGGCAGGACGTCACCTGGCAGGACGGCACCCGGCGGGACGGCACCCGGCACGGCGGGGCCCGGCTCGTGAGCGCCCGCGACGACGTGCTGCACCGGGTGCGCACCGCCCTCACCGGTGCCCGCGCGACCGGGCCGGTGCCCCGCGACTACCGCGCCCAAGGCGACCTCGCCCCCGGCGACCCCGCCCTCCTCGACCTGCTCGAGGACCGGCTGGTCGACTACCGCGCGGTCGTCCGGCGCACCGACGCAGCGGGCCTCCCGGCGGCGGTGGCCGCAGCCGTGGGCGACGCAGCGCCCGGCCGAGTCCGGCTCGTCATCCCGCCCGGCCTCCCCCCGGAATGGCTCGCCGACCTGGCCGCCGACATCGTGGTCGACGGCAGTCCGGTCGACGACAGTCTCGACGACGAGGATGTCGTCGACGGCAGCGCGGGAGGCGGCGGTGGGATCGTCACGGTCCTGGACGCCCATGCCCTCGACCGGCTCGACGGGGTGATGACCGCGTGCCGGGTCGCCATTGCCGAGACCGGCACCGTCGTCCTGGACGCCGGGCCCGACCAGGGGCGACGCGCCCTGACCCTCGTCCCGGACCTGCACGTGTGCGTGGTGCACGCCGAACAGGTCGTCGCGACCGTGCCCGAGGCGGTCGCGCGGCTCGACCCGACCCGCCCACTCACCTGGATCAGTGGCCCGAGCGCGACCAGTGACATCGAGCTCGTGCGGGTCGAAGGGGTGCACGGCCCGCGTCGCCTCCAGGTCGTGCTCGTGCAGGAGACGGCCGGGGCGGGAAGGACCACCGCCACCCAGGAGACCGCCACCGAGGAGAGCAGGCATTCGTGACCGAGCCCAGCCAGAGCAAGCACCAGCACGACGCGCGAGACGGCGACGGCGACCCGCGCCACGACCCGGCCGCCCTCGGTGAACAGCAGGCACGCACACCGGACGGTGACGGCGGCGCGACCCCCGCCGGGCAGGACGCCGCGCAGCCCGGCGCCCAAGCGGCTGGCGGCTGAGGGGTTGAGCCTGACGAGCCGACGGCTCAGGGCCCGAGGCCCGACTGGCTGACGACCCGAGGTTCGACAGCCAGCTCTGTGTCACGGGGCTGGGTTCCGCGGGCCTTCCGGGCGGTGGCGCCGGCCGTCGTTGACGGGGCGACGGGACGGCCCCCGCCGGGCTGCAGGGAGGGGTGCGAGATCCGCCTTGCGTGCATCAACTGCAGGAAGATCCGGCCGCCGCGCTCGTGGACGGCGTCGGTCACCGCCGCCACCCGGCGGACTGCTCCGGGGTGTGCATGCCGGGGGTGTTCGGGTAGCCCTGACCGACCGCCCGAGGGCTGGGTCCCCTCGGTCACGATCAACCCGGCTCCCGGCATGCTGGCGTAGTACGTGACCGTCGTCGATCCCGGCTCGTCGCGGTGGCCACGTTCCCGGGGCTCTCGTAGTCGAAGCCGCGCTCCGGCCCGGCCTGCGAGGTGGCCACCATCGGGGTGCTCGTGGTGCCCGGGTACACGTCGAGGACCTGCACCCCCTCGCCGTGCGGAAGCAGCGGCGGTCAGCGAGCCGTCAGGCGTGGTCCTGGAGGTAGCGGACGAAGCCGACAACATCGTCGGGCAGCAGGCGCATCCGAATTGTGGACTGTCAAGTCCACTCGGCGATTTCGTCCTCTCCATGTCCGCCTCCGCACCCATTGTCGGCTCGGTGCTCACCACTGGCGGCCGGGCCACCGCGACCGCGTCGTCTCGGCCGCGGACGGCTCATCTACCAGCACGGGGTCGCCGGCGCCAGCCTGGACGAGGTCCGGGTAGCGACAGCCACCAGCAAGTCGCAGCTGTACCACTACCTCGTAGACAAGTCCGCGCTGGTCTGGGCGGTCATCGAGCGGCAGGTGGAGCAGGTCGGGCTACGGGGTGATGCGCGGGCGTGGGGAGCTCGCGGCTGAGCCGACCCGGATGCCCTGGCCCTCGGGCTGCTCGCCGCCGCCCAAGACGGGTTGCTGCTCGCCCAGGCGACTCGCTCCGTCACCCCGGTGCAGGTCGCCCTGGACCTGGCCCTGGACGGGATCGAGGCCCCGCTGCTCGAGGCGCCCGATGAGTCACCGACGCCCGGACGGTCGGATTCCCGCCGTCAGCGGAGGCGTTAGCGAAGCAGGGAGGCTGGTCGGCGACGGGCCAGCCGCCAGCCCAGCGTGCCAACCGAGGCCATCGCCACGCTTCTGGCCAGGGTGGGGTGGAAGCCGACCAGGCGGGTCCAGCGGCTGCGGGGCAGCGCGAACCGGACGACCCCGCCGTCCACGGCTCCGCTGCCGGGTGCCGGTTCGGTGAGGTTGCTCTGGCCGCGATCGGGCTCGTTCCGCTGCTGGCGGGCGAAGACCTGGCCACCGACGGTCAGCAGCCGGTCGGTCAGGGCGGGGCTGAGCCGCTGCAGCATGGCGAGCTGGGCGGCGGCGCCGATGTAGATGTCGCGCCGCGGGTGGTCGGCGGCGAACACGATGGCCTCGGCGACTGCCCGGGGCTGGTACACCGGCGGGATCGGCGCCGGCCGCACACCCATCCAGGACGCGGCGGAGTCGTAGAACGGGGTGTCGACCGAGGCTGGCAGGATCGTGGTGACCCGCACCCCGGACGTGGCGTGCCGTTCCTCCAGCCGCAGCCCCTCGTACAGGGCGTTGACCCCGGACTTGGCGATGCAGTACGGGATCATCAGCGGCACCGCGCGCACCCCCAGCCCCGAGCTGACGCCGATGATCGTGCCGTGTCCCTGCTCGCGCAGGATCGGCAGGACCGCCTTGACCCCGTACACCTGCCCGCGCAGGTCGACGTCCAGGATCCGGTCGATCGCCTCGACCGGCAGCGTGTTCAGCTCCCCGTAGCCGGACACCGCGGCGTTGTTGACCCAGACGTCGATCCGGCCGAAGCGCTCGCGGGCCGCCTGCGCGAGGTGCTGCACCTGCGGCCACACCGCCACGTCGGTGGGCACGACCAGCGCCGTCCCGCCGGCTCGGGTGACCTCCTCCGCGGTGGCATGCAGCGCCGGCTCGCCCCGGGCGGCCAGCACCACGGCCGCGCCTCGGGCGGCGAACAGACGGGCGGTCTCCCGTCCGATCCCCGAGGACGCCCCGGTGACCACCACGACGCGTCGGCTGGTCGTGCCCACGGCGCGCCTCCTCTGTTCAGCCGGCAGCGGGTGTGACGGCTCGGGTGGGACGGTCAGGACTGCCGGGCCGGGTCCAGGGCGCGGTCGAAGACGGCGCCGGTGGCCTGGGCCTGCACGTACTTGTCCACGACGTCGATGGCCCAGTCCTTGGCCGTCCACGTGCTCGGCTGGTAGAGCCCGAGCGCCGTGTTGAGCAGGACGTCGCCGGTGTAGACGACTGCGAAGACGGTGTTGGCCGCCTTCTGCCCGCGCAGCCCGGCGGCGGCCGCGATGCCGTACGCGGTGCCCCACATCCCGCCCAGCGCGAGGTGCGTGGTGTTGTTCAGCCGCCGGCGCCCCGCCGGGGTCGTGGGGTGCACCGGGAGGAGCTTCTCGGCGAAGTCCGCCGGAGCGTAGCTGTCCTCGCGCTGGGTGAGCGGCATCTCGATGAGCTTCTGGAACGCGGTCATCACCACCGTCCCGGCCAGCCCGGCGAGCACCCCCCGGCCCAGTACGGTTGCGGTCGACGGCTTGTTGTTCAGCTGCATAGTGTTCCTCCGGGGTGGTTGCGGGTGTGGCGCCCTGGCCCTGCCGGGGGTGGCCGGGGAGGTGGCTGTCAGGGCTTGAGGACGACCTTGATGCAGCCGTCCTGCTTCTTCTGGAAGATCTCGTAGCCGTGCGGGGCCTGCTCGAGCGGGAGCGCGTGGGTGGTGAGGTCCTCGGTGCCCAGCGGGTCGTCGTCGCCGGTGAGCGCGGGCAGAATCTCGTCGACCCAACGCTTGACGTGCGCCTGGCCCATCCGGATGGTCACGCCCTTGTCGAACAGGTCCATCATCGGGAACGGGTCGGCCTGCCCGCCGTACACCCCGATCAGCGAGATCGTCCCGGCGCGGCGGACCGACGCGAACGCGGTGCGCATCGCGCCCATCCGGTCCACGCCCATCGTCTCGGCGGCCTTGCGGGCCAGCGGGCCGGGGAGCTTGCCGGCTGCGGCGAGCGCGAAGGCCTGGAACGGCGTGCCGTGCGCCTCCATGCCGACAGCGTCCACAACGCCGTCGACCCCTCGACCGCCGGTCATCTCCAGGATCGCGGCGGAGACGTCGTCGACGGTGCGTTCGTCGAGCACGGCGATGCCGTGCCGCCGGGCGAGCGCCAGCCGCTCGGGGACGCTGTCAACCGCGAGAACCTGCTCCGCGCCGAGGTACTTGGCGATCCGGGCGCACATCTGCCCGATCGGCCCGAGCCCGATGACCGCGCAGGTACTGCCGGCCCCGATGTCGGCGTACCTCACCGCCTGCCAGGCCGTGGTGAGCACGTCGGACAGGAACAGGAAGCGTTCGTCGGGGTGCTCGTGGGGCACCTTGATTGGCCCGAACTGGGCCTGCGGCACCCGCAGCAGCTCGGCCTGCGCGCCGGGCACCGAGCCGTACAGGGCGGTGTAGCCGAACAGCCGCGCGCCCTTGCCCTGCGCGGTGACCTGGGTGGTCTCGCACTGCGCAAAGAAACCGCGGGTGCACATCCAGCAGTGCCCGCAGGAGATGTTGAACGGCACCACCACCCGGTCACCGGGCTTGATGTGGCTGACCTCCGGCCCGACCTCCTCCACGATGCCCATCGGCTCGTGCCCGAGAATGTCGCCCGGCATGAGGTACATCCCGAGCACGTCGTACAGGTGCAGGTCCGAGCCGCAGATCGCCGTCGAGGTCATCCGCACGATCGCGTCCGTTGGTTCCTGGATCTGCGGGTCCGGGACCGTCTCCACCGACACCTTCTGCGTGCCCTGCCAGGTCAGTGCCCTCATCTGGCCTCCTCGACCGATCAGAACGGGAGCGGACGGGGGTGCGCCCGTGGCGGCCCCAGCTATCGGCCACCACTGCTGACCTGCCCCGCCACGCAGCATCTGTACCCCTCGGTACAGTTCCAGTTGGAGCAGGGGCCGGTACGACGTCTCACCGTGAGACGCCGGCTTCGGGTAGGAATTGGGTCAGCCGAACGCCTCCCACCTCTCGAGCAAGGCCAGCGATGCCGGAACCAACCACCCGCCGGGGGAAGGACACCAAGGGCCGGATCGTGGAGTTGGCGGCTGCGCTGATGTACGAGCGGGGCGTCAGCGCCACCAGCATCGAGGACATCCTGGCCGCCTCGGGGACGGGCAAGAGCCAGTTCTATCACTACTTCTCCAGCAAGGAGGAACTCGTCGCCGAGGTGCTCCGGCACCAGCTTCAGCACGTTCTGCAGCAGCAGAGCCTATTCCAGCTCGACACCTGGGAGGGCATTGCGGCCTGGTTCCAGGCAATGGTCGACATGCAGCAGAACCAGCGGGGCTACCGCGGCTGCCCGCTCGGGTCGATCACCAGCGAGCTGCTCGATCAAGGGGATCCGCTCCGCAGCCGGGCCGCGGAGGCCTTCACTCGCTGGGAGTCCTTCCTGGGCGACGGGCTACGGGCCATGCAGGCCGCAGGGATGCTGCGGGACGACGCCGATCCCTACGCCCTTGCCGAGTCGACGATCGCCGTGTTGCAGGGCGGCTACCTCCTCTCCTCCATCAAGCGGGACATACGCCCCATGCGTAACGCGCTCGCCGCCGCCCTAGGCCAGCTGAAGTCCTACGCGCCGTCCTCGAAGCAGTCCCGGTAGAGAGTGTCGTGACGGCACGGCTTTCCGGCCTGCAGGCGCGATCGGGCTGCTCGCGGCCCGCGGGCGCGTCCGGGTGCCAGCGCAGGTGCCACTGCTCGTGCAGCGCTACCGGGTCCGTCCACCACGCGGTAGCCGGGCAGGCCATGACGGCGATCGGCGATCGGCGATCGGCCTCAGCAGGCCGAAAAGTTCCACCTCCTGCAGCACGGTGTCGACGTCATCCGGCTCCTGCCAGTAGCGCGCCCAGTCCACCGCGTTCGCGAGGGCCGGTAGCAGCACGCGAGGTCTCCGATGCTGGACAGAGCCTCGAGGTCGACCTCCGTCACGGCATCCGCCAGCTCGCCTGCGAGGTTCGCACGCGCTCACCGGCCGAAACCTGGAAAGTGACAAGTAGAGCCGGCACCTACATTCGCCCTTGCGGGCGCGGCGCAGCAGTTGGATTCCTTGGTCGGCGAGGTCGGCTTCGAAGTCGCGGCCGTAGTAGTTCTTGTCGCCGATCAGGATCTGCCCCGGCCGTGCGCCGGTCAGCGTCGGGTCGTCGTGCAGCCCGTAGCCAGCGGGCTTCGCTGGTGTGTCCCAGCAGCGCCTGCATCACCGCCAGCGTGATGACCTCGGCGTCACCGATCTTTGGGGCGATCCCGACCTCGGGCCGGTAGGGAAGACGCTCCGGATGGCTCTTCAGCAGATCATCGGTACGGGCAGAGAGTGCGGTCGCAAGGGTGTCCAGGTCGGCGTCCACGCGAACCTCCTGTTCGGCGTCGGGTAAGCACGCCGATCCTGGGCACCCTTCAACGCCCTCCTGAGCGCAACCCGCCGCCGGACCCCTTGGAATCGATCAACTGGGCAATGTCGCGGGGGGGCAGCTGCCGAATCCGCAGCGGTGAGTAGCCGGGGACGACGCCTGGCTCGTCAGCGCCCGATCGCCGTCGCGCCGGTCACCATCTCGGCGTCCCGGGCGGCAAGCAGCGACGCGACGGCGTCCGGGTCCAGCGGGCGGCTGAACAGGTAGCCCTGCGCCTCGGCGCATCCGCGTTCCTGGAGGAACTCCAGCTGCGCGGCTGTCTCGACACCCTCGGCGATCGCCTCCATGCCGAGCCCGTGCGCCAGGGCCAGGGTGGTGGTCACCAGGACCGCGGCGGCGCCGGAGTGGCCGATCTCCTCCACGAACGACCGGTCGATCTTCACCTTCTGCAGCGGGAACAGGCGCAGCCGTCTCATCGAGGAGTAGCCGGTGCCGAAGTCGTCCAGTGCCAACGCGACGCCGAGCCGCCGCAGTGCCCATAGGGTCGGCAAGACCTCGAGGTGCTCGCTCACGGCGCTCTCGGTGATCTCCAACAGGAGGTCGGAGGGCGCGAGGTCGTTGTCGGCGAGCGCCGCCGCCACCGTGTCGACGAGCTCCGGCGTCTCCAGCTGGGACACCGCCACGTTGACCGCCACCGTGAGCAGGTCAGCGGCCAGGGACTGGGTGTCCCGCCAGCTGCGCAGCTGGCGGCAGGCCTCGCCGATCACCCATGCCCCGATGGGCAGGATGAGCCCGCTGCTCTCCGCGACGGGGATGAACTCCAGCGGCGCGATCACTCCGAGGCGCGGATGTCGCCATCGCAGCAGCGCTTCGACGCCGGTGATGCGGCCGGTGGTGAGCGACAGGACCGGCTGGTACTGCAGGTAGAGCTCGTGGTGGTCGAGCGCGGTGCGCAGGTCGCGCTGCAGCACGAGGCGCTGCACGGCGGAGATGTGCATGGCCGGGTCGAACCCCTCGACGCGGTCTCCCCGCTCCTTGGCGGCGTACATCGCCAGGTCGGCGTTGCGCATCAGGTCATCGGCCTGCGTGCCGCCGCCGCCCGAGGCGATCCCGATGCTGGCGCTGATCACCAGCGAGTGCTCGTGCACCTGCAGCGGAACGCGCAACGCCGCCAGGATGCGCTCGGCCGCGGCGAAGGCGACCTCCTCCGGCTCGTCTTCCAGGAGCACCGCGAACTCGTCTCCGCCGAGCCGGGCCACGCTGTCCTGAGGGCGCAAGGTCGCCCTGATGCGGTCGGCGACCGAGACCAGCACCTGGTCGCCGACCGGGTGACCGAGCGAGTCGTTGACGGTCTTGAAGCCGTCCAGGTCGATGAACAGCAGGCGCACCCGCTCGTCGTCGAGAGCTCGACGCTGCAGCGCGTGTTCGAGCCGGTCGCCCAGCAGCACGCGGTTGGTCAACCCGGTCAGCGGGTCGTGCAGGGCCAGATGGGACAACCGCTCCTCAGCCTTGCGGCGTGCTGTCACGTCGGTGATGGTCAGGACCGCACCGGCACGGCTGGTGGTCTCGGTCGACAGCGGCTGGCCGTTGATGACGAACGACCGGTACGTCCCGTCGGCCAGGCCGACGTTGACCTCGGCCTCGCGTACCCGCTGACCGCGCAGCACCTGCGACATGGGCTGGTCCTCCGGGCGCAGCACAGTGAGCCCGTCCCCGCGGTACACGGTGACGGCGTCGTGCCACGCCGCCGGCGGCTCCGGCAGGCCCAGCTCCGTGTAGAGGTCGAGCGCCGCCCGGTTGCGAACGACCGGCGCCTCGTCCGAGGTCATCGCGATGACCGCACTGTCGATGTTGTCGAGCACGGCCGCGAGCAGCTGCCGCTCCTCGGTCAGATCCCGCTGGTGCGCGACCAGGATCGTGAGCATGAGCCACATCAACAGCGTGGAGAACGCGACGCCGATGACGTTCTGGCCGAGCTGCTGCTGCCAGGGGGAACCCGGTACGGGTGACAGCTGGTCGGCCCACCAGCTGCTCACGGACAGGGCGAGCAGGTAGGTCGACGCGCCCAGGACGAGCCGGCGCGTCGACCCGAAGACCACTCGGAAGTACACGCCTGCGTAGAACAGGCCCAGACCTGCGCCGAGCGGCCCGACGATGAGCAGCGCGACACCGAGGGCGACGCCTTCCACGGCATCCCAGGCCGGGGCCGTCAGCGCACGGTCGCGATACTCGCGCACCCGACGCCACAACAGATAGCCGATCGCCGGGAGACCGCACACCCAGTAAGCAGGTGGCACCGGGCTGCTGGACGACACCTGCAACGGTGCCGTGACGTAGGTGAAGACGGCAAAGCACAGGAAGAACCAGCGAACCCGATCCATCCCCCCTGCAGGCGGCCGGATGCGACGGGCGGATTCGGCGACGAACCGCATGCATGTCAACGGCCTCCCTGCAGCCGCGACGGTGTCCATGTCGCTGTATCGGTCGTGCCGCTCGAATTGGCTACGCCATCTGGCAGCACGACGCGGTAGGGCTACCGACCCGGATGCTGACGGCGGTTCGCACGACGGCTGTTTCCCGACCATCGCCGCACCGTGATGACCGGAGCCGAAATCCTCGCCGCCTACCACTACCAGCCGGGTCTCGAGCCGCCGGTTGGTCCTGCTGTCCGTTACCGCCGGCTTCAAAATCTGCATCGGTATGTACGGTGCTCGGCTCAGGGCGGCGTGGGCGTTGTCCGGTCGCGGCACGTCAGGGGCATGCGCTCTTGCGACTCGCGCTCCTGCATGCGTCCCAGATCCCCTTTGGGACCATCGGGCCGTCGGCCAGTGGCGTCCTCGCGCCCGTGGGGCGTCGTCGGTCTGTCGTCGGTCCTGCACGGCAGGTCGCATACCCAGGGCCGGGGAGTCAGCGAGGTGGCAGACTTCCCGCGGTCGGGCGGGGGCTGGGTGCAGGGAGCAAGCGGACATGACCGAATCGTTGATCTTCGGTGTGATCGCGTCCAGTGCCCTGGTGCTGGGGGCAGTGGCGGGCAGCCGGCTGCAGATCCCCAAGCGGGTGCTCGCCGGGATGCTTGCGTTCGCCGCCGGGGCGTTGATCACTGCGTTGTCCTTCGAGCTGTTCGAGGACGCCTACGAGCAAGGCGGCATCTGGCGCGCGGCGCTGGGCCTGATCGCCGGTGCCGTGATCTTCACCCTGCTCAGCCAACGTCTGGATCGGCTGGCCGAGGGCCGTCGCGAGGAAGACCACGGCAGCGAGAAACTGGACGTCGACGCCGCGGCACAGGACGCGGCCCCGTCACCGGCATCGACCAGCGGCGCGGCCGGCCTGGCACTGCTGGCAGCGGTCACCCTCGACGGAGTACCAGAGAACCTCGCCTTGGGCGTCTCCCTCGGAGAGGGCACCGGAGGCCTCGCCCTGCTGGCCGCGATCTTCGTGTCCAACTTCCCGGAAGCCCTGGTCGGCAGCGCCTCCATGCGCGCCCAAGGCCGGTCGCAGACCTTCATTCTCGGCACCTGGATGGTGTGCGCAGTACTGCTGACCCTGGCCGTCGTCGTCGGCGCGGGACCGCTGTCCGCTACCGCCCCCGAGACGCTGTCACTGCCCCTGGCTTTCGCTGCCGGCGCTGTGCTGGCGTCACTGGCCGACACCCTCATGCCAGAGGCGTACGAGCAGGGAGGCCCGGCCGTGGCTCTGAGCACCACAGCGGGCTTCGTCTTGTCCTTCGTCCTTGCGACCCTCTGATCCGCCGTCCGCCATGGGTGTTGAGCGTCACGCTGGCTCGCGGCGGACGGCCGCCGCCGCAGGACTCGTTCGCCACACCGACCTAGCGATGGCGCGGCCCGGGCTCCCCTCGGTGATGTCGCCGGCCCCTGAACTGCCTGATGTCCCGGTAACAGGAACGGCTAGCGGTGAAGTCGCAGAACAGCAACTGAGAGCCCTTCGGGCTCGCCGTGGCTCGCCGGGATACTCCCGCCGGAGGGCACTCTCGCCGGACTCGACGCGGAACACCGAGCGCAGCCGCTGCCTGTCGTCCTGGCGTGGCAGGGCGGCCGGCGCCAAGCCCTCCCAGAAGGCCCGGCAGCTCCGGCCGGGCGTCGACGTCGAGGGACTCGCTGCGAGGTCCCTGCTCACGGCCCACGCACCCAGCGTACGTAACGTCGCGCGTACGCGCGATCACGTACTGCTCTCAGGCGTCGGTGCAGTCGCTGCCGCAGCAGCAGCTGTTGCAGGCGAGGTTGGCGCAGCAGTTGCACGCCAGCAACTGCCCGCAGCTGGGACCGACGCGGTAGCTCTCGTACCGCCGGGGGCGGCGGCGCCCGTAGCCGTAGCCCTCGTCGACGTAGCGCCGCCGGCGCGGCCCACCGCAGCCGCCGCCGCCCCAGCTCCCGCCGACGAAGACAGCGGGAGCGATCAGCGCCCACAACGCGACGCCGGCGGCCAGCGCGCCGGTGCTGCCGCGCCGCTGCTCCGGGACGCGACAGGCGGCGGGCGCGGGGGGAGGACCCTGTGCACCGCCCGGACCAGCTCGCGGCCGAGCAGCACGTCCACGAGCGCGGGGTCGACCAGGTCGGCGGCGGCCAGCGACCGCCGTACCGTCCCGACCAGTGCGTCGGCCAGCTCGCGGGCGTCGGCGTCGTCCGTGCCGGTGGCGGTCAGCGGGTTGAACGGCCGGCCGCGCGGTCCGCCTCGCGGTCCTCGACGGCGTCGAGCAGGTGCACGAGCGCGCCGAACGCCCGGCCGGTCGCCGCGAGAGCCGGCACGTTCTGCGGCCGGAGCGCGATCACGGCGGTGTGGGCGAACAGTGCCGCCACGGCGTCGCCGGTGGGCGCCAGCAGCGCGGTCAGGCCGGGGGTCGGCAGCTGCTCGGCCGCGGCCGCCGCACCCGGTGCGCGCAGAACCGGGCGGGGGTCCAGACCGATCGCGGCGGCCAGGGCCGTGCCGCCCCTGGAGAGGCGGCCGGCGACCCGCCCGGCGCTCCGGCGGGCCGGCCGGGGAAGGTCGTCGTCCTCGAGCTTGTCGACCAGCCCGGCCGCCGCGGTGAGCAGCGCGCCGGCGGCCGCCAGCCGGACGGCGTCGCTGCTGCTCGCCACCACGGTCGCCGGACGGAACCCGCGCAGGGGGCAGGCACCCGCCCGCGTCGTCTCGACCTGGCCGGCCTGCGCCTCGACGAGCACGCTGAGCAGCAGCACGTCGTAGCCGGTGAGGATCCGCTCGGGCTGGCCCGCCACGTCGCGCAGCGTCAGGCACAGGCCGCACAGGTGCGCCTGCCACCTCGGACCGAGCTCGGCTCCCAGGTGCTCGCGACAGGGCCGCACGATGCCTCTCACGGCCGTGCCCCTACCCGGGTGGCGCTGGCGCACGCGCTGCCGACCCTCGGCCTGGCCTCGCTGCGCCACTGTTTGTACGGTGTCCCCACCGAGGCACATCCGGCCATCTGGGGGCGGGGCATGACGGATCTGGCCGCTGTGGACGCGAGCACGGTGCAGGACCTCGAGCAGCACCGGCGGGAGCTGACCGCCCACTGCTACCGGATGCTCGGGTCCGGCTTCGACGCCGACGACGCGGTGCAGGAGACGTTGGTACGGGCCTGGCGCGCGGTCGACCGCTTCGACGGGCGGTCCTCGCTGCGCTCGTGGCTCTACCGCATCGCCACCAACGTCTGCTTCGACACCCTGAGCTCCCGCAGCCGCCGCGCGATGCCGATGGACATGTCCGCAGCACCGTCCCCGCCGGTGCTGGCCTCGCTCGGAGCGCCGCTGCCGGAGACGGCCTGGGTCGAGCCGGTCCCGGACGGCCGCGTCCTGCCGGACAGCAGTGACCCGGCAGAGCTGGCCGTCGCGCGCGAGTCCGTGCGCCTGGCCTTCGTGGCCGCACTGCAGCACCTGCCGCCCCGCCAGCGCGCGGTGCTGATCCTGCGCGAGGTCCTGCGCTGGAAGGCCGACGAGGTGGCCGAGCTGCTCGACACCTCCGTCGCCTCGGTCAACAGCGCGCTGCAGCGGGCCCGGGCCACCATGAGCGCCCGCACCCCGCGCGGCTCCGCACCCGACCCGCTGGACGAGGCGCACGCAGCGCTGCTGCGGCGCTACGTCGAGGCGTTCGAGAGCTACGACATCACCGCGCTGGTCGCCCTGCTGCACGAGGACGCCACCCAGTGCATGCCGCCGTACGGGCTGTGGCTGTCCGGCCCCGACGACATCGGCGCCTGGCACCTCGGCCCGGGCTCGGGCTGCCGCGGCTCACGGATGATCGAGGTCCGCGCCAACGGGACGATCGGGTTCGCGCAGTACAAGCCGACCGGGGCCGGCGACCGGCGCGAGCCGTGGGCGGTGCACCTGCTGGAGGTGGCCGACGGCCGGATCACCTCCATCACCAACTTCCTCGGCCCGGCGCACTTCCGGCTGTTCGGGCTGCCGGACCACCTCGGGGGCTGAAGCAGCAGGTCCGCCGTCGCGGGACCGGATGAGTCCTCCGGCGCCGTCGAGTCCCTCCTGAACCCGCGATGAGGAACAGATGCTCATCCGCGGCGGCGACGACCAAGGAGTCCCGAGGCCCACCACGGTCCCGTGCCTGTGGTTCGACGGCAAGCCGAGCAGGACGCCCAGCACCGTCTCCTTCCAGATCCCGTGCGCGGACCAGGACGAGGTCGACCACTCCTGGCATCACCTGTCGGAGGGCGGTCAGCAGGGCACGTGCGGCTGGCTCAAGGACCGCTTCGGCCTGTTCCGCAGTGGTCCGATGGAGACTGGGCCGTCGACGTGGTCGACAAACTCGTTCAGGTCGCCGCGACGGGCGCTGTCCTCGACCGCTCCTCGACCCGGCTCGCCCGTCTGATCAACTCAGAGCAACCAGGCCCGGTCCGTTCAGCCGAGGACAGACTGTCAGCGCAACGTTACGAGCGTCGACACTTCTGGGCTCGGCGGCCGGCCGTACCCTCACCCGGAGGGGTGATGGTGGAGCCGACTGCCCGGATCGGCCCATGCGTGCTCACGTGAGCAGCCGAAGCGGGTGCCCTCTAGGCGCCCGTCGACGCGAGCCGGAAGGACACGACGATGATCAAGATGCTTCTGCTGGGGGTGGCGGCCGGGGCTGCCGGGACGACCGCTCTGAACACCGCGACCTTCGTGGACATGGCCGTTCGGGGGCGGCCGACGAGCAGCACGCCCGAGGACACGGTGCAAGCGCTCGCCGATGTGGTTGGTGCGACCGTCCCGGGGGACGAGGACACCCGCGTCAATCGGTTGACGGGCCTCGGCGCGCTGACCGGTATCGCCGCCGGGGTCGGTGTGGGGGCGGCCTACGGCCTGGTCCGTGCCGCCGGCTGGCGTCCCGGAGTGCTGGTAGGCACGCTCGCCACGACGCTCGCGGTCGAGCTGGCCGGCAACGGTCCTATGACGGCGATGGGGGTCACCGACCCCAGGACCTGGCCGGCCACCAGCTGGGCCGCCGACCTCGGACCGCACCTCGCCTACGGAGTGGTGACGGCCGGCGTCATGTCGGCACTCGATCCCTGACCGACCGGGCAGGTAGGTGGTGCCGCCCACCGAGCGGTCATCCGGATCGGACCGGACCGGTCCAGGGACGAGGCCGGCCGAGCATCTTGTCGGCGACCCGCGCGGCCATCGCCATGATCGTCAGCGCCGGGTTTGCACTCCCCTGCGTGGGCAGGCTGCTCCCCCCGGCGATCCACAGGTTGGGGACCGCGAAGGTGCGGCCCGTGGCGTCGACGACGCCGTCCTTGTCCGACGCCGCCATCCGGGCGCCGCCCACCAGGTGCGCGTAGCGGTCGATGGTCATCGTGTCCGACGCGCCTGCTGCGGCGAGAACGCCGACGAGCACGTCCTTCGCCGCCGCGACGAGCTTGCGGTCGTTGTCGCACTGGCTGTAGCTGAGCCGGGCGACGGGCAGGCCGTGCCGGTCCTTCTGGTCCGCCAGGGTCACGCGGTTGTCCGGCAGGGGCAGGAAGTCGCACAGTGCGCCGAGGACCGCCCAGTGCACGTAGTCGCGCATGTACTCGCGCAGCGCAGGTCCCCAGTGTCCCTCCGCGGCCACGTGCTCGGCGTAGGCGATGGGGAGCGGTGCGACTGACTGGAGGGAGAAGCCCCGCAGGTAGGGCCGGTCGGGGTCGGTCTCGTAGAAGGCCTCCGACGACACCTCGGGCGGCGGAGCCTTGTAGACCCGGACCTCGCCGTCGAAGCGGCCCGAGACCTGTGGGGCGCCCTGCACCATCAGGTAGCGACCGACCTGGTCGTGGTCGTTGCACATCCCCTCCGGGAAGCGGACGTTCGCGGAGTTCAGCAGCAGCCTCGGGGTCTCGATGGAGTAGCCCGCGACGGCGACGGCCCGAGCCCGCTGCAGGTGCTCGACGCCGTCGCGCAGGTAGTGCACGCCGTTGACCAGGCCGGTGCGCTCGTCGAAGGCCAGCCGGCTCACCATGGCGTCGGCCCGGACCTCGGCGCCGTTCGCAAGCGCGTCCGGCACGTGGGTCACCAGCGGCGAGGCCTTGGCGTTGACCTTGCAGCCCTGCAGGCAGAAGCCCCGGTAGATGCAGTGCGGCCGGTTGCCGAACCGTCCGTTGGTGATCGCGACCGGACCGACGCGGGCGTCGATGCCGAGCGCGGTCATGCCACGCAGGAACACCTCGCCGTTCCCGGCTATCGGGTGGGGGCTGTGCGGGTAGCCGTGCGGGTCGCCCCACGGCCAGCTCTGCCCGGCGACCGGAAGCTCGTGCTCGAGCATCTCGTAGTACGGCCGGAGGTCCTCGTAGCCGATCGGCCAGTCGGCGCCGACGCCGTCCCGACTGAACATCAGGAAGTCCGACGGGTGGAACCGGGGCGTGTAGCCGGCGTAGTGCACCATCGACCCGCCGACGCCGCGTCCCGAGTTGTTGGACCCCAGCGGGACCGGGTCGGCGCCGGCGAGGACGCGCTCCTCGGTCCAGTACAGGTGGTGCGAGCCCGCCTCGTCGCTGACGAAGTCACGGTCCGGGTCCCAGAACGGGCCCGCCTCCAGCGCGACGACCCGCCAGCCGGCCCTGGCAAGGCGCTGCAGCAGGACGCTGCCCCCCGCACCGCAGCCCACCACCGCCAGGTCGACCTCGTCCTGGTCGTCGAAACGACGCATGTCCCGGCGCAGGGCCGCGTTGTCGCGGGTGCCGTCGTTGGGCAGCAGCCACGCCGAGGCGTTGCGGGCCTTGACTGCGGCGAGGTTCATGTCGGAGACGCTTCGGGCGAGGCGTCGCGGACCTCCCAGTGTTCGCGCCGGTCCATCCCGAGGTTGGCGTAGCCGCGGGGGTAGGCCGGGCCCCCGAAGCCGATCTCGCTCCACACCCAGGGGTGGGAGTAATAGGCGGTGCAGGCGTAGCGCGTCCACAGGCTCCAGACGTGGACGGCTAGCAGCCCGTGCCAAGTCGCCGGGCCGGCCTGGACATTGCGGATCAGCTCGGTCTGCCGGTCCCAGGGCAGGTGGCCGAAGGCGAGGGGACCTCCCGCCCGGGCGTCGTCGTCGAGACCGACCAGCGAGGCCCGGAAGGCTTCCCCGTCCGCCGGCATGTCCTCGTGGTGCCAGCCGTCGGTCTCGCCCGCGGCCAGCCGGGCGTCGACCATCTGCAGGACCGGGATGCGCGGTTCGGTCCGCTGGTCCAGCAGCTGGTCGAACAGCGCGGCGGCCACGACGGCCTCCTGCGGACCGAAGAAGCGCAACGGCTGCGGTTCTCGGAGCCGGGCCAGCACGAGGTCCGTCGTCACCTCGTCCCAGCTGCTGGTCTGGTCGAGGACGTCGAAGCCGGGGAACCGCGTGTCGGGGCGGCCGGGAGGCGGCCCGTCCGGCGCGCCGGACATCAGTCGCCCTCCCGGCGCAGGACCGCCGCGAGCAGGCCCATGCCGCCGACGACGGTGACGAGCAGTGGGGCCATGACCGGCGGGCCGGTCTCGGCGTTGTAGCGCGTCATCTTCCAGCCGCCCGGTCGCTGCGCGACCCCCCTGGCGTGCAGGTAGGTGCCCTGCAGACCGTTCGCCACCAGCATGGCGGAGGTCAGCGGCAGGGCGGTCTTGGCCAGCCGGCGGCTGAAGAAGCCGGCCACCCCCGCCGCCGCGACGACGGGGTTGAGGACGACGGGCACCCACATCATCTTGTTGCCGAAACTCGCCCTGTCGTGCTCGAGGAAGATCTCGACCGCGGTGACGAGCCCGCCGACGGCGGTCAGCGCGGACAGCGTCCGCTCGAAGTGACCGGTGCGGATGTCGCCGACCAGCTTGTCGATTCCGTGCACGGCCTGCTCAGGGGTGTGCAGCGGCATGGTGAGCTCCTCTCATCCGACCCGGAAGGCGGCCGCGTCGGCCCGCCGCAGCTCGACGCCGAGCCCCGGGCGCCCCAGGTCGGGCCGCATCACACCACCCTGCACGCGAGGCGCGGGATCGAACAGCAAACCCTCGAGGTGGACGTGGTCGGCGAACCACTCCACATGGCGCAGGTTGGGCGCGGCGGCCGCCGGATGCAGGTGCAGGCTCGGGGCGCAGTGCGCGGACAGCTCGACCCCCTGCGCCGCGGCGAGGGTCGCGACCCGTAGCCACTCGCTGACGCCGGCGGTCCGGGACACGTCGGCCTGCAGGCAGTCGACGGCTCCCGCCTGGAGCATCCGGCGGAAGTAGGGCAGGTCGCAGCCGTACTCGCCGGCCGTCACGTCGCTGTCGAGCGCATGACGGACCTCCCGCAGGCCCGCCAAGTCGTCGGAGGACACCGGTTCCTCGAACCAGCGGACGTCGAGCGCGTCGAGGCAGCGGCCGACGCGGACGGCCTGCTTGCGCGAGTAGCCGCCGTTGGCGTCGACGAAGACCTCGACGTGAGGGCCGACCACGGCCCGCACCTGCGCCACCCGCTCCAGGTCGCGGTCCACCCGGGTGCCCGCCGCCTCCCCGATCTTCACCTTCACCCACGAGATGCCGAGCTCACCGACCCACTGCTCCAGCTGGCGGCGCAGCATCGCCTCGTCGTAGGTGGTGAAGCCGCCGCTGCCGTAGACCGGCACGGCGTCGCGGGCCTGGCCGAGCAGGGCGCACAGGGCGGCGTCGTACGCCTTGGCCTTCAGGTCCCACAGCGCGATGTCGACCGCGGCGATGGCCGCGGACACCATGCCCGGCCGACCGAGGTTCCGGGTCGCCTGGACCATCGCGGTCCAGCTCGCCGGGATGTCGTCGACGGCGCGGCCGGTCACCGCCGGCTCCAGGACGTCCTCGACGACCGCCTGGCAGCCACGGCCGGAGTAGGTCCAGCCGATCCCGCTCAGCCCCGCCCCGGTCACCTCGACGAGGACGAGGGTCGTGGAGTCCCACGACAGCGTCCCGTCCGCCTCCGGCACCTCGGTCGGGACGACGTAGGTGGACGCCACGAGGCTGTCCACCGTGGCCGCACCGCTCACGTCTTGGATCCCGGCAGCAGCTCCTGGGCCTTGAGCAGCAGGCCTTCCTTGACGACGTCCCAACGGTCGCTGTCGCCGCGGACGACCGACAGCGCCGCCTTCTCGATCTGGTCCAGCGTGGCGTGCGGGGGGATCGGCGGCACAGCCGGGTCCGTGACGAACTCGAGGACCGTCGGCCGGTCTGCCGACAGCGCCTCGTCCCAGGCCCGACCGATCTCGTCCGGATCGTCAACCCGGATGCCGTGCAGGCCGATGGAGCTGGCGAACCCGGCGTACGGAACCGACGGCAGCAGCTGTGACGCGTCGAAGCGCGGCGCGCCCTCCATCGCACGCAACTCCCAGGTCACCTGCGCCAGGTCGCCGTTGTTGAGCACCGCGACGACCAGGCGAGGGTCTGCCCACTGCCGCCAGTAGTGCGCGACCGTGACCAGCTCGGACAAGCCGTTCATCTGCATCGCACCGTCGCCGACCAGGGCGATCGCGGGGCGCTGGGGGTGGGCGAACTTCGCACCGATGACGTACGGCACGCCGGGGCCCATCGTGGCGAGATTGCCGGACAACGAGCCGCGCATGCCCCCGCGGAAACGCAGGTAGCGGGCGTACCAGTTGGCGGACGTGCCGGAGTCGGCAGCCACGATGGCGTCGTCGGGCAGCCGGGAGGACAGCTCCCAGAAGACCCGCTCCGGGTTGAGAGGGTCGGCCGAGGTGTGCGCGCGCCGCTGCATCACCTCCCACCAGCGCTCGACGCCCTGCTCGACCTCCTTCCGCCACGACCGGTCGGCCTTGCGCTCCAGCAGCGGGACGAGGCGGCGCAGGGTCGCCGCGGCGTCCCCCAGGAGGTTCACCTCGAAGGGGTAGCGGAGCCCGACGAAGCTCGCGTCGTGGTCGATCTGCACGGCCCGGGCCTGGCCGAACTCCGGCAGGAACTGGGTGTAGGGGAAGCTCGAGCCGACCGTCAGCAGGGTGTCGCAGCCCTGCATCAGCTCGTAGCTCGGCCGGGTGCCGAGCAGCCCGATCGACCCCGTCACGAAGGGCAGCTCGTCGGACAGCACGTCCTTGCCGAGCAGCGCCTTGGCGACCCCTGCGCCCAGCAGGTCCGCGACCTCCAGGACCTCGGCGCGGGCGCCGCGGGCGCCCTGTCCCACGAGCATCGCCACCTTGCCGCCGTCGTTGAGGACGCCGGCCGCCCGGCGCAGGTCCGCCTCGGCCGGCACCAGCTCGGACACCGAGACCCGAGCAGCACTGGACGGGACCATCTTGAACGCGTGGGCCGGCGGCTCGTACTCCAGCTCCTGGACGTCGGCGGGCAGGATGATGCACGTCGGCGCGTGCCGGTCCTGCGCGACGCGCAGGGCGCGATCGAGGACGTTCGGGAGCTGCTCGGGGACGGTGACCATCTGCAGGTAGTCGCTCGCGACGTCCTTGAACAGCGACAGCAGGTCCACCTCCTGCTGGTAGCTCCCGCCCATCGCGCTGCGGTTGGTCTGACCGACGATCGCCACGACGGGGACGTGGTCGAGCTTGGCGTCGTACAGGCCGTTGAGCAGGTGGATGGCGCCGGGCCCGGAGGTGGCGACGCAGACGGCGACGCGGCCGGAGAACTTCGCGTAGCCGACGGCCTCGAACGCGGCCATCTCCTCATGCCGGGACTGCACGAAGGTGGGCTGGTCCCCGGCTCGGCCCCAAGCGGCGAGCAGCCCGTTGATGCCGTCGCCGGCGTAGCCGAAGACCACCTCCACGCCCCAGTGGCGCAGCCTTTCCAGGACGTAGTCCGCGACCGTCTGACCCATCACACACCTCCGAGGGCACTCCTGCCGCCGTCGCCCTGAGCCGACGGGTCCCGTCCTCGGCACAGCCTGCAGCCGCACCCCGCTCTGCAGAGCGATCAACCGGCAGGCGTCAGATGTTCGTTAGGTCCGCGCTCGGCGAGCGTCCCCGCTGGGCGCTACTTGAGGATCTGGCGGGCCATCACCATGCGCTGCACCTGGTTCGTTCCCTCGTAGATCTGGGTGATCTTGGCGTCGCGCATCATCCGCTCCACCGGGAAGTCGCGGGTGTAGCCGTAGCCGCCGAACAGCTGCACGGCGTCCGTCGTCACCTGCATGGCCGTGTCGGAGGCGAAGGTCTTGCTCGCGCTCGACAGGAACGTCAGGTTGGGGTCGCCGCGCTCCGCGCTCGCGCTGGCGACGTAGACCAGCTGGCGGGCCGCCTCGACCTTCATCGCCATGTCGGCGAGCATGAACTGCACGCCCTGGAAGTCGCTGACCGCCTTTCCGAACTGCCGACGCACCTTGGTGTAGGCGACAGCCGCGTCGAGCGCGCCCTGCGCGATCCCGACGGCCTGTGCGCCGATCATGGAACGGGTGTGGTCGAGCGTCTTGAGCGCGGTCGTGAAGCCGCTGCCCTCGGCGCCGATGAGGCGGCTGGCCGGGATCCGGCAGTCCTCGAAGTAGATCTCGCAGGTCGGCGAGCCCTTGATGCCGAGCTTGCGCTCCTTGCTGCCGACCGAGAAGCCGGGGTCGTCCTTGCTCACGACGAACGCGGAGATCCCGCCAGCGCCCTTCGACGGGTCGGTGACGGCCATGACCGTGTAGTGGGTGCTGACGCCGGCGCCGGTGATCCAGCACTTGGTGCCGTTGAGGACGTAGGAGTCGCCGTCGCGCACCGCGCGGGTCCGCATCGCGGCCGCGTCACTGCCCGCCTCGCGCTCCGACAGCGCGTACGAGAAGGTGATGTCGCCCGCGGCCACCGGCGGCAGGAACTCCTGCTTGAGCTCCTCGCCGCCGGACAGGATCAGCCCCATCGTGCCGAGCTTGTTGACCGCGACGATCAGCGAGCTCGACGCGCAGACCCGGGCGATCTCCTCGACGACGATGCAGTGCGCGATCCGGTCGGCACCGGCGCCGCCGTACTGCTCGGGCACGTGGATCGCCAGCAGGTCGGCCCGCTTGAGCTCGGCGTGCACGTCCCACGGGTACTCGGCGGTCTCGTCGATCTCCGCCGCGCGCGGTGCGATCTTGTCCTCCGCCAGGGAACGGACCGACTTGCGCAGGAGCCGGTGCTCCTCGCTGAGCGCGTACAGGGGATACGAGGGGTCCATGCCTCATCGTAGGTCCGCTCGGGCGCCTGAGACACTGCCCGCCATGAGCGACGTCGAGGACCTGCTGGCCAAGGACGTGTGGGCGGTGGTGGGCCTGTCCCCCAACCCCGCCAGGGCGGCGTACGGCGTCGCGCAGTTCCTCCAGGCACGCGGCAAGCGGATCGTGCCGGTGCACCCGGACGCGCAGGCCGTGCACGGCGAGAAGGCGTACGCCCGGCTGGCCGACATCCCGTTCCCCGTCGATGTCGTCGATTGCTTCGTCAACAGCCGGCTCGTCGGGCCGGTGGTCGAGGAGGCCGTCGCCGCCGGTGCTCCCGGGGTGTGGATGCAGCTCGGCGTCGTCGACGAGGCGGCCGCCGCGCGGGCCCGGGCAGCCGGGCTGACCGTCGTGATGGACCGCTGCCCGAAGATCGAGTGGCGGTGAGCGCCGGCCTCCCGGGCCATGAGGAGAGGGTGACCCGCGCTGGATCATCGCAGGGGGCTCACGGGCGGCCTTCGAGGTGACAGAGTTCCTCGAGCGACACCGTCGGCAACTTCTCCTGATGGGAGCGTGACGTCAGATGACGGGCGCGGCGGACGGTGCGCCCGGCTCGCCGACGGCCGGCGACCGGTCCGAGGGCTTCGGGGAGCGGCTGCTCGGGGCGATGATCGACCGGGCGCACGAGATGCCGCCACACCTGATCGCCCCGCTCGTCGCAGAGGTGATCGCGGCGATCGGCGGTCGAGACGTCGCCGTGTTCCTGCAGGACTACGACCAGCTGACGCTGGTGCCCCTGCCCGGCCACGGCCTGATGGCGGGGGAGCCCGATCGAGGACTCGGAGGCCGGCCGGGCGTTCCTCGGCGACGCGATGGTCGAGCAGCCCGTCGACGGGGCGTACGGCTGCTCGTACCGATGCTGGACGGCACGGACCGGGTAGGGGTCCTGGCGTTCACCGCGGCCGCCCCCGACGACGACGACCGGCGCCTGGCCCGGCGCTTCGCCGGTCTTCTCGCCGACGTGCTCATCACCAAGAGCATGTACACCGATCAGTTCTTCCAGGCCCGGCGGCACCAGCCGATGACCCTGTCTGCGGAGATGCAGTACGCGCTGCTGCCGCCGCTGATGATGACGACCCCCCAGGTCGCCGTCGCGGGCATCCTGGAGCCGGCCTACGCCGTCGGCGGCGACAGCTTCGACTACGCCCTCAACGGCGACGTCCTGCACCTGGCGATCATCGACGCGATGGGTCACGGCCTGAACGCGGCGGTCCTGGCGACGGTGGCGCTCGCTGCCTACCGTCATGCCCGGCGGGCGGACGGCGACCTGGCCGGCCTGTACGCCAGCATGGACGCCGCGGTGGCCGGGCAGTTCGACGAGGAAGGCTTCGTCACCGCGCAGATGGCCTGCCTGGACGTCGGTAGCGGGCTGCTGCAGTGGGTCAACGCCGGCCACCCGCGGCCGCTGCTGTGGCGCTCCGGCGAGGCTGTCCGTGCGCTGCGCGGTCCCACCACGCTGCCCGCCGGGATCGGCAGCGACGCGCCGCAGGTCAGCTGGGTGCGCCTGGAACGCGGTGACCGGGTGCTGTTCTACACAGACGGCATCATCGAGGAGCGCACCCCCGGTGGCGAGCAGTTCGGCGGGCACCGCCTGACCGAGCAGTTCACGCGGGCCGAGCAGGAGGGCGGCCCCGTCCAGCAGACCGTGCGTCGGCTCTCCCACGCCCTGCTGCGGGCGCGCGACGGCCGGACCAGCGACGACGCGACCCTGTTCCTGCTGGAGTGGCGTGGCGGGTCCGCGAGCCATCTCTCGTCCCCGGACGTCCCGGGCGGCCAGACCTGACGCGCGTGCGAGGCAGGCCGGTGGCGCCGTGCGGTGCGGCCTACGCGTGCACCGGTGTGCTGGGTGTGGTCTGCACGCCCAGGGAGCCGCCCCAGAAGCTGATCCGCCCGTCCGGGACGTACGGGACCAGCTCGGGCTTCGGCAACGCCCAGCCGATCCCGAAGCGGACCGGCTCGCCCAGCACCAGGTCGACGCCGTTCGACTGCTCCTGGAAGGTCAGATCGATCGGCTCCGGGGACAGCAGGCGCACGCCGTCGGCCTCCCCGCCGCGGGCGACGACCGACCGCATCCGGGCCACCGAGCGGGCGTTGCCGTGCCCGTCGAGGGCGCCCATGTCCGCCCGCCGCCACCCGGTGGTGTTGGCCTTGGCGGCGTCGGCGACCGGGCCGGTGAAGGTCCGGAGCATCGGGCTGTCCGGGGCAGCGACGCCAGGTCGCACACGGCGGCGGTGGCGGCACGACGTCGGCGATCCGGCCCCCGTCGCTCGTGGTGGCCCGACGCCGTGCCCAGCTCCCACCATGGCGCCTGCCCTGCCAGCCGGGCGCCACCGAAGTCGTGCGCGGCGGCGCGCGTACCCCTTGCGTCGAGGGCGAGCAGGGCTAGGTTGGTCGCGGCTGAAGGAGGCGTCCATGGCTCAGGTGAAGCCCGTGCCGGAGGGATATCCGCGCGTGATTCCCTACCTGTCCGTCCACGACGCGAACGCGGCGATCGAGTTCTACCGGAGGGTGTTCGGTGCGACGGAACGCATGCGGATGCCGACGCCGGACGGCAAGATAGGTCATGCCGAGTTGGAGTTCGGAGACTCGCTGATCATGCTGGCGGACGTGTTCCCCGACATGGGCGGTCAGACGCCGAAGAGCATCGGCGGGAACACCCGTCACCGTCATGACGTACGTCGAGGACGTGGACGAGGTGTTCGGGCGGGCGATCGCCGCTGGCGCAACCGCCGAGCGCCAGGTCGAGGACCAGTTCTATGGTGATCGCGCTGGCCAGTTCGTCGACCCGTTCGGGCACAAGTAGTTCGTCGCCACACATATCGAGGACGTACCGCCGGAGGAGATGGAGAAGCGTGCCGCCGCCGCGATGGGCGGCTGACACCGCGACGGGCGGCTGACACCCAGCCCGGCGCGGCCGGCGCCGGTCGATGGTCGTTCCGACTGTCGGCGTGGCGGCGACCCGATCCTCGACCTGGAGGCCGGAGTCCTCATTCGAGTGCGCTCCGGATCCCCCTCCCGCTGACCATGGCGAGTCTGGCACCCGCCCGGCCGCTCCGTTCCTACGTCCAGTCTCCGCTGTGACGCGACTCGCCGCGGTAGGTCCCGAAGCTCTACCGGTTGCCTCCGGGGTCGCGGGCGGCGAAGTCCCGTGAGCCGTAGTCGGTGTCGCGGGGCGGGTCGGTGATCTGCGCGCGGGCGGCGACAGCCCGGGCGTGCAGGGTGTCCGCGTCGTCGGTGACGACGTAGCAGCCGGCCGTGCTGGGCTGCACCGGCCACGGGTCGTGGGGCGTCTCGCGGGCCGAGCCCGTGCGCCGCCGTTCGTCAGGTGCCACGCTTCGGCGACCTCGGGAGCAAGTGCTGGATGGTCGCGGACCAGCCGCAGCACGACCTGCTGCACGCGGCGAAGCGGCCCGCCCACCCGCCGGCCGCGCGCACGCGTTCGACGAGCTCGATCCCTGGTGCGCCCACCACCTCGGCCAGGTTGGCGTCCCACGAGACGAGCGCTGCCGCCGGCATCCCCAGCAGCGCCCGGGCGCCCAGGGCGTGAGGGCCACCTGGACACTCCCCACAGCTCTTGCCGGTAGCCGGTGACCGCCTCACGAACGGGCGCAGCGCCGGGTGCGGCGAACTCACCACCGTCTGCTGCGGCACACCGGTGAGCCCGACAGATCTCGGTCGCCCGCGGACACCTCCTCGCCTCCCGGCGACTCGAAGGGCCTCGGGCATGAGGCGGGACACGCCCGGATTGCCCCTGAGGACCCCCTCCCGGGCTCCGAGCTGGAGGCGCCTTGTCCCGCGCCTGGTGGCGTCTTGCCTGTCCGGCGGGTGCAACCGGACCGCCCGCCGTCCTCGGCTACCCGCGCAGCCGGTCTCGCAGCGCCGCGTCCTTGGCCCGCGCCGCCCCGGCGAGGGCCTCCTGGAAGGCGACGACCCGCTGCTGCAGCGCCCCGTCGGACGCCGCCAGGACACGGACGGCCAGCAGGCCGGCATTGCGGGCCCCGCCGATCGAGACGGTCGCGACGGGGATGCCCGCCGGCATCTGCACGATCGACAGCAGCGAGTCGAGCCCGTCCAGGTGCGCCAGCGGCACCGGCACGCCGATCACCGGTAGGGGCGTCAGCGAAGCAACCATGCCGGGCAGGTGCGCTGCGCCGCCGGCGCCGGCGACGACGCAGCGCAGCCCGCGGCCGGCGGCGGCTGACGCCCACTCGAGCATGTCGCGGGGCGTGCGGTGCGCGGACACCACACGCACCTCGTACGGCACCTCGAACTCCGCGAGCGCCTGCGCGGCGCCCGCCATGACCGGCCAGTCGGAGTCGGACCCCATGATCACGCCTACGAGTGGTGCGTCCACGACCCGTCCCTGAGTGACGCGGCTCCCTCGCGGGCCCGGCGGCGGGTGTCGTCCAGGTCCTCGCCCAGCGCCGTGACGTGGCCGATCTTCCGGCCCGGCCGCACCTGCTTGCCGTACAGGTGCACCTTGAGCCCCGGGTCGCGCCCGAACAGCATGTGCAGCCGGCGGTCGAGGTCGGGGGCGCCCTCGCCGCCGAGCAGGTTGACCATCACGACCCAGGGCGCGGTCAGCGACGTGGAGCCCATCGGCCAGTCGAGCACCGCCCGAAGGTGCTGCTCGAACTGCGACGTACGCGCGCCCTCGATGGTCCAGTGGCCGGAGTTGTGCGGGCGCATCGCCAGCTCGTTGACGAGCAGCCGCGTCGCGCCGGTCGGCGACGCGGCCTCGAACAGCTCGACGGCCAGGACCCCGACGACGTCGAGCTCGTCGGCGAGCCGCAGCGCGAGCTCCTGCGCCCGCACCGCGTCGTCCTCGCTCAGCCCGGGGGCGGGGGCGACGACCTCGACGCAGACCCCGTCCGCCTGCACGGTCTCGACGACCGGCCACGCGGCGCCCTGCCCCTCCGGGGAGCGGGCCACGAGGGCGGCGAGCTCGCGGCGCAGCGCGACGTGCTCCTCGGCCAGCAGCCGTACGCCGCTGCGCAGCACGTCCTCGGCGGCGGCGAGGTCGGGGACGACCCAGACGCCCTTGCCGTCGTAGCCGCCCGTCGCCGCCTTCAGCACGAGCGGCCAGCCCACGTGCCTGGCAAAACCCTCGACGTCGCGCGCCGTCGCGACGGGCGTGAACGCCGGGACGGGGACGCCGAGCGCGGCGAGCCGCTCCCGCATCACGATCTTGTCCTGGGCGTGCCGCAACGCGCTGCTCCCGGGCAGCACGGTCGTCCCGTCGGCCTCGAGGGCCTGCACGAGGTCGTTGGGCACGTGCTCGTGGTCGAACGTCACGACCTCGCACGAGCCGGCAAAGGACCGCAGGTCGGCCAGGGAGGTGTGCGACCCGAGCTCCACACCGGACGCCACCAGGGCGGCGCTGTCGTGCGTCGCGTCCGCCAGCACCCGCAGCGACAGCCCGAGCGCGATGCCGGCCTGGTGGGTCATGCGCGAGAGCTGCCCGCCGCCGACCATGCCGACGACCGGCAGGCCCATCGCCCCGCGGACCGTCACCCGGTCAGCCCGACGGTCACCGGCGCGACGGCCCGACCAGGCGGGCCGCCAGCCGGGCGACCGTCTCCTCGTCCACGCCCAGCACCATCGCGAGCCCGTGCGGGCCGCCGTAGCGGCGGTCGACCTCGTCGAGGAAGCGCTCCATGGACGCCGCCATCGGCCGTACGTCGTCGGCGGTCTTGTCGGCCAGCTCGACGCCGTACGACGGGGACGCCTGCAGGCGGGCCAGCACCGCGTCGATCCGCTCGGCGCTGGCGACGTAGTCGGCGACGACCGCCTCGCGGGTGACCCCGGCGAGGGACAGCGCGAGGGCGACCACCGTGCCGGTGCGGTCCTTGCCGGCCGCGCAGTGCACCACCGTCGGGCCACTGTTCGCCTCGGCGAGGATCCGCAGCGCCTGGGCGAGGTTGGCCGGCTGGTCCTCGACGTAGCCGAGGTAGTAGCCGGTCATGTCGGTCGGCGTCGCGCCCCGGCGGCCGCTGCGGTCGGTGCCCCGGTCCTCGGTGAAGGCGGGCACGGCCCGTTCGACCTCGGCCCGGTCGGGCTCGTCGGGGGTCTCGGGGATGAGGGTGAGGTGGTGGTGCGCCACCCGCCCGTCGAGGGGGCCCGGGCCCTCCAGGTGCACCTCCCCGGTGCTGCGCAGGTCGACGACCGTGCGCACGCCTACCTCGTCGAGCAGGCGGGTCACGTCGGCGTCGGTGAGCCCCTGCAGGTTGTCGGCGCGGACGAGGACCCGCGGCCGGGTGCGCCGCCCATCGACGGTCGGCAGCCCGCCGACGTCGCGGACGTTGGCCGCCCCTTCGAGGTCGAGCCACGCCGGCCGGGGCGGCGTCGGCGGGGGTCCGCTCCGCGTGATGTCTGCCTCCTCCGGCGCGTGGTGTGAGGCATGGTGCCACGCCTCGGCTAGCCTGCCTGGGTGACCTGCGCCCCACCGACCCCCGCGTGAGGGCCCTGCGCGGGCTCGTCGCGCGCTTCCGCGTCCTGCTCACCGAGCTCACGAAGTTCGGCGTCGTCGGCTTTCTCAGCCTGCTCGTCGACCTCACGGTGTTCAACCTGGTGCTCGCGGCGATGCCGCACAAGCCGCTGACGGCCAAGGTCATCTCGATGACCGTGTCGGCCACCAACGCGTTCGTGCTGAACCGGCACTGGTCCTTCCGCGGGCGGGAGCGCCAGCACGCCCTGGGCCGCGAGCTCGGCGTGTTCATGCTCCTCAACGCCGTCGGCCTGGTGATCGCGGTGTCGTGCCTCGCCCTGTCGCACTACGTGCTCGGTTTCGACAGCCGGCTGGCCGACAACGTCGCGGCAAACGGGTTCGGTCTGGTGCTCGGCACCGCGTTCCGCTTCTGGTCCTACCGGCGCTTCGTGTGGGTGCACCCGACCGAGTCCGAGGACACCCCCGTGCCGCTGCCGGTGCTCGTGCCGGAGCCCGAGCACGCCTACGGTCGGGCCGGCTGAGCCGAACAGGGGAGGGTACGTCCGCGGGAGTGCGGTACGCCCGAAGCGGGCGTACCGTCCCACCGTGGGGACGACCCGGCGAAGGCTCACGCGGCGCGAGATCGCGTACTTCACGTTGCGCGGCGCCGCCGCGGTCGGGGTCGTGGTGTCCGCGACCCTCATCCCGCACGGGCTGCCCGCCGCGCTGCTGTGCATCGCGAGCGGCCTGCTCGCGATCTTCACCTGCATCGGCGTCAACGCGGGCGGGCCGGGCGAGCAGTCGGGCAGTGCTCCCTTCCAGCGGGCGTACGACCGGGTGCGGGCGCCGCAGGGCGAGTGGCCGCCGTACGACGGCAAGGTCGTCGAGGGCGAGCTCGTCGAGTAGCTCAGCTTCGGCGAGCTCAGCCCTCACCGCGCAGGTGCACCACATCACCGGCGCCGTACGCCCGACCGTCGACCACGAGCCGCCCGGCGTCGTCGACCGCCTCGGCCCGGCCCTGCACGCTGACCCCGCCGGGCAGCTCGAGCCGCACCCGGCTGGCGATCGTGGAGCACAGCGCCCGGTAGCCGTCCGGTGAGGCCTCGCCCAGCACCTCGGACACGCCGCGCAGGAGCGCCCGCAGCAAGGTGTCACGGTCGGTGGTCGACGCCCCCTCGAGCAGCAGCGACGTCGCCTCGGGGGAGGCGCCGACCGGCACCGGCAGCTCCTCGCGGGCGGTGCTGACGTTGAGCCCGATGCCGAGCACGACCGCCCCGGCCACCGGCACCTCGGCGAGCAGCCCGCACACCTTGCGGCCGCCGACGAGCACGTCGTTGGGCCACTTGAGAACGGCGTCGACGCCGGCCTGCTCACGCAGGGTGCGGGCGACCGCGACGGCGGCCCACAGCGGCACCCACGGCAGCCGTTCGGGCGCGAGCCCGGGCCGCAGCAGCACCGACAGCGTCAGGCCGGCCCGGGGCGGCGAGACCCAGCGGCGGTCCAGCCGGCCGCGCCCCGCGGTCTGCTGCTCCGCCACCACGACCAGTCCCGCCGGCTCGCCGACCTGGGCACGCTCGGCGACGACGTGGTTGGTGGAGCCGGTGGACACCAGCACCTCGACCCGCCAGCCGTCCGGCGCCAGGGCGCGGGCGAGCGCGGCGGCGCGCAGCGGCGGCCGGTCGAGGTCGCCGTACGGGGAGGCCTCAGGGTGACGTGCGGGCTGGTCTGCCACCGCCCGAGTCTGCACACTGCCCCGGTGGGCCGGCACCTGGCGGCCGCCCGCGCAGCGGCGACATCCCGCCCGGACTCGGCGGCGGGCCGGACGCTCGGTAGCCTCCGCCCGTGACCGCCGAGCCGCTGCCCCAGAACGCCGAGGACGTCCACACCACCGCTGGCAAGCTCGCCGAGCTGCGCCGCCGCAACGACGACGCCCTGCACGCAGGCTCCCCGGCGGTGCTGGACAAGCGCCGCCAGCAGGGCAAGAAGACCGCCCGGGAGCGGATCGAGCAGCTCCTCGACGAGGGCAGCTTCGTCGAGCTGGACGCGCTCGCCCGGCACCGGGCCCGCGACTTCGGCCTCGACGCGAACCGTCCCACCGGCGACGGGGTGGTCACCGGTCACGGCACCGTCGACGGCCGCCCGGTCGTGGTGTTCAGCCAGGACGGCGCGGTGTTCGGCGGGGCTCTCGGCGAGGTCTACGGCGAGAAGATCCGCAAGGTAATGGACCTCGCGCTGACGACGGGCGTCCCGATCCTGGGGCTCAACGAGGGCAGCGGCGCGCGGATCCAGGAGGGCATCATGGGCCTTGCGCTGTACGGCGACATCTTCTACCGCAACACCCTCGCCTCCGGGGTCGTCCCGCAGCTCAGCCTCATCCTCGGGTCCTGCGCCGGCGGGCACGTCTATTCCCCCGCCCTCACCGACTTCACGCTCATGGTCGACCAGAGCTCGCACATGTTCATCACCGGCCCCGACGTCATCAAGACGGTGACCGGGGAGGACGTCACGCTGGAGGACCTCGGTGGCGCGCGCACCCACAACAGCGGCAGCGGCGTCGCGCACTTCCTGAGCGCGGACGAGGACGAGGTCCTCGAGCTCACCAAGACCCTGCTGAGCTACCTGCCGAGCAACAACCTCGCCGAGCCGCCGGCCTACGACGCCGGGGACGCGCTGGCCGAGGAGCCGCTGCTCGAGCTCGACACGTTCATCCCCGACAGCAACAACGCGCCGTACGACATGCACACCGTGATCGAGGCGGTCCTCGACGACGGGGACTTCCTCGAGGTGCAGGAGCTGTGGGCGCAGAACATCGTCGTCGGCTTCGGCCGGGTCGAGGGCCGCAGCGTCGGGGTCGTCGCCAACAACCCGATGCAGTTCGCCGGCACCCTCGACATCGACGCCAGCGAGAAGGCCGCCCGGTTCGTGCGCACCTGCGATGCGTTCGGCGTCCCGATCCTGACCTTCTGCGACGTGCCGGGCTTCCTGCCCGGTGTCAGCCAGGAGCACGCCGGCATCATCCGGCGCGGCGCCAAGCTGCTCTACGCCTACTCCGAGGCGACCGTCCCCAAGATCACGGTCATCACCCGCAAGGCGTACGGCGGCGCGTACGTCGTCATGGGCTCCAAGCACCTCGGGGCCGACGTCAACCTCGCCTGGCCGACCGCGCAGGTCGCGGTGGTCGGCGCGCAGGGCGCGGTCAACATCATCCAACGCAAGGCGATCGCCGCCGCCGACGACCCTGAGCAGACCCGCGCGGCCTTCATTCAGCAGTACGAGGACACCTTCGCCACGCCCTATATCGCCGCCGAGCGCGGCTTCGTCGACGCCGTCATCGAGCCGTCGCAGACCCGCCGCGAGGTGGCGAAGGCGCTGCGGCTGCTGCGGACCAAGCGCGCGACGCTGCCGGCCAAGAAGCACGGAAACATCCCGCTGTGACCGGCGCCGACGTGAGGACCCGACCATGACCGCACCCGCCGGATCGTCCGAGCTGAGGGCCGCCGCGGCCGCGCTGAAGGCGCGGGTCGACGACTGGGTCGTCGCCGTCGAGGCGGTCGGCGGCACCGCCGACGACGGCGCCGAGGCGCTGGAGGACCCGCGCCTGGACGCCGCGGAGGAGGAGTTCGAGGCCGCGGTGGCCGGCTTCCACCGGGCGGCCGGCCCGGTCCTCGGCCTCGCCGACGCCGAGGACGACGAGGAGGTCGACCTGGAGGTCGAGGAGCTCGCGCTGCACCTGCTGGTCGGGGTGCCGGAGGGCGGTCCCGACCCGGCCCGCGACGCCGCGACGCTCGTGCACGAGGCCGGCGAGCGGCTCGTCGCCCAGCTGACGAGCGCCGGCTACCAGGTGCCCGCCTGGCAGCTCGGCTGCGAGGTCGAGCTGCTGCTCGACGACGAGGAAGAGGACGAGGAGTGAGCGCGCCGCTGTTCGTCGTGCGGGGCACGCCGACCCCGGAGGAGCTGGCGGCGGTGATCGCCGTCGTCGCGGCGCGGCCGGCCGCGCGCCCGGCCCAGGAGGGGTCCGCACCCCGCTCGCTGTGGGGGACGCCGACCCTGCGCGGACCGCTGGTGGCCGGGCCGGGAGCCTGGCGCGCGTCCGGCCTACCACGCTGACGCCTGCCGGCCGGACGCCGTACGCCCGCCGCTAGGCTCGGCCGCGACCCTCCGGACACCGAACCTCGGGAGCCCACCGCGTGCGCAAGGTCCTCATCGCCAACCGCGGCGAGATCGCCGTCCGGGTCGCGCGTGCCTGCCGCGACGCCGGCCTGGTGTCGGTCGCCGTCTACGCCGAGCCGGACCTGGACGCCCTGCACGTACGGGTCGCCGACGAGGCCTACGCCCTCGGCGGCGCCACCCCCGGCGAGTCCTACCTGCGCATCGACAAGGTGCTCAAGGCCCTGGCCGAGTCCGGCGCCGACGCGGTTCACCCCGGCTACGGCTTCCTGTCGGAGAACGCCGAGTTCGCCCGCGCGGTCCTCGACGCGGGAGCCACCTGGATCGGCCCCTCCCCCGAGGCCATCGCCGCGCTCGGCGACAAGACGACCGCCCGGCACATCGCCCTGAAGATCGGGGCGCCGCTGACGCCCGGCACGGCCGACCCCGTCAAGGGCGTCGACGAGGTGCTCGCCTTCGTCGACGAGTATGGCCTGCCGGTCGCCATCAAGGCGGCGTTCGGCGGCGGCGGCCGCGGCCTGAAGATCGCCCGTACGAAGGACGAGGTCCCCGAGCTCTACGACTCGGCGGTCCGGGAGGCGGTCGCGGCGTTCGGCCGCGGCGAGTGCTTCGTGGAGCGCTACCTCGATCGGCCCCGGCACGTCGAGACGCAGGTGCTGGCCGACGCGCACGGCAACGTCGTCGTGGTGTCCACCCGCGACTGCTCGCTGCAGCGCCGCTACCAGAAGGTGGTCGAGGAGGCGCCGGCGCCGTTCCTCACCGAGGAGCAGACCGCCCAGCTCTACGACGCCTCGAAGAAGATCATCCTCGAGGCGGGGTACGTCGGCGCGGGTACCTGCGAGTTCCTCGTGGCGCAGGACGGCCTCATCAGCTTCCTCGAGGTCAACACCCGGCTGCAGGTCGAGCACCCGGTGACCGAGGAGGTCACCGGCATCGACCTGGTCCGCGAGCAGTTCCGGATCGCCGACGGCGAGGAGCTCGGTTTCGGCGACCCGGCGCCGCGCGGGCACAGCTTCGAGTTTCGCATCAACGGCGAGGACCCCGGCCGGGGCTTCCTGCCCGCGCCGGGCACCGTGCTGCGCTTCGTCGCGCCGTCCGGTCCGGGCGTGCGCGTCGACTCCGGGGTGACCTCCGGCGACGTCGTCGGCGGCGCCTTCGACTCGCTGCTGGCCAAGCTCATCGTCACCGGCGCCACCCGCATCCAGGCGCTGGAGCGCTCCGCGAGGGCGCTGGCGGAGATGCAGGTCGAGGGTCTGGCGACGCTGCTGCCCTTCCACCGCAAGGTGGTCGCGGACCCGGCGTTCACCAGCGAGCCGTTCACCGTGCACAACCGCTGGATCGAGACGGAGTTCGACAACGACCTGACGCCGTACGCCGGCGGCCACGACACCGGCGAGCCGGACGCGCCGCGGGAGACCGTCGTCGTCGAGGTCGGCGGCAAGCGGTTGGAGGTCAGCCTGCCGGCGGGCCTCGGGGCCACGGCGGCCGGCGGCGCGGCCAAGGGCGCCCCCAAGCGCGGCGGCGGCAAGAAGAGCGGCGCCGCGGCATCGGGCGACGCCCTCAGCTCGCCGATGCAGGGGACCATCGTCAAGGTCGCCGTGGAGGACGGCGACCCGGTCGAGGCCGGCGACCTCGTCGTCGTGCTCGAGGCGATGAAGATGGAGCAGCCGCTCAACGCCCACAAGGCGGGCACCGTGCGCGGCCTGTCCGCGGCCGTCGGCGAGGTCGTCCCGGCCGGCGCGGTGCTGTGCCAGATCGCCGACTGACCGCGGCCGGCTGTGGGGAGCTTCATCGGGACCCCGAACTCGGAGAACGCCCCGGTCAGGGCAGTGGTGAGGCCGAGCTTGACCGGTCCCTTCGACGACCCTTCGGACCCGCCGCTGTTACCGCTGACGGCACTGCCGCCGCAGCCGGCGAGAACCATGGTCAATGTCACCGTGATCACGGCGGACGGGCGAAGACGCTTGCGCTTCACGCAACTACCTCTCATCTCAGGTCCGACGAGGCGGGAGAAGTCCACGCCTGCGGTTGTTCGTGGGAGTGCACGAGTCGACCTGCGGGGGGTCAGAGACCAGACAGGACTCCGTCCCGCGGCTCCGGCCCGCCCGCGTCGAGAGGCGAGGAGGCCGGGTGCGCCGAGCCACCGCCCAGGTAGGCCTGCTGCACCTTCATCTCCCCGAGCAGCTGCCGGGCCGGGCCGGAGGCGACCACACGCCCCCGCTGCAGCACCCACGCCTGGTCGGCGACCTGCAGGGCGAGGGACGCGAGCTGCTCGACGAGCAGGATGGTGAGGCCCTCGGCGCGCAGCGCGGCGATCAGCGTGAACGTCTCGTCGACGAGCTTGGGCGCCAGGCCGAGCGAGGGTTCGTCGAGCAGGAGCACGGTTGGCTTGGACATCAGCGCCACGGCGGTGGCCAGCATCTGCTGCTCGCCGCCGCTCAAGGTGGCGGCGGGCTGGCGGCGGCGCTCGCCGAGGATGGGAAAGCGCTCGTACTGCGTGTCGACGTCCCGGAGCACCTGCTGCCGGTGGGCCCGGGAGCGGTAGGCCGCCAGGGCGCCGAGCAGCAGGTTGGCGTGCACCGACTGGTCGCCGAAAACGCGGTGCCCCTCCAGGACGTGCGCGAGGCCCAGCCGCAGCCGCTTGTGCGCCGGGATCTGGCGCAGCTCGCCGGTACCCTCCAGGACGACGGAGCCGGCCGACGGCGACACCAGCCCGCTCACCACCTTCAGCAGGGTGGACTTGCCGGCGCCGTTGGCCCCGATGACCGTGCCGACCTGTCCCTTCTGCAGGGTGAGCGAGACACCGTCCAAGGCGCGGACTGGGCCGTAGCTCACGCTCACGTCGTTGACCTGCAGCATGGTCACACCCCCGCGGGGGCGGCGGCCTGCCCCAGGTAGGCCTCGAGGACCCGGTCGTCGACGCGCGCCGCGTCCGGTGCGCCGTGGAAGATGACCTGCCCGTGGTCGAGGACTGTCACGGTCTCCACGAGCTCGAGCAGGAAGTCCATGTGGTGCTCGATGAGCAGGATCGTCATTCCCTGCTCGCTCAGCGTCCGCAGCAGGCCGGCCAGCTCGACGAGGTCCTCCTCGGCCAGGCCCGCCGCGGGCTCGTCGAGCATGAGCAGCTGCGGCCGGGAGCACAGCGACCTGGCCAGTTCCAGCATCCGCTGGCGCCCGAACGGCAGGCTGCCCGCCAGAGCCCCGCGCAGGTCCGTCAGGCCGACCTGCTCGATCGCCCGCTCCGCGGACCGGACGAGCTGACGCTCCTCCGCCCTCGCGCGCCGGGTTCGGAGCATGAGCGAGGCCAGCCGTGCGCGGAACAGCCGCTCCGCACCGACGACCACGTTCTCTCGCACGGTCAGCTCGTCGAAGACGAGCGGGTGCTGGAAGGTCCGGCTGATGCCGAGCCGGGCAACCTCGTGCGGAGTCTTGCCCTGCGCCGCCTGCCCGTTGAAGACGACGGTCCCGGCGGCGGGCGCGTAGACCCCCGAGATGACGTTGAGCATCGTGGTCTTGCCCGAGCCGTTGGGCCCGATGAGCCCGTGGATGCTGCCTCGGCGCACCGACATGCTCACCCCGTCCAGGGCCCGCACTCCTGTGAACGTCTGCAGGATGTCGCGTACCTCGAGGATATTCGTCCCCTGGCCGTCCTTCGCTTGCTGCGGCGCGTCATCGGACCCGCCTGCGGACGGTGCCGGCGGGGACCCGTCGGGGGCGGCCCGGTCGATGCTGTGGTGGATCAAGGCTGTCCGGTAGGGGAACAGCCCGGCCAGCCCGCGGGGCAGCACGAGAAACGACAGCAGCAGCACCAGCCCGTAGATGAGCTGCTGGTACTCGCTGAACGCCTGCAGCTGGTCGGGCAGGTACGTCAGCAGCGCCGCCCCGAGGAACGGCCCGGCCAGGGTGCGCATCCCGCCGAGCACCGCGAACACGAGGATGGCGACCGAGGTGTTGACGGCGAAGGCGTCCGGGCTGACGAACCCCACGAGGTGCGCGTACAGGACACCGGCCAGGCCGGCGAGGGCGGCGCTGAGCAGGTAGGCGAGCCGCTTGCGTCGAGCCGGGTTGACCCCGAGCGTCGCGGCAGCCAGCTCGCTTTCCTGGACCGCGACGAAGGACCGCCCGACGTGCGACTTGACGGTGTTGCTGAGCAGCCAGGTCGCCGCGACGACGAGGACGAGCACGAAGTAGTAGTAGGACACCAACCCCACCGAGTATCCCCCGACGACCAGGGTGTTCAGGGGTGGTGACGGGATGTTGTCGAGGCCGGAGAACCCCCCGGTGACGTCGGCCCACTGCCGCATGATCTCGACGGCGAGCAGCCCGAGGCCGAGGGTGACCATCGCGAGGTAGAACTCCCGCACCCGGCCCGCCGGGATGGACACCAGTGCCCCGATCAGCAGGGCGAGGAGCATCCCGGCTGGTGCCGCCGCCCACAGCGGCCAGTCGTACTGGACGGTGAGCACTCCGGAGCCGTACGCGCCCGCGCCGTAGATGGCGGCCTGGCCAAGCGAGATCTGCCCGGCGTAGCCGGTCAGCACGTTGATGCTCTGGGCGAGCAGCGCGTTGATGCCGAACAGGATGGTCAGCTGCACCACCCGGGTCGGTGAGGTGAAGGGGACGGTGAGCATGAGAAGGACCGCGGCGGTCGGCAGCAGCCAGGGCGGCAGCTGGGACGAGACTTTGCGCAGCGGCGCGCTGATGGTGCTCATACCTTCTGTACCTCCCGCTTGCCGAACAGGCCGGCCGGCCGCACCATGAGGATGATGATCAGGACGAGGAAGGCGACGGCGCTCTGCGCGGACGTGGAGATGTAGCCGCCCACGAGCAGCTCGGCGACACCGACCGTGATGCCGCCGATCAGGGTGCCGACGGAACTGCCGACACCGCCCACCACGACGGCGGCGAACCCGTTCAGCATCAGGGCGAAGCCGAACGCGGGGCTGATCCCGGTGATCGGAGCCACGAGGACGCCCGCCAGGGCCGCCAGGGCCGCACTGACGACGAAGGACAGGGTGATCACGGCCTCTACGCGGATCCCCCGCAGCCGCGCGGATTCGGAGTCGTAGCTGGTGGCCTGCAGGACCATTCCCCAGGAGGTGCGCCGCACGAGCAGCTCGAACAGGCCGAGGACCACCAGCGCGACCCCTGCGACGAGCAGCAGCTGGAGCGACATCCGCACGCCGCCGACCACGATGAAGTCGCTCGGGTCGAAGACGATGCCGGGAAAGGAGCGCACCTGCGGGCCGTAGATGTGATCGGCAACCGCCTCGATCACGATCGCCGCTCCCAGCGTCGCGACGATCCAGCCCAGTCCACCTGCGTGCTTGAGCACCGGGCGGACCGCGACCCGCTCCAGGACGGCGCCGAGGGCCGCGATGCAGCCGATGCCGACGAGCAGCGCGAGCCCGAGCGGGACGCCGGCCTGAGCCACGGAGAGCGTCAGGAACACGGCAATCATCAGGAAGGCGCCGTGGGCGAAGTTGACGACGCGCAACGTCCAGAAGGTGACGTTGAGCCCCTGCCCGACGAGCGCGTAGACGGTGCCGAGAGCCATCCCCTGCAGCAGCAGTTGCAGGAAGAAGTTCATCGGACGACCGCCGCCCTGCGACGCTTGGGGGTGAGGGGAGACGTCACCGGATCGTTGCCGAGATGAGCTCGCGAACCGACCGGTTGTCCAGGTCGAGAGCGACGTCCACGAACGCATCGAGGCGCTGCGGGTCGAACGGCAGGTCGTCGACGAGCACGCGCAGCCTTGAGGTTGTCTCGTGCCGGTCCCAGTTGAAGGTCTCCGGGGTGGCGATGTACTCCTGGGACAGGGCACCACCCCCGCGGGTCGTGATGCTGATCCGGCACGAGCTGCCCGGCAGCGCCTGGTCCGGCACGACCTCGATGCGTCGCACCAGCGCCATCAGCGACTCGTCCTCGAAGCGGCGGAGGTCGGCCACCCGGACGTCGCGCTCGCGGATCGCGACCGCCAGGCAGTACGGCGCGCTCATCAGGGTCGCGCCGACGTCGAGGAAGGGTCCCTGGGCCTCGGTGCCCGGGTACGCGGCCTCGTGGGGGGCCAGTGCCAGCGTGACCGACTCGACGTCCTCCTCGCGGACGTCGTGATCGGTCACCAGCTCCCTGAGGACCGTCACAGGCACCTGGTTGATGGCACAGATCGGGAACGGCTTGTACGTCACGTTGAGCGTCCGCCACTGCGTGCCGAGCGTGCTGCCCACGCTGTCAGCACCCTCCGCGTCGCCCGCGAAGCAGCGGTAGTGGCCAGCCGGGCCTTCGAGGGCATCCACCGCACCGGTGACGCCACGGGCAGCAAGCATGGCCGCCAGCAGACCGTTGCGGCTCGCCACCCCCACCTGGTACTGCCACTCCTGCGTGCCCGCGACCCAGGGCTGGTTGGTGCCACCGCCGAAGGACGCCGCCAGTCCGAGGGCGGAGGTGGTCTGCTCAGCCGACAGGCCCAGCAGGCGAGAGGTGGCAGCGGCCGAGGCGAAGGGACCGTAGATACTCGTCGCGCGCAGGCCGCGCGCCGTCGACCGCGGCGCGAACCCGGCAGCGATCGCTGACGCCGCCTCGTAGCCGGCGACCATCGCGGTGAGGAGCTCACGGCCCGTCGCGCCCTCCCGGTCCCCCAGAGCGAGGAGCGCAGGAAGGGTGGTGCAGCCCAGGTGCATGCTCGCGTCCAGCTGCGTGTCGTCCTGCGTCCTCGCGTGCATCAGGGCACCGTTGGCGAGGGCCGCGTGCTCCACCGTGACGCGGGCTCCGTCGACGAGCAGTCGCGCCCCGCCGCTGCCCACGCATGCGCCGAGGTCCTTGGCCACGTCGACTGCAGGCCGCGCAAGCTCGTGTCCAGCCAGGGCGACGCCGACGTCGTGCAGCAGGGTGACCTTCGCCTTCTCCAGGACCTCCTGGGGCGCCTGGTCGAGATCGAACTTCGCGACGAAGTCGGCGACTCTCTGCGTTGCCGTGTGCATGTACCACCGTCCTGTTCCGCCCCCTTGGCGAGGGCGCTCGGTCGTGCGAGCGGGCAGGTCGTGACAGTGAGCAGGTCGATCCCCGGTGAGATCGAGACCTCGCGGGCGTGCATCGTCAAAGGAGGGCGGCGTGCCGCCGGGAGGTTGCCCAGCTGTGCCGGCCGGCCCGAAGGACGGTCACGCGGGCTTCTGCTCGGCGGCGCTCTCCTGACGCAGGACCTTCTTCTCGATCTTGCCGATCGACGTCTTGGGTAGCGACTCGCGCAACTCGACGATGGTGGGGACCTTGAAGCTCGCCAGACGGGTCCGGCAGTGGGCGATGACTTCTTGCGCGGTGAGGGCCGACCCGGCCTCCGGGACCACGAAGGCTTTGACGGCCTCGTCCCGCACCGGGTCGGGGACGCCGATCACGGCCGCCTCCGCGATCGAGGGGTGGTTGAGCAGGGCGTCCTCGACCTCGCTGGCCGAGATGTTCTCGCCGGACCGCTTGATCACGTCCTTCTTGCGGTCAAAGAAGTAGACGTATCCCTTGTCGTCGAAGTAGCCGTTGTCACCGGTGTGCAGCCAGCCGTCGCGGACGGCGGCGGCGGTCGCGGTCGGGTCCTTGAAGTAGCCCTTCATGAGGGTGCGCCCCGGCACGCCCCACACGATGATCTCTCCGGGCGTCCCGACCGGGACGTCCTCGTCGTTCTCGTCGACGATGCGGACAAGACGGTCGTAGGCAGGCAGGCCGATCGACGGCCAGCGCCTCTCGCCGAACATCGGGGCGACGGTGACGATGGTCATGGCCTCCGACAGTCCGTAGCCATTCATCAGCTCGACACCGAACCGCGCCTCGAACGACTCCTTCTCGGACTCGAGGACGTTGATCGCGTAGAAGTTGCGGCGCAGGTGGTGGTCGCGGTCCCGCTCGTCCGGTGGCTGTGCCAGCAGCGTCCGGAGCTGCATCGCCACCAGGCTGACCGAGGTCGCGCGGTGCCGGCGCAACTGCGACAGGAACTGCGTCGCCCGGTACTCCTCGAGCAGCACGAGGGTCCCCCCCACCGTCAGGGACGCGAGGATCGACATGGACTGTGCGTTGACGTGGAAGGCGGGCAGCGCCGTGAGGAACCGGTCGGTGTCGTCCGTGGCGGAGGAGCGCGACGCACGTTCCCCCGACCGCAGGCAGTTCGCGTGGGTGAGCATCACGGCCTTCGGCCTCGCCGTAGTGCCGGACGTGAAGATCATTTCTACGACGTCCTCGGCGTCCACCGCCACGTCGGGTGGCTCCGCAGCGGGAGCCATGATCTCCTCCAGCAGGAGGGCGCCCGGGAGGGGAGCGGAGCTGCGGGCCACGATGCGGTGCTTCACGGTCGGCACCGACGCCAGGACCTCCCCGATCAGCCCGAGGTGCCCGGGGGACGTGATGACGGCCACGGCCTCGGAGAAGCCGAGGACGTGCTCCATCTCGGGGCGCGTGTTGGCAACGTTCGAGGGGACGGCCACCGCACCCAGCCAGCTCAGGCCCCACCACGCGAACAGGAACTCCGGGCAGTTGGCCAGGTGGATGACCACGGCGTCGCCCTTGGCGATGCCGAGCGAGGCGAACCCAGCAGCCGCACGTCGCACGAGGCCGAGCACCTCCGCGTAGGTGTACTCCGTGACCGCTCCGGTCTTGTCCTCGAACACCAGGTACGGCTTGTCGGGCTGGCGGTGCGCGCGCTCGGTGAGCAGGTCGCGCAGGGTGCGGTTGCCGATGACGTCCATGACGATCTCGCCCGTCAGCCGCGGGACAGGAGGGACGGCGCGAGAAGCCGGACGGGGGTGGTGGAGTGCACAGGGGGCCTCGTTCGTCGCAGGGGTGGAGGTGGGGGTTCAGTCCCGGTAGGACCACGAGCTGCTGTATCCGCCGTCGACCTCGTCCTCGCGCGAGATGCCGCCGCCGGGCGGGAGGCCCACGAGCCCTCGGCTCGCCACCTCCTCCGCCACGCCGGCGAGTGCGCTGCTGCGCCCCACCAGGACGAGATCGGCGCCGACCTCGGCGAGGGAGGGCGCAAGGGAACCTCCGGTGCCACGGCTCGCTCCGCTGACCAGCGCTACCTGGTCGGGCAGGGCGAACGTCACCGGAGCTCCGTCGACAGAGGGACGACCCGATCGATTGATCGATCAGCTTGTGGGCAGCGTCACAGCCGAGGGCCGGCCTGTCAAGGCCTCCCCTGTCGGGGCAGGAAGGAGGCCGCAACTCGGCCGGGCGTCCGCGACTGGGGTGCTTGGGGTGCCACGATGAGCCTGCCGCCGGGACCCGTGCTGCGCAGCAGCCGGACCCGCCCGTTCGGGGCTCCGCGGCGGAAGGAGGTCACCGGTGGCGACGAGCGTGCCGCGGGACGGCGGCACAGGCGAGGTCATCGAGCGGGAGGCTCTCGCGCTGTTCCATGCCAAGGGCTACCACGCGACATCGATCCGGGACATCGCCGCGGCCGCCCAGGTCGTGACCTCGACCCTGTTCCACCATTTCGGTTCGAAGGAGGAGATCCTCCAGCGCATCATGCAGCGCTCACTCGCTCAGACCATCGAGCGCGTGCAGCGCGCTGACGCAGTCGACGCCGACCCCCGAACCCGGCTCAGCGCCGTCGTGACAGCCCTCGTTCTCACGCACACGGAGCTGCAGCGGGAGTCCTTCGTCAACAACAGCGAGCTGCGCAGCCTGAGCCCCGGGCCCGCTCAGGAGGTCGTGGCCACGCGGCGGCACCTCGCCGCGATGGTCACCCGTGTGGTCGCCGACGGGTGCGCTTCGGGGGCCTTCGACGTCGAGCGGCCGGCCGAGGCCGCGACGGCCATCATCACGATGGTGATGGCCGTGGCCACGTGGTTCCGGCCCTCCGGGCCGCGGACGGCGGAGGAGATCGCAGCGTCGTACGTCGTCTTCGCGCTGCGCCTCGTGGGTGCCCCTCCGCCGCCGGCCGACCCGACGGGAGCTCCTCAGACGGAGGCCGAGGAGCCCGCCGGTTCTGTGAGGAAGTCCTCGAGATCAGCCTTGCGGGTCATGTCCCAGTAGTCCACGATGCGCCAGGGCATGTTGGTCACCACCCTCCCCTGGGCGTTGCGGTAGTAGGTCTCCATGCCGGGGTGGCTCCACACCCTCGTGGTGTGTGCCTGGTCGAGCCGGCGGTTGTAGTCGTCGTGGACGTCCGGCTTGCACTCGACCACGCCGATGCCCTCCTCCAGCATCTTGCGCACCAGGTCGACGATGTACCGGGTCTGGGCCTCGGCGATGAACATGTAACTGCCGCCATGCCCGGAGTTGGTGTTCGGCCCGTACATGAAGAACAGGTTCGGGAAGCCCGGCGTGGTCAGCCCGAGGTAGGCGGTGGCATCGTCCTCGCCCCACACGTCCCGCAGGCGGATCCCGCCGCGGCCCCTGATCTCCATGGGGTAGAGCAGGCGCTGCGCCTCGAACCCGGTGCACAGGACCACGACGTCCGCCTCGCGCTCGTGGCCGAAGGCCGTCCGGACGCCGGTCGGGGTGACCGCGACGACCGGCTCGGCGACGAGCTCCACGTGGGGCTGGAGCAGGGCGGCGTACCAGCCGTTGTCCATGAGCATGCGCTTGCCGAAGGGCGGGTAGCCAGGCAACGCCTTCTCCACCAGGTCCTCCCGACCCTCCAACTGCTCGGTGAGGTACCGCGTGTAGAACCGCCGGTGGCCGTCGTTCTCGGCGTTGAGGGAGCGCTCGGGGTCGGTCCACTGCGGGTCCATCTCCAGCGAAGCGTGGACCTTGTCGTTGAAGGTCCACGCGAGCCGGAACCGGTACCACTGGTGGTAGAAGGGCACGGTGTCCATGAGGTAATGCACCGCTTTGCCGACTGGCCGAAAGTAGTTCTCGGCGGGGGCGGCCCACTGCGGGGATCGCTGGAACACCGTCAGCTGGGCGACGCGGTCGACCACGGCGGGCACGATCTGCATGGAGCTCGCCCCCGTACCGACGACCGCTACGCGCTTGCCGGTCACGTCCAGGTCGTCCGGCCAGCACGCCGAGTGGAAGATCGGACCCTGGAACTCGTCCATGCCCGGCAGGTGGGGGACCTTCGGCCGGCTCAACAGGCCGACGGCGGTGATGACCACGTCGGCCGTCATCCGCCCCTCGGCCCCGTCCGGTCCGCGGAAGGTGAGCGTCCATGTCCGGGTCACCTCGTCGTACTCCGCAGAGCTGACCTCGGTGCGGAACCGGACGCTGCGCAGGAGGTCGAAGTGCTCCGCCATGTCCTGGATGTAGGCGACGACCTCGTCGCGCTTGCCGAAGTGCGTCGACCAGCGGTGAGGGAAGAACGACCAGGAGTACAAGTAGCTGGGGGTGTCCACTCCGGCTCCGGGGTAGTGGTTCTCGAACCACGTGCCTCCTACCTGCGTGTTCTTCTCGAGCAGCACGGGGTCGAGCCCCAGCTCCCGCAGTCGGAGGGCAGCGGTGAGGCCGGAGACGCCAGCACCGATGATGACGACGGACAGCTCCCGCCCCGCCGTCCTGGGTCTGCCGTTGTCCTCGTTGCCGGCCCGGTCCAGGCCCATCTCGCCGCTCATGAGGCGCGCGTACTCGTCCGGCACAGGCTCGCCCATGCAGATGCTCGTCATCCGCACGAGCAGTTCCTGGGACGGTGCGGGGACGGCCATGGGGCGGCCCTCGTGCCAGGCCTTGAGTGCCGCTAGCGCTTCGTCCCGGAGCACGTCCTGGATCTCGGGCGGCAGGCCGGCCGAGTCGTTGTCGGTCAGGCCCTTGGTGAGGGAGGGATGGAAGGGCTCCTCCAGCCAGCGCTGCTCGCCGGTGAGGTGGTAGAGCACCATGAGCAGGGTCGGCAAATTCGCCTCCTGCAACGCCTCCCGGGTGCGCGCTTCGTCGAACGGATCCTCGGGTGCAGGGGTCAGCGGACGGGTCACAGGTGCCTCCCAGGGCAGAGCAGTGTCGACGGGCAGGGGCGCGACGGGTACGGGGCGGACATGCTCGGTGTGCTGCCACCGCGGAGATTCATGCGGCGTCCAGGTGGTGGTGCAGGAACGTCGCAGCGCTGTCCAGGCCGGGACCGCAGCTCGGGTGGAACGGCATCTGCAGGAAGGAGTGCGGGGCGCCCGCTGCGAGATACAACTCGTGCGGGCGTCCCGCCCGCGCCAACTCCGACGCCAGCGCCTCGCTCTCCGCAAGGAGCGGATCGTCGGTGCCGACGCCCAGCCAGCAAGGCGGCAGCTGCGACGCCGCGTGCAGCGGGCTGAGGCGAGGGTCCTCCGCCAGGCCGGCGAGCGACTCCGCAAGCACGTACTGCTGGGCGTCGGCCCGCTCGCCCCCCAGAAGAGGGGCGAGCACGGGGAGGGCGGTGTGGAAGTCGTAGATGCCGTACAGCAGCGCGGCGGCGCGCACCGGGGCCGCGCGTCCCTCGGCCGAGACCGCGACCGCGGCAGCCAGGTTGGCGCCGGCGGAGTCACCCACGACGGCGAGCTGTCCGGCGTCGCCCCCGTAGTGTCCGGCGCTGTCGAGGACCCATCCGAGAGCGCGCACGCAGCCGTCGTAGCCGGCGGGGAAGCGACGCCGGGGGGCCCGGGGGTAGTCGACGCTGACCGTGAGGAAGCCCCGAGCGGCGAACTCACGTGCCAGCCGGTCGTGAGTGGCCGGACTGCCCCCGACCCAGGCGCCGCCGTGCAGGAAGAGCAAGACCGGGCTCGGGCTGGCGTGCGGCAGGTGCACATCGACCGTGAGCCTCCAGCCGTTCAGGTCCCCGACGTGGACGCCCCGCTCCACCTGCACGTCCGGCCCGCCCGCGTTGAGCAGGGCGTCGTGCCGGGCCAGCAAGGCCAGTGGGGACTCATCGGCGGACGTGCGAAAGCTACGCATGAACGCCAGGAGGTCAGCCGGTCCCTCGTCCACCTGCAGGCTCCGTCCCTGGCGTCGACCGATCGATCGATCTACCGGTGGGGGGAGCATCACTGCGGTCGTGTTTCCTGTCAAGCGTCACGGCGCCGCGGGAGTCGACGTGATGCGGCAACGCCGTGCCTGGCGCAAGGGTGGCGGTCGTCCGCGGAAGGGGTGGGCCCGCGGGACATGCCCTCGTCCAGCCCGGCCGGGCTCAGCCCAGCTCCGCCAGGTGGCCCGGCCAGCCGGCGGCGAAGCCGGGGTGCAGCACCCGGGCCGCGACGTCCTGCAGCGGCACCCACTCCAGGGCGATGCTCTCCCCGTCGTGCGGGTGCACCGGCAGGGTGGACGTGGCGCGGGCGAGGACCGTCGTGTAGGCCCAGCCGCCGTGGTCGTCGATGATCTCGCGCTCGACGACGAGGTCAGCGGCGCCGAGCCCGGTCTCCTCGGCCGCCTCGCGCAGCGCGGCCTGCCGGGCGGTCTCCCCGGGCCCGCGGGCTCCGCCCGGGATGCCCCAGGTGTCGCCGTGGTGGCTCCACGCGGCCCGGTGCTGCAGCAGCACGAGCGGGCCGGGGGCGAGCACCAGCAGGCCGGCGGCGCCGTACAGGCCCCAGTGCCGGTGGCCCAGGGCGCACTGGGTCCAGCCGTCGCCGGGCCGCACTACCGCCCACCGGGCAGGTCGAGGCGCTCCGCGGGCAGGCGGGGTTGTTTCCGGGCCGGCCGGTCCGTCGCTCGGGTGCGTCGCACCCCCCGATGCTGCCTCACCGGCCGCCGGCGCGCCGCCTGCCGCACGTGGACCACGACGCCGGTGGTCGACAACCGGCACGCCTCGTCGTACAGTGTTTGAGACATCAACTACCTGGGAGCGACATGGGCATCCACCGGCTCAACCACGCCGTGCTGTACGTACGTGACACGGCCCGCAGCGTCGCCTTCTACTCGGACGTGCTGGGCTTCCGGGTCAAGGCCGAGCTCCCCGGCGGCGCCGGTGCCTTCCTGCAGGCCCCCGGGTCCACCAACGACCACGACCTCGGCCTGTTCGCCATGGGCGACGGCGCCGGCGATGCCACCGCCGGCCGCTCGACCGTCGGGCTCTACCACCTGGCGTGGGAGGTGGACACGCTCGCCGACCTCGAGGAGCACGCCGGGCGGCTTGCTGCGGCGGACGCGCTGGTCGGCGCCTCCGACCATGGGACGACCAAGAGCCTGTACGCGCGCGACCCGGACGGGCTGGAGTTCGAGGTGGTGTGGATCCTGCCGGCCCACCTCGTCACCGAGGCGGACACGGCGGCGGCGCTCGGCCGGCCGCGACCGCTCGACCTCGGCCGCGAGAAGGAGCGCTTCGGCGCCGACACCCGCGGCGGGCTCGGCGTCTCGGTCCCGCTCGGGGTGGGGGTCTAGCCGGGGCTGGCGGCCGCCAGACGGGGCGTGCAGCAGGGAGCCGCGAGGGCGACCGCGACCGGTAGGGCGACCGCGGGCGGCGTAGACGTTCGGCATGGCGGCAACGCTGCACGGCCCGCGTGACGAAGCGGTCTCGCGCAGGTGACCAACGGGTCTATCCGAGGTGCGACACGGTCCGGCCCTGGAATCGTCGTCTCCTGCGCACGTGCGGCAGCTGTCCTGCTGGGCATGGCCCGGGCATGTCCGCACCCACCATCGCGTCCCGCGCCGCTGCGGCCCGACTGCGCCGCCGGGCGACCCCCGCGCAGGCCGCCGTCGCCCCCACCAAGGACCCCTGCCCGACCTGCGGCGCCGAGCTGGGCCGACCGCACGGAGCCAGCCGCCGGCTGGTGGTGTTCACCAGCGACCGCGGCGTGTTCCGCTGGCAGTGCCCGGACTGCCGTGGCGCGTGGAACGAGGCCGCCTCCACGCAGGCCGGGTCGACCACCCGCAGCGCGTCCCAGTCGGCCTGACCCCGCCCCGCCTGAAAGGTCCCTGTCGTTGACGGCCGGATATCTACGACCGTTCATGGGAGTCTGAGTTCGTGCTCATCGACCTCGTGCTCGCGGGCGACGGCGCGTACTGGCGCAAGCGCGTCGAGCTCTCCGCCACCCCCCCGCGGGGGGAGACGCTGGTTCTGGTCACCGGCCCCGAGGTCGTCGGCGTGGTCGTCGGCTGCGCGACGCCGGTCGACGGCGACGGTACGGTCGCCTCGGTGCTCCTGCGGGCCTCGACGTCCCTGGCGCGCCCCGAGCCCCGCGACGGGCTGCGCCGGGAGGGCTGGCGGCCGCTGCTGTGAACGGGTCCGCGTACCCGTCGCCGTGTTCGTCCCGCGTCGGCGGTGCTGCCGGGACCGGACCGGTGTCCGGCCTGAGAGGTTCGTCGCCCTCCGCATGGGCCGGGGCAGAGCGGGGCACGGCGTCACCGTGGGACACGACGCCGCAGAACCGGTCGCGGACCGGCTGACCGTCCCCAGCCTGCCCGCCAGCATCGCCAGGGTGCGCCGCTTCGCCGTCCGCGCCTGCCGGGCGAGCGGGTTCGGCGAGCTGTGCGACTCCGTCGCCCTGCTGGTCAGCGAGGTCGCGACCAACGCGCTCGTGCACGGCACTGGCGACGTCCAGGTGCGGGTCACGACGCGCGGCGGGCTGCTCCGGATCGAGGTCACCGATGACAGCCCGCGGATGCCGGTGCCCCGGGCTGCCGGGTTGCTGGAGGAGGGCGGCCGGGGCCTCGCCCTCGTCGAGTCGCTCGCCGACGACTGGGGTGTTCAGCGGCAGGGCAACGGGAAGATCGTCTGGTTCGAGCTGTCCGCCTGACCCTGACCCGGCCATCGGCGGTGTCCGAAGCAGCTACGTCGTGGCCGGGCCCACGGGACCCGGGTGCCCGAGCAGGAACCAGACCTCCTTGCCCGCGTGTCCTTCGACCTCCTGCTCGACACCCCAGCGTGCGCTGAGCGCGTCGAGCAGGACGAAACCCCGACCGTTCTCGGCGTCCTGTGCCGGGCTGCGGGGCACGGGCTGGGCCCGCGAGCCGTCGCGGACGCGGACGTGCAGCCTGCGGCCGTCGCAGTCCACGGCGAGCACGATCGGCGGCCCACCGTGGCATACGGCGTTGGTCACCAGCTCGCTGACCAGTAGCGTCGCGTCCTCGAGCAGGTCGGCGACGTGCGCGCTGCACCCGGCGACCTGCAGCCAGGCCCGCGCCGCGGCCGGTGAGGTCTCGCCCAGGGGAAGCAGCAGCTCCTGGCGGACCGTGCGCTCACACATCGGTTCCCCTCGCTGCCGGAGCCTACGAGGCCGGGCCCCTCAGCGAGGGGTTACCCCAGCGCCTCGCGCAGGAACCCGGCGACCTGCTCCTGTGCCGGCCGGGCCGAGCCCATGACCGCGGTCATCCGGAAGAAGCCGTGCACCTGTCCGTCGTAGGACAGCCGCCGCATCGGGCGGCCGGTGTCCTCGATCGCGTCGGCGAGCGCCAGGCCCTCGTCGCGCAGGGGGTCGTAGCCGGCGGTGAGCACCAGGGTCGGCGGCAGGGTGCCGAGGTCGGCGTCGAGCAGGCTCACCGGCTCGCCGGGCCGATCCGCGGGCAGGTACTGCTGCCAGTACCACCGCATCGTGGCGGTCGTCAGGCCGTACCCGGTCGCGTTCTCGGAGGCGGACGGCCTGGCGAGGTCGGGGGCGACGACGGGGTAGACGAGCGCAAGCCCGGCCACCGGCCGGGCGGTCAAGGTCACGGCGAGGGTGGCGAGGTAGGCGCCGGCGCTGTCGCCGGCGAGCGCGACCGGCCCCTCGACGGCGTCGAGCACGGCCGCGACCTGGCCGACCTGGTGGGGATGGCGGGCCTGCGGGGCGAGGTCGTAGCCCACCGACACCACGAGCGCTCCCGACAGCACGGCGAGCGCCCGGCACAGCGGGTCGTACGTCGCGAGGGTGCCCACCACCCAGCCGCCGCCGTGGACGTAGACGACGGTGCCGCGGGCCCCCTCGGGCCGGAAAGTGCGCACGGGCACCCCGCCGAGCGCGCCGTCGCCGACCTCGGCGACCGGCTCACCAGGGCCGGACAGCGCGGCCGCGGTCGCCTCGTGCCCGGCCCGGGCCTGCTCCGGGGTGCCCTCCTCCAGCGGGGGGAGCGGGCCCAGTGCGCGCAGCCGCTCGAGGTAGGACGCGGCATCGGGGTCGAGCACGGTGGCCTCCAGCGCCTCTCGGGCGCCCAGTGTGCCCCCGGCGACCGGCGACCGGCCGGCCGGCCGGCCTACCGCAGCCGCAGCCGCGGCCCGGCCTCGGGCTCCAGTCCCTGCGCCGGGGGGACGCCGGGTCGGCCCCGCTCCTGCCGCCACGCGCCGAACGTCGCGGCGCAGACCGCGAGCCAGGCGAGCCCGAGCAGGTAGCCGCCGACCACGTCCGAGACGTAGTGCACACCCAGCACCACCCGGGAGAAGCCGACGAGCAGCACCCAACCGACCGCCGCCGCGACGGCCAGCCGCCGCCGGTCGGCGGGCACTGCCGGCAGCAGGACGAGCAGCAGCACGCCGCAGGCGACGACCGCGCCCTGCGCGTGGCCGCTGGGGAAGGAGCTGTACGACGCGTGCGCGACGGGGTCGGGCAGCACCGGCCGACTCCGGTCGACCACGGTCTTCACCGCCATGTTGAGCAGCGAGCCGCCCGCGACGGTGACGACAACGAACAGCGCGAGCCGTCGCAGGCCCCGGCGCACCAGCCAGACCGCGAGGACCGCGAAGGCGACCGCGTACACCGCAAACGTGCCGACGATGCTCACCGCCTTCATGGCGAGCACGAGCCACGGCGCCGACAGCGCGATGCCGTGCAACCCGTCCCGGGCGCCGTCGTCGAGCAGCAGGAGCGGGCGCCAGCGGTCCTGCACGAGCAGCAGGAGCAGGCCGAACGGCACGGCGACGAGCAGCAGCGCCAGCCCGCCGAGCAGCGTGCGGGCGCCGAACCGGCCGGCGCGCGCCTTCCCGGCTGCCTGTCCTGCGGTCACCCCTTCGGGGTTCCCTTCTGCGGACGAGGCACGCGAGCGCCGTCCCCCTGCAGGCAATCCGCGGCCGCGGGCGAAGAGACGGGGCAGGTCCAGCCGGACCGGAGCGGGCGCTCACCGACGTCTGTTCACCTGCTGTTCACCAAGCTGGAGGACGCTCTCCCGGCAGGTCCGGCTCGTCACCGCCGACGTACCAGGAGGGGCTGGCATGACGCTCCACACGACCGCGAGTGACGAAGCGCGACAGTTGGCGTCGGTACGGGCGGCGCTCGTCCACGAGTTCGGTGACCGCGTGCCGGCGCACGCGGTGCAGGCGCGCCTCGCCGCGACGGTCGAGCGGTTCGACGGAGCGCCGATCCGGACCTTCGTACCCGTCCTCGCGCAGCGCCGGGTCCGCCTGGAGCTGCGCCACGACCTCGCCTCGGCCTAGCCGGGCACCCCCCGTCAGGGCGGGCCGGTGACCGGCGAGCGGCGAGCGGCTTTCATGGCGGGGTGCAGTGCCTTCTCCCCGTCGTTGACCCCGAGCCCGAGCTCGAGCACCTGTACGCGACGCCCGGTAGTCCGGCCGTCCGGATCGGGATGGTCAGCAGTGTGGACGGAAGCGCGGCACTGGACGGGCTGTCCCAGGAGCTCTCCGGCCCGCCCGACCGCCTCGTCTTCTCTCTGCTGCGCAGCCTGACCGACGTCGTCCTCGTCGGCGGCCGGACCGCCCGAGCCGAGGGCTACCGGCCGGTGCGCGTCACCGCGGAGCGACAGCGCGACCGACTCGCTCGCGGACAACGGGCCACGCCGCTCGTCGCGGTCGTCACCCGAGGGCCGGGGCTTCCCCCCGGCTCGCCGCTGCTCGCCGAGGGAGCCGGCACGCTGCTGCTGACGACCGCCGCGGGCGCCCGCGCCGCCCCGGAGGGGCTGACGGCTGTCGTCGCGGGGCGGGACGACGTCGACCTGCGCGCCGCCCTCGCCGAGCTGCGGGCCCGCGGCCTGGCCCAGGTGCTCTGCGAGGGCGGCCCGGCGCTGGCCGGTGCCCTCGTAGCGGCCGGCCTCGCCGACGAGTTGTGTCTCACGACGAGTCCGCTGCTCGCCGGCGGGCGGGGGCCGCGGCTGCTCGACGTCGCCGCCGAGCTGCGCCGCCGGGTGCGCCTGCAGCACCTGCTGCACGAGGACGGTCACCTGCTGGCGCGCTGGACCCTCGAGCGGTGACTCGCACCGCCGCAGGGCCGCGAGCTCGCGCTCCGGAGAGCTTGACGTTCGGGACGAGGCCGTACCTGACGATCGCGGCGATGAACGCTCCGCTGCACACGGCGCCGGGACCGGTCTCGTCGGAGCCGACGAAACGCCGGCGTCCCGGTAGCAGGAGCGCCTGGGCATGCCCGCTGCCCCGACCGACCGCTGGCCGGCCGGCTCGACCGCCGGGGCCGCCCCCCGGATGCTCTAGGGTCGGCCGCCATGGACGAGGCGAGGGCGCGGCCGGTCGTCGACGTCGAACGGGCGGCCGCCGCCGTCCACGAGCTGCTGCTCGCCCTCGGCGAGGACCCGGCCGCCGAGCCTCTCGTACGCACCCCGGAGCGCGTCGCCCGGTCCTTCGCCGAGCTGCTCACGCCCGCGCCGTTCGACCTGACGACCTTCCCCAACGACGAGGGCTATGACGAGCTCGTCCTCGTCCGTGACATCCCTTTCCACAGCCTGTGCGAGCACCATCTGCTGCCGTTCGTCGGTGTCGCGCACGTCGCGTACCTCCCGGACCGCCGCATCCTCGGGCTGTCCAAGCTCGCCCGCGTCGTCGAGCGGTACAGCCGCCGGCTGCAGGTGCAGGAGCGGATGACCCAGCAGATCGCCGACTGGCTGCGCGACGAGCTGGTGCCGCGCGGGGTCGGGGTCGTCCTCGAGGCCGAGCACATGTGCATGCGCCTGCGGGGGGCGAAGGTCACCGGCACCCGCACCGTTACCTCGGCGCTGCGGGGGCGGCTGCGGGACGATCCGCGCACCCGCGGCGAGTTCCTGGCCCTCGTACGCGCGTCCTGAGGTCCAGCCGGACTCCGCCGCCAACGGCCGGCCGTCACGCACCGGGGGCTGCGGCTCCCACGCCGACGAGCCGCAGCACCGCAGCGTCCCGGCGGGTGATCTCGGCGCCCGGCCGGCCGGAGCGGGCCGCGGCGAGCACCGTGCGGTCGGGCCGCAGCAGCACCGCCGAGGAGCGGCCCAGCCATGCCCGCAGCGGTCCGGCCGGCCCGTCGAGGACGAACAGCGGGGCCCCGAGGGCGCCGGCGAGGCGGTGCAGCGCGGGGTCGGGGGCGACCCGGGTGAGCACCGCGAAGCCGTCGCCCACCGCCTCGTCGAGCAGCAGCCGCCGCCCGTCGACGGTCACCGCCGGCTGCGGGGCGAGCGTGCCGGGTCGGGGCCGACCGCGCCGGCGGGGCACCAGTGGCCCGTGTAGCGCCGGCGAGCCGGTGTCGAGCACCCGCGCCGTCGAGCCGGGCAGCGCGCACACCGCCCGCAGCGCCCGCCGGCGCAACCCGGCCGCCCGGTCCTGCCCGCCGGTCATCGCCCAGCCGGCGGTTCGGGCGAGCCGGATCTGGCTGCGTACGTGCGGGCGGCGCTCACCCTGGTAGCTGTCCAGCAGGGCCTCGGGCGCCGCCCCCTGCAGCACCCTGGCGAGCTTCCAGCTCAGGTTGGCCGCGTCGCGCAGGCCGGCGCCGAGCCCCTGCCCGACGAACGGCGGGGTGAGGTGCGCGGCGTCGCCGAGCAGGAACACCCGGCCGGCCCGCCAGCGTCCGGCGAGCCGGGCCCGGAAGACGTACACCGCGCTACGCAGCACCTCGACCTCCGCGCCGCCGGTCCACGGCAGCAGCAGACCCCGGAGAACCTCGGGGGCCGCGAGCGCGTCCGCGCTCTCCCCCGGCCGCAGCGCGAACTCCCACCGGTAGCGGTCCTTTCCGACCCGCAGGTAGGTCGCCGCCCGGTGCGGGTCGCAGACCTGCTGGACGCCGTCCCAGGTCTGCAGCGGCGTCGGGCAGCGGGCGTCGATGACCAGCCACGGCTCCTCGAAGCCCAGGTCCTGCCAACGTCCGCCGACGGCCTGCCGGACGACGCTGCCCGCGCCGTCGCAGCCGAGCACCGCGGCGGCGTCGAGGACCCCGCCGCCGCGAAGGTGCAGGCGGGGCGGCCGGCCGGGGGGCACGTCCACGGCCAGCACGTCCACGCCGGTGCGCAGCTCGACGAGCGGGCACCGCGCGAGCTCCTCGCGCAGCAGCGCCTCGAGGTCGGGCTGGTCGAACAGGTTGGCCTGCGGGTGACCGTGCCGTGCCGCACCGGGGCTGCGGGCGAACTCCGCGAGCACCCGGTGGTCGGGGTCGAGCAGCCGCAGCCCGAGGGCCGCCCGGCTGACAGCGGCCAGCCGCACGCCGGCGGCCTGCAGCACCCTCGCCACCTCGTCGTCGGCGTGCACCGCCCGGGGCAGCGGCCACGGGGCGGGGTGTCGCTCCAGCACGACGACCGAAACGTCACGGCGGGCGAGCAGCAGGGCCGCAGCCATCCCGGTCGGCCCGGCGCCCACGACGGCGACCGGCAGGGGGTGGAGCACCCGCACATCCCACCTCAGGTTCGAGCGTCCCGCTCGCAACCCTGTCGACGCATGACCGATGTCGCCAGCGCCGACGACGGCATGCGAGAGTCGCCGGCATGATCGTGGTGTGCGGCGAGGCGCTCATCGACCTCGTGCCGCTCGGCGCCGGTGCGGGGAGCTACACCGCCCGGCCCGGCGGCAGCCCGGCCAACGTGGCCGTCGGCCTGGGCCGGCTCGACGTCCCCGTCGCGCTGCTGTCGCGGCTGTCCTGCGACGCCCTCGGGCGCCGACTCGTCGCGCACGTCCATGCCGCGCACGTCGACACCTCGCTGACGATCGTGGCACCGGAGCCGACGACCCTCGCGGTGGTCACGCTCGACGCCGCCGGCAAGGCGGAGTACGGGTTCTACGTCGACGGTGCGGCGGACGGCGGCTGGCGGGCGCAGGACCTCCCCGCGGCCCTGCCGGACGGCGCCGCGCTGCACGTCAGCGGCTCGCTCGCGCTCGGCGTGCCGGCCATGGGCGAGACGATCGAGGTGCTGCTGCGGCGCGAGCGCGGCCGCCGCGTCCTCGCCCTCGACCCCAACGTCCGCCCGCAGCTGGCCCGCGACGAGGCCGCCCTGCGCGCCCGCCTGGACGTCTGGCTCGGCCTGGTCGACCTCGTCAAGGTGAGCGCGGACGACCTGGCGTGGTTCGCGCCCGGCGAGTCGGTGGAGGACGTCGCCGCCGGCTGGCGGTCCCGCGGGCCGGCGCTCGTCGTGGTGACCCGCGGCGAGGACGGCGTGCACGCGCACGGCCCCGGCGGCACGGTCGACCTGGCCGGTCTCCCGGTCGACGTCGTCGACACCGTCGGGGCCGGTGACGCCTTCATGGCCGGGCTGCTGTGCGCGCTCGACGAGGCCGGGGACCTGACCGCCGACCGCCTCCCGGCGCTCACCCCGCAGGCCCTGCAGGCCGCCCTGGGGTTCGCCCAGGACGTCGCCGCCGAGACCTGCCGACGGGTCGGCGCCGACCCGCCGTGGCGGGCCGAGCTCGCGCACCGCTGACGGCGCGGCAGGAGGCCGCCGGGCACCCGAGCCGGCCGTAGGACCGCACCGGGCAGCCGACATCATGGGCACCCGCCCCCGTCCTCGAGGAGCACCCGTGGCCGTCCACGACCGGGCAGGCACGCCCGCGCAGCCCGACGACCTCGTCGACGTGGCCAGGCTCGTCACCGCCTACTACATCGAGCACCCCGACCCAGCCGACCCCGGTCAGCGGGTCGCCTTCGGCACGTCCGGCCACCGCGGCTCGTCGCTGCACGCGGCCTTCAACGACGACCACATCGCGGCGACGAGCCAGGCGATCGCCGACCACCGCAGGGCTGCCGGGGTCGACGGCCCGTTGCTGCTCGCCAAGGACACCCATGCGCTGTCCGAGCCGGCGTGGGCGACCGCGCTGGAGGTCTTCGCCGCCAACGGCGTGACCGTGCTCGTCGACAGCCGCGACCGCTACACCCCGACGCCGGCCCTGTCGCACGCCGTCCTGACGTACAACCGGGGCCGGAGCAGCGGCCTGGCCGACGGCGTCGTCATCACGCCCTCGCACAACCCGCCCGCCGACGGCGGCTTCAAGTACAACCCGCCGGACGGCGGACCTGCCGGCAGCAACATCACCGGGGCCGTGCAGGACGCCGCCAACGGCCACCTGCGCGACGGGCTCACCCGCGTACGCCGGATTCCGCTCGCCCGCGCCCGCGCCGCCGACACCACGGCGACGTACGACTTCCTGGGCTCCTACGTCGACGACCTCCCGTCGGTGCTGGACCTCGACGCCGTCCGCGACGCCGGCGTACGGATCGGTGCCGACCCGCTCGGTGGCGCCAGCGTCGACTACTGGGGCGAGATCGCCGAGCGGCACCGGCTCGACCTCACCGTCGTCAATCCGCTCGTCGACCCGACCTGGCGCTTCATGACGCTCGACTGGGACGGCAAGATCCGGATGGACTGCTCCTCGCCGTACGCGATGGCCTCGCTGATCGCGAACAAGGACGACTACCAGGTCGCGACCGGCAACGACGCCGACGCCGACCGGCACGGCATCGTCACCCCCGACGCGGGCCTGCTGGCCCCCAACGCCTACCTCGCGGTCGCCATCGAGCACCTGCTGGCCACCCGCACCGGCTGGCCCGCCGCGGCGGCGATCGGCAAGACGCTGGTGAGCTCCTCGCTCATCGACCGGGTCGTGGCGGGCCTGGGCCGGCATCTGCTCGAGGTGCCGGTGGGGTTCAAGTGGTTCGTGCCCGGGCTGCTCGACGGGTCGGTGGCGTTCGGCGGCGAGGAGTCGGCAGGGGCGTCGTTCCTGCGCAAGGACGGCACGGTCTGGACCACCGACAAGGACGGCATCCTGCTGTGCCTGCTCGCCGCGGAGATCACCGCGGTGACCGGCAGCTCGCCGGGTGAGCGCTACGCCGCCCTGACCGGGCGGTTCGGCGAGCCGGCGTACGCCCGGGTCGACGCGCCCGCCACCCGCGAGCAGAAGGCGGCGCTGGCGCGGCTGTCACCGGAGCAGGTGGCCGCCAGCGAGCTGGCGGGCGAGGTGATCACGGCCACGCTCACCGCCGCGCCGGGCAACGGCGCCGCGCTCGGCGGGCTCAAGGTGACCACCGAGAACGGCTGGTTCGCCGCCCGGCCGTCCGGCACCGAGGACGTCTACAAGATCTACGCCGAGAGCTTCCGGGGCCCCGACCACCTCGCCCGGATCCAGGAGGAGGCGAGGGCGATCGTCGGCAGCGTGCTGTAGCCGCGCCGACCGACTAACGGCCCCGGCGGTAGCGCTCGACGAGGGCGTTGGTCGAGCTGTCGTGCCCGAGCGGGTCGTTCGAGGTCAGCTCGGGCACGATCCGCTGCGCCAGCGCCTTGCCGAGCTCGACGCCCCACTGGTCGAAGCTGTTGATGCCCCAGATCGCGCCCTGGGTGAAGACCTTGTGCTCGTACATCGCGACGAGCTGGCCGAGGGTCGACGGGGTCAGCTCCGCCACCACGATCGAGTTGGTCGGCCGGTTGCCGGGGAACGTCCGGTGCGGCACCAGCTCGGTGGCGGCGCCCTCCGCTGCCACCTCGTCGGCGGTCTTGCCGAAGGCCAGCGCCTCGGTCTGGGCGAGGAAGTTCGCGAACAGCAGGTCCTGGTGCTCGCCGACCCGCTGGGCCGGCCGGATCACCCCGAGGAAGTCGGCGGGGATGAGCTTGGTGCCCTGGTGGATGAGCTGGTAGAAGGCGTGCTGGCCGTTGGTGCCGGGCTGCCCCCAGACGACCGGGCCGGTCTGCACGGCGACCGGCTGGCCGTCCCGGCCGACGCGCTTGCCGTTGCTCTCCATGTCCAGCTGCTGCAGATATGCCGGCAGCTTCTCGAGGTACTGGCTGTAGGGCAGCACGGCGACCGTCTCGGCGCCGAAGAAGTCGTCGTACCACAGCCCGATCAGGGCGAGCAGCACCGGCAGGTTGGCCTCCAGCGGCGCGGTGCGGAAGTGCTCGTCCAAGGCGTGGAAGCCCGCGAGCATCTCGCCGAACCGGTCCGGCCCGATGGCCACCATGACCGCCAGCCCGACCGCGGAGGTGAAGGAATAGCGGCCGCCGACCCAGTCCCAGAAGCCGAACATGTTGTCGGTGTCGATCCCGAACTCCGCGACCTTCGCGGCGTTCGTCGACACCGCGACGAAGTGCTTCGCGACGTCGAGGTCGGCCCCGAGCCAGCTGCGCGCGGTCGTCGCGTTCGCCAGCGTCTCCTGCGTGGCGAACGTCTTGGACACCACGATGAACAGCGTCTCGGCCGGGTCGAGGTCGCGGGTCGCCTCCGCGATGTCGGTGCCGTCGACGTTGCTCACGAACCGTACGGTCAGGTCACGGTCGCTGAACGCCCGCAGCGCCTGATAGGCCATGCTCGGCCCCAGGTCGGACCCCCCGATGCCGATGTTGACGACGTTGCGGATCCGCCGGCCGGTCGTCCCGGTCCACGCGCCGGAGCGCACCCGCTCGGCGAAGTCGGCCATCCGCGCCAGCACGCCGTGGACCTCGGCGACGACCTCGCTGCCGTCGACGACCAGCTGCTCACCCCGGGGCTTGCGCAGGGCGACGTGCAGGACGGCGCGGTCCTCGGTGGAGTTGAGGTGCTCGCCGGCGAACATCGCGTCGATCCGCTCGCGCAGCCCGGCCCGCTCGGCGAGCGCCACGAGCAGCCGCAGGGTGTCGTCGGTGAGGCGGTTCTTGGAGTAGTCGAGGTGGACGTCGACACCGTCCACGGTCAGCCGGCTGCCCCGGTCGGGGTCGTCGTCGAACAGCGTCCGCAGGTGCACCTCGCGCACCTGCTCGTAGTGCTCGGCCAGGGCCTTCCACTCGTCGGTCTCGTGGATCCGCACACCGCACCTCCGCGCTCCGCTGCCCTGGCCGGTCCCGCTTCCCTGGCCGGGTCCCGGCGCGAACCTAACGGTCGGCGCCGGGACCGATGCTCAGCGGGCGCTCCAGCCGCCGTCGACCGTCCACGACGCGCCGTTGACGCACGCCGCCGCGTCCGAGCACAGGAACGCGACGACCTCGGCCACCTCGTCGGGCTCGACGAGCCGCTTGACGGCCGAGGCGGCCAGCATGACGGTGCCGACGACCTCGTCCTCACCGATGCCGTGGACCTTCGCCTGCGCCGCGATCTGCCCCTCCACCAGCGGGGTGCGGACGTAGCCGGGGCAGATCGTGTTGGAGGTCACGCCGCGCCCGCCGCCCTCGAGCGCCACGACCTTGCTCATCCCCTCCAGGCCGTGCTTCGCGGCGACGTACGCGACCTTGTTCGGCGACGCCCGGATCCCGTGCACGGAGGACATGTTGACCACCCGGCCCCAGCCCTGGGCGTACATGTGCGGCAGCGCCGCCCGCACCAGCCGGAACGGCGCCTCGAGCATCACGGCGAGGATGAGCGCGAACCGCTCCGGCGGGAAGTCCTCCAGCGGCGAGACGTGCTGCAGGCCGGCGTTGTTGACGAGCACGTCGGCGTCGGCCGCCGCCGCGCAGACCCGGTCCAGGTCGTCCGGGCGCGACAGGTCGGCGACGACGGCGCTGCCGCCGAGCTCGCCGGCGAGCGCCTTGGCCGCCTGCTCCTGCAGGTCGACGACGACGACCTCGGCGCCGGCCGCGGCGAGCCGCCGGGCGCAGGCCGCGCCGATACCGCTCGCGGCGCCGGTGACGACGGCGCGACGACCCGCCAGCGGGAGCGGGCCGGCGGTCGGGAGTGGGCCAGGGGTGGGGAGCGGGCCGGTCATGAGGATCCTCCGCGTCGGGCAGGCTGGGCGCTTGGTGCCTCCACCATGCCCGAGTGCTGCGCGACCGGACAACCCGCCACCTACGCCTCACGTCGCGAAGCCCGGACGTAGGACGTCGGCGCCGCTCACGAGGTGGCGTCGAGTGCGCTTCGTGACACGACCCCGGTCAGGCCCGGCGGCCGGCATCGGCGACGAGCGCCGCCCAGTGCGCCTGGGCCTCGGCGTGCCAGGCGTCGTGCCGGGCGTGGAACAGCGTCGCGGCCGCCGGCCCCGGCCAGGTCGCAGGCAGCAGCGGGGCGGGCAGCGCCGGGTCGAGGAACGGGAAGCGCCGCCACTGCTGCACCAGCTGCACCTGGGCCCGGAACGCCTCGGCCGGCCCGTCCACCGACGGGGACCGGAAGGCGTCGAGGAAGTCGGCGTAGTGCTGCTCGACCTCCTCGAGCCGCCAGGCGCCCGCGACGACGCGCTGCTGGTCGCCCACGGCGCCGTACCGCCCGGTGAAGGAGTACGCCTCGACGCCGAGCTCCTGGACCGTCGCAGCGACCTCCTTCTCCTTGTCGGTGTCGGGCGTGACCCACAGGCCGGGCAGCGGGCTGCCCAGGCCGGCCCACGCCAGGCGGGTGCGCAGCCGGTGCCGCAGCTGGCGCTGGGTCTCCGGGACACTCACGGCGAGCACCAGCCAGCGGCCGTCCCACTGCTCGACCTGCCGGCCGAAGCCGTAGATGCGCTCGGTCCCCTCGGCGAGCAGGCGGGTGCCGGCGGCGGTGAGGTGCCAGCGCACCCGGCGGCCGTCGCGTTCCGCGGTCAGCAGGTGCTCGGCGGCGGTACGGGACAGCGCCTGCCGGGCCGCCTTCTCCTCCACCCCGACCTCGGCGAGCGCGGCGACCAGCGCCCCGGTCCAGGCCGGCGCGTCGGCGGGTAGGACGAACTCGCCGAGCACGGTGAGCAGCAGCGACCGGGCGCTCGCCGGGCGGGCCCCGCGTTCTCGCCCGCCGGGCCCGGCCTCCACGAGCGGATTCCACCACAACCAGACGCACTACACACCCTTGACGCGCAAGGACGCAGCCGTAGTGTGTCCTGCGCCGCCACAGCCGACCGCGGGAGGCGCCGTGTCCGACCTGTTCAACGCCGGCCTGTACTTCCTCGACCGGCACGTCGAGGCGGGTGACGGCGACCGTACGGCCGTGCGCTGCGCGGGCACCAGCATGACGTACGCCGATCTGCGCGACCTGTCCGCCGCCTTCGCCCGCGGGCTGCGCGACCTGGGCACCCGCACCGGTGAACGGGTGCTGTTCGTGTGCTCCGACCGGATCGAGCTGCTCGCCGGGCTGCTCGGGGCGATGCGCACCGGCGCGGTCGCCGTCCCGGTGTCCACGATGCTGACCGGGCCCGAGCTCGCGAAGGTCGTCGCCGACTCCGGGGCGCGGGTGCTCGTGGTGTCGCAGGAGTTCACCGCCGCCGCCGCGCAGGCGGTCGCGGCCGCGACCGAGGTCGCCCACGTGGTCAGCGTCGGCGGCGGCGAGCTGGACCTGCCGGCCGGCGTGCAGGTGACGACCTGGGACGAGGTCGTCGCGGTCGGCGGCGACGCCGTCGCCGCCACAACCGCCGACACCCCCGCGCTGTGGCTCTACACCAGCGGCACGACCGGCACCCCGAAGGGGGCGATGCACCGGCACGAGAACCTGCGCGCGGTCTGCGAGACGTACGGCAGTCAGGTCCTGGGCATCACCCGCGACGACGTCTGCTTCTCCGTGGCCAAGCTGTTCTTCGCCTACGGCCTCGGCAACTCGGCGCTGTTCCCGCTCTGGGCGGGCGCGACGACGGTGCTCGAGCCGCGCCGGCCCTCCCCGCTGCTCGTCGCCGAGGTGGTGCGGGAGCACCGGCCGACGCTGCTGTTCTCCGGGCCGACGTTCTTCGCCGCGCTGCTCGCCGCCGACCTGCCGCCCGACACGTTCTCCTGCGTGCGGCTCGTCCCCAGCGCCGGCGAGGCGCTGCCAGCGACGCTGCAGCGCCGGTTCACCGACCGTTTCGGCGTCGAGATCCTGGACGGCATCGGCTCCACCGAGGCGCTGCACATCTTCCTGTCCAACGCCCCGGGCGCGGCGCGCCCCGGCACCTCGGGCACGCCGGTCCCCGGCTACGACATCTCGCTGCGCGACGACGACGGCCGGGAGGTCCCCGACGGGCAGCCGGGCGCCCTGTTCGTGCGCGGCGCCTCGATCGCCACCGGCTACTGGTGCCGCACGGAGGCGTCCCGGGCGGTCTTCCAGGGCGAGTGGCTGCGCACCGGCGACACCTACACGCGCTCGCCCGACGGCTTCTACACCTGCCTCGGGCGCTCCGGCGACCTGCTCAAGGCCGGCGGCATCTGGGTCTCGCCCGCCGAGGTCGAGGAGCGGCTCCTGCAGCACCCCGGCGTGGCGGAGGCCGCCGTCGTCGGCGTCCGCGACAGCGACGACCTCGACAAGCCGGTCGCCTGCGTCGTGCCCGCGCCCGGTGCGCACCTCGACCCCGACGAGCTCGTCGCCTGGTGCCGCGAGGGCCTCGCCGCCTTCAAGCGCCCCCGGTCGGTCCTCGTCCTGCCCGAGCTGCCCAAGACCGCGACCGGCAAGGTGCAGCGGTTCCGGCTGCGCGAGGACGCCCGGGCCGCCGCCGGGCAGATCCCGCCGCCGGCGCCGTCGGCACCCCTCAGCGCCCTGTAGCCCGGTGCCGGTCCCCCGGACGTGACCCGCCGATGACCCTCGACGGCCACTTCTTCGTCGACGCCCACGTGCACGTCCCCGTCCTGTCGAGCGTCTCGCCGGCCTGGGCCGACTGGGCCCGGCAGTTCGGCCGCGCCGGGGTGCTCGAGGACGTGTGGCGCCCCGACGGCACCCCCGACCCGGCGGCGCTGGCGGCGCGGTTCGCCGGCGACGGGGTGGACGTCGCGCTGCTGCTGTGCGAGTACAGCCCGAGGACCACCGGCTACCAGCACTTCGACGACCTGCTCCCGATCGTCGAGCACGACCCCGTACGGTTCCGGCCGGTCGCCAACGTCAACCCGCACCTGCATTTCCCGATCGCCAAGGAGCTGCGGCGCCAGCTCGACCACGGCGCCGCCGCACTGAAGATCCACCCGGTGCACGGCGGGTTCCGGGCCGACGACGCCGCGCTCTACCCCGCCTACGCCGTCCTCGCCGAGCGCGGCGTGCCGCTCGTCGTGCACTGCGGCACGAGCAGCTTCCCGGGGTCCACCAACGCCTACGCCGACCCGCAGCTGCTCGACGCCGTGCTGCGCGACTTCCCCGACCTCGACGTGGTGCTCGCCCACGGCGGCCGCGGCTGGTGGTACGACGCCGCCGCGTTCCTGGCGACGACCCGCGAGCACGTCTGGCTGGAGCTGTCCGGGCTGCCGCCCAGGCGGCTGCCCGACTACTACGCCCGCCACGACCTCGCCCGGCTCGCCCGCAAGTGGATCTTCGGCACCGACTGGCCGGGGGTGCCCGGGCAGGCAGCGAACGCCCGGGCGGTCGCCGGGCTCGCGATCCCGGCGGACGTGGTGCCGCTGGTGCTGGGGGGGAATGCCTGCAGGGTCTACGCCGGGCTCGGACCTGCTACACGTCCTTGACGCAGGACATAACTGCTGTAGTATGTCGCCCATGCCGCCGTGCCGGAGGTTCCCATGACAGTGCCCGACTCCCCGGCCGCCCTCGAGGTGGACCTGCTGCTCGTCGGTGCCGGCCCGGTCGGCCTCTACGGCGCCTACTACGCCGGCGTACGCGGGCTCCGCACGGCCGTCGTCGACTCGCTGCCCGAGCCCGGCGGCCAGATCACCGCCCTCTACCCGGAGAAGCCGATCTTCGACGTCGCCGGGTTCCCGAGCGTACGGGGCCGCGACCTCGTCGACGGGCTGGTCGCTCAGGCGGCGCAGTACGACCCGGCGTACCTGCTCGGCGACCCCGCGGTCTCGCTCGACGAGGCGCCGGACGGTCGCCTGGTGGTCCGCACCGCCGGCGGCAGCACCGTGGTCTGCGGTGCGGTGGTGCTCACCGGCGGGATCGGCACGTTCACCCCGCGACCGCTGCCGGCGGGCGAGGAGTTCCTCGGCCGCGGGCTGGCGTACTTCGTACCGCAGCCGGCCGACTACGCGGGGGCGGACGTCGTCATCGTCGGCGGCGGCGACAGCGCCTGCGACTGGGCGCTCGCCCTGCACGGCACCGCCCGCAGCGTCACCGTCGTCCACCGCCGCAAGGCCTTCCGGGCGCACGCCGCCGCGGTGGCCGCGATGCACCGCTGCGCCGAGGTGCTCGTCGACGCGGAGGTCACGTCGGTGCTCGGCGGCGTCGTGGTCGACGCCGTCGAGGTCACCGTCAAGGGCGACGTCCCCCGGGTGCTCCCGTGCCAGCGGGTCGTCGCCGCGCTCGGCTTCCTCGCCGACCTCGGGCCGGTGCGGGAGTGGGGCCTGCAGCTGCACGACAACCGGCACGTCGTGGTCGACACCCGCATGCGCAGCACCCGCGCCCGCGTCTACGCTGCCGGCGACATCACCGATTACGACGGGAAGGTGCGCCTGATCAGCGTCGGGTTCGGGGAAGTCGCGACCGCTGTCAACAACGCGGCGGTCGAGCTCGACCCGCAGGCCCAGCTGTTCCCGGGGCACAGCACCGACGCCGCCCCCGTTCCCGTCCCCGTCTAGAGACCCAGGAGCTGCTCCGTGGCGTACGTCATCGCCGGTCCGTGCATCGACGTCAACGACAAGGCGTGCATGGACGAGTGCCCGGTGGACTGCATCTACGAGGGGGAGCGCAAGAGCTACATCAACCCCAAGGAGTGCATCGACTGCGGTGCCTGCGAGCCGGTCTGCCCGGTCGATGCCATCGCGCAGGACCGCCGGGTCGAGGACGACCAGAAGCCGTTCATCGACGACAACCGGGCCTTCTTCCTCGAGGTGCTGCCCGGCCGCGACGCGCCGCTCGGCGCCCCGGGCGGCGCACGCAAGGTCGGCGACATCGGGGTCGACACCCCCCTGGTCGCCGGCTGGGCGGGCTGATGTCCTCCACCCCGTCCGGCCGCCCCGCCGCGGAGCTGTCCGACGCCGAGCTGGAGGAGCAGGGCACCCACGCCCACGCGACCCGCAACTGGGTGTTCCTGCACGGCACCGCCGAGCAGTTCGCGCACCACACCGAGCGGATGCTCGAGCTGGAGCAGGAGTACCTGCGGCGCTTCCCCAAGCGCACCTGGCAGGGCAGCGCCGGCACGCCACGCGAGCTGGACGAGGCCGCCCGGCTGCGGCTGGCGCTGCGCGGCATCCAGCAGCAGGTCGACGCGCTGCTCGCGGGCAGCCCCGCCGACCCGGACCTCTCGGCGACCACCGCCGCACCCGACCCGGCCGCCCTCCGCCTGCTCCTGTCCCGGGTCGTCGCCGCCGGCGGCAGGATGCACAAGCTCGAGCTGCACCAGGCCGCCCGCGAGGTCGGCATCTCCCCCACGGCGCTCGCCTCGCTCTACAAGGGCGACGCCGCCCCCCTGCGCGCCGAGCGCGACGAGCGGGTGCTCACACCGGCCGGGACGGCAGCGGCGAGCCCGGCGGGGGGGTCAGCGGCGGGGATCGCGGGCGCTTCAGCGGCTGGGCCGGCCGGGGGCCCCGGGGCCGAGCCGGCCCCGCTGGCCTGGACCCCGGAGGCGTCGCCGCGGTGGGATGCCGACAAGCAGCGCCTGTTCGCGACGGTGCCCGCCGGCGTCTTCGACCTCGCTCGCGAGGACGGCGAGGAGCTGCTCGGCGAGTGGTGGGCGGCCCGCGACTCCTCGGGCACCGCGGTCGGCTACGGCTGGATGGACACCAGCTGGGGCGGTGACGTCGAGGTGCTGCTCGCCGTCGACGGGCAGGCCCGGCAGCGCGGCGTCGGCACGTTCATCCTGGACCGGCTGGAGCAGGAGGCCGCCGCCCGCGGGATGAACTACGTCTACAACACCGTGCGTGAGACACACCCCGACCGGGAGCGGCTGCACGACTGGCTCGCCATCCGCGGCTACCGCGGCAGCGACCGCGACGAGGCCCTGCGCAAGCGGGTCGACGCCGCCGGCTTCGCGCCCGCCACGGGCCCGGCCCAGCGGACCACCAGCCCGGCTCCCCCACCGGCGGACCCCACGGTGGCTTCGGGCCGCGGGCCCGGCCCCGGCCAGGAGGAGAGCGGCGGCTACGTCGACGTGGAGGACCACCGCTACTGACGCCCGGCCCGCCGGCCGCGCAGAGCAACCCGCGGATGCTTCCCACTTCCGCCCCCGCACTCGCCTACAGGTAGCTCAGCCGGACCTCGTCGGTGGTCGGATGCGCCTGGCAGGTGAGCACGACACCGGCGGCGATCTCGTCCGGCTCCAGCGCGTAGTTGACGTCCATCTCCACCGCCCCGGACACCACCCGTGCCCGGCAGGTGCCGCAGACGCCGCCCTTGCAGGCGTACGGCGCGTCGGGCCGCACGGCGAGCAGCGCGTCGAGCACGGCCGGCCCGTGCCGGTCGACGGTCAGGGTGGTCGTACGGCCGTGCAGCTCCGCGGCGACCGTGGCCAGGCCGGCCGCCTGGCCGGCCGGCCGGGGCGGCCTCGGCGGGGGTGGGTCGGCGTGGAACAGCTCGGTGTGCACGCAGGCCGGGTCGGCGCCGGCGTCGAGCAGCGCCTGCCTGCCGTCGGTCACCATGCCGAAGGGCCCGCACAGGTACCACTCGTCGACCTCGTCGACGGCCACCAGCGTCGCGAACAGCCGGGTCAGCCGGGCGCGGTCGAGCCGCCCCGACAGCAGCTCGCTGTCCTGCTCCTCGCCGGACAGCACGTGCAGCAGCTCCAGCCGCTCGGGGAAGCGGTCCTTGAGGTCGGCGAGCTCCTCGAGGAACATCACGCTGCCCTGCGTGCGGTTGCCGTACAGCAGCACCACGGTGCTGTCGGGCTCGACGTCGAGCACCGTCCAGGCGATGGACAGGACCGGCGTGATCCCGCTGCCGGCGGCGACCAGCCCGTAGCGGCGGGCGCGCCCCGGGTCCACCCGCGGACCGAACCGGCCGGCCGGCGGCAGCACCTCCAGCTCGTCGCCTGGCCGCAGGGTGTCGCTGAGCCACGTCGAGAACGCCCCGCCCTCGAGCCGCTTCACCGCGACCCGCAGCGGGCCGCCCGCCGCGCTGGCGCACACGGAGTACGTCCGCCGCAGGTCCTGCCCGTCCTCGACGTGCCGCAGCGTGAGGTGCTGCCCGGCGGCGAAGCGGTACGCCGGCGCGAGCTGCTCGGGCACCGCGAAGGTGACCGCGACCGCGTCCGGGGTGAGGCGCTCGACGGCGGCGACCCGCAGCCGGTGGAAGCCCTCGACCACTCAGTGCGCCTTGAAGTGGTCGAACGGCTCGCGGCAGGACCGGCAGCGCCACAGCGCCTTGCAGGAGGTGGACGCGAAGCGGGTGAGCTCCTCGGTGTCGGTCGAGCCGCACTGCGGGCAGCCGACCCCGGGGCGCCGGCCGAGCGTCACGGGCACCGGCCCGGCCGCGCGCGGCGTCGGCGGGGCGATCCCGAACGCCCGCAGCTTCTCGCGCCCGGCCTGGCTCATCCAGTCGGTGGTCCAGGCGGGCGAGAGCACCGTACGTACCTCGACGTCGCCCCAGCCGTGCCCGGCGAGGGCGGCGGTGATGTCGGCGCGGATCTCGTCCATCGCGGGACAGCCCGAGTAGGTCGGGGTGATCGTGACGGTGACGTGCCCGCCGTCGACCTGCACGTCACGCAGGATCCCGAGGTCCTCGATGGTGATCACCGGGATCTCGGGGTCGGTCACCGTCGCGAGCACCTCCCGCACCGCCTCGGCGGTGGTCACCAGGTGGCTCCAGGGTGCGAGCGGTGCAGGTGCTGCAGCTCGGCGAGCAGGTAGCCAAAGGACGTGGTGTGCGCCCCCGAGCGTCCGCCGGTCGGTCGCCACGTCGTCTCCGGGACCTGCAGCGTGGCCTCGTCGAGCACCTCGGTGACCGTGGCCCGCCACGCCGGCTCGATCAGGGCCGGGTCGGCGGCCACCCCCCGCTCCACGAGCCGCTCGGTCAGCGGGTCGCGTTCGAACAACTCGAAGGCGTACGGCCAGACCTCGTCCAGGCCGGCCTGGACCCGGCGGTGCGACTGCTCGGTGCCGTCACCCAGGCGCACCACCCAGCTGCGGGCGTGGTCGAGGTGGTAGGCGACCTCCTTGACCGCCTTGCCGGCCACCCCGGCGAGGCCCTCGTCGGCGGACGAGGACAGCGCCGCGTACAGCGGCAGCTGCCACGCCGCGATGAGCAGCTGGCGGGCCATGGTGCGGCCGAAGTCACCGCCCTCGAGCTCCATGAGCAGGGCGTTGGTCCAGTCCGGCTCGTCGCGCAGGAAGGCGAGGTCGTCCTCGTCCCGCCCGCACCCCTCGAGCGCGCCCGCGCGGGTCAGCAGGCTGCGGGCCGCGCCGAGCTGGTCGAGCGCGAGGTTGAGCAGCGCGACGTCCTCCTCGAGCTGCGGGGACCTCGCCGCCCACTCGCACAGCCGCTGGCCGAGCACGAGCGCGTCGTCGCCGAGCCGCAGGGCGTACGCGGCGACGTCGACATCGGCGTGCACCGCCACCGGCGCGTCCGCACTCACAGGTGCGTCAGCCCTTCCGGCACGTCGTAGAACGTCGGGTGCCGGTAGGGCTTGTCGCCCGCCGGGTCGAAGAAGCTGTCCTTCTCGTCGGGGCTGCTGGCGACCACGTCCGCGGCCGCGACGACCCAGATCGACACGCCCTCCTGCCGCCGGGTGAACACGTCACGGGCGTTGCGCAGAGCCATGTGGGCGTCGGGTGCGTGCAGGCTCCCGACGTGGGAGTGCGACAGGCCCCGGCGGCTGCGGACGAACACCTCCCACAGCGGCTGGGAGCGCCTCGCGCCCTTCTCGTCGCTGGGCACCCCCGTCGTCGGGACCGCCCCGTGCCCGCCGGCCGCGGTGTAGTCGGTCATGCCGGGCGGGCCTGGCGTCCGTCGTGCTTCACGGCGTAGGCCGCCGCGGCCTCCCGCACCCACGCGCCGTCGTCGTGCGCGGCCACCCGATGGGCGAGCCGCTCCCGGTTGCAGGGCCCGTCGCCGCGCATGACGGTGAAGAACTCGGTCCAGTCGATCTCCCCGAAGGCGTAGTGCTCCCCGTCCCGGCGCAGCTCGGGGTCGGGGACGGTCAGACCGAGGTACTGCGCCTGCGGCACGGTCGCGTCGACGAACCGCTGGCGCAGCTCGTCGTTGCTGAACCGCTTGATGCCCCAGGCCATCGACTGCGCGCTGTTGGGCGACTCGCTGTCGGACGGGCCGAACATCATCAGCGCCGGCCACCACCACCGGTCGAGCGCGTCCTGCGCCATCTTTCGCTGCGCGGGGGTGCCGGTCGCCAGCGTGGTCATCGCCTCGAAGCCCTGCCGCTGGTGGAAGCTCTCCTCCTTGCAGACCCGGATCATGGCCCGGGCGTAGGGGCCGTACGAGCAGCGCGTCAGCGGCACCTGGTTCATGATCGCCGCACCGTCGACGAGCCAACCGATGGCAGCCACGTCCGCCCAGCTGGTCGTCGGATAGTTGAAGATCGTGGAGTACTTCTGCCGGCCGGCGTGCAGCAGGTCGAGCAGCTCCTCGCGGTCCACCCCGAGCGTCTCGGCGGCGCTGTAGAGGTAGAGCCCGTGGCCGGCCTCGTCCTGCACCTTGGCGACGAGGATGGTCTTGCGGCGCAGCGACGGCGCTCGAGTGATCCAGTTGCCCTCGGGCTGCATCCCGATGATCTCCGAGTGGGCGTGCTGGGCGATCTGGCGGACCAGCGTGCGGCGGTAGCCCTCGGGCATCCAGTCACGGGGCTCGATCCGGCCGTCCGCGTCGACGCACGCCTGGAACTCCTGCTCGAGCTGCTGGTCGACCTGTGCCGGGCTGCCGTCCACGGCCACCGGACTGTCCACGACGCCTCCTGAGCCAACCGAACGTTCGTTCAGATACTCCGCGAGCAGGCCCGGGCTGTCAACCCCCGGCCGCGCGCAGGTCGAGCACCCGCTGCGCCTTGCCCTGCGAGCGCTCGACGGCGCCGGCCTCGACGACGTCGCAGGCGACCGTGACCCCGACGTGGTCCTTGACCAGCCGGCACAGCTGCTCGGCGAGCGCCGCCCGCTCCTGCGCCGTGCGGCCCGGCCGCGCCTCGACCCGCACCGTCATCTCGTCCAGCCGGTGCGGACGGGACAGCACCAGCTGGTAGTGCGGCGAGAGCCCGTCGACCCGCAGCAGCAGCTCCTCGACCTGCGTCGGGAAGACGTTGACCCCGCGCAGGATGATCATGTCGTCGGTACGGCCGGTGATCTTCTGGATCCGACGCATGCTGCGGGCGGTGCCAGGCAGCAGCCGGGTGAGGTCGCGGGTGCGGTAGCGCACGACCGGCAACGCCTCCTTCGTCAGCGAGGTGAAGACCAGCTCGCCGTACTCGCCGTCGGGCAGCACCTCGCCGGAGTCGGGGTCGACGATCTCCGGGTAGAAGTGGTCCTCCCAGACGTGCAGCCCGTCCTTGGTCTCCACGCACTCGTTCGCCACCCCCGGCCCCATCACCTCCGACAGGCCGTAGATGTCGACGGCGTGCAGGTCGGCGCGCTGCTCGACCTCGCGGCGCAGGTCCTCGGTCCACGGCTCCGCCCCGAACACCCCCACCTGCAGCGAGGTGGAGCGCGGGTCGGCGCCCTGGTGCTCCATCTCGTCGAGCAGCGCGAGCATGTACGACGGCGTCACCATGATCGCGTCGGGCTGGAAGTCGCGGATCAGCCGGACCTGCCTCTCCGTCTGGCCACCGGACATCGGGATGACCAGGCAGCCCAGGCGCTCGGCGCCGTAGTGCGCGCCGAGCCCGCCGGTGAACAGCCCGTAGCCGTAGGCGTTGTGCAGCTTCCAGCCGGGGCGCACGCCGGAGGCGCGCAGCGACCGGGCGACGACGTCGGCCCACGTCGAGATGTCGCGGGCGGTGTAGCCGACGACCGTCGGCTGCCCGGTGGTGCCGCTGCTGGCGTGGATGCGGACGACCTGCTCCTGCGGCACGGCGAACATGCCGTACGGGTAGCCCTCCCGCAGGTGCGCCTTGGTGGTGAACGGGAAGTGCCGCAGGTCGGCCAGCGTCGTGAGGTCTCCGGGCGCGACGCCGGCGGCGTCGAAGGCCCGCCGGTAGTGCCCGACGTGCTCGTAGGCGTGCTGTAGCGACCAGCGCATCCGCTCGAGCTGCAGCGCGGCGATCTCGTCGCGGCTCGCTACCTCGATGGGGTCGAGCGAGGCCCGGTCGGGGGTCAGGTCTCGCACGTCACGCCTCCGTCGCGGGCAGGGACCGGCTGCGGCCACGGAACTCCAGCACCGGCTCGCCGCGGCGCCGGACGGTCACGTCGTACAGCCCGGTCCGTCCGCGCAGCACCCGCTCGACGGCCTCCGCCACCAGCAGGTCGCCCTCCCCCACGGGGGCGAGGAACGTGACGTCGGCGCCGTACGCGACGGCAGTGGCCCCGCGGGTGTTGCACGCGAAGCCGAACGCGGTGTCGGCGAGCAGGAACAGGTAGCCGCCGTGGCAGGTGCCGTGGCCGTTGAGCAGGTCGGCGGTGACGGTCATCGTGGCCGTCGCCCGGCCGGGCGCGATGCCGCCGACCTCGATGCCCAGGCCCTGGCTGGCCCGGTCGCCGGCCCACATCCCGGCCGCCTGGTGCTCGGCCTGCTCCTGCTCGGTGCGGACCTCGGGCACGCCCCACCGCCTCCCCTGCCGAACGATCGTTCGGGCATCCTGCTCGGCGCAGCCCGGCGGCGCAAGCCACGGGGCCCCGTAGGGACGCGGAGCACGCCGGTGCACACTGCCCGACAGCCCACGCCACTGCAGGGCCACGCCCCCCTCCGCACGCCACCACACCTGGAGCAGCCGATGTCGGACCGCCTGTACACCGCCGAGGCCACCGCGGACGGGCCGCGTACCGGGCGGACGCGCTCCCCGGACGGCCGGCTGGATGTGCAGCTGTCCCGGCCCGCCGCGATGGGCGGTGACGACGGCCCCGGCACCAACCCCGAGCAGCTGTTCGCGGCCGGCTACGCCGCGTGCTTCCACAGCGCGATGCGGCACGCCCTGCGTCCGCTGGGGCTTCGCCCCGACGCGCTCCAGGGCTGCCAGGTGACCGCGCGGGTGCACTTCGACAAGAGCGGCCCCACCACCTTCGACCTGGCCGTGGACATCGAGGCGTCCCTGCCGGCGCTCGACAAGGAGCAGGCGCAGAAGGTCCTGGAGGCGACCCACGAGATCTGCCCGTACAGCCGGGCCACCCGGGGCAACGTCCAGGTCGTGCTCACCGCCGTCTGACCGACTCCGTCGCCCGATGCAGGGGGTGCCGCGACCGGGCATCCGGGGGTAACGTGGCCGGCCCACCAGGGAGGGGTTCGTCATGCCGGTGTTCCTGATCGAGCGTCGGTTCGCCTAGGAGCTGGACCTCACCGCCGAGGCGGTGGACGGGGTCAACCGGATCAACGTCGACGAGGGCGTGCGCTGGCTCTACTCCTTCTTGTCCGCGGACAAGCGCAAGACCTACTGCCTGTACGAGGCGCCCTCGGCCGAGGCGATCCGCCGGGCGGCCGCCCGGGCCGGGCTGCCGGCGGACGTCGTGGTGGAGGTGACCGGCCAGATCCGGCCGGATGGGTCGCTGGTCCCGGTCTGACGGCTCCCCGCTACGGCGGCCGGTCCCGGGCGGCGCCGTACATCGCGGCCTGGGTGCGGTTCGCCGAGCCGGTCTTCGCCAGGATACTGCGTACATGGTTGGCCGCGGTGTTCTCACTGATGACCAGCCGCTCGGCGATCTCCCGGTTGCTCAGGCCCTCCCCGAGCAGCGCCAGCACCTCGGTCTCCCGCGGGGTGAGGCCGTCCCGGGAGACCGGCAGGCTCCGCGAACTCGCGGCGGGGCTCAGCAGGCGCAGGACCCTGCGCAGCCCGAGCGGCTCGGCGAGCGACCGGGCGCGCGTCGTCAGTTCGTCGACGCGCCGGCGGTCCGCCCCCAGCCGGCGCAGGTGCAGGGCGTGCCGAGCCAGGGTCTCGGCCTGGTGCAGCGGCGCGCCCATCCTGGTGTCCATCTCCAGCGCCGAGACGAACCAGTGCTCCGCCGTCCCGTGCCCGAGCAGCGAGTCGACGGCCCCGAGGTAGCGGTCGGCGCAGCCGAACACGGCGACGAACTGGCCGGCGACCAGGTTCAGGCCGGCGTACTCCGCCAGCAGCGGCCGCAGCTCGCGCGCCGCCGCCTCGTCCTGCAGCCACAGCGCCGCCTCCACCAGGAACGCCAGCACACCGGGCCACTGGGCGGAGTCCTGGTAGCGCGGGAGGTCGTGGTCCAGCAACCAGCGCAGCAGCCGCTCGGCGGGCCCGTGCAGTTCCAGCTCGGTGTAGACCGCCAACAGGCCCGGCGCCCAGTGGTCCGCAGACTGCTCCTGCCCGGTGATGATCGGGCGGATCGACTCCAGCGCGCCGGTCTCCCGCCGGAGCATGAACATCTGGGCGCCGTAAGGTCCCTCGGTGTCGTCGGTGCCGAACGACTCTCCCAGCTCGAGCAGCCCGGTGCAGGTGCGTTCCGCCGCCGCGAACTGGCCGGACCTGAACTGCCGGCCGTAGTCCAGACAGCCGGCCATGTAGTCGAAGAACCCCTGCCCGGTGGCCCGAGCCGTCCGCACCAGGTCGTGCTGGGCGGCGGCCAGCCCGTCCGGCTCCCCCTGCAGGTAGGAGATGACCCCGCGGTAGTAGGCCGCGTGCCCCAGGTGGCCCAGGTCGCCGGTCCGGGCCGCCAGGCTCGACAGCTCGGTGGCGCGTTCCAGCTTGGCCGGGGCGTCCCCGGGCCGCAGCCCGTACCAGAGGCTGGCCTGGAGCGTGCGGGCCAGCAGGTCGTCGTTGAGGAGCGCTCTGGCCAGCCCCATCGCCCTCGCGCCGAGCGCGCCGGCCTCGTCGGTGGCCCCGGTGAACGCGAGCGCCCGCCCGAGGCTGGCGACCGCCCGGACGTAGACCGGGTCCGTCGGGTTCCGCTCGACCAGCTGCAGCGCGCTCCTGAGCAGCTCGACGCAGCGGTGTCCGGGGTGACCGGGGCGCCAGGAGGCGGCTTCGTAGCCGATGGCCGCCCGCAGGCGGGTACGTGGTCCGCCGGTGGTGGCCACCTGCTCGTCGAGGGCCCGCGCCCGGGCGAAGTCCCCGCCCAGCAGCGCGCTGCGGGCTGCCGCCAGCCGCAGCTCGTCGCCGGCCTCGGGGTCGGCGGTGAGCGCGGCCGCCCGCGGGAACCAGGTGGCGGCGTCCTCGTGCGCGAGGCTGCGGTCGGCCAGCCGGGCGGCCTCGATGAGGTAGCGCACCGCCCGGTCGTCGTGGCCGAGGCCCGGGGCGCTGGAGAAGTGGTGGGCCAGGCGCTGGACGTGGCGCGCGGAGGCCGGCTGCCGCTGCTCGAGGACCTCCCCGACCCGGGCGTGCTCGCGGGCCAGGCGGGAGGGGGGCATGAGGTCCAGGACCGCCTGCCGGGCGAGCGCGTGCGGAAACCGGAACCCGCCGGCGTCCGGCCCGGGCGCCGCCTCGACGAGGCCGGACGCCACCGCCACGTCCAGCGCCGCCAGCGTCGTGTCATGCGTCCACTCGGCGGTCGCCAGCAGCGTGGCGAGGTCGAACTCCTCACCGATCACGGCGGCGACCTCGAGCGTCTGACGCTGCGGGGCGGCCAGCCGGTCCAGCCTGCTCTGGATCGTGTCGCGGACCGACACCGGCGCCTGGAAGCCCGATCCCCGCAGGACGCCGAGACCACCCCGCGCCAGCAGGTCCCGCCACAGCTCACGCAGGAAGAACGGGTTGCCGCCGGTCTGGTCGCGCAGGATCGCCGCCGGCAGCCGCGCGCGCGGCGCCGAGACGCCCGCCTCGCGGACGAGGAAATCGGTGATGTCCTCGGTGTCGAGACCGGCGAGGTCGAGGCGGCGTACACCGTCGTGCCGGTAGAGCTGGGCGATCGCGTGGACCAGGGCGTCCGACCGGTCCGGGGCGGTGGTGCGGTGCGTGGCCAGCACGAGGATCCGCCCCTCGGCGGTGCGCTCCACGACGTGGGTCAGCAGCTGCAAGGCGGTCGGGCTCGCCCACTGCAGGTCCTCCAGCGCCAGCACGAGCGGGCACTGGTCGGCCACCGCGAGGCACGCGTCGGCGACCGCGTCGTAGAGCTGGCGGCGGTACTCGCGCTCGGGGGCGCCCGCCTGGCTGGGGATCCGCCGTCCCGACAGGATGCTGAGCCGGTCGACCAGCCGGTCGTGCGGGCCGCCGGCGTCCGCGGCCGGCAGCTGCCCGTCCGCGAGCAGCGTCAGCAACATCTCGACCGGCTCGACGAACGGCTGGTACGGCGGCCCGAACTCCGCGACGCAGCCGCCCAGCAGCACGGCGGCACCGTGCCGGTGCAGCACGGTCGACACCTCGGCGAGCAGGCGCGACTTGCCTGCCCCGGGCTCGCCGCCGAGGAACACCACCTGCCGGGCGCCTGCGGTGACCGCCGACCAGACGTCCTCGAACGCGGCGAGCTCGGCCTGCCGTCCCACGAACGCCGGGTGTGCCGCACGGGCCCAGCGGACCGGCAGGCGCCGCCAATCAGGCACCCCCGGAAAGGTAGTGCCCGGGCGACGGGGCGTCGATGGTCAGATCTGGTCAGGTGCGCGCCCGGCGAGGTGGAGCAGTTCTGGTCATGTGCAGAAACCCGGACGCTCCTAGCGTCGCAGGCCTCCCGCCGGTCCGCCGGCGCAGCCCCGACGAATCGAGAGAACCATGACCACCACGACACTGGCCGCGCTGGCCGCCCAGGTGAGCGGCCCGGTCGTCACGCCCGGCGACGCCGGCTACGACGCGGCCCGCAGCGTCTACAACGCGATGATCGACGCCCATCCGGCGGCGGTGGTGCGCTGCACGGGCGCGGCCGACGTCGCGGCGGTGGTGCGGTACGCCCGGGAGACCCGCAGCGACCTCGCGGTCCGCGGCGGCGCCCACAGCGTCCCCGGCTTCGGCACCGCCGACGGCGCCCTGGTCGCCGACCTGTCCGGCATGGCCTCGGTCGCGGTGGACCCGGAGCAGCGCACCGCCCGGGCGGGGGGCGGCGCCACCTGGGCCGGCTTCAACGACGCGACCGCGGTGCACGGGCTGGCCACCACCGGCGGCATCATCTCCACCACCGGGGTCGGCGGCCTCACGCTCGGCGGCGGGATCGGCTACCTGTCCCAGGGCTACGGGCTGTCCTGCGACAACCTGCTATCCGCGCAGGTGGTCACCGCCGACGGAGCGCTGGTCAACGCCAGCGCGGACGAGCACCCGGACCTGTTCTGGGCGCTGCGCGGCGGCGGCGGCAACTTCGGGGTGGTCACCGAGTTCACCTTCCGGCTGCACCCGGTCAGCGACGTCTACGGCGGCCCGATGCTGTTCGAGCTCTCCGACGCGCCCGCGATCCTGGCCTACTTCCGGGACTTCATCTCGGGCGCCCCCCGTGAGTACGGCGGCTTCCCCGCCTTCCAGATCGCCCCGCCGCTGCCGTTCATCCCGGCGGACCGGGTCGGTGACACCTTCCTGCTCGTCGTCTCCTGCTGGACGGGTTCGGTGGCCGACGGCGAGCGGATCCTGCAGGGCTTCCGGGAGGTCGCCGCACCGGTCGCCGAGCACGTCGGCGTCATGCCGTACGCCGGGCTGAACAGCGCGTTCGACGCGCTGGTCCCGCCCGGGCTGCAGCACTACTGGAAGGCCAGCTTCGTCACCGACCTGACCGAGGCCGCGATCGCCGCGCACGTCGAGCACGGCGCCCGGGTCCCGGTCGTCAACTCCACGGTGCACATCTACCCGATCAACGGGGCCTGCCACGACGTGGCGCCGGACGCCACGGCGTTCGGGCACCGGGACGCCTCCTTCGCGGCGGTGATCGCCGGCATGTGGCCTGATCCCGCGGACAACCCGGCGCACATCGCCTGGGTCAAGGACTACCACGCGGCGGTCACGCCGCACTCCGAGCCCGGGGGCTACGTCAACTTCGCCTCCGCCGACGACCAGGCCCGGGTGGCCGACAGCTACGGCAGCAACTACCCGCGGCTCCGGGAGGTGAAGCGGCGCTACGACCCGGACAACCTGTTCCACCTCAACCAGAACATCGTTCCCTAGCCCACCGACCGGCGGGCGCACCCAAGGAGAAGTCATGCGCGTCATCAACCGCACGGACCTGCCCATGGCCATCGAGGGCGGCGGCGTCGAGTTCCGGATGGACCGGGCCGGCGAGCAGAGCATCGCCTGGGTGCGGCTGCCCAAGGGTGCCGACCTGCGCCCCGGCCTCGTCGGCCTGCCCGGCGACCTGTGCCCCTGCCCGCACTGGGGGTACATGGTCTCCGGTCGCCTCGTCATGCACGGCAAGGACGGCGACCAGACCTACCAGGCCGGCCAGGCCTTCTACTGGGCGCCCGGCCACGCGCCGGAGGCGCTCGAGGACTGCGAGTACGTCGACGTCTCCCCCACCGCGGAGCTCGAGCAGGTCGTCCGGCACCTGCAGGCCGGGCCGGCCTGACCCGCCTCCCCGGCCGGGTCACCGCTCGGCCTACACCCGGCCGCGGGCTGCTCGACGGGACCTCGAGCAGCCTCGGCGGTCCCAGCCATGTGGTCGGGGTCACGTGATTGACTCCCAACGGGCGCCACTCCGGACGGCGCCGACCCGCGCGGGTCGAGCCGACGCTCGGCCCTTCCCGCCCCTGGAGGCGACCGTGACCGAGGCCAAGCCCGACGCTCCCTACCTGGGAGACCTGCTCGCCGACTCCCCCAGCAACTGGGGCAAGTGGGGCCCGGACGACGAGGTCGGCTCGCTCAACTACCTCGGCCCGGAGCAGGTGCTCGCGGCAGCGAGGCTGGTGAGCTCGGGCAAGGTCTTCACGCTGCAGCGACTCATCGGCGACCCGAAGGGTGACCCGGTCTGGCCGGGCCGCACCCCCGCCGAGCGCACCCAGATCCTCGACGAGTCGAACTGGGACGGCGAGGACGGCCCCGCCTTCCCCGGCGGGCTGCACTACGCCGACGACAAGATCAACGCCTTCCTGCAGGGCTCGACCCAGTACGACGGGCTGGGCCACGTCTGGTACGGCGGCCAGATCTGGAACGGCTACGACGCGCGCACCACGGTGGGCGGACTGGACAAGGCGAGCGTCGAGCCGATCGCCCAGAAAGGCGTGGTGGGACGCGCGGTGCTGCTGGACATGGCCCGTTTCCGCAGCAAGGACAACCTCGACGCCGCCGAGACGTTCACCCACGAGGACCTGCTGGCCTGCGCCGAGGCCCAGGGCGTGTCGATCCAGAAGCGCGACATACTCATCATCAGGACGAACTTCCTCAAGCTGTTCTTCGACCTCGGTGACAAGTTCTACGAGGGGTTCTGCGAGCCCGGCCTGGTCTACAGCCCCGAGCTCGTGCAGTGGTTCCAGGACATGGAGATCCCCAACCTGGTCACCGACACCATCGCCAACGAGGTGACGTTCGACCCGAACAACGGCGTGGCCCTCGTCCTGCACAACGCCCTTATGCGCAACCTCGGGATCACGCTCACGGAGATCGCCGACCTGGAGAAGCTCGCCGAGGACTGCGCCGCCGACAAGCAGTACGCCTTCCTGTACGTCGCCGCTCCGCTCAAGGTCGCCCAGGGCAGCGGGGCGCCGGTCAACCCCGTCGTCATCAAGTAGGCCGGCGATGACCTCCTACGACGAGCGGCCCTGGCTGACCCTCTACCGCGACCAGCCCGCCGACTACACCCTCGAGTTCGACAACGCCCTGGACATGTTCCGGGCGGGTGTCGCCCGCGACCCGTCAGCCGTCGCGCTGCGGTACTTCGACGGCAGCATCACCCGCCAGGAGCTCGACGAGCAGAGCGACGCGCTCGCGAGCGGTCTGCTCGCGAACGGCTTCGCGGCGGGGGACCGGCTCGCGGTCTACCTGCAGAACGTCCCGCAGTTCGTCATCGCGATGGTGGGGACGTGGAAGGCCGGCGGGGTGATGGTCTCCATCAACCCGATGAGCCGCACCCGAGAGCTGTCGTACCTGCTCAAGGACTCCGGCGCCAAGGTGCTGCTGGCGCTGGAGACGCTGTACGACGACGTGGCGCGCGACGTCGTGCCGGACACCGACGTGCAGCTGGTGCTCACCACGAGCGAGCTGGAGTACCAGACCAGGGCCGACGAGCGGCTGTTCAAGGGCGTCACCCGCCAGCGGCACGAGGGCACCACCGACTTCAGCGAGCTCGTCGCGCAGCACCGCGGGCAGGCCCCGCCGCCGGTCACCTTCGGCCTCGACGACGTTGCCTTCCTCACCTACACCTCCGGCACGACCGGGGTGCCCAAGGGCGCCATGAACACTCACCGCAACGTGGTGTTCACGGCGCAGGTCTACCGGGACTGGATGGGCCTGACGGCGGACGACTCGATCTTCGGCGTCGCGCCGCTGTTCCACATCACCGGCCTGATCGGGCACATCGCCCTCAGCCTGCTGGCGCCTATGCCGCTGATCCTGGCCTACCGGTTCGAGCCGCAGGTGGTGCTCGACGCGCTGCGCGAGCACCGGCCGACGTTCACCATCGGCGCCATCACCGCCCTCAACGCGCTGATCGGCGCGCCCGGTTTCAGCAAGGACCACTTCTCCTCCTTCCGGGTCGTCTACTCCGGCGGTGCGGCCATCTCCCCGACCGCCGAGAAGGCGTTCAAGGCGGCCACCGGCACGCAGGTCCACAACGCCTACGGTCTGACCGAGACGACCTCGCCGATGACGGTCACCCCGCTCGGCGCTGCCTCCCCGGTCGACCCGACCTCCGGCGCCCTGTCGGTCGGGGTGCCGGCGCCCAACACGGTGGTGCGCATCGCCGGCGACGACGGCCAGGACCTGCCGCTCGGTGAGGTCGGGGAGATCGTCGCCGAGGGGCCGCAGGTCGTCGCCGGCTACTGGAACAAGCCCGACGAGACCGCCGCCAACCTGCCGGGCGGGGCGCTCAAGAGCGGCGACGTGGGCTTCATGAACACCGAGGGCTGGGTGTTCATCGTCGACCGCAAGAAGGACATGATCAATGCGTCGGGCTACAAGGTCTGGCCCAGGGAGGTCGAGGACGTCCTCGCCGAGCACCCCGCGGTGCGCGAGGCCGCGGTCGTCGGCGTGCCGGACGAGAAGCGCGGCGAGACGGTGAAGGCCTTCGTGAGCGTCAAGCCCGGCAGCACGGTGACCCCCGAGGAGCTCATCGCGCACTGCAAGGAACGGATGGCCGCCTACAAGTACCCGCGCAACGTCGTGCTCATGGACGAGCTGCCCAAGACGGTCACCGGCAAGATCCTGCGGCGCGAGCTGCGCGACTGAGCAGCGCGTTGCCCCGCCTGCCGACCCTCGAGGCACCGGTCAGGCACGGGCCCCGACGGCGTCCCCGGCATCGGCTACGGTGACGGCCACGTCGACGATCTCGTCGGGGGCACGAGGGAGCAGCAGCGGATCACACCGTGGGCCCGCCCGGTGTCCGAGCAGGACACCGGGCGGAGGTTCACCGGGTCGATCCCGCTGTGCAGCCCGTACGCACAGGAGGAACCGGTGGCCGTCGACAACATCCCGCCCCCCGCCGAGAGCGGGCGGCGACCGCGCCGCAGCGACAGCAGCGGATGGAACTGGCTGCTGTTGCTGCCGCTGCTGGTGACGCTCTACCCGCCGCTGTACAACCGCAGGGATCCCGAGCTCGCCGGGATCCCGTTCTTCTACTGGTACCAGCTGGCCGTCATCTCCGTCGGTGTCGCCTGCACCTACGTCGTCTACCGCCGGACGAGAGGCTGACGTGGGCATCAAGGGCACCGAGCTGGCGGTCTTCTCCGTCCTGTTCCTGGCGGTGAGCCTGCTGGGCTTCTTCGCCGGCCGGTGGCGGCGCGGCGAGCACCTCGACAGCCTCGACGAGTGGGGCCTCGGCGGCCGCAGCTTCGGCGGGTGGATCACCTGGTTCCTCATCGGCGGCGACATCTACACCGCCTACACCTTCGTCGCCGTCCCGGCGCTGGTGTTCGGCGCCGGCGCAGTCGGGTTCTTCGCGGTGCCCTACACGATCGTCGTCTACCCGATCGTGTTCGTCGTCCTGGCCCGGCTGTGGTCGGTCAGCCACGTCCACGGCTTCGTGACACCCGCCGACTTCGTGCGCGCCCGGTCCGGCTCCCCGACCCTGGCGCTGCTCGTCGCGCTCACCGGCATCGTCGCGACGATGCCCTACATCGCGCTGCAGCTGGTCGGCATCGAGGCCGTGCTCAAGGCCATGGGGGTCACCGGCCACCTGCCGATCATCGTCGCCTTTGCGATCCTGGCCGCCTACACCTACAACTCCGGGCTGCGGGCGCCGGCGCTCATCGCGTTCGTCAAGGACACGCTCATCTACATCGTCGTGATCGTCGCCGTCATCGTGATACCGATCAAGCTCGGCGGCTTCGGTGAGATCTTCGCGGCGGCCGACAAGAAGTTCACCGCCACTCCCAACCCCGGCGACGGGATCGTGCTCGGCGGGCCGGCGCAGCTGCAGTACGCCACCCTGGCGCTCGGCTCGGCGCTGGCGCTGTTCCTCTACCCGCACTCGCTCACCGGCGTGTTCGCCGCGAAGAGCCGCGACACCATCAAGCGCAACATGGCGGCCCTGCCGGCGTACTCCTTGGTGCTCGGCCTGCTCGCCCTGCTGGGCTACATGGCGATCGCCGCCGGCATCAAGCCGCTGGTGGGCAGCAACGGCAAGCCGGACGGCAACACGGTCGTGCCCTTGCTGTTCGACCAGCAGTTCCCCGACTGGTTCGCCGGTGTCGCGTTCGCGGCCATCGGCATCGGGGCGCTGGTGCCGGCGGCGATCATGTCGATCGCGGCAGCCAACCTGTGGACCCGCAACATCTACAAGGAGTACCTCAACAGGGACGCCACCCCCAAGCAGGAGGCCCGCAGCAGCAAGCTCGCCTCCCTGGTGGTGAAGGTCGGCGCGCTGGTCGCGATCCTCACCCTCGACCCGCAGTTCTCCATCGACCTGCAGCTGATCGGGGGGGTGCTCATCCTGCAGACGCTGCCCGCCGTGGCCCTGGCGCTCTACACCCGCTGGTTCCACTCCAAGGCCGTGATCGCCGGCTGGGCGGCGGGCATGGCCGCCGGCCTCTGGGCGCTCTACCAGGTCCAACAGAAGGTCTTCGCCGCCGACGGCACCGTCACCATCGCCAAGGAGCACTTCGGCGGGTCGGCCTTCCCGCTGGCCAAGCTCGGCTTCGACACCACCACCACCATGTACGCCGGCGCGCTCGCCATCCTGGCCAACCTCGCGGTCTGCATCCTCGGGACCCTGCTGCTGCGCGGCCGGGTCCCCGACGGCCCGGACACCACCAGCCCCGGCGCCTACACGGCCGAGGCCGGTGATCCGGGGGTGCGCACGGACCTGGACGAGCTCGTTCCCTGACGGCCCGTCCCGCGCCGCGCGGCCTTCCCGCGGTCGGCCCGCCCGGCGAGGTCAGCCGGTCTGGATCTCCAGCGGGGTGTCGGTGCGGTCGAGCCGGTGCACCACCGCCACGAGCCGCTCGGACAGGTCGGTGAGCTGACCGGCCAGCTGGTCGCGGCGGCGCTGCAGCTGCGCCACCTCCGCGTGGACGGCGGCCCGCACCTGGTCGGCCTCGCGCAGCGCCTGGGCGCGGATGTCCTGGGCCTGGGCGGCGGCCTGGGCCAGCCGGCCGGCGATCTCCAGGTCGGCGTCGCGGCGGGTGCGTCCCAGCTCGACCTCGAGCAGCTCCCGTCGGGCCTGCGTGGCCGACGCCAGCATCCGCAGCTCCCGCTCGGCCGTCCGTCGGGCCTGCTCGAGGGTGTGTGCCTGCTGCTCGCGGGCCGCGGCCAGCTCGGCTGTCGCCCTGTGCTCCTGCGCGCGCACCTCCCGCGCCGCGTCGCCGCGCAGCGCGGCGGCCTCCTGCTCGGCCAGGCGCAGGATCTCCGCCGCGCGCTCGCCGAGTGCGCTGAACGACGGCGTCCACCGCTCCTGCTCGGCGCGCCGGTCGACGAGGGCTCGGCGCTGCGCGGCGAGGTCGTCGTGCTCCCAGCGCAGCTCGGCGAGCTCCTGCTCGAGCCCCGACACGTGCGCGTCGACCTGCCGGCGGTGGTAGCCGCGGGCGACCACGTCGAACACGGCGGCCTCCGCCGCCACCTCGACCGGGATGTGGACGAGTTGGGACACACGTGCCTCCTGCAGTCAGCCGTTCCGCGGCGGGCGATGCCCTCCGGTCGGCCAGCTTGCGGCAGGCAGCCCGCCGCGAGCGGGAGGCACGCCGGGACCCCGGTGCGCGAACTGCCGGAGCGCGGTCAGGTGATCGTCAGGCCGCCGTCCACGGCCAGCGTCTGACCGGTGACGTAGCCGCCGGCGTCGCTGGCGAGGAACACCAGCGCCGCCGCCAGCTCCTCGGGGTCGCCCTTGCGGGTCATCGGCACCCGCTGCATCATCAGGTCGAGGTAGCCGGGGGCGTACTGGTCGGTCATCTCCGAGGCGAAGAAGCCGGGGGCGAGCGCGTTGACGCGGATGCCCTTGCGCTCGCCCCACTGCTGCGCGAGGTCGCGGGTCAACCCGATCAAGCCGGCCTTGCTCGCCGCGTAGGCCGCCTGAGGCAGCGACGCGGTGGTGATACCCAGGACGCTGCTGATGTTGACGATGCTGCTACCCGGAGCCATGATCTTCCCGCAGGCCTGCGCCATCCAGTAGCAGCCGTTCAGGTTGACGTCGATGACCTGGACGAACTGCTCGACGGTCTCCCGGGTCGCGGGCACGGCCGTGCCGATTCCGGCGTTGTTGACCAGCACGTCGACCCGGCCGAACTCGGCCATCGCGGCGTCCACCAGAGCCTGGCAGTTCGGCTGCTTCGCGACGTCGGTCGCGACCTCGATGCTGCGGCGCCCGGCGGCCTTGACCAGGCCGGCGGTGTCGGCGAGGCGCTCGACCCGGCGGGCTCCGAGTGCCACGTCGGCGCCCGCCTCGGCGAGGGCCTTCGCGAAGGCCACGCCGAGGCCGGACGAGGCCCCCGTGACGACGGCGACCTTGCCCTCCAGCGAGAAACGGTCCAGCACGCTCATCCTGCTCTCCTCCTGCTCGGGGCCGTCATCCTCGCGGACGCCCGGGCGTGAGAATCCGCCGCCCCGGCTACTGGTAGGAGATCATCACGGGCGTCGGCTGCCGGGTCATCGTCTGGGCGGGGGTGAGCATCGGGGTGTCCTCGTCGTAGAAGTTCTTCCAGCCGAACGTGACGCCGGCCGGCGCGGCCCTCGTGACCGCACCCCAGGTGCCGTCCTTGAGCCCGGGCGAGCCCTGCCCGTCCATGTGGATGAGCAGCGACACCTCGTCGCGGCCGGTGTCAAGGAGCTTCTCGTCGCGGATCATCGACAGCGAGAACTGGTGCAGGACGATGAGCTTCTGCGGCAGGGTGGCCTTGGCGGTCAGGTCCGCGAGCCAGGTGACGACCGAGTTGACCTCGGCGATGCCGACACTGCCGATCTGCTGCAGTGGCCGCTGGGTGGGTGTCAGGCGCCACTCGGCATCCAGGGCCAGCCCGACGTAGGGCAGCTCCAGCAGCGGGGCGTAGGCCTTGGCCTGGGTCAGGAAGTCGGTGCGGCCGGGCTGCAGGTCCAGCACGACGTACATCCCGGCGGCGGCCGCCTTCTCCACCCAGGGACGCAGCGACTCCAGGGCAACCTCGGTGGAGTAGTTGCCGTCCGGGCCGGCGGAGCCGGAGGCGACGGTGGCGATGATCTCGAAGGTCGGGACGACGGGGACGTCGCTCATGGCCTGGTAGGGCTGGGCGACCTGCTTGGCCCGCGCGATGCTCGCCTCCGCGTCCTGCTCGCCGAGCACCCCCAGTGACGGCGTCCCGGGCGTGCCGTAGAGCGCGACCAGCCGGCGGCCGGGGAACACGGCCTGACCACCTCCCGGCAGCTGGACACCGGTGGCGGCGACCGCCAGCCGCGCGGAGAGGCGATCGGCCGGGCCGAAGCCGGCGCCCGCACCCAGCACCTGCTTCGGCCCCGAGGCCAGCGCGGCGACGGCGGCCGGGTCGGCCCGCAGGTCGTCCCCCTTGACCGGCACCACGGCGGCGCCCGCGGCCCGGGCGGTGGCCGAGGCCGCCCTCGCCCCGGCCTGGGTCGCGGGGTCGCCGCCGTCGCGGACGAGCACGCTCATGGTGGACGGCTTCGGACGGGAGACCTTCGGCAGGTCGTCGGTGGTGCTCGTCACCCGCCCCGGCAGCCCGGTCAGCCGGCCGGCGGCGCCCACGGCCAGCACCGCCCGGGGTCGCAGCCGCTCGATCTCCGCGACCAGCTCCGGCGACGCCGCTGTTGCCGGCGCGGCCGACCCCGGCGCGCCAGGTGCTGACGCGCCAGGTGCCGGCGCGCCGCCGGCGACGGCAGGCCCCCCCGCCGCGTCCTGCACGAGCAGGGGGACGCCGAGCCGCTCGGCCTGCGCCGCGCCGTCGGACATCCCCGGGCCGTCGTCGGCCACCGCGACCACGACGGCCGGAGCAGCGTCGAACAGGGCACGGCTGACCGACAGGGACAGCTGACCGGGCGTCGCGCCGTCGGCGACCGCCGCGCCCTCGGCGGGGGGGCGCAGGGTGGCTGCGAGGGCCCCCCGCTGCCGGTCGCCGCCGTCCGCCCGGTCGGCACCGCCGCCGGTGCAGCCGCTGACCACCGCCGCGGTCACCATGCTCAAGGCGACCAGGCCGGTCCGGGGGATGCCTGCTCTGCGGGGTGTCACGACCGCTCCTCACTGCTCGTCGAGGGGTGCCACGCGGGATGGTCCCGCGTCGCCGCTACTGGAAGGCGCACACCTGCTCGACCGACACCGGCACCGCATCGTTGGTCGCGCCCGGCGAGGGACTCGGCGGCGGTCCGGGGGCCGCGGCGGGCGGGACGGGCGGCGACGGGGGAGCCGGGGGGGCCGGCACCAGTGCGGCCCGCACGGCGGCGCGGATGGCGGGGAAGTCCGGGCGCACGGTGTCGATGAGCGGTGGGGTGAAGGTCAGGCTGAGGACGGGAGCAGACTTGACCTTGAAGGCCAGCTTGACGAGGGCGGGGAGCAGGTCGCGGGGGATGTCGGTCTGCACCGCGTCCGCCGTCGACCTCGCGACCTGCTGGAAGTTGACCAGAATCTGGCGCGGGTCGGCCTGCCGCTGGAGCGCGCCGAGCAGGCAGCGCTGCCGCTGCACCCGCTCGTAGTCGCTGCTGTCCGAGCGCGACCGCGCGTAGGCGAGGGCGGTCTCCCCCGTCATGTGCTGCAGGCCGGGCTCGACGTAGCCGGACGGCCGCACGTGCCTGCCCGAGGCGGTCAGCCCGCCGATGGGCAGCCGTCGCTCCACCCGCAGAGTGACGCCCCCGAGCGCGTCCACCAGCTTCTCGAAGCCGGCGAGGTCGACGATCGCGTGGTAGTCGACCGGCACGCCCAGCACCCCGGTAGCCGCGCTGCGCAGGGCGGTCATGCCGGGGTCGGGGTCACCGGGGAACAGCGCGGCGTGGTCGACCGCCCACCCGTAAACGCCGTTGAGCAAGCAGTCCGGCCCGCAGGTGAACCCTCGCGGGAACTCCGTCGCCATCACCGAGCCGGGCGCGAAGGGCACCCGCTCCAGGTTGCGGGGCAGCGTGAACAGCACGGTGCGGCCGGTCCGGGTGTCCAGGCTGGCCAGGATGACGGTGTCGGTGCGGGTGCCGGTGCGGTCGGGCCCGGCGTCGCTGCCGACCAGCAGGACGTTCAGCCGCCCCCTGACCAGCGTGCCCGGGAGCCCCTGGGCGGTGGCGGCCGCCTGCGCCCGGGTCGGGTCGTGGAAGACGTCCTGCACGAACCGCCGCTGCACGTGGGCGTAGCGCGCCACCAGCCCTGCCGGGAGCGCGACCGCCGCCACGAGCACGGCGGCGACGCCGCCAGCGACCAGGCGCCCGGCCAGACCGCGGGAACCCGGGCGGGCGAGCACCGCGGCGCGGAGGATGACCGCGATCCACAGGGCCGCCAGGATCAGCACCCCCCACAGCAGGGCGGTCAGCCACGCCGGCCGCACCGCCAGGCTCGCCACGGTGGCAGGCGAGACGAAGGCGAGCGCCAAGCCGGCGAGCAGGCCGGTGAGCAACAGCAGCGTGACGCCGAGGATGAGCCGGCCGGAGCGCCGGTGCCCGGTGGCCAGGTGCCCCGACCCCGGCAGCAGCCAGGAACGCAGCACGATGCTGCCGATCCGGGGCAGCGAGGGGGCGCCTACCGCAGGCTCGGCGGGCGTCATCTGCTCCGGCCGGGAGCCTGGGAGAGGTTCCAGCACTTCCGCACACTAGCCGATCAGCTCCCGCGGGCCGTCGGTAGGGCCTGTGACATCAGGAGCCCGGTGACGCCGCGCCGACCCGGCCCTGGGCTGCCCGGCCGTCAAGACCCGGCCGTCGCCGAACCAGGCGTGGGCTACCCGGTCGGCAGCGCCTCGGGCTCGACGAGGACGGGGGCGCTCTCACCGGCACCAGCGCCCGTCCGGCGGCGCAGGCCGGCGCGCCCCAGGGCTCCCCGCCGGGACGCGGCGCCGAACGCACCGGTGACCCGGTCGAGAAAGATCGCCAGCAGGACGACGGCCAGGCCGCCCTCGAAACCCGACGCGACATCGAGCTGGGTGACGGCCCGCACCACGACCGCGCCGAGCCCGGCAGCGCCGGTGAGCCCGGCGACCACGACCATCGACAGCGCCAGCATGATCACCTGATTGATTCCCGCCATGATCGACGGCAGCGCCATCGGCAGCTGCACCTCCCGCAGGATCTGGCCCGGCCGCGCGCCGAAGGCCTGTGCGGCCTCCACCATCTCGCGGTCGACCTGCCGGATGCCGAGCTCGGTCAGCCGGACACCGGGCGCGATCGCGAAGATCGTCGTGGCGACGACGCCCGGCACCACGCCCACCCCGAAGAAGAAGACCGCCGGGATGAGGTAGACGAACACCGGGGTGGTCTGCGCGAAGTCGAGCAGCGGTCGCACCACGACGCTGACCGCCCGCCTGCGCGCGGCGAGCACGCCCAGGGGGATCGCGATGACCGTCGCCAGAGCGGCCGCGACGAGGACGAGCGCGAGGGTCTGCATCGTCTGCTCCCACAGCTCCAGGGAGAGCACGAGCAGGAAGGCCAGCGCCGTGTAGAGCGCCAGCCCCCAGCCGCGGGCGGCCAGCGCCGCTGCGGTGAAGACCGCGATCCACACCCAGGAGGGCGGGCCGATGAGCACGCTCGTCAGGCCATCCACGAGCGCCTGCATGAACGAGGAGATGCCGTCGAACAGCCAGGGCGCCGCCGCCAGCAGCCAGTCGATGCCGTCGGACAGCTTCTCACCGAGGGGGATGCGGATCACGGTCAGCTCCTCTGCCGGGCGGGAACGGCGGCGAGCGCGTCGAGCAACGTGGCCCGGGGCACCACGCCGAGCATGCGGGCCTGCTCGTCGACGACCGCGAGCGGGACGGCGTGCCGCCCGACCAGCTGGACGAGGTCGATCAGCGGGCGCTGGCTGGTCGTGGTGAGGAAGTCAGCCACCAGGTCCTGCCGGGTGAGCGCGGTCCGGCCCTCCTGCAGGGACCGGGCGAGCAGGTCGTCCCGCGCGACCCCGACGATGCGGCGCGTCTCGTCGACGACGTACGCGCCGGTGGCCTCCGCTGCACCCATCGCGAGCAGCACCTCGTGCAGCCCGTCGCCGAGCCGGGTCGTCATCCTCGGCTCACGCAGCAGGTCTCCGGCCGTCAGCACCCGGGTGCGGTCGACGTCGGAGACGAAGTCGGCCACGTAGTCGTCGGCCGGCGCCGAGATGATCTGCGGGCCGGTGCCCAGCTGCACGGTGCGGCCGTCCTTGAGCAGCAGGATCCGGTCGCCCAGCCGCATCGCCTCGTTGAGGTCGTGGGTGATGAAGACGATCGTCTTGTGCAGCTCGGTCTGCAGCTGGATGAGCAGCTCCTGCATGTCCCGCCGGATCAGCGGGTCGAGCGCGGAGAACGGCTCGTCCATGAGCAGGACGTCGGTGTCGGCGGCGAGCCCGCGGGCCAGCCCGACGCGTTGCTTCATGCCACCGGACAGCTCGTCGGGCTTCGCGTCCGCACGGTCGGCCAGGCCGACGGTCTCCAGCGCCCAGTCGGCACGCTCCCGCTGCTCGGCCGGGCTGGCGCCGCGCACCTTGAGCCCGTACGCCGCGTTCTCCCGCACCGTCCGGTGCGGGAACAGCGCGAAATGCTGGAAGACCATGCCGACCTTGCGGTTGCGCAGCTCGCGCAGCTCGCGGTCCCCGATCTGCCGCAGGTCGCGCCCGTCGACCTCGACGCTGCCGTCGCTGGGCTCGATGAGCCGGTTGAGCAGGCGGACGAGGGTGGACTTGCCGGAGCCGGACAGCCCCATCACGACGAACAGCTCCCCCCGGTCGACCGAGAAGCTCACGTCGTGCACCGCGAGGGTGGCGCCGGTCCGACGCAGGATCTCGGGCCGCCCGACGCCCTGCCTGGCCAGCGCCAGGCCCGCCTTCTCCGCCGACCCGAAGACCTTCGTCAGGCCGGTGACGCGCAGGGTCGGTTCACCGGTCACGCCGACGTCCACTGGCTGACCTTCGCGGAGTTGCTGTTTACCCACTGCTTGGCGACGGTCGCCACGTCCTTGTTGTCGACGTCGACGGCCTTCTGCATCTCCTCCATCTCGGGCACCGAGATACGCAGGTTCTTCAGCAGCTGGGCGAACCGCGGCGCCTGCTTCTGCAGGTCCTTGCTCATCGCGACGTTCGCGCTGTACGCCGGCATCGCGCAGGCGCCACTGCCGGTGGTCAGGCACCCGTCGGTGTAGGGCGTCGGCTCGGCGAGCTGCACCATGTCGAACTGCGCGTGCACCGCGTGCGGGTGGTACAGGTAGAGCACGATCGGCTCTTTGCGGCCGTACGCGCGGGCCAGCTGCGCGAGCTCTGCCGCCTCGCCGGCGACGACGTGCTCCAGCGTGACGCCGTAGCCGGACAGCCGCTTGGTGTTCTGCTCGGTGGTCACGTAGCCGGGGTCGGCGTCGTAGAACTTGTCGCCGAGCTGGGACGTGTAGTCGTTGAGCTGGGTCACGCTGGTCAGCCCGGCGAGCTGCCCGCCCGGCTCGACGGCGTACTTCGGCACGAACCAGCCCTGCGAGGCGTCGCCGTAGGTCTGCGAGACCAGGTCGATCTTGTCCTCGGCCTGGTCGGCGAACTTCTGCTGGTTGGGCAGCGCCACCTCGGTGAGCAGATCGATGTCGCCGCGCTGGGCGCCGACCCAGGCCGCGGCCGGGTCGAGCTGGGTGGTCTTGAGCTCCTTGACCCCGAGCGCCGGCGTGCGCTGGGCGATCTCGTTGACGATGGCGTTGGTCAGCCCCGCGGCGGTCCAGCTGAACTGGGCGGCGTCGACGGTGACGGCGGCGGCGCTGGAGCTGCCGCCGGCCGCGGGCTGGGCCTCGTCCCCGCCCCCGCAGGCGGCGACCGAGCCGAGGAGCAGGACTGCCAGGGCCAGGGCCGGCCGGCGTGGCTTCAGAGTCGAGGTGCGCATGATCCCTCTCGGGGTGGGTGGAGGACCGCCAGCACGACGCTGCGTCCAGGGGACGAACGGGGTGAGAGCGGAACCTAACGGCGTGCCTGCTCCGCTACCCCGGATGCCGCCACCTCGACCCCACCCCGGCCCGCGCCTACCCGGGTCGACGCCGACCCGGGTCGGGCCCGGACGGGGCCGCGGGCAGGTCGACCCAGATCGGGGAGGACCAGGCCATCTCGCCGTCGGTCTGGTGGACCCGCACGTAGTAGAAGGCCGCCTCCCCCGACGCGTCGGTCCACGACAGCGCGGTCCGCGTCGTGCCCATCCCGGCCAGCCCGCCGGTCCCGGGCTGCAGACGCAGCCGCCCAGGCCCACGCAGAGGCACCTCCACGACCGCTCCGGCCAGCACGCCGAGCCCGACGGTGAGCGCGCCGTGCCCGACCTGCACCTTTACCTGCGCGTCCGGCGGCCCGACCAGGGTCACCTCGATGCCGCCGCGCTGGGCGCCGTACGGGTGCCCGAAGCTCTTGGTCGTGGCGGACCAGGTCACCCGCGCCCGGTCGGCGCCGGTGACGTCGGTGCTCCAGTACGGCGTCTGCAGCACCTCGCCGCCCGCCACCGACAACCACCCGTCCCAGTCGGTGGTGACCTCGCTGCCGCCCCACTCCAGGCGCACCGGGACGGTCAGCCACCCGGCCGGCAGGTCGAGCGCGGGCAGCGCGCTGTGCACCACGACGCCGTTGCGCACGACGTCGACCCGGGCCAGCTCGCCGTAGCCCTGTACCCGGGCGGTGAGCTCGACGGGTCCGTCGAGCACCGTCTCGCCGCCCATGAAGGTGTCCCCGATCCGCACGTCGACGACGATGTCGCGCTGCGTCGCGGCGAACACCCGGCGGCTCTGCAACGCCTCGAACACGCTCGCCCGGTCCAGCCGCTCGGCGTACGCCCCGACGTAGCTGGCGCCGTGCCCGTGGTCGGAGGAGGCGACCAGACCGAACCGCTGGCCCCGTGCCAGCCCGTCCAGGACGAAGGTGCCCGGCAGGGTCGCGTCGGCGTACTGCCGGAAGCACCCGTCGTGCTCGTAGTTGCCGCGGCACGCCTGGAAGACCTCGACGACCCGCAGGTAGCGCTCGTCGGCGTAGCCCCAGTCGAAAGGCACCATCGCCGAGCCCGGGTGGTGCGGGACCGTGATCGCCGGGTGCTCCGGGTAGCTCGCCAGTTGCCGCCACAGCCGATCCGGGGTGTCGGAGTCCTGCGCGTACGCCGAGAACAGCGGTGCGTCCCGGCCGACGTCGCCGTAGATGACGTTCTGGTGGCCCATGAGCGCCGTCCACTCGAAGCCGTAGAACGGCACGAAGCGGCCGTCGACCCGGAACAGGTCGGCCACCTTCTTGATCGAGTCCCACTGGTAGTCGGTGCTGTTCTCGGAGTGGTCGGTGACGGCCCAGAAGTCGTACTCGCAGACGTCCCAGGAGTAGCGGTAGAAGTCCTCGAGTGACGGCTCGTCGCCCGACGTGCACCGGCTGACCAGGGAGTGCCGGTGCAGGTCGCCCCACCACAGCGTGTGCTCCCGTCCGGCAACCTCGGTGCGGTAGCGGGGGCGGTCGGCGCCGACCCAGCCCCGGGCCTCCCGGCGCGCGTCGCTCGTGACGAGGTCACCGGTTCGCCGGGTCGCGGCAGCCGGACCGGCGCCGGGCAGCGCCGCCCCGAGCAGGGAGCCGGTGCCGTGCATGCCGTGCCAGACGACCTCGCCGTGGTGCTCCAGGAGCACGGGGCACTCCCGGCCACCGAAGCCCTCCGTCCAGGTCAGGCCGCGCTCCAGCCGGCCGTCGCTCTGCCAGGCCACGAGGGCGCCGTCGGGCAGGGCCGCGAGGGCCGGCTCCTCCAACGTCCCGTCGCTGTCGGCGAAGGTGCGCGGCGGCCCCCAGCCGCACGGCCCGAGCGTCTGCGCGGCGACCTCCCAGTAGTAGGTCATCAGCGGCAGCCGCCGGTGCACCCGGTAGGCCACCGTGAGGCTGCCGGCGGCGTCGGACACCAGCCGCGGCAGCCCGCCCGGGACGACATCCAGGTGCGGCGCGAGCTCGCCCGCCGGCTCGTACAGGCCGTCCTCGGCGATCCGCACCACCCGCAGGGACGCGCCGATCTCGGGCCGCAGCTCGGCGGGCACCGCCTCGCCGCTGTCCCGCGTGCCCGTCAGCCGGGTGTCCCCGCCCAGCTCCGCGGTCGGCCGCAGGCGGGTGGGGCCCGAACCGCCGTGACCGGCCACCGTGAGGACGTCGAAGGCGCACCAGACCTCGCCGGCGGGTGTGACCGCCAGGCTCGGGTGCAGGGCGTAGTCGCGGCCGCCGGTGAGCGCCCGGGGCGGCGTCAGCGACCCGTCCGCCGCCGCACGGCGCTCCACCAGCCGGTAGGAGCCCTCGGCGTACTCGCACCAGACGTAGACGCTGCCGCCCCCGGGCAGCGCGGCGACCGTCGGATCCCAGACGTTGGCCGGCGCCGCTGCGGACTCGAGGCCCTCACTGACCAGCCGAGGCTCCTCCCACGACCCGTCCCGCCACCGGCGCGACAGGACGCCGAAGCGCTGCCCGAGGGGTGCCTGCCACACCACCTCGACGCTGCCGTCGGCGTGCGCGACGCACTCCTGGTTGAACGACGGGTGCTCCCAGCCGCCGACCTGCTCCTCCGCGGACCAGGCACCTGCCTCGTGCCGCCGGCACCACACCGTCACGGCGCCCGCGTCGCCGCGGGCCCAGAACACCCACGCGCGGCCGGCGGCATCGAACATCGCGGTCGGGCGGAAGCAGTCGGCCGGGTCCCCGGACAGCACCTCGGCCGCAGGCCCTCGCGCACCTCGACCGGAGCCGGCGAGCAGGGCCAGCACCCGGTCGCCGGCACCCTTGGTCCACTCGACCCACACGTGCAGCACGGCCCCGGAGGCGCTGACCGCGACCGCTGGCCGGGTCGCGCTGCCGGAGGACCAGACCGGCTCGCCGGTGACCCGCTCGTGCCCCTCGATCGCCGGCGCCTGCGCCAGAGCCGCCCTGGCACGCTCGAGGAAGCCGGGCAGCCGCCCGGCGCCCTCGTCGACCCACATGTAGCGCAGCGGGTCGGGGTCGAGCAGCTCCTCGACGCCGGTGACGTCCCGGCCCTCCTCGACGGCGGCAGCCATCGAGCGGTTGAACGCCAGCACCAGGTCCAGGTCGGCCCGCTGCCGCTCGGTGTACTCCCCGCTGTGGTGGTCGATCCCGCAGCACTCGCTCATCGTGGCCCCTCGCCTCCGCACCTCGACAGCCATCTCGACAGCCGATCGGCGAGCCGCAGAGCCTCGTCGGTGCCCGTCGCAACCGAGGAACGGCGGTCAGGGCCGCCCGCGGCGCCGCCGGCCACCTCGACGCAGGGTGTTCAGCACCTGGCCGGCTCGCCCGTAGGCGCGTCCCTGGTGCACGATTGGGCGCTGGAGTCGCCGACGACGGGCCCGGGCCAGCACGCGCGGCACAAGTGCGGGTCGGCGTCCGAACCGTCGGCGCAGCGCATGCGCGCGGTGGCCGGGACGGACGGTCGTTGCCGCCGCGAGCACCGTCGGGAACCGGATGCTGCTGACCATGAGAGCACTGAGCACCACGGCGCCGAGCAGCGCGACCACGACGGGCGCCCACAGCACAAGCAGCATGATCAAGCCACCGGCTACGGGGGTCGGCAGCCCGACGAAGTGCCCCTGCTGCTGCACCAGGGGGAAGCGGGCCAACCGCCACGCCCCGGCCACCACGACCGCGCACGGGGCGAGCACGGCGGGCGCCGACGGCCCGGACACCACCGCGTGGTGCAGCGTGAAGGCCGGCACGACGCAGAAGCACACCAGGTCGGCCAGGGAGTCCAGCTGAGCGCCGAAGGTGTGGTCGCCCCCGCTTCTGCGGGCGAGCGCGCCGTCCAGTCCGTCCAGGCCTGCGGCGAGCAGCACGAGCGTGGTGGCCAGCCCGACCCGGTGGGGGACGACGAGCAGGGCGAGGAAACCGAGGGTGAGGCTGACACTCGTCACCAGGTTGGCCGGGCGCACGTGCTGGCGCATCCCGCTACCCCGTGCGGAGCCGGAACAGCGGCGTCACGCCGGCCCGAACCCGGCTGCCCCGCGACACCAGGACCTCCCCGGCGCCCCGGGGCAGCAGCACGTCGGTGCGCGAACCGAAGTGGATCACGCCGAGGCGTTGCCCGGCCACGACACCGTCACCCACGCGAACCCAGTTGGTGATGGTCCGGGCGATCGCGCCGGCGACCTGCACGACCACCACCGGCCCGGCCGGACCCTCGAACCTCAGTCGGTTGCGCCGGTTGTCCTGCGCCCCCCGGAACAGCGCGGGCGCGAAACCCGCCCCGACCTGCTCCGAACGGGTCAAGGTGCCCGCGACCGGGCTGCGGTTGACATGCACGTCGGTCAGAGACAGGAACACCGTGACGCGGGTGGCCCGGCCGTCCGGTAGCCAGGGCTCCTCCACGTCGTCGTCCACCCCCGTGACGAACCCGTCGGAGGCCGCGTACACCAGCGCCGGGTCCCGCGGCAGCGGGCGCTCCGGGTCGCGGAAGAAGGCGAGGACCGCCGCTGACAGGGTCAGCAACGCCCAGCCGCTGCGGCGCCCGGAGATCGCCAGGGGCGCCCCCACTGCGCTGGCCGACAGGACATAGCGCCGCGCGGCAGGCCAGGTGCGGCGGCTCACCGGTCCGTCTCCAGCGTCGCTGCACCTGCGGCCACCGGCTCCTGGCAGGCGAACAGGAAAGCGGGCGGGACGTTGCGCAGGCACACGCGGCGTCGCAGGACGGTGAACAGGCGGGACAGCTCCGGGACGAGAAGCCGGGAGTACTGCAGGACCAGCAGCGTGCCGCCCGGCGCCAGCACCCGGGCCGCCCGCTGCAGGATCACCCGGCCGACTCCGGCCGGCAGCGAGGTGAACGGCAACGCCGACACGACGACGTCCGGTCGCTGGCCGCCCAGGAACTCCTCCACGCCCTCCGCGGAGCCGACGACCACCTGCAGCCGCGGGTCAGGCACCTTCCTGCGCAGCGCATCTGCCAAGGCCGGGTCGATCTCGAAGGCGATGAGCCGGGCGTGCGCCGGCATCCGCGCGAGCACGGCGGTGGTGTGCGACCCCGTCCCGGCGCCGAGCTCGACGACGAGCTGCGCCGTCTCCAGTGGCGCCATGTCCAGCATGTCGGCCACCGCCCGTCGCGACGTCGGCAGCACCGCGCCGACCCGGCGCGGGTGCGCCAGGAACGCGCGCAGGAACAGCGCCCGCTCAACCAGGCTGGAACGCACGTCGTCGCCCTCCGTCCTGATCCGGCCTGCCGCTGCCGACCACCTGCCCGGGTCGATCTCACCGGCGGACAGGGCCGGCGGGGTGCCCGAGCCTCGCACAGCCATCAGCTGTGTCACCCGGCGCCCGCACCGCGAGCAACCTCAGGAGCTTCCACCAGCCAACCCCGCCGTACGCGGAACCAGGGCCTCAGCCGGTCGGCCCCCCGGGGAACTCGCTCCGCTGGGACGACAGCGCATCCGCGGCACCCGGCACCGCCAGGTCGACGACATCGACCTCCACAACCTCGACCTGCACGATCTCTGCCGGGCCCTGCGGTGTGGCCGCCCGGCGGCGACGGGCCGCCAGGAGCCCGAGCGCGGCCGCTGCTGCGGCGGCGACCGGGACCGGGCTCCCGCCGCCGAGCAGGCGCTGCACGCGGCCCTTCGCCACCTGCGCGGCGCGCTGCTGCTCGCTCTGCCAGGAGGTGCAGGCAACCAGCCCCAGGCCCACGGCCGGGTTGAGCCACTGCACCACCTTGAGCTGGCGCTGCGTGCTGGCGACGTCCGCCGGCGTGTCCGCCGCCGGCTCGGTGGCGCCCGCCACGGGCACGGGCAGCGAGCCGGCCATCTTGCGGTTGAGCGCGGCGCTCCACGCGGCCACGCCCAGCCCCGCGCCCGTCAGCACAGTCTTGATCGCGCTGCTCGTGGCGACGCCCTTCTGCGAGCGGACCCGGGGCCAGTCGGTGACGAGGAGCCCGGCCGCGCCGATCAGGTGCGCCCCGATCCCGGCGGCGTTGACCGGCGCCCAACGGCTCCACCCCGTCGTGGCCGCCCGCGCCCGCTGCCCGGGGTCATCGAGGGACGCGGCTGCGCCGTTCAGCCCGACGGCCCCCATGAGCGAGCCGCCGGTCCAGGCCGCGAGACCGAGGTCGTGCAGGTTACGGAGTACGGGGTGTGCAGCCATGTGCTGATCCTCCAGGGGGATCGGCGGGCCGGAGCGGCCGCGCCTGTCGGGAGCGACAACTGTCCCCGGCCCACGGCCCGCCAACCGTTACCGCTCGCCACCCCTGCTCACCGCCTGGCAGGGCCGATGTGACGAGGCCGGCAGGCACGTTCCCACGTTCGGGTGACCAGACGGTGCCTGGGGCCGGCCGATCTCCTAGGCATGAAGTCAACGTTGCGCCGTCTGGGCCTGAGTGCTGTCACTGCTGTGCTGGCCACCGCGGGGGGGTTGCTGCCGGGGGTCAGCTCGCCGGCGTCGGCGGCTGCGGCCGCGCCGGCTGC